>Ga0209188_1000052_pt1 | contig 136427 bp, 131 predicted proteins | sample C_130625_EF_Meta_FD_187307 | JGI IMG/M metagenome (GOLD analysis project Ga0209188, IMG submission 187307) | Freshwater microbial communities from Lake Croche, Canada to study carbon cycling - C_130625_EF_MetaG (SPAdes) (version 2) | ecosystem: Environmental > Aquatic > Freshwater > Lake... | reverse complement strand
TATCGGTGATTTGGGTAGATCCAATTTTCATGTTCAGTTTTGTATAGGTGCCGACCGCTCCTTTAGCGATGGTGCCTGACGAAAAGCTGTTGTTGATATCTACGGGCGAACCGGCGCTGACAGTGGTCAGGTTCAAACCCGACACATCGACGCCGTCGCCGCTGGTCAAGCGAAGTTCATTGCCGTTTTGCACATTCACCGTCACCTTAGCCGCCGCATCGCTGCTGTAGCCAAAGCGTTGAACCAAATCTTGTTGGATGCGGTCTTGCATATTGGTGGCCAAATCTTCCATGGGCTTGGTGCTGAGTGGGTCTTTCAGGGTCAGTTGACCGGAGACAGTCTCGGCATAGGCGCCCGTGCCCAAGGTGAAGCTATAGCCTTTGAACTCACTGGCCATGGGCGTGCTGCTAAAGGACACATTCGACAACACATTGCTGCTGCCATTGAGTTGGCCGTTGATTTTATTGACCACTTCCTCGTAGGTCATGTCGGTGGAGTCAAGCTGAATCGTGCGGTTTTCTGTCAGCGTGCCTTCGGCATTCGTTGCTGAAATGGCAAAGTTTTGCTGTCCCGCGAAGTTGAAATAACGCTCGTCACCAAATTTACGGTTGATCACATTGGTCAACTCTTTGGCGATTTCTGTGCCCGACAAAGTCAGGTTTTTGCCTGCCAAGTGGTCTAAGCCCACTTGCACCGGCAAGCCCGTACCGTCCACATCCAAGCTGAACATATTGCTAAGCTGGGTTTTTTGTAAATTCTTGAAGTTGATACCTTCTAAAGTGCTCAAGTGAGGCGCTAAACCACCCGTGACCATGGCTGGTTCTGAGGAACGCTTGTCGGTCAATTGGTTGAGTGAAAACTTTTGGGTTTTGGAGTTGACCAACAAATCACTCACCTGGCTCTCAGGCTTTAACTGGCCATATTTGTTCACATACAGCTTTTCGCCTGTGGTGGAGTCGGTGGCTTGTTGTAAAGCGGCGGCGACCAGCGTGTCACCCACATACACATAGGTTTGCCATTTGTTATTCGGGTCGGCTTGGCTGGCGTTTTGTGTTTTGGCGTAATACACCGTGGCCAAATAACCGTTACCACCCTTGTCATACACCGTCAAAGCCGTGCTCTTGTTGTAAGTGCTGGGGTCCCTGCGGCTGAAAGCCTTGGTCACCACCTGTGCATCAGCTGGAAAGTTCAAACCCAGTTGCACCAGCGAAGTTTCTTTGGCCATGCCGGTGGTTTTTTGCGGAATGGTCAACACGTTCATATCGCTCAAGTTGGCTTTACCGGTCGAGTCCACTGACGCCGCCATCAAACGTTGACCGGCTGAGTTCACCACGTTGTACTGGTCGTTCATCATGAACGAGCCGTTACGCGTGAAAATATCTTGGAAACCGTCACCCGATTTGAGTGGGAAAAAACCGTCGCCAGAAATCGCCAAGTCCAAGGTGTTTGACGAGAAGTTCATATTACCCTGACCAAATTCTTGGGTCACGCGCTTCAAGGACACACCTTGACCCACCGCAGAGGTGGCTTTTTGCAAAGGCGAGGTGGCAAAAATGTCGCCAAAGTCGGCACGACTGCGCTTAAAGCCCACGGTACTCGCGTTGGCAATATTGTTTGATGTAACGCCCAACTGCGCAGTGGCTGCGTTCAAACCGGTGAGTGAGGTAAAAAAGGACATGGTTCAGATACTCCGTTGTATTTTTTTGCGTGTGATTTAGAAAGCGATTTGTTTGACGTCAGCCAAGCTGACGCTCTTGCCGCCGTCCACCTCAAGCAGCCAAGTGTTGTCGCCTGTGCCCGCGTTGCTCACGCTGCGCACGGTAGAGAACATATTGACCACCGGTTGCAAGGCCTTGCCTTGCGAGCTGGCCAACACCTGCATGGTGTAGCTGCCGTCGGGCATCGCAGCACCGCTGTCGCTCATGCCGTCCCAAGACAACTTCATAGCGCCGGAAGGCTGAGCGGGGTAAGTCAGTTTGCGAACAACCTGGCCTTTGCTGTCCAAAATTTGCAGTTGCACGCCATCTGCGCCATTGGGCAAATCGACACTGGCTTGCACCGGCTGGCCGCCCAAAAGGGTGGCAGGGGCATTGGGCACCGCGACTTTGCGGCCAATCATGGAGGCGCCTGCAAGCATCTTGTCGCCCTGCATGCTTTGCACCATGGTTTCCATGCTGGTCTTCATGGAGGTCGTGGCTTCCAGCTGCGAGAACTGTGCCAACTGGGCCACGAAGGCTTCGTTTTTCACCGGATCCAAGGGGTTTTGGTTTTTCAATTGGGTGGTGAACAAAGTCAAAAATGCACCCTGGTCCATAGCACCGGAAGCACTGCCGGTGCCCTTGGCTTTGTTTTTGGCAATGTAGTCTTCGTAGCTGATGATGCCGCTTGGCAACGGAGCTCTGGTGGTGGCTGGGGTGGTCATATCAGGCTTTCAAAAAATCAAGATTTGGTGATGTCAAGCGTGCGCATCATGAGTTGTTTGGCGGTGTTGACCACCTCGACGTTGTTTTGATAAGAGCGCGAGGCCGCCATCATTTCGATCATTTCCTGCATCTCGTTGACGTTGGACAAATACACAAAGCCATTGCTGTCAGCAGACGGGTTGCCAGGGTCGTAAAGGCTTCGAATGGGCGTGGGGTCATCCACCACTTGATCCACTTTCACGCCGCCTTTATAGGGAAAGCCGCCGTTGGTCATTTCATCTTTGAGCAAAGCTTTGAACACCGTGCGTTTGCCGCGAAAGGCCTCTGCTTCCGAGCCAGCCACCGTGGTGGAGTTGGCCAAGTTGGAAGCGGTGGTGTTCATGCGAACGGTTTGTGCGTTCAAGGCGGTGGCGGCAATACCGAAAACTGAATCAAGGGTTCTCATGGCTTATTACTCTCCGCGCAAGGCTTTGCGAAGACCGCTGATGCGGTTTTCTAAAAAGCTCAAAGTGGTTTGGTAGTCGGCTGCGGCCTTACCAAAATTGGCCTGCTCAACGTTGATCTCTACGGTGTTGCCGTCAAAAGAACTGTTGAAGGGCACGCGATAACGCATGCCGTTGTCGGCCTGCTCTTGCAGACCCGCGAAATGCTTTTCATGGGTTGCGGTAATGTATTCACGCTGGGTTTCTTTGAGCATGGCTTTGAAGTCCAGCTCTTCCGCTTTGTAATTGGGTGTGTCCGCGTTGGCAATATTTCGGGCCAACACCTCCATGCGCTGGCTGCGAACACCCAAGGCACGTTCGTGGATGCCAAATGCGTTGCTTAATAAATCCATCATCCCCTCCTTGGTCTTGTTCAGTTCGCCGCTTTCACGACGTTTGGGTTAAAACACAAAAACTCAGACTCTTCATGCAAGTTATGTGCCACGCCAAGCTGAGTACTTATCGTTGCGCTTGGGGTCTGTCCAGCGGCAAAGCCTGTCCAAACTGCCGACACTGCGGCAAAGATTTGCCGCTTCACCGCAAATACTCCTGATTCAAATAGGCGCCGACGCGAAGCACCTGAGCGCGTTGCTGGTTGTTGGCCACTTGCACGGGCGGGCTGCTGCTGGTGAGGGTTTGCGCCAGTTTTTGTGCTTGGGCTTTGGCGGTTTCATAAAGCCCGAGTCGCTCGTTGGCATGCTGGTGCAAGCCTTGAACAATCGAGTTGCGGGTAATAAAGGTGCTGGGGTCGCGGTTGACGTAGAGTTTTTGCGCTTGGGTGCCGGCAATATTCAAGTCGGCGTTGGGCGCCTTCTCGCGCCTGGCAGCAGGTGTGAGCACCGTCAGGTACAAATCGTCTAAATTCGTAGGACCCATGGCTTTCAGACCGTTGTGGTCGAAGTATTTATCCACCATATCTAGCTGTTCGAGCACGCTGTGGCCCAAAATCGCCTTGGGATTGCTGGCAAACCCGGCTGCTGCTGCACCCCGGTCTCGGCCGTCACAGAACTGAATAATGCCGTGGCAGCGGGAGTTGCTGGCCTTGGGGTTCATGCCATCGCTCTCCATCAGGGTCAAGCGGGCAAAGTCGTCGGGCGCGAACTGGTAGTTACGCGCCATGCCTAATATCTTTTGGTAAACCTGCTGCTTTTCCTCAAGCGGTATATAGCCCTTCTCTACCGCACGGTCCAAGGTTTTTTGCAAAATCGGGTTTTGTCCTGCCAACATGGGTAATTTGGGTGCGGCTTGCCAACCCTTGGTTTGCAAGGCTTGCTGGGTAGACACATTGGCTGGAGCAGACTGCGGCTGGCTGAGCACACTCAAATTCAGTCGCTGGCCTGGATAAATACGGTCGGGGTTGGCAATGCCGTTGGCTTGCGCCACCTCTTGGGACAAACGCAGGGCTTCGCCGTTGGAAACCGGTCGACCCAGTTGCGCCAAGTGGTCTTTAACGATATTGCTCAAGGTGTCCCCGTCTTGCACAGCAACGCTTGGCACCTGCGGATTCAAAATGGTCGAGGAATTGACACCGGACCTTTGTTGCAGTTGTGACAAGGTTTGCGCAAAAGCCACTCGCCCCGGCATCGCCAAGCTGGTGTTGCGCGCAGAAAAGTTCGCGTCATTTGGATTGACAAACGTTGTTCTAACGAGTGCTTTGGGATCAACATTGAAGTTCATTTTGCGTTCGACTCTGGGTTGAAACTGGGCTGGCATCAAATTTGCATCGGGTGTAGGCATGACGCTAAAACGTCAAAACTTTCACACCTTGGAGACCATCTTGCAATTGCTGTGCCGTACCTTCCAGACACTTCCCAGACCCGCCCGCGGCGCCCTGGCGCTGGCAGCCGTGCTCTTGTGCGGCGTGGCCTCCTTCACCCAAGCGCAGAATGCGCCTGTGCCGGCCAGTGCTTGGCCAGCCTTAGAGCTGGGTGCCAAACAATTGGTGGTTGACAGCCAAAAAGTCGATCCCGCCATGGTCTCCATCCTGCCCATGGACAGCCGCATCAAAATTGAAGCCTGCAGCCAAGAGATTGTTTTTGACCAACCTTTTGGCAACAAACAAAGCGTTCGCGCCCGTTGCGCCCAACCTTTGTGGCAACACTTTGTGATGGTCCAAGTGCGCAACACCTTGGGCAACCAAATCAGCCAAGCCAATAACAACGGCAATGTCAGCCGTGCCGTGTGGGTGTCCACACAATCCCTCAAGCGCGGCACCGTCTTGCAAGCCGGCATGTTCAAACAAGCCGAGATGCCCGTTCCTGCTTACGAAAACCGTTTGGTGGGCGATGAGCGCGAGATGATCAACATGGAGTTGCAGCGCGATTTGCCGGCCAACACACCGCTTCGCTTGCAGGACTTGAAGTCCTCGACCATGGTCAAACGCGGCCAACAAGTGCTGGTGGCCGTGGGCGAAGGCAAAGGTTTTTTAATCACAGTTCGGGCTGAAGCCCAGCAAGATGGCACTTTGGGCGACCAAATCCGCTTGAAAAATCCCGAGTCGGGTCGATCATTGACAGCGGTAGTGACCGGCATGAACACGGCTCGCGGTTTGTAATGAGTACAAAATGATTCTTTTGCAACTTTGTTTGTTTTTTTGCTGTATCAGCCTCAAGTCTCAAGATTTCGGGTCGATACTTCCAATGACTAGATTTAAATAATCCCGTCGCTTTCATCTTAAGGATTCACCATGTCTGACCCTTTCTCTATCAACTCTCGAATTGGTAACGCATCAGCGACACGCACCACGCCTGCCAAACTTGATGCCAAGCCAAGTGCCGGCAAGAGTGACAGCTCTGTGGAAGCCAAATCGGCTCCTGCAGCTTCTGCGCCTGGTGCTGACACGGTCAACCTGAGCCAAATCTCTCAACGCGTCAAAGACGCGCCAGACTTCGACCGCGCCAAGGTCGAGTCCATCAAAGCCGCTTTGCGCGAAGGCAGCTATCCGATCAACCCACGTCGCATCGCCGAAAACTTTGTTGCGCTGGAAAAAATGATCTGATCACCCCAAGGACAGTTCCATGAATGCACGAAGCCTTATTGAAGAACCCCAAGCACTGTCTTATGCCGATGTGCAGTTAGACCGCTTGACGGATTTGCTTGATGAAGAATTTAATGCACTCAAAGAACAAAACTTGGATGCTTTCGAAGAGTTGTTGGAAGAGAAAAACCATATCTTGGCCGATCTCAGTCAACTCACCGGCGTGCGCCAACCAGAAGATGCCGACCGCCTCGGTCCCGAGTGGACCCCGTTTCGCCAACGCATGGCGACTTGCCGCGATATGCACCGCCGCAATGAAATTTTGATTTTGCGCAAACTCGACGCCATCCGTGGCGCCTTGGAAAGCCTGAATGTGAACGACCCCACCAGCCCGGTGGAGGTGTATGACCGCTTAGGTCAAATCAAGCGCCTCAAACGCATGCGCGGCTACAGCGAGGCTTGATCGGCTTTCGAAGCCGTATCGGTCTCAGTCTCAGGCTCGGCCTTGGCTTCATCGCCCGGTTGCATGCCTTTTAACCAATAAACCCAAGACAGAATCACCGCCACAGCGGTGTACATGTCTTGCGTGATTTCATCCCCCACATCCAGCCGACTCAAGAGTGCCAAAAGCTGCGGGTCTTCGGCCACATAAATGCCTTGGCGCTTGGCTTCGGTGATGATGCGCAGCGCCAACTCCTCTTGGCCTTTGGCCACCACGCGGGGGGTTTTTTGTTTGCCGTATTCAAGGGCAACAGCTTCAAAAGGCGCTTTCATGGTCTCAAGCCCTTAAATCGATCACCGAGCCACGCGTGCCCGAGGATTCACCCACACGGGCCAAAGGCCGGGGGGCATTGAAAATTTGAAACGACTGCAACTGTAAGCCCGCCGAGCCCAGCTCTAGGCCCAACTCGCCCGAGCGCGCACGCGCCAAATGGGCAACTTCGCCTCGCAAGGCCCACATCACCAAATCAACATCATTACCTTTGGATATTTGGGTGTTGAGCCACACCTCACCCAACACACGGCTGCGCGAATGGATGTCTACACTCAATGGCGGCTCTTCTTGGCCTTTTTTACGGGGCGGACGCTGAAAATGCAAATCGACGGGGTCGGCGTCAACAAACGGCAAGATGACGTGCAGCGAGAGCTCACCTTGCAGCATTTTTTGTGCGCTCTGGGCTTGAGCGGCCTCCAATTCGGCGCTGGCGTCTTGCACTTGACGTAAATTTTCTTTGTCTACCGAGTCGACTGACTCTTCGCTAAGCAAACCCAAAATTTTCTTCAACAATGTTTTGGGGTCGTCCGCGCCTTCTTGGCCTTGCACCAACAGGTTTTCAATGCTGCGCGACTGGCCCAACACGGCTTTGCGCAACATGCTGGGGTTCATTTGCGCCAAAGAACTGCGCTGCTGCAAAAGGCGTTGCAGCCAAGGCCCTAGCTCGGCTTGGGCGCTCCAGTTGCCTTGGGCGACGTCGTTCATTAATTTCGAGAAGGTCGCAAACCCCGGCGGCTGCATCAGCAGCATGCCCACGCGGTTGGACTGGGGCTCTAGAGCCGCCATATCGGTGGGCGGCGCCATGGGATTTTGCAAACCAAACAACTGGTTCACAGGTGTTGCGCTGGCCACAGGCGCTTGCCCATTGGGATAGGCTTGGATCAAAAAACCCCAGCCGTTAGCGTTGTGCATGACTCGCAAAAACGGTTTGTCGCCGTCTTTGAGCACCCAGCCGTTGGGCAATTCAAACGAAAAATCTTTGACCCACAAGCGCACTCTTTGGTCGCGCACCTCCACAGAGGCTTGCACGATTTGGCCATCGCGCAGCCCCAGTTGTTGGGCCACGGGCGTTTGTACCCAGACGGTGCGGTTTTCTACCTGGACAGGCCCTGTCCGGCTAACAGCACTCACAAGTTCGGGACCGAGCATCTGGCAAGTCCTTGGGCGCCATGCAAGGCGCAGCAGGTATCAGGGGAAGCGCACCCAGTTGCGTTTGTTGGGTTCTACCAGAGCTTGGATATTGCCCGCTTGGTGCGAGGCGGCCCCACCCACAGGTGCGGGCAAAGGATTGGCTGATGGGGCGTTGGGTTTTGCTTGGGCGCTAGAAGCTGCACTGGGCATGAGCTTTTGGATCAATTCGGCTTGGTCGGCCAAATTCAACACCGTGCCAGGTTGCAATTTTTTAGAAGTGGCTTTGATGAAGGCGTTGGGGTTGTTGACCACCACCCAGTCGCGCAACACTTCGGGCTTCAAGGGGCTGTTGGCATAGTATTTTTGAACCACTTTGTCCAAGGTGTCGCCCGCCACCACTTTGTGGGTTTTCCATACGGGGGCAACCATCTCTTCCACCACCGGTTTAGCGGCTGCAACCACTGGCGTGGACACCGCCGAAGATGCGGCTGGCATGGGGTCTTGGATATCGGCCTTGGCAAGTCTGATGGAATTAGACATTGGCTTTTTGGCGACGGTGGTTTCAGCAGGCATCAGTTCTTTGGGCAACTCCAAAGGCGGTTGACGGGGCGTGTCTGCGGCCCCCGCGCTTGCCATTAGCACACAGGAGAAAAGCACACTGCTGAGAAGATGTTGAGGAAAAGCAAACATGTTTAATGACTCCTGAAATTTAAGGCGTATGGGCAATGGCTACCCATTGCGCATTGGCGGGGAATTTTGCACCAGCGGTCAGTTTGAGCTCCGCATAGTAATCGCTGACAGACACCACCTCAGCCATGGCCATGCGCTCCAAAGCGCGAGGCTCTAAGGCTCTGAGAGGCAGTTTTTGGCGATCGGCCAGCACCATTTGGGTACCCACCCGAATACCGCTGGCGGATCCTCCGGCAATGCGCACGCTGCCGGCGTTAACACTCACCACTTGAAACTGCGGCACTTTGCAAGACAGCACTCTTTCCATGCCTTCTTGAAATTGTTGAATGCTCGCTTGGATTTGCGACATCACCACGGGGGCCAGAGGTTTGGACTCGATGCCCACGGTGCGTGGCACATCAATGCTGATTTGTTGCGAGCCGCGGTAGGCTGGGTCAAGACCCGCACCACGGCCAATCAATTCCCAAGTGACGTCATACACATTGGAGGCATGAAAAGAGTCACGGCTGGCCGACACGCTGACACGCAACACCCAGGGCACGAACTGCTCGCCCTGGCCGACCAGCAATTGCTCATAGCTATCGGCGGGGATTTTTCGCTCGCTCACGCGCCAGTTCTTGGCATGGTGTGAGGCGCTGAATGTTTGTTGGCGAAATTGCTGGCTGATCAATTGCGCCTCATAACGGCGCTGCGCAGACATGGGTCCGTCGTAGCGCACCACCCAATTGAGTTGGTGCCAGACGCCGGCGTCAACCGAGGCAGAAACACAAGAAGCTGCCAAAGCTGTTTTGCCATCGAGTTGCAGGCCAGTGGCGGTGGGTTGCCGGTCCATGTCGCGGCCGTAGGCCAATATACGCACACCGCGCACTTCCATGCCGGTGACAAAACTGCTGCTTTCTTGCAAGGCGCCGTTGCCATCAACCCACTGGGTGGCGCGCACTTGGGTGGGCCCCTCCAAGGAACGCTGAACCAAGGACTGGCGAATGGCATCTAAGCGCTCTTCAGCCGTGAGCGATTGGGCTGACACTGATGCGATCAGGCTGCAAGCCAAGGCCCAAGCCGTCACGACAAAGCGAAATGAGCATGAGCGCATGGCAGTCAATTTCTGTGGGTTTGAATTAACGGCGTGCAGCGATTTGTGTCAAGTACAGGGTACGCAAGTCTTGCACCGCATTGCGGTCCAGCGACAAGGTGGTCTCATAAGTGTCGTCACCAATCGGGGTGATGCTCACCAAATTGGCACCATAAATGACGCCTTCCACACGTGCGCGAAAAGTGTCGTTCATGACAGTCATGTCAGCCACCGTGGTGCTGGCGTCCATTTGTTGGCCATAGACCTGTTCGGTCAATGCACGGTAAGCATCGAGCTTGGAAGCGCGTATGGCCAGCAAGCGTTGCTGGGCCGCGTTTTTATGGTTCTGAATGCTGATGACGGCATAGCCAGTCGCCACAAAAGTTTCACGCTTTTCCATCATCGGGGTGATCATGGTGACCGGTGCAGGCTCGGGGGCAACAGCGGGTGACACGCGAGGAGCTTGTGCACCAGCGGGGGCGCCAATAGCCACCACAGGTGCTTGCGCAGGCGCAGTCAAGCTATGGATAGTTTCGCAAGCAGTCAAGCCAGACAGTGCGGCAACAACAAAAGCAATTCGGTAGATCATGGCAATTTCCTCTTTAGGGGGAGTCAGCAGTGTGTGGCACATCCTCACACGCTGTTTTCAATCGGGTACAAGCTATGAATCGGCGCACAGTGGCGGTTCTTTAAGGTGTTTCTTTCGATTGGGTGGAATACTTTTGGCGACTTGCCGTATTTGACCCGTGCGTCACAATATCTTTAAGCATGAAATCACCCTCTCATTTCATCGGTAAAAGCCCGATTGCGGACGCCCTGCGCCGCTTAATCTCCACCATTGCCAACTCGGCTGCCACGGTTCTCATCACGGGCGAAAGCGGCACGGGCAAGGAGTTACTGGCGCGTTCTTTGCACGAACAATCCGACCGTTTGGGCGGCTCTTTTGTACCTATAAATTGCTCAGCCATTCCCAAAGAGTTATTGGAAAGTGAACTCTTTGGCCACCGCAAGGGATCGTTCACTGGCGCGGTGGCTGACCGCATTGGCCGCTTCGAGCTGGCCCATGGCGGCACGATTTTTCTGGATGAAATTGGCGACATGTCGCTGGACATGCAGGTCAAATTGCTGCGTGTGTTGCAAGAGCGGGTGATTGACCCGGTGGGCTCGACGCGGCAGATTCCCATTGACGTTCGTGTCATTGCCGCCACACACCGTGATTTAGAGACAGAAATTCAAGCCGGACGCTTTCGCGAAGATTTGTACTATCGGCTTAATGTGCTGCCGGTGGTCACGCCGCCTTTACGCGAGCGCAGCCAAGATATCCCTGAGTTGCTGCATTTCTATGCCTCGCATTTCAAACCGCCCCATTCGCCGGCCATCCGCTTTAACGCCACCTTCTTAAACGCCTTGGTCAATTACGCCTGGCCTGGCAATGTTCGCGAACTGACCAATTTGATGGACCGCTTCAGCACCTTGTATGCCGGGCAAGAATTGGACATTCGCTCCATCCCGCCCAGTTTGCTGCCCAAAGGACTGGTGCCGGTTCAAGCCGAGATGTTGCTGCAAATGGGCCCCTGTGTTTCACAAGACATGACGCCGCCCCCCGAAGTGCTGGCCGAGATGGCGGGTTCCGGTTCTATGGTGGACCAGCCCGTGCCGCAAGACAACGAGATTGAAAGCATCATCATGTTGGCCCAGGGCATGCCGCATTTACCGCCCGAGGGCATGTCGCTGAAAGACCGCTTGGCCGAGATTGAGCGCAACATCATTGAGCAAGCCTTGGAACGCTCTCAAGGCAATGTCTCGCGTACCGCCAAGTTGCTCAATCTTCAGCGCACCACCTTGATCGAGAAGATCAACAAATACGACCTCAGAACCGCCTGATTTATTTCGGGTCTTGGTTGAGCACGGTGATGCTCATGCGACGGTTACGCGGATCAAACTTGTCCTTGGGGTTGAATGGGTCGGTATCGGCCACACCCTCAATTCGCTTGAAACGCTCTTCTTTAATGCCTTTTTTCTGCAAAATTTGACGCGTGACTTCGGCACGTTCAGCAGACAAAGACCAGTTGTTTTTACCTTCAGGGTTTTGGAAGGGCACGGCATCGGTGTGACCACGGATAGCCACTTGGTTGGGCAAGCTACCCAGCGAGGCAGCCACTTCACCAATCAGAGAAGCAGCCTTGCCCTGCATGCCCACGCCACCGCTTGGGAACATCGCGAAGTCGGCGTTGTCGATGATTTCGATGCGCAAACCGTCTTTGTCACGGCTGATCGACACCTTGTCTTTCAAAGACTCGAATTTTTTGTTCTCCGACAGCTTTTCTTTGAGCTCTTGTTCAAGCTTTTCAAAGTTTTCTTTGTCTTGCTGCGCCGCAATGGCTTTGCGTTCGGACTTGGTGAGTTTGTCGGGGTCAGCACCGCCCTCGCCTTTGCCACCTTCGCCTTGGCCTAAGCCCTCGCCTTTGCCACCCGCAGTCGGGTCTTTGGCTTCGTTTTCATTTTCCGGACCGGGTTCGGTGTCTGGGTTGGGGCCGCCTTCGGACTTGGGCGTCAAGCGCTCAAGCAAACCGGTTTGGCGTGAACCATAAGGAAAAGCATCGGGATCAATGATGGAACGACCACCCAAAACGCCATTGGAGCCAGCCAATTGACCCACGGGGGTCAAGCTGTGTGAGGTGGGTTTGAAATAGTCGGCAATACTTTTGCGTTGGTCGGCGTTGGAGGCACCCAGCAACCACATCAACAAAAAGAAGGCCATCATGGCCGTCATCATGTCGGCCAGAGCAATCTTCCAAGCGCCACCGTGGGCGCCGCCGTGACCATCTTCAATTTTCTTGATGATGATTACGGGCGCCAGCGCCGCAGCACCTGGTGCCGCCGCCGCTTCGGGTGCGGCTTCGGCAGGAGAGTCGTCGTTGACGGCGTCTGCTTCGGCGACCGCTGCTTCAGCCATGCTTATTTGCCTCGCATGCCGTCAAAGATTTCTCCAAATGACGGTTTGTTGTGGTGGTTAATGGCCGACCTGGCAGCCTCGATCACCAGTGGCATGGGGTGACCATGCAAATTGGCAACAATGAGTTGTTGTACACATTTGAAGACTTCACCGTCTTCGTCGATCACCTGCGCGATACGCACCGCAAAAGGACCGGCGACACCGTAAGCCAACAACACACCCATAAACGTACCCACCAACGCGCTACCAATCAAAGCACCCAGCACAGGTGGGGGTTGGTCAATCGCGCCCATGGTCTTAACCACACCCAACACACAGGCCACAATACCGAGCGCCGGCAAGGCGCCTTCCATGCTCGACCAAAAAGCGGCGTTGAGCATTTCGTGGTGGTGGTGGTTCTTAATCGAAGCGGTCATCACATCTTCAACCGCGTAAGGGCTTAAGTTGCCTGAGGACACCACCATCAATCGAACCGTGTCACAAATTAACTCAAGCAAAGCATGGTCTTGCAACAGCGGTGGGTACTCCGCAAAAATCGCGCTGGATTCGGGGTTTTCAATGTGCGGCTCTAAGGCCACTGCGCCCTCGGCTTTGAGGGTTTTTAAGATTTTGGAGACCACCAAAATGATGGCCAGGTAATCTTCCTTGTGGTACTTGGGGCCCTTGAACACTTTGCCAACAGCGCCAAAACCCGTGCCCACTGTGGCACCACTGTTACTGATCAAACCAGCAGCAACGGCAGCACCAAAAATCTGGGCAAATTCCCAAGGGGCTGCCTTGATCACAGGCGTTAAGTCGCCGCCGTGGGCAACGAACACACCGAACACGGCGATCATTAATATGACTAAACCTACTGCTGCCATTGCAAGCTCCAATTGTTAAAGCATGCTGACGCTAGACGCGCCAACATGCCTCGCTAAACTTCCCCTAGATTAACTGATAAATCTGTCGAATTTAAAGCAACAAATTTTCAATTAACAAATTCACGTGAAGGGGTGTTTCGCGGGATCAATGCAGGCACGGTTTCCCATGCGCTGCGAATTTCAGTCATCAGGCCATGGATTTCATCCAATGCCGCCAAGTCATTACGCGCATTCACATACAGCAAACGGCGCGTGATGTAGTTATAAAGTTCGTTCAAATTACCGGCCAGTTCGCCGCCTTTTTCGAAATCCAAGGCGCCTTGCAGGCCCAACACGATGCGGCTGGCGCGCGCAATCGATTTGCCTTTTTCAGCAATGTTGTTGTGCTGAATGTGGCCTTTGGTGGTGGCCAGGCTTTCAATCAAGCCGTCAAACAGCATTTGAATGAGTTCGACATTGTTGGCTTTGGAAACGCCGGTGGTGACTTGGACGTCGCCGTAACTTTCAATGGCTCTGGAATTGGCTCGCATGATCAAGTTCTCCTGTATTCAATCGTTGACCATGGATAGATCGGCGCCATGCCGGTGAACTTGAGATCAGACAGCAAGCGGCACCGCCTTTTCTTCGCTGCTTGAGGCCGAGGCGACGGCAAGCTCTGTGGGCTCTTGCATTTCCATCGCATCACGGTTGAGGTTCAACTGAGACAAATCGGGTTCCAGCACTTCACCACCAGGCTCTGAGCTTTGTGCCGTGCTGATCGCCGGCAAAGCTGGGGCTTCTGAGGCAGCGGGGGCAGCAGCTGCCGGCGCATCTTCTGCGGGTGGCAACAGGGGGTCTTCTTCGGTTGACACAGGGTGAATCAATAAAGTGGCGGAATAGGCCTCGCCGAGTCCCAAACCCATGCGGGCGTAAATCATGCCGGTGACTTGGTCGAGTGACTGCTGAATACGCAAGACGTCATCGGGTTTGCTGGTGGAGAAATCAACACCTGCTTGGTAAAGACTGGCCAAATGGTGCATAGGCAACCAAGACACCAGCGAGCCTCGCGGCGTGGGAATTTGGCGGTTGTTGGTTGGTACACCTACCGTGCCGGCTTTGCCGTGGCTGTAGCCTTCCATGAACACTTGCTCGATGTGCTGGCGCAAAATGGGCTCGTAATGGGGCTTTAAATTGGATATGTGTTTGGCGTCCACGCCAGGCAAGGGAATGCCGCTCATGGCGTCCCACAGGGTTTTGCCAGCCAACTCGCCAAACAAACCATCGTCAAAAGTGGCTGGCAGTTCGGGACTTGAATAGCCTTGGTAAATGACGTTGACTTTGTCGATCACATAAAGCACCAACAAAAACACCAACAGCACGCCCCAGACCAAAAAGAGTTGAAAGAAGCTGTTCATGAAACGCTCCTAGAGGTTTTGAAAATATCCTCAGGTGCAATTTGCAATTGCACACGCAATTTTTTAACCACCGAAGACAAAATTTGGCTGATGCGAGATTCGCTGACCTCCAACACTTCGCCAATTTCTTTTAAGTTGAGTTCTTCCACGTAATACAGCTGCATGACCAATTGCTCGCGCTCGGGCAATTTCCCAATCGCGGCGGTGACTGCTTCCATGAATTGGGCTTCTTCCACGATCACATCAGGCTGCTGCGATGCGTCGTCGGCAATACCCATGACTTCTTCCGTGACAACTTCCAAGGAATAGGTTTCAAAACGCCGGGCTTTACCGCGTTCTTTTTGGAAATCATCCAAATCCTTGCCCATGTGCTCGGCCATTTCAGCTTGGGTTGGCGCGCGCCCCAAGCCAGCGGAGAGCGCATGCAAGGTCTCGTTGTGTTCTTTGTTAAATGCCACGGCTGAGCGGGGCAAAAACGACAGGCGTCGCACCTCGTCGAGCATGGCGCCACGCACGCGGCTGTGGGCGAAGTTTTCAAAATCCACGCCCTTGCTCGCGTCAAACACGCGAGAGGCTTCAAGCAAGCCCATCATGCCGACTTGAATCAATTCATCCAACTCCATAAAGGCCGGCACTCTGGCCTTTAAATGCAAGGCCACACGTTTGACCAAGCCAAGGTGGGCCAAGACCAACTCCTCGCCTTGCGGGCGAGACTGCTGGTACATCTTCATCGGGGAAATCGCTCTCATGTATTTTTCGCATTGCTTTGCAGCAAGAAGCGCTCCATGAAAAACTGCATGCCACCCGACGGATGGTCGATGGGACGCAATTGGGTAGACAACTCGGCCAGGCGGCGAAAGTCACGGGCTGCAGCAGTGCCGGGGGCCATCTCCATCACCGATTGGTATTTTTTCAGGGCTGCCAAAACCATTTCATCGTGTTCGATAGAGGTTAAGTAATGGATGGATTCACCCAGAAAACGCACACACACATCGTTCAAGCGCTGGTAAAGCTTCCAGCCTTGGGTTTGGGTGTCGACCAAATTAGGCACCAGGTAAATTTCATCCAACTTCATCTCTTGCGTGAGCACTTTGATGGTGCCGTAAGCATCAGCAATAGATGATGGATCGTCTTGCACCACGATGAAGCGGCGTTGGCATGCTGCCAAAAACGACAGGACAGAGGGTGAAAGACCGGCGGCCACATCAACGATGAGGTAATCGATGTTTTTACCCAAATTGCTGAACGCCTGCACGATGCTGGCAGCTTGCAAATGGCTCAAAGCCGCAAGCTCTTGCACACCTGAGGCGCCTGGAATGAGTTGAATCCCTTGACGGGTGGTGACGGTGATTTCTTCCAGCGTCTTTTCGCCCGCCAAAAAATGGCTGAGGTTGTATTCGGCACGCACACCCAAAGCGATTTGGGCGTTCGCCAAACCTAAGTCGGCGTCAAACAACATGACATCGTGACCGCGTTGCGCCAAGGACACGGCCAGGTTGATCGAAACGGTGGTTTTACCCACCCCGCCCTTGCCGCTGGCGATGCCGATGACTTCGGTGGTTTTGTTGTTACTCATGGGTAGCCCTTGTGTGTTGCGCGGCCAGACGTGAAATCCTTGCTGAGGCCATGGCCAAGGTGCTGCTCATGTCTTCAGCATTGGTGTCAGCATACCCAAGTGACAAATTGGCCAAAGCCACTGTCACCAACTCCTCAACTTGCATTTGCACAGACCATTCGCTGATGCGCTCGCCGCGACTGGCGCCGCTCACGCCGACATGGCCTTCGGTGAGCACTTGAATCAGTGCCCATGGCTGGCTGGCTTCATCCAATTTGGAAATCATCAGGCTTTGCCATTGAATTTGGGGTGTTGAAAGTATCCTGCGCAATGACGACTGGGAAGCGTCAGCGGGCAGAACCACGTGGAATTGTGCCTCTTTGCAGATGGCACTGATTTCGCCCACGCGCTCACTCATTTGAACACCGGGGGTGTCAATGATGATGAGCTTTCTTTGGCCATGCTCTTCGAGCAAAAGTTTCAAGGTCGTGGCGTTGGTGGCACGGAAACAGTCAACGCCAGACTGGGCGCTGAGTAACTGGGTTTGGTTCCAAGCACCGGCACGCTGATCGCTGTAGCTGATCACTGCCACTTGTTCGCTGCCTAAGTTCACGCTGGCATGCTGGGCCAAACGCGCCACCATCAACGATTTGCCCGCACCTGATGGGCCGGCCAGCACATGCACACCCAAGTCAGGTGCGCTCACGCTGCTTTGCTGCATAGAGTGGCAGAGTTGGCGGCGGATTTCATCCAGCGCTGGCTCGACGTCTTCAAAACTTTGGATGCTGTCAATTAACAAAGCACGCAAAGCCGCAGGAATAGCCGCTTCTTGCAAGGCATTTCGCAGCGGCATGAGGTTGCGCGCCAAGCCCGTGCCTTGCCAAGCCATTTGCTGGCTGAGCTTGAATTCTTTGCGCAAGGTGGCCAACTCTTCGCGCACCATTTGCACGATTTCACGACCGCGCAACGTGTCGCGCTCTTCGGCCATTTGCTGGGCGGGCAAGACTTCTGGCTGGACCAAGGGGGCTTGTTCTTCTTTCACCAAGGCAGTCTGCTCTTGCACCGATTTTTTCAATGAAGCTGCGGGCACAAAGCCCGTAGCGGGGGTTTTTGCGGGTTTGCCCAAGCGTTTGTGCATGGCCATGGTGTCGTTGAGCACTTTGCCAAAGGGCGCAGGCTCTGGTGCCTCGACCGGGGCTTCTTGACTGGTGGTCTTGGAAGACAAACTGTAGGTTTTCTCGGTCGGCACAAAGGCTTCGGCAACCGCTGCTTCAGCGGCCAAAGGTTCCACATCGACCGCCACGATCAACTCGGTTTTGCCCTTTACCTTGCTGGTAGAGATGACAAGCACGTCGGGGCCATACAAGGCAACTGCCTTTTCGTTGGCTGCCTGGGTGTCACGGGCAATGATTCGTTTGAGTTCCATGGTGTTTCTCGTTGGTCAATTAAAAGTGTGGGGATCAGCCGCGGTTGGTTGCGTTCACAGTGTGAATCACTTTGACCGCTTGATCATCTGGAATTTCGCTGTAGGACAAGACCGTCAAATCGCTGACGCGAAAACGCACGGCTTTGGACAACCAGCTGCGAATCAGCGGCGAGACCACCAGGACAGCCGCGTGGCCTTCGTCCTCCATGGCACGCGCACCCATGCGCAAAGCATTGAAAAGGTTTTCGGCCAAGCTAGGCTCAAGAACCACCGGTTGGCCTGGCTGGCTTTGCTGCAACACGTTGTGCAGCAGCTGCTCCAAACCAGGCTCCAAGGTCATCACGGATAAATTGCTGGACTCGTCCACCAAGCTTTGCATGATCATGCGGCCAAGCTTGGGTCGCACATAAGCAGCAAGTTGTTCGGGGTCGGTGCTGCGTGCACTGGCTTCGGTTAAGGATTCAGCAATCGAGCGCATGTCGCGGATGGACACGCCTTCGTTCAACAAGTGTTGCAACACGCGGGTGACCACGCCCAAAGACAGTTTGCCTGGCACCAGTTCTTCCACCAGCTTGGGCGACTTGGCCGACAACTTATCGAGCAGTTGCTGCACTTCATCATGGCTGAGCAAATCGGCCGAGTTTTCACGCAAGACTTTATTCAAATGGGTGGCAATGGCGGTGCTGGCGTCGACCACGGTGTAACCCAAGGTACGGGCCAAATCGCGTTGCGAAGACTCAATCCAAACGGCTTCCAAACCAAAAGCGGGTTCACGCGTTGGCGTGCCTTGCAGTTCACCATACACCTGACCTGGGTTGATGGCCAACTCGCGGCCCACCTTGATTTCGCCTTTGCCGCGCACCACGCCCTTTAACACAATGTTGTAAGAGTCGGGGTCGATGTTCAAGTCGTCACGGATACGCACAGGCTGCACCAAGAAGCCCAATTCGGCTGACAGTTTTTTACGTACACCTTTGACGCGGCTCATCAGTTCGCCGCCGGTTTCGATGTTTACCAAGGGAATCAAGCCGTAGCCAATTTCCAAACCAATCAAGTCCACTTGATCGACATCGTCCCAGTCCAAATCTTTGGTCGACTCGGTGGTGGCAGCAGCTTGCGCCTCAGCCACTTGCACCGCTTCTTCATCGACTTCACCTCGAATAACCAGCAAACCCAAGCCTGCAGTGGCTGCGGCCAAGGTGATGAACATCAGATGCGGCATGCCAGGGACCAAGCCCAAAGCAGTCAAGATGATGGCAGAAATAAACAAAGCCGCTGGGTTGGCCAATTGGGTATGCGCTTGCTCGGAAATCGATTCCGCTGTCGTGACGCGTGTGACGATGATGGCAGTGGCCAGCGACAAGAGCAGCGAAGGAATTTGCGCTACCAAGCCGTCACCGATGGAGAGCAAGGTATAAATCTTGCCGGCTTCTGAGACCGACAAATTGTGTTGAATCACGCCAATGGCCAAGCCGCCAATCAAGTTGATCAGCAAAATCAATATGCCCGCGATGGCGTCGCCGCTAACGAATTTGGACGCACCGTCCATGGCACCGAAGAAATCTGATTCTTGGGACAACTCGGCGCGGCGTTTTTGCGCAGTCGGTTGGTCGATCACGCCAGCATTCAAGTCAGCATCGATAGACATTTGTTTGCCAGGCATGGCGTCCAAGGTGAAACGTGCGTTCACTTCAGACACGCGGCCCGCACCTTTGGTCACCACGATGAAGTTAATGATCATCAAAATAGCAAAGATGATGAAACCCACTACATAGTTACCTGCAATCACAAACTCACCAAAGGCCGCCACCACTTTGCCAGCGGCGTCGTGGCCTGTGTGGCCGTCGACCAAAATCACCCGGGTGGAAGCCACGTTAAGCGCCAAGCGCAACATGGTGGCAAACAACAAGATGGTTGGGAAAGATGAAAACTCCAGCGGCTTGCGGGTGCTGATGGCGATCATGATGATCACCAAGCTAATGACAATGTTGAAAGTAAACAAAAAGTCCAATAAGAGCGGCGGCAATGGCAAGACCAACATGGCCATGATCAACAACACCAAGACGGGAATTCCCAATCCGGTGTAGTCAAACTTGGTCAAGTTCTGTCGAATCGTTGACAGGGTTAAGGTGCTCATGGTCTCTTTGTCACAGTTTTTGAATCGTTAAGGGTTCATTTCCAAGCGTTTCTCAACGCCCTCAAGGTGATGAAGCAATCCATGTGCCAGCTCCTCGCTGCCTTTTGAACCAGCCATCCATCAGTCCAAGCCAACGGCAAATCTTGGCCTGTCACGTTTCTTGCTTAAACATCCATGTCTTTTATGGGAAGCGTTAAACGGATATGAACTTATCTGCATTGAATTCAGGCCTGTCACCGGCCATCAACCCAGTCTCCACCGAGCTAAATGACCTGGGTGGGGCGCTGTCACGTCCATCCTCCGGTACGCAATCGGGGGAGGACTTTGCCGCCTTTTTGCGCCACCAAATTGCCTCGCTGCAGTCGCCTCAACGGCAAGAGATTGCCGCCCAGAGCACGCCCGTGTTACCCACGGCACCTAAGCAAGCTGCGCCAACGCCAGGAATGTTTGAGCAGCAAGCTTTGCGCCAATCTTTCCATCCAGGCCAGTATTTGCATGGCAAAGCGCCCATCTCTAAGGGTATGGGCACGCTCAGCCCTGGCGGACATTACGCCAAGCAGTTGCCCTCTGCCAAGCCAACGCCTGACAAAGTCAATACAGACCATCAAGAGCCAAAGAAATTAAACCACTCAGCACAAGTGGCTGAGACAAACCAAGCCTCGGCGCAAGAAGCGACGCCGGCCCATGAAGACGAGCAAGCCAACAACGCCCTAGCCAAACCAGCGGCATTGGGCAACAAAACTCGTCTCATGAACGCCAAAGACATGGTGGGCCAAGATGGGCAGGCTTTGCAATCGATAAAGCTCAGCCCTGAGGTTGAGATCATTACCGTTGCTCAACCTGCCACCAGCGAAAAGAGTCTGACCGATTTCGCCTTGGCCATGGGACTCGACCCTTCGCAAATCCAAGCCCTGTTGGGAGAAGCCGCCACCGCAAACGCCAACGCGAGCCCAGCAGCCACCACCCAGCAGATGTTGGCCATGAACCAGCTGCCCAGCAGCGCCGTTTTTTCTTTGCCTACATCTGGCTTCACAGCCTTGAACCCTTTGAGCAACAGCACGCAAGTCGCTGAGGGCGCTGCACTGCCTGTGAACACCGTACTCGCGCAAGCCTTGCCCGTGGCACCCGACTTAAACGCCATGGCTGCCAGCGTGAACCCTTTGAGCAACAGCACGCAAGTCGCTGAAGGCGCTGCACTGCCTGTGAACACCGTACTCGCGCAAGCCTTGCCCGTGGCACCCGACTTAAACGCCATGGCTGCCAGCGTGAACCCTTTGAGCAACAGCACGCAAGTCGCTGAAGGCGCTGCACTGCCTGTGAACACCGTACTCGCGCAAGCCTTGCCCGTGGCACCCGACTTAAACGCCATGGCTGCCAGCGTGAACCCATTGAGCAACATCACGCAAGTCGCTGAAGGCGCTGCACTGCCTGTGAACACGGTTCTCGCGCAAGCCTTGCCTTTGGCATCCGACTTAAACGCCATGGCTGCCAGCGTGAACCCCCTTTTGGCATCCCAAGAGCTGCCCGCCCTAACACCCATAGGTATGCAAGTGCAGTGGAGTTCTGCCTCGGCAGATTTGGCCGCAAACAAAAACCTTGTCAACTTACAAAACCTGAGTGCGGTCGCCGCCACCCAAGCCACACCAACGACTGAAAACATCAGCACCTTGGCAGTCTTGTCCATGATGGACGCCGATTTGCGACCCGAAGATATTGATCGATTGAATGAGGAGTTCGACAAACTCAGCGCCATCGATGACGCCAGCGCGATCCCACACGAGGGCATGGCCAGCAGCGGTGTGACCAGCAACGCAAGCAACGGTTTGGCTAACGCCAGCCAAGCCCAAGCTTTGAAAAACCATCCCGACATGGCGCAGACCTTTGAGAAGCTCAGCCAAAAATTGGCCACCGAATTGGCCAGTCGCATGAACGACCAACTCAACGCCGGCGAATGGAAAATGAAATTTGCCCTCAAACCCGCCAGTTTGGGTTTGGTGGATGTTCAACTAGAAATGCGCGATGGTCAGTTACACGCCCAATTTGATGCTGACAACGGCTTGACACAGAACTTGATTCAAAATGGCAGCACGCGCTTGAAAGAGGCTTTGGCAGAACTTGGCATAAACAATGCATATGTTTCCGTAGGACAGGATAACCGTCAGTCATCACAAGGTGGCTCGGGACAATCCGGTCAACGCTCTGCCGCGTCAGACAATCGTGTCACACTCAGCGCAAATGGCGCGAGTGAACCAGTGAGCACAGCCGCACCATCACGTCACAGCAACAGTGCGTTGTTAGACACTTTTGTCTAACAACCCAACGAATGAAAGAGGAGTAAATCATGGCATCAGCAGCACCTGAAGCAACCCCTGCAGAGGGCTCAGAAGAACCGAAAAAGAAAAAACCCATACTGCTGATCGCAGGTATTGCGGTTGTCGCCATCGTTGTGGTGGTGGGCGTAGCCTTTGGCACTTTGTATTTTTCTGGCTTTTACGAAAAGAAAGCCGAACTCGCCGCAATGGACAAGCTCGAAGAGCTAGAAGCCGCTGCCACCAAAGCCAAGGACGAAGCGCCTTCAAAGTTAAAGAAAGAAGCGCCTGAAGCCACCCGCTTTGAAAAGAATTATTTCCAAGTTGAAAAAGAGCTGATGACCAACATCACAGGCTCGAAAAAAGTCATGGTTGTGCAACTCGCCGTCATGACCCACTACGACACCCGCGTGTTTGACAACATCAAAAAGCATGAATTTGCCTTGCGCTCCGCCATGCTCGACGTCATGCGCCAATCAACCGAGGCCGATATCAGCAAGCCCGACTACCGCAAAGAATTGGCCGTCAAACTCAAAGACATCATGAACGCTTTGCTTGAAGAGTACGAAGATTTTGGTGGCATCGAAGAAGTCATGTTCACCTCGTTTGTGATGCAGTAATTCCCCATGGCAACCAGACAAAACTTACTCAGTCCCGAAGAGCTCACGGCCTTGGCCGAGGGCTTGAAGGACGGATCCGTCGAATCGGACACCGGCTTTAACACCAAAGTCCGGGTGCGCAAACACGACTTGGCCAGCGAGAACAGCAGCCTGGGCGTGAATGTGTCGGCCATCGACATGATCAACGAGCGGTTCATCCGAATGTTCCGGCTGGGTTTGCTGGAGGTTTTGCGCACCACACCTCGCGTGAACCCAACCAGGGTGCAAATTTTGAAGTTTGGTGACTACATCAAAATGCTCAAAGCCCCTTTGTCTGTCAACACCATACGCATCAGCCCCTTGCGCGGCAACTCCGTCATCATCATTGACCCCAATGTGGTGTTCAGTTCGCTGGACAGTTTCTTTGGCGGTTTTGGCAAAGGCGTCTCGGACTTACCTCCCGGTCGCTTGTTCACCGCTACCGAAACCCGCATCATTCACATCATCTTGACGGTGTTTTTCCGTTCATTGAAAGAAGCTTGGTCGCCCATTTTAGGAATCGACTGCGAGCAAGTCAGCGCCGAGATCAACCCACAGTTTGCGCAAATTGCCGATGAAAACGACTTGGTGGTTTTAAGCCGTTTCGAAGCCGAGGCCACGGTGTCGGGCGGCAAGGGTTTCATGGATCTGGTCTACCCCTATGCCACCTTAAAGCCTTTGCGGGATTTGTTGCGCAACCGCGTAACCCCTAGCGATGGCAACGAAGACTCAGACAAAATTTGGCGCGAAGATTTGGCCGTTGCCGTGGGCGACTCCGAACTTGATGTGCGTGTGATGATGGGTGACATCAAAACCACGCTTTACCATTTAAGAAACATGAAGGAAGGCGATTTGCTTTTCTTCAAGAAACCCGACCAGGCGCAATTCCTGGCCAACGGCGTCCCCACCTTTGGGGTCAACATCGGCACGCGTGGCTCCAATGTGGCTGTGCGGGTTGAAAAGCAAATTGTCCCCGGACAGCTTTGAGACAGGAAAGCAACATGAACGACACTACCGACACCCATGACGAAACACCTCCCACTTCCGATGAGTTTCAAGTCAGTCAACCCGGCAATATCAATCCGGAAGTGCTGCAAAACATCTCGGTCACCCTCTCTATTGAGGTGGGACGCACCAACATCAAAATCAAAGACTTGATGCGCTTGACCCAAGGCAGCGTGGTTGAACTCGACCGCATCGCAGGCGAGCCATTAGATTTGTTGGTGAACGAAACCGTGGTCGCGCAAGGCGAGGTGGTGCTGGTCAATGACCGCTATGGCATTCGACTCACCCGTGTCGTGCCATCCACCGATCGCTTGCAATCAATTTAAAGTTCAACCGCCGGCTGTTATCTTGCGACCGTTCAATGACTGAACAGGACGTGCATTGATTTTGTAGGGGAACTTGGCAAGTTGCTGTTTGGATATGTCCATGGGCGACTTCAGAATGTAGAACTGCACGCCCTCGGTACAAGGGGGTGTGGTGAGTGAACCCTCGTAGTTGTAAAAGCCCATGTCTTTGGGCAACATGCTGGCCGGATTGAAAGTCACCTTGGCTGGCAAAAACTCTTCGCCTTCTTTGGGTGGCAAATTGGCCCACAAGGTTTTAATGGCCGCGCTGTCTTTGCCTTCATTCAGCAAAACGCCAATCACCGCCAGTTTGCCGTCTTTGCTCTTGTGCACAAAGTGGGCCACCATGCTGGCGTTTTTACCCTCGACTTGCTCTTCGGAAGGCCTATGGAAGTGAAACTGCAGCAAATCAAAACTCTCTTTACCAATCGTCAAGCTGCTGCCAGGTTCGATATTGACTTGAATGGTGTGGCCGTTATTGAACATTTTGAGCGGGCCTTCTTTGTAGTCCACGCTTAAAGTTTCTTTGGATTTTTCAAACGGTCCTACGATATTCAAAGGCGACTGTTTTTTGCCTTTGCCGCACACAGGGAATGCGTCGCCCCAATGCTCTGGGCCGTTGTCGCCTTCATAACCCCAGTGCACGACTTGCGCTTTGTCATCTTTTTTGGCGTGATCATCTTTGGCGTCTGCGTCTTTGTCAGCAGATTTTTTACACTCTGACAATACTTTCACCTTTTGACCCGCAGCGGCCAAAGCGTTTTGCGCTGCGCACACGGTTTGCAAGCGGTTGCTCCATTCGGCCATTTCCAAAGCTTTTTGGTAAGCCGCAATGGTGTCAGGGTCTTGCGCACCTTTGGTGAGCAGTTTCAAGGAGGCCAAACCCACTTGTCTTTCTGCGCTCAAAGCTTTTTGCGCTTTGTAAAGTGTCTCGACGTCTTGCAACACAATGCCATTGGCGAAACCAGCTTTTAAAGCTTCCATTTCCTGAATGGATACGTTCTCGGGTTCTGGCTTGGCGTCTTTGGCGGCAGTGGCGTCTTCGCTGGCCTTCTCCATGGACTCCTTCATTTCGTCAAGTTGTTGACTCAACTCAGAGACTTGCTCGTTCAAATGTTTTTTGCTGGAAAAATTCCAGTAAGCCAGTGTTGCTGTGGCAACCAGACAAATTCCCAGCAAGATTTCCAGGATCAGGCGCAAATATTTTTTCATGGCTACTCAAAAAAGGTAATAGAAAAAGAAATTCTGTTCAGGGGCGATTCTCGCCCAAGATGCTGCCTTAGATATCGGTATCAAAGGCGCAAGACTTTAATTTTTAAGCCAAAAATTACCTCTAAATTATTCATACGGTGTTTTAGAAGTGCATGCGTTGATATGATTGAGTCATGAAATCATATCAATGCGGGCCCCCATACTGACGACTTGATGCTGCAACGCAGGCTTAGCGTGGGCACCGTCGATTCGTTTCAAGGCCAGGAGCGCGACATCATTGCCATCACATTGACACGCAGCAACCCCCAAGGCGAGATCGGCTTTCTTTCTGACATCCGCCGCATGAACGTGGGCATGACCCGCGCACGGCGCAAGTTGCTGCTGGTGGGCGATTCATCCACGCTGTGCAGCCATCCGTTTTTTGTGGAGTTGTTGGCTTATGTGAAGGGCGTGGGGGGGTATCGCACGGCAAAAGAGGTGGTCAACGAAACAGGCTATCGCTTCAAGTCATAAACACCAATCTCTTCTTTGAATTGGCGACATTCATCTTCATCAAGATGAAACTCAAGTTTCAGCAGCGTTTGTGTAGAAATTCGTCGACTCTGGAACTGAATCGGAAAGTCGCGTTGCCATACATAAGCCACATCAACCCTATACAGTTGGCGATTCCGACCCGAAGATGCTGAAGCATGCTGTTTCAGCAAATTCATCGCTGCTTCGAGCGCACGCAACAAATTTGACTTACCCTCGTTGTTTCGCCCTATAAGTACGGTGACATTTGAAAATGTGATGCGATGAGCCGACGTGATACTTCGATAGTTGGTTGCGGAAAATTGAACTAGTTGCATTAGTGACTCGCTGCTTAAAAATGACTAACTTTGATCTGAATTGAAAAGACTGATGCCGATGTGATGAGGTCGCTCGCGTAAGTTTCGGGATCTCATTGATAGTGAAATTTGGAAGTAGATATCAACCTTTTTTGATCTTTATTCGCGTTTTCTTGATGGCTGCCGCAGGCAGAAAGCTCGTTATTCGTTGGTACAGCTCAAACAAGAAGGCCATGCGTTCGGTGTCGCAGTGGTAGACATTGCCAAAAAGCAATGCCCTAGATTTAATCTCGTTCCAACTAAGACCCATTTGGTACCCACAAAATGAGCCCACATGGTACTTTAAAGTTATATTAAATAGCTACAAATAGCTCTGTATATGAAATATAAGCGTCTATAACGCTACCTAACTAAACCCGCACAAACACCGTCACCAATGCTTCTTCGCCCACTTGGCGGCTCCAATGCCCGTGCACCTCGGGGTCAAACACCGCGCCCGCTGGCAATGTGTCGGCCGAGAAAAAATGTTGGCCAGGCCAAAACACTTGGGATGAGCCGTCTTGCAAACCTATTTCCATCTGCCCTTGCAAAATAAACACCCATTGCGGCGTGGTGGTCACATGAAAACTGCTTCTAAACCCAACAGGGCTTTGGCGCAACTGCAAGCCTTGGGTTGGTAAGAGTTCGCTCAAATGGGTGGGCGCATTGCCTTGGTCTAAAGGAACGGCCTCTTGCTTGAAACGAGCGCGGCCATCGGTGTCGGTAAAGAGTACGGTGCGTGTGAAGGTGGGCATGGCGCATCATAAAGAAGTGGCTCGCCTACAATCTGCCCTCCTTTCACAGCCTCTGGATCTACACCATGACCCGCTGCACAAACGCCAAGGCTCAGCCATGAGCCGCAAAGTTTTCATCAAAACCTTTGGCTGCCAAATGAACGAGTACGACTCGGACAAAATGGCCGACGTCCTAGGCGCCGCCCAAGGCTACACACAAACCCAAGACATAGACGAAGCCGATTTGGTGGTGTTCAACACCTGCTCGGTGCGGGAAAAAGCCCAAGAGAAAGTCTTCTCCGATTTGGGTCGCGTCAAACACCTGAAGAAAAAAGGCGTGCAAATTGCAGTGGGCGGTTGTGTAGCCAGCCAAGAAGGCCAAGCCATCATTGCCCGAGCGCCCTATGTAGACGTGGTGTTTGGCCCGCAAACCTTGCACCGCTTGCCCGAGTTGCTGAACCAACGCGCAGCTTTAAAAAAGCCGCAAGTCGACATCAGCTTTCCTGAAATAGAAAAATTCGACCACTTGCCCCCTGCCCGCGTGGACGGCGCTTCGGCGTTTGTCTCCATCATGGAAGGCTGCTCCAAATACTGCAGCTATTGCGTGGTGCCCTACACACGCGGCGAAGAAATCAACCGCCCCTTGGATGATGTGCTCACCGAAGTGGCGGGCTTGGTGGCCCAAGGCGTGAAAGAAATCACCTTGCTGGGGCAAAACGTCAACGCCTATCGCGGCAGCATGGGCGGCACCACAGAGATTGCCGATTTCGCTTTACTGATTGAATACATCGCTGAAATTCCCGGGGTTGAGCGCCTGCGCTACACCACCAGTCACCCGATTGAATTTACCCAGCGCCTCATCGACGTTTATGCCAAGGTGCCGCAGTTGGTCAGCCATTTGCACTTACCCGTGCAGCACGGCAGCGACAAAATTTTGATGGCCATGAAGCGCGGCTATACCGCCATGGAATACAAAAGCACGATTCGCAAACTGCGCGCAGTGCGCCCCGATATTTCCATGAGCTCAGACTTCATCGTGGGCTTTCCAGGCGAAACCGAAGAAGACTTTGACAAGCTAATGAAGCTCATCACCGACATCGGTTTTGACGCGTCGTTCAGCTTTATCTTCAGCCCCCGCCCCGGCACACCTGCGGCCAATTTGCAAGACGACACGCCGCACGAGGTGAAGTTGCGCCGCTTGCAACACCTGCAAGCCACGGTAGAGGCCAATGTGAACCGCATTGGCCAAAGCCGCGTGGGCACGGTGCAACGCATATTGGTGGAAGGCGCTTCGCGCAAAAGTGCGGCCGAGTTGATGGGCCGAACCGAATGCAACCGCATTGTCAATTTTGACGCGGGGCCGCAGGGCCAACGCTTGGTGGGTCAGATGATTGATGTGCTGATCACCGAGGCGCTGCCGCACTCACTGCGCGGCCAGGTGGTGCTGAAAGACTAACGCGGCATGCCGGGAAAACCGCCACCCATGCCGCCCTTCATGCCGCCGAGTTTTTTCATCATTTTCATGAGGCCGCCGCCGCGCATTTTTTTCATCATCTCTTGCATTTGGCCAAACTCATTCAGCAGTCGGTTGACGTCTTGCACCTGAACGCCAGCGCCTAGGGCGATACGGCGCTTGCGGGTGGCCTTGATCAATTCAGGCTTGGCCCGCTCTTTGGGCGTCATGCTGTGAATAATGCCTTGCTTGCGCTGCATTTCTTTTTCGGCTTTGTCAAAGTTGACCGCGCCGGCTTTGGCGGTGAGTTGGCTGGGCAATTTGTCCATCAAACTTGACAAGCCACCCATTTGCTTCATCTGCTGGATTTGGCTCAAAAAATCGTTGAGGTCAAAACCGTCACCGCTCTTGAGTTTGGCCGCCATTTTTTGGGCAGCTTCCATGTCCACATTGGCAGTGACTTGCTCGACCAAAGCCAAGATGTCGCCCATGCCCAAAATACGGCCCGCATGACGCTCGGCGTCAAAAGCTTCGAGGCCATCGATTTTTTCACTGGTACCCGCAAACTTAATGGGAACGCCGGTGATTTGCCGTACCGACAAGGCCGCGCCGCCACGGGAATCGCCATCGGTTTTGGTCAACACAATGCCGGTGAGCGGCAAAGCTTCTTTGAAAGCGCGCGCCGTATTCACCGCGTCTTGACCCATCATGGCGTCCACCACAAACAAAGTTTCCACCGGATGCACCGCTGCATGCAGGGCTTTGATTTCTTGCATCAAGGCTTCGTCGATTGCCAAGCGACCGGCGGTGTCCACCAACAGCACATCTATATAGTGCTTGCGGGCGTAATCTAAGGCGGCCAACACAATGTCAACCGGCTTTTGGCTGGCATCGCTGGCAAACCACTCGGCACCTGCCTGCGCTGTCACAGTTTTAAGTTGCTCAATCGCGGCTGGACGGTACACGTCGGCCGACACCGTCAGCACTTTCTTTTTGCGCTTGAGAATTAAGTGCTTGGCGAGTTTGGCGGTGGTGGTGGTTTTACCCGCGCCTTGCAAACCCGCCATCAAGATCACGGCAGGTGGCTGCGCCGCCAAATTGATATCGGCAACGCCTTCGCCCATGGTGGCGGCCAATTCTTTTTGCACGATGCTCACCAGCACCTGCCCAGGGGTGAGTGAACTCAACACCTCTTGGCCCAAGGCTTTTTCCTTGACCCGCGCAATGAAGTCGCGCACCACCGGCAAGGCCACGTCAGCTTCGAGCAAAGCCATGCGCACCTCGCGCAACATGTCAGCCACATTGGCCTCGGTGATGCGGGCTTGCCCACTGATGTGTTTGACCAGCTTAGATAGTTTGTCGCTAAGTGCGGTTGCCATGGTTTAAACCTAGAAGAAAAAGGGGAGAAGCCTCCCTGAAGTACCACAAGACGCTAAACTGCGAACATGATTGTATTCAGCGCATCGACCTTCAGCATAGTATGGGGTTTGGTAGCAGCGTTCGCTTATGCACTAGGTGCTTTATTGGGCGGACGTTTGTCGCACAACCAAAGCCGCAACTACCTGTGGGTTATTTCTCTGTTCCATGGCTTGAGTGTGCTGGCCAGCCTCATCCCCGAACCCGGCACCACGCCGCGCTTTGGTTTCGCACCCGCTTTGTCGGCCACCGCTTGGTTGGTGCTGATGGTCTACACCATAGAACATCATTGGTTTCCCCAAATGAAAACCCGCTGGGTGCTGTCGGGCGCTGGTTTGGTGGCCGTGGTTTTGCCACTGTTTTTTCCCGGACAAGATTTGCACGCCGCTGCATCGCTGTGGCTGCCATTGCATTGGGCGCTGGGCATGGCCTCTTATGCTTTGTTTGCCGCAGCGGTGGTGCATGCCGGTTTGATGAACCGCGCCGAACGTCAAATTCGCTTGGCCGAGGCCGACCCTTCAGGCTTGCCCTTGCTCACCTTAGAGCGACTCACGTTTCGCTTTGTGCATATCGGGTTTTTCCTGCTCACCGCCACTTTGTTGGCGGGACTTTTATTTGGCGAGCGTTTGTACGGCCCCGAAAAAGCCTTGCGCTGGGACCACAAGACAGTTCTTTCCATCATGGCTTGGTTGACCTACTCGCTGCTGATCTGGGGACGTCAAGCCAGAGGCTGGCGTGGCCCTATGGCGATTCGCCTGCTGTATGCAGGCACGGCCATGCTGCTGCTGGCTTATGTGGGTTCGCGCTTTGTGTTGGAAGTTCTTTTGCATAAAGCCACATGAAATACTTCATTTTGTTGGTCGTCCTCGCTGGGGTGATTTGGTGGCTGCGCACCAAGCGCAACGACACTGACAAGACCCAAGACCCTAGCGGCCAAACTCAAAACCCCCAAACCATGGTTAGATGTGCGCATTGCGATTTGCATTTGCCGCAAAACGATGCCGTCGAAGGCTCAATGGGGGTTTATTGCAGTGCCTCTCACCGCAGCGCCCGGGAAGGCTAAGTACCCATGACTGATTGTTGGTCAAACGGTTGGTACAGATTTGCGCAACACATTCCCTCGCCCAACTTTGAGCCTCGCCCGCAAGATACCCGAACAGATTTGGTGGTCTTGCATTCCATCAGTCTGCCACCGGGCCAATTCCATGGCGACGCTATTCAAGAGTTTTTCACCAATAGCCTAGACCACGACAGCCATCCCTATTTCGAACAGCTTCGCGGTGTGAAGGTCTCAGCGCATTTTTTAATTCGCCGCGGTGGCGAGTTGATTCAATTTGTCAGTTGTGATCAACGCGCATGGCATGCAGGTGTGTCCAGCCACCATGGACGAACAGATTGCAACGACTTTTCTATTGGCATCGAGCTTGAAGGCTTGGAGGGCGAGGGTTTTAGTGCGTTTCAGTACGAAAGTTTAATTTCGCTTTTGCCCATGATCCTCAATCACTACCCCATTTCCTCCTTGGCTGGCCACGAACATATCGCCCCAGAGCGAAAAAAAGACCCAGGCATCGGTTTTCAGTGGCGGTATTTGCAACACGGTTTAGGATTAAAGGCTTCTTATTTTCCTGCTGAGCTTGGGTTAAATTAATAAATTCACTATTTTTCTCAAACACTACACGTAGTGTGTTGAAAAGAGTTCCGACCCCATATATAGTGTGGGGAATCCATTTTTCATTTTTGCTCGTTCCCAAAAACCAGCAGCAATTCATACGTTAACCTAAGCATTCAGTACAACAGGAATTTAATCAAGATGCAAATTGCCTCATCCTCTGCGGCCAGCAGCAACTACGTCAACCCTTCTGACTTGACAGCCGCCAACTCAAGTTCGACTTTACAATCCAGCCTGACCAACTACCAAATCATTCGTCGCAATGGTGCCGTGGTTCCTTTTGAACCCGCCAAGATTGCGGTTGCCATGATGAAGGCTTTTTTGGCTGTTCATGGAACCCAAGGCGCAGCCTCAGCCAGCGTGCGCGAAACCGTTGACCAACTCACCCAAGCTGTGGTGCGTGCGCTGGTTCGCTCACGTCCAGGTGGTGGAACCTTCCATATTGAAGACGTACAAGACCAAGTTGAACTCGGCCTCATGCGCGGCAGTCATCATGAAGTGGCTCGCGCCTATGTTTTGTACCGCGAGAGAAGAACCCAAGAACGTGCAGCCCACAAAGAACAAGCGGCTCCGGCCGAACCCGTCCTGCACGTGATTGATGGCGGTAAGCGCTTGGCACTCGACACTGACCGGCTGCGCTTTTTGGTCGAGGCCGCTTGTACTGGCTTGAATGCTGACATCAAGGCTGCACCCATATTGAGCGAAACCATGCGTAACCTTTACGATGGCATTCCCATGGAAGAGGTGCACAAAGCGTCCGTGCTGGCAGCGCGCACCCTGATTGAAAAAGAGCCCGATTACACCTATGCCACTGCGCGTTTATTGATGTACTCGATTGCCAAAGAAGTCTGGGGCAAGGAAGTCACCCAAGCTGAAATGGCGCAAAACTACATCGATAACTTCGCAGCTTGCATCAAAAAAGGCGTCGACAACGAATTGCTTGATGCACGCCTGCTGCAGTTTGATTTGCCCCGCTTGGCCAAAGCACTTAAAGCCGAACGCGATTTGCAATTCGACTACTTGGGTTTACAAACCCTTTATGACCGCTATTTTCTTCACGTGCGCAAGCAGCGCATAGAGCTGCCCCAGTCCTTTTTCATGCGTGTGGCCATGGGTTTGTCGCTTGGCGAGGTCAACCGCGAAGAACGTGCCATCGAGTTTTATGAAGTTCTGTCTTCCTTCGACTTCATGTCGAGCACGCCCACGCTTTTCAACAGCGGCACTTTGCGTCCCCAGTTGTCCAGCTGCTATCTGACCACTGTGCCTGACGATTTGGACGGCATCTACGAATCCATCAAAGAAAACGCCTTGTTGTCCAAATTTGCGGGTGGCTTGGGTAATGATTGGTCACGTGTTCGCGCCTTGGGCAGCCACATCAAGGGCACTAACGGCGAATCTCAAGGTGTTGTGCCTTTCCTCAAAGTGGTTAACGACACCGCAGTGGCCGTCAACCAAGGCGGCAAGCGCAAAGGTGCAGTTTGCACCTACTTAGAAACTTGGCACTTGGACATTGAGGAGTTTTTAGAGCTTCGCAAAAACACGGGCGACGACCGCAGGCGTACCCACGATATGAACACTGCCAACTGGATTCCAGATTTGTTCATGCGCCGCGTCATGGAAAAAGGTGAATGGACTTTGTTCTCACCCTCAACCACCCCAGATTTGCACGATAAATTTGGCAGTGAATTCGAAGTGGCTTACACCAACTACGAAACACAAGCCAAGCAAGGTCTCATTCAGCCCACCAAAACTCTGCAAGCGGCTGATCTGTGGCGCAAGATGCTCACCATGCTGTTTGAAACTGGCCATCCTTGGATCACGTTCAAAGACGCATGTAATGTGCGCTCACCTCAGCAACATGTGGGCGTTGTGCACTCTTCCAACCTGTGCACCGAAATCACCCTCAACACCAGTGACACCGAAACGGCTGTGTGTAATTTAGGTTCTGTCAACCTCATTCGTCACCTCAAACAAGGCGCTCAAGGCCCAGAACTCGATCACGACAAACTCAAGCGCACCGTCACCACGGCCATGCGCATGCTCGATAACGTGATCGACATCAACTACTACGCTGTCAAAAAAGCACGCGACTCCAACTTCAAACATCGTCCTGTTGGCATGGGCATCATGGCTTTCCAAGACAGTTTGTATGAAATGCGTGTGCCCTATGCATCCCAAGCTGCAGTCGATTTTGCAGACACCTCCATGGAAGCTGTTTGTTATTACGCTTATTGGGCGTCGACCGAACTAGCCAAAGAGCGTGGACGCTACTCCACCTACCAAGGCTCGTTGTGGGACCAAGGCATACTGCCTCTGGACACCCTGAATATGCTGGAAAAAGCCCGCGGTGGTTTTATTGAGGTTGACCGCAGCACCACCCTTAACTGGGATGCACTGCGTCAAAAAATCAAAACTGACGGCATGCGTAACTCCAACTGCGTGGCGATTGCCCCAACGGCCACCATCTCTAACATTGTGGGTGTTGACGCCTCCATCGAGCCTTGTTTTGGCAACCTGTCGGTTAAATCAAATTTATCCGGTGAGTTCACCATCATCAACGCCTATTTGGTCAAAGACCTCAAGCGCCTGGGCTTATGGGACGATGTCATGGTCATGGACCTCAAGCATTTTGATGGCTCGCTGCGTCCCATAGACCGTGTCCCGCAAGACCTCAAAGATTTGTATGCAACCGCCTTTGAAGTGGAGACACAGTGGTTGGTAGAAGCTGCGGCGCGTCGTCAAAAGTGGATTGACCAAGCCCAGTCGCTCAATATTTACATGGCTGGCGCTTCTGGCAAAAAATTGGATGAGACCTACAAGCTCGCTTGGTTGCGCGGCCTCAAAACCACTTACTATTTGCGCACCAGCAGTGCAACGCAAGTGGAGAAATCCACGGTTCAATCTGGCTCACACAACGCAGTGGCCTCCGGCTCGGGGTCTGGTTTGAGCGCAATGGAAATTGCAGCAGCCAGCGCACGCGCACAAGTTCAAGCTCAAACACCAGCCACCGACATCAAAGTGTGTGGCATAGATGACCCCACTTGTGAGGCCTGTCAATAAAGAATCAACCACTTGCCAATCGCATTAACGCATGCGTCGACGCAATTGAACAACAAAACCGAGGGGGAATGAGAATGAACACTGTGAATTTCTCATTTCTCCATTGATAATCAGAACGATGGAAGCACCACTATGTTGACTTGGGAAGAAGAAGCACAGCCACTGTCTGCTGTTGCTTTAAGTGTAAATATTGCAACGCCCCCTGCTGCTGCGATCACAGCCCCTGCCACCCGCGTTTTAGATGACGGCGCAGTGGTTTCCGCCAAGCCCCCCGTTTCCCCTGTAGTGACTGCACCTCCCACCGAAGGTCGTCGCGTCAACGCAGCCGATAAGCGCATCATCAATGGCCAAACCGATGTCAATCAGTTGGTGCCTTTCAAATACAAATGGGCCTGGGAAAAATACTTAGCCACCTGCGCAAACCATTGGATGCCTCAAGAAGTCAATATGACCCGCGACATCGCTTTGTGGAAAGATCCCAATGGACTCACAGAAGACGAGCGCCGTATCGTTAAGCGCAATCTTGGATTCTTCGTGACTGCCGATTCACTGGCAGCCAACAATATTGTGCTGGGCACTTATCGCCACATCACAGCACCAGAATGCCGTCAATTTTTGCTACGCCAAGCGTTTGAAGAAGCCATTCACACCCATGCCTACCAGTACATTGTGGAGTCTTTAGGTTTGGACGAAAGTGAAATTTTCAATGCCTATAACGAAGTCCCCTCTATTCGCAATAAAGACGAGTTCTTGATTCCCTTTATCGCGGCCATCATGGACCCGCATTTCCACACGGGAACCCCAGAGACCGACCAAACCTTGCTCAAGTCGCTCATCGTGTTTGCGTGCTTGATGGAGGGCTTGTTCTTTTATGTGGGCTTCACCCAAATTTTGGCCTTGGGGCGTCAAAACAAAATGACGGGTGCAGCCGAGCAGTACCAATACATCTTGCGCGATGAGTCCATGCATTGCAATTTTGGCATTGACCTCATCAACCAACTCAAGCTCGAGAATCCACATTTGTGGACGAGCGAATTCAAGGCCGAGATCATTGATCTCTTTCACCAAGCCGTTGAGCTTGAATACCGTTATGCGGAAGACACCATGCCTCGTGGCGTGCTTGGTATGAATGCCTCTATGTTCAAAGGCTACTTGCGCTACATCGCCAATCGACGCGCCACCCAAATCGGTTTAGAAACTTTGTATCCGAACGAAGAGAACCCATTTCCTTGGATGAGCGAAATGATCGATTTGAAAAAGGAACGTAATTTCTTTGAGACACGCGTGATTGAGTACCAAACCGGCGGTGCGCTGTCTTGGGATTGATTGAAAAATATGCTTTCTCCATTTGTTCCACCGCTTCTTGGCTTTTCAGAGCCCAGTCGTGGTGGAACACACCCCGTTCATGGAATTGGACCCGGGTCCAGTTCCATGAATCTCTTGGCTTTGATGAAGGGCCAAGTGTTTTGAACCAACGATCTGAGAACTTGATCTAGGAGTATCTAATGGCAACTGCAAAAAAATCCGCTGCAAAAAAACCAGCAGCAAAAAAATCCGCAGCAAAAAAAGCTGTAGTTAAGAAACCAGCTGCTAAAAAAGCAGCAGCTAAGAAAAAACCAGTCGCTAAAAAAGCGCCTGCCAAAAAAGTAGTTGCGAAAAAAGCACCTGCTAAAAAAGCAGCGGCTAAAAAGCCTGTAGCTAAAAAAGCGGTTGCGAAAAAAGCACCTGCCAAAAAAGCTGCAGCTAAGAAGCCAGTAGCAAAAAAAGCAGCGGCTAAAAAACCTGTTGCTAAAAAAGCACCTGCTAAAAAGGCAGCTGTAAAAAAAGCGCCAGCGAAAAAAGCCGCGGCAAAAAAAAAAGTAGTCGCTAAGAAAGTAACGGCCAAAAAGCCAGTTGCAAGCAAAGCGCCAGCGAAAAAAGTGACTGCTAAACCAGCCGCCCACAAGCCTGCTGCGCATGTGACAAAGCCTTCAGCTTCGCATACAGCCACGCATCACGTGGCCCAAACCACGCTGAACCCGCAAGCTGCTTGGCCGTTTCCAACTGCAACAAAACCCTAACTGAAACAGCTGTGACAGTTTTAGACCAACCCGGTGCATGCACCGGGTTTTTTTATGTCAATTGGTAATTCTGTGGTCCACGGCTGGCTATTTTGATGGAGCCTATGCGGTTACCTAATTCGGCACACTTGACCAAACTCCAGCCCTGCTCCAAACCGAAGAGCATGGCACCCCGCCAAGCGTCGCCACAACCCGTTGGATCCACCACAGCATCAGCTTTCACGGGATCGACCACATGTTTTTGGCCTTGCTCCCAAACTTCACAACCCTGAGCACCTAAAGTCACCACCAAGCCTTTGACATGGGCAGAAATTTCAGCTGAACTCCAACCGGTGCGGTCACTCAACATTTTCCCTTCATAGTCATTGACCGTCACCCAAGTCGCCAATTCAATGAAGTGGCGAAGTTCTTGGCCATCAAACATGGGTAAGCCTTGGCCAGGATCGAAGACAAAAGGTATGCCTGCATCAGCCATCTCTTGTGCATGCAAAAGCATGGCGTATCGGCCATCGGGCGAGATGATGCCCAAACTGATGTCGGGATGTTTATGGATATGCAAGTCATGGGCTTGCATCATGGCACCGGGGTGAAAAGCTGTGATTTGGTTGTTATCCAAATCGGTCATGATCATGGCCTGGGCGGTGTAGGTGTCTTCAATTTTCTTGATGTAAGTGGTGGATATGCCCAGTTCTTTCAAGCGCTGCAGATAACTTTCACCGTCATTACCCAAGGTTGCCATGGGCAGTGGTTGCGCTCCTAAAAGCTTCAGGCTGTAGGCGATATTGCCAGCGCATCCGCCGAAATCGCGCTGCAAACGCGGCACCAGAAAAGAGACGTTCAAAATATGAAGCTGCTCAGCCAAAATTTGTTCTTTGAAACGACCCTCAAAATGCATGATGGTGTCAAAAGCCAAAGAACCACAAATCAGTACTGCCATGAAAAATCCTATCTGCGTTAAGGGTAAAAAAGTAGTGCGCGGTAACCGTTGATTTTGCCAGCCCAAGGCTCATCCACGGCGAACACCAGTTCGACTGTTTGCGACCTCAAGGGTTTGAGCATGTTAGGCAGACCAAGCTCTTGGGGCAACCAAACCTTACGAACGACGTCGCCTTGTTCGTTATTGGTCAGTGTTAACTCAAGCGCTGGCATACCCAAAAAATAAGGCGCTTGGTTTTTGACTGACAAGGTGAATGAGAACTTATCTTCACCAAGTTGTTTGAAGTGGGTGCTATCGATGGCCACCTTATCGGTCTCTTTAGGCCAATCTACGCGACACCCCACAGTTTGACAAATCGCATTGAAGATGGGGGCCACGCTGAAATTCATTGCCACCAATTGGTCGCGATGAAAAAGTACCGCTTGCCCAGCCAAAAGCAAAACGGCCATAACGCTCACCACAACCGACAGGGCAGCACTTGGCGCATTGGCTGGTTGCGCCACAGGAGAGGACAAGGGGTGCATGGGTGAAGCATGAGCGACAGATGCGTTCAACACGGACAAATCGTCGCTTGGGGGTTGAACTTCATCAGTCGGCGGATCAATTTCAAACAAATGCTGATCAACCTCAAACACATGGGCGCAGCGACCACAACGTACCCAAGCATCGGCCGCGCTGTAGTGCTCCGCTTGAATGGCAAAAGCGGTCTTACATTGGGGACAAAGGGTCACTATCGACATGGTGTCGATTTTAGGCAGTCATCAAGACCCAGCCATCTTGCGTGTCAGCAACTTGGAGTTGAAGATAGGGCGCATAGGCTTGTTGAATTTCTTCAATCTGTCGACTCAAAATACCTGCCAACACCAAGTGGCCGCCTTGTGCAATATGACCACACAAAAGTGGCGCCAGCACTTTCAAAGGAGCTGCCAAGATATTGGCAACCACCAAACTGTATTGCCCTTGTGCCAAGTCTGGCAAACCGGTGTTGATGCTCACCTGATTTGCCACGGCATTGGCATGGGCAGCGGTCACTGCATCGGCGTCGATATCAACCGCGTCAACCTGATCAGCACCACACAAAGCAGCGCCAATGGCCAATATGCCCGAACCGCAGCCGTAATCCAAAACTCGGCTGCCCTTGTGCAGATGAAGCGCAATCCAACGCAAGCACATGCGCGTGGTGGGATGTGTGCCCGTGCCAAAAGCCAAACCAGGATCGAGGCGAATCACCTGACGCGCTTGGGCAGGTGCCTCATGCCAGGACGGTACCACCCACAGATCTGGCGTGATTTCGACCGGTTCAAACTGCGACTGGGTCAATCTAACCCAGTCTTGGGGAGGTACTTCGGCGATACGAATCAGACTTGCGTTATTAAAGAAGTCTTGCAACTTCAAGATGTGGGCGGCCTGCTCGGCCAAAGCTTGATCGGCAAACAAAGCAATCATTTGAGAACGCATCCAAGCTTGAGCGGGCGCTGGCATACCAGGCTCGCCAAACAAAGCCTGTTCTTGGTCGGTATGGGCATCAGCATCTTCTACTGAAACGCTCAAAGCATCCAAGGCCATCAAAGCCTCACTGAGCGTCTCAACTTGGTATTGCGAGCACAGCAAACTCAATTCAAACATCAGACAACCGACGCTCTCACAGCCAACCACTCTTCCAAATAATGGATATTGGTGCTGCCTGTAATGAATCCTGGGTCCATCATCAGTTCGCGGTGCAACGCAATATTGGTTTGAATCCCTTCCACCACGGTCTCACCCAAGGCTGTACGCATGCGCGCCAAAGCATGTTCGCGGCTGTCACCGTGAACAATGATTTTGCCAATCATGGAGTCGTAATAAGGCGGCACGTAGTAGTTGGTGTAGATGTGGGAGTCGACCCGGACACCAGGCCCGCCTGGGGGGTGCCACATGGTGATGCGCCCAGGTGAAGGGGTGAACTTGAAAGGGTCTTCAGCATTGACACGACACTCGATCGCGTGACCTTTGATCACCACTTGTCGCTGGGTGAAGGGTAACTTTTGTCCGGCGGCCGTCATGATCTGGGTTTTGACAATGTCTATGCCTGTGATGAATTCGGTCACGGGATGCTCGACTTGCACGCGGGTGTTCATTTCAATGAAATAAAACTCGCCGTTTTCATACAAAAACTCGAAAGTACCGGCGCCGCGATATCCCATTTTTTTGCAAGCAGCCACGCAACGCTCACCAATGCGATCGATCAATTTACGGGCAATACCGGGAGCGGGCGCCTCCTCAATCACCTTTTGGTGACGCCGCTGCATAGAGCAGTCGCGTTCGCCTAAATACACAGCATTGCGAAAGTTGTCGGCCAAGATTTGAATCTCGATATGCCTTGGGTTTTGTAAATATTTTTCAAGGTAGACGGCAGGATTTCCAAAAGCGGCGCCAGCTTCGGCTTTGGTGGTTTGCACCGCATGGATAAGCGCCGCCTCGTTGTGCACCACCCGCATGCCTCGACCACCACCACCTCCAGCGGCTTTGACAATGACCGGATAGCCAACCGCCTTGGCGATACGACGCAGCTGAGCGGGGTCATCTGGCAATTCGCCTTCTGAGCCAGGCACGCAAGGCACGCCAGCTTTGATCATGGCTTGTTTGGCAGATACCTTGTCGCCCATCATGCGAATGGACTCTGGGGTGGGGCCAATAAAAGTGAAGCCACTTTTCTCTACCCGTTCGGCAAAGTCTGCGTTTTCGCTCAAGAAACCATATCCAGGGTGAATCGCCTCAGCGTCAGTTACCTCGGCGGCTGAAATAATGGCCGGCATATTCAGGTAGCTGAGGGTGGAAGAAGCGGGACCGATGCAGACCGCCTCTTCGGCCAATTTGACGTATTTGGCTTCGCGATCGGCTTCGGAATACACCACCACCGCTTCCACACCGAGTTCTCGGCAAGCACGCTGAATTCGCAATGCAATTTCGCCCCGATTGGCGATCAAGATTTTTTTAAACATGCGCTGTCGTTACTCGATATGGAAAAGGGGCTGCCCATATTCCACCGCTTGACCGTTGTCAATCAAGATACGTGTGATGGTGCCGCTTTTGTCTGCCTCGATTTCATTCAAAATCTTCATGGCTTCGATGATGCAAACGGTTTCTCCCTCTTTGACCACGCTGCCTACCTGCACAAAGGGTTTGGCTTCTGGGCTGGCGGACGCGTAATAAGTTCCCACCATGGGCGACTTGACCACATGGCCAGCCACCTCGGCTTGTTCGGCTTGTGTCAACACAACCGGTGCGGCGGGAACAGCTGCTGCAGCCAAGGGCGCGGGGGCAACTCCTAAGGCTTGCGCCACCAAGGGGGCACCGACGGGGCCTTTGACAATTCGTACCTTGCCCTCGGGCTCGGTGATTTCCAGTTCAGACACGTTGGAGTCAGAAACCAAGTCAATTAATGTTTTAAGTTTTCTTAAGTCCATAGATTTTGTAGCCTTCTGTAGATAACAGGAGTTAAAATTTAGCCATTGTAAAGATAACCGCCAAATCAATCAGAACCCTAATTTACACCCAATCACGCATTTCTTGACTAGATAGTTTTCCTAATTTTTGCACCAGCAAGTCACCGTTGGCATTTAAAACCAGTGTAAAGGGCAAAGAACCTTCTGGATTGCCTAGTTTTTTAACCAACTCAGTCCCGTCTAGGCCTGCCATTCCGATAGGGTAACTGACAGGGTATTGCTTTAAAAAGCGCTTGACGGCGCTGGGCTGGTCAATCGCCAACCCAATAACTTGCCAGCTTTTAGACTGGTTTTCTTGAAAGAAGGCGTTTAATAAAGGCATTTCCTCAACACATGGGGTGCACCATGTGGCCCAAAAATTCAGCACCAGAGGTTTGCCTTTGAAGTCGGACAAGCGCAACACTTGACCATCTGCTTGGTCAAACTCAGAACTCCACAGGGCTTGGCTTGCTTGCGGGTCTAGCGTGCGAGGGCGCAATCGGGACCAGTTGACCACTGAGCCAGCCAGCGCGGCCAGCACGGCCGTACCCAAAAGGAGTCGGCGGGAACTGCGCTTGGGGGAATCAGGCAGAGGGTCTTGCATCTCAAGAGTCTACCAAGCGGCGCACCGCCTCGGTATTGCCCCGCCAAGCACGTCCTTTGGCGTCGGGTTGCAAGGCGCCCCGTACATCGTCATAGTCATAAACCATGAAATGCACACCTATTTCTTCATTAAGAACATCGCAACGGCTTCTCACGCTCAAGGCATCCACCGCCTCCCCTTTGAAGCCGTTCACAGAACTCACCTCGTAGCGAACGCCTTGGTCAATCAGCCGCAGTTCAGCTGACTTGGAATCGTCACAGAACAACTGAATATAAATATCGGACAAGCGGGTGGCGGTGCCGCGCCAAACAGCCCCGCTTAAGTGCGGGCGAAATTCGGGCATGCGTTGCATCCACAACAAGGCCAAAGCTCGCAATGCAGCGAGCTCTAGCGGCTGGGTGTCGGCGCAAAAAATAGCCAAGTATTCGACAACTGCCTCCTCGATCAACTCGTTGCTCGGCAAGGCACTGCGGGCATTCAAGCCCAACTCCCGAACAGCGCGGCGTTTGGCAGGCCCGTACTCCAAGCCTTCTTCCACAATCAGGCGAGCAGCGGTGGCAGCGATTTCTTCTTGGCTGGTGTGTTGCATGATGAGCCATTGTGCCTTTTCAAGACAGGGGTTTGTAAGCCTGCGCTTAGCCCTAAGCCAAGGGGCAACAGACTTTTACAATGCCGCATGCACATTCATATATTAGGTATTTGCGGCACCTTCATGGGCGGCTTGGCCGCCCTCGCCCGCGAAGCTGGTCACCGCGTCACCGGCTGCGACACAGGTGTCTACCCTCCCATGAGCGACCAACTGCGCGCTTTAGGTATAGAGCTGATCGAGGGCTATAGCGCTGACCAACTGGCCTTGAAACCCGACATCTTTGTGGTGGGCAATGTGGTCTCTCGCGCACGCTTGTCCGACGGCACACCCCGTTATCCGCTGATGGAAGCTGTTTTGGAGGCCGGCGTGCCCTACACCAGCGGACCCCAGTGGCTAAGCGACCATGTGCTGCATGCGTCTGCGCAGCCCCGCCATGTGTTGGCCATCGCCGGCACCCATGGCAAAACCACCACCACCGCCATGCTCAGCTGGGTGCTGGAGCGAGCGGGCCTGACGCCAGGGTTTTTGATCGGCGGCGTGCCGCTCAACTTTGGCGTATCAGCCCGCTCAGGCGCTTTGGCGCAAGGGCAAAGCCGCCCCTTGTTTGTGATCGAGGCCGACGAGTACGACACCGCTTTTTTTGACAAACGCAGCAAATTTGTGCATTACCGCCCCCGTACCGCCGTCTTGAACAATCTAGAGTTTGACCACGCCGACATTTTCCCCGATTTGGCAGCGATTGAGCGCCAGTTCCACCACTTGGTGCGCACCGTGCCTGCCAGCGGTCGTTTGGTGGTGAATGCCGAGCAAGACAGTTTGCAGCGGGTATTGGCCATGGGTCAGTGGAGCGAGTTGGAAGGCTTTGGCGATGCGCCCCATGCCGCATGGCAGATGCGCGGCGAGCCTTCAGACTTTGAAGTGCTGCACCAAGGCACGGTGAAAGGCCGGGTGCAATGGGCTTTGGGCGGTGTGCACAACCAAATGAACGCCTTGGCCGCCGTCATCGCGGCAGATCACGTGGGCGTGGCGGTTTCTGATGCTTGCAAAGCTTTATCCGCCTTCGAGAATGTGCGCCGGCGCATGGAGGTGCGCGGCCACGTGGGCACCGGGGCACAGGCGATCACGGTCTACGACGACTTTGCCCACCACCCCACCGCCATTCGCACCACTTTAGACGGCTTGCGTCGCCAAGTGGACACGGCGCGCATCTTGGCGGTGTTTGAGCCGCGCAGCAACACCATGAAACTGGGTGCGATGAAGTCTCAGCTGCCTTGGAGCCTTGAACAAGCCGACTTGGCGTTTTGCCACACCGCTGGTTTGGACTGGGACGCTGCCGAGGCTTTATCACCCATGGGTGCAAGGGCACACACCGCAGGCGACATCGACAGCTTGGTGGCGCAAGTCAAAGCTGCTGCCCGCCCCGGCGACCATGTGCTGTGCATGAGCAATGGCGGCTTTGGCGGCGTGCATGACAAATTGCTGCAAGCTTTGAAATAGCGTCATTGCGAGTGAAGTAAAGCGGCCTTCCCGTTTGTTTTGCCGCGCCGCGCCTTCACGCCATCAATCACCCTCTCAGATCCAGTTTCGCATCCAACTGGGGACAACTCAAACCGCTTCAAACGGATTGATGACTTGCACGCCACAACCCATGAAGTCACGCACATTGCGGGTGGCCAACACCAACTGGTGCTCTATCGCGGTGGCGGCGATCAGCATATCGGGCGCGCTGCGCGTGATGCCTTGGGCCTGAAATTGGCCTCGCAATGCGCCCCCACGCTGCGCGATAGAGGGGCTGACTGCATACACGGTGTGCATTTGCGCCAGCACGCCGTTGAACAACGCAAGCTTGCGGGCATTGGGTTGCCATGCCAGTCCAAAATGGGCTTCCTCTAACGTGACGGCTGAGATGGCCAAACGCTGTACCGTCTCCAGCCAGCGCATCACCTGTGCGTCTGGAGTACTTTTCACAAACTCACTGATTACATTGGTGTCTGCCAACACAATGGGGCCGCTCATTTGCGCGAGGCCTGTGTGGGGGTAGCAAAAGCGTTGTCACGCTGCCAAGCCGCTGGCCGCCCGGCCGGGTCGGCTCCACCCAAACCCGTGTCATCTTGAGGCGGGAAAGTTTCGCGCAGTTGCAACAACTGGCTGTAAAAACCCTCGACCACCGGTTTGACCGCGACCTCGCTTCTGGCGAAGTAGTCGGTCGACACCAGCACCGCCACCGGTTTGTTGCGGTTGGTGATGACCTGGGGTTGCAACTGAGCGGCTGCGATCAGGGCAGAGAGTTGCTGTCGAGATTCAGCGATAGACATGGACATAAAAAACCTTTATGTACTTTTGAAATATACATTATAGGCATTTCATGCCCGCTCGCGCATCCTGTGATGCGTGCCAGCGCCTTCAACGAGGACTGCCGTTGGGCCCACTGCCGTCAGCGCCCCAGACGGCGTGGTTTTACTTCTTGCCGCGCCGCGCCTTCACGCCAGCAGACAGTGCCTCCAGCGCTTGCAGAGAATCATCCCAAGACAAACAAGCATCGGTGATGCTTTGGCCGTAAGCTAAGTCCTCGACTTTGTCCTTGCCGGGGGTGAATTTTTGAGCGCCGGCTTTGAGGTGACTCTCCACCATCACACCAAAAACGCTGTGTGAACCAGTGGCTAATTGATTTGCAATGTCTTTGGCCACCACCAACTGGCGCTCATGCTGTTTGCTGCTGTTGGCATGGCTGCAGTCGACCATCAGGCTGGCCGGCAATTTGGCTGATTCCAATTCTTTGCATGCGGCGGCCACGCTGGCGGCGTCGTAATTCGGCGCCTTGCCGCCGCGCAAAATCACGTGGCAATCTGGGTTACCCTGGGTTTGCACAATCGCCACTTGCCCATTCTTATGTACCGATAAAAAATGGTGACCGCGTGCCGCAGCCTGAATAGCGTCAGTGGCAATTTTGATGTTGCCGTCTGTGCCGTTTTTAAAGCCAATCGGCGCCGACAAACCCGAAGCAAGTTCGCGGTGTACTTGGCTCTCAGTAGTTCGTGCTCCAATTGCGCCCCAGCTGATCAAGTCGCCAATGTATTGGGGTGAAATCACATCTAAGAATTCGCTGCCAGCCGGCACGCCGGCGCGGTTTATCTCGATGAGCAACTGGCGTGCAATGCGCAGGCCTTCGTCGATGCGAAAGCTCTCATCAAGGTAAGGGTCGTTGATCAAACCCTTCCAGCCCACTGTGGTGCGCGGTTTTTCAAAATAAACCCGCATCACAATTTCCAAAGTGTCGGCGTATTTTTCGCGCTCGACCTTCAAGCGTCGGGCATAGTCCAAAGCGGCAGCGGGATCATGGATGGAGCAAGGGCCCATCACCACCAACAATCGGTCATCTTTGCCCGCCATGATTTTGTGGACACGTTGGCGGGTTTTGGCGATCAGGGTTTCAACCGCGGTGCCGGCAATCGGAAAAAAGCGAATAAGGTGTTCGGGAGGCGGCAGCACGGTGATGTCCTTGATGCGTTGGTTATCGGTTTCGCTGGTTTGGTCGTTGATCGGCGCGTAAGCATCATGCTTGGGGGTTTTCATGGGGGCTCCTTGTAAGCGTTTCAAATAAGTGGCAATGGGGCAGGGCAAAAAAAAACCGCCGGAGGTCGGCGGTTGGTTCGGGGTTCTAAGCGTTGTTTGCGTTCAGACCTCTCGACCGCCGGTGAAGCGTGAGAAGAAAAAATAAGCAAAGTAAAAATGCAAAGAGTTCATACAAAGTAATGTAGCACAGGCTTTTTTCTGGGCTTAGAGACTGTTTAAGCCGTGCCGCCCACCGTAAGTCCATCGATTCGCAAGGTGGGTTGACCCACACCCACCGGCACACTTTGACCTTCTTTGCCGCAGGTGCCCACACCTGGGTCTAGCGCCATGTCATTGCCAATCATGCTGACACGGGTGAGTGCGTCGGGGCCATTGCCCACCAAGGTCGCGCCCTTGACGGGGTATTGAATCTTGCCGTTTTCCACCCAAAAAGCTTGGCTGGCCGAAAACACAAATTTGCCCGAGGTGATGTCGACTTGTCCACCGCCAAAATTGGTGGCGTACAAGCCCTTTTTGATGCTGGCGACAATTTCTTCGGGGTGCTTGTCGCCGCCCAACATATAGGTGTTGGTCATGCGCGGCATGGGCACATGGGCATAGCTTTCACGCCGGCCGTTACCGGTGGGGGCTACGCCCATCAAGCGGGCGTTCATGCTGTCTTGTATGTAACCCACCAAAATCCCGTCTTCAATCAACACGTTTTTCTGACTGGCGTGGCCTTCATCATCCACATTCAATGAGCCGCGTCGGTCAGCGATGGTGCCGTCATCCAAGACCGTGACGCCTTTGGCCGCCACGCGCTTGCCCATCTTGCCGCTGAAGGCGCTAGAGCCCTTGCGGTTGAAGTCGCCTTCCAAGCCATGGCCAATCGCCTCGTGTAACAAAATGCCTGGCCAACCCGAGCCCAGCACCACGGTCATTTCGCCCGCCGGCGCCGGACGCGCCTCTAAGTTGGTGAGGGCCGAACCCACGGCTTCATCGACATATCGGGTCAAACAATCCGCATCAAAATGTCCCAAACCAAAACGTCCACCGCCGCCGGCCGAACCACTTTCGCGACGACCGTTTTGCTCGACGATGACCGATAAAGACAGTCGCACCAAAGGACGCACATCAGCAGCCAATGTGCCGTCTGCGCGGGCCACAATGACCACGTCGTACTCGCTGGCCAAACCAGCCATGACTTGCACCACACGCGGGTCTTTGGCTCGGGCTTGTTTTTCTAAGCGCTCAAGCAAATGAACCTTGGCGGTGCTGTCCAAACTGCCAATGGGGTCTACACCCAAATAGAGAGAGCGGCTGGGTGCAATCACTCTGGCGGGCACCTTGGTGCTCGCGCTCAAGCCAGCCGCAGCGATGCTGCGTACCGTATGGGCCGCGTCCATGAGCGAGTCCATAGAGATATCGTCTGAATAAGCAAAAGCGGTTTTTTCGCCGCTGACTGCGCGAACGCCCACACCTTGGTCGATGCTGAACGAGCCGGTTTTGACGATGCCTTCTTCCAAACTCCATCCCTCAGCACGGGTGTACTGAAAATACAAATCGGCATCATCGACCTTGTGGGCTCGAATGGCCGACAAGGCTTGGCTGAGGTGAGATTCGTCCAAACCATAAGGGGTCAGGAGCAGGTTTTGCGCGATGGTCAATCGCTCGAGGGTGGGTTCGCGTGAAATCATGACACTATTGTAGAAGCCCCACAACAACCCTGTGGGCATGAGGTCGAGGCGCGGCTAGGACTGCACCAGTTGCTTAGCTTTGGCGATGGACAACAAAATGCCTATGCCGAAACCCAGGGTGACCATGGCCGTGCCGCCGTAGCTAACGAAGGGCAAAGGCACACCCACCACTGGCAGCAGGCCGCTGACCATGCCCATATTGACAAAGGCGTAGGTGAAAAAAATCAGCGTGACACTTCCAGCCAACAATCTGGCAAACAAAGTCGGCCCTTCCAGCGCGATGGCCAAACCGCGAAACACCAACACCAAAAAACCGCCTATGAGCAACATATTGCCGATCAAGCCAAACTCTTCGGCATAAGCAGCAAAAACAAAATCGGTGGTTCGCTCGGGTATGAAATCGAGTTGAGCTTGGGTACCTTGCATCAAGCCTTTGCCCCAAAAACCACCGGAACCAATGGCGATCATGCCTTGAATGGTGTGAAAACCCTTGCCCAAAGGGTCTCGCCCAGGGTCAAGCAAAGTGCACACCCGCTGCTGCTGGTAGTCTCTCAGCAAGGGCCACTCCATGCCTTGCGCACACAAAGTCGGCTCGAACACTACAAGCAATACAACAGCCACAAGACCCAGAACCATGGGCGGAATGATGAACCACCAACTCAGACCCGCAAAAAAGATGACATACAAACCCGCAGCCAAGACCAAAATAGCGGTACCCAAATCGGGTTGCTTGACAATCAAGCCCACGGGGATGAACAAAATCAATCCTCCGACAAAAAAGTCAAGCGTTCTCAACTGACCTTCACGTTTTTGAAACCACCAGGAAAGCATCAACGGCATACCAATTTTCATAATTTCGCTGGGTTGAATAACGATACCCACATTGAGCCAGCGCTGCGCGCCTTTTTTGGTCAAACCAAACAATGCCACGGCCACCAGCAGCGCCAAGCCAACGGTGTAAATGGGCACGGCCAAGGCCATCATGCGTTGAGGCGGTATTTGTGCGACCACAAACATGATGGCGCAGGCAATCAACATATTGCGGCCATGATCGAGAAACCGCTGCCCTTCACCATAGCCTGAGGAAAAAATAGTCAGCAAACCCACAGCAGCTAATAGCAAAACTGCAAAGCCCAGCACGGTGTCAAAACCTTTGACCAGCGGCGTGATGCGCTGGAACACGCTGTATTTACCAATTTGAGTTCCCATGGCTAAAGTTTATCGGAGCGCCATGGGAGAATCTGCACTTATGTATGCACTTTATGAAGAAGGCGGGAAATTTCAAACGGGGCGGGTTTTGTCCGAGGCTGAGGCGTCGGCGCAAATCGAGCTCGACAGCGGCAAGCGGGTCAAGGTGAAAACATCGCAATTGTTGATGAAATTTGACAAGCCAGCGCCTGCTGAGTTCATGCACGCGGGTCAAGAAATTGCCCGCGGTATGGAAGTCGACATGGCCTGGGAGTTTGCCCCCGACGAGGAATTTGGGTTCGCCGATTTGGCTCGCGACTATTTTTCCAAAGACGCCAATCCAAGCCAACAACTGGGCGCACTGCTGTGCTTGTTTGAAGCCCCTCACTATTTCCGTCGCGCTGGCAAAGGTCGCTTTCGCAAAGCCTCGGCGGAAATTGTGCAGCAAGCACTCGTTGCCATTGAGAAGAAAAAACATCTTCAACTGCAAATTTCTGATTGGGCCAATCAATTAATAGAGGGGCAGTGTCCTGCTGAAGTACAGACTCAGCTCTTCAAAATCCTTTTCAAACCCGACAAAAACGCCCCCGAGTACAAGGCGGTGGTTGAAGCCTCGCGTGGAAGTCAAACCGCGCCTTTGGTTTTGCTGCAAAAGGCCGGCGCCATTCGCTCGCCCTATGACTTTCACTGGCAACGTTTTTTGTTTGAACATTTTCCCAAAGGCACAGCCTTTCCCGCATTGCTGGCGCCTCCTGTTCAAACCGATTTGCCCATGGCAGATGTTCGCGCCTATTCGATCGACGATTCGCAAACCACGGAGATTGATGACGCTTTGTCGGTGCAAGGCTTAGGCAGCGACTGCATCACGGTGGGCATTCACATCGCCGCACCGGCCTTGGCGCTCAAGCCCGCAGACCCCATTGATATATGCGGTCGCGCACGTTTATCGACGGTTTACATGCCGGGCCACAAAATCACCATGCTGCCCGACAGTGTGGTGAAAACCTATACCTTGCAAGAAGGTCGGGCCTGTCCCGCCTTGTCTTTGTATGTTAGTTTTGATGCCCACACTTTGTCTGTGCAGAAAACCGAAACTCGTTTGGAACAAGTGCCTATCGTCGCCAATATGCGCCACGATCAACTCGATACCGTGGTGACCGAAAGTTGGCTGTGCCGCGACGCCGACATGGCACAAGCCGCCCCAGAGGTGGCTATGCCACATGCGGAATTGGCCTTTCTCTTTCGTCTTGCCAAACACTTGAAAGCTGAGCGCGAAATTGTGCGCGGCAAGCCCGAAACCTTTAACCGCCCTGATTACAACTTCCGCCTTGAGGGTGTCACTGAAGACGGACCGCAGGGTGACGAAAAAGTCAGTATTGGCCTTCGTCAACGTGGATCCCCCCTTGACCTGATCGTGGCAGAAGCCATGATTTTGGCCAACAGCACTTGGGGGCAATGGATGGCCAGTTTAGGCGTGCCAGCCATCTACCGCAGCCAAGCATCCTTGTCGCCTGGCATCAAAGTACGCATGGGTACCAAGGCTTTGCCGCATGCCGGCATTGGGGTGCCCAGCTATGCCTGGAGCACATCACCCTTGCGGCGCTATACCGACTTGGTTAACCAATGGCAATTGATTGCCTGCGTGCGTCATGGGGCCACTGCTGCTTTGGCTGCACCCTTTAAGCCCAAAGACGCCGAGTTGTTTGGCATCATCAATGCGTTTGAATCTGCTTACAGTGCTTACAACACTCAGCAAGCCAGCATGGAACGTTTTTGGACTTTGCAATATTTGCGTCAACATGACCTCACAGAACTTGAAGCCACCGTTATCAAATCTTTTCCGGGCGAAGTTCCCCTTGCACGTGCTGATCATTTGCCACTCGTTTTTTCTGTGATGGGTGCGCCAGCGCTTGACAGAGGCAGTCGGGTACGGGTTCGTTTGGGTGACATGGATTTGATTGCCCTGGATATTCGCGCTCAATTCATGGAATCCCTTTTGGAATTGCAAGAAGCTTCAACGTCCGATGATGAGGAAGACATATCCGCTGGCACGCTCACCATTGCAGTGAACTTGAATGATGCAGATGAAGTTTCTGCCGTACCCGACAACGCTTGAGGAAATAAACTTTTAAGAACCATGCAAATGCTTGCCGTCAAAATTCACGCCGACAAACTGCTGCCGCTGGCTTTGGGGATTTCTTTAACTGTGCATGCGGCTGTGTTGGCGGTTCGACTCAGTCCACCAGAAGCCATCGACCGATTGGTTCGCGACGCAGGCTTGGAAGTTATTTTGGTCAATACAGCGTCTGACGAGCAAGCCCCAGCCAAGCCCAAAGCCGTCGCACAAACCAACCTAGCCGGTGGTGGCGAAACCGCCAACCAACGTTCATCCTCACCTTTGATCAACTCACCCACCTCACGTTCGGGTCAAGCGGACAATCAGGTTCAACAGAAATTGTCCGACAAGGAACGTGAGCAAGCCGAATTTTTAACGCGCACCAAACAAACCTTGGCCAAGCTCAACAACTCCCGCAGCGACAACAAAGACCCGGCACTAGAGCGGCAACGACAACAACTGATCAATTTGCTGGCGCAAATTGAAAAGCGCATCCAAGAAGAAAATGCCCGGCCACGAAAGCGCTACGTGAGCCCGAGCACACAGGAGGCCTCTTACGCCAAATATTACGACCTGATGCGTCGAAAAATTGAAGAAAGAGGGACCCTCTACTTTCCACAATCCCAAGGTGAAAAGTTGTACGGTAACTTAATCATGGTCATCACGATCGATGCGCGAGGGCAAGTGCTGTCCACCGACATCTCGCAAAGTTCTGGCAACCCTTTGCTTGATTTTCATGCCAAGCAAATTGCCAAAGAAGCCGGTCCTTATGGCGTGTTCAGTGCCGACATGCGTCGTGAAATGGACCAACTGGCTTTGGTTACACGTTTTAGTTTTGACCACAACAAAACGTTACAAACTTCTTTGCAAAGCGAATGACTTTGAGCTCTCGCCGCCATGCTTTTTTCAGCGCTGGACTTCGTTGGGTGATTTTGCTCATTTTGTGCGTATTGGGGTTGCAAGTTTTTTTTATCATTCGCATTGTCATGATGCGCTATGTTGACCCAGATTCCACCGCTTTTCAAAGGTCTGAGGTCTGGGGCATACACCACAGACACCACGATTTGAAATGGTCTCAGCGATGGGTTTCTTTGGACAAATTTCCCAACCATATTCAACGGGCAGTGATTGCTTCTGAAGATGATATTTTTGCCACCCACACCGGTGTGCAATGGGATGCGCTGGAACGTGCTTGGAGCAAAAATGCGCGCGCACAGGCCAGAGCGCAAGCCAAAAATCAAACACCTAAAGTGGTTGGTGGATCCACCATCACACAGCAATTGGCCAAAAATCTTTTCCTCAGCGGTGAAAGAACTTTTTTTCGAAAAATGCAAGAGTTGATCTTGACCCTGGCCTTAGAACAATGCTTAAGCAAGCAACGTATTTTGGAGATTTACCTCAACAGTGTGGAGTGGGGGGAAGGTGTGTTTGGCGTTGAGGCTGCCGCACGCCACTATTTTGGTCACCCTGTATCGCAACTTAACGCTTGGGAGTCGGCCAGACTGGCGGTCATGTTGCCGCGCCCTAAATATTATGAAAAATTGCCTCGTTCGCCCTATTTGAATGAACGCACCCAAGTCATTTTGTCTCGAATGCCCATGGTCACTTTGCCATGAGTGAGTCCATTCGGATTTTGGGCATTGACCCAGGCTTGCAATGCGTTGGTTTTGGTGTGGTGGACTCGACAGGCAGTCAATTGCGTTATGTGGCCAGTGGAACCATCACCACCACCCATTTGCCACGTGAAGACTTGCCCGCTCGCTTAAGTGTGATTTTCAAGGGCATTGTTGAAGTGGTTGAACGTTATCAACCTCAAGAAGCGGTGGTTGAAATTGTGTTTGTGAATATGAATCCGCAAGCCAGTCTGTTGCTAGGACAGGCCCGCGGCGCCTGCCTCACCTCCTTGGTTCATCAAAATTTACCTGTAGCTGAATACACGGCCTTGCAAATGAAGAAGGCGATTGCCGGTCATGGCAAAGCGGCCAAAGCACAAGTTCAGGAAATGGTTAAACGCTTGCTCAATTTGCCCGGCTTGCCTGGGCCGGATGCTGCAGACGCTTTAGGCCTGGCAATCACGCATGCGCATGCACGTCACAGTGCGCATATGCTCAAGCTTGGCGCTTTTGCTACCAAGCCGGCGCCAGTTGCGCCAGTCCGCGTGGGGCGCGACGCTCATCGTCAAAGCTGACAATTTCATAAGCTTGGGGTTGGCTGAGCAACTCGCGCAGCAAGCGGTTGTTCATTGCATGGCCAGAGCGAAAGGCGCTGTACGCCGCCAACAAAGGTCGTCCCAGTAAATACAAGTCGCCCATGGCGTCCAGTATTTTGTGCTTCACAAATTCATCGTCGTAACGCAGTCCATCACTGTTGAGGACCTTGTAATCATCCATCACGATGGCATTGTCTAATCCCCCCCCTAAAGCCAAACCATTGGCGCGCATATGTTCTATGTCTTTGGAAAAACCAAAGGTACGCGCTCTGGCAATGTCTTTCACGTAATTACCTGTTTCGGTATCAAACTCCACACGCTGGCCGGTGGCGTCTACCGCGGGGTGTTGAAAATCGATTTCAAAACTCAGCTTGTAGCCATGGTAAGGAGAGAGCTTGGCCCATTTGAGCTGCTCTGTTTGACCCTCGGTCACAGAGACTTCACTCAAGAGTCGGATAAAACGCTTGGGTGCATTTTGCAAAGCAATGCCCGCACTTTGCAAAAGAAAAACAAACGAAGCTGCAGATCCATCAAGTATCGGCACTTCCTCTGCAGTGATGTCAACAAACAAATTGTCAATGCCCAGTCCAGAGCATGCCGACATCAAATGCTCTACCGTGTGCACTTTGACGCCTTGCGCTGAAATTGTTGATGCCAGTCGCGTGTCTGTCACGGCCGTGGCGGTCACAGGGATATCAACAGGATGCGTCAAATCGATGCGCCTGAACACCACCCCAGTATCTGGGGGTGCCGGGCGAAGACACAATTCAACGCGTTGGCCGCTGTGCAGACCAACGCCAACCGCACGGGTAAGGGTTTTGAGGGTTCTTTGCTTTAACACGCAGTGGATTTTAATCCGCTTGTTTGCGCAAGAACGCTGGTATCTCGTAGTTATCCATTCCACCCGATGACATGGCATCGACTTTGGCCGCGGCTTGGGTGCGGTCACGCGTACGCCAGACACGGGGCACGTTGACATCCCCATAATCGGTTGGGCTGGCCATGGAGGGCGTACCGCTCATCATGGCAGCGCTGTCCGTCATTGCGCTACTGGGCATGATGGCTTGCGGTGCATAGCCGACATCATGAGTACCCGTGCGTTGAATAACCGTCAATGGCGCACGCTTGCCTGCATGCGCCAAACCCGTCGCCACCACAGTGACACGAATTTGGTCACCCAAAGATTCATCATAAGCCGTTCCATAAATAACATGCGCCTCAGCTGAGGCAAAAGCCCGAATGGTGTTCATGGCTTCGCGTGATTCGGCCAATTTCAATGCACCTTTGGCCGCTGTGATGAGTACCAGCACGCCTTTGGCGCCGGTCATGTCGACACCTTCAAGCAAGGGGCAAGCAACGGCTTGTTCTGCAGCAATGCGAGCACGGTCGGGTCCATTGGCTGTGGCGGTTCCCATCATGGCCTTGCCTTGCTCGCTCATGACGGTGCGAACGTCCTCAAAGTCAACGTTGACCAAGGCCTCTACATTGATGATCTCGGCAATGCCACCGACAGAGTTGCGCAACACATCATTGGCATAAGCGAATGCTTGGTCTTGTGTGACATCGTCGCCAAGCACATCAAGCAGCTTTTCATTCAAAACCACAATCAACGAGTCGACGTTTTCTTCCAACTCGGCCAATCCCGCTTCTGCATTGGTCATTCGACGCCCGCCTTCCCAATCAAAGGGTTTGGTCACGACGCCAACAGTCAGTATGCCCATCTCACGTGCAACACGAGCCACCACCGGTGCCGCACCTGTTCCGGTGCCGCCGCCCATGCCCGCTGTAATGAAGACCATATTGGCACCTTCGAGCATCTCACGTATGGTTTCTGTGGCGGCTTCAGCAGCGGCCTGTCCACGCTCAGGTTTGCTACCCGCGCCCAAACCGTTGTCGCCCAGTTGAATCACACGGTGTGCCGAGCTGGCACGCAGGGCTTGTGCGTCTGTATTGGCACAAATGAATTCAACACCACGCACACCACTTTTGATCATGTGCTCTACCGCATTGCCACCGCCTCCACCCACGCCAATGACGCGGATTTGGGTGTCAGAGCTAAATTCGTTTTTTTCAATCATTTCAATATTCATTTTTTTCTCCGAAGTCTGTGATTTTTTACCGTTAAGTTGTTGTGTATTCATACTGGCCTAACTGGTGGGCGGTGCGCCTCCGGCACAAGGTCGCCATCGGTGATGGCGGCCATAGCCATAGAGAACTGTTTGACTTTGCAAGCAAGCATGTGTTTTCATCATCAGAAGTTCCCTACAAACCAATCTTTAACCCGACCCATAGCCGTTTTCATCGAGCCATTTTTTTGCGCCACTCTGAAGCCGCGCAAACGCGCCATGCGAGCCTCTTCTAACAATCCCATGACGGTTGCAGCACGTGGATGAGACACCATGTCTGACAAGGCACTGCTGTAGCGAGGAACGCCACGACGAACCGCTTTTAAGAAAATATCCTCACCCAGTTCGATCATCCCGGGCATCATTGCACTGCCCCCGGTAAGAACAATGCCAGAGGACAGAACCTCTTCGTAGCCTGAATCACGCAACACTTGCTGTACCAATGAAAAAATTTCTTCAATTCGCGGCTCGATCACGCCAGCCAAGTTTTGACGACTCAACATGCGTGGGCCCCGGTCGCCCAAACCCGGTACTTCAACTTGAACATTGGGGTCAGCAAGCAATTGTTTGGCAAAACCAGACTCCACTTTGATGTCTTCAGCGTCCTTGGTGGGCGTACGTAGCGCCATGGCAATATCACTGGTAATCAAGTCGCCAGCGATGGGGATGACCGCGGTATGACGTATGGCGCCGTTAGTGAAAATGGCAATATCTGTGGTGCCAGCACCAATGTCTACCAATGCAACACCTAGCTCGCGCTCATCTGCGGTCAGCACGGAATGGCTCGAGGCCAATGGATTGAGCATCAGTTGCTCCACATCCAATCCACAACGCCTGACGCATTTGATGATGTTCTCTGCTGCGCTTTGTGCGCCTGTGACGATATGCACCTTGGCTTCAAGGCGGATACCACTCATGCCAATCGGCTCTTTCACATCATGCCCATCGATCACAAACTCTTGTGGTTCCACCAAGAGCAAGCGCTGGTCGGTTGAAATATTGATGGCCTTGGCCGTCTCCACCACCCTGGCCACATCTGCTGCGGTAACCTCGTGGTCTTTGACCGCCACCATGCCGTGGGAATTCATGCCACGAATATGGCTTCCGGTGATTCCCGTGTACACACGGGTGATCTTGCAGTCGGCCATCAACTCAGCTTCTTTCAAAGCTTGCTGAATACTTTGCACAGTGGCATCGATATTGACAACCACGCCTCTTTTTAAACCGCTGCTGGGCGCGATACCAAAGCCCGCAAGCTTCAATTCCGCTCCCGGCAATACTTCGGCTACAACCACCATCACCTTGCTGGTGCCTATATCCAAACCTACGACCAAATCTTTGTACTCTTTTGCCATGGAAACCTCTGTATGTTTACCTTGTTTTTGGTGATGTCAACGTACTCACCCCACGCAAGCGCAATGCGTACCCATTCACATGTCGCAAATCTGCAGCTTCAAGTGCTTGTGTTTGTCGACCAAATCTTTGGCTGACTTGCGCCAGCGTCAGCGTCATACGCTGGACTCTTGCCATGACTTCTTCCTTTGCACCGCGACCCAACTCTATTTGCGCACCACCTTTAAGCACGGCACGCCAACTGCCTCTGCCTGTCAACTCCAAGCCTTTCAAATTCAGTTCAACCTTGTTGAGTTCAGGTTTTAAAATTTCATACATTCGCAAAACTTGAGCTGACTCGGTATCTGGCCCACTGAGATGCGGCAGGTTTTCATCGTCTAATTCACCAAAATTGGCGCTAAAAACTTCGCCTTGTTTGTTCAGCAAACGTGACTCGGATTCATTGCCCCAATAGGCCACGGGTTGGTGCTCTTCCAAGTCGACACTGATTCGGTTGGGAAACTCTCTTCTCACCATGGCTTGACGCACCCAAGGTACTTTTTCAAATGAGGTGCGAACTTGCTCTAAGTCCACCGTAAAAAAACTTCCCCGCAAATTGGGCACAACATTGGCTCGCAAAGTCACGGCATTGTTATGCCGCACATCCCCTTGAACTGAAATAGCTGAAAGTGCAAAAACGGGATGGCGCACCATCCACCATAACAATGCCATCACCAACACCAATGAAAAAACCACCATCAGAAAAATACTGGTGACATTCATCAATCGAATATCCAATGCCACTGGCTCGGCTTCGGTTTTGTACAGCGCGTCTCTTGCTCTCATGACGCCTCCACTCCCGTTTGTGAATCCAGACAAGCTTGGGACAAAATCTTCAGACACAGTTGGGGATATGAAATACCTGCGGCCAAGGCTGACATGGGCACCAAGGAGTGGCTTGTCATGCCGGGACTGGTATTCATTTCAAGCAAGAAGGATTGACGGTCGCTGGCGCGAATCATCACATCGGCTCTGGCCCAACCCCGACACCCTAAAGCTTTGTAAGCAGCCACGCTCAAAGCTTGTATGGCTTGTTCTTCTTCTGCAGGTAAGCCGCTTGGGCAGTGGTAGCTGACATCGTCTGTGAAGTATTTGTTTTGATAGTCATAAGCGCCCAGTGGCGCCACAATTTTGACCACGGGCAAGGCCACAGCATCGTCTCCTTGACCCAGCACCGGACAGGTGACCTCGTCACCTTCGATAAACATTTCACACAACAGGTCTGCGTCATAACGTGTTGCCAAGGCAATTGCAGGTGCGAGCTGTGCTGGCGTGCTTACTTTTGAAATGCCAATAGACGAACCTTCATGGGGTGGCTTCACAATCAACGGTAAGCCAAGCTGACGGGTAATGGTGTTGATATGTTCAGGTGTCTGCATGTTCGGGGGCAGCCATACAGAGGCAGGCGTAGACAAACCTTCGGCACGCCAAACACGTTTGGTCATTTGCTTGTCCATGGCAATGGCTGAGGCCATGACACCGGAGCCGGTGTAGGGAATACCCATTAACTCCAAGGCGCCTTGCACGGTTCCGTCTTCCCCATGTCGGCCATGTAAGGCAATAAAAGCATGGGTGAATTTTTGCTCTTTCAATTGCGCAATGGACTGTTGTGCAGGATCAAAACCAGTTGCATTCACGCCCACAGATTGCAAGGCTTTCAATACACCCTGCCCCGACATCAGGGAAATTTCGCGTTCAGCAGAGCGTCCGCCCATGAGCACGGCAACTTTGCTGGTGCTGGCGTTAAAAGTCGTCATGCAAGCGCCACTTTCAGTCGAGCCGGGTCAGCACTGCGGCTTATCACTTTGCTTGGCAGTGAACCAATCGATCCTGCGCCCATGCACATCACCACATCGCCATCTTGTGCGTTTTCAACAATCAGATCTTCCAGCTGCATCAAGTCTTGGGCAAAGACCAGTTGCTGCTGACCCGCCACTCTCACCGCATGAGCAAGTGCACGGCCATCTGCGGCTGCAATGGGTGCTTCACCAGCGGCATAAACCTCGCTTAACCACAGCACATCCACGCCCTGCAAGACTTTTACAAAATCCTCAAAGCAATCTCGTGTTCTGCTGTAGCGATGGGGCTGAAAGGCCAACACCAGTCGACGCCCTGGAAACGCCCCGCGTGCAGCTTCGAGCGTGGCCGCCAACTCCACAGGATGGTGACCATAGTCTTCTATCAAGGTGAAAGTTCCACCTGCTTTGGCAGAAATCTCGCCATGCCGCTGGAACCGCCTGCCCACGCCACTGAAGTTTGCCAGCGCAGACACCACGGCCTCGTCGGGCACATTGAGCTCTACCGCAATGGCAATGGCTGCCAAAGCATTGCGAACATTGTGTATGCCGGGTAAGTTCAAATCAATGTGCATATCCGGCAGCGTCACGCCATTGCTGCGCTTGACCAAAAACCGCATACGCGCCCCGTCGGCTTGCACATTCATGGCCCGCACTTGGGCTTTATCGGATAAGCCGTAACTGGTGATAGGACGGGACACTTGCGACAAGATGCTGCAAATCACAGGGTCATCTACGCACAAAACTGCTGCGCCATAAAAGGGCATGCGATGCAAAAATTCGATGAAAGCTGACTTCAATTTGTTGAAATCATGCCCATAGGTTTCCATGTGGTCTGCATCAATATTGGTGACCACAGACATGATGGGGTTCAAATTCAAGAACGAGGCATCAGACTCATCAGCCTCCACCACAATGTAGTCGCCAGACCCAAGTTTTGCATTTGCACCTGCGCTGATCAGTCTTCCCCCAATCACGAAAGTGGGGTCTAAACCGCCCTGTGCCAACACACTGGCCACCAAGCTGGTGGTGGTTGTCTTGCCGTGTGTGCCAGCAATCGCTATGCCTTGCTTGAGACGCATTAATTCTGCCAACATGACTGCTCTTGGAACTACTGGTATCAATTTTTGATGTGCGGCAATCACTTCTGGGTTGTCGGCTTTCACGGCGGTTGACGTGACAACAGCATCTGCACCTGAGATATTTTGGGCAGCATGGCCTACTTGGGTTTGAATGCCCAACCCAGACAAGCGCTGTAAAACAGGTCCATCGCTCAAGTCGGAACCAGAAACGCGGTAGCCTAAGTTATGCAAGATTTCTGCAATGCCACTCATGCCAGCGCCACCAATGCCGACAAAATGCACATGACTGATAGCGTGCTTCATGCCAACACCTCCGTGCAGGCAAGTGCAACTTTTTGGGCGGCCTGTGTCTGTCGCAATGCATAAGCTTTCGTAGCGACTTGCAGCAAGGTTTCTCGGTCTGTGGTTTGTAAGTAATGCGCCAATAACTGTGGCGTCAATTCTTTTTGTGGGATTAACCAGCCCGCGCCTTGCTCTGACAGAAATTGGGCGTTCTTTGTTTGGTGATCATCCACCGCATGTGGGAAAGGCACCATCAAAGCAGCCACGCCCACAGCTGCAAGCTCACTCACGGTACTCGCACCGGCACGACAAATCACCATATCAGCTTGCGCCATCACCTCTGCAGTGTTGGTAATGAATGCGGTGAGTTCTGCTTGCACATTGGCTTTTGCATAGGCCGCTTGCAAATCAGCCAAATGTTTTTCACCCCCTTGGTGTAAAACAATGGGGCGATCTTGCAAGGGAATCATTGCCAAAGCTTGCGGCACGGTTTGGTTGATGGCTTGTGCACCCAAACTCCCGCCCATGACAACCACCCGTAAAGGCCCTTGACGTTGTACAAATCTTTTTAGCGGTGGCTCTTGGCTCAAAAATTCTTCTCGCAGCGGGTTTCCCACCCATTCGGCATGGGGTAAGGCTTGCGGAAAACTGCTGAAGACTCTTTTGGCAACTTTGGCCAACCAAGTGTTGGCCATTCCGGCCACTGAATTTTGTTCATGCAAGATGAGAGGCTTACCGCAGACAACCCCCATCAAGCCGCCTGGGAAAGTGATGTAACCGCCCAAACCCACCAACACATCAGGTCGCAGCTGTTTGATCAACACCAGACTTTGCGTGAGTGCTTTGAGCATTCGCCACGGCAACATCAATGCCGTGGACACGCCTTTGCCACGCACGCCGCCAAACTGCACCGGTGCAAATGCAAAGCCGTGGTTAGGAACCAGTGTTGACTCCATGCTTGGAGGTGGCGCGCCCATCCAATGCACATTCCAGCCTTGACTGCGCAAAACCTCTGCAATGGCCAAGCCTGGAAATATGTGGCCGCCTGTTCCACCTGCCATGATCAATGCGGTTGGGTTGCTCATACGCGTCCCCCATGCATCATCAGTCGATTTTCATAATCCACACGCAGCACAATGGCCAAAGCAACCAGATTGAGCAATATGGCTGAACCGCCATAGCTCATGAGGGGCAAGGTCAAGCCTTTGGTTGGCAAGGCTCCCAAGTTCACACCCATATTGATGAACGCTTGAAAACCAATCCATATCCCCACGCCTTGGGCGACCAAACCGGCAAACACACGGTCCATGGCAATGGCTTGCCGACCGATAAACATAATTCGCCGGGTCATCCACATGAAGACGCCAATCAAAATCACCACGCCAATCAGCCCAAACTCCTCCCCGATGACAGCAAGTAAAAAGTCGGTGTGCGCCTCGGGTAACCAATGCAATTTTTCTACGCTGCCACCCAAACCCACACCAAAAATTTCGCCCCGACCAAATGCGATCAACGAGTGTGACAACTGATAACCTTTGCCAAGTGCATATTTCGCGCTCCAAGGGTCAAGGTAGGCAAAAATTCGCTCGCGACGCCATTCCGACAAACCAATGATCAAACCAAATGCAATCAACAGCACCAAGGCAATCAAGAAAAACATTCTGGCGTTGACACCGCCTAAAAACAAAATACCCATGGCGATCACTGCAATCACCAAAAATGCACCCATATCGGGTTCAGCCAGCAGCAACGAACCTACTACGGCTATGGCTACGCCCATGGGCGTGACGGCTGCGAAAAATTTCTGTTTCACGTCCATTTTGCGCACCATGTAATTGGCGGCATACAAGAGTGTTCCAAGTTTGGCCAATTCAGAGGGCTGGAAATTTAACAGACCCAGGTTTATCCAACGTCTCGCACCGTTGATATTTTTCCCCACGAAGGGCAAAAGCACCACGATCAATAAAACAATTGAGGTAATAAACACCCAAGGGGCTGCTTTTTCCCATGTGTCCATGGGAATTTGAAATATCAACAAGGCGGCAACAAAACCTATCCCCAGTGCCACACAGTGGCGCACCAGATACTGAACTTGTGTAAACCCTGTCGACTGCGGCCCGTCGTTGAGTGAAATGGAGGCGGAATACACCATCACCAATCCCCACAGCAGCAAACTGCCAATGGCCCAAGCCAAGGCTTGATCAAAAGCTTTGATGCCAGAAGGTACGGCCCGTGTGCGTCCATATTCGCGCCCATGCACACGCACGGGTAAGGCGTCGGGACCTTGGCTTGGCGCACTGCCAAACCAACGGCCAATGCGGTCACCCCAACCCATACTCGCAGCTTCACTCATGCGTGACCCTCCTCAAATACCAAGGCGTTCACACACTCACCAAACAAACTACCGCGCTCTTGGTAGTTTTTGTACATATCCAAACTCGAACAAGCTGGGGAAAGCAATACCGTGTCAGCGGTTTGAGCTTGTGCACTGGCCTTGGCAACCGCACTGGCCATGTCTGTTGCATGCAGCACCAAAAACTCAACACCTGTTAACACTTTTTGAATCTGCGCTGCATCTTTGCCCATCAAGATAACGGCTCTCGCAAATTGTTGAAGTGGTTTGAGTAAGGGGGTGAAATCTTGTCCTTTGCTGTCACCCCCCAAAATAACAACCAGGTTTTTATCCACGCCAAGACTGTGAATGGCAGCAACGGTTGCGCCCACATTGGTGCCTTTGCTGTCGTCCACATACTCAATATCGTTGATAACGCCAATCGATTGCATGCGGTGCGGCTCACCACGGTATTCACGCAATGCATGCAACATGGCGGCCATTCCTGCGCTGCAGGTGCTGGCCAATGCGAGGGCTGCAAGGGCATTGACGGCGTTATGCTTTCCACGCAGGCGCAACGCGTCAGCAGGCATCAAGCGCTGAAGAGGTATGTCCTCTTCGACACGGCGCTTACCCTCTGTTTCGGGAATGCCAGCACGAACCAACCAGGTCATGCCGTTGGTGTGTTCAAGACCATAGTCACCTGCTTGGATGGGCACATCATCACCAAAACTGATGCACTGTCTTTGTTCTGATTTCTTCTTGCTGGAGTTTTTGGGTAACAAGGCGAGCACTGCATCTTCATGGCGGGGCATCACTGCAATCGCGTGCTGACCATACACACGAGATTTAGCCAGTCCATAACTGGCCATGTCGGTATGCCAGTCCAAATGATCCTGTGTGAGGTTGAGAACACAAGCCGCAGTCGGCTCAAAACTTTCTTCACCCTCCAACTGAAAACTCGACAGCTCCAACACCCAAGCTTGCGGTAATTCTGCCAAACAGTTTCGCAAGGTATCCATTAAGCTGGGGCCAATGTTGCCAGCCATAGCCACATTCAATCCTGCACGCTTTAACAACAGTGTGGTTAAAGAAGTGACTGTGGTTTTTCCATTGGTCCCCGTGATGGCAATCACCTGCGGATGGTAGTCACGCTCTTTTGCCAAGTGTGCCAAGGCGTGGCTAAACAAACTCAATTCAGTACCTACCCAAATACCTTGTTGCTTGGCAGCATTCCACACGGCTTGCACTTGCATGGGTGTCAGCCCAGGACTTTTGAACACGCCTTTGATGGTTGCATCTTCCAATAAAGCAGCATGGAAATCAGCATGTATAAAAGTTGCCGACAGACCTTCAGCGCGTAATTTGTCTAGACCTGGAGGATGCGCACGCGTATCGACCACGGTGACTTTTGCCCCTTGCATCTCACACCAGCGGACCATGGCCAGCCCTGAGTCACCAAGGCCCAGTACCAAAATATGAAGATCGGCCAGTATGTTCATGATCACCGCAACTTCAATGTGGACAAACCCACCAAACACAACAACATGGTGATGATCCAAAACCTCACCACCACCTGTGTTTCTTTCCAGCCGGATTTCTCAAAGTGATGATGCAGTGGCGCCATCTTCAATATTCGCCTGCCCACCCCAAATTTGCGCTTGGTGTATTTGAAATAGCTCACCTGCAACATCACCGACACAGCTTCGGCCACAAAGATGCCGCCCATGATGGCCAAAACAATTTCTTGTCTGACGATAACGGCAATCGTGCCCAAGGCGGCACCCAAACCCAGCGCCCCAACGTCCCCCATAAAGACTTGCGCGGGGTGGGTGTTGAACCATAAAAATGCCAGTCCTGCACCAGCCATTGCCGCACAAAAAACCAATAACTCGCCTGAACCCGGTATGTGCGGGAGAAACAAATACCGCGAATACACGGCTGAGCCTGTGACATAGGCAAACACACCCAAGGCCGAACCCACCATCACCACAGGCATGATGGCCAGTCCATCCAAGCCATCGGTCAGGTTGACGGCATTGCTGGATCCAACAATCACCACGTAAGTCAAACCCACAAAGCCCAATATTCCCAAGGGGTAGCTGATTTCTTTGAAAAAGGGCAAAAGCAAACCTGCTTTGGGTGGCAAGCTCACATCAAATCCAGAGCGCACCCAGCTGTAGAAGAGCTCTAGAACACGTAAATTGCTTACCTCTGAAATACTGAACACCAAGTACAAGGCAGCAAGCAATCCGATGAGCGACTGCCAAAGGTATTTTTCTCCCGACGGCATTCCCTCAGGGTCTTTTCGCACAACTTTACGCCAGTCATCGACCCATCCTATGGCGCCAAAACCCAGGGTCACCAACAACACAATCCATACAAAACGGTTGGACAAATCTACCCATAGCAATGTGGACAAGGCTATTGCCAACAATATCAATACGCCGCCCATGGTGGGGGTGCCGGATTTCACCAAATGTGACTCAACGCCATAGCCTCTGATGGGCTGACCAATTTTGAGTTCTGCTAATTTGCGAATCACAAACGGGCCCGCTATCAAACCCATCAACAGTGCCGTCAATGCGGCCATCACAGCTCTGAATGTCAGGTATTGAAATACCCGCAAAAAACCGTAGTCGGGTGACATGGCTTGTAACCACTGCGCCAAACTCAAGAGCATGAAGCCTCCGCCGCAGTTGAAGATGTTTGTGTATTGACCCAAGACTGAACCGCTTGAACCACTCGCTCCATGCGCATGAAACGCGAACCTTTGATCAGCACAGTGGCAACTGCAGGAAGAAGAGCCAACACATGTGCATTGACTTCATCGACAGATGCGCAATGCTTGGCATTTGAAAATACCTTGGCTGAATGCCGGCTGAGTTCACCCAAAGTAATCAAATGTTCGATACCGCTGGCTTGTGCATATCTTCCAACTTCCGCATGAAATTCTGGGCCTTGGGTTCCTACTTCACCCATGTCACCCAACACCAATATTCTGGGTTCTGGTGAATGCGCCAAGAGATCGATGGCTGCACGAACAGAGTCGGGATTGGCGTTGTAAGTGTCATCAATCAACACCAGTTGTCGATGATGCAAAGTCAAGAACAATGACCGCGATCTTCCAGCGACAGGTTCAAAAGCAGCTATCCCACTTTCAATCATGTTGAGCGGCACTTTAGCGGCCACTGCACAGCTGATGGCTGCCAAGGCGTTGTGAACATTGTGCTCACCCGCGACAGACAAATGGGTGGACAGTTGCCCCATGGGTGTATTCACACTTAACTGCCACTGCTGATTGACCCATGTGCCACTCAAGAGTTGCACGTCCGACTTTGCGCTTCGACCAAAGCTGATCACCGCTTTACCCTCAGCCAAATCTCGCCACACAGCCGTGTGCTCATCATCGGCTGGAAACACAGCGACACCAAGTGCCGGCAAAGCAGACAGCACCGCGCCATTTTCAATGGCAACAGCTTGCACGCTGTGCATGAATTCTTGATGCTCACGCTGAGCGTTATTGACCAAGGCCACATTGGGCGCAGCCAAAGAGGCAAGCTGAGCAATTTCACCAGGATGGTTCATGCCCAGTTCAAGGACGGCACTGCGATGGTGGCTTTGCAATCTCAGCAGGGTGAGGGGGACACCTATGTCGTTATTGAAGTTACCTTGGGTTGCCAAAGCGTCTTTGCCCTGCCATGCATGCAAAATGCTTGCGATCATTTGAGTGACCGTGGTTTTTCCATTGCTGCCCGTCACTGCAATCAATGGCAGCGAAAACTGAGCGCGCCATGCTTGGGCAATTCGCCCAAGGGCTTGGCGTGTGTCATCAACTTCCAATCCCATCAATCCAGCCGCTTCTAAGCCATGGGTTGCGATAGCTGCAGAAACACCCAGACCTTTTAATTGCGCTAAAAAATCATGTCCGTCAAACCGATCGCCTTTTAAAGCAACAAATAAATCACCTTGACCCAGCGTTCGCGTATCTGTGTGCAACCGTGAACACACGGCATGAGCGTCCCCGATCAAGCGACTCTGCGGTAACCACGCATGCAGTTGACCCAAGGTGATGTTGAGCTCTTGACTCATACCTGCCCTCGCAATTTCAATGCGGCCAAGGCATGCGCTTGATCAGAAAAAGGCAAGCGAGAAGAACCTATTTCTTGATAGGTTTCATGTCCTTTTCCGGCAATCAAAATCACATCGCGTGCACTGGCTTGTGCAATCGTTTGCGCAATGGCTTGCGCTCGGTCAATGCAAATGGTTAACTTTTTTTTGTTGCCAAGCCCCGCTACCATGCTTTGAATAATCTGTTCAGGGTCTTCGTTGCGTGGGTTATCACTGGTGAAGACCATGTGGTCGGCCAAGGCTTCGACCACGCTGGCCATGAGCGCACGTTTGCTTGCATCGCGGTTGCCTCCGCAGCCAAAAACACAGCGTAACTCCCCCTCACGTGCGCTGGCCATACGGCGCAAGGCTTTCAGCGCTTGCGATAAGGCGTCTGGTGTGTGTGCGTAGTCGACCACCACACAGGGAGCATCAACACCCCCCATGCTTTGCATACGCCCTGGTACAGAAGGCAAGCCTTTACAAGCCAGCACGGCATATGCCAAGGACACCCCAAGCGCCCGCATGGCCGCCAACACGCCAAGCACATTAAGGACATTGAAATCAGCTACCCAGTCTGTTTGTAGCGAGTGAACTTCATCGCCTTCTTGCACTTTAAATTGCAAACCATGACCGGTGTTTTCAATATCTTTGGCGCGCAGTCTTGCCGGTTGATGCATGGAAACTGTCCATACATCCCGCACTTTTTCGCTGGTTTGAGTGAGGAGCTGCTGCACCAAGGCTTGGCCCTTTGGGTCATCGATATTGATGACTGCGACTTGCAAGTTTGGCCAAGCAAATAATGTTGCTTTGGTTCTCCAGTATTCATCCATACTGGCGTGGTAATCCAAATGGTCTTGTGTGAAATTGGTGAAGATAGCCACGCTGATGTGCGTACCGTCCAAGCGGTGCTCACTCAAGCCAATAGAAGACGCCTCGACTGCACAGGCCTTCACACCATCGTCCACCCATTGGCGTAACTGGGAATGCAAACGCACAGGGTCGGGCGTTGTCATGCCAGTGGCCTGCATCTGATCGCCCTGGCCCATACCCAAGGTGCCTACGACAGTGCAGCGTTTGCCTAGGCTGGTAAGTGCATGCGACAGCCACCACGCGGTTGATGTTTTTCCGTTGGTGCCCGTCACTGCCAATATCTGCAGTTGCCGACTTGGAGACTCGTAATACGCATCCGCAATCGGACCACAGGCTTGTTTCAAATTGGCATAAGCGCCGATTTTTGTCTCATCCTGTGCCCATGTGAATGCATTGGCTCCCTTGGCTTCTACCAAACAAGCACTTGCACCTTGCGCCAAGGCTTGCGCCACATAGTCGCGTGCATCATGGGCCAAACCCGGCCACGCCAAAAACCCATCGCCTTGCTTGATTTTTCGGCTGTCAATGTGAAGTTCACCCGTCACCGCATTGCGCAACCACTGCGCAGCTTGTGCTGGTGTGTGCAGAGCTTGCATCAAAACGACTCCGCTTCCGTTTTGGCAACCACTTGAGCCTTGACTGCTCTGTCTGGTTGAATGCCCAACATCCGTAATGTTTGTTGAACGGTTTCACTGAAAACAGGCGCAGCGACATCGCCGCCAAAATAGTGACCGTTTGATGGCTCATCAATCATCACTGCAACCACTATTCTGGGGTTTTCAATCGGCGCCATACCCACAAAAAATCCCCTGTATTTTTTGTCTGCGTAGCCCTTGCCTTCTTGCTTATGGGCTGTGCCTGTTTTACCGCCCACCGAATAACCCATGGTCTGCGCCTTGGGTGCCGTGCCGCCGGGGCCTGTAACCAAATTGAGCATGGTGCGAACTGCAATGGCGTTTTGTGCACTGATGGCGCGCACACCAACGACTTTGTCTTCTCGTTTGATCAGGCTGACAGGAACCACTTCACCATCACGCGCAAACACGGTATAGGCTTGTGCCAGTTGAAACAAACTGGTGGATAAACCGTAGCCATAACTCATGGTGGCTTGCTCCATGGGACGCCAGGTTTTGTAGGGCCGCAATCGCCCGGCCACTGCGCCTGGAAAGGGTACTTGCGGTTTTTGCCCAAAACCTACTTGCGTGTACATCTCCCACATGTCTTTGGGAGGCATCTTCATAGCGATTTTGACGGTACCTATATTGCTCGATTTTTGGATGACCTCGGACACACTCAATACCCCATGGGGATGGGCATCAGAGATGGTCATGCCGTACATATTGAGCTTGCCAGGTGAGGTGTCAATTTGCGTTTCGGGTTTAACCAAGCCTTTTTCCATTGCCAAGGCGATGACAAAAGGCTTCATGGTCGAACCGGGTTCAAAAGTGTCTGTGAGTGCGCGGTTACGCATCTGCATCGCATTGAAATTGCTTCGCTTTTCAGGTGCATAGCTGGGGTAGTTGGCCAGCGCCAACACATCACCCGACTGCGCATCCAACACCACCACGCTGCCGGCTGCTGCTTTGTTATCTATGACGGCTTCACGCAGTCGCTGGTAGGCGAAATATTGAACTTTGCTGTCGATGCTTAGTTGCAAGTCGCGGCCATCTTCGGGCGGGATCTCATCCCCAATACCTTCCACAATTTGTTTGTGCCCATTGTGAATGACCCGACGCGAACCACTCTTGCCCGCCAAATGTTTGTTGAATGCCAGTTCAACGCCTTCTTGACCTATATTTTCAATGTTGGTGAAACCAACCACATGCGCTGCGGCTTCACCTTCAGGGTACATGCGCTTGTACTCCATGGTGGTGTAAATACCGTGTATGCCTAGTTCGGCAATTTTTTTGCCTGTGGCCATGTCGGCCTGACGTTTAAGCCACACATGTTTTCGTCGCTCGTCTTTGATTTTTCCTTGAATATCCGATAGAGACATGTCCAAAAGCTGCGCCAACTCTTTGAGCTTTGGGTTAGTGGCATCAATCTCTTCAGGACTGGCCCAAATGCTGGGCATGGGAACGCTGGAAGCCAAGATCAATCCATTGCGATCCAGCACACGGCCGCGGTTAGCTGGGATTTCCAAGGTTCTCTCAAACCTTACCTGCCCTTGCTTTTTAAAGAAATTGTTATCCAGCACCTGCACATAAGCTGCGCGTGCGACCAATCCTATGAAGCCCAAGGCAATGCCCGCCACGATGAACTGACTTCGCCATATAGGGGTCTTGCTTGCCAGCAAGGGGTTGGTGGAGTACTGCACACTGCGGCTGCTCATGGTTGAGCCTTGGGTAGCGTGTTTGATGAAATTTTTTCGCTGCCAGTACTTTGTGTAGAGACATATTGGGTGATGGCCGGCGAAATGGTTTGCATATGCATTTGTTCGCGGGCAAGTTTTTCTACCCGCAAAGGTGTGGCTTGCGCACCTCGCTCCACATCCAAGCGGTCATGTTCTGTATCGAGTCGTTGTGCCAGTGCCTTGGCTCTGTCGAGCTCTGTGTATAAGCGACGCGATTCGTATTGGGTGCGCACCAAATACAAGGCACTCAGCACCACCAACAAAAGCAGCATCGCGCTTACCCTTGTCATAGGGCCTCCATCACAGGTAATTTTTCAGCGATTCGCATGATGGCACTTCGACTTCGAGGGTTGGCGCTGACCTCTTCTTGGCTTGGCTTTTGACGACCCAAGGCATTCAGCGTTAAATTTTTGCGCGCGGCAAACGGCGCACGACGGTCATAAGCATCTTTCGCATGTTTAGCGATGAATTGCTTGACCATACGGTCTTCCAATGAATGAAAACTGATCACCACCAGACGCCCTCCGGGCTGCAAAACCTGCAAACTGGCGTCCAGTGCAAATTCCAGTTCTTCAAGTTCGCGGTTGATGAAAATTCGAAATGCCTGAAAGGTACGTGTGGCTGGGTTTTGACCTGGCTCGCGTTTTTTGACCACGGTGGCGACCAAGTCAGCCAAGTCCAAAGTGCTGGCGGGAAGTTGCCCAGCCTCTCTTTTGGCCACAATGGCTTTGGCAATGCCGGACGCAAACCGCTCTTCTCCATAGTCACGAATCACCTGAGTTATTTGGTCTGTGCTTGCCACGCCCAGCCACTCGTGAACGCTTTGGCCCTGGCTTGTGTCCATTCGCATGTCCAATGGGCCGTCCTGTCGAAATGAGAATCCGCGCTCGGGGTTGTCGATTTGCGGGGAGCTCACTCCCAGGTCCATCAGCACACCCGCGACGCTGCTGTGGGCCAATTGGCTCAGCGCTGCGAATCCCTGATGGCGTATCTCTACTCTGGGGTCCTTCATTGCCTGAGCCGCTGCAATCGCCTGCGGGTCTTTGTCGAAAACGATCAACTTGCCCCTGGGGGAGAGTGTTTCCAATATGCGCTTTGCATGCCCGCCGCGGCCAAATGTTGTGTCGACATAAGTGGCTTCGGCCTGGACGTCCAGCGCCTCGACCGCCTCCTTCAACATGACGGTGGTGTGTGCCCATTCGTTTGTTGCCATTCCACTTTAAAACGAAAAGTCACGAAACACATCGGGCATCTCACCTTGCATGGCTTGCGCTTCTTGTGAGTCGTATGTCGACTTGTCCCATAACTCGAAATGGGTCCCCATGCCCAGCAACATCACCTCTTTGCTGATGTGAGCGGCGCTGCGCAACTCAGGCGACACAAGGACACGACCCGTACCATCCATCTCAACATCCATGGCGTTACCCAACAAAATTCGCTTCCACCATTGCGCTGTCATGGGCAATGCGGCGACCCGCTCTCGAAATTTTTCCCACTCAACCCGAGGAAACAACATCAAGCAGCCGTGGGGGTGACGTGTCATGGTGAGTTGGCCTGCGGCTGTGGCACTCAGCACGTCACGATGCCGTGTAGGGACCGACAAGCGACCCTTGGCATCCAAACTTAACGCTGAGGCACCTTGAAACACGGCTACAAACCCTTCATGACTTAGAAACGGCTGGAAATGCGATTAATCTCACATTTTTCCACTAAATACCACTTCTATGCACTTTAACAGGATTTTCCAGGCTTGCAAGCCTTAAGCCTGGTTTTTATCAGCAAAATCAACAACTTAGCACAAGTTTCGCAAAGTTTATATTTTGAAAACTCGTTAAAAATGAAGCACTTACAAAGCTAATCGAATGTGATTTGTTGATTTTTTGACGCAAAAAAAAGCAGGCCAGTTGTGGCCTGCTTTTGACAAAAGTGTCGGTTTTATCAGTCACCAAACATTTTTTGCTTTAATTCACGACGTTGCTGCGCCTCAAGAGACAAGTTGGCAGTGGGTCTTGCCAATAAACGACCCACCCCGATGGGTTCACCTGTTTCATCACAATAGCCATAGTCGTCGCTGTCAATCCGGCCTATCGATTGCTCAATCTTTTTGAGGAGCTTTCGTTCCCTGTCACGGGTGCGCAACTCTAATGCGTGTTCTTCCTCTATCGTGGCGCGGTCCGTTGGGTCGGGCACGATCACCGTGTCTTCACGCAAGTGCTCTGTGGTCTCACTGGCATTGGTCAAAATGTCGGTTTTGAGTTGGACCAATTTCAAACGGAAGAAGGCCAATTGCAATGCGCTCATGTACTCTTCATCAGGCATAGCAAGCACCTCTTCGTCTGAGAGGGTCGCCGCAGTTTTGGTTTTCCAGTTATGGGCCAATTTGGGGTTTTTGACAGGAATCATAGGAACAAACGCTGGCAGAGTGGGGACAGAAATGGGCCCATAACTGGCCTTGGCCATGGTGGAGGCCACGCTCAAGCCCGGCGGGGGCGGCATCATAGACATGGCCTTGGCGGCACGGGGAGACTTTTTGGCCGTGTCGGGAGAGGGGTCGACGCGCCCAGCAGTGGCAGGCGCGGTTGTTTTCAAAGCAGGTTTAACAGAAGTTGTCACAGTTTTGGATGCAGGTTTCGCCGAAGCGGTCTTTTTGACAGGCAGAGGCGATTTAGCCACTGGCGATTTCTTTGAAGGTAAAGCTTTTTTGGCAGCCACTGCCTTTTTCGCAGGGGTAACTTTTTTGGCTACAACCAGCTTTTTAGCAGGCACTGCTTTCTTAGCAGGCACTGCTTTTTTTGCAGGCACTGCTTTTTTTGCAGGCACCACTTTTTTGGCAGGCGCGGCCTTCTTGGCTACGGGTTTTTTTGCGGCTACGGGTTGTTTTACGGGCACTGCTTTCTTCTTAGGTACAGGTTTTTTGGCAGCAACAGGTGTTTTCACGGCCTTTGCCTTGGGTTTTGCAGCCGTGACCTTGGTTTTACTCTTGGCTTTGCTGTGGCTTGAATGCTTTACAGATTTCAATGCAATTCTCCTTACAGCCAGGCGTGAAGTGCATCTGCACCAAGCCCCCTACTGCTTCTGGTTGTTGTCTCAAACTTCATCAGTGACCAGTGCCATCAGCCGAATGAAAAACTTCACCTTGGGGCCAATGGCGCGCGGATTGTACTCAGCTTATGCACTGTTCTAAGCCTTGCTGAAAGATATCTTTTGGCAAATCGATACCAATGAATACCATTTTGCTCGTTCGCTTCTCTCCAGGCGCCCAAGCTTGGCCTAAATCGCTGCCCATGAGTTGGTGTACCCCTTGGAAAATAACCTTGCGCTCGGTGCCTTTCATGTTGAGCACACCTTTGTAACGCAGCATGCGTGGTCCGTAAATATTGACAATCGCGCCCAAGAAATCTTCCAACTTGGCCGGGTCGAGTGCGCGGTCCGCTTTGAAGACAAAGCTTTTGACATCGTCATCATGGTGGTGATGATGGCCATGATCGTGGTCATGGGCGTGATCTGCGTGGTCATGCTGGTGCGAGGGGTGGTCACAATGCTCGTCATGCGCGTGGTGGTGATGACCGTCGCTTAAAAAATCGGGATCTATTTCCAAAGTGGTATTGAGGTTAAAGCCTCTCAAATCAAACACCTTGTCGATAGAAACTTCACCAAAGTGCACGATATGTTGCGGCGCTCTGGGGTTCATGTGTTTCAAACGGTGCTGCAGCGCATCCAGTTCGGCAGCAGAAACCAATTCGCTTTTGCTGATGAAAATTTGATCTGCAAAACCCACTTGGCGACGCGCCTCTTGTCGGTCGTTCAAGGTTTGTGCTGCGTGTTTGGCGTCTACCAAAGTGAGCACGGCGTCGAGCAAAAAGCTTTCGGCAATTTGGTCATCCATGAAAAATGTTTGCGCCACAGGCCCGGGATCTGCCAAACCCGTGGTTTCAATAACCACCCGCTCAAAGTCGAGTTCGCCCTTGCGCTTTTTCTCTGCCAAGTCTTGCAAAGTGGTGCGCAGGTCTTCACGAATCGTGCAGCACACACAGCCATTGCTCATTTGCACAATGTGCTCTTTGGTGTCGGCCACCAAAATTTCATTGTCTATGTTTTCTTCGCCAAATTCATTTTCAATGACGGCAATTTTGAGACCATGTGACTCAGTGAGAATGCGCTTGAGAAGTGTGGTTTTTCCTGCGCCTAAAAAACCAGTCAGTACAGTCGCGGGAATCAACATAAGAATTCAACCTTCAAAATAATAAAAAAATAAAGTGGGGGCAGTGTAGCCAGCATTCAAGTCAGGGCTGTCACTTCTTCATGAGGACCAGCCCTTTGAGGTATTCACCTTCCGGAAAACACACTGTCATCGGGTGATCAGGCGCTGCATGAACTCGGTCGAGAAAATAAGCATCTACCCCTGAATCGTTACCTGCAGACGCGACAATTTTGTGAAAAAGCTCAGGGGAAATACCCCCAGAGCAACTGTAGGTGAACAGCACACCGCCTTTAGACAGCAATTTAAACGCCCAGCGGTTGATGTCTTTGTAAGCACGTGCTGCGCGTTCCGCATGCGCGGCACTCGGCGCGAACTTGGGAGGGTCAAGCACAATGGCATCGAACTGACGCCCCTCTTTGTGCAAACTTCTCAAGGTGGCGTTGACATCTGCGTCTAAAAATACAGCATTGCGTTCGTCAAAACCATTGCGTTTAACGTTGGCTTGCGCCTTGGCAATGGCGGGTGCCGAGGAGTCCACGGTGGTCACTACAGCACCACTGGCCAGCAATCCGGCTGAGCGCATTCCGCTCAAAGCCGCCACGCTGAAACCACCCGTGTAGCCATAGCAGTTCAACACTTGTTGCAGGCCAAGTCGTTGTGCGTATTCGGCAAATTTCAAGCGACTGTCGCGCTGGTCAAGATAGAAGCCGGTTTTATGGCCTTCCAAAATATCAAGCTCCAAGCTCCAGTGGTGCTCTTGAATAACGATGGCCGTGCTGTCGCTGGCGCCGGTAGATCGAAACAGCCATCCGGTCTTGGCTTCAAGGCCTTCAAGCCCACGCACACCCGAGTCGGAACGCTCAAACACACGGTGTGCGCCCGTGTGCAACACCAAGGCCTTGACGATATCGGCTTTGAAGCGTTCTGTGCCTGCAGACAAAAACTGCGCCACCAAAGTGCCGTCGTAGCTGTCGACGATCAAGCCAGGAAGTCCATCAGCTTCACCATGGATAAGACGCACGCCGTTGGAGGGCACTTGAAGGCGAGAGCGCATGGCAACCGCCGTAGCCACTTGCCGCTCAAAAAACTCCGCATCGATATGCTCAGACTCTTTGAACGACCAGATACGCGCTCGGATTTTGGAGCTGGGGCTGAAAGCAGCCCAACCCAAAAACTGACCCGTTTCGGACTCTACGCGCACGGTTTCCCCTGCGTCAGCGCCTCCTTTGGCGATGGCTGAGTCAAACACCCATGGATGACCCCGCAGCGCCGAGCGTTCCTTGCCTGCTTTCAATTTCAACGTTTTCATGGGTTTTTCTTGCGCGCCCGCGGGTGGGCAGCGTCATAGGTTTTGGCCAAATGCTGGTAATCCAAACGGGTATAAACCTGTGTGGTGCTGATATTGGCGTGACCCAGCAGCTCTTGCACACCACGCAAGTCCCCGCTGGACTGCAACACATGGCTAGCAAAAGAGTGTCGCAACATATGCGGGTGAACCGGTGTGGCAATGCCGGCTTGCAAACCCCGTAAACGCAGACGCTGCCATAGCGCTTGCGCCGTGAGGCGGGTGCCTCGTTGCCCCACAAACAAAGCGTTTTGCTCTGCTGCGCTTGCCGGCAGACCTTCAGATCTCACAGCCAGCCAAGCTGCCAATTCAGCCATCGCCTGTTGGCCCACCGGCACACTGCGACGTTTGGATCCTTTACCCAACACATGCGCCTCAGCGCTTTGCCAATCAATCCAGCCTTTGGCTTGAGGACTGGCTTGAACATCCAAACCCATCAACTCGCCCACACGCAGTCCGCTGCTGTAGAACAATTCAACCATGGCAGTGTCACGCGCTTGTAGCCAAGGATCGGCATCGAGAGGTCGGTGTTGCGCCAATTGAACTGCATCGTCCACATTCAAAGCTTTCGGTAAGGGCTTGGCCGCTTTGGGTGCTCGCAAACCCGACAAAGGGTTGGCCAAAATCAAACCTTCTTTGCCCAACCAATTGAAAAAGCCACGCCATCCCGACAATATCAGCGCAATGCCACGCGGGCTTCTGCCACCCGCATGCATGTGTGCCATCCAGCGGCGAATATGCGCGGAATCAATTTGGGTCAGGCTTGTCAATTCAGCTTCAGTAGCCAACAGGTTTAACTTGTGAAGGTCCTCGGTGTAAAGAGAGACGGTTCTGTCTGCCAGTCTTTTTTCAAACCGCACATGCAATAAGTAGCGCTGAATTAAGTCTTGGCTTGGCGTCATGAGGGTTTGCAAAAAACTCAGCGCAAGCGACTGAGCGCGGCACTGGCAAGCTCGGCGATGCGAGTGAGCAAATCGGTTCCCATGGAGGATTGAAAGCGCTGAGGGTCTGGTGAAGCCAGCACCAGCAAGCCCAGGGTCGCGTCACTTTCTTTGCCCTGCACATCAACTTCTTGCTCAATATCCCAAGGCGAGTCCGTGCTGCGCAATGCCAGCAACGCCACCGACTGCGCCTCATGTGGATGAGTCAACCAGTTCACAGCTTCAAAGTCTGCGTTGGCGCCGCAATAAGGTGCGCGCAAGCCTTGCGCAAAAGACTTGGCTTCCTCACTCACGCCTTGTGCAAAGTTTTCGATCTGAAAGGCCTCGCCCACTTGCCACACACGAATGGCCACCTGTGGGACCATGAAATGGTGCTGAATTTCATCGACGATGATGCTGGGTAAATCAGCGGGGTGCTGGGTTAGCAGAAGGCTTTGCGACCAACGGTGCAAGCGATCGGCCAAGACGGCGTTGTCGCTGCCGTTGCGAATCATCTCCATCATGCGCTGCTCAAGGGCGCGGATTTTTTCACGCAACATATCGGCTTGGCGTTCTTGCAAACTGACTGCACGCTGTCCGTGCGGACTGACAAAACGCACATTAGACAAAAGCTGGGCATGACGCTCAAAAAAGTCTGGTGTGTTCACCAAAAAATTGGCGATATCGTCCTCTGTGATTGGGGTAATTGAGTTGCTCATTCGGGTATCTCCATCTCGCCAGTAAATACGGTTGTTGCAGGACCGCTCATCATCACGGATGCGCCCGCGCCTTGCCATTCGATTGTGAGCATGCCGCCGTGGGTATGCACTTGTACTTTATGTTCTAACCAGCCTTGTTCAATACCCGCCACCACGGCAGCACAAGCCCCCGTGCCACAGGCCAAGGTCTCACCCGCACCGCGCTCATACACACGAAGCTTCACCTCTGAGCGTGACAGCACTTGCAAAAAACCTGCATTGACACGCTTGGGAAATGCCGCATGGTTTTCAATCAAAGGACCCCAAAGGGCGACCGGCGCTTCGTCCGCATCGTCTACCCGCATCACTGCATGCGGGTTGCCCATGGAAAGCACCGCCACATCCACACTTTTTTGCTCGGGCAATGACAGCCGCCAAAGCAAACCCGAAGGGCCATCCAAAGCTTGGGCCTGAGTGGAATCAAAGGGCACTTGCGGCAAAGCAAAGATGGGCGGTCCCATGTCAACCAGAACAGAACCATCTGGCAACTCGCTTAAAGCGATGACGCCGCCATGCACTTGTACTTTGACGGTTGTTTTATCCGTCAACCCTTGGTCACGGACAAAGCGCACAAAGCAACGCGCCCCATTGCCGCAGTTTTCTACCTCGCCGCCGTCGCTGTTGTGAATGACGTACGCAAAATCTACTGCAGCATGGGAAGCAGAGCGGACAGAAAGAATTTGGTCTGCGCCCACACCAAAGTGGCGATCTGCAATGAGGCGGTATTGAGATGGCGTGAGGCCAAGCAAACCTTGTGTCTCGTCGAGCACCACAAAGTCGTTGCCCGCGCCTTGCATTTTGGTGAATCGTATGCGCATGGACTGATTATCGCCTTGTCATAATACGCGCATGGTCCGCGCCCATTTACAACTTCATCCTCCCCGAATTCCCTCTACCCCCTTGCCTGCCGCCACGGTTTTGCTGCTGCGCGACAGTGAACATGGCCTTGAAGTGTTGATGACACGCCGCTCCCTCAAAGCCAGCTTTGCGCCAGGCGCCTATGTGTTTCCAGGCGGCGGCATAGAAGCAGCAGATACCGATGCTCACCCTTTGGCACACCGCCGCCCTACCCAAGACGATCTGCGCTTGACGCAAGCCATAGCAGCCATCAGAGAAAGTTTTGAAGAACTGGGTGTGCTTATGGCCAGACATGCAGACGGCAAACCCGTTTCTGCGCAAACCCACTTAGCCATGTCGCGGCAAGATGATTTTTCAAAACAGTGCCTTGACCATGGGTTGAAATTGTCAGCTGATGAGGTCTATGTTTTGGCGCATTGGGTCACAGACCGCGATTTGCCCAAGCGTTTTGATGTGCCTTTTTTGGTGGCACGCATGCCAGAGGGTCAAGTACCGGTGGCAGATGAGAAAGAACAATTTGAACCGGTGTGGGTAAGCCCTGGCCAAGCTTTATCGCGCCATGCGGCTGGCGACTTCTTCATCATCTTTCCCACTGTTCGAACTTTAGAAAAATTGCAGGGCTACACAACAGTTGACAGTGTGTTGGCCGCTTGCGCGAATGAACAGCCTTGGTTTCACAGCTGTCCACGTGCGGGATTGCTTGAAGGGCGTGACGCACGCTATATGGAGCACGAACCGCCTTTTGGCGAGTTGGCACTTGCCTGTCCTGATGGGCAGATTGTTCACCAGCTAGATTGGCAATCGCATACAGCAGTGTCCTTGCTAGCCCATGTGCGTCGACTTACTGCCCCCAACCCCAGCATGATGACGGGGCCGGGCACCAACAGCTATTTGGTTGGCGACGTCAACAGCGGTTATGTGGTGATCGACCCTGGTCCGCCTGACGCAGCGCATGTTGAGAGGTTGTGGCAGTCTTGCCAAGGCGATATTCGCGCCATCATTTGCACTCACTCGCACCCTGACCATTCGCCAGGCGCGTGGTTGCTGAAAGATTTATGCGCACAACATGGCTTGCAAGTACAAGTGATGGGCATGCCTGCAGCTAGCACTGCGCGGGCGCACAGTGAATTTGTGCCCGACAAGATTTTGCTGGACGGCGAAACCATTGTTTTAAACAGTCATGGTGAAACTCACACCTTTCAAGTTGTGCACACACCGGGTCACGCGGCCAACCATTTGTGCTTGGTATTGACGGAAGACGGCTTGCTTATCAGCGGCGACCATGTGCTAAACGGCAGCACCACGGTTGTTGACCCGCCCGATGGCCATATGGGCGACTACCTTGCCTCCTTAGACAAACTGTTGGAGGTGTGTGAGCAGTGGCAAGTGCAGTTCATCTTGCCGGCCCACGGCTATGTCTTGGGCAATCTTTGGGGTGAACCTTACAGTGCCGTCGATTGCATACAGCGTTTGAAAGCCCACCGGTTAAAACGTGAAGACAAAGTGCGCCGCGCCATGCAAGCCTTGCCGCATGGCTCTATGCAAGACTGGTTGCCCTTGGCCTACGATGATGTGCCGCAAGGTTTGTGGCCGGTGGCCATGCGATCGTTGCAAGCGCATGTGGAGCACTTACAAGGCCAATAGCGTCAAAGTTTGACTGGGCTGATCATCAATACACAGGTGCCTGCTGGCAGTGTTTGAGAGACTGGCGAAAGAAACACATGGTGTCCTCCGCGCATGAAATTAAAGATTGAATTCATGACACGCGGCAGAAACGGATAGGGATGCAAATCATTGGCGAGATAAAGAAAATCCGCCTTTAATTGAGAGCCCAAGGCCAACAAAGGCTGCGGCGCGCTGGCATTCCAGTTTTCAAAAATCACCACCAACTCAACATCATCTGGCACGGTACAAGCAATGGCTTTGAGCACCATAGACTCAAAACCTTCCACATCGATTTTGATGACGCCTTTTTTCAATCCCTGCGCCTTAAGAGAGGCGAACAGGCTTGACAGCACTTCTTCAGCTGACTCAACTGCCACGGTATGGGCCTGGTATTGGGCCGGGTCAAAGCTGGCAAACCCATCTTTGTGTGCCAACACCTCGGGTGAATAGTCGTTGTCAGCAGAGGCAATGAAGGCCCCTCCCCAATTGCCAAAAGGCACCATCAAGGTTAGCTGTTCTTTTTGTGCACCCAGCGCATAGGGGTGGATTTGAAAATGCTGATGCCGCAACATCGCTCGCACATTGATGCTGAGCAAACTCAGGCAATCGGGATTGGGCTCGAACAAATGGACCTGTTTAAACCAGTGGCCCACTTGGCACGATATCAAACCAATATTGGCGCCAATATCAAAGAAGAAATCATTAAAACCAGAATCTGTCCAGTGTTTGATCAACTCAATAACTTCTGGCTCGTATTCGCCCCATGCCATGGGTTGAATGCTGATTAAATCTCCACCTCTGACAAACACGGGCATGGCTCGGCGAGTGAGCTTTTTAAACAAGCTGTACTTGAGGTTTTGCAACCTTCTGTGCCATGCGTTTTGTTTGCGACGAAAAAGGGAGTTCATGACCGGTCAAGTAAAGGGTGTTGAATTTTTCGCCATGCCAACAAGCTGGCCGCCAAATACACCAAGCACTCGCCCATGCCAGCCCCAAAATAAGGGCAGTTCATCAAGCCCATCACGGTTGCAATGGCGGTGACAGCGAGCAAGGTTTGACGTGCGTTATCAGGCAAAGCATAAGCATCTTTGAGTTGCACTAGCAAGATTCCTAAAAACAAAAACAAACCCACCGCACCGGACTCCACGGCCCAAAGCAAATACTGCTGATGCGGGTTAGAAGGCGCATCCACTTGCATGCCGCCTAGTCGGTGATAGTTCATGCGCCAACTTCCCACGCCGTGACCCAGCAAAGGGGTTTCTTTGATGGCTAGCAAAGACCGATGCCAATAATCTAAACGCTGAGCTTGAGAAGCATCGATACTGCCTTGACGATAGATAGAAACATCGCGAATCACTTCAGTGGTCTTGGCTTGAAACCGAGGCGATATCAACATCATGAGTGCGCCTAAAGCAAAGGGCAATCCCACCACCAACCAACGCCATTTTTGAGGCAATTGCCACCACACCGCCATGGTGATGAACAACAGCATGACTAAAAAACCGCTGCGCCCTGTCATGACAAAAAACACATTAAGCACCGTTAACAGCAGCACCAATATGGGTGCCCAGCGCCAATGCCCTTTAGGCCAGTGGTCTCGCATAAACCACACAACCACCGCCAACAGCGTGAGCAAAACAGGTTGCTCCAAAGTGCTGCCATGCACGATACCCAAGGCAGGCAGGTCCTGCGCTGTGGCCCATGGCACGGACAAACCTGCAAACAGCGCCCATGATGACAACATCATGATGACCATGCCTGCGACAAACCATTTCAAAGTCAGCAAAGCAAATGCTGGGGTTCTTAACAAATAAACCACAGCTAAAAACCAAAGAATTCGGCTGTGCCTGCCCCAGCCAGCCACAGCTTCAGATGCACTGGCCTCAGTCCATAAGCCACTCAAACTCATCCAAGCCATAGCGCCCACAATCCACCAAGTCACTTGTGGCCAAGACTTCAGCGAGGGGAAACTTCGGTTTTTTACGTCTTTGATGAGTTGCCCAAACACCGCTATTAAAAGCAGCAACTTAGCAATCGACACCACGGCCACGCCCAAGCTCACAGAGAAGGCTAAAAAACAGACTGCAAATACGGCAAAACTTGGTAAGCGGTATTGAATGTGAGAGAGATAAGTTGGCATCTAAGTTCAGTTAAAAAATGTGAAGCCCGCCGATACGCCGGATTCTGTGCATATTGGTTTCCCAATACGTGACCGTCATTCCTCTGGGCCGGGGGTCACCCACCCGGCTCGGTGCTACCTACCCGCCAACTCAGCGAACCGCCTCAATGTTGGCCTACTTGGTATTGCTGCGCGCAGAGATTGCCCGTTTCACCCGACCCATATGCAAGCATGCGGGCCGACTCGTCTCTGTTGCTCTGATCCTCACCTCACGGTGGAGAGGTGTTACCTCCTGCGCTGTCCTGTGCAGTCCGGACGTTCCTCCAGTGCGACATTTCTGTCATTGCACCAGCGACGGCCTAGCGTGCTTCACAAGAGTGATTATCCATCGGTCTATGATTCGAGCCAGTACAAGCAATGAGGCCCCGCTATTTCGCAACACAACCCTGATTACAGACCCGACGTCGACGGCTTGCGCGCCATCGCGGTTTTGGCGGTCGTTGTATTTCATGCCTTCCCCGAATACTTAAGCGGTGGCTTTATTGGTGTTGATGTGTTTTTCGTTATTTCCGGTTACCTCATCACGGGTCTGATCTTGCGCGACCTGCGCGAGGACCGCTTTAGCCTCAAGGCGTTTTATGCAAAACGTGTGCGGCGTATTTTTCCGGCACTGGCACTGGTACTGGGCTTTGGCTTGCTTGCCGGCTGGGTGTGCCTGAACTTCATCGAATACAAACAACTCGCCAAACACACCGGCAGCAGCGTCATATTTTTGACCAATTTCGTTTTGATGAATGAGCTTGGGTCTCTCGACAATTCCGCCGACACCCAACCCATGCTGCACTTGTTTTCGCTGGCGATTGAAGAACAGTTTTATGTGGTCTGGCCTTTGCTGCTGTTGTTGTTCAAGCGTATACCGCGCTGGGCATTGCCTTTGTTATTGGCTATGTTGCTGTCTTCATTTGGCTATAGCCTGTGGCTGGTATTCAATGACGATTTGGCGCAAGATTTTTATTCGCCTTTAAGCCGCAGTTGGGAGTTGTTGCTGGGCGCTTGCCTTGCTATTGCTTTGATGAACAACCCCCGCTTGGCCAGAGCTTGGCGCTACCCTGCAGGCTGGGTGGGTTTGATGTTGGTGCTCTTAGCCGCCTATTTCTTTGATAAAAATATGGCGTTTCCTGGCTACTGGGCAATGCTTCCTGCTGTGGGCGCGACACTCATCTTGTTGGCTGGCATGAACTGCAGTTTCAACAGTGTGTGGCTGTCCTCTAGACCGTTGGTGGCGATAGGTTTGATCAGCTACCCGCTTTATTTATGGCACTGGCCTTTGCTTTCATTTGCTCGCATCTTGGCCTCGCAAACGCCTTCAGTCGAAGTGCGTTTAGGTTTGCTGGCTTTGAGTTTCTTGCTTGCCTACCTCACCTACTACTTTGTGGAAAAGCCGATTCGCTTTGGCATTCGCTACCAACATGCGGTGCGGTGGTTATGCATGTCTATGGTGGCGGTTTTATTGATATCGCTTGCCATTCATGTAGGGGACGGCCTGAAGTTTCGTCATCTTGGCATGCTCAATGCCGACCCCTCCAGCTTGGCGGTGGACACGGAACGCGCAAGCATGCAAGCCCATTGCACGCTACCCGTTGAGAAACAGCATTTGGTGACGCTGTGTTTTCAAGATGGCAAAGTGCAACCGCCCACCCATGTGCTTTTGGGTGACAGCAAAGGTGAAGCGATCTTTTACAGCTTGATGCGGTCTTCGCCACCCGAGCACAGTTGGGCCATGATGGGCCCGATCAACTTGCTGTCTGGTGACAACAACCCCAGCAACCGTGCAGCATTTGACGCGCTAGACGCCAACCCGAATTTGCAAGTGATTGTGTTGGCCAATGCATTGCGGGGCATGTTTCGCTTAGACCCACAGTCTGGCTTGATAGCGCAACACACCAACGCCCTTGAAATTGACAAGCAAGTGGCTGTCTACTCGCACATGATTAGACATTGGCAGTCCTTGGGTAAAAAGGTGGTGTTTGTGGTTGACAACCCCTCACTGCCCGACCCCAACAGTTGTATCGGTGGCGGCCTAACCCGCTTTGACCTGCTCAACACTGTTTTGCAACGTCAGCAAAACCCTTTTTGCCAACTGCGTTTTTCGGACCACCTCAAAGGAACAGCGGCCTACCAAGAGTTCATCACCAAGTTGAAAAACGAGAACCCCGATTTGCTGGTTTATGACCCCTTGCCTTTGCTGTGCGACATACCCGCAGACATGTGCTCCATCGCCAAAGAAGGTAAATTTTTATACAGCTATGGCGACCATATTTCAGACCATGCGGGCATGTTGATGGCCAAAGACATGTTGCCACTCATAAACGCCATGCACAAATGATTCGATTGTCCGAACTGAAACTGCCTTTGGATGCTGCATTTGATGTGGCAGATACCGTCACGCCACCTTTGTATCCCGCAACACTTGCCCCCCTGATTGCCAGCACCTTGGGTGTTGCACTTACCGATATTGAACACTGGCAAGTATTTAAACGCAGCTTTGACGCACGGCAAAAATTGCTGGTGGTTTACATCGTGGATGTGCAACTGTTCAACAAAGACCAAGAGCTTGCATTGCTGGAAAAATATGCACAGCATCCGCATATACAAGCCAGCCCTGATATGCAATGGCGCGCCCCCGTACACGCCCCTGCTGACTGGCCAAGACAAGGCACAGCGCGACCAGTGGTGGTGGGCTTTGGCCCTTGCGGTATTTTTGCAGCGCTGGTGTTGGCGCAAATGGGTTTAAAACCCATTGTGATTGAGCGCGGCCAAGCGGTACGCCAACGCACCCAAGACACCTGGGGTTTGTGGCGAAAGTCTGTCTTGAAACCCGAAAGCAATGTGCAGTTTGGTGAAGGGGGTGCGGGCACGTTTTCAGATGGCAAGCTTTACAGCCAAATCAAGGACCCCAGACACTTGGGGCGCAAAGTGATGAATGAATTTGTGCGCTTTGGCGCACCCGAAGAAATTTTGTGGGCTGCGCACCCGCACATTGGCACCTTCAAATTGGTCAAGGTGGTCGAGGGTTTGCGCGCAGAAATCATTCGACTGGGTGGCGAGGTTCGGTTTGCCCAGCGCTTGATCGATATGGCCTACGACGATAAGCGCCAACTTCAAGCCCTGCATATCCTCCAACAAGACACCGGCCAGCGTTACGAGTTGGCGGCACAAAATGTGGTCATCGCCTTGGGACACAGCGCCCGCGATACCTTCACCATGCTGCACAGGCATGGGGTCGCCATGCAAGCCAAAGCGTTTTCGATTGGTGTACGCATCGAGCATCCCCAAGGTGTGATTGACCGCGCTCGCTGGGGCAAACACGCAGGCCACCCCATGCTGGGAGCGGCCGACTATAAATTGGTGCACCACGCTAACAATGGACGATCGGTCTATAGTTTTTGCATGTGCCCAGGCGGCACCGTGGTGGCAGCCACCAGTGAAGCGGGTCGGGTGGTCACCAACGGCATGAGCCAGTATTCCCGCAATGAGCGCAATGCCAACGCAGGCATGGTGGTGGGCATAGACCCCAGTGATTACCCCAGCGACGCAGCCTCCTTCGAAGCGGCCTTGGGTCAAGAGTTGGGCAATGCCGTACGTTTAGACACCCTAGACACCAGCGATGGTTTTCACCCTTTAGCGGGCATGGTGTTGCAGCGCCAACTTGAATCTGCTGCATTCGTCGCTGGTGGCAGCAACTACCACGCACCTGCACAGTTGGTGAGTGACTTGCTGGCAGACAAAGCATCCACGGCTTTAGGCAAAGTAGAACCTTCTTACCAGCCTGGGGTTCATATGACCGATCTGCGCCATGTGTTGCCCGGCTTTGCTGTAGACGCCATGCGCCAAGCCTTGCCGGTGTTTGGCCAAAAGATCAAAGGCTTTGACATGCCCGATGCGGTGTTGACTGGCGTGGAGACCCGCACCTCCTCGCCTTTGCGCATTGAGCGCGGTAAAGATTTGCAAAGCCCCAATATGCACGGCCTCTACCCTGGTGGCGAGGGAGCAGGCTACGCGGGCGGCATTTTGTCGGCGGCGGTGGATGGCATCAAACTCGGTGAAGCCTTGGCCTTGAAACTGTTGCAAAATCCATCCACGCTTTAAGGAGTCATCAATGAAAGCCCATAACATCCTCGAGACCATTGGTCACACCCCGCATATACGCATGAACCGATTGTTTGGTCCCCAAGCTCAGGTGTGGATCAAGTCGGAGCGCAGCAACCCCGGCGGCTCTATCAAAGACCGCATTGCCTTGAGCATGGTGGAAGCTGCCGAAAACAGTGGCGTACTCAAACCAGGCGGCACCATCATTGAACCCACTTCCGGCAACACGGGCGTGGGTTTGGCCATGGTGGCGGCTGTCAAGGGCTATAAATTGGTGTTGGTCATGCCCGACAGCATGTCCATAGAGCGACGCCGCCTGATGCTGGCTTATGGGGCGAGCTTCGATTTAACCCCCCGCGAAAAAGGCATGAAAGGCGCTATCGCCCGCGCCCAAGAGTTGGTCGACGCCACGCCCGGTGCTTGGATGCCTCAGCAGTTTGAAAACGCGGCCAATATCGAGGTTCATGTGCGCACCACCGCGCTAGAAATTTTGGCTGATTTTCCCGAGGGCTTGGATGCCATCATCACTGGCGTGGGAACCGGTGGCCACATCACGGGTTGTGCCCAAGTATTGAAAGCGAAATGGCCCCAGCTGCAAGTGTTTGCCGTAGAACCCAAAGCCTCGCCCGTCATCTCGGGTGGCGCACCCTCGCCTCATCCCATACAAGGCATTGGTGCGGGCTTTATCCCCAAAAACTTGCACACCGATTTACTCACAGGCGTGATCCAAGTCGATGCTGAAGATGCCCGCGAATATGGCCGCCGTGCCGCCCGTGAAGAAGGCATGTTGGTGGGTATTTCCTCGGGTGCCACCTTGGCAGCCATTGCGCAAAAGCTGGCCGACCTACCTGCCAACGCCAAAGTGCTTGGGTTTAACTACGACACAGGCGAGCGCTATTTGTCGGTTGAAGGATACCTTCCCGCGTGAGTGACTTACGCGTTCTGGCGCTGATCGCGCCCATGACGCAACTCAACACACCCTACCCGTCAAGCGCTTACTTGACGGGTTTTTTACGTTCTCGGGGTGTGGACACACGTCAAGACGATTTAGCTTTGCGCTTGGTGCTGCGCATTTTCTGCACAGAGGGTTTGACGCGGGTTCAAGCAATTGCATCGACGCAAGATGTGCATGAACGCAGCGCGAGTGTGAATTATTTCCTCGACCACGCACAGCGTTACATCAACTGCATAGAGCCCGTGATTGCATTTTTGCAAGGCCGCGACCCCACTTTGGCGCACCGCATTGCAGCCAGGGGCTTGGTGCCCGAAGGGCCACGTTTTGCGCCCTTAGACAACACCGAAGACGACACCCTTACTTGGGCGTTTGGTGCCTTGGGTGTGCAAGACCGCGCACGCCACTTGGCCACACTTTTCTTGAACGACTTGGCAGACGTGTTGCGCGACGCAGTAGACGCCCGTTTTGAGTTTGTGCGCTACGGTGAATCACTGGCTTCGAGTCAAGCCAGTTTCGATCCTTTGGCGCATGCGTTGGCGGCGGCCCCCACTTATATTGATGAAGTTTTAGAAACCCTCACGCTTGAAACCATAGCTACGCACCAACCGCAACTGGTGCTGCTGTCTGTGCCCTTTCCTGGCACGGTGTATGCGGCTCTGCGGATTGCGCAAACCATCAAGCGACATCACCCATCTGTCTCGGTTGCTTTGGGTGGTGGTTACGTGAATACCGAACTTCGCTCCCTCAGCGAACCGCGCTTGTTTGATTTCGTTGATTACGTCACCTTGGATGCTGGCGAGCGCCCTTTGCTCGCCTTGCTGGAGCATCTTCAGGATAAGCGTTCTGCACAACGTTTGGTGCGCACCTTTGTGCGCGATGACACAGAAGTGAAGTACCACAACTGGGCAGAACCCGATATTGCTTTTGATGATGTGGGCACCCCCACTTGGGACGGTTTGCCTTTGCAAAGTTATTTGTCCTTGCTGGACATGCTCAATCCCATGCATCGTTTATGGAGCGACGGCAGATGGAACAAGCTCACGGTGGCCCATGGTTGCTACTGGAAGAAATGCAGTTTTTGCGATGTGTCCCTAGACTACATCTCGCGCTATGACGCAGCCACCGCACACACATTGGTTGACCGTATCGAGCGCATCGTGGGCGAAACGGGTCAGAGTGGTTTTCATTTGGTCGATGAGGCCGCTCCCCCAAAAGCATTGAAGGCCATGGCGCAAGAACTTTTGCGCCGCCGAATCAACATTTCTTGGTGGGGCAATATCCGCTTCGAGAAAACTTTCACCCCAGATCTGGCTGAGTTGCTCTCTGACAGTGGCTGCATCGCCATGTCAGGCGGCTTGGAAGTCGCCAGCGACCGCTTGTTGGCCTTGATGCAAAAAGGCGTGACGGTAGACCAAGTGGCGCGTGTTACCCACGGATTTTCCCAATCGGGCATTTTGGTGCATGCCTATTTGATGTATGGCTTTCCTACCCAAACCGTGCAAGACACGGTGGACGCTTTGGAATATGTGCGGCAGTTGTTTTTGCACGGTTGCATACAAAGCGGGTTTTTTCATCGCTTCGCTTGCACGGTTCATTCGCCTGTTGGAATGCGCCCGCAAGACTATGGCGTCAGCTTGATTCCATTGCCTGAAGGCCGCTTTGCCCGCAACGATATTGGTTTTACCGACCCCACAGGCACCGACCACGACTTGCTGGGCCAAGGCTTGAAGAAAGCCATTTACAACTATATGCACGGGCTAGGTTTAGAAGACGATGTGCGGGTGTGGTTCGATTTACCCAAAGGCCAAGTGCCAAGATCCAAGGTGAAAAAAAACGCGATCGCCCAAGCTTTGGGCGAATCGCGTTGATATGAACTGATTTAGTTGGCTTGCAGGGCAGCGATACGTTCTTCTAGGGGCGGATGTGAAGAAAACATTTTGCCCAAACCGCCACTGATGCCCATGGCTTGCAGGCTGGGTGGCAAACCCTCGGATTGCATGTGCTGCAACCGCGCCAAGGCATTGATCATGGGTTGCTTGCGCCCCATCAATGCAGCAGCACCTGCGTCTGCGCGGAACTCACGCTGGCGACTGAACCACGCCACCACCACGCTGGCTGCAATGCCCAACACAATATCTAAAACAATGCTGGTGACGTAGTAGCCAATGCCAGGGCCCGAGTTCTCTTCATCGTTTTTACGCAAAGCGCTGTCCACCGCATAGCCAATCACGCGGCTGAGGAAAACCACAAAGGTATTGAGCACGCCTTGCACCAAGGTGAGGGTCACCATGTCGCCGTTTTGGATGTGCGCCACTTCATGGGCTAACACGGCTTCTACCTCTTCACGCGTCATGCCTTGCAGCAAACCTGTGGAGACGGCCACCAGCGCAGAATTGCGAAAGGCACCGGTGGCAAATGCGTTGGGCTCGCCTTCATAGATAGCTACCTCGGGCATTTCAAGGTCGGCGCGTTGTGACAGGTTTTTCACCGTGTCTATCAACCAAGCTTCGTCAGCGTTTTGCGCTTGGGTAATGACTTGCGCACCCGTGGTCCACTTGGCCATGGGCTTGCTGATGAGCAGAGAAATGAACGCACCTCCAAAGCCCATCACCATCGCAAAACCCAGCAAAGCGCCGAGGTTGAGCCCCTTGGAAGTCAAAAATTGGTTCACGCCCAGCAAGCTGGCCACAATACCCAACACCAGCATGACGGCCAAATTGGTGACGATGAGAAGAATGACGCGTTTCATGTAATCCTTTGAACTGGCCAAGAAGTTGACCTGTGGATGAAAATGGTAAGGGTAAATTTGTTTTTTTCAATAGCCTATTTTTTTTGTGGTCGAAACACTTGCGTGTCGTCATAAAAACCTGCATCTTCATTGGGCGTCCACCAGCCGGGAACCCCCAAAACCGGTAAGGGTAAAAAGGGTTTGTGTTGCATGTCATTGGCGTTAATTTGGTGTGACAACCAATCGTCCAACAAAGCATCGCCGCCAGCTTGTATTTCTTCGGGCACTGGCAGGCACAGCACGTGCGCGGTGATGCCTTTATAAGGATTGAGCAGTTTTTCTAGCAAGGCGTGACCAAACAAACTCAGCTGCGCGTTCTTCCATAAGGCGCGATGCGTCACAAACAACGCTTGCCAGTCTTGCGTCTGTAAAGCGTCCCACAACACTTGAGGCGCGCATAGCAGCGCAGCGTTTTCATCGAATAAGGTAAGCGCGTCGCGCAATGGCCCGCGCTGCGCTTGTACCCCTTGCTGCTCTATGGCCAGTGCTTGCAAGCGGTTGAGTTGACGCTTGGTTTTGGGAAAGCGAATCCAACACAGGCCATTAAAAAAATCGTGGGCGTTGTTGCGCGTGGGAACAGTTTGGGTACGGTAGATAAAAGCTTCATAAGCTTCACCGTCTGGCAAAGCGGTTTGCGACACCGCGTGAAAACCGTTTTGTTTTTCAGCCAGACAAACATGCAGTGCTTCTGGTTGCTGCTGCCAAGCATTCAATATGGCTTCGCCAGTTTTTTGCCATGGGCTGAGCCAAGGATAGCGAGTGAAAATATCTGCAGCAATCAAGGCGTTAATCGCCACGCCAGTTCTTCCCCTGCCCGCAAAGGCTTGAGGCTGGTTTGGCCAAAAGGCAGGCTCTCGGGCAGTGTCCAGGCTTGGCGCTCTAGGCTTATCTTTGATGTGTTGCGTGGAAGGCTGTAAAAATCGGGGCCATGAAAGCTGGTAAAGCCTTCCAGCTTGTCTAAAGCACCCGCGCTGTCAAATGCTTCGGCGTACAGCTCTAAAGCCGACAAAGCGGTGTAGCAACCCGCGCAACCGCTGGCATGCTCTTTCAAATGCGTGGCATGGGGGGCGCTGTCGGTGCCCAAGAAAAACCTGTTGCTACCCGAGGTGACAGCGTCCATCAAAGCTTTACGGTGCACTTCGCGCTTTAACACCGGCAAGCAGTAGTAATGCGGCCGCACACCGCCCATGAACAGCGCGTTGCGGTTGTAAAGCAAATGGTGAGCAGTCACCGTGGCTGCAGTGAAGCGCCCGGCTTGCGCCACATACTGCGCGGCCTCACGGGTGGTGATGTGCTCAAACACAATTTTCAGTTCGGGGAAATCACGCCGCAAAGGAATGAGGTGTTGATCGATGAACACCGCTTCGCGGTCAAAGAGGTCTATATGGGCGTCGGTGACTTCACCATGCACCAGCAAAGGCATGCCCACGCGCTGCATGGCCTCTAGCGTCTTGGTGGTCTTGGCCAGCGAAGTAACGCCAGCGTCGCTGTTGGTGGTGGCGCCTGCGGGGTAAAGCTTCACAGCCACCACACCGGCCGCGTGGGCTTGCTGTATTTCACTCGCCGGCGTTTTGTCGGTGAGGTACAGCGTCATCAAAGGCTGGAACACCGCGCCTGCGGGCAAGGCTTGCACAATGCGCTCGCGGTAAGCCATGGCGAGTGCGGTGGTGGTAACGGGAGGCTTCAGGTTGGGCATCACCACAGCGCGGGCAAACTGCGCTGCCGTGTGGCCAACCACCAGGGGCAAGACATCGCCATCACGCAAATGCACATGCCAATCGTCTGGGCGGGTAAGGGTGAGGGTATTTGCGAGCATGGCGCGATTGTCTTACAGCCCAATAGCGCTTGTTCAAGACCCATGAAAAAACCCGCTGCCTTGTGAGCAGCGGGTTTTAGGTTCTTTATCCTTCAACAGGCCCAAGGCCTGCGTGGGGATTAGAAAGCGTGATACAAACCAATTCCGTATCCATTTTGCTTTATTTGATTTGAGCTGCCAACCTGGTTGATGGTGGCATTACCAGCGTGCCAGTATGCAGTTGTGCGCTTGCTCAAAGCATAGTTAACACCATATTGCATACCTTTGGCACTGTAATCAATGCCTGTTGTGTCCACTTTACCAGTAGAAGAAGTCACCACCAAACTTGCTGCCCCAAAAGGCACAGTGGCACCAAACATATCAGTTTTCAAAGTCTGTACGCCAACAGACATCTTGGTATTGTTATAGGCCAACTTAGCCATGCCCAAGTCGTAAGTTAAAGTTGCAGTGTTGATTTTGTTTTTACTGGTTGCAGAGGCTTTGATAGGCTGGGGGGCAGAGGCAATGCCAGTGTTGTTGATGCTATCAGTTGTGTAGCCAGCATACAAAGGTCCGCTGGTGTAGTTAATAGCAACACCTGAACCGTCACCTGTTTTAGGACCGTTATTGGCAGTGTTGGCGTTGCCCAGCACTTTGGTCAAGGTAACTTTCACACCAGCAACAAAAGAGGGCAGGTCATACTGAATACCACGGTCTTGGCGAAGGGGGTGTTCAGTACCATCGTAACCAACCATGTTAGCAATATACAGCGCACCGGGACCGCCGGTTGCACCCAAGGGGTCGGCTGCTACGCTATTGTCAAAAGCTTGTGAATATTGTTTACCAACGCGGAATGCACCAAAACCACCGCTCAAGCCCACAAAGGACTGGCGATTGGTGGGAGTAGCTGTTGTTTCTGTTTGCAAACCGAATTCATACAAGTAATCCGCTTTCATACCACCACCGAGGTCTTCAGAACCCTTGACGCCCAACAAACTTTGGCCCATTTGGTAAGCGCTAATGTTGGTAGATGAGGAAATCTGCAGACCATTGGTGGACGATGTTGCTTTGTTGTAAGTTTGGTCAATAATGCCGTATAAAGTGGCGCCATCGGCCATTGCGCCAGTTACGGCGGCCATTGCTGCGACTGCAACGAGGGTTTTTTTCATTTCAATTTTCTCCAAGGGTTTAACAAAGGGCTCCGGTTCGTAGAAATGTTTGCACATTCACTGCCGAAACCCCGGGCCAACCTCCATTTGTAGGAAGCTGTATGTATTTGAGCAGAGGGCATGCTTTGAGGCAAAGTTTTCCATCATGTCTGTCACATTACGTTGTCATAAGGCAACATGGTATGTAGTTAAATATATTTAATAATTAATAAAAATAATTAAATGTATTTATTTATTATTTAAATTGAGTTATTTGAAATTATTAAATTTCATTTACCCACAAGCGTTGCAGTTGCACAAATGCCCAAGACAAAGAAAAACCCCGCAGGTTTGTGGCCTGCGGGGTTTAGGAGAACTGCTTAGAAGCGGTAAGGCTTACCAGCGGTACTGAATGCCAACAGCAAAAGCGCTTTGTGAAACTTTGCTTTCGCTCACGTTTGAGCCGTCGGGGATGAAACGGTCAAAGATGGTGAAGGATGAAGCAGCATTGGATTTGCGGTTGGCGCGGATGTAATCGACGTTCACATCAAAGCCTTTGGAAATGGTGTAAACCGCACCCAAAGAGTTCATGGTGACGTTGTCGATACCAGCAGTCACGCGGTCTGTCACAGCGTAGTTGCCATAGTTGAAGCTGAGCTTCTCGTTGTAGCGGTAGACCAAGCCGTAGAAGTTGGTGTTGGCTGTGGTTTTGTTGTCCACTTTGGCTGTGGCTGAAGCACCAAACAAAGCAGCTGTTGTTCCACCTGGTGTTGCACCAGTGGTTGCGGAAGGGTTCTTGGTGATGGCGTTACCGTAGTTCACCAAAATTTGGGGTGTCAACTGGTATTTCACAGCGATTAAGTTAATTTTTTCAGTTGGCAAATTACCTGCATTTGCCGTACCACGAACTGTTTCACCTGTGTAAGCAACGTCCAAACCGTCTAAGGTGTAACGCAAACCATAGTTTTGTGAGGATTTAGAAGTTGAATCCCATCCGTTTGCTGCAGTAACGTTAGTGGTATTGCCAAAAGATTTGGATACATCAACTTTAAAGTTACTAAAGGTAGGGGATGTATAGCGAACCATGCGGTCGAAACGGCTGACACCAGAGCCAGAGTAGAAACCAGCATAACGTGCGATAGGCTTCAAACCGCCCAGGTTCCAGTTACCACGGCTATCGAACTCGTCGAGCACGTTGTATAAAAAGTTTTTGCCACGGCCCAACATCAGTTGACCGTATTTTTTGTCTGCAACAGCTACGTTGGCTTCGCGGTCAAAGAAGGGGCCACTTGAGCCGCTGGTGATTGCACCGCCACCATTTGGGGCTGTGCCAGCAGCACCTTCTATGTTGTTGCCTCCAGAGTCTTTACCAGTTGCGCCTGTGGCAGTGGCGAAGTTGGTTTCAAACATGTACTTAACAGACATGCCTTCACCCAAGTCTTTGCCACCACGGAAACCCAAACGGTTGGAGCTGTGCAATTGGTCTGCATAGCCGTTCCAAGATTTGTTGGTATTTGCACCAAAACCGTCAGCAGACACAATACCAGCACCTACCACGCCATAGATTTCGAACTTGGGGATGTCTTGTGCTGAAACAGCACCGGCAGCCAGCAAAGCGCTGACAGCCAACAAATTCAATTTAAAAGATTTCACATTAACTCCTTGAGGGTTTAAAAACTAAAATGCAACTCACAAAACAAGAAGGCACTGCTTGAAGTGCCGTCAGCCGCCCATTCTTTGTTTGCGATATTTCAGTTCCGTGACACTGTTGTAATCAAACCATGGTTTACCCTTGATTCATAATTCATAAGTTCTCTAATGTCTACTTTTGACCCCTTTATTTCTTTCGTCGACCAAAGTCTGCGCACCATTTTTGCGCCCCACCATGCGGCACGTCCCGACCCCGCGCTGGGTTTAGGCACTTTGGCACTCAGCGACGCCGAACGTGCCGAGTCCGGCGCTTTGATGCGGGTCAACCATGTGGGTGAGGTCTGCGCCCAAGCCCTTTACGCGGCACAAGCTTTAGCCACGCGCAACCCGCAGTTGCGCGAACAATTTGTACACGCCCGCGCCGAAGAAACCGATCACTTGGCGTGGACCGAAGCGCGTTTGGCAGACCTGGGCGCGCGCCCAAGCTTGCTCAACCCGCTGTGGTACGCCGGCTCATTTGCCATTGGCTTTGCTGCCGGCAAGTTGGGCGGCGACGGCATGAGTTTGGGTTTTGTGGTGGAAACCGAGCGCCAAGTGGGGGCGCATTTGGGTGAGCACCTAGAGCGCTTGCCCGCCGCCGACTTGGCCTCGCGTGCGGTGGTGGCGCAAATGCAGGCCGATGAAGCGCAACACGCGGCCGAGGCACAAAAAGCCGGCGCTGTGGCCCTGCCCCGGCCCTTGCGCGAAGCTATGCGATTGGCCGCGAAAGTGATGACGACGGTGGCGCACAGGGTTTAAGTGTCTTAAACCTCCACCACCTCAAACCCCGTGGTGATTTCTGCGGTTTTGCCCAGCATGATGCTGGCCGAGCAATATTTGTCGTGGCTCATTTTGATGGCGCGCTCGACCACCTCGGGTGACAAACCTTTACCGCTGACGGTGAAATGCATGTGGATGCGGGTGAACACCTTGGGGTCGGTATCGGCACGTTCGCTGGTGAGTTTCACGCTGCAACCCTGTACGGCGTGACGCCCTCGCTTTAATATCAGCACCACGTCGTAAGCCGTGCAGCCGCCTGTGCCAGCTAACAGCAGTTCCATGGGGCGGGCGGCTAAATTTTGGCCGCTTTGCTCGGGCTTGGCGGGGTCGGGCGCGCCATCCATGGCCAGCACATGGCCGCTGCCGGTCTCGGCGACAAAACCCATGGCCGAGCGGGTGCCGCTCGCGCCTGTCCAACTGACTGTGCATTCCATAGTGGTTCCTTTTTGTATCGGGTGATTGTGAGCCAAAGACGCAAATGCTGAGGACATGCCATCTGAAGAAAATTCAAAATATATTGCAGCGCAGCAAATCATCGGCTATATTGGAGCCTCGCTTAGGTTCTAAGCACAGTTTGTCTCCTCCACCCTCTGAAAAGGTGGATTCACAGCCCCGCCTCCGCAAGGAGCGGGGCTTTTTTTGCGGTCACCAACTGCGGGACAATATCCCATGCCCACATCAACCACCAGTCCACGCCCTAGCCCTCGCCGCCTCACCCCAGCCGACTACCTGAAAAAAATCCTCACCGCGAGGGTTTACGACGTGGCGCACGAGTCCGCATTAGACGCAGCTCCCATACTCAGCAAACGCCTGCACAACCAAGTGCTGCTCAAGCGCGAAGACCAGCAACCGGTGTTCAGTTTCAAGTTGCGCGGCGCTTACAACAAAATGGTGCAACTCAGCCCTGAGCAGCTCGCCAAAGGCGTGGTGTGTGCGTCCGCTGGCAACCATGCGCAAGGCGTGGCTTTGGGCGCGAAAAAACTGGGTACTCGGGCGGTGATCGTCATGCCTGTTACCACACCCGCGTTGAAGGTAGAAGCAGTTAAGGCGCTGGGTGGCGAAGTGCTGTTGCACGGCGACAGCTACACCGATGCTTATGACCATGCAGTGAAGCTGTGCGCCAAACAAGGTTTGACGTTTATCCATCCGTTTGATGACCCCGAAGTGATTGCCGGTCAAGGCACGATTGCCATGGAATTGCTGCGCCAGCACCAAGGCCCTTTGGACGCGGTGTTTGTGGCTATTGGGGGCGGTGGTTTGATATCTGGTGTCGCCAACTACATCAAGGCGGTGCGCCCCGAGGTGAAGGTGATTGGCGTGCAAATGGATGATTCGTCTGCCATGCTGCAGTCGGTGGTGGCGGGCAAGCGCATCACCTTGAGCGATGTGGGTTTGTTTGCTGATGGCACAGCGGTGAAATTGGTGGGCGAAGAAACCTTTCGCGTGGCGCGGCATTTGGTCGACGACTACATCAGCGTCGACACCGACGCGGTGTGCGCCGCCATCAAAGATGTGTTTGTGGACACCCGCAGCATCGTCGAACCCTCGGGCGCCATGGCGGTGGCCGCCATCAAAAAATATGTAACGCTTCACAAAACGCGAGGCCAAACCTACGCCGCTATTTTGTGTGGCGCGAACATGAATTTCGACCGCTTGCGGTTTGTGGCGGAACGCGCCGAAGTGGGCGAGGAACGCGAAGCGCTGCTGGCAGTGACCATCCCCGAAGAGCGCGGCAGCTTCAAGCGGTTTTGCGGTTTGCTGGGCGACTTGCCAGCATTCGGTGGAAGTAAATCACCACGCTCGGTGACCGAGTTCAATTACCGCATCAGCGACTCTGCCAAAGCCCATGTGTTTGTAGGCATCACCACCAGCAGCATGGGTGAAAGCACCAAGATAGCCGCGCATTTGGGTCGCCATGGTTTTGAGGCGCTAGACCTCACCCACGACGATTTGGCCAAAGAACATATTCGCCACATGGTGGGCGGGCGTTCTGCCTTGGCGCAAGAAGAACGCTTGCTGCGTTTTGTATTTCCCGAGCGACCCGGCGCTTTAATGAAGTTTTTGTCTGCCATGCGCCCAGGCTGGAATATCAGCTTGTTTCACTACCGCAACCAAGGCGCGGATTACGGCCGCATTTTGGTGGGCCTGCAAGTACCCGCCAAAGACCAAGCCAGCTTTGAGAAGTTTTTAAATGGCTTGGGTTACCCGTATGTGGATGAAAGCGCCAACCCCGTGTACAAGCTTTTTTTGCAGCAGTAAGTTAAGACCTTCGCTTGCTGTGCAAGAGTTGTATGTTCATCTCGGCAGACAAGGTGGAGGCGTAAAACTTCTCGATCATCTCAACCGACGTGCGGGCATTGCGCGCAAGTGTGAGCAAATCGATGTTGCCGCCAAATATCAAACGAAAAGTAATAGCGGTATGGCGCAAGCTGTAAAAGCTGCGGTCCGCACCGTGCGGGCCCTCTTTCAAACCCAGTGAATTCATGATCCAGTTGAACAACCAACCAATCGTGTTCAAAGCGCGCAAGCGGTTTTTTTCTTCGGGGAAAAACACATAGTCTTCTGGCCCGCCAAAGCCCAAAGCGCTATGGTGTTTGAGAACAGTTTTGTACACATTCACCGCTTGGGGCAAGCTGACCGTGGGTGCTTTGTGACGCTTAATTTCGGGCGGCGTTAGGCGCAAATAATTGAACTTGCCCGAAATAATTTCTATGTGTTTGTTTTTCAGTTGACGTATGTCGCCAGGGCGCAAAAACGTGTAGACCATGAAGCGCAACAGCCAATTCATTTCTTGCGGCATGCTGCGGTACATGGGCTTGATGTGAAAGCGTGTATCGGGCTTGTCCCACACATACACATGACGGCGCAGCACCTTGGCTTGGCGCAGTATGGCGGCGTACTCGGTAACGGTGAATGCGCCACGCGGCTTTTGCGTGACCTTCATTTTGGGAAACAGCGGCATTTGCGCAATGACGTCTTGTTCCACCAAGTAGCGCAGCACTTTGCGCAGCTGCGCGATGTAGCCCACGATAGTGGGTGTAGAAAATTCTTTGTCGGACAAAAAGTTGACGAACTGCTGAATGCTTGCGGTGTTGATGGCGCGTAAATCAGTGTTGAAAAAAAACTCGGTGATGTTGGTTTCAAGCCTCACTTTCGTCATGCGGTAGGTGCCTTCGGTCACCTCATTGCGCGAAACCTTGTGTTTTTCTTGCGCCAAGATGATGGAAATCACTTCTTGAATGCCGACAAAGCTTTGTCGTTGCAACTGAGTGCTTTTCAACGCTTTATCAGCTCCGTCTTGCGTGAAAGAAGTTGTATTTAGATTGAATAGGGGTTGTGCAGATGATGCTTTGGCTTGCACAAAAAAATCGGGTAGCCATTTATACACAGAGGCGTTTAAGTTTGTGTCACTAACGGGGAGCGAGGCGCTTGCATATTTAACTGAATAGTTCACTTTTTCGGACTGCATGGTGTTTTTCTCTTTGATGCAAAAAATATTGTTCGGTCAAGAAATAGTAGCAGTAATAGATACAAAAAGGTAAACAACCCTCGTTGCAGTAGCATCTTTGTTGTATTTAGTCGTCTCTTTTGCGGATGCCACCCTCTACGGAAATATCGATCAAACTTACAACACCACCAAAACCACTATGTTTGCGCTTAGCGTGCCACTGGGTGCCGCAACAGTTTTCATCTCCACGTCTAACGGCAAAATGGACTTGACTGGAACTGTTAATGACTTTAAAGCCAAAGGGATGCAATACGGCGTCAACTACGGCTTGAGCAAACGCACAACAGCTTATTGGCACGCTGGCAACGATACGCTGACCTCCAACGCAGGTGTTGCGACCAAAACCACCGGCTTCGGCATCGGTGTCAACCACAGCTTCTAATCCCCACGCTGGCTAAGCCAGCTTGTGTTTAGAAACTTCTTAAAAACCCGCAGCCCAAAAGGCTGCGGGTTTTTTAATGGCTATTAACCCAGTTTTCAACACGCAGCCCTGGGTAATTCACAAAATCTGCTTCGTTGTTGGTGACCAGCGTCACGCCTAAGCCCAAGGCATGGGAAGCGATCAGCTTGTCTAGGGCGTCACGGCTGCGGTCTTTGAAAGCAGCGCGTATCGGGCCATAAGCTTTGGCCGCGTGTTCATCAAAGGGGGCAACCGATATGTCTTCTAGCAAACTGGCCAACACGGCGCGGTTGGCAGTTTGTGCCGCAGGCGCCAAGCAAGCAAGGCCAAGCTCTAATTCAGCCAAGGTGATGGCCGAAATAAGCACATCACCCACAAAACAGGCCGCAAAGTGCTCACGCACCTCGGGCGGTTGGTGCTTTATGAGGTAGATGCAGATATGGGTGTCGAGCATGTACTTGGCAGTCATAAAGCCTCGCGCTCACCCTCGGTGTTTTCGCCGCGACCTTGCGACATAAAGCCGGGTGAAAATTTGGCCAGCGTGCCCAACACATCGCCCATGCGACGCTTTGCGGGTCGAATGCGCAACTCATCGCCGTGTCGCTCGATGACCAAGTCCAAGTCCCAAGTGCTGTAGGCCAGTTCCGCAGGAATGAGAACAGCTTGAGAATTGCCGTTCTTGAAAAGTTTGGTGTTAGACATGGCAAACCTCGATAGATGTACATGTATCTCTCAATATAGACCGAGGGGGTTTCAGGGCAGCTTAGGGCCGCTTATGGCCGCTTGGGTAGCTCTAGGATGTTCAAGGTGGGAGACTTCAATGCCGCGCCCAACAGCGCTTGGGTGGGCGTGACGGCTTGCAAAACCAAGCCCTCGCTAACGGTAGCGCCCACATGAAAAGGCTTGGGTGCTTGGCCTTCCAAGCTGATGAGGGCAATAGCGTTGCGCTTGTCGGCCAAGGCCACGCCCAGCAAACTCAAGCGTTGCGCCACAGGTGCGCTGGCCTCGCTGCTAGGGGCTGCTGCGCTGCTGCCACCCAGCAACTTGGCAACGTCGGCAACTTTAACCACAGCTGTGCCAGCGGCAGGTGTCATGGGCACACTGGCCGCCAATGGCTTGGCGTCCGTGGGCCACACAGCCAAACCCCATGCAAGGGCTGACAGCCCCAGCGCCGCCCACACAAAGGTGGTGAACACGGCTGGCAGCCACGTGGTGCCGCTGCGGTTTGTGGGGCGGGGTAAGTTATGAAACATGGGCGCATTATCATGCAAGAACCTTGTCTAAATAAGAAATGCGCCCTATGAACCGCCCTGCTACACAACGCCGTCGCCACGCCGGCTTTACCTTGATTGAATTGATGGTGGTGTTGGTCATCATCGGCGTGCTGGCTGCATTGATTGTTCCCAATGTGCTTAACCGCGCCGACGACGCACGCGTGACCGCGGCGCGCACCGACATCAGCAACCTGATGCAAGCCTTGAAGCTGTACCGATTGGACAACCAACGCTATCCCTCCGCCGAGCAAGGCTTGAATGCCTTGGTGGCCAAACCCACTACCGGCCCCGAGCCCATCAACTGGAAACCTTACCTCGACAAACTGCCCAACGACCCTTGGGGCCACGCCTACCAATACCTCAACCCAGGCATCAAGGGCGAGGTGGATGTGTTGTCTTTGGGCGCGGATGGACAAAGCGGCGGCGAAGGCAAGAATGCCGACATCGGCAGCTGGCAGTAAAACGCTTTCACTTTATGTTGCTCAAGCCTGCTGGCTTTACCTTGCTGGAGTTGTTGGTGGTGCTGGCCATCATCGCCAGCGCCAGCGCGGCCGTTGTGTTGAGCCTGCGTGACAGCCCGCAAACCCGTTTGCAAGCCGAAGCCGAGCGGGTGATCGCGGTGCTGGAGGCCTCAAGGGCTGATGCACGCGCCAGCAACACCGCCATGCGCTGGCATGCTGACGACCAAGGTTTTCAAGTGCATACCCTGCCCACCACGGGCCCGGCTGTGCACAACATGGCTTGGCTGCACAAAGGTACACAAGCCTCTCCTGTCGATGTGCTGATCAGCGCCGAACCGGTGCAAGCCCGCTCACGCTTAACCTTAAGCCACGACAGCGGCGCCAGCTTAAGCATTGGCACCGATGGCGCGGCCGCCTTCAAGGTGCTGCCGTGAAGCGCGGCTTTACGTTGATTGAAGTGCTGTTGGCCTTGGCGATTGTGGCGGTGAGCGTGATGGCCGGCATGCGTGCAGCGGGCAGCATGACGCGCAACGCCGAGCGGCAGTGGCAAGTGTTGTTGGCGCAAGTGTGTGCTGACAATGCTTTGTACCGCTTGCGCTTGAGCAGCAATTTACCCAATGTGGGCGAAACGCGTGTGGCCTGCCCGCAAGCAAGTTTGTCGCTGGATGTGGTGCTGAATGTGCAAACCACGCCCAACCCCGCGTTTCGGCGGGTGGATGCGCAAGTGTTTTTAAAAACCTCGCCCTTGTTGCGGGTCAGCACCGTGTTGGGACGTTAAGCCGATGCGCCGCGCCTTGGGTTTTACCTTGATTGAAGTGCTGGTGGCGCTGGCCTTGATGGCCTTGCTGGGCTTGATGGGTTGGCGTGGCTTGGATGCCTTGCTGCGCACCCGCGAGGTGACACAGGCGAGCATTGACAAGGTGGCTTTGGCGCAGGTGAGCTTGGGCCAATGGCGGGCCGACCTAAACGCCCAAATGGTGCTTCCCGGCAAGTTGGGCGACAACAGCGTGGACTGGAATGGCAGCGTGATGCGCATCCTGCGCCGCAGCAGCACGCCTTTGGCTGACGGCAGCGATGCAGGCATGCAGGTGGTGGCCTGGGCGCTGCGCGACGGCTTTTGGCGGCGCTGGCAATCGGCCGATATTCAAACCCATGCCGCACTGGAGCAGACATGGGCCATGGCCGCACTTTGGGGACAAAACCCCAGCAGCGAGTTGCTGCGACAAGAGGTGCAACTCATGCCCCTGACCAGTTGGCAGCTGTTTTACTTTCGCGACAACGCTTGGACCAACCCTTTGAGCAGCGCCGGCACGGGTGACAACTTGCTGAAAAACCCCGACGCAGTGCAGCTGGTGCTGCAACTCAATGCTGCCGATAAGCTGACTTTGGATTGGGTGCGCGCCGCCTTCAACCCCACGTGACCATGCAGCGCCACTTCCCCTCCTCTCACAAAGGCGCGGCCTTGCTGATGGCCATGATGACGGTTGCGCTGGTGGCGGTGCTGGCGTCTGCGGCGCTGTGGCAACAGTGGCGCACCTTGTCGGTAGAAACCGCCGAGCGCGACGCGCAGCAAACCGCTTGGCTGTTGCGCGGCGCACAAGACTGGGCTTCGGTGGTCTTGCGCGAAGACGGGCGCTCGGGCAGCACCGATCATTTGGCCGAGCCTTGGGCGGTGCCACTGCGCGAGGCACGACTGTCGGCATTTTTGGCGGCAGGCAACAACGGTGCGGTGGACGACAGCGATAGCTTGACGCAGCAGGTGTTTTTATCGGGGCGCATCACTGATATGCAGTCGCGCCTGAATGTGACCAATCTGCTTGACGGCAGCAAACTCAACGAGCGCAGCCTGTTGGCCTTTGCCCGCTTGTACCGCGCACTGGGTTTGCCCGAAGCCGAATTACGCCAATGGACCACCGCGCTGTTGGCCGCCGCGCAAACACCGCCCGCCGCCAACGCGGTTTTGCTGCCGCAGCGCTTTGAGCAATTGCGCTGGTTGGGACTGAGCGCGAAAAGTATGTTGCGCTTGTCGCCGCATGTGACTGTGCTGCCTGCGCGCACACCTGTGAACCTCAACACCGCCAGCGCCGAGGTGCTTTACGCCAGCGTGCCCGGTCTGGAGTTGCAACAAGCCAAGCAATGGGCCAGCGCACGCGCCAGCCAACCCTTTGACAACTTGGAAGCGGTGCGCAACCGCATGGGCAAAGCCGCCGAGAACATCAACGACACCCAGCACGCGGTGAACACACGGTATTTTGAGGTGACGGGGCAGTTGCGCCATGGTCAGGTTTACCAATTGCAAAAGTCGCTGATTCAGCGCGACGGCAAAGACAGCAAAACCATTTGGCGTGAACTGCGCGGCTTGCGCTCCGAGCCAGGGTGCCTCTCTACAATCCCCTCACCATGCTAATTGTTTACCTAAGTCCTCACCCCACAGACTTGTTTGACTATGTTGACAGCGTCGATGGGCGCAGCGTTTCGCGCAGTGGCCAAGCCTTGGCCAAAGACTTGTCTCGCTTGGGCTCTGAAGTAGTGGCCATCGTGCCTTGGCAAGTGCTGGCTTGGCATTCGCTCACTTTGCCGCCCAGTGTGGGTGGACGCCTCAACGCCGTACTGGGCAGTTTGCTGGAAGACAGTTGTTTGCAAGACCCCAGCGAGTTGCATTTGGTTTTGTCACCGCTGGCCACTTCCCGTTTGCGCCAAGGCGGCCAAGCGATGGTGGCAAGCTGCGCCAAAGACTGGTTGCGAACCGCTTTGTCCCCGCTGGTGGCCGCGGGCCTGCGTATTCAACACTTGGCCCCCGAGGTCTGCCCTTCACCCAACCCGAACGCTGCGCAGTTGTATCTGCTCAATGACGGCTCTAAAGCACAGGCCTTGCTGTGCCAACACGACAGCGTGTGGCGCTTGCCTCCAGCGGCGGCGCTGGCGGCTTGGGCGCCTGTCTCCAACAAAACCTTGTGGGCCGAGCCCTCTGTGGCCCAAGCCGCTGCAGGCTTGAGCGATGTGCAGGCCCTGCTTCAATCGCCGCAACAACGCTGGTTGCAAGCCAGTGGCAATGACTGGGATTTGGCGCAAGGCGAATGGGCGCAAGGCCGAGGTTTGCGCGGATGGCGTTGGTTGCAAGCGGCTTGGCGAAATTTGCGCTTTGATCCCGCTTGGCAAGCCACGCGCCGTGGTGTGGCGCTGTTGTTGCTGGTGAATGTATTGGGCTTGAACCTGTGGGCTTGGCGGGTGCAGGCCGAAGTTGCTCAGCAACGGCAAAACCTGCAACAACTGCTCACCAGCACCTTCCCAAAAGTCAAGCTGGTGATTGATGCACCCACGCAAATGCGCCGCGAAGTGCAAGCCTTGCAAAAAAACAGCGCACAAGGCCAAGACAGCGATGTGGACATGATGCTGCAAGCTTTGTCTGGCGCTTGGCCCGCTGGGGCCGTGCCTACCCACATTGACTATCGTGGCGGCGCTTTGCGCTTGACCGGCTTAAAGCCCGAGGTCTTGGATACCCTGCGCCAAGCCTATGCCAACCATGCGCGTTACCGCCTAGAGGTGCAAGCCGGCCAGGTGGTGATGCAAGCCAAGGAGTCGCCATGAAAATCGGCCAAGCTTGGCAAAGTTTTATCAACCAGCGCAGCCCACGTGAGCAGCAAGCCATTCAGTGGGCGCTGGGTTTCGTGGCGGTGGTTGCGCTGTGGCAAATCGCTGTGGCACCCGCTTGGCAGGTGTGGCGAGACAGCCAAACCCAATTGACATTGCTCGCGCAGCAACACGCCGATATGCTGGCTTTGCAACAACAGGCCAGCCAGTTGCAGGCGCAGACCCGCATAGGTGCTGATGCATCGGCGCGTACGCTGCAAAGCTTTTGTACTGGCTTGGGTGACAAAGTCAAGTGCAGCCGCCAAGCGCTGCGCATGACGGTGGATGTCAATGGCGTGAGCCCGCAAGCTTTGGCGCAGGTATGGGCGCAAGCGCGAAGCCAAGCGCAGGCGGTGGTGCTGGAAACCCATTTGCAACGCCGAGGCGAGCTGTGGGATGGCCAATGGGTTTGGAGCTTGCCCGAGGCAGCACCATGACAAACCGCGCTTGGGCCACAGGGGGTTTGCTGCTGGGCGCATTGGCTGGCTTGGTCTGGCAAGCGCCGGCGGCATGGTTGGCAAGCGTGGTGCAAACTTTGAGCCACGACAAGCTGCAGTTGCGCCAGCCCCAAGGCACTGTGTGGCGTGGCAGCGCCCAATGGGTGTTGGCCAGCGGCGCTGAGGGTGTGGATGCCTTGGCTTTGCCACAACGCCTGAGTTGGCGCATTCAGCCGCAAGCTGATGCGAGTGTTAGCGTCGAACTGGCGTTGCCCTGTTGTGCAACGCAAGCTTTGCAGATTTGGCTGCGTCCCCAATGGGGTGGCGCAACCTTGGCCTTGGACAACGCCACCAGCGAATGGCCTTTGGCTTGGTTGGGTGGTTTGGGTGCACCTTGGAACACCCTGGGCGTAGACGGTCAAGCCCATTTGCAAACACAAGATCTGCGTTGGCAATGGAGCGCCCAAGGCGGGCAACTGCTAGGGCAAGCCCAATTGCAATTGCTGTCGGTGAGTTCGCGTTTATCCACCTTGCGGCCCTTGGGCAGCTATGCCTTGGACTTGCAAGGCGGGCCCACGCCGCAGTTTCAACTCTCCACCTTGAATGGCGAACTGCAATTGAGTGGCAAAGGAGACTGGCGAGCCAAGAGTTTGCATTTTGAAGGACAGGGCTTGGCCAAGACAGGCAGTGAGGCGGCCTTGGCCAACTTGCTGGGCGTACTGGGCCAACGGCAAGGAAACACAACCGTATTGAGATGGGGATGACCATGAAGAGATTGAACCGATATGCACTGAGCTCACTGGCACTGAGCATCATGCTGGCCGTCACACCTGTGGCTATGGCGCAAACCGCACGCCCGGGCGCGCCCATCACGCTGAACTTTGTCAACGCTGACATCGAATCGGTGGCGCGGGCTTTGGCCTCGCTCACCAAGCGCAGCTTGGTGGTTGACCCCCGCGTGAAGGGCACCATCAATTTAAGCACCGACAAACCGGTGGCCGCGGATGTGGCGTGGAACCAGTTTTTGGCGGTGCTGCGTTTGCAAGGCTTTGCCATGATTGAAACCCAAGGCCTGTACAAAATCTTGCCCGAAGCCGAGGCCAAGTTGCAAGGCGGGCAAGTGGCGGTGGTACCTGCGGGCACCGCGCCCAATAACGCCCAAGTGATGACGCAAATCTTCAAGCTCACACATGAAAACGCCAACAACTTGGTGGCTGTGCTTCGCCCCCTCATCAGCCCGAACAACACCATCAATGTGACGCCAGGCTCTAACGCCTTGGTCATCACCGATTACGCCGACAACTTGCAGCGCTTGGGGCGCATCATTGCTTCACTGGATGTGGCCAATGCCACCGATTTGGAAGTGATTCCCTTGCAACACGCTGTGGCCAACGATATGGCGGCTTTGCTCAACCGTTTGATCGACAACAACGCAGGCGGCGCGGCCGCCGCCCAAGGGCAAACCGACACCGGCTACAAAACCACCATCTTGGCTGAGAGCCGCAGCAACGCCATCATCGTGCGATCGGCCAACCCCGCCAAACAAGCGCAAATTCGCAGCTTGGTAGAAAAGCTCGACCGCCCCGGCAGCGAGTTGGCCAGCGGCAACATCCATGTGGTGTATTTGAAAAATGCCGATGCCACCAAGCTGGCCAACACCTTGCGCGCCGCCGTTGCCGGCACTGGCGGGTCAACGCCTGGCGCAGCGCCCGCACCAGCGGCCACCGCCGGCACCACGCCGGGGGGTGGCGCCACGCTCAACCTGCCTACCACCGGCGGACAAATCCAAGCCGATGCGGCCACCAACTCGCTGATCATCACCGCGCCCGAGCCGCAATACCGCCAATTGCGCGCAGTGATTGATTCGCTGGACCAACGCCGCGCCCAAGTGCTGGTGGAGAGCCTGATTGTGGAAGTCGATTCGGCCAAAGAATCGCAGTTTGGTATTCAGTGGCAAAACTTGGTGGGCGGCGCCAACAGCACCGTGGGTATCTTGGGTACCAACTTCGCCACCAGCAATTTGCTCAACCTCGCCATCAACGGCGCCGACGGCAAGGCGCTGCCTGGACAAGGCCTGAACATTGGCACGGCACGCAACGTCAACGGCAAATACATCATGACCTCGTTGGCCAACTTCTTGCAAACCAACGGCGGCAGCAACATCTTGTCGCGCCCGTCCTTGCTCACCCTCGACAACGAAGAAGCCAAGATTGTGGTGGGCCAAAACGTGCCCTTTGTCACTGGCCAATACACCAACAACAACAGCAGCAATGGCGCGGTCAACCCATTTCAAACTGTTGAGCGCAAAGACGTGGGCTTGACGCTGAAGGTCAAGCCGCAAATCAGCGACACCGGCATGGTCAAGCTGACCATCTTCCAAGAGGTGTCCAGTGTGGACACCTCGAAAAAACTCACCGATGGCTTGATCACCAACAAGCGTTCCATTGAGAGCAACATCTTGGTGGAAGATGGCACGGTGGTGGTGCTGGGTGGCTTGCTGTCCGACACCTATGAAGACAGCCGCCAACAAGTGCCTGGTTTGGGCGACTTGCCCTTCTTCGGCGCTTTGTTTCGCAACGAAACCCGCACCCGCAGCAAAACCAATTTGATGGTGTTTTTGCGTCCTGTGGTGGTGCGCGACGACGCAAGTGCCGAGGTGCTGTCCAGTGGCCGCTACCAGTTCATGCAAGGCTTGCAAAAAGAAGCCGGCAAAGAACCCACCAGCGTTCTGCCTATTCCCAACGACCTGACGCTGCCACCTTTGCCTGACAAGCCCTGATACCCATGCGCCACCCCCTGCCCTACGCGTTTGCGCGCACCCACCAACTGCTCCTAGAAGACGACGGGCGCAGCCTCACGCTGTGGCACCACGAACAGCCAGCAGCCGGCGCTTGGAGCGAGGTCTTGCGCATGTACGCGGTCGACCAGTTCCAGCAGCTTGACGCGCCCAGCTTGGCCCAGCGCATCAGCGCCAGCTACGCCGGTGCCGAGTCGAGTGCGGCCATGGTGATGAGTGAAGTCGAAGGCGAAGCCGACTTGGCGCGCATGATGCAAGAGCTGCCGGCGGTAGAAGACTTGTTGGAAGCCTCGGCAGACGCCCCCATCATCCGCATGCTCAACGCCTTGTTGATGCAAGCCGCCAAAGACGGTGCCAGCGATATTCATATTGAGCCCTACGAGCGTCATTCCAGCGTGCGCTTTCGCATAGACGGCACGCTGCGCGAAGTGGTGCAACCCAACCGCGCTTTGCATGCGGCTTTGATTTCACGCTTAAAAATCATGGCCGACTTAGACATTGCCGAAAAACGTTTGCCGCAAGACGGGCGCATTTCTTTGCGCTTGGGGCAACGCGCCATCGATGTGCGGGTGTCGACCTTGCCGGGTGCGCACGGCGAACGCGCTGTGCTGCGCTTGCTGGACAAATCGCAAAGCCGTTTGACGCTGGCGGCGGTGGGCATGCAAGGGCCCACCTTGCAGCGCTTTGAGCAACTTATCGCCCAACCCCACGGCATTGTGTTGGTCACTGGCCCCACGGGTTCGGGCAAAACCACCACGCTTTACGCCGCTTTGCAGCAACTCGACGCGGCGCATTTCAACATCATGACGGTGGAAGACCCCATCGAATACGAGTTGAGTGGCATTGGCCAAACCCAAGTCAACCCGAAAATCGACCTCGACTTTGCCAAAGCGCTTAGGGCCATCTTGCGGCAAGATCCCGACATCATCATGATTGGCGAAATCCGCGACAAAGAAACCGCGCAAATCGCTATTCAAGCGTCTCTTACCGGTCACTTGGTGCTGGCCACCTTGCACACCAATGACGCGGTCAGTGCCGTCACTCGTTTGACCGATATGGGCATAGAGCCTTTCTTGCTCAGCTCGTCTTTGCTGGGCGTGCTGGCGCAACGCTTGGTGCGCAAGCTCTGCCCCAGTTGCCAAGGCGCGGGCTGTGTGGCTTGCGGCCAAACCGGTTTCTTAGGCCGCACCGGTATTTTTGAATTACTCACCACCGATGAGTCGCTGCGCGGCCTCATCCACGACCGCGCCAGCGAAGCCGCCTTGTTGTCTGCGGCCCAAGGCCAAGGCATGATTTCCATGCGTGAAGATGGCGAGCGTTTGGTGGCGCAAGGCACCACTTCGGCGCAAGAACTGTTGCGAGTCACCCGCGAGTAAGGAGCCATGCCCGCCTACACCTACGAAGCCTTAACCCCACAAGGCGCCACCGAACGTGGCGTGGTGGAAGCCGACTCCGAGCGAGCGGCGAAAAGCCAGTTGCGCGCCCAGTCGCTCATCCCTTTGAAGCTGGCCTTGATGGCGCAAGAAAAACCCCGTGCAGCGGGTGATGTGGTGCTGTGGCAAGCACGGGCGTTCAGCCGCACTGACTTGGTGGTGTGGACCCGCCAGCTCGCCAGCTTGGTGGGTGCGGGTTTGCCGCTGGAGCGGGCTTTGAGTGCGTTGAGCGATGAAGCCCCTACGCCTGCGCAGCGCGACTTGGTGGCGCAAGTGCGGGCCGAGGTGAACGCCGGCGCACCGCTGGCGCAAGCCTTGGCGCAGCATCCGCGTGAGTTTGACAATTTGTACACCGCAGTTATTGAGGCCGGCGAGCAAAGCGGGCGCTTAGGCGCGGTGCTGTTGCAACTGGCCAAAGACCAAGAAAGCGCCCACGCCATGCGCAGCAAATTGCTGGCTGCCTCGCTTTACCCCGCCATTGTGAGCGGCGTGGCTTTGCTGATCGTGCTGTTTTTGCTGGCCTATGTGGTGCCGCAAGTCGCGCAAGTGTTCACCAGCTCCCAACGCAGTTTGCCGGCGTTGACGGTGGCCATGCTGTTCATCAGCGAGGTGGTGCAAGCGACTTGGCTGGCAGGCTTGGGGCTTCTGCTCGCTGGCGTGGTGGTGTTGCGGGTATTGCTGCGCCAAACCGCGTTTCGCTTGGCCTATGACCAAGCTTGGCTCAAGCTGCCCTTGCTGGGGCGCTTGAGTTTGGGCTACAACGCAGCGCGTTTTGCCAGCACGCTGGCGTTGTTGGTGGGCGCGGGTGTGCCGATTTTGAAAGCTTTGCAAACCGCGGCGCATACGCTGTCCAACATGGCGCTGCGCGAGCATGCCATGCAAGCCATCGACTTGGTCCGCGAGGGCGCGCCGTTGGCCAGCGCCTTGGCACAAAACAAACGCTTGCCTGGGGTGCTGTCCATGTTTGCCCGCTTGGGCGAACAAACCGGCCAGTTGCCGCAAATGTTGGCGCACGCGGCCGAACATTTGGGCGAAGAGGTGCAACGCCGCGCCATGCAATTGGCCACCGTGTTAGAACCACTGTTGATTGTGACCATGGGTTTGGTGGTCATGTTGATTGTGTTGGCGGTGATGCTGCCCATCATCGAACTCAACCAGTTCGTTCATTAAGGGACACGGCCATGGCAAGTCTTGACGGCAAATTGGTGGTGGCTATTTCCTCGCGTGCCTTGTTCGACTTCGAAGAAGAGAACCTTGTGTTTGAGCAAACGGACGACCGCGCTTACATGGACTTGCAGTTGCAGCGCTTGGAAACCCCGGCCAAACCCGGCGTGGCGTTCTCGCTGGTGCAAAAGCTGTTGGCCTTCAACACGCCCGAGGCTCAACGCGTAGAGGTGGTCATTCTTTCGCGCAACGACCCGGTCAGCGGCATGCGGGTGTTTCGCTCGGCCCAGCATTACGGCTTGGATATTCAACGTGGCAGTTTCACCCGAGGCCAGCCGCCGTGGCGCTATTTAAAGCCACTCAACGCCAATTTGTTTTTGTCCACCCACTTGAAGGATGTGCGCGCAGCCCTTGATGCGGGTGTGCCCGCCGCGCAGGTCTATCCGCATTCGGCGCATGCCTCCGAGGCGCATCCGCATGAAGTGCGTATCGCTTTTGACGGCGACGCGGTGCTGTTTAGCGACGAGGCCGAGCGGGTGTTTCAGTCGCAAGGCTTGAGCGCCTTTCAGCAGCACGAGAAAGACAAAGCCTGGCAGCCCTTGTCCGCCGGTCCCTTCAAGCCGCTGTTGGCGGCTTTGCACCGTTTACAAACCGAGGGCACGCCGCACATGGGCATACGCACGGCACTGGTGACCGCTCGCAGCGCCCCCGCCCACGAACGCGCCATTCGCACGCTAATGCAATGGAACATCCAAGTGGATGAAGCCATGTTTTTGGGTGGCTTGGCCAAGGGCGAGTTTTTGCGCGAATTCGAGCCCGATTTTTTCTTTGACGACCAAACCGGCCATATTGAATCGGCGGCGCGTCATGTGCCTGCTGGACATGTGGCCAGCGGAGTGCAAAATACGCCTCTTGTTGATGAAAAAGAATAAATGAGCCTGTTCACCCCTGTGCGCCAGATGTGGCGCAAAGTCCGCATCCATTTAAGCAACGTCTGGCAACTCTCCTTGCCCTATTTCCGCTCGCAAGAACGCTGGCGAGCCAGGTTTTTGCTCGTCAGTTGCATAGGCCTGAATCTGGCCATGGTGTATGTGTTGGTTTTGCTCAACGACTGGAACCGCGTTTTTTATGACGCTTTGCAAAACCGCGATGCCGCCGTGTTTTGGGAGCAATTACAAATGTTCGCCATGTTGGCGGGCGCCTTTATTGTGGTGGCGGTCTACCGGTTTTATCTCACGCAATTGCTGGAAATCCGCTGGCGGGCTTGGATGACCAAAGACTTTTTGCAACGCTGGAGCACCCACAATATTTTTTACCAGCTGGAGTTGCGCCAGTTCTCACAGCTGGGCGACGGCCTGTCGCAATCGGACAACCCCGATCAGCGTATCCAAGAAGACATTCAACTGTTTACCTCCGACACCGTGGGCCTGAGTTTGGGCTTGCTTGACGCGGTGGTCACTTTGGGCAGCTTTGTCGGTATCTTGTGGGCGCTGTCGGGCAGTTTTGATTTTCACTACCAAGACACCGTGTTCACCATCCCCGGTTTCATGGTGTGGATGGCCTTGCTGTACGCCTTGTTGGGCAGCTTGATCGGCCACTTTTTAGGTCGCTCTATGTCGCCGCTGAACTTTGCCCAGCAGCGCTTGGAAGCCAATTTTCGTCACCACTTGATGCGTGTGCGTGAATACAGTGAAGCGATTGCGCTGGACAAGGGCGCGGGCTTTGAGCGGGTGGCTTTGCAAAAACGTTTTACCCGTGTGGTGGATAACTTTTTACAACTGCTGAAGGTGCAAAAACGCTTTACTTGGTTCAGTTCGGCCTATGGTCAGGCGGCTGTGGTGTTTCCCATGTTGGTCGCCGCCCCGCGTTATTTCAGCGGCAGCATACAACTGGGCGAGTTGATGCAAATTTCTTCCGCCTTTGGTCAAGTGCAAGAGTCCTTAAGTTGGTTGGTCAGCAATTACCCAAGACTGGCGTCATGGAGCGCCACCACCCAGCGTCTGCATGGGTTTTTGGACCAAATGGAAACCATCCGAGCCATCTCTTTTGCGATGGTGCATGCGCCCAACGAAGAACGTGTCGAGCCCACGTCTTTGAAAACTTCGGCGCTCACCATCAGCCTGCCCGACAGAACCGTGTTGCTCGATGATGTGGTGTTGGAAGTCAGGCCAGGCGACTCGGTGCTGATTCGCGGCCCCTCTGGCAGCGGTAAATCCACCTTGCTGCGTGTGTTGGCCGGAATTTGGCCTTATGTACGCGGCTGGGATGCGCAGCGCCAGCCCCTATCGCTTTATGAAGCCGTGGCATTGCCTGCCGACAGCATGTTTGTTCCCCAGCGGCCCTATTTTCCGGAAGGCCGTCTGCGCGATGCACTTTGCTACCCCGGTGAAGTTGACAGCTATACCGACGTGGACTTGCAACAAGCTTTGATGATGGCGGTGTTGCCCCAGTACATCACCCAACTCGACAAGGTGGGTCAGTGGAGCCAGCAACTCTCAGGCGGTGAAGCCCAACGCTTGGCGATGGCGCGTGTCTTTTTGAAGCAACCGCATTGGGTGTTTGCCGACGAAGCCACCAGCGCTTTGGATGAAGCCACTGAAAAGGTGATTTACGAACGTTTGTTGGCCATGATCAAGTCCAAGGGTGGTGCCTTGGTGTCGGTGGCACACAGACCCAGTGTGGCGGCCTACCACCAGCGTTTATGGCAGTTGGTGAATGCCTCTGAGGGCAGCACCAAGAGCTATGTGATGCAAGTGAGTCATTAATAGTTTCTGCGGTAGACCTTGTGCAAGCCCTTGGGCGACAACACCAGTTGCCACATTTGCTTGTGGCGTGTGCGAAAACTCGCTGCGCTGCTGAGCAAATGAAAGCGCCACATGCGGTAAAAACGCTCGTCGTGAGACAAGCGCAACTGCGGCCAAGCCATCTCGAAGCGTTGATGCCAGTGCTGCAAAGTGCGGTCGTAGTCTGCACCAAAGTTATGCACATCTTCCACCACAAAGTGCGCCTCGCTGGCTTGCGTGACCTCGTCGAGTCGGGGCACATAGCCAGGCGCGTGAATATGTTTATCGTCCCACGCATCAAGCAAACCTGAGTGCTGGGTTTTGCCCTGGGTTTGCAGCAGCATCCAGCCGTCGTCTTTCAAACTGCGTTTGGCGGTTTGAAAAAAAGCTGAGAAATTATTTGCGCCCAGTTGATCAAACAAGCCAATGCTGACGATGCGGTCAAAGCGCGATTTGCTGTCGGGGTTGAATTGCTGGTAATCGCTCAATTCAAACTGCATAGGTACCGAGCGAGCAAGTTGTCGGCCCAAATTGATTTGCTCCTCTGAGTGGGTCAAGCCCAGCACATAGACGCCATAACGCTCTGTGGCGTAGCGCATAAAGCTGCCCCAGCCACAGCCGAGGTCGAGGACACGCATGCCAGGTTTGAGTTGCAACTTGCGGCAAATCATTTCTAAATTCGCCAATTGAGCTTCTTCCAAGGTCTGCGCACCATCGACCCAGTAAGCGCAACTGTGGGTCATACAGGGATCAAACATGGCTTGGTACACGGGGTTGCCCACTTGGTAATGCATGCGGCCCACGATGCGTGATGGGCCCTTGGTCTCGGTTTGCCGGGCATGCGCTTTGAAACTCTCCCACCAAGCCCGAGGGGTTTGCAGCTTCTCATGCAAGCCTGCATTCATCGCTCTCTCAAGCATGAGATCGATGGCTTGGCACTCCCACCAACCGTCCATGTAACTGTCGCCTAGACCTAAGCCGCCTTGTTTGAGCAAGCGCGTCAACATATGGGGGTGATGGATGTGTATGTCCCACGCTCGGTTGCCATTCAAATGGATGTCGGCGGATGCCAGCAGTTGCGCCAGCCAGTCTTGCGTCTGCTCGCCGCTGTCGAGCTTGGCGGCAAGAACACTCTTGGATTTGCCGACAGGCAAACTCGGCAGAACTATAGACATGGAAACCTCGGTAAATAAATTATCGAGGTATTATGTCACTTTATGGTTAATTTAATAAAAAATTTACTTCAAATGATTTATTTTTTTAACCGCATTTGTGCTGCGCGGGCATGGGCTTGCAAACCCTCTCCCAAAGCGAGCACCGAGGCAATTTGGCCAAGCACCTGTGCGCCGGCTTCGGACACCTCGATCAAGCTGCTGCGCTTTTGGAAGTCATACACACCCAAAGGCGATGAAAAACGCGCCGTGCCTGAAGTGGGCAGCACGTGGTTGGGGCCGGCGCAATAGTCGCCCAAGCTTTCGCTGGTGTAAGCACCCAAAAAGATAGCGCCGGCATGCTTAAGCAATGGCTCCCATTCGTGCGGGTTGCGGCTGCTCACCTCTAAGTGCTCGGGGGCGATGCGGTTGCTGATCTCGCAAGCCTCTTGCATGCTGCGGGTAAGGATGAGTGCGCCACGGCCATTGAGGGATGCGGCAATGATGTCGCGCCTGGGCATCTCGGGCAGCAAGCGGTCGATGGCGGCTTGCACCGCATCGATGTAAGCCGCATCGGGACACAACAAAATGCTTTGCGCCAATTCGTCGTGCTCGGCTTGGCTGAATAAATCCATGGCCACCCACTCGGGCGGGGTGGAGCCATCGGCCAAGACCAAAATCTCGCTGGGTCCGGCAATCATGTCGATACCCACTGTGCCAAACACGCGCCGCTTGGCCGCCGCCACATAGGCGTTGCCTGGACCGGTGATTTTGTCGACCGCTGGCACCGTGGCGGTGCCGTAAGCCAGCGCCGCCACCGCTTGCGCGCCACCAATGGTGAACACACGGCTGACACCCGCCACATAGGCGGCGGCCAGCACCAGCGGGTTTTTTTCTGCCTTGGGCGTGGGCACCACCATGATGATGTCGGCCACGCCGGCCACATGGGCGGGAATGGCGTTCATGAGCACGCTGGACGGGTATGCCGCTTTGCCACCGGGCACGTAAATGCCTACGCGGTCGAGTGGCGTGACTTTTTGGCCCAGCAAATTGCCATCAGCGTCGCGGTACTGCCAACTTTCGCCCGAGGCTTTTTTCTGCGCCTCGTGGTAACTGCGCACCCGCGCCGCCGCGGCTTGCAAAGCCTCGCGCTGCTCGTTGGGCAAGCCATCGAAGGCGGCTTTGAGTTCGGCTTGTGTCAACTCCAAGGCGGCCAAGTGGTCGGCCTTCACGCCGTCAAAGCGAGCGGTGTACTCTAGGACAGCGGCGTCGCCACGCGCTTTCACATCGGCCAAGATGTCAGCCACGCGTTGCTCTATGGCCGCGTCGGTCTCCCCCGACCAATGCAAGCGCTGTTGAAACAGCGCTTGAAAATCGTCTTGGGTGGTAGACAAACGCAGCGGCAGGGCTTGCATGGTTTCAGGCCTTGCTGCGCGCAGCAATGGCGCGGTCGAAGCTGTCAATCAAATGGCGAATGGACGTGGTTTTGAGTTTCATGGCGGCTTGATTGACCACCAAGCGCGAGCTGATATCCATGATGCGCTCCACCTCAATCAGGTGGTTGGCTTTCAAGGTGCTGCCAGTCGAGACCAAGTCGACGATGGCGTCGGCCATGCCGGTGAGTGGGGCTAGCTCCATGCTGCCGTAGAGCTTGACCAAGTCCACGTGCACGCCTTTGCTGGCAAAGAAGTCGCGGGCGATGGCCACGTATTTGGTGGCCACGCGCAGGCGGGCACCTTGCTTGACGGCGGCTAGGTAATCGAAACCTTCAGGCACGGCCACACTCATGCGGCAACGCGCTATCTGTAAATCCAGGGGCTGGTACAGGCCGGCACTGCCGTGCTCGATGAGGGTGTCCAAGCCGGCCACGCCCATGTCTGCACCGCCATATTCCACATAGGTGGGTACATCCGAAGCGCGCACCAACACCACCCGCAAACTGTCTTGGTTGGTGGGCAGTATCAGCTTGCGTGACTTCTCGGGGTCTTCCAAAACCTCTATGCCCGCTGCGCGCAACAGCGGCAGGGTCTCGTCAAAAATGCGTCCTTTGGACAGCGCCAAGGTGATGCTCATGGGCTTCTTTCGATGTCCGCGCCCAAGGCGCGAAGTTTGTCTTCCATGCGGTCGTAACCACGGTCAAGATGGTAAATCCTATCCACCACGGTTTCGCCCTCAGCCACCAAACCGGCAATCACCAAACTGGCCGAAGCACGCAAGTCGGTGGCCATGACCGTCGCACCAGACAGCGCGGCCACACCTTCAACCATGGCCACCTTGCCGTCAATTTGAATATGCGCACCCAGACGCAGCAACTCGTTGACATGCATGAAGCGGTTTTCAAAAATCGTCTCTGTCACTTTGGTGCTGCCTTGCGAGACCGCATTGAGCACCATGAACTGGGCTTGCATATCGGTGGGGAAACCGGGGTACTCGGTGGTGCGAAAACTTTGCGCCTTCAAATGCGCGAAGGCGGGGCCGACCGAGCGCACCCGCAAGCCTTCAGGCACAGCTTCAATGCTGACACCCGCGTCGCGCAGTTTGTCGATAACGGCTTCGAGGTGGTCGCCCCGCGCATGGCGCAGCAACACATCGCCACCGGTGGCCGCCACCGCACACAAAAACGTGCCCGCTTCGATACGGTCAGCCACCACGCTGTGGGTGGCACCGTGCAATGTGTCCACGCCTTGGATATGAATGCGGCTGGTGCCGTGGCCTTGAATTTTCGCGCCCATACTGATCAAGAGTTCGGCCAAGTCGGGAATTTCCGGTTCTTGGGCAGCGTTTTCCAATACGGTTTCACCCTCGGCCAAAGCCGCGGCCATGAGAAAGTTTTCGGTGCCGGTGACGGTCACCATGTCGGTCGCGATGCGCGCGCCCTTCAAACGGGTAAGCCCGTTTTTCAAACGCGCCACCATATAGCCATGCTCGACATCAATCACCGCACCCATGGCTTGCAAGCCCTTGATGTGCTGGTCTACCGGGCGCGTACCGATGGCGCAGCCGCCAGGAAGCGACACCTTGGCATGGCCAAAGCGCGCCAGCAAGGGCCCCAGCGACAGCACCGAGGCGCGCATGGTTTTGACCAACTCGTAGGGCGCTTCAGGTGTGTGTAACTGCCCTGCGTTGAGCACCATGTCGTCAGCGTCGTTACGCTCGACCGCAACGCCCATGTGACGAATGAGTTTGACCATGGTGGACACGTCTTGCAAACGGGGCACGTTGCGCAGTGTGAGCGTGTCTGCAGTCAACAGTGAGGCGCAAAGTTCGGGCAGGGCTGCGTTTTTGGCGCCAGCAATAGCAACCTCGCCCTGCAAAGAACGCCCGCCGCGAATCAATAATTTGTCCATAGCAAGGCGGCGGCGCTCAGGCCTGCGCTTTCCACTCGACAGGCGTGAAAGTTTTCATCGACAAAGCGTGCACTTCGTCATTGGCCATTTTGTCGCCCAAAGTGGCATACACCTTTTGGTGACGCTGTATCAGGCGTTGTCCTTCAAAGGCCGCGCTGACCACGGTGGCATACCAATGCCGGCCATCGCCCTCGACATGCACATGCTCGCAAGCCAAGCCAGCGGCAATCATGGTTTGAATTTGCTCTGCGTTCATTTGCTCACCCCCGAATTTTGTAGCCAATGCGCAGCAAATGCAGCGCCAAGGCAGCCACCAACACATAAGCGCCGCCCACCAGGCCCAAACTCAGCCAAGGCGAGACATCGCTGACGCCGAAAAAGCCATAACGAAAACCATCAATCATGTAGAAAAACGGGTTGAGGTGGCTGACCTGCTGCCAAAAAGGCGGCAGAGAATGTATGGAGTAAAACACACCGCTTAAAAACGTCATGGGTGTGATGAGGAAGTTTTGAAAGGTGGACATTTGGTCAAACTTGTCGGCCCACAAGCCAGCAATGAGCCCCAAGGTGCCCAGCATGGCCGCGCCCAACAAGGCGAACACCAAAATCCAAACCGGCCACATCACGGTCAAGGGCGCGAACCACACGGTGACCAGCAACACGCCCAAACCCACCGCCATGCCGCGCACGACTGCCGCCAAGACATAGGCGGCAAACCAACTCCAGTGACCCAAAGGCGTGAGCAAAATGAACACCAAATTGCCCATCATCTTGCTTTGCACCATGGACGATGAACTGTTGGCAAAAGCGTTTTGCAACAAGCTCATCATCACCAAACCTGGCACCAAAAACGCGGTGTAACCCACACTGTCGTAAACCGTGATGCGGCCTTCGAGCAAATGGCCAAAGATCAGCATATACAAAAGCGCTGTCAGCACCGGCGCGGCGATGGTTTGGGCGCTGACTTTCCAAAAGCGCAGCACCTCTTTGTAAAACAAAGCTTGCCAACCCGTCATTTCGCTGCTCCCATGACGTCCAAAAACACATCTTCCAAATCGGCTTTGCGAATTTCTACGTCTTGGGCCACCAAACCCGCTTGGCGCAAGGCTGCCAAGTAGTGCTCGATTTGCGCGGCGTCGTGCGCGGGAAACTGCACAATGCGGCCGGTGACTCTGGCCTGCGCGGCCAATTCGGGCGGCAGTTGTTCATCAAGCTTGAAACGCAAGACATTGCTGGAGGCGTTTTTCAGCAGGTCGCTGGTGTTGTCCAGCGCCACCACCCGGCCGTTTTTCAGCATGGCAATGCGCGCGCACAAGGCCTCAGACTCTTCCAAGTAATGGGTGGTCAAAAGTACGGTGTGGCCTTCGCGGTTCAAGCGGGCAATGAATTGCCACAGGGTTTGACGCAACTCCACATCCACGCCTGCGGTCGGTTCATCCAGCACGATGACGGGGGGTTTGTGTACCAAGGCTTGGGCCACCAGCACCCGTCGCTTCATGCCGCCAGAGAGTTGGCGCATATTGCTGTCGGCTTTGTCGGCCAGCCCCAAACATTCGAGGAGTTCGTCTAGCCAAGCATCGTTGCGAGTGATGCCGAAATAACCCGACTGAAATTTCAAGGCTTCGCGCACAGTGAAAAAAGGGTCAAACACCAGCTCTTGCGGCACCACACCCAAAATTTTGCGTACCTGCGCCGCTTGGGTTTGCACATCCAAGCCGTGCACCTGAATGCGGCCACTGCTGGCTTGCATGAGGCCGGCCAAGATGCTGATGAGTGTGGTTTTGCCCGCGCCGTTGGGCCCAAGCAAGCCGAAAAATTCGCCTTCTTGGATGTCAAAGCTGATGCCGTCTAGCGCCTTGAAAGCGCCTCGCGCACCGCTGAAGGTTTTAGAAACCGACTGAAAAGAGATAGCTGTCATAAGTCAAGCCTTGGATTCTAAGGCTTGGCGCTTGAAGAAGGCTAAGACTGCAAATGCAGCAAGTCTTGCACACCATAAACGCGGGCCAAGGCCAGCGCCTTGGCAGGCAGACCGGTGACTTGAAGCACGTGCTGCTGCTGAGCTGCTTCACGCAAACCCGCCAAGAGCACAGCCAAAGCCGAAGAATCAAATTGTGTCAACTTAGAGGCGTCAATTTGCAGGGTGGGTTGGGTGCGCGCCAGGTTGCAAACCTGTGTGGCCACCGCCCTTGCTTGGTCGTGGGTGAGCACCTCGGGTAGCTGGAATACAGGGCTGTTGTTCACTTGCGGCTATTGGCTTTGTTGCGCTCAGCTAAGGTGGTGATCAAGCCGTCTATGCCTTTGGCGTTGATTTCCTGCGCAAACTGGGTGCGGTAGTTGTCGACCAACCACACGCCCAGCAAATTGAAGTTGTAAATCTTCCAACCCCCTGGGGCGTCGGTACTTTTTTCAAGCCGGTAGTCCAAAGGCACGGGCTCGTTGCCGCCACGGATTTCGGAGCGCACCACCACCTCGTTGTCGTCGGGGTTGCCCTTGAAGCTCTTGACCACGATGCTCTGGTTGTCTTTGGTCTGCGACAAAGCGCCTGAATAACTGCGCACCAAAAGCATTTTGAATTCTTCTTGCAAGCGCTTTTGTTGTTCTGGCGTGGCTTGACGCCAAGCCGGACCTACCGCGGAAGAGGTCATGCGCTGAAAGTTGACATTGGGCAGCACCCGTGAATCGACCAAATTCGCTAGCTTTTGCAGGTCGCCGGCTTTGACCGCGGGGTCTTTGCGCACCACCTCCAACAACTCGTTGGAGAGTTGTTGCATGAAGACATCCGGGGCTTGTTGCGCGGCTTGCGAAGATAAGGCCGCCATCAGTCCAGTGAGTGCCAAGAAACCCAAAACAGCACGTAAGCTGGAGATAAGTGGGACAAGTACTCGCCGCATAAAAAAACCTTCTTTTTGGTTAATCAAGGGCGTCATTATTGGTCATTTGGTGTTTTTTTGTCAGGACGATCAAAATTTTCTTGCTCATCTTCCGTATCTGGTGGTGGCCCGCGCCGTACTTGCGCTCGGCGTTTTTGCAGATAAGCATCGCGCACAAAACTGTATTTATCCAAAACCATCTCATTCAAACGGTCGTCAAAACCCAAAAACTGGGCTCTTTTATCGACCAAGCGTAAGACCGTGCCTTGATTGCGAGACGCCACGGGGTTGATGTAGCCCCAAGGGTCCCCTTGGCTGTCTACCAGCAACGCTGCAGCGTCCCGAACAGTGGACGGGCCCAATAAAGGCAACACCACATAAGGGCCGGCGGGCATGCCCCAGTAACCCAAGGTTTGCCCAAAATCAGCTGTGTGCTTTTGCAAGCCCAAGGGTGTGCCCACATCCAACAAACCATACAAGCCAACAACGGAATTGACTGCCACCCGCATGCCAGTTTCAACGGTTTCCTTGGGCTTGAGTTGCAAGCCGTTGTTCACCACCGACCACACATCACGCAAATTGCCAAAAAAGTTTTGCACCGTGGTTTGCAACAAAGTGGGGGTGTAGTCGAAGTAAGTTTTGGCCACCGGTCTGAGCACGGCTTGGTCAACGCTGTTGTTAAAGGCGTCGATGCGGCGGTTGGTGGCTTCAAACGGGTCGAGGGGATTGCCACCCGCAGTGCTGGCGCAACCAGTGATTGCCAGCAATCCGGACAACACCAGCCATGTGAAACGACGTGACAAGCGCAGCATATTTATTTAGCGCCCGGGGTGGCCGCAGGCTCAGCAGCTTTGTTATAGAGAAAACGGCTGATGAGGTTCTCTAGCACCACCGCCGACTGGGTGTCTTGCACTTTGTCGCCTTCTGCCAAGTTTTTCTCGTCGGCGCCAGCTTCGATGCCTATGTACTGCTCACCCAGCAAACCGCTGGTGAGGATTTTCAAAGAACTGTCTTTGGGAAACTGGTGCTGCGCTTCAATCGCCATGACCACTTTGGCTTGGTAGCTCTTGCCGTCAAAGACGATGTCTTTGACGCGCCCCACCACCACGCCCGCGCTTTTCACGGCTGCTTGTTTTTTCAAGCCGCCGATATTGTCGAAAAGGGCAGAAACGTTATAGGTTTTTTGGAAACTCAGGCTGAGCAAATTGGCCGACTGCAAAGCCAAAAACAGCAACGCCGCCGCGCCCACAAGCACCAGCAAACCCACCCAGATATCGTTGTTCGAGCGTTGCATTTCTTGAACCCCTTTAAATCGTAAACATCAAAGCCGTGAGCACAAAGTCTAAGGCCAGCACGCTAAGAGACGCCAGCACCACGGTGCGGGTGGTGGCCCGCGCCACGCCCTCGGGCGTGGGTTGCGCTTCGAAACCTTGACGCAAGGCGACAAAACTGACCGTGGTACCAAACACAACGCTTTTAACCACGCCATTGCCCACATCTTGCCAAACATCAACCCCGCTTTGCATTTGTCCCCAAAACGAGCCGCTGTCGACCCCAATCATCACCACACCCACAACCCATCCGCCCACAATACCCACGGCGCTGAACACAGCAGAGAGTATGGGCATGACCAATACGCCGCCCCAAAAACGGGGCGCCAATATTCGCCGCACCGGATCGATGGCCATCATCTCCATGGCGCTCAATTGTTCGCCGGCTTTCATCAAACCAATCTCGGCAGTCAAAGAGGTGCCAGCACGGCCTGCAAACAACAAAGCACTGACCACCGGTCCGAGTTCTCGCACCAAGCTCAGCGCCACGAGCAAGCCTAGGGCAGAAGCCGATCCATAGCGCTGCAGCGTGTAATAGCCTTGCAATCCCAACACAAAGCCGACAAACAAACCGGACACCCAAATAATGGCCAGTGAATAGTTGCCTAAAAAGTGCATCTGATCGCGCACCAAACCAAAGCGTCGCAAGCAGCTTGGCGCACACATGAGCAACTGCCAAAACAAGCGGGTGGCATGGCCGATGTTGGCCAAACCAATGCGCAGTGTCCACCCCAGATGGGCCAAACTGCGAAGCATCATTTGTGCATTCCTTGCGCTTGCACGCCAAAGTCTAGGGTCACGTCAGGGGCCGGATAGTGAAACTGCACCGGCCCATCGGGTTCGGCGCTGACAAATTGGTGCACCAAGGGGTCGCGGCTTTGGCGCACCTCGTCGGGTGTGCCTTGCGCGGCAATGCGCCCGTTGGCCAGCACAATGACTTGGTCGGCGATGGCAAAAGTTTCATCCAAGTCGTGCGAGACGATGATGCTGGTCAAGCCTAAAGCGTCGTTCAACTGGCGAATCAAGCGCGCCGCCGTACCCAAAGAGATGGGGTCTAATCCTGCAAAAGGTTCGTCGTACATCACCAACTCGGGGTCGAGTGCAATGGCGCGTGCCAAAGCCACACGCCGCGCCATGCCCCCCGATATTTCGCTGGGCAACAAATCTCGCGCACCGCGCAAACCCACCGCTTGGAGTTTCATCAACACAATGTCGCGCACCATGGCCTCAGGTAAATCGGTGTGCTCGCGCAAGGGAAAAGCCACGTTGTCAAACACACTGATGTCGGTGAACAAAGCGCCAAATTGAAACAGCATCCCCATGCGCCTGCGTGCGGCATACAACTGCGCGTGAGAGAGTTGCGACACCTCTTGATCGTCAAACAGCAAACTGCCGGATTGGGCTTTGTACTGCCCGCCAATCAAACGCAAGACAGTGGTTTTGCCACCGCCCGAAGCCCCCATGAGCGCGGTGATTTTGCCGCGAGGCACCTCCAAGCTGACGCCTTGCAAAATGGGTCTGTCACCATAAGCAAAGTGCAGGTCGCGCAAAACGACCAAAGGCGTTGAGGAAAGAGGCATAAGCCGCTACTTTAACGCGGCAGCTCGCTTTCACCCATCAGGTACTGATCAATGGTGCGTGCGGCTTGTCGGCCTTCGCGAATCGCCCAGACCACCAGAGACTGGCCGCGGCGCATGTCACCTGCAGCAAACACCTTGGGCACATTGGTGATGTAGCCACTGCCCTCTTCAGTATGTGCCCGGGCGTTGCCCCGGGCGTCTTTGTCCACACCAAAAGCGTCGAGCACGGTGGCGACGGGGTTGGTAAAGCCCATGGCCAACAGCACCAAGTCAGCTGGGTATTCTTTTTCGGTGCCGGCCACCTCGGTGAGTTTGCCGTCTTTCATTTCGACGCGCACGGTTTTCAAACCAGTGATTTTTCCGTTTTTACCAATGAATTCTTTGGTAGAAATGGCGAATTCTCGCTCGAGAACGCCTTTTTCAGCGCCTTCTTCATGGCTGGAGCTGGTGCGCAATTTCAGTGGCCAATAGGGCCAGATCATGGCCTTGTTTTCATGCTCGGGCGGCTGGGGCATGACCTCAAACTGGGTGACGCTGGCCGCGCCGTGGCGTGTGCTGGTACCCACGCAGTCGCTGCCGGTGTCGCCCCCGCCAATCACGATCACGTGTTTGCCATCGGCGCGAAGTTGGTCTTTCACCTTGTCGCCTGCAACGATTTTATTTTGCTGGGGCAAAAACTCCATAGCGAAATGCACGCCTGCCAAGTCGCGCCCGGGCACGGGCAAATCTCGCGACTGCTCGGCGCCGCCGCTGAGCAGCACCGCGTCGAATTCTTTTTTCAGCTGTTCAGCGCTGATGGTTTCCTTGGCCCAGTTGGTGACCTTGCTGTCCTTGGGCCAGTTGCCCACCAACACACCGGTTTTAAACACCACGCCCTCGGCCTGCATTTGCTCGACACGGCGATCGATATGGATTTTTTCCATTTTGAAATCGGGGATGCCATAGCGCAACAAGCCGCCCACACGGTCGTTTTTCTCGAACACGGTGACCGCATGACCCGCCCGCGCCAACTGCTGGGCAGCGGCCATGCCTGCGGGACCCGCACCTATCACAGCCACTTTTTTGCCGGTCTTTTTAGCCGCTGGCTGAGGCACAACCCAGCCCTCGGCCCAGCCACGGTCAATGATGGCGTGCTCTATGGACTTGATGCCCACCGCGTCACCGTTGAAATTGACCACGCAAGCAGCCTCGCAAGGTGCAGGGCAAATGCGGCCGGTGAATTCGGGGAAATTGTTGGTGCTGTGCAAGACCGTCAAGGCGTTGTGCCACTGGTTGTTGAACACCAAATCGTTGAAGTCGGGGATGATGTTGTTGACCGGACAACCGCTGTTGCAAAACGGCGTGCCGCAGTCCATGCATCTCGCGCTTTGGTCTTTGGCCTGTGCAGGCGTCAAGGCGATGACAAACTCTTTGTAATGTTTCAAGCGCTCAGGCACGGGCTTGTAGCCCTCTTCGATACGCTCAAACTCCATGAAGCCAGTGATTTTTCCCATGATGTGTCTATCCTTTGTAAGCGCTTAAGACTTGACCGCGACCTTTTTGGCCTTGGCAGGTTTGTCTGAGGCAGCGGCCGCTGCCAGTTCTCCCAAAGCGCGTTTGTATTCATTGGGGAAGACCTTGACAAATTTGCCACGGGCCTCAGTCCAGTTGTCCAGCAATGCGCGTGCGCGTTTGGAGCCGGTCCAGCGGTGGTGATCTTCGAGCAACTTCTTTAACTGCGCTTCATCGCTTTGACCGCGGTGCCACAAAGCCTGGGGTATTTCAGCGGCTTGGGTTTTCTCGTCAAGCACTTTCTCCAAGCTGACCATGGCGGTGTTGCAACGCTTGTCGAACAAGCCGTCTTCGTTGTACACATAGGCCACGCCCCCGCTCATGCCGGCGGCGAAGTTGCGACCCGTGTTGCCCAGCACAGCCACCGTGCCGCCTGTCATGTATTCGCAGCCATGGTCACCCGTGCCCTCCACCACCGTGGTGGCGCCCGACAAACGCACGGCAAAACGCTCACCGGCAACGCCGCTGAAAAACGCTTCGCCGCTGGTGGCACCGTAAAGCACCGTGTTGCCCACGATGGTGTTGACCACTGCTTCGCCGCGAAAGTCGATGCTGGGTCGCACCACCACTCGCCCACCCGACAGACCTTTGCCGGTGTAGTCGTTGGCGTCGCCTATCAAGTACAGGGTGATGCCTTTGGCCAAAAACGCGCCAAAAGATTGACCGCCAGTGCCTTCCAACTGAATGCGCAAGGTGTCGTCGGGCAAGCCTTCGGGTCGCACGTGGGTGAGCGCACCCGACAACATCGCGCCCACCGAGCGGTTGACGTTGCGCGTGACTTCCATGAACTGCACTTTGTCGCCTTTGTCGATGGCGGCGCGGCTTTTCTCTATCAGCACTTTGTCTAGGGCCTTGTCCAAACCATGTTCTTGGGTGCTGGTGTGGAACAAGGGCGTGCCTGCGGGTACTTCGGGGCGCGCCAACAAGCGGGCGAAATCCAAGCCACGGGCCTTCCAATGCTCGACACCTTGTTTCATGTCCAGCAAATCTGAGCGACCGATGAGGTCGTCAAACTTGGCAATGCCCAGTTGCGCCATGATTTGACGCACCTCTTCAGCAATAAAGAAGAAATAGTTCACCACATGCTCGGGCTTGCCAGAGAATTTTTGGCGAAGCGCGGGGTCTTGCGTGGCCACGCCCACCGGGCAGGTGTTCAAGTGGCATTTGCGCATCATGATGCAACCTTCCACCACTAAAGGCGCCGTGGCAAAACCAAATTCATCCGCACCCAACAGCGCGCCAATCGCCACATCGCGACCGGTTTTCATTTGGCCATCGGTTTGCACCCGAATGCGACCACGCAAACCATTCATCACCAAAGTTTGCTGGGTTTCGGCCAAACCGATTTCCCAAGGGCTGCCGGCGTGCTTGATGGACGACCAAGGCGAGGCACCCGTGCCGCCGTCGTGTCCGGCAATCACCACATGGTCGGCCTTGCACTTGGCCACACCTGCAGCGATGGTGCCCACGCCCACTTCGGAGACCAACTTCACGCTGATATCGGCATGGGGCGCGACGTTTTTCAGATCGTGAATGAGTTGGGCCAAGTCTTCAATGGAATAAATGTCGTGGTGCGGTGGCGGGGAAATGAGTCCCACACCGGGCACCGAGTAACGCAAAAACCCGATGTACTCAGACACCTTGGTACCCGGCAATTGACCGCCTTCGCCAGGCTTGGCACCTTGCGCCATCTTGATTTGTATTTGGTCAGCGCTGCTGAGGTATTCAGCGGTCACGCCAAAGCGGCCCGAGGCGACTTGTTTGATTTTGGAGCGCAAGGAGTCGCCTGCTTGCAAGGGCATATCGACTTCGACTTGCTTGTCGCCGATCACGCTTTTCAAGGACTCGCCGAGTTTGATGGGTATGCCTTTGAGCTCATTGCGATAGCGTGCGGGGTCTTCGCCGCCCTCACCCGTGTTGCTTTTGCCGCCAATGCGGTTCATGGCAACGGCCAAAGTGGCGTGGGCTTCGGTGGAGATGGAGCCCAAGGACATGGCGCCAGTGGCAAAGCGCTTGACGATCTCGCTGGCGGGCTCGACTTGGTCAATTGAGATGGCTTTGGCGGGGTCGATCTTGAACTCGAACAAGCCGCGCAGCGTCATATGGCGACGGCTTTGGTCGTTGATGATTTGTGCGTATTCTTTGTAGGTGCTGAAGTTGTTGGCCCGTGTGCTGTGCTGCAATTTGGCGATGGCGTCGGGCGTCCACATATGGTCTTCGCCACGGCTGCGCCAAGCGTATTCGCCGCCTGCGTCCAGCATGGTGGCAAGCACTGGGTCTTCGCTAAAGGCACTGGCATGCATGCGGATGGCTTCTTCAGCGATCTCGAAAATACCAATGCCTTGCACACGCGAAGGCGTGCCAGTGAAGTACTTGGCCACTGTCTCGGTGTTGATGCCAATCGCTTCAAACAACTGCGCACCGCAATACGACATATAGGTAGACACGCCCATCTTGGACATGATTTTGGACAAGCCTTTGCCAATCGCCTTCACATAGTTGTAAATGGCTTTGTCAGCAGACAAGTCGCCTGGCAACTCGGCGTGCATGGCCGCCAATGATTCCATCGCCAAGTACGGGTGCACCGCTTCGGCACCGTAGCCGGCCAGCACCGCGAAGTGATGCACTTCACGGGCACTGCCCGTTTCAACCACCAAGCCTGCACTGGTGCGCAAGCCCTCGGTGACCAAATGTTGGTGAATGGCTGACAAAGCCAACAGCGCAGGAATAGCCACTTGAGTAGCGCTTAAAGCGCGGTCGCTGATGATGAGAATGTTGTGGCCACTCTTGATGTGGTCTACCGCTTCAGCGCGTAGCGAGGCCAGTTTGGCCTCCACGCCTTCATGGCCCCAGTCCAATGGGTAAGTGATGTCCAAGGTGGCACTTTTGAACTTGCCTTGGGTCATGTCAGCGATGTGGCGCAACTTGGCCATGTCTTGGAAATCGAGCACCGGTTGGCTGACCTCCAAACGCATGGGTGGGTTGACCTGATTGATGTCGAGCAAATTGGGCTTGGGTCCCACAAACGACACCAGCGACATGACGATGGCTTCGCGTATGGGGTCTATGGGTGGGTTGGTCACTTGCGCAAACAACTGCTTGAAGTAGTTGTAGAGCGATTTGTTTTTGTCAGACAAGACCGCCAAAGGACTGTCGTTGCCCATAGAGCCCAAAGCTTCTTCACCGTTGGCGGCCATGGGTGCCATGAGGAATTTGAAGTCTTCTTGGCTGTAGCCAAACGCTTGTTGACGGTCAAGCAAGGCAATGCCGCTGGGTTCGGGCAAGCCCACGGGATGCTCGGCCACATCGTCCAAACGGATGCGCAGGTTTTCAATCCATTGTTTGTAAGGCTTGCTGTTGGCCAAGCCTGACTTCAATTCTTCGTCGTCAATCATGCGACCTTGCTCGAGGTCGATCAAGAACATCTTGCCAGGCTGGAGTCGCCATTTGCGAACGATTTTGTTCTCGGGAATGGGCAGCACACCGGACTCCGAGCCCATGATGACCAAGTCATCGTCGGTGATGCAATAGCGCGAGGGGCGCAAACCATTGCGGTCTAGGGTGGCGCCAATTTGGCGGCCGTCGGTGAACACAATGGAAGCGGGGCCGTCCCAAGGCTCGAGCATGGCGGCGTGGTATTCGTAAAACGCACGCCGGCGCGGGTCCATGGTGCTGTGGTTTTCCCACGGCTCGGGAATCATCATCATCATGGCTTGGCTGATGGGGTAGCCGGCCATGGTGAGCAACTCAAGGCAGTTGTCGAAGGTGGCGGTGTCTGATTGATCGGCAAAGCTGATGGGGTAGAGCTTTTGCAAATCGGCGCCCAGCACGGCTGAGGACATCACACCTTCACGCGCTTTCATCCAGTTGTAATTTCCTTTGACGGTATTGATTTCGCCGTTGTGCGCCACATAGCGGTAGGGGTGGGCCAGTGGCCACTCAGGGAAGGTGTTGGTTGAAAAGCGCTGGTGCACCAAGCCCAATGCGGAGACGCAGCGCTGGTCTTGCAGGTCTTTGTAATAAGTGCCGACTTGGTCGGCCAGCAATAAGCCTTTGTAAATAATCGTGCGGCTTGACATGCTGGGCACGTAATACTCTTTGCTGTGCTTCAAATTTAAATGCGAAATGGCGGCACTGGCGGTTTTGCGAATGACATACAGCTTGCGCTCTAAAGCATCTTGCACGATCACATCGTTGCCGCGCCCGATGAACACTTGGCGGATGATGGGCTCTTTGGCGCGCACATTGGGCGACATGGGCATGTCAGCATTGACTGGCACATCGCGCCAGCCCAACAACACTTGGCCCTCGGCGCGGATGGCGCGAACCAGTTCTTGTTCGCAAGCCAAGCGAGAGGCATGCTCTTTGGGTAAAAAGATCATGCCCACGCCGTATTCGCCTTGGGGCGGCAGGTTGATGCCTTGTTGTGCCATGTCTTCGCGGTACAAAGCGTCGGGCAGTTGAATCAAGATGCCAGCGCCGTCACCCATCAAGGCATCCGCACCGACTGCGCCGCGGTGGTCCAGGTTTTCCAAGATCTTCAGCGCTTGGCTGACGATGGCATGGGTTTTCTCCCCCTTGATGTGCGCCACAAAACCCACGCCGCAGGCGTCGTGTTCATGGGCTGGGTCATACAAACCTTGGGTAAAAGCGGGTTGCATAGGGTTTTCCTTGATCTTCAAGCAGGGGTGCAAATATAGTGCATGACAAGCTTTTCACCAAATAAATTAATTGGGGTCAGATCCCAATTAATTTGATTTTTAAAATAACAACGATTAATTGGGGACAGGTTAATCTGGTTTTTTACCAAAAGGCCGTCCCGCCTTGGCTGGATGGACACGCCTTGGGGTCTGCTTTTGCAAACCCTGCACAAAACCTTCTTCGCCCAAAGCCCAGCCACTTAAAGCCGAGGATGTGAGTGCCTGCTGTTGTTTTTGGTTAACGCCAGATTGAACCAAGCCTGCGTAAGCGGCTTCTCTTGCAAACGGTGTGTTGCCCATTTCCCAGTACAAATCATGGGGTGTTAGCCAGGCCTCTGGGCGCGTACCAATGTAGTGCCCATGACTGGACCAAACGTAGTCAGCCGCTTGCGCCACCATGCCAGCCCGCACGGGGTTGAGGTCTATATAGGCCATGCAAGCTAAAAAATAACGCTCGGTTTGTATCAATGCAGAACGGTAACGCCCTTCCCACAAAGTGCCGCTTCGCGAATGGCGTTTATTGAAATACAGCACATAAGAGCGGCCCACGGCCTGCATCATTTGGGGCAAACTTTTGTCTTCCAAGGGCGTGAGCAAGAGATGCAGGTGGTTGCTCATCAGCACAAAGGCATGTACCTGAACCCCCTGCTCTTGGGCATGGATTTGCAGCAAAGCCAACATTCGCTGGAAGTCAGCGTTGTCCACGAAGATGGCTTGACGGTTATTGCCCCGCAAGATGATGTGGTGCGGGTATCCAGCGAGAGTGAGACGGGGCAAGCGGGCCATGCGCCCATAATAATTGGAATCTGACCCCAATTAAGCATCTAAACTTGTGTGATGGTTACACCCACAATTTCTGCTGAAACCCCCCATCTTTGGGTTTTTTGTTTGTGCGCGCAATGGTGCGGTGCCTGCCGCGAGTACCAACCGCTATTCGAGCATTTGGCGGCTGAGATGCCGCAAGCGCGTTTTGTTTGGGTGGATGTGGAAAAACACGACGCGCTCTTGGGCGAACTCGATATTGAAAACTTTCCTACCTTGCTGTTGACCGATTTGCAGATGCAACCGTGTTTCGCAGGCGTCGTGCTGCCCCATGCCGACACACTGAAGCGCATGTGCCAAGCCGCTTTGTCTGGCGATTTCCCCGCTTTGAGCGACCCTCAGTGGCAAGCGCTGGTGCCGGGTTTATCGGCGCTTGGCAAAAGCTGATTTTTCTAAACCAAATTGCACCAGCAAGGCCTGCAACCGCTCGCCCGCGCTGGCGTTGGGTTGACCGGTGTACTGCGCCAAGATCAGTTCGTTTTTCATGCTGTGCTCCCAGCCCACGAGTTCTGTCACCGTCACTTGATAGCCCTTGGACTCTAGATGCAAGCAGCGCAAAACATTGGTGAGTTGGCTGCCCATCTCCCGCGTATGCAGCGGATGTCGCCACAGCTCAGCCAAAGGGGTACGAGCCAAATTCAGCGCTTTGTTTTGCCGCAAATGGCTGGCCAATTCTGCTTGGCAACAAGGCACCAAGGCCATGAAACCCGCTTGTTTGGTAAGACCAAAAGCAATGGCGTCGTCGGTGGCGGTGTCGCAGGCATGCAAAGCCGTGACCATGTCAAACCGCTGGGGTAAGCGTGCGTCTTGCATCGCCTCTTGCACACTGAGGTGCGCGAAATGCATGCTGTCAGCACAACCCATTTTTTGCGCCAAGGCCTGGGATGAAGCCACCAATTCGGCACGCGTCTCTATGCCCCAAACCTGCGCCACATTGCGTTTGTGCAAGGCCGATTGCGGTTTGACAAACACATCGTGCAACATGAAACCCAAATACGACTTGCCCGCGCCATGGTCGGCCAAGGTCAAAGGCGAGGTGTCTCCTGCTGCCTCACGCGCTTGCAACATGGCGTGCAAAGGCTTTTCTAAAAACTGACACAGGTGGTTGACCTGCTTGAGCTTGCGCCGCGAGTCTTGGTTGATCTTGCCATCACGCGTGAGGATGTTCAGCGCCTTCAGGAGTTCAATGGATTGACCGGGGCGCAGGTCGAGTTGCGCACTGGGGTCTGGGTTTTTGGGGGGAGATGGGTGTTTCGTTTTAACCATGGTTCTCTTCCTGTTCGTTGACCCAGCGAATAGCTGTCAAGACATCCACCACCTCAATGTCCTCTTTCATGGAATACGTTTGCGCAACAGGGGCCACCAGCAGTTTTCGCGCAGCACCTAAATTTGTGGCCGCTTGATAAAAACCTCTTGAAACGGTGGGCGCACTGGAGCGCTTGATTTCAATCGTCCATGTTTGCTGATTTCGAAATGCCAGCACCAAGTCCACCTCAGCGCCATTGCTGGTTCGGTAAAAACTGGCTTGGGCCTGCGGTGCTGCATTGATCAACTGCTCCATCACAAAACCCTCCCAGCTTGAACCCGCTATCGGGTGACCCAGCAAGGCGTCCAAGTTTGACAAGCCCAACAAAGCATGGACCAAACCGCTGTCGCGCACATACACCTTGGGCGAGCGAATCAAACGCTTGCCCACATTGCCATGCCAAGCGGGCAAGCGGCGTACCAGCATCAAATCGCACAACAAGTCTATGTATCGACTCACGGTTTGACCGCTGATGGCCAAAGCTGCCGCGAGTTTGGACACATCCAACAGCTCGCCTTGGTGGTGCGCCAGCATGGTCCACAAGCGTCGCAAGGTTGTGGCAGGTATGCGGGGCCCGAGCGCGGGAATGTCTTTTTCCAAGTAGGTGGAAATAAATACCTCGCGCCAAGTCATGCTGTCGGCATCGGTTTGGGCCAACCAAGACATGGGAAAACCGCCACGCACCCACAGGGCATTGAGGTCTGCCACGCTTTCATTGCCTGTGAAAATTTCGCAAGCTTGAAGCGGCGGCAACTCCACATAAGCCACCCGCCCGGCCAAGCTTTCACTGGACTGTTGCATCAACACCCCTGTGGCCGAACCCAGCAACAAAAACTGCCCGCAGTGCTGGCCCATGCGGCGACGCTGGTCAATCACGCCGCGCAAAATGCCGAATAACTCGGGCATGCGCTGCACCTCATCCAAAATGACCAGTTGCTGCGCATGGGCCATCAAAAAAGCTTCCGGGTCGTCCAACTGCCTTTGCGCGGAAGGCAGTTCAAGGTCTAAATAAAGCGCATCGGGATACAGCGCTTTTTGGGCAAAAGCCAAGGTGGTTTTGCCCACCTGACGCGGCCCCAGCAGGCCAACGGCCGGAAACTGCTGCAAGTGTTGGATGAGTTTTTGCTGGGATTGGCGCTGGTACATCCATGTACTTTAACCAAATTATGGAGAAAATGCATTGTTAATTTACAAATACCCTAGCCCGCCTCGTCATACAACCTCGCTTGCAGCCCCAAAGCCTGCCAACCCGCTGTGCCCATCTCGCGCAGCAAAGCGGTGTTGCGGTCGTAAATCAAGGCGGCGTCGGGAAACGACTTGACCGCAAGGCTCACGCTGTCTTCGCGCAGCAAATGCAGCATGGGGTAAGGCGATTGGTTGGTGAGGTTTTCCACATCATCGGCTTCGGTGCCGGCAAACTGGTAGCCCGGATGGAAGTCGGCGATTTGCAGCACGCCTTCCAAGTCCATGCCGCGCAGTATGGCTTCGCAGTCAAATAAAAACTCGTTGAAGTCTAAAAAGTCGGGCAGCAAATAAGGCGCGATCAACAAAGTGGTGTCCAAGGTGTTGGGCTCGGCGTCCACCAAGGTTTGCATTTCGGTTTGCAGCAGCAGCAACACCGCCTCGGGCTCGGTGAGCTCGGTCACCACATAACGCACCTGCCCTTTGGCCATCACGGCTTTGGCAAACGGGCACAAATTGAGCCCGACCACGGCGCGGGTGAGCCACAGTTGCGTGTCTTCAATGGCAATGCGTTGGGTGTCAGCAGGTTGGTTCATGGCTAAAGATTTTTCAGTGTGAGGGAACAGGCAGTTGACCCACCAAGCGGGCATGCTCGCGGCTGGCAAAGCGGTCGGTCATGCCGGCAATGTAATCAGCCACAGTTCGGGGAAGGTTGTCGCGCTTGGCGTGGTTCTCGGGCATTTCTTGCGGGCAGTCCAAGTAAGCCGCAAACAATTCACTCACCACTTGGCGCGCCCAATCGGTGGTTTGCATCACTTGTGGGTGCCGGTACAAATGGTGCAACAAAAATGTTTTGAGTTGGGTAGAGCGCTGCTGCATGGGGGCAGAAAACATCACCAAAGGGGGCGCCGTGCGTACCGCTTCCACGCTGTCGGGGGCATGGGTTGCCAGCGCTTTTTGGGTGGCTTGCAGCACATCGTAAACCTGGTCGCTGAGCATGCGCCGTATAGCCTCGTACAACAAACGCCTGCCGCTTAAGTCGGGATAGGCGGCTTGCACCTCGCGGCGGTAATCGTCAAACAAGGGCACATCTTCGAGTTGCGCCAAGCTGATCAGGCCCGAGCGCACGCCGTCGTCAATATCGTGGGCGTTGTAGGCCATTTCATCGGCCAAATTGCAAAGCTGCGCCTCTAAGTTCGGTTGACCTTTGTGCAAGAAACGTGCAGCCACACCGCCCGGCTCTTGCTGTTCTAGCAACTGCGCATTGCGAACCGAGCAGTGCTTCAAAATGCCCTCACGGGTTTCAAAGCACAGGTTGAGACCATCGAACTGGGGATAGCGGTGCTCCAAACCATCGACCACGCGCAGGCTTTGCAAGTTGTGCTCAAACCCGCCGTAGGGCGCCATGCAGGCATTCAATGCATCTTGTCCGGCATGGCCAAACGGTGTGTGGCCCAAGTCGTGGGCCAAGGCAATGGCCTCCACCAAATCTTCGTGCAAACCCAAAGTACGGGCCATGGAACGTGCAAGCTGTGCCACTTCCAAAGAGTGCGTTAGCCGCGTGCGAAACAAATCACCTTCATGGTTTAAAAACACTTGGGTTTTGTAAACCAAGCGCCTGAACGCGGTGGAGTGCACGATGCGGTCGCGGTCGCGCTGAAACGCGTTGCGGGTAGGGGCATCGCTCTCGGGAAAACGCCGCCCACGTGAGTTCGCGGGGTCGCAGGCATAGACGGCCAACATCAGCGGCAGCAGGCTTGCACCACTTCGCTTACCAAGGCGTCGGGCGCACCGCGCACCACCGCACTGCCCGGTGGGTCGATGAGTACAAAACGGATGTCTCCCGCCTCGGCTTTTTTGTCGACCCGCATATGGTGCAAATACACTTCAGCGCCCAAATCGGGGCCGACAGTGGGCAAACCGGCACGGGCAATCAGGGCGGTGAGTCGCTGGGTGAAAGTCGCGTCCACCAAACCCAAACGCTGCGACAACTGCGCGGCCATGACCATGCCGCAACCCACGGCCTCACCATGCAGCCATTCGCCAAAACCCAAACCGGCCTCGATGGCGTGGCCAAAGGTGTGACCAAAATTCAGAATGGCTCGCAAGCCCGACTCGCGCTCGTCTTGCCCCACCACATGGGCTTTGATTTCGCAACTGCGCTTGACCGCGTAGGCCAAGGCTTGCGGGTCGCGTTGCAGCAAAGCGTCTAGGTTGTGGTCTATCCAATCAAAGAACGCCATGTCAGCGATGGGCCCGTATTTGATGACCTCGGCCAAACCCGCGCTGAGTTCTCGCGCCGGCAAGCTTTGCAAAGTGCCAAGGTCGCAGACCACACGCTCGGGTTGGTAAAACGCACCGATCATGTTTTTGCCAATGGGATGGTTGATGGCGGTTTTGCCGCCCACCGAGGAGTCCACTTGCGCCAGCAAGGTGGTGGGCACCTGCACAAACGGCACGCCGCGCATATAGCAAGCCGCAGCAAAACCGGTGATGTCACCCACCACGCCACCGCCCAAAGCAAACAACACGGTTTTGCGGTCGCAGGCGTTTTCTAGCAAGACATCAAAAATGCTTTGCAAGGTCTCCCATGTTTTGTAGGCCTCGCCGTCGGGCAGGCTAAGGGTGAGCACCTTGGGGTAATGCGCCGACAAACTCTGCTGCAAATGCTGGGCGTACAAGGGGCCTACCGTGTCGTTGGTGACGATGAGTGCGGTGGAGGCAGCAGGCAAGCCTTGCCAAGCAACTTCTTGCGCGAGCAAGCCCGCGCCAATGCGAATGCCATAGCTGCGCTCGCCCAAATCGATGGCGACTTGGGTGTGGGTGTCAGGATGCATAAGGAGGTGTTTCTGCCAAAGGCAAGAGTCCGGCGAGTTCGAGTTGGCTCATCACCATGGTGACCATGGACTGAATATGCGGACGCTGGGTTTCAATCACGTAATGGGCGGTTTCTTGGTAGAGGGGGTCGCGTTGTGCAAACAGTTCTTTCAACTTGGCCAGCGGGTCTGCGACTTGCAGCAATGGCCGTTGACGGTCGTGGCGCAAGCGGCGAAAAATTTCTTCAGGGCTGACACGCAAGTAACACACCGTGACCCGCTCGCGTAACAAGGCACGGTTGTGTTCGCGCAAAACCGCTCCGCCGCCGGTGGCCAACACGCCCATGTTTTGGCGGGTGAGGTCGTCCAAGGTTTGGCTTTCGATGTCACGAAATGCAGCCTCGCCTTGTTGTTCAAAATATTCTTTGATGCTGCAGCCCAAGCGTTGCTCGATGACGTGGTCGGAGTCCACAAACGGGCAACCGAGCTTGCGGGCAAGTTGACGCCCGACTGTTGACTTGCCGCTACCGGGCATACCCACCAAGGCCAACACGATAAATACTTCCTCACGGTGCTAAAGCACGTTGCGTGAGCATTTTAGGGCTTAGGAATATCAGCAACTCTTGCTTGCTGCGCTGGTTGCTGCGGTTGCCAAACAACCACCCCAAACCCGGCAGATGGCGCAAGCCCGGCACACCGGCCAAGTTTTGGCTGTCGGTGGTTTCATAGATGCCGCCAATCATCACGGTTCCACCGTCTTCCACCCGCACTTGGGTGCTGACATGTTTGGTGTCGATGGCAAAACCCGCGGGCGTGCTTTGCCCCACACTGTCTTTGTGCACGTCTAAGTCCATGGTGATGTTGCCCTCAGGCGTGATGCGCGGCGTGACCTCCAAGCGCAAATTGGCTTTGCGAAAAGCGATGGACGTCGCCCCATTGCCCGCTGCGACTTGGTAGGGCAACTCGGTGCCTTGCTCTATCATGGCCTTGGCTTGATCGGCCGTGACCAAGCGCGGGCTGGCCACCACCCGGCCCAAGCCTTCGGCCTCAAGAGCAGACAACTCCAGCGCCAGCATCCGTGTTTTGGACGCGTTGAACAAACTCAAAGCCAAGGTTGGGGCTTCTTGGCCTTGAAAGCCTTGTGCCGGTAGTTTGATCAGGCTGCTGTTGTTGTCGCCACGACTCATGCGCACCCCCAAGCTGGTGGCAAAACTGTCGGAGGCTTCGATGATGCGCGCCTCAATCAACACCTGTCGCTGCGGGATATCGATGCGCTGTATCAGCAACTCGATTTGCGCCAACTTATCGGCCACATCGGTGACAAACAATTGGTTGGTCAACACAGTGGGTGAGCCTTGAATTTGC
>Ga0209188_1000051_pt1 | contig 136902 bp, 132 predicted proteins | sample C_130625_EF_Meta_FD_187307 | JGI IMG/M metagenome (GOLD analysis project Ga0209188, IMG submission 187307) | Freshwater microbial communities from Lake Croche, Canada to study carbon cycling - C_130625_EF_MetaG (SPAdes) (version 2) | ecosystem: Environmental > Aquatic > Freshwater > Lake... | reverse complement strand
CAGCCCTGCTTTCGGTGTTGCACCCGTTTGTCAGGCAAATTCATAATAGGACTGTTTAATTTGCTTAACATAGGTGTTAACTCTATGCAGGCATAGGGTTTTCAAAAAAAATTGAAATGAATTTAAAACCATTATGGATTTCTAAAGTTTTAAAAAAAAAGCAGTTTTGGGAATTTTTTAAGTCTCACAAGTTATTTTGGGTTGGTATGTCATCCGTTAAGTGGCTTGGGGCGTTAAACCACCAACATTGTTAAAACTTCAAAGCCATGAACAAATCGCACACAGACCAACTGCTTTCCGAACTTGCTGAATCCAAGCTCAGCAAAGCCTACGTTCCTTCAGAAAACACCCCTATCCGCAACACTTTCGAGCGTATCCGCAGCCAAATGGCGCAAGAGGCAGAGCAAAAAAGCCGCCCTGTTTCACGCCTTTATCCTGGCCTACGTGCCCTCAGAGCCTAAGTTCAAGTTTATTTTGAGTCCCGTCAAGGGCAAGTCGTAGCGGCTTTCCCATTGCTGACCGGTCTTGATGGGCCAAGCATCGGTCCAAGTCCCCGTGGTAATCACATCCCCCGCCTGCACCTCAGGCGCACCTGGGCACTGCCGCAAGGCCTTTAAAAAATGCAGCAAAGCCATCAAGGGGCTGTCCAGCACGTTGCTGGCGTGTCCCGTCTCCACCGTTTTTCCCTCGTGAACCAATTGCAGCGATAAACCCGATAGCAGCGTATGCAAGGCCTCGCCGTCAGAGGCCACGTCGCGCACTGGCAAAGCTTTGCCCACCAACAAATGCGCATGCAGTGCGCTGTCGGTGATGGTGTCGGCTACTTTGAAGCGCCAATCGGCAGCATGGGACTGCACGATTTCAAAGCCACACGCCATCCATTCGATAGCTTCAAACAGGCTTTGTGCACTCAGGTCCGCCGAAGGTGTGCTGCGCATACCAAACACCAGTTCGGGCTCTAGGCGCGGTTGGCTCATGTGGCTGATATCGACACTGCCTTCACCATGCGCGTTGGCGTAGGTGAGTGTGGCGTCCCACACCGTGCCCCAAATGGGTTCGAACACTTGATAACGCTCCCAAATACTGCGGTTGGTGAAACCGATTTTGAAGCCACACGGTTTTTCGCCGCGCTGAATGCGCAACTGGCGCACTTGCAAAGCGGTTTGGTAAGCAAGAGAGGCATCGTTGGGTATGCTGGCTGCGCTGTCTGCGGGCCACAGGTTGGCTTGGTCGATGTGCTGCAAAAGTGTTTCGGGTGTCATGGTGGGTGCTCGTTTGGGGCAGGGCGCAGACTATCATCGCCCATGGCTATCAAATCTACCATCTATAAGGCGCAACTGCAGATCGCCGACATCGACCACGGCTACTACGCCGACCATGCGCTGACCTTGGCGCGTCACCCCAGCGAGACCGACGAGCGCATGATGGTGCGACTCGCTGCGCTTTCCATGAACGCGCATTGGGTGCAAGACCTGTGTCAAGGAGACGCGGTCTTGGCGTTTGGGGCGGGCTTGTCCGACCCTGATGACCCCGATGTATCGATCACCGATTTCACCGGCCGAAAGCGGGTGTGGATTGAGGTGGGTCAGCCGGAAGAAAAACCTATGCAGCGCGCTTGCAGCAAGTCGGATGCTGTGCTGGTTTATGCTTTTTCCCATTCGGCCGATATCTGGTGGCGCGGCATAGAGAACAAACTGCACCGCAACGATAAGCTCAAAGTGATACGCATACCTGCCCAGGCGTCACAAGCCATGGCGGCCATGGCCGAGCGCAGCATGCAATTGCAAGTCACTCTGCAAGAGGGCGGCGTGACGCTGAGCAGCCACTTGGGCAGTGTGCATTTTGAGCCTGTGGTGTGGCGCTAGGGTGGTCAGTGCGCGCTGGGTAATTCGTCCCAGCAGGTGGTAAAGCGTGGCGAACGGTTGGCGCTGCGCATGCGCCAGTCGCGGCTGGTTCCTGTGGCAGCGAGATGGATGGTGTCGCGTCCGAAATGCAGGTTGAGGTGATCGAGTGTTTTCATCAAGGCTGCATCCCGTGTGCGTGTCACCGTGTCCTCAAACAAACCGTGTTGCTGCCGCCGCGCTTCGCTTAACGCGGTGAGCATTACCCCCGCTTTTTTATAGGCAAAACCAGCGCGAAATATTTTGCGCAAAGCCACCCACACCGCATCGCTGAGCAAACGGCTGTCGTCGCTGGGCTCGGGCAAAGGTACCAACAAACTGGCGTTGTACTGGGGCTCATCGGGCTTGAAGGGGTTGGTGCGGATGAACACATGCACCGCGCCCGCCAATGACTGTTGGGCGCGCAGTTTTTCACCTGCCCGCGCCACATGCGCACTGAGTGCTTCGCGCAACTCGACCACGTCATGCACCGGCCTGCCAAAGCTGCGCGAGGCCATGATTTGTTGCTTGGGTGGCGTGATGTCTTCCAGCCCCAAACAACTGATGCCACGTAACTCGCAAACGATGCGCTCCATCACCACGCCAAAGCGCTCACGCACACGGGCAGGCGGGGTGTTGCGCAAGTCGAGCACGGTGTGAATATCCATCTCGGCCAAGCGCCGCGCTGTGCGGTTGCCCACACCCCAAACTTCGCGCACCTCGGTTTGCGCCATCCAGTCTTGGCGCTCGGGGCGCGACAGGGCGTTCAAATCGCACACGCCCTCAAACACCGCTTGTTTCTTGGCGAGGTGGTTGGCGAACTTGGCCAAGGTTTTGGTTGGGCCTATGCCCACGCACACGGGCAAGCCCGTCCACAGGCGAATACGCTGGCGCATCTGCCGCCCCAGCGCCACACCACCGCCGTGCAGCGGCAGCACTTGCTCGACGCGCAAAAAGCTCTCATCGATGCTGTAGACCTCAAGGTCTGGCGCGTAGTCGCGCAAGATGTCCACCACCCGTTGGCTCATATCGGCATACAGCGTGTAGTTGGAGGAAAACGCCTCGATGCCATGCAGCAGCGCCAAGTCTTTGAGCGAGAACCAAGGCGCGCCCATCTTCACGCCCAGTGCTTTGACTTCGTTGGAACGCGCCACCGCGCAGCCATCGTTGTTGGAGAGCACCACCATGGGTATGTTGTGCAGCCGCGGCTGAAACACGCGCTCGCAACTGACGTAGAAGTTGTTGACATCCACCAGCGCAAACTGTGCAGGCGTGTTCATGTCTAGCCTGCGCGTTTCAAACGTCGCACCACACCGACCACCACGCCCCACACTTCCAAAGGGCGCTCGGCGCTGAGCACAATGGCTTGGTAGGCGGGATTTTCGGGGTGCAACTCGATGCGCCCGTGTTGTTGGTGCAAGCGTTTGATGGTGTAGTCGCCTTCAACCACGGCGATGACGATGTCGTTGTGACGCGCTTGCAGCGAGCGGTCCACCACCACTTTGTCGCCGTCTTCGATGCTGGCGCCGCGCATGGAGTCGCCGCGCACATTGAACATGAAGGTAGCGGGTTTGTGGCGCACCAAATAGTCGTTGAGGTCCAGGCTGTCTTCGGTGTCGTCCGCGGCCGGCGAGGGAAAGCCCGCCGACATGCGGTGCAGCAGCAAGCGCAGCGGCGTGCCGCTGGGCTGGGCTTGCAGGGTTTGGGGGTGTTGGTGCAGGGTTGGCATGTCAAGAGGGCATAAATACTGTATAAAAACACAGTTTAACGGAGTTTAATCAGGTGCGTAAAAAGCAGGGTGCTGGGTGCGGTGCTATCCTGCACGCCCCAGCCATGGCTGCCCAACTGCTTTGTAGACCAAGGTTTTCACCATGACGATTCCCTCCCTGATGCGATTCATCGACCACGGCAGTGGCGGTACCCCTGAGGTTTTGCAAGCCGCCCAGACCGGCGTGCCGGTGCCGGCCGTTGGCGAGGTCTTGGTCAAGGTGGCTTATGCCGGCGTCAATCGCCCCGATTGCTTGCAGCGCAGCGGTCGCTATCCGCCGCCACTTGGGGCCTCGCCGATTTTGGGCTTGGAAGCCTCGGGCCATGTGGTGGCGCTGGGCGAGGGCGTGACGCAGTGGAAGCTGGGCGACGCTTTGTGTGGCTTGGCCAATGGCGGTGCTTATGCCGAGTACGTCAGCATTCCCGAGGGGCAAGCTTTGCCTATTCCCGCGGGTTTAAGTCTGTTGCAAGCAGCGGCCTTGCCCGAAAACTATTTCACTGTCTGGACCAATGTGTTCCAGCGCGGACGTCTGCAGATGGGCGAAAATTTCTTGGTGCACGGCGGCTCGTCCGGTATTGGCTTGACCGCCATTCAGCTGGCTAAAGCGTTTGGCGCTAAGGTGCTGTGTACCGTGGGCAATGCAGCCAAGGTGGCGGCTTGTTTAAAGGCCGGAGCCGATGTGGCCATCGATTACCGCCAGCAAGATTTTGTTGCCGAGGCGCTCGCTGCCACCGAGCAAAAAGGCGTGAACGTCATTTTGGACATGGTGGGCGGCGACTATATGCAGCGCAATTTACAAACGCTGGCCATCGACGGCCGCTTGGTGCAAATCGCGTTTTTACAGCCCTCGAAAACCGAAGTCGATTGGATTGCGCTGATGGTCAAGCGACTCACCTTCACCGGCTCCACCTTGCGCCCGCGCAGTGCGGCAGACAAAGCGCAAATGGCCTACGAGTTGAAAACCCAGGTTTGGCCCTTGCTGGAAAAGGGACAAGCTTTGCCTGTGATTCACCAAGTGTTCGACTTGGACCAAGCCGCGCAAGCCCATGCGCTGATGGAGTCGTCCACCCACATTGGCAAAATCATGCTCAAGGTGGCGGGGGGCTGATGAAATTGATGCGGAGTTTTGTTTTGTTTATCTGCGCTGTTGCAGGCTGGCTGTCTTTGGCGCTTGCCGCTGACAAGACGCCCGCCAACGAGCCTGTACACGCTGCCCACTCGCACGGTGTTGGCAACTTGGAACTGGTAGTGCAGGGCGGCACGGTCAAAGCCAGTTTTGAAATACCTATGGAAAGCCTGCTGGGCTTTGAGCACTTGCCGCGCACGCCCGAACAAAAAAAGGCCATGGCCGATTTGCAGACCGCTGTGGGTCAGGCCAGCTACTTCATCAGTTTGCCAGCGGCCGCCGACTGTCAGTCCAAATCGTTGCAGGTTAACGCCGATATGTTCAAGGGTAAAAAGTCCGAGCACAGCGACTTGGATGCAGAGCTCGAATTCAGTTGCGCTCAGCCCAACGCTTTAAAGCAGCTTGAAATTCCCTTGTTCAAAAAACACCCTCGGCTCAGTAGCCTGAAGGTTGATATGGTCAGCCCCAAAGGCCAGGCCAGCGTCATCCTCAAAGCCAAAGACCCCCTGCTTCGCTGGTAAACCGTGGCCCACGCCCTTAAGCTTTCGCAACTCTCCCACGCTTGGGGTAATGCGCCGCCCTTGTTTGAGATTGCGCAGCTGGCGCTGTTGCAGGGTGAAAACTTGTTCATTCAGGGCCCTAGCGGCTGCGGCAAAAGCACTTTGTTGGGCATGTTGGCAGGCGTCATTTCCGTCAGCCATGGTCAGCTTGAAGTGCTGGGGAAAGACATGGCGCAGCTCAGCAGCGTGGGGCGCGACCGCTTGCGCGGCGAACACATGGGCGTGATTTTTCAGCAGTTCAATTTGCTGCCTTATCTTGATGTGCAAGCCAATGTGCTGTTGCCCATTCGTTTGTTTCCCAGCCGCGCACAATCCGCCGCCCAAGCATGGGGCGAGGCCCAAAGCCAAGCGCTGCATTTGATCCAGACTTTGGGGCTACCGCAAAGCGTGTGGCATCAACCGGTCCATCAGCTATCGGTAGGGCAGCAGCAGCGCGTGGCTGCGGTGCGTGCCCTCATGGGCAGCCCGCGCTTGCTGATTGCCGACGAACCCACCTCGGCTTTGGATGAGGTCAATCAGCTTGAATTCCTCGATCTGCTCCTAGCGACAGCGCGCAGGCAAGCTGCCAGCGTGGTCATGGTCAGCCACAACCCGCATTTGGCCCATCGTTTCGATCAGGTGTTTGCCATGCCTTTGCGGGGTCAAGCATGATGTGGCTCAATTTGGCTTGGCGCAGTGCGTGGTCTCGCAGGCAAGCACTGGCCATGGTGATGGTGTCTGTCAGCGTGTCGGTGCTGATCTTGCTGGGCGTTCAACAGTTGCGCGAGGACGCCAAGCGCAGTTTCTCCAATGCCTTGAGTGGTGTCGATCTCATCGTGGGGCCACGCGGCAGCGCCACCGAACTCATGCTCTACAGCGTGTTTCAAATTGGCCGGCCCTCGCGCAACATGGGCTATGCAGGCTATGAAGCTTTGGCGCAGTTATCCCAAGTGCAGTGGGCCGTACCCATACAGCTGGGCGACAGCTATTTGGGCCACCCTGTACTGGGCAGTACGCCAGAAATATTCACTCACTTTAAAAGCCAAGGGCGGGGCTTGCAGTGGGCCCAAGGGCGGGCGTTTGCAGACCCTCTCACCACGCCTGAAGCTTTGAGCGAAGTGGTGTTAGGTGCCGAGGTGGCCAAACGTTTTGGCCACAAGCTCAATGACAAACTGGTGCTCACCCACGGCCAGTCCAGCGGCTTGGACACCGAGCACGAAGACCACCCCATGACCGTGGTGGGCATCTTGGCGCCCACCGGCGCACCCATAGACCGCAGCGTCATCGTCAGCTTGCAGGCTTTCGAGGCTATCCATGTGGGTTGGGGCATGGGCATTTCGCCCAGTGCATTCAAGGCGGCAGGCGGTGCGCAGCAGGCCTTGGACATCAAAGATTTGCAACCCTCTAGTCTGTCTGCCGTGTGGGTGGGTTTGCACAACCGCGCCGAGGTGTTCTCGGTGCGGCGCAAGATAGAAAGCTTGGAGCGCGGTCAATTGATGGCAGTCATGCCTGGTGTTGCCTTGGACGAGTTGTGGCAAATCGTGAAGGTGGTTGAAAACACGCTTTTGCTGGTGGGCATGTTGGTGGCGGTCAGCGCGATGTTGAGCGTGGCGGCGGTGTTGCTTGTAGCCATGGCGGGGCGGCGCAAAGAATTGGCGATTTTGCGGGCTATGGGCGCGGCACCTTTGGCTTTGATGGGCTTTGTGTTGCTCGAATCTTTGTTGGTGTGCGTCGCCGGTATAGTTCTCGGGTTTGTGCTGTGCCAAGCTTTCTTGCTGCTGGGTCAAGACCTGTTGCGCACAGAGTTTGGTGTGTTGGTGCAAGTAGGATGGCCCGCATGGCAGGCATGGTGGGCTTTGGGCGCTTTGTGTGGCGTGGCTTTGCTGGCCAGTCTGGTTCCTGCGTGGCGAGCTTACAGCCTGTCTTTGTCGGATGGTTTGCATCCACCCTCGGTGTGACTTGAAAGGAATTCGGTATGCGTTGGACATGGTTTCATTTCATTTCCCGTTGCATCAGCGCTTTAGCGTTGACAGCAGCGGTGGGCGTGGGCGCAGAAACCCCTGGCTACAACCTCATCGATTGGAACGACCTCATGCCTGAAGCTTGGGTGAAGGACATGACCAAGGAAATGGCAGCAGCGGGCAAACTCTCCAATTTGCAAGACAACAGCGAAGAAGCCAACAAGGCCATGTCTGCAATGCGCAAAAAATTCGATGAAGCGCCCATTGTCAAAGCGCAGCTCAACAAAAAAGTCCGCTTACCCGGCTATGTCGTGCCTCTGGACGCGGAACGCAGCGAAAAACGTGAGTTTTTGTTGGTTCCCTATTTTGGTGCCTGCATCCATACGCCGCCCCCGCCAGCCAATCAAATTGTGCTGATTCGCCCCACGGCGCAAAGCAAAATCAAGAAATTGCCTGAATCTATGGACATTGTTTGGGTGGAAGGCGAGATCAAAGAGGGGCGGGTCGCCACCTCCCAAGGCGTCAGTGGTTATTTGCTTGAAGCCATTTCTGTCGCACCCTATGAGGTAAAACCGGTCAAACGCTGACTACAATGCGTTGAGCATTTATTTAAGTTTAAAACATGGAAACCCCAGACCCCACCGAATTGGCTGAAATCGCCACCGATCCATTTAAGACCTATTGCGCCTTGCTGGTTTCTACCTTGGCTTTGATTTTGGCGCTCAATAATTTGGGTGGCGCTAATACCGGTAAAGAAGCAACGATGACCAATATCCTTGCGGCCAATATGTATTCCTTTTACCAAGCCAAAAGCATTCGGCAAACCGAATACAAATTGGCTGCCGATCGAATTGAAATCGAGTTGGCCACCCAAAAACCCAGTGCCCAAGCTTCAGAAATGATGCAAGCCAAGCTGGCAGCCTACAAAAAGAACATCGAGCGCTACGAGTCTGAGCCCGAAACGGGCGACGGTAAAAAAGAGCTCATGGTCAAGGCCAAACACCTCGAAGAAGAGCGCGACCTTGCCTTGCGCAAAGACCCTTGGTTTGACTATGCCGAGGGCTTGCTTCAACTGGCCATTGTGCTCACCTCTGTCGCTATCATCTCCAACCGTCGCGCCATGTTTTATGCTGCCATTGTCTTGGGGTTTATAGGCACAGCTTCTACCCTCAACGGTTACTTCCTTTTTTACTAAACTATCCACTTCACTTCAAAGCGAGACTGACTTATGGCAACCAATATTGATCAATCCAACAATCTGGTGATTGGCAACGGTGTGACTTTCAAAGGGACTCTCAATGTGCCTAAGAAAGCCACCATTTACGGCACCGTTGACGGTGAGTTGACGGCGGAAGAAATCTTTATTGGCCAGTCGGGAAAAATCACCGGCAAAGTCACTGCCCGCGCCATTGAAGTTGAAGGTGAATTGCACCAAGTCATTCACTGCCGTGACCATTTGCACATTCGCGCCACCGGCAAAGTCTCGGGCAAGCTCGAGTACTCACAAATCCAAATCGAACGCGGCGGCGAGTTCCGTGGCGAAATGCAGCAAGTGGGTGCTGCGCCCGTTTACCCCGCTGGCAGCAACCCCGCTCCTGCCAAACCCGCCATGTCTGCACCTGCTGTCACTGCTGCACCCACTGCTGCTGGCGGCAATAACGCCAACAATTAAACCTGCACTTAAGCCGCCGAGAGCGGCTTATTTGTAGGGGTTCTCGCAAACCGCTTGAGGCGCTTGCCGCATGCACCGGCAAGTAAAGCCAAAGCTTTTCAAGTTCTTTTTTTCAATGCCTCTGACCGAGGCATTTCTTTTTTGGTCTGCCGGTACATACAGCTTGGGCTCAAAACTGTGCTGAATTTTTTTACCGTCTTTCATGTCAAAGCTCGCGCCCACACAATAAATAGGACCGCTTAAGCGGTTACTTACCTCAAACATCATCAGCTGCGGGTCGTCGCTGGACCAACCCGATTGGATGCTGATTTGTTTAAGTTCAGCTGGCGACAAGTCGAAACCGCGCAGCTGCTCTTTGCCGCTCCATGCACCCATGGCCCACACCGATCCTGCGCCCATGGTCAGGCAAATGGCTACCCACCTCTTCATAGCAAGGGCAGTATGTCTTTCAATGTGTGGCCGCTGTAGGTGGGGCGGGGCCCCAGTGTTTCAAAGGGCAGTCCTTGGCGGTTGACCCAGAAACTTTTAAAGCCAAACCAGGTTGCGCCCAGTGCATCCCAGCTGTTACTAGACACAAACAGCACCTCTCTGACATCCATGGGATAGTGGTGGGTGACCAAGCCGTAGCTTTGTGGTGAGGTTTTAAATTGCCGCACCTCATCGACCGATAAAACCTTGTCAATCAAGCCGGTCAGGCCGGCACTGCTGACCGCCTTGGCCAGCATATCGGGACTGCCGTTGGACAAAATAGCGCAGCGCATGCCAATGGCTTTAAGGTGCTGCAAGACGTCCCAGTTTTCTTCAAACGGGCTGAGTTGGGCATATTGGTCCATCAGCTGTTTTTGTTTGGGCGGTGTGAGCTCTAACCCCAATTTTTGGCAAGCGTATTGCAAGCCTAGGCGGGTGAGGTCCCAAAAAGATTGGTAGTGCCGACTGCCCAAGGGGTTCAGCGGGTCGCTCAAAGACACCAAGCGGCTGTATTCGATTTGTTTGTCGCGCCATAAAACCGACAGGGCGCTGCCTTGACCGGGAAACAAGGTTTCAGCCATGGCACCGATCGAATACACATCGAACAAGGTACCGTAAGCGTCAAAAACCACCAAACGAATCATGGCGTGTTCCTATTCATATTCTTGTACTTGCACGAACTACGTAGCAATCTTTAGTGTCAAGGCCCTCATCGTATACTTATTTTATGAAAATTCTCATTCTCAACGGACCGAATCTCAACTTGTTGGGGACACGAGAGCCGGAGCAATACGGTCACACCAGTTTGGCCGATGTCGAGGCTTTGTGCCGCGCCACTGCAGCGCCTTTGGGCTTAGAGTTGGACTTTGTGCAAAGCAACCACGAAGGCGAATTGATTGACCAGATTCATGCTTATGGGCAACTGTGCCAACAAGGCCAAGCTATCGGTGCTGTTTTCAATCCTGGCGCGTTCACGCATACCTCAGTAGCTTTGCATGACGCCATCAAGGGCACAGGTTTGCCTGTGGTTGAAACCCACATCAGCAATGTGTTTGCCCGTGAGGCTTTTCGCCATCACTCGTTTGTATCTCCCGTGGCTGTGGGCGTCATTGCCGGTTTGGGTATCCAGGGCTATGCTTTGGCTATACAAGCACTGGCGCATCGCGCTTCCAACTAAAGAAAAAGATGAATATTCCGGTTGTGTGTGTCTTGGCCGCTGGCGTCATGCCTTTATGGGGGGCGGCTATTGCGAAATGGGGCTTCAAGGGTTTTGATAACCACAACCCGCGCCAATGGCTAGCCGAGCAAACCGGTGCGCGAGCCCGCGCCAATGCGGCCCAGCACAACAGTTTTGAGGCCTTTCCTTTTTTTGCTGCGGCTGTTTTACTGGCTTTGCATTTCCAAGTAGACACCGCCTTGCTCGACACCCTATGCTTGGTATTCGTGGCTGCCAGAGTTTTGTTTTTTCTGGCTTATTTGATGGACTGGGCCAATGTGCGTACCCTTTTGTGGGTTGTCGGCTATGGTGTGTGCGTCGCCATTTACCTACAGATGCTTTAAGCCTCAAGGCCTGCCGCTTTATTCGTTAATCACTTTACAAGGCGCCTTGATGCCGCGTCCTGTTCTCATCTGCTCGCACCGCTCCATGGCTTTGCGTTCAGCCACCGCAGTCATCTTCACATAAATAGAACAGGTGAAAACCATCTTCTCTTGATCCATGCTGCTGTCAAAACTGGCGGCACAGCGACCTATATCGCCTAAATGCGGTTTTTCATTGCGGAAAGCTTCTTGCAGGGGTGAAGGCAAATCATGCAAAGAGACATAGGGGAATTTATAAGCATCGGCTGCGTAGGCCATAGCGCCCGCTATCGTTAAAGAGGCCAGTAAACTTTTGGCTAAAAGGTAAGAATTGCTTGTACGCATGAGCCCATCATAAAACAGTTGCTTGTCATCCTAACCGTCAGCCCGCACGTTGAACGGAGGTCATTTCCTCAGCACCCAAGGTCATTTATGAAAAAGTCACTGTTTTACTTTGCACTGTGTGTGATGTTGGGCTCGCCAAGTATTTCCTCAGCCTACGACCGCGGGTACGACGGCGGACATCGCCATCAAGGACATTATGGCCATCAAGGTCGTCAGGGTTGGGGATGGGCACCATGGGTATCAGCCGCTGTGGTGGGGTCTACTTTGTATTGGGCCAATCAAGCCTATAGCGAGCCCTCCGTCACTGTCATTACGCCTCTCCCGCCTCCTGTCGTTTTAGAGGCCCCCAGAGTCGCTTATTTTTGCCAATCTTCAAGGCAGTACTACCCTAACGTGGCAACTTGCAATATGCCATGGCAGTTGGTGCCTTATTAAGCTCACAGCACCTGCGTTGTTTTGTGCCCTTGACGCGCAGAGTGCCTAACCAAGCCACCCAAAGTTTCTATATCGACAGTGGCTCGTCTGCCTTGGTAGACCTTGTTTTTGAGCCAAGACAACTCTTCTTGCAAGGCTTTTTCTCCCCCCAGTTGGCGGTGCCAGCATTTGATTTCGGGCGCCCATCGGTAACCTCTGGCTTTAAGAAAGTCTTTGGAGTCAAAGGGTGCGCCGGTGGCATACAAACGAACCTGCGCTTGGTTCAATGACTCCAGCAGGCTTAACAAGACCGGCTGTTGACTTTGCGGCAAGACGGCGTTGAGCAGCTCTAAAAGTGCCCAGCAATCCGTTTCCGCTCTATGGGCTTCATAAAAAATACCTTGCGTCTGCAACAAATACTCCAATTTGGCTGAACCCACACCTTCGCTTTTCCAGTCTATGTCTTTGATACTGCATACCCATTGTTTCTCTTCAAAAATGGGCCAACGGTTCTCTACAAAAGGTCGATCAAAAGCTGCGTTATGCGCAATGATGACGCTGGCATTGGCCAAGAATGTTTCAATCTCTGCGTCATCGATGCGTTTGCCACGCACCATCTCGTCGGTGATGTGATGAATTTGGGTGGTTTCGGGGGGAATGGGTCGACCTGGGTCTTCCAGTTCATCAAAAACTTCCAACACACGGTGGACTGTCCCAGCCACTGGATCAAATTCAAAAGCAATCATGCCCAATTCAATCACTTGGTCATCTTGCGCGCTCAAGCCGGTGGTTTCGGTGTCAAGCACTACGGCTTTTTGTAGCACTTGTCCAGGCGCTGTGGGGAGAAAACTTTGTCTGGGGATGAGACGTCGCAAGACCCTGTAATCGGGGTGTTGGGCCAAGGAGTCTGCGAGACTCGCGATGTCTTGGGAAGAAAGTTCTGAGAGGTTCATAAAATGTGGAGGTTGTAGCTTTTGGCTTGTGTGCCAGCTCAGTGAGTTTAAGGGGCAAGCAGTGCGCGGTTTTCACGGTAACACCTTCAGGCCTCACTTAAGAGTCTTTTGCCTTGTCTTGGCTGGGTTCACTAGCGTCGGTTCTGCCCAAGATACGGTTTTCCCAGAGTTGTCTTCATCGGCGCGTGTGCTGGGTTTATATTTCACGCCGCCATCGGACGCTGCCAAGGCCGTGATGGATGCGATTGACCAAAGCCAAACCGAGGTCTTCGTGCAGGCCTATGGCTTTACCCACTTGGCCATGGCGCAGGCGCTCATCCGCGCGCATGAGAGGGGTGTGAATGTGCGTGTGCTGTTGGATGAAAGAAGCGAATACACCAACCGAAATGTGATTGACCTGCTGCGGGAAGCCAAAGTGCTTGTGCGTTTAGATGGTTCACACGCTATTGCACATAACAAGGTCATGGTGATTGATGCGCAGACCGTGATCACTGGCAGTTACAACTTCACCAATGCGGCGCAAAGTCGCAATGCAGAAAATTTATTGGTGCTGGGCTCGCCAGAGCTGGCGTTGAGCTACAAAAACAACTGGCTCACCCATTGGGCGCACAGCCGTTAAGAGATCTGGTCGCGCAAACCCCGGGCCACTTCTTTGACGAGTGCAGGCCCTTGGTAAATCAAGCCGGTATAAATTTGAACTGCATTTGCACCTGCCTGAATTTTGTTTATTGCATCTTGCGCGCTCAAGATGCCACCCACGCCAATCAGCGCAAAGTCAGCGCCTAAAGCGAGGCGCAAAGCCGCAATCACGCGGTTGCTGGCCTCTTTGAGGGGTACGCCCGATAAGCCGCCGCTTTCCTGTGCATGAGGCATGTTTTTGACAGCCTCTCGGGACAATGTGGTGTTGGTGGCAATCACGCCCCAAGCTTGGTCTTTGACCTGTCCATTGACCATGCAATGGGTTTTTAATGTGGCGCACAGTTGCTCGAGTTGCAAGTCATCCAAGTCGGGTGCAACCTTGATAAAAATAGGAACATGTTTTTGGTGTGTATGCGCCAGTTGTGCGCGGGCCTCATCAAGCAAACTGAGCAAGGCAGACAAAGCCGCATCGCTTTGCAGACTGCGTAAATTTTGCGTATTGGGACTGGAAATGTTCACAGTCACATAGTCGGCATAGGGGTAGACCGCGTGCAAGCAGGTAAGGTAATCGTCGGCTGCACGCTCTATGGGAGTGGCCGCATTTTTGCCAATATTGAGTCCCAGCAACATTGGACGCACAGCACCATGGCGAAAGCGGGCGAGTTGCACATTGTGTATGAAACTCTGCAAACCATGGTTGTTGAACCCTAGTCGGTTGATCAAGGCTTGGGCCTCGCTTAAGCGAAACATGCGTGGCTTGGGGTTGCCTGGCTGCGCCAAGGGCGTGACAGTGCCCACCTCAACAAACCCAAAACCCATGGCTGCAAATGCGTCAATGCAATGGGCGTTTTTATCTAAGCCGGCCGCCAAGCCAATGCGGTTGGGGAACATTAAACCGGCGATCTCTAGTGGGTCTTCAATGCGCGACTGCTGGTACAAATACTTCAATGGGTTGTGCTGGGTCGCAGCCAACAGGGCCAAGGTGGCGTCGTGAGCCACTTCGGCATCTAATTGAAATAACAGGGGTCTAAGCAAGGCGTAGGGCAGCAAGGACATGGATAATCGGCGCTCTGACGAAAACAGGAATTGTCACCGATGAGCCAACTCTCCAGCCAAGACGCTCTTAAAGCACAGGTCGCTCAAGCCGCTTTGGCTTATGTGCCCGCCCACACTTGGATAGGTGTGGGAACCGGATCAACCGTCAATTTCTTTATCGATGCCTTAGCCCAAAGCGCCATTCCCATTCTTGGCGCAGTTTCTAGCTCTGTGGCCTCCACCCAGCGCATGCAAAGTTTGGGCATCAAGGTGGTCGATTTGTCGCAAGTCGAGTCTTTGGCTGTTTACATTGATGGTGCAGACGAAATCGATGGCCAAGGCTGCATGATCAAAGGAGGCGGTGCTGCGCTCACGCGAGAAAAAATTGTGGCAGCCCAAGCCGTTCAGTTTGTGTGTATCGTGGACCTCAGCAAGCGGGTTGATGTGTTGGGCACGTTTCCTTTGCCCGTGGAAGTCATTCCCATGGCGGTGCCTCAAATCATTCGCGAGTTCGCCCATATGGGTGGACAAGCTGTTTTACGCATGCGCGAGGGCCAAGTGCTGGTGACCGACAACGGCCAGCATATTTTGGATGTGCATGGTTTGAAACTCTCAGACCCTTTGGCGCAAGAGGCGCTTATCAGCCAATGGCCAGGCGTGGTGACCGTGGGCATCTTCGCGTTTCAGAAAGCCGATATGTGTTTGCTTGCCACCCCGCAAGGGGTGCAAACACTGCGTTACTAACCCGCCATGCCTTGGTGGCGCATCAAGGCGTCTAACGAGGGTTCACGCCCACGAAAGGCTTTGAACGATTGCATGGCCGGACGACTGCCGCCACGCTCCAAAATGCTTTGCCTGTAATGGCGACCCGTCTGCACAGACGGCGTGCCGTCAGGTGCAGCCGTTTCTTCAAAAGCAGCATAGGCATCAGCACTTAAAACCTCGGCCCATTTGTAGCTGTAATAACCGGCAGCGTACCCACCTGCGAACACATGACTAAAGGAGTGCGGCATGCGGTTCCATGAAGGCGGCTGCAAGACCGCCACTTCATCACGCACTTCTTGCAACACAGCCAGCACATCGTTACAACGATCGGGTTCTGTGTGCAAGCGCATATCAAGCAAAGAAAATTCAATTTGCCGCAAAGTTTGCAAGCCGCTTTGAAAGTTTTTCGCAGCCAGCATTTTGTCAAACATGGCGCGTGGCAGGGGTTCACCGGTTTGTACATGGGCGGTCATGTGACGCAGCACCGACCATTCCCAGCAAAAGTTTTCCATGAATTGGCTGGGCAGTTCTACCGCATCCCATTCCACGCCGCTGATGCCGGAGACATCGCGTTCATTGACTTGGGTGAGCATGTGGTGCAAGCCGTGGCCACATTCGTGGAACAAGGTGATGACATCGTCGTGGGTGAGCAGGGGCGGCTGACCATTCACGCCTTCAGCGAAGTTGCAGACCAAGTGGGCGATAGGGGTTTGCAATTGCGCGGTATCGGGGCGCAACCAACGTGCCCGCACATCGTCCATCCATGCGCCCCCGCGTTTGCCGCTTCGGGCGCCAGGGTCTAAGAAGAACTGACCCAGCAATTCGTTTTGACGTTCAATCCGGTAAAACTCAACAGTAGGATGCCATACCGGTGCAGTGTCGGGGCGAATACTCACCTCAAACAAGGTTTCCACAATTTTGAATAAACCCGCCATCACCTTGGGCGCGGTGAAATACGGTTTGATGTCTTGGTCGCTGAAGTTGTAGCGAGCTTGTTTGAGTTTTTCACCAATGAAGGTCCAGTCCCAAGCCTGCGGGTCCTTCATGCCCAAATCGCTAAGGGCGAAGTCACGCATCTCTTTTAAATCATTTTCTGCATAAGGCTTGGCTCGGTGCGCCAAGTCACGCAAAAAATCCATCACTTGCTTGGGCGACTCGGCCATCTTGCTGGCAAGAGACACTTGGGCGTGGTTGGCGTAGCCTAGGAGCGCGGCTTCTTCTTGGCGCAATTGCAAAATTTCGGTGAGCAACGCGCTGTTGTCAAACTGTGGATGCGCAAACTCTGCAGAGGCCCGGGTGGCATGGGCGCGGTAGAGCTTCTCACGCAAATCGCTGCTGAGTGCATATTGCATCACAGGTAAATAGCAAGGCATTTTGAGCGTGAGTTTGTAGCCCGATTGCCCCTCTGCTTGCGCTGCAGTTTTTGCAGCTTGCAAAACATCTTCTGGCACACCTTGCACTTCTGGTTCTTGGGCGAGCACATTCCAAGCATCGGTAGCGTCAAGCACGTGCTCGCTAAACAGTTGGCTGATTTCGGCCATTCGCTCTTGAATGGCGGCAAAGCGTTGTTTGGCAGGACCCACAAGCTCTGCGCCCGACAACACAAAGTTGCGCAAGGCCAGCGTATGCGCCCGCGACTGCTCCTCAGTCAAACTGCCCAAAGGGATGGCCTTGTATTTGGCATACAGCGCCTCGTTGGCGCCCAGACGTGTAAAGAAGTCGGTGACGCGTGGCAACTCTGCGTTGTAAGCGGCTCTGAGCTCAGGCGTGTCAGCCACGCTTTGCAAATGACCCACCATGCCCCAAGCACGGCCAAGTTGCTCTGTGGAGGTATCGAGTACCTTGGCAACAGATATCCAATCTGCGGGGAACTCAGCGCTGGTGACTTGCGCCATGGCCGCTTCAGCTTGTGACAACAGCTGCGTCATGGCAGGCGCAATGTGTTCGGGGCGGACTTCGTTGAAGCGGGGCAGTCCAGAGAAATCGAGAAGGGGGTTGATCATGTGTTTGCAGATAGGGACTGTTGGGCTGAATCCAAGGTGTTGGAGAGCAGCATGGTGATGGTCATAGGGCCAACGCCACCAGGAACTGGGGTGATGTAGCCCGCCACTTGCCTGATACCTTCAAAGTCCACATCGCCACACAACTTGCCCTCGTCGTCGCGGTTCATGCCCACATCAATCACCACAGCGCCAGGTTTGACCATGTCTGCGGTGAGCACATTGCGTTTGCCCACAGCCGCCACGATGACATCGGCTTGCAAGCAGTGGTTCTTGAGGTCTGCGGTCGCACTGTGGCAAATCGTGACCGTGGCATTTTTTTGCAAAAGCATCAAAGCCATGGGCTTGCCCACAATATTGCTTCTGCCAATCACCACCGCGTGTTTGCCTTTGAGGTTGTAGCCAATGCTCTCGAGCATTTTCATGCAACCGTGTGGCGTGCAAGGCCAAAAACAGGGCAAGCCCGTCATCAATGCGCCGGCATTGGCGACATGAAAGCCATCGACATCTTTAGCCGCCGAAATGGCCTCGGTGACTTTGTCTGCGTCGATATGCGCAGGCAGCGGCAACTGAACCAAGATGCCATGAATGCTGGGGTCGTGGTTGAGCTTGTCGACTCTGGCTAGCAAGTCTGCTTCGCTGAGGTTTTCGGGGTATTTTTCCAGTACCGAGCGTATGCCCACTTGCTCGCAGGCTTTTACCTTGTTGCGCACATAAACTTGTGAAGCGGCGTTGTCACCCACCAAGATGACCGCCAAGCCCGGGGTGGTGCCTTGGCTGATGAGGGATTGGGTGCGAGCAGCAAAATCCACTCGCATGTGTTGGGACAGGGCGTTGCCATCGATCAGTTGTGCAGACATCAAAAAACTCACAAAAAAAAGCCCGCAAAAAAAGCGGGCGATCAGAGAAACGGATTCAAACTTTGGCAGTTTGACCCAGCGCAGTTTTCAGCAAATCAGCGACCGTATTGGCGTTGAGCTTTTCCATGATGTTGGCTCGATGGGCTTCTACGGTTTTGATGCTGATGCCCAAGTCATCGGCAATTTGCTTGTTCAAACGACCCGCCACAATGCGCTCGAGCACTTGTGCTTCGCGTGTGGTGAGTTTGGCCATCAAGGCGTCACGGTTGGCGGCGGTGAGGGAGTCACTGAAGGATTCACGCGCTTGGTCAAGCATGCGCTCAACCAGGCTCACCAACTCATCTTCTTTAAAAGGCTTTTGGATGAAATCCATCGCACCTTTTTTCATGGTGTTGACGGCCATGGGTACATCGCCGTGGCCGGTGATAAAAACAATGGGCAAGGGTGACTTGCGTTCAACCAAACGGTCTTGCAACTCAAGGCCAGAGATGCCTGGCATGCGAATATCAACCAAGAGGCAGGCAACCTCCCGAGGGTCGTAGCGGCTTAAAAACGTTTCTGCAGAGTCAAAGCAGCGTACCCGGTAGTCTTTGCCTTCGAGTAACCACTGCAAGGAGTCGCGCACTGCCTCGTCATCATCAACGACATAGACATTGCCTTTTTTGGGAATCAAACTCATCTCAAGCTCCAAAGGCCAGCGTGGCCATTACAGGGGTATCAAAGTTTTACTGGCAGGGAGCCAAAATGAAAAACGACAACCAACTATCAATTTTCCATTGTAGATGTTCTCTGCGGTCATTCGACCGTGGTGCGATTCAATGATGGTTCGGCATAAATTTAAACCTATACCCATGCCGTCGTTTTTGGTGGTGTAAAAAGCTTCAAACACCCTTTCAATGACATCAGCCTTCATACCAGAGCCCGAATCGCTGACCGAAAACTCAATCACATCTTGACCCTCCACCTCTTTGGGCATGACTTGCAATTCCACATGGCGTTGGTCGCTGGGGCGTTGGGCATGTTCGATGGCTTCGGCGGCATTTTTCAAAAGATTGATCAGCACTTGCTCGATCAAAATCGGGTCCACATGCAGTTGCGACAAGCGCTCAGAGACAAACAAGCTGAGTTTGACTTGTCGGCGTCGCAGCTCGATATCGGCCAGATCAACTGCTTCGGCCACGATAGGGGCGATGAAAGAGTTCACGCGGTTGGTTTCACTGCGTTTGACAAAGCTGCGTATGCGCTGAATGATTTGCCCCGCACGCTGGGCTTGGCGTGAAGTTTTTTCCAGCGCCTGAATAAGTTCTTCTTCACTGATCTGATGGCCTTGCAAACGTGTGAGCATGCCGCTGCAATAGTTGGCGATTGCCGTCAATGGTTGGTTGAGTTCATGTGCCACGCTAGAAGCCATTTCTCCCATGGTGATCAAGCGACTCGCCGTCTGCGCTCGTTCAGCCTGCAATGCCGCTTGCTCTTGGGCCAGTCTTCTGGTGGTGATGTCGGTGGAGATAACCATTTGCGCCAGTCTTCCGTCCACCCAGTTGAAGTAGCGGGTTCTGACTTCAAGCCATTTGTGCAAACCGGGAACATAAATCTCGGCATTTTCTGTTTGGGCTTGGGTCAAGTTGTGCGTGGGCATGCCCACCAATTCGTCCACGCTGTCTATGCTTTGGCTTTCACCCAATGGCAGCGTACCGGCTTGGGTGATCAGTTCAAGATGGCCTTGACCAAGCGTGCCAAACCATTGTCTGTAAAGCTTGTTGGCAAACAAGAGCTCTGAGCTACCCAAGGGAGAGACAGATACAGAGGCGTCCAGCGCTTCCAACACGGTGGTGAAGCGTTCATGTGCGGCAGACAGTTGCTCACGGATTTTGTTGGGCTCGGTGATGTCGGTCATGGAGGTCATCCATCCGGTTTGTTGGCCCATTGCATCCACCAAAGGAGAGACATACAACCTGGCGTCAAAAATACTCCTGTCTTTGCGCTTGACCCGGATTTGAAAGCCACTGAGCGTGGTTCGACCATTGAGTTGATCACTGAGTTTGGTGTTGAGCATCTCACGGTCTTCGTCAGGCCAATAAGGAAAGGGGGAGTTAGACCCCACCAATTCTTCTTCGCTCCAGCCGGTCATTTGGCAAAACGCTGCATTCACATAGGTGATGCGGCCATTCATGTCCATGGCCCGCATGCCCGTTAGGATAGAGTTCTCCATGGCACGGCGAAAATTGGTTTCCGTGGTCAAGGCTTGTTGGACTTGCAAGCGCCGGCGGGTATGGCGCCAAGTTCCAATCAGCATCCAAGTCGTCATGCCGCTCAAAAGCATGACCAACCAAAAAAGTCCGCTGCCAATCAATACTTGGGATGTTCTATAGGCTTGCGCACGAAGTTGTAGGCTGTTGCCAATCGGGGATACAGGAACAATGAATTCATAGGCCCTGGACTCCCAGGGTGACATTTCCCACAAACCAGAACGTGGTTTGATGCTTTGCCCAGCCAGTAGCCTATTTTTTCCGTCCACTAATGCGACTGCGTGTCGGGTCGTGATTTCGGGCGGAACACTAAAGCGTAACAAGCCATCAATCGAATACTCCACCATCACAACCCCTTTGAATTGGTTGTTGTTATTGATGGGGATATGAAGTTGAACCTGAGCCTCAGACAGCCCCATTTTTTCACTGGGTTTAATAATGATGGGTGGAGAAAAAATAGCTTGCCGCAATTCTTTGGCCAACAAATACGTGTCTTCGGTTTCAGGGTGGTCAAGCCATGCACCCTGATGGCCTAAGTGTTGCAGGTCTGAGCTGCTGCTGGCAGCACGGGCTCGAATTCGACGGTATTCATCTACCCAAGTGACGCCGGAAATTTCGGGGTATCGTTGGATTAAATCGGCGGATTGCTCATTGAACTCGGACACACTCACTTTGTCACTGCTGACATCGTTGGCCAATTTCATCATTTGCTCTTGTTGTTCTAGCAAGTGCAAACGCATTTTTTGGTTCGCATATTCCAAGTCGCGCTGAACGCTTTCTTGGTCGCGTTCCATCTCTTCGTAGCGCAAGTAGCCCACGCTGCTGATAATAGTCAGAAGAAAAACAGCCACCGCTGCCATGGGTGCTAAAAGGGCAACGCGGTCTTGTCGGTAGGGGGATTGTTTTTTCCACCAAGCCACCCAGCGACGTGTCAAAGGCTTTATCAGAACAGAGATTTTTTGAATAATCATCGTGCTTGAGTTTAGGGCACTGTCGCCCGGCAAAAAAGCAATGCACTTACTAAATTTCATATTAAGAAATGCTAAAGCACTATTTGAAATTCTCCTCAAAACATGCGACACTTTAAGCAAAGCAATCCCCTATGAGGAGACACCATGACTGCCCAAACCAATCCCTTGCGGACCTTTGCGCTTAATGACAGTGACAGCCAAGAAACCCGCGAGTGGTTAGATGCTTTGTCGGCTGTTATTGAAGCCGAAGGGCCAGAGCGAGCCCACTATTTATTGGAGCAACTGCTCGAACACGCCCGTGAAAACAGCATAGACATGCCTTTTTCGGCGAACACCGGCTATGTCAACACCATCGAGCCCGATCAAGAAGAGCGTTGCCCTGGCAATCTCGAAATAGAAGAACGCTTGCGTGCGTATATGCGCTGGAACGCCATGGCCATGGTGGTGAAAGCCAATCGCCACAACCCTGCAGATGGCGGGGACCTCGGCGGCCACATTGGCTCTTTTGCTTCACTGGCGCACATGTTCGGTGCGGGCTTCAACCATTTTTGGCATGCGGAAAACGAGCACCACGGCGGCGATTTGCTTTACATCCAAGGCCATGTGTCGCCCGGCGTGTATGCGCGGGCTTTTTTAGAGGGACGCCTGTCGGAGGAGCAGTTGCTTAACTTCCGTCAAGAGGTGGACGGCAAAGGCTTGTCCAGTTATCCCCACCCCAAGCTCATGCCCGAGTTTTGGCAGTTCCCCACGGTGTCTATGGGCTTGGGTCCGTTGATGGCGATTTATCAGGCGCGGTTTTTGAAATACCTGCATGCCCGCGGTATTGCCAACACCGAAAACCGCAAGGTCTGGGTGTTTTGCGGTGACGGCGAAATGGACGAGGTCGAGTCATTGGGCGCGATTGGTTTGGCGGCGCGAGAAAAGCTCGACAACCTGATTTTTGTGGTGAACTGCAATTTGCAGCGCTTGGACGGCCCGGTTCGGGGCAACGGCAAGATCATTCAAGAGCTAGAAAGCGAGTTTCGCGGCACAGGCTGGAACGTTATTAAATTGGTCTGGGGCAGCAACTGGGACCCCTTGTTGGCGCGTGACCATGATGGCGCTTTGCGGCGCATCATGATGGAAACCGTTGATGGCGACTATCAGGCCTTGAAAGCCAATGACGGCGCTTATGTGCGCAAACATTTCTTTGGGCGCGACCCGCGCACCTTGGAGATGGTGGCCAAGATGAGCGACAGCGATATTTGGAACTTGCGCCGAGGCGGCCATGATCCCCAAAAAGTTTATGCAGCCTTTTCAGCTGCGGTCAAGCACCAAGGTCAGCCCACGGTCTTGCTTATCAAAACCGTCAAGGGCTTTGGCATGGGTTCATCTGGCGAGGGCAAAAACACGGTGCACCAAACCAAGAAGCTGACCGACGAAGACATCAAAATTTTCCGCGACCGTTTCAATATTCCCATCCCCGACAGCCAGTTGTCTGAATTGCCGTTTTACAAGCCGGCCGACGACACGCCTGAGATGCGCTATTTGCACGAGCGTCGCCAAGCCTTGGGTGGCTATTTGCCCCATCGACGCACCAAGGCCGACGAGCATTTCACCGTGCCCTCGCTGGACATCTTCAAGGCCATCACCGAGCCCACGGTGGAAGGGCGCGAAATTTCCACCACCCAAGCCTATGTGCGTTTTCTCACCCAGCTGTTGCGCGACCAAGCGCTGGGCCCTCGCGTGGTGCCCATTCTTGTGGACGAAGCCCGCACCTTTGGCATGGAAGGTTTGTTCCGACAAATTGGTATTTACAACCCCGATGGTCAGCAGTACACACCGGTTGATAAAGACCAAGTGATGTACTACAAGGAAGACAAAGCCGGTCAGATTTTGCAAGAGGGCATCAACGAAGCCGGCGGCATCAGCAGTTGGATTGCAGCCGCAACTTCTTACTCGACCAACAACCGCATCATGGTGCCGTTTTATGTGTACTACTCGATGTTTGGTTTTCAGCGTGTGGGCGACTTGGCCTGGGCTGCTGGCGACATGCAGGCGCGCGGCTTTTTGTTGGGTGGCACTTCGGGGCGCACCACGTTGAACGGCGAAGGTTTGCAACACGAAGACGGCCACAGCCATATTTTGGCGGGCACCATTCCCAATTGCGTCAGCTATGACCCGACTTTTGCCCACGAGGTGGCGGTCATCATGCAGCATGGCTTAAAGCGCATGGTGGAGAAGCAGGAAAACGTTTTTTATTACCTTACTCTGCTGAATGAAAACTACCCTATGCCAGGTTTGGTGGCTGGTACACAAGAGCAAATCATCAAGGGCATGTATCTTTTGCAAGCAGCCGAGGGCGCGAAAAAAATGCCCCGCGTGAACCTGCTGGGCTCGGGCAGTGTCTTGCGCGAGTCGATTGCAGCACGCGAGTTGTTGTCTGCCGATTGGGGAGTAGCTGCCAATGTTTGGAGCTGCCCAAGTTTTAACGAGTTGGCCCGTGACGGCGCACAAGTTGAGCGCTGGAACCTGATGCATCCCACCGAGAAACCGCAGACCTCCTTTGTGGCTCAGCAGCTGAGTGCACATGAGGGGCCGGTGGTGGCGTCTACCGATTACATGAAAGCCTATGCAGACCAAATTCGCGCCTTCTTGCCAGTGGGGCGCAATTACAAGGTCTTGGGTACCGATGGTTTTGGGCGCAGCGATTTCCGCGCCAAGTTGCGTGAACACTTTGAGATCAATCGCCATTACATTGTGGTGGCCGCGCTCAAAGCGCTGAGCGAAGATGGCACTGTGCCAGCAGCAACCGTGGCGCAAGCGATTCAAAAATATAAATTGCAAGCGGACAAGATCAATCCGCTGCACGCCTAAGGGAGAAAAACGATGGCAATCATGGAAGTGAAGATTCCCGACATCGGCGACTTTGATGAAGTGGCGGTGATTGAGTTGTTGGTCAAGGTGGGCGATAAAGTGCGCGCCGAGCAGTCGCTGATCACGGTCGAGTCGGACAAAGCCTCGATGGAAATTCCGTCCTCGCATGCCGGAGTTATCACCGCCTTGATGGTCAAGCTTGGCGACAAGGTCAAGCAAGGTTCAGTGATAGCGCAGCTTGAGATGGGTGATGTGGCCGCTGTCGCACCTGCGGCGCCTACAGCGCCTGCAGCGCCGCCAGCCGCGCCGCCAGCCGCAGCCCCTATGCCTGCGGTTGTGGCGCCAGTGGTTTCTGTGCCTGTAGTTTCTGCTCCTTTGGCTGCGGTGCCTGCGCATGCGCCCTCTGTGGTCCTCAGCAGCGACTTGCCGCATGCCTCGCCTTCGGTGCGAAAATTTGCCCGCGAGTTGGGCGTGCCTTTGAATGAAGTCAAGGGCAGTGGACCCAAAGGCCGCATTGGTTTGGAAGACATACAAGCCTTCAGCCGAGGCGTGATGTCGGGAGACACGCGCACCCAAGCGCAGTCAAGCAAAGCACCTGCGGGTGACGGCGCGGGCTTGGGGCTGCTGGCTTGGCCCAAGGTGGACTTTGCCAAGTTCGGTCCCATAGAGCGCAAAGAGATGGGGCGCATCCAAAAAATCAGTGGTGCCAATTTGCTGCGCAACGCGGTGATGATTCCGGCCGTCACCAACCATGACGATGCCGACATCACCGAACTGGAAGCTTTTCGCGTCGCTACCAACAAAGAAAACGAGAAAAGCGGTGTCAAGGTGACCATGCTGGCTTTCCTCATCAAGGCTTGCGTTTCGGCTTTGCAAAAGTTTCCCCAATTCAACACCTCGCTCGATGGCGATGCGCTGGTTTACAAACACTATTGGCACATCGGTTTTGCAGCGGATACGCCCAATGGTTTGATGGTGCCGGTGCTCAAAGACGCCGACAAAAAAGGCATTTTGCAAATCAGCGCCGAGATGGGCGAACTTGCCAAAAAAGCCCGCGAAGGCAAGTTAAGCCCCGCAGAAATGACGGGTGCCACCTTTACCATTTCCAGCTTGGGTGGCATTGGCGGGCGCTATTTCACGCCCATCATCAATGCACCCGAAGTGGCCATTCTGGGTGTGTGTCGCAGCCAGATGCAGCCGGTGTGGAATGGCGCTGAGTTTGAGCCGCGCCTGATGTTGCCCTTGTCTCTCACCTGGGACCATCGGGTTGTTGATGGTGCATCGGCTGCGCGTTTCAATGCTTATTTGGGACAAGTGTTGGCTGATTTTCGCCGCGTCATGCTTTGAGGCCAAGGACATTTATGGCACATACAGATATTCAAGTACCCGACATCGGCGACTTCGACGAAGTAGCGGTGATCGAGTTGCTGGTGAAAGTGGGCGACACCGTGGCGGTGGACCAAAGTTTGATTACCGTCGAGAGCGACAAAGCCTCGATGGAAATTCCTTCCTCGCACGCCGGTGTGGTTAAGGAAATCAAAGTCAAGCTCGGCGACAAGGTTAAACAAGGCTCGGTGGTTTTGGTGCTGGAAGTCGCGGGCGCAGCGGATGCACCTGCTGCACCTGCTGCAGTTATCGCACCCGTCAGTGCACCACCCAGCGCACCTGTTACCCCTGTGATCGCCAGTGAAGCTAAGCCATCCACGCCAGCGTCCAGCTACACCGGCGCGGTCGATGTCGATTGCGATGTGTTGGTCTTGGGCTCGGGCCCTGGCGGCTACAGCGCGGCCTTTCGAGCGGCTGATTTGGGCCTCAAGGTGGTGATGGTCGAGCGCTATCCAGAGCTTGGCGGTGTTTGTTTGAACGTGGGCTGCATACCGTCTAAAGCCTTGTTGCATGTGGCGGCGGTGATGGACGAGGTCAGCCATATGTCGGCGCTGGGGGTGGACTTTGGCAAACCCAAGCTCAACCTGGACATGCTGCGGGCGCACAAAGACAAGGTGGTGGGTAAGTTGGTGGGCGGCGTGGGCAGCATGGCCAAAATGCGCAAGGTCACTGTGCTGCGCGGCTACGGCAGTTTTGTGGATGCCAACCATTTGCAGGTGGAAGAAACCACAGGCACCGCTCAAGACAAAACAGGCGGCAAACAAGTGGTGAGTTTCAAGACCTGCATCATTGCAGCCGGCAGTCAAGCGGTTCATTTGCCGCTGTTTCCCGATGACCCCAGAGTGGTCGACAGCACCGGCGCTTTGCAACTTGCCAAAGTGCCCAAGCGCATGTTGGTGGTGGGTGGCGGCATCATTGGTATGGAAATGGCCACTCTTTACAGCACGTTGGGTTCGCGCATCGATGTGGTGGAAATGACCGACGGTTTGATGCAAGGTGCGGACCGCGATTTGGTGAAGGTGTGGCAGAAGATGAATGCCCCGCGCTTTGACAACCTGATGCTGAAAACCAAAACCGTGTCTGCACGCGCCATGGCCAAAGGCATAGAAGTGACGTTCGAAGGCGAGGGCGCACCCGCGCCGCAGGTGTACGACCTGGTGCTGCAGGCCGTGGGCCGCACGCCCAACGGCAAAAAGATTGCCGCTGAAAAAGCAGGTGTGGCTGTGACCGATCGCGGCTACATCAACGTAGACATTCAAATGCGCACCAACGTGCCGCACATCTTCGCCATTGGCGACATCGTGGGCCAGCCCATGCTGGCGCACAAGGCGGTGCATGAAGCGCATGTGGCAGCTGAAGTGATTGCCGGTGAGTTGCAAGGCAACAAGGAGCTGGCGGCCAGCGCCTTCAACGCCCGCGTGATTCCCAGCGTGGCCTACACCGACCCCGAAGTGGCTTGGGTGGGCTTGACCGAAGACCAGGCTAAAGCTCAAGGCATCAAAATCAAAAAAGGCTTGTTCCCTTGGGCTGCCTCTGGTCGCGCCACCGCCAACGGGCGCAACGAAGGTTTCACCAAACTGTTGTTTGATGACAGCCCCGAAGCTCATGGCCACGGCAAGATTTTGGGCGGCGGCATCGTCGGCCCCACCGCGGGCGACCTGATTGGCGAAGTGGCGTTGGCCATCGAGATGGGTGCGGACGCGGTGGACATCGGTAAAACCATCCACCCGCACCCCACGCTGGGCGAAAGCATAGGCATGGCGGCAGAGGTGGCGCATGGCAGTTGCACGGATTTGCCGCCGGCGCGTAAATGAGAGTAAGTGACTGCATAAGAGAGTTTCAAACCCGCTTACTGCGAAATGTCGAAATTCTGCTTCTCCCAAAGGATTTACATGAACACCGAAGCGTTTGAACAAGCTGCCTTGCATTTGCCGGTGCAACAACGAGCCGAACTGGCGCATAAGTTGTTGCTGAGTCTTGAGGAGCAAAGCGAGGAAGAGATTTCGCAGGCTTGGACTGCCGTGGCAGTGCGCCGAGCAACTGAAATTGACAGCGGGCAGACGGAGGTTGTTTCTGCCGAGGAGGTCAGTCTTGCTGCCCGTGCCCTCTTGAGATGAACTATGGGTTTCACCGTGCCGCAATAGCCGAGCACTTGGATCAAGTGGCGCCGCCGTCCCAGTTATTGGGAAGGCCGAATTATCAGGTGAAACTCGCTAATGCTCACCTCAAAACTGGTCAAACCGAAACATCTAGGGCAGCTGGCCTACGGTAAGCACCCAAGCAAGACCCATTTTGTAAATAATATTAATTATTAAAACAAAAAATTTATAATATAAAAGTGTTTATCTGGCTGGGATTTCTATCCTTATGAATCTGATGCAGCTTGCTTGGCGACAGCTACCAGTATTTTTGTGCTTCTTGTTAATGTCAGGCTGCGCCACTTATCACCCGGTCGATGTGGATCAATCCAGGCTGTTGCCGGAGCGGCAACAGCAGGTTGTCGATCAAGTCAAGGCTGCGATGAGTAAAGGTGACATCACAGGCTTGAGCCTTGCCGTGGTCGACAAGGGCGGGTTGCTTTGGTCCGGGAATTTTGGTTTTGCCGATAAAGCTAAGCAGCAAACTCCCAACGCTAACACGCTGTATCGGATCGGTTCCATTACCAAACTGTTCACTGCGACCGCGATCGCCCAGCTGCATGAAAGAGGTTTGCTGGATTTGCACGATCCGGTCAGTAAACACCTTCCGGAGTTGAAGGTCGCCGCTTGTTTTGGCGGGCCGGACATCACCATCGCCCAACCACCACATTAGCTTCCCAATTGGCCTTGCTTTGGTATTTGGCACCACGGCCTTTGAGTTCGTCTTCCAACGAGAACAACAAATGCTTGAGCAACTCAATCTCGGTGTCTTCGTCGTTCTTGAAACCGGTCAAGCTCACGCCTTTGACCAAATATTCGCCGCTGGGTAATTTCACGTCGCGCAAGATAGCTGGGGCGTGACAGACCATGGCGATAGGGCGGTTGCTGGTGTAGAAGTCTTGAATCAGCTTTATGACATGCGAGTCGTGCGCCAAGTCCCACAGCAAGCCGTAACCCTTGTAGTGCATGCTGCTCATACCTTGACTCCTATGGCTGTGAGCCAACCCTGCAAAATATCCCCCACCTCGGCGGCCAAAAAATCGTAAACCGCACGAATCCGTGCACTGGTTTGCAGCTCACGGTGTACCGTCAGCCACATAGGGAACTGCGGCAACTGCAAGGTCGGCAGTAGCGCTTGCACCGAAGGTTCGTCGCGCAGCAGATAGTCGGCCATAAAGCCCACACCCAAGCCGGCTTTCACCGCTGCCCATTGGGCGATCAAGTCGTCGCTGCGCATGGCAAAACGCAGGTCTTTGATAGCGAAGCCTAGCGCCTCAAAACCCATGTCAATATCGCTGTTGTGGTCGCCCGCGATCAGGTCATGCGCCACCAAATCGGCGGCCTGTTGCGGCATGCCTTTACGTTGCAGATAGTCGTGATGTGCGCAGGCACGAATGTCGATGTGGCCAATGAGCTTGGCTATCAGGCTACTTTGCTCTGGGCGCACCATGCGCAGTGCGATATCCGCGTCGCGGCGCAGTAAATTGCTGACATCGTTGCTCACCACCAGCGCGACCGTGATGTCTGGCAAAGCTTGGCGCATACGCGTCAAGATGGGCGGCAACAACAAACACGCTACTGGCTGGCTGGCGCTGAGACGAACCAAGCCTTGCAAACCCGCTGCGCTGCCAGTGGCCATGCGAGAAAAATGTTCCGCACCGGTTTGCATGGTCTGGGCGGCCTCGGCCAAAGCCAAAGCATTTAGTGTTGCTTGCAAGCCTCGGCCGGTGCGTTCAAACAGCACCACATTCAACTGCTGCTCCAACTCGGCAATATGCCGCCCCAAGGTGGGTTGGCTCAAGCCCTTGGCCCGCGCCGCGCCAAGCAGGCTGCCGTGTTCCAAGGCCGCCAAAAACGAAGGGATCAAAGACCAGTTGAAGTTTTTGTTATTCATGTTTGCATATCTGTGGCTTGAATTTATGCAATTGTGCAATGACGTTTACTTAAACACAATGCGCTCATCCGCAACGATTCCACAGGAGAAAAGCATGAATAAACGCCAATTTTTACGTATCGCAGGGGGTGGTGTGATTGCCGCCGCCACCCTCAGCAGCCTGCCAGGTTGCAACTCTGCCATGCCCCCCGAGGCCGTGGCAGCCTGGCAGTCGCCGCCACCAGACATGGACATTCGCCGCTGGGCGCTCTCGCACGCTTTATTGGCACCCCATGCCCACAACCTGCAATCGTGGTTGGTCGATTTGGACACACCCGACACCATCGTGATGCGCATGGACTTACGTCGCTTGTTACCCGACACCGACCCTTGGTCACGCCAACTCGTCATCAGCCAAGGAACGTTTTTAGAACTGTTGGACATGGCTGCCAAGCAGCGGGGTTACCGCGCTGACATCACCTTGTTCCCCGAGGGTGAGTTCGATGCCAAATCCCCCGATGGCCGACCCACTGCGCGCATCCGTTTGGTCGCTGATGCAGCGGTTCAGCCCGACCCTTTGTTTGCCCACATCTTCCATCGCCGCACCCACCGTGGGCAGTATGAAAGTCGCATTCCCAACGCTGATGCGCGTCAAGCTTTGGCCGATAGCGTGAAAGGTTTGCCAGTGAAATTGGGCTTGGTCACGGCGGATGAGCCCAGCATGCAGCAGCACCGTCAAATTGCCATGGATGCTTGGCGCATAGAAATGCAAACCCCACGCACCTTGCTGGAGTCCTACAAAGTATTGCGTGTGGGCCCGCAAGAAATTGCGCAGCACCGTGACGGTATTTCTATCAACACACCCATGCTGCGCGGTTTGGTTGCGCTAGGCTTGTTTGACCGCAGCAAGCCTTCTGAGCCAGACAGTTCGGCCGTCAAAGGACAAATCAGTGATTTCAACGAAAAAATGGCTTCAACACCGGCCTGTGTGTGGCTCAGCACCGCTGACAACACCCGTACCACTCAAATGGGGGCAGGACGCGCTTATGTGCGTTTGCAACTGGCCGCCACAGCCTTGGGTTTGCGTATGCACCCTTTGTCGCAGGCCTTACAAGAGTACCCAGAGCAGGCGCAAAACTACAAAGCCATTCACCAACTTTTGGCTGGCACCGACAGCGATACGACAGTGCAGATGTGGACACGTTTGGGCTATGCGCCCGAGGCCGGCCCTGCGCCTCGTCGGGGCTTGCAAGCGCATTTAAATAAAGCCTGATGTCTTAAGGCAGGTGGTCATTGCAATGGTCTAGATGCTAAGCAGGCAAAAACTGCAGAAAGAAGGCGATACCCAGAGCGATGACGCAGACGATCAGCAAAGCCCATAAACGCCTAGGCCATGTATCGACAGACGCCACAGCATCCACCGGCCACTCACGCAGACCATGCCACATGGTTTGAATCAATCCTTGGCGTTTCACCAAGGTGTAAAACAACACCGCCAAGACATGCAGTGAAATCAGGGCTATAAGCACCCATCGGCCCACATCAGCGTGGTAGGCAGTCAACCAAGAGACCCAGTCTGAGCTGAGCAGTGGCGCTAAAGGGCCGTTAAACCCTATATCGTCATCGCTGCCCAAGCCGCTGGCCACTTGCAACAGCAAAAAAATCAACAGGGCATAGACAGACCATGCACCCAAGGGGTTGTGACCTAAAGTGGCCTTGTCTTCGTCAGAGGAAGAAAGATACTGGCGACTCGCCTGCCAAGAAGGAACAAATGAAGCAAAGCGCGACCAGTGGCCACCCACCACACCCCATACCAAACGAAACACACACAGGGCGAGGACAGCGTAGCCAAAGCGGGCGTGCCAGACCATATCTTCTGTCACCCACACGCTGTAAGCTGCACCCGCCACGGCCAAGACCAAAGCCCAATGGAAAACCCGCGTGGGTAAATCCCATACCTTCAAGCTAAACTTCATCGACTTATTCACAAGGGGCCTCACATGAAATCTTTTACCGTTGCAATGATGTTACTCATTTGCAGTTTCACCTCCGTGCCAGCGCTTGCACAGTTTGCCAAGCCAGAAGACGCGATCAAATACCGCCAAAGTGCTTTGTCAGTGATGGGCACGCATTTTGGTCGTTTGGCCGCAATGGCCCAAGGGAAAATCCCTTACGACGCCAAAGCTGCTGCAGACAATGCAGCCGTGGTGGAGTTCATGTCTAAGTTACCTTGGGCAGCTTTTGGTGAAGGCACAGACCAAGGCGGCAACACCAAGGCCAAGCCTGAGATCTGGTCTGACAACGCTAAGTTCAAAGATGCGGCTGAAAAAATGCAAGCCGAGGTGGTCAAGTTGTCGGCAGCTGCCAAAACTGGCAAGTTGGATGATCTGAAAACCGCGGTGGGCGCTACCGGCGGCACTTGCAAAAATTGTCACGACAATTTCCGCAGCAAATAAAACAGCGTTAGCCTGGGTTTTGAATCGCCGAGCTTGATGAGAGCAGTTCGGTGATCAAGCCCATGATGGCCGCGCTGTTGGCGGAGTAGGGGTCAAACTCGGGGTGTTTCATGGTCACCATGGGGTCGTCCATGCTGAGGTGGACCAAGGCCATGGACCACTCTTTGAATTGCCTTGTCTCGATTTCCCCAAAATAGACGATCTCTGCATGTGCATGCCGGTTGTCGGCGACTATGCGTCGGTAAAGATCATTGACAATGCTTCGCTCCCCTTCGAGCACCTGTATATACAAGCCCTTGCCTTGGCACAGCACCCCCGTGAGGTTATGGGTTTTGTTAAACGCCCTGGCTGTTTCCAAAATTTGGGTGGTGACGGTGGTGGTTTGTGGCCCCACCGCACGGCTGATGTAAATCAATCGGGTAAGCATAGGAATCAATCAGTGGGTTTCTTGCAAAGCATCGCCAAGGGCTTGAACCAAACTGTCGATTTGGTTTTTTTCGATGATGAAGGGTGGAGCGAGCTGAACCGTGTCGCCGCCATAGCGCACATAAAAGCCTTTCTCCCAGCATTTCATGGCAACGTCATAAGGTCGTTTGGCCGGCTCGCCGGGCAAGGCGTCTAACGTGAATCCCGCCGCCAAACCGTAGTTGCGAATATCGGTGATGTGGGGCAAGCCTTTCAAGCTGTGCACCGCCGCTTCAAAATAAGGCGCCATAGCGTTCACACGGCCCAGCAAGTCTTCTTTAACCAAAAAATCTAAGGCGGCCAAGCCCACCGCACAGGCCACTGGGTGGGCAGAGTAGGTGTAGCCGTGGGCGAACTCCAGCATGTATTCGGGGCCACCATGGGCCATAAAGGTGTTGTAGATGTCGGCGCTGGCGAGCACCGCGCCCAAGGGCTGGGTGCCGTTGGTGATTTGTTTGGCTACATTCATGATATCGGGCGTCACGCCAAAGGCCTCGGCCCCGGTGTAGCTGCCGCAACGTCCAAAACCGGTGATGACCTCATCGAAGATCAGCAAGATGTTGTGGGCGCTGCAAATCTCGCGAATGCGCTGCAAATAACCAACGGGCGGGACAACCACGCCCGATGAACCCGAAAACGGCTCGATGATGACGGCGGCAATGTTGGAGGCATCATGCAAAGCGATGAGGCGCAACAGCTCTTCGGCCAAATGCACGCCGTGGGTGGGCATGCCTTTAGAAAAAGCGTTTTCGGGCAGCTGGGTGTGGGGCAAATGGTCAGCTTCTACGCCTTGACCAAAGGTTTTGCGGTTGCCCGGCATGCCGCCCACCGAAATACCGCCAAAGTTGACCCCGTGATAGCCTTTTTCTCGACCAATGAAGCGGGTTTTGCTGCCCATGCCTTTGGCTCGCCAGTAGGCGCGGGCCATTTTGAGCGAGGTGTCTGCTGCTTCTGAACCCGAGCCGGTGAAAAACACATAGTCGAGTCCCTCGGGCGTGAGGGCTTTGAGCCGGTTGGCAAGCTCGAAAGACTTGGGGTGGCCGTGTTGAAACGCCGGTGAATAGTCAAGAGTCGCCATTTGTTGGGCGGCGGCTTGCACCAACTCGGGCCGCGCATGTCCCAAGCCGCAGCACCACAGACCCGACATGCCATCCAAAATTTGGCGGCCATTGACATCGGTGTAATAAACCCCTTGGGCGCTGGCGATCAGGCGCGGCTTGGCTTTGAAGTTGCGGTTGCCAGTGAAGGGCATCCAGTGCGCTTCCAAAAACGCGGCGCTGTAAGGTGTGTTGACGTCTTGCAAAGGTGCATCGTTAGGTTTCATGTTTATCGACGACGTCCGCCGCCCCCCAGTAAGCCGCCCAACACACCGCGGACAATTTCACGACCTATAGCGGAGCCTACGGTTCGCACCGCGCTTTTCACCACCAGTTGCGCCACGCCGTCGTGGCGCCCGCCGCGTGGGCCTGAGCTGCCAAACAGCATGTCAGACACGCCGGCCATCAAACCGCCGCCTTCTTTAGAGGTTGCCTCATTGATTTGGGTTTGGGCTTGTTGCACCGCCGCCTTGTCCATGGCGGGTGCGCGACCCTTGATCAACTCGTAAGCAGATTCACGGTCAACGGTTTTTTCATAAACGCCGGCCACCAGAGAGGTTTGCAACAAAGCTTGGCGTTGATCAGAAGTGATGGGGCCGAGTTGGCTGCCTGGGGGCAACACAAACACGCGCTCGGTCTCGCTGGGGCGACCCTTGGCGTCAAGCAGGCTGACCAGCGCTTCGCCCACGGCCAAATCGGTGATGGCGGCTTCTATGTTCAAGCCCTTTTTTGGGCGCATGGTTTGCGCCGTGGCGGACACGGCTTTTTGGTCGCGTGGGGTGAAGGCACGCAGCACATGCTGCACACGGTTGCCGAGTTGGGCCAGCACGCTATCGGGAATATCCAGCGGGTTTTGTGTGACGAAATACACCCCCACGCCTTTGGAGCGCACCAAGCGCACCACCAGTTCGATGCGCTCAATCAAGGCCTTGGGCGCTTCGTTGAACAGCAAATGCGCTTCATCAAAGAAAAACACCAACTTTGGCTTTTCGGGGTCGCCTATCTCGGGCAGTTGCTCGAACAACTCAGACAGCATCCACAGCAAAAACGTGGCGTACAGGCGCGGCGAATTCATCAGCTTATCGGCCGCCAATACATTGACGATGCCGTGGCCATTGCCGTCGGTTTGCATGAAGTCGTGGATGTCGAGCATGGGCTCGCCAAAGAATTTATCGCCGCCTTGCTGCTCGACTTGCATCAAGCCGCGCTGTATCGCGCCTATGCTGGCGGCGCTGACGTTGCCGTATTCGGTGGTGAATTCTTTGGCGTTGTCGCCCACATATTGCAGCATGGCGCGCAGGTCTTTCAGGTCAAGCAACAGCATGCCGCGGTCATCGGCAATTTTGAACACCAAATTAAGCACACCTTCTTGGGTATCGTTCAAATTGAGCATGCGCCCTAAAAGCAGGGGGCCCATGTCGCTGACAGTGGCGCGCACGGGATGACCTTGCTCGCCAAACACATCCCACAACGTGGTGGGGCAGGGGGCGAAAGCAGGGGTGTCCAAGCCACGGTCTTTCAACACAGCAGCCATTTTGTCGGAGAGTTTGCCCGTTTGGCTCATGCCGGTGAGGTCCCCTTTCACATCGGCCATGAACACCGGCACACCGATGCGTGAGAGGTTTTGCGCCATGGTTTGCAAAGTAACGGTTTTGCCCGAACCCGTAGCACCCGTGATCAGGCCGTGGCGATTGGTCAGCTCGGGCAGCAAAAAACACTCGGCCGAAGCGTTGCGGGCAATCAAGAGGGGATCAGACATGGCGTATCTCTGAATAAAGACCGATAAAAACGGCTGCGGTTTGCAAGAAAACCGGCTTGCCTAGGGCCCCCGAGCTTAGCGCAAAGCAGTGTCAGAAACGGCTGGTGTGGACTCAGTATTGACCCGACGTGCGCCATTGAAGCGCTTGACCCAATAGCTGTCGCTCATGTCTTCAATGCGAACTTGGCCGCCAGAGCGCGGCGAATGTATGAACTTGCCTTCGCCCACATAAATGCCTACATGGCTGAAAGCACGGCGCAAGGTGTTGAAAAACACCAAGTCACCCGGTTGCAATTCAGTTTTGTCAATTTTTTCAGTGTTGGCAGCCTGTGCCTTGGCGTTGTGCGGCAAGACCAAACCCAAGGTGTTCTCGTACATGGCTTGCACAAACCCGCTGCAATCAAAACCTTGTTGCCCTGTACCACTACGGCGATAAGGGGTGCCCAAGTAACCCATGGCGTTGACCACCAAATCAGAGGCTTGGGAGCTGACGTTGAGACCGACAGCGCCCACTTTTTGGCCTACATCGACGACAGCCTGAACCACCCCGCGCTGTATGAGCAGCAGGTCGAGGTCGTCATGCGCAGCATTGTTCGGGGCGGCGTTTGCCCCCAAAGCGCAGAGAAAAGACAGTGTTATCAGGTGTTTAAGCATTGGTTGAGATCATAACCTCGTCAGAAAAGGGGCCCCTTGAAGCACAATCAGGGGTTTTAAGCCTTAAACCCATCGAAGGAAAGCTATGTTTCGCGCACTGTTATTAGAAAAAGAACCTCAATTTCAAGCCTCTGTTCAATCCCTGGACGAGAGCCGCTTGCCCGACGCCGATGTGCATGTGCGCGTGGCTTATTCCACCCTGAACTACAAAGACGGCTTGGCCATCACCAACAAAAGCCCAGTGGTACGTGCTTGGCCCATGGTGGCTGGCATTGATGGCGCGGGCACAGTTATCGCCTCCAGCCACCCCGACTGGAAAGCCGGCGACAGTTTTGTGCACAACGGCTGGGGCGTGGGTGAAACCCACTGGGGTTGTTTGGCTGAGCAGGCCAAGCTCAAAGGTGATTGGCTGGTGAAACTACCCTCTGCGTTCACGCCGCGCCAAGCCATGGCCATCGGTACGGCGGGTTACACCGCCATGTTGTGCGTCATGGCACTTGAGCAGCAAGGTGTGAAGCCTGGCAGCGGCGAGGTGTTGGTCACAGGTGCCACCGGCGGTGTGGGCAGTGTGGCCATCGCCTTGCTGGCCAAACTCGGTTACCAAGTGGTGGCTGCCACCGGCAAAACCAGCGAAGAAGCGTATTTGAAGGGTTTGGGCGCACACAGTTTGATGGACCGCGCCGAGTTGTCGGCCGCTGGCAAACCGTTTCAAAAAGAACGCTGGGCGGGGGTGGTCGACGCGGTGGGTTCGCACACCTTGGCCAATGTGCTGGCGCAAACCCGCTATGGCGGCGCGGTGGCGGCCTGTGGTTTGGCGCAGGGCATGGATTTGCCCACCACCGTCATGCCGTTTATTTTGCGCAATGTTCGCTTGATAGGGGTGGACTCGGTGATGGCTCCTTTGGCGCTGCGCCAGCAAGCTTGGGCGCGTTTGGCCCAAGACTTGGACATCGCCAAGCTGGAAAGCATGATTGAAGAAGTGGATTTAGACCACGCTGCCGAGCGCGCCCAAGCACTTATGGCGGGGCAGGTGCGCGGTCGTGTGGTGGTGAGGATTTAAGCCATGTTGATGGATGCCGATGAATCCCAGTTGGTGCTGATCGATTATCAAGACAAGCTCTTGCCCGCTATGTGGGAGGGTCAAGCCTGTTGGGACAATGCGCTAAAACTGGCGCAAGCCGCGCATCTTTTGGGCCTGCCGGTGTGGGGCACAGAGCAAAACCCCTCTGGTTTGGGCAGTCTGCCCCCCGCCATGAAAGCTTTGTGCAGGCAAACCTTGTCCAAAATGCAATTCAGTGCATGCGAGGAAGGCTTGCTAGAGCTTTTGCAACCCACGCCAGCAGCCAAGCCGGTGCAAGGCAACGCCCGCAGCTTACCCAAGCATCTGCAAAAACCCATCTCCTCCGAGCCAGAGCGGCGCAGCATCGTTTTGGCGGGCGTGGAGGCGCATGTGTGTTTGTTACAAACCGCTTTAGATTTGCTGGAAGAGGAGTGGGAGGTTTGGGTGGTCGCTGACGCCTGCAGCTCGCGTACCGAGAGCAACCGTGACGCCGCCTACGACCGCTTGGCTGGCGCGGGAGCCGAACTGGTGACCACAGAGATGGTGTTGTTCGAGTGGTTGCGTACCGCAGAGCATCCTCACTTTAAGGATGTTCAAGCTTTCATCAAATAAAAATGCACCCATCAGGGGGAGACAAGATGAGTAAATACCAGGCTTTTTACCGCCGGTCTTTAGATGACCGAGACGGATTTTGGGCTGAGCAAGCCCAGCTGATTGACTGGCATGTGCCGCCCAGCCAGATCTGCGATTACAGCCAGCCCCCGTTTGCCAACTGGTTTGAGGGTGGTCAAACCAATCTGTGCCACAACGCGGTGGACCGCCATTTGGTCCTGCATGCCGACAAGCCCGCGCTGATTTATGTCTCTACCGAAACCGATACAGAAGTCACTTACAGCTTTGCCCAGTTAAGCGAAGAAGTGCAACGTATGGCAGCTATTTTGCAAAGCTTGGGTGTGGTCAAAGGCGACAGGGTGCTTATCTATATGCCCATGATTGCCGAGGCCGCGTTTGCCATGTTGGCCTGTGTGCGAATTGGCGCTATTCACTCGGTGGTGTTCGGCGGTTTTGCGTCCCATGCCTTGGCGTCAAGGATTGAAGATGCCAGCCCTAAATTGCTTATCAGTGCCGACGCAGGTTCACGCGGGGGCAAGATCGTGCCCTACAAGCCTTTGCTCGATGAAGCCATTCAACTCAGCCAGCACAAGCCCTCGGCGGTGTTGATGGTCAACCGCGGATTGACTGCTTTCACCACCGTGGCTGGGCGTGACCATGACTACGCCGCCCTGCGCCAAATACATCTGCATGCCCAAGTGCCGTGTGTATGGGTGGACAGCAAGCACATCAGCTACACGCTGTACACCTCGGGCACCACCGGCAAACCCAAGGGCGTGCAGCGCGACACTGGCGGCTATGCCGTGGCCTTGGCCGCCAGCATGCAGCATATTTTCGAAGGCCAAGCCGGGCAGGTGTATTTCTCCACCAGCGACATCGGTTGGGTCGTGGGTCACAGTTACATCATCTACGGTCCACTGCTCGCTGGCATGGCCACGCTCATGTACGAGGGCTTGCCCACTCGACCAGACGGCGGCATTTGGTGGCAATTGGTGGAAAAGTTCAAGGTCACCCATATGTTCAGCGCACCCACAGCGGTTCGGGTGTTGAAAAAACAAGACCCTGCGCTGCTGTCCTCATACGATATTTCCAGCCTCAAAGCTTTGTACTTGGCAGGTGAACCGCTGGATGAGCCCACCGCGCAATGGATTGCCGATGGCCTGAACAAACCCATCATCGACAACTACTGGCAAACCGAAACCGGCTGGCCCATTCTCACCGTGGCTAATGGCGTGCAAACCATGGCCAGCAAGTACGGCAGCCCTGGCGTGCCCATGTACGGCTATGACGTCAAGTTGATTGACCAAGCCACAGGCGAGACTTTGCTGGGTGCCAATAAAAAAGGCGTGGTGGTCATCGAAGGCCCGCTGCCGCCAGGTTGCTTACAAACCTTGTGGGGTGACGACCCGCGTTTCGTGAAAACCTATTGGCAAAGCACTTCAGACAAATGGCATTACTCCACTTTCGATTGGGGCGTGCGAGACGAAGACGGTTATTACTTCATCTTGGGGCGCACCGATGACGTGATCAATGTGGCGGGTCACCGCTTGGGCACGCGTGAGATTGAAGAAAGCATCTCCAGCCACCCGAATGTGGCGGAAGTGGCGGTGGTGGGTGTGGCCGATCAACTCAAAGGCCAAGTGGCCATGGCTTTTGTGGTCGCCAAAGATGCCTCTGCCTTGGGTGAGCCTGCTGCCTGTTTGAAGTTGGAAGGTGACATCATGAAACTGGTGGACAGCCAATTAGGCGCCATTGCCAGACCCTCCCGAGTGCTGTTTTTGAGCCTCTTGCCCAAGACCCGCAGCGGCAAGTTGCTGCGCCGCGCCATCCAAGCGGTGTGCGAGAAACGCGACCCCGGAGACCTCACCACACTCGACGACCCAACCCCTTTGCAGCAAATCAAAGACCAGCTGGGCTGAGAGCTTGTGAAACTGTCAGACTTCAGTGGCACAATGGCAGCACATATCTGAGGGGCAGCCCCTTGGGTCGCATCCACTATCCGGTTCAGCCGTGTCGTGGAGGGTTCTTCAACCAAGCTAATGTTTCCTGCAGGGAAACGGAGGTCAGCGCCATGAGCGATTCACCGCAGACGGGTTCATCCGTCTATCAAGCCTATGCAGGCAACACTTATCTCTTTGGGGGCAACGCGCCTTATGTTGAAGAGATGTATGAAAACTACCTCGCCAACCCCGGCAGCGTGCCCGACAGCTGGCGCCAGTATTTCGACGCCCTTCAGCATGTGCCCGCCGTTGATGGCAGCAATGCCAAAGACGTGCCCCATTTGCCTGTTGTCAATGCTTTTGCCGAACGCGCCAAGCAAGGCGGCACTCGCGTGGTCATGGCCAGCGCCGACGCCGAAATGGGTCGCAAGCGCACCGCCGCGCAGCAGTTGATCGCTGCCTACCGCAACGTGGGCCAACGCTGGGCCAATCTCGACCCTTTGCAGCGCACCGAGCGCCCGCATATTCCTGAACTTGAACCCTCGTTTTATGGGTTTGCCGACGCCGACCAAGAAACCGTGTTCGACACCAGCAACACCTTCTTTGGCAAAGACCGCATGAGCTTGCGCGAGTTGATCAATGCCTTGCGTGAAACCTACTGCGGCACCTTGGGCGCAGAGTACATGTACACCTCCGACATGGGGGAAAAACGCTGGTGGCAGCAAAAATTAGAAAGCATTCGCAGCAAACCCACCTTCAGTGTCGAGAAGAAAAAGCACATCCTCGACCGTCTCACCGCTGCCGAAGGCCTGGAGCGCTATTTGCACACCAAGTACGTGGGCCAAAAACGCTTTTCACTTGAGGGTGGCGAAAGCTTTATTGCCGCCATGGACGAATTGATCAACATGGCGGGTGTCAAAGGCGTTCAAGAGGTGGTGATTGGTATGGCCCACCGTGGCCGATTGAATGTGCTGGTCAACACCATGGGCAAATTGCCTGCCGATTTGTTTGCCGAGTTCGACCACACAGCCCCCGAAGAGTTGCCGGCAGGCGACGTGAAATACCACCAAGGCTTTAGCTCCGACGTGTCCACGCCTGGCGGCCCGGTCCACCTGAGCTTGGCTTTCAACCCCTCGCACTTAGAAATCGTCAATCCGGTGGTCGAGGGTTCGGTGCGCTCGCGCATGGACCGACGTGGTGACCCCACAGGCAGCCAAGTGTTGCCCGTATTGGTGCACGGCGATGCGGCTTTTGGGGGACAAGGTGTCAACCAAGAAACCTTGGCGCTGGCGCAAACCCGTGGCTACTCCACCGGCGGCACGGTGCACATCATCATCAACAACCAAATTGGTTTCACCACCTCCGACCCACGCGATATGCGCTCCTCGGTGTTTTGCACCGACATCGTCAAGATGGTTGAAGCGCCTGTGCTGCACGTCAACGGCGACGACCCCGAGGCGGTGGTCTTGGCAACCCAATTGGCGCTGGAATATCGCATGGAGTTTGGGCAAGACGTGGTGGTTGACATCACCTGTTTTCGCAAACTCGGTCACAACGAGCAAGACACACCGAGCTTGACGCAACCCTTGATGTACAAAAAAATCGCGGCCCACCCAGGCACGCGCAAGATGTACGCCGAGCGTTTGGCTTCGCAAGGTTTGGGCGAGAGCTTGGGTGACGAGATGGTCAAGACCTACCGAGCAGCTTTGGATGCGGGTAAAAACACCTCCGACCCGGTTTTGAGCAACTTCAAAACCAAGTTCACGGTCGACTGGGCGCCATTCTTGGGTAAAAAATGGACCGATGTGGCCGACACCGCCATTCCCATGGCAGAGTGGAAGCGCTTGGCTGAACGCATCACCACCATCCCCGCCACCACTACCCCTCATCCTTTGGTGAAAAAGGTTTATGACGACCGTGCAGCCATGGGCCGCGGCGACTTGCCGGTGGACTGGGGCATGGGCGAGCACATGGCGTTTGCTTCCTTGGTGGCCAGTGGCTTTCCGGTGCGTTTGTCGGGTGAAGATTGCGGACGCGGTACCTTCACCCACCGCCATGCCGTGATTCACGACCAAAACCGCGAGAAGTGGGACACGGGTTCTTATATTCCTTTGCAAAACGCAGGCGAAAAGCAATCACCCTTTAACGTGATTGACTCCATCTTGTCCGAAGAAGCGGTGCTGGGGTTTGAGTACGGCTACGCCTCCAACGACCCCAATACCTTGGTGGTATGGGAGGCGCAATTTGGCGACTTCGCCAATGGCGCGCAAGTGGTGATTGACCAGTTCATTGCGTCTGGTGAAGTCAAGTGGGGCCGGGTCAACGGCATCACGCTCATGCTGCCCCACGGTTATGAGGGCCAAGGTCCTGAGCACAGCTCAGCCCGTGTCGAGCGCTTCATGCAATTGGCGGCCGACACCAATATGCAACTGGTGCAACCCACCACGGCCAGTCAAATCTTTCACGTGCTTCGTCGCCAAATGGTGCGTAACCTGCGAAAGCCTTTGATCATCTTTACCCCGAAGTCGCTGCTGCGTCACAAAGACGCTACTTCGCCTGTGGCCGAGTTCACCAAGGGCGGTTTCCAAACCATCATTCCCGAGATAAAGGACATCAAGGCCGACAAGGTCAAGCGCATGGTCATTTGCAGCGGCAAGGTCTATTACGACTTGGCCAAGAAGCGTGAAGACAACGGCCACGACGACACGGTCTTGTTGCGTTTAGAGCAGCTCTATCCCTTCCCACACAAGGTGTTTGCTGCCGAACTGAAAAAGTACCCCAATGCCACCGAAGTGGTGTGGTGCCAAGATGAACCGCAAAACCAAGGCGCTTGGTTTTTCGTGCAGCACTATCTGTTTGAAAACATGGCCACGGGCCAAAAGCTGGGCTACAGCGGCCGCGCTGCCTCGGCTTCACCTGCGGTGGGCTACTCGCATTTGCACCAAGAGCAACAAAAAGCTTTGGTGGATGGCGCGTTTGCTCGTCTCAAGGGTTTTGTATTGACCAAGTAGGAATAAAAACATCATGAGCATCATTGAAGTCAAAGTACCGCAACTCTCAGAATCCGTGGCTGAAGCCACCTTGTTGCAATGGAAGAAAAAAGTCGGCGACGCAGTCGCTGTCGACGAAATTTTGATCGACGTCGAAACCGACAAAGTGGTGCTGGAAGTTCCTGCACCGTCGGCTGGCGTGTTGGTGGAAATTCTTTGCGTTGACGGCGCCACCGTGTTGGCCGAGCAACTCATTGCCCGCATCGACACCACGGCCACTGCCTCTGCGGCAGGCCCAGTGGCTGCGGCCAAACCTTCGGCGGCACCTGTTGCTGCACCTACTACTGCTACGCCAGTTTCTTCCAGTCACGCCGGTGTGGCCATGCCCGCGGCTGCCAAACTGATGGCCGATAACAACTTGGCTACAGGCGCTGTTGCAGGAACCGGCAAAGACGGCCGCGTCACCAAGGGCGATGTGCTTGTCGCTGTCGCGGGTGGTGTTCAGTCCACCGCTGCAGTCGTGCCCACTGTGATACCTACCGGCATACCCACCAAAATCCTGCCGCAAGTTTCCGGCCCCTCGGTGGACTTAGGCGAGCGCCCCGAACAGCGCGTGCCCATGACCCGCTTGCGTGCGCGTGTGGCCGAGCGTTTGCTGCAATCGCAGTCGACCAACGCCATCCTCACCACCTTCAACGAAATCAATATGGCCCCGGTCATGGAGATGAGAAAGCGCATGCAAGAGCGTTTCGAAAAAGAACACGGTGTGAAACTGGGTTTCATGAGTTTCTTTGTCAAAGCGGCGGTACATGCTTTGAAGAAATTCCCGGTGCTCAACGCCTCGGTCGACGGCAATGACATCGTCTACCACGGCTACTTTGACATTGGCATTGCGGTCGGCTCACCACGCGGTTTGGTGGTGCCCATCTTGCGCAACGCAGACCAAATGAGCTTTGCCGACATTGAAAAGAAAATTGCCGAATACGGGGTTAAAGCGCGTGACGGCAAGCTGGGCATCGAAGAAATGACCGGCGGCACCTTCTCCATCAGCAACGGCGGCACCTTCGGCTCCATGATGTCCACCCCCATCATCAATCCACCCCAGTCGGCGATCTTGGGCGTGCACGCTACCAAAGACCGCGCCATGGTGGAAAACGGCCAAGTGGTGGTGCGACCCATGAACTACTTTGCCATGTCCTATGACCACCGCATCATTGACGGCCGCGAAGCGGTGCTGGGCTTGGTGGCCATGAAAGAAGCGTTGGAAGATCCTGCTCGTTTGCTTTTCGACATTTGAGCCATGCCAACCATCTCGATGTTCTACGGCATTTTGGTGTCCATGTATTTCATGGACACCAGTGAACACCATGCCCCACACATCCATGTGTTTTATCAAGATTTCGAGGCCGAATTTGCCATTCCCAGCGCAGATATTCTTGCGGGCGAACTTCCAAAAAACAAAAGGCGATTGGTGGAGGCCTGGATTGAAATTCACGCAGAGGAATTGATGGCAGATTGGACGCTTGCCATTGAGGGTCGAGAATTATTCAGGATTGACCCACTTAAATGAACACCATCAAGCCATTGTTACCAAAAGTGACCAAGGTGCAAGCCTTGGACAATTTTCAATTGCGCCTTGAATTTACTGATGGCTCCCTAAAGTGCTTTGATGTCAAACCCTATCTGCAATACCCTGCATTTGAACGCTTGAAGCATGGCGGCTTGTTTGCTAAAGCCCATGTAGCCAATGGCACTGTGATTTGGGATGACAGATTGGATTTAGCGCCGGAGACTCTTTACCTCAAAGGACGGAATTGGACTGAAGTGGTTACCGAGCAAAGAACTTCGTGATGGTTTATTTTGGTGGCGTTATCTCGTATTTGATTTTTTTGGAAATGAACAATGTCTAAACAATTTGATGTCATCGTCATCGGCGCAGGCCCTGGTGGCTACATTGCCGCCATTCGTGCCGCGCAACTGGGCTTTAGCGTGGCCTGCATTGACGAGTGGAAAAACGAAGCCGGTGGCCCCGCGCCCGGTGGCACCTGTACCAACGTGGGTTGCATTCCGTCCAAAGCATTGCTGCAATCTTCAGAGCACTTTGACCACGCTAACCACCACTTCGCAGAGCACGGCATCAGCGTGAATGAAGTCAAGATGGACATCGCCAAGATGCTGGCCCGAAAAGACACGGTGGTGAAGCAAAACAACGATGGCATCTTGTACCTGTTCAAAAAAAACAAGGTCACGTTTTTCCACGGCCGTGGCGCATTCGCCAGCAAGTCAGATGCGGGCTACGAAGTCAAGGTGACAGGCAAAACCGAAGAGTCGCTGGTTGCCAAACACATCATCATCGCCACCGGCTCCAATGCCCGCGCCTTGCCTGGCACACCGTTTGATGAAGTCAATTTCTTGTCCAATGATGGCGCTTTGCGCTTGGGCGCTGTACCCAAGAAGCTGGTCGTGATCGGCTCAGGCGTCATAGGCTTGGAAATGGGCTCGGTCTGGCGCCGTTTGGGTGCTGAGGTCACCATCCTTGAAGGCTTGCCCACATTCTTGGGTGCGGTGGACGAACAAATCGCCAAAGAAGCCAAAAAGGCTTTCGATAAGCAAGGCTTGAAGATAGAGCTGGGCGTGAAAGTCGGCGAGATTGTGAATAGCAAAAAAGGCGTGACGGTGAACTACACCAACGCCAAAGGCGAAGCCCTCAAGTTGGACGCCGACAAGCTCATCATCTCCATAGGTCGCGTGGCCAACACCGTGGGTTTGCATCCTGATGCGGTGGGCTTGCAGCTTGACGAGCGCGGCGCGATCGTGGTGGATGCCGAGTGCAAAACCAATCTGCCTGGCGTCTGGGCGGTGGGCGATGTGGTGCGTGGTCCCATGTTGGCGCACAAAGCCGAAGAAGAGGGCGTGGCCGTGGCCGAGCGCATCGCTGGTCAACACGGCCATGTGAACTTCAACACTGTTCCCTGGGTGATCTACACCAGCCCCGAAATCGCTTGGGTGGGCCGCACCGAGCAGCAACTTAAAGCCGATGGTGTGGCTTATAAGGCGGGCACTTTCCCCTTCCTTGCCAATGGCCGTGCCCGCGCTTTGGGCGACACCACCGGCATGGTCAAGTTCTTGGCTGATGCCACCACCGATGAAATTTTGGGCGTGCATATGGTGGGGCCGCAGGTATCGGAGTTAATATCTGAGGCTGTGGTGGCCATGGAGTTCAAAGCCTCGGCCGAAGACATTGCCCGCATTTGCCATGCCCATCCCTCACTCAGTGAAGCCACCAAAGAAGCGGCTTTGGCCGTGGACAAAAGAACCCTGAATTTTTAGCCGCTGGAGAAAAACCATGAATGCACCCGCAGAAGTTTCCGTCATGAACGACAGGCACGACAAACTGGGTGACGGCATGTCTCCCCCTTTGCCTCAGCCGAAAAAATTCAGCAACGTCCAAGACGAGCGTCTGCACCGAAAGCAAATGCTGGCAGCTGCATTTCGGCTGTTTTCGCGTTTTGGTTTTGACGAGGGCGTGGCGGGTCACATCACGGCTCGCGACCCCGAGTTCACAGACACGTTTTGGGTCAACCCGTTTGGGGTGCACTTCAGTCAGATCAAAGTCTCCAACCTGATTCGTGTAGACCACCGTGGCAATGTGGTGGAAGGCGTGCTGCCTGTGAACGAGGCAGCGTTTGCGATTCATTCTCGTATCCATGATGCCCGCCCCGATGTGGTGGCTGCAGCTCACACCCATGCGCCGCATGGCCGTGCTTGGTCTACCTTGGGCAAGCCCTTGGACATCATCTCCTTGGATTCATGCGCGTTTTATAACAGCCATGTGGTGTATGACGATTTTGATGGCGTGGTGCTTGAGTTGGAAGAGGGCGTTCGGATTGCCAAAGCCTTGGGTCACAACCGAGGCGTGATTTTGCAAAACCATGGTTTGCTCACGGTGGGAGATTCTGTGGAAGCCGCCGCTTGGTGGTACATCGCCATGGAGCGCTGCTGTCAGGTGCAGTTGTTGGCCGAGGCTGCCTCGCATGGCAAGCCCTTGAAAATGGTCAGCAAAGCGGCTGCCGAACAAGCCTTCCCCATCGTGGGCTCTTCGTATGCCGGTTGGTTCCAGTTCCAACCTTTGCTGGCCCGTATTTCCAAAGACCAGCCCGATTTATTCGATTGAATCTAGGGGCCGGCTGCTTTTAACAGCATGAAGAGTTCGCACCATGTCTATGTGGTCGAACTCGATTTGCGCGTTCTTCAAGAGCGCAAATTTTTAAAATCCAACCCCGATTACAAAACCGGCATGCCATGTGTCTATGTCGGCATGACGGGCCTTGACCCTGATGTTCGTTTTGACAACCACAAGGCCGGCATCAAGGGCAACAAATACGTTGAAAAATACGGTTTGCGTTTGATGACTGAGATTTTTGAAAAACTCAATCCCATGCCTTACGGCGACGCGCAATACATGGAGGTCGATTTGGCCATACGCATGCGCGAAGCAGGCTATGGGGTTTGGCAGGCCTAGTTGGTTTTTTCAAACCCCATCATGAGGTCATGGTGTCACGTTTGGCCAAAGCTGGAAATAACTTGATCCATGCCAGCGCCACCAACACCGTACCCACCCCGCCCAAGACCACCGAGCCTATGGGGCCAATGGCTGCCGCTGTGGCACCCGATTCAAACTCGCCCAGTTCATTCGAGGCACCTATGAAGACGCCGTTGACTGCTGCGACTCGGCCACGCATTTCGTCAGGCGTTTCTAATTGCATCAAGGTCAAGCGCATGACCACGCTGATATTGTCGGCCGCACCGGCAACGGCCAACAGCAAGATGGACAGCCCAAGATGGGTAGACAGCCCAAAACCAATATTGGCCAAACCAAACACCGCCACTGCCGTCAGCAGTTTGTAGCCTATGCCTTTTTCAATCGGCCAGCGGGTGATGATGAGTGACATCAGCAACGCACCCACCGCGGGAGCTGCCCGCAAAAACCCCAGCTCTTGCGGACCGCCATGCAGTATGTCTTTGGCAAAAATGGGTAGCAACGCTGTGGCGCCACCCAACAAAACCGCAAACAAGTCCAAAGAGATGGCTCCCAGCAATACCTTGCGTTGCAGCACAAATCGCAATCCGGCAAAAAGCGAGTGCCAAGATGCCGCCAGTTGAGACGGCACATGCCGGTATCGCACAGACAATGTCAAGGCAAAGGCAGCAACAAACAACACAACGCAGCAGGCGTACACAGCCGATGCACCGAGTGTGTAAATAGCGCCCCCCATGGCAGGCCCGCCAATGATGGCAATTTCAACGCCGGTGGAACTCAGCGCTGTGGCACGTTGCAGCAATTCTTTGGGAATCAGCAAAGGCGTGATGGCTTGCTGAGAGGGCATTTGAAACGAGCGATTGATGCCCAGCAGAACGGCAATGACAAAAATCAAGCCTCGACTTTCCACATGGTTAAGCATGGCCCACAGCAAGACGACGGCGACCGATGCTTGCAGCAGCATGCACATGGCAAAGATGCGCCCTCGGTGCAGGCGGTCTATCAATTGCCCCGCAGGCAAGGCCATGAGCAAGGCAGGGATGAATTGGCACAGCCCCACCAAACCCAAATCCCAAGCGCTGCCCGTGATGTCGTACATATGCCAAGCAATGCCCAGCATCAGCATTTGGTTAGCGGAAATGCCCATCACGCGAGCCAACCAAAACCGCATGAAGGCCGATTGCTTAAACAGAGATTCGTAGTGAGAGAAAAACATAAACAGGGTTTCAGGCGGATGCAACAGCGATAGAGCGCATCAGCGCTTGCACAGCAAGGCCAGGGTCGTCTGCGCCCGTGATGGCTCTGACCACCGCAGCCGAGCCAACCCCTGTTTGCATTACCGATGCTAAGGATGGCAAATCGATACCGCCAATCGCCACCAGTGGCGTGGCTTGCGCCAGTTGCACATATTTAGCCAAGCGGCCCAAGCCTTGTGGCGCGGTTTGCATTTTTTTCAAGGTGGTGGGGAAAACCGCACCCAAAGCCAGATAGCTGGGACGCCAAGCCAGTGCGGCCAACATTTCGCTGTAGCCATGGGAACTCAAACCCAAGCGTAGTCCTGAAGCGCGCAATGTATGCAAAGGTGTTTCTTGCATATCTTCTTGTCCCAGATGCACACCATAAGCGCCTGCATCTATGGCTGGTTGCCAGTGGTCATTGATGAAGAGCAGGCTTGGCGTGCCAGCCACGGCTTTGACCGACAAGGCAATTTGCTGGGCGATGGCCTGTGGGTCGTCGGACTTGAATCGCAGTTGCACCGTGGGCACACCCATCTGGGCGACTTTGTCCACCCATTGCGCATCGGGCACCACCGCATACAGGCCTAAGTGGTGGGGGCAGGGCGCAAAGCTTGCTGTGTCTGTAGTTGCAGCTATTCCAAAGTCAATCGCATGAAAAGGCCAAACCGCGGCGTCAAAATTTTGGTTTCGTAGGCTTTGCGCGTCCCAAGCTTGGGCGATGCAGGCAGCGTCTTTGGGGATGAAACCCAAGCTGCGCGCAGCCAACCAAGCGGATTGATAGACCGGTGTTTGGTTTTCAGGCAGATCAGAAAAAAAGTTTTCGCAGGGCAGAGCCGGGGGAATTTGCAACTGCGCATGCAACTCGGCGATGGCTTTTGCTTGATGGAGTATGTGGTTCATTCGTGATGCCAAAAAGGTGTGCCCAAAGTGGGGGTGCTGGGTTGTGCAGACTCTTGGGGCCGCATGGCACCTGATAAAAACGCGCTTCTTCCTGCGGCGACAGCTTTGGCAAAAGCGTCAGCCATGCCAACGGGGTCGTTGGCCAGTGCCACAGCGGTGTTGAGCAAGACCGCGTCATAGCCCCATTCCATCACGGTGCAGGCGTGAGAGGGCAAGCCTAAACCGGCGTCCACAATCAGCGGCACCGTGAGTCGCTCGCGCAATGCACGCATGGCGTAGGCATTCAAAGGGCCTTTGCCGGTACCAATGGGGGCGGCCCATGGCATGACCGCTTGACAACCCACATCGACCAAACGCTGACAAAGCACCAAGTCTTCGGTGCAATAGGGCAAGACCTTGAAGCCTTGTTTGATGAGTTTGTCCGCAGCCAAGGGCAGATTCAAGGTGTCGGGTTGCAAGGAATAGTCGTCGCCAATCAATTCCAATTTCAGCCAATCTGTTTCAAACACTTCGCGTGCCATTTGCGCGGTGGTGTAGACCTCGTCGATGGTGTGACAGCCTGCGGTGTTGGGCAGCACGGGTATGTTCATGTTCTGTAATAGTTGCCAAAACACGGGTGAGGCTTGTGCATGCGCGGTTTCTCGCCGCAAGGAGGCGGTCAGCATGGCCGGTTGGGCCACTTCAACTGCTTTGGCCAAAATATCGGGTGAGGGGTAGCGCGAAGTCCCCAGCATCAATCGGCTGTGAAAGATTTCTCCGTAAAGTGTCCATGCGTCAGTTGATGAGGTCATGGCTTAGCCTCCAGTGATAGGAACAATGATTTCAATTTTGTCTTGGTCTTTCAACAAGGTTTGGGCATACAAAGTTTTGGCCACAAACTCTTGGTTTAAGGCGGCGGCAAAAGGTGCTGCGGTGTTGACCAAATGAACAGCGTCTTGCAGCGTGGCCCCAAGTGGCATCTCATGGCTTTGTTGGTTAATCCAAATCAACATGAGGCATTGTCTTCCACGACGCGAATACCCAGCGATTGCGCTGTTTGTTTGTTCCCCGACATCAACGCCAAACTGGCGTCCAGCATGGCGGGGGCAATCAAAAAACCGTGGCGGTAAAGCCCATTGATTTGCATAGACCTATGCCCCTGCAGTCGAATGGCTGGCAGGTTGTCCGGCAATGTGGGGCGAATCTGCGCACTGATTTCCAAAATCCGCGCCTCACCAAAACCTTTGTGAATACTGTAGGCCGCACTCAGCAGTTCAAGGCTAGAGCGCACACTGGCGGGCGAGGTGTCATCGCTTTCAATTTCTGTCGCGCCTATGACGAAAACGCCGTCTGGCTTAGGTGCGATGTAAAGCGGATAGCGAGGATGAATCAACCGCACTGGGCGGCCGAATTTGACTTCGGGTGCTTGCACCCGCAATACCTCGCCTCTGACACCGCGTAAATTGGGCCAGTCCCCGCGTGCCCCAGCGCCTCTGCAGTCGATCACCCAGTCGGCTTGGGTGAATTGCTCGGGGGACACCGCACTTTCAAAATGCATGTGCACCCGATCGTTTTGCAATTGATGCATCAGCGCATCAAGCAACTGGCGGTTATCGAGTTGTCCCTCACCCGGCAGAAACATGGCTTGATGAAATGTGCCCGCCAGCGTGGGTTCCAGCTGGTGCAAGCCAGAAGAATCCACCTCCACGGGTGAATCTAATTCGGGCAAAAGCTTTTGCGTCTGCGCCAATTTGTCGCTGAAGTGCCTGGCCAGAGCGGCGTCTTGTCTGTGCCACACCACCAAGGTTCCGGCTTGCTGAAAGAACACCGATTGATCAAGCTGTGCCAACAGCTCGGGCCAGCGCTTAAGACCATACACACCCATGCCCACCACATTCATTTCGGTGATGGCCGACTCCGCCAAGGGGGCGAGCATGGCTGCAGCCACCCAAGCAGCCGAGCCTTGAAGCTGTTGCGCCTGTGCCTCATGCAGCTGTACAGAGTGGCCTTGCAGGCTCAAGCGCCAAGCCATCAAGCGCCCCATCAAGCCTGCACCCAAGACAACGCAGTGTTGACCAGCCATCAGGCGTGCACCCGTAAAAGGCCGTGCACACCAACACGCTGATAATCAGCGCCATGAATATGTCTAGCCATGCCCACTATCCCCGTGTCTTGACCATTGCAGGCTCCGACTCCGGCGGCGGCGCGGGCATTCAAGCCGATTTGAAAACTTTTGCCGCGCTGGGTTGTTACGGCATGACCGCCATCACTGCTTTGACCGCTCAAAACACCTTGGGTGTGCAAGCCATTCAAGCGCTGCCGGCGGCTTTTTTGAAAATCCAATTGCAATCGGTGTTGGACGATATAGGGGTGGACGCGGTGAAAATTGGCATGCTGCATTCGCCAGAAGTGGTTGAGGTGGTGGCTTGGGCGATTGACCACTATCAACTCCAGCGGGTGGTGCTGGACCCGGTCATGGTCGCCACCAGCGGCGACGCTTTGATTGCGGATGAAACCATTGCGGTGCTGGTGCGTGAACTGTTTCCCCGCGTGCAGCTGATCACCCCCAATTTGGACGAAGCTGCCTTGCTGCTTGGCAGACCTCTGGGCAAAGCGTCTGAGTTGTCTGCGGCAGCGACCGATTTGCAAGCCATGGGTGCAGCTGCTGTACTGCTCAAAGGCGGGCATTTGCCTGGCGACGAGGTGGTGGATGTGTTGTTGTTGGCCGACCATCACAGCCATAGACTGCAAAGCCCCCGCATCAACAGCATGAATGTGCACGGAACCGGCTGCACCTTGTCGTCTGCGATTGCCAGTTACTGGGCCTTGGGTCACGACTTGCAAGACGCGGTGGTGCAAGCCCGCGCCTATATTTTGGCGGCGATACAAGCGGGTGCCCAAGTGACCACCGGCCATGGTCATGGCCCTTTGAACCATGGTTTTGCGCCTAAGCTCATGCATGTGGTGCGTCCAGACTCGACATAGCAGGACGACTCAGCCAAGCCAATACGCCACTGACGGCCAAGCTTGGCAGCGCCGAGCCCCATTCGGGGGTGTACATGGCAGACAAATGAAACACGGCAATACCGATGAGCCAAATCAAGGCGGGCAGAAGATGAATTTTGCGCGACTCAACATACGGCGTGTTCATGCCTGCACGACCCAAGATCACGCCATACAAGGGAACAAACACCGAACTCAGCATCAGCAAAAATGGCTCTAAGCCATGCATGGGCAACACCATCGCCAAGGCGGTGCAAAGAACGGCAATGAGCAAACCCAAGGTTTTGAAATTCCAAGACTTGAACAAGCTGTGGCTGTTCAAAGAGGCCGAGTACACATCGCCGTAAGCGTTATCCAGCTCATCAATCAAAATCAGTCCCAAGGCCAATAAGCCACCTTGGGCCAGCAACAAAGTGTTGACCATGTTGATATCGGGTGCGGAAACACTGACGACCAAAAACCCCAAGGCATAGCACCAAATATTGGCTAAGGCATAAGCTATCCATGTGGCCTTCATGGCGGTTCGGCCGTTGTTACCGTGGCGAGCGTAGTCAGCCACCAAGGGCAACCACGACACAGGCATGGCAATCACCAAATCGATAGCGGACAAAAACCCCATAGTCTGAAGGCCTGGTTTATGCCAAAACGCGGCAACATCTTGGGTTTGCAAAACGCCTACAAACTGCCAAGTCAACCAAGCCAGCGACACCACCACCAAGGGCAAGCCAAATTTACTCACCACATTGCGCACCAAACCCAACATGGAGCTGGCCATCAACAAGGTGAGTATCCCGCCCCAAAAAACCGTCACCAGCATGGCAGGGCTGTGGGACCAACCCCATTGCTGCGCGCCCATGGCCAGCGTGCCGTCGCGCATGATGACCAATTCAAAACTGGTCCAGCCTATGAGTTGAATGATGTTGAGAACCACAGGGAGTTTGGCAAAGCCGCTGCCATACACCCTGTGCATCAAGCCCGCACTCGTTAGCCCTGTATCGCAGCCAATTTTGGCCACCCAAGCCAGCAAGCCTGAGCCCAGCACAGAGCCTATAAGAATGGCCAGCAAAGCCGCTTGCGTGCCCATGGCAGGCGCCAAGTAGGCGCCAATTTGTATGACCAAGAGGCCCACGCCTAAGCTGAACCAAAGAGAGGCGTGGCTGTAGCCCGTGAAAACGCGCTGCGATGGTTCAACAGGGGAGAGCGCTGTGTGAAGCAGTGTGGAGTCTTGCGCCATTTTTTTCTTTCAAAGAAATGGCAGTTCGGCGCGGTAGTCTGAAAGACAAACGAATCAGTTCTATGCCGTGCTTCCCTGCGCGAGGATTACCTCAATCAGGTTCAAAGGGACTTTCTCAGCATTGGTTTTGATGAAAACCTCAGCACCCCTAGCGGCTTGTTTTGCAACAAGTGAGAATCATTATGCCCCAAGCGTTCAGCTGGATGTCACGCCCAATAACTGATGCAGCCTCGGCGAGGCAGTGGTGTATTCGAGGGCTATTTTTTGACCCGGGTAGACCAAGGCTGCCACACCGAAGGCTGCGAGTGTGGCCTCGTGAAACGCGCTGACAATCAGCTTGCGTTTGCCAGCATAGGTATTGACGTCGCCTATGGCAAAAATGGCAGGCTCTGAAGTGGCGAAGTTTTCTGTATTGACGATGATTTGTTTTTTCGCCATGGCCAGTCCCCAATGGGCCAAGGGGCCTAGCTGAGGCGTCAAACCTTGCATCACCCAGAGCTCATCAAAGCGCAGTTGTTCGGTTTGCTCGGTGGGTGTTGCCAAGGTCATGTGGGACGGAGATACCTCTTGAATTTGTCCTGCTGTGAAATGGATTTCACCCTTGGCTACTGCTTGGTTGAAAGCCTGCAGCAAGTCGCCAGCCACATCGAGTTTGTCTCGGCGGTAAACCAAACGTACGCTGGCAGGCTGCTGCGCCAAGCTTTCCAAGCAGGCTTGAACCGCTTCTTCGCCGCCGCCATAAATGACGATATGTTTGTTAGCTGCATCATGCGTAGGCGCGTAAAAAACCTGTGTGCCTTCTAAGGCAGCCAAGTCGAGGTGCGCCAGTTTGCGAGGGGTGAAGGCCCCCACGCCGGCCGCAATGACCAAGGTTTTGCATAAAAACGCTTGCCCGTTGGAGGTGCTGGCCAACCAGCGCTTGTCGGCTTGAAGCTCAAGTGCGCTGACTTGCTGGCCTAAATGAAACTGTGCTTTGAAGGGTGCTGCTTGGGCTAACAAATCGTTCACCAATTCGCGCCCTGTGCTTTGGGGCTTGCCTGGAATATCGTAAATAGGCTTGTCTGCATACAAGGCCATGCATTGCCCACCCGCATGGGGCAGCACGTCCACTACATGGCATTGAATTTCCAGCAAGCCCAGCTCGAAGATCAGAAACAGCGCCGCCGGGCCAGCGCCAATGACCAAGCAATCGGTTTCTGTAGGGGAGGTTTCCAAGGTAGGTGGCGTAGACGTCTGTGCCGACTGTACCTTGGCCACTTAGCGCTGGAGTTCGGACAGTTTGCCTGTCTTGTCTTTCCAGTCGTCGGCGTCGGCAAGCGGAGTTTTGCGCTTGGTGATGCTGGGCCATCCAATACGTGCCAAATCCACATTCAGTTTGATCATGTGAACTTGGTCTGCAGGAACGTCTTCTTCAGCGTAAATGGCGTTGACCGGACATTCGGGGATACACACCGCGCAATCGATGCATTCATCGGGGTCTATGGTTAAAAAATTTGGACCTTCGCGAAAACAGTCCACAGGACAAACATCGACGCAATCTGTGTATTTGCAGCGGATACAAGCTTCGGTAACTACGTGGGTCATGATGGGAATGTGTGAAGGTCAGATTAGAAGATGAAAACCATTTTAGGTGAAACACGGCCTCAGCCCTGAACCATGACAGCCGCGGATGTTTTGTGACTGGCGGTATCGACCAAAACCATGGAGCCCAATGCACGCGAGCGTTGGTAGGGCAGGGTGATCAGGGCTTGCTGAAAGCTGAGTCGCACGCGACCAATTTCGTTGGCTGCTAGTTCTGTGGCGGGCAAACTTTGCAAGCTGTGGATATCGAGTTTGTCAGTGATGCTGAGCACTTTGGCTTTGACCCACTGATGGCCATGCAGCGCCCAATAGGCTCTGCCGGCAATCAAAGGTTCATCGTCTAACCAAGCCACGGTGACATCAAGTTGCTGACTGGCTTGCAAGCCGCTTTGACTGGCCAACAACAAGTCGCCTCGCGACACATCCACTTCACGGTCCAGCACGATACCCGCACTGTGACCTGCAGACACCGTTTGCGACAAGCGAGTGGCAGTCACGACTTCTTTCACCACAGCTTGCTGACCACTGGGAAACACACGCACCTCATCGCCCACTTGCGCAGCACCCGTGGCGACGCGGCCCCAATACACGCGGCGACCTTGCGTGGTGGTTGCGCTGTCGTGGAATTTTTCCACCCACTGCACCGCAAAAGCCAAGTCGCCATCTTCATCCCCAGGCGTTACTGGCACGTCTTCAAGCAAATTCAGCAGGCTGGGGCCGCTGTAGCCACACCAATCAGGCAGGGTGGTGACCACATTCCAGCCTTTCAGGGCAGACAGCGGAACCATGGCGTGAATATCGATACCAGCCTCAGCGGCAAAGCGCTGCAAGGCTTGCGAGATGTGTAAAAAAGCTTGTTCGGGTTTGTCCACTGCATCGAGTTTGTTGATGGCAAAGATGACGGTGGGAACCCGCAACAACTTGAGCAGCAAACTGTGGCGACGGGTTTGGGGGAGAAGTTCCAAGGAGGGCGAGCGCCAATCGACCTTGGTGGCGTCGACCAAAACCACCGCTGCGTCAGCGCTGGATGCGGCGGTGACCATGTTGCGGGTGTATTGCTCGTGGCCGGGGGTGTCACCAATGATGAATTTGCGCTTCTCGGTGCTGAAGTAGCGATAAGCGACATCAATGGTGATGCCTTGTTCGCGCTCAGCGGACAAGCCGTCGGTGAGCAAGGCCAGATCGGTTTCGCCTTGGCGCTGAACCCCAGCCAAATGGTCTTGCAAGACCGCTTTGGTGTCCACCAGCAAACGCCCAATCAGGGTTGATTTGCCGTCATCAACAGAACCACAGGTGATGAATTTAAGTGCCGCTTGGGTGGCAATGGTGGACATCAGAAGTACCCCTCTTTTTTGCGTTTTTCCATGGATGCGTCAGATGTTTGATCGTCCATACGGGTAGCACCCCGCTCGCTGATGTCTGCGGCCAAGGTTTCGATGACTATGTCTTCTGGAGTAGCCGCCGAGCTTTCGACTGGGCAAGTGCAGGTGATGTCGCCCACGGTGCGAAAACGCACCTGACGCTTGACCACCTCTTCACCAGCGCGGGGTGGCGTGAGCTCAGTCACGGGCACCAGCAAGCCTTTACGGTCAACCACATCTCGGGTGTGGGTGTAATAAATGGACGGCAAGGCAATGGCTTCACGGGCAATGTATTGCCACACATCCAACTCGGTCCAGTTGCTGATGGGGAAGACGCGGAAATGTTCCCCCGGATGAAGTTTGGTGTTAAAGAGGTTCCACAACTCTGGGCGTTGTGACTTGGGTTGCCATTGGCCAAAGCTGTCGCGGTGGCTGAAGATGCGCTCCTTGGCGCGGGCTTTTTCTTCGTCGCGGCGCGCGCCGCCCATCAAAGCGTCGAAGCGAAATTCTTCAATCGCTTCTAGCAAGGTGACCGATTGGTGGGCGTTGCGTGGCTCATCGGGCCTGGAGAGGCGAACCGTGCCGCGTTTCATAGAGTCTTCCACGCTGCGCACAATCAATTCAGCGCCCAGCTCTTTGGCGCGAGAGTCGCGAAAGTCAGTCACTTCTTTGTAGTTGTGACCAGTGTCAATCATCAGCAGTGGGTAGGGAATGCGGCCAATGCCAAAAGCTTTTTCGGCGCATTTAAGCATCACCAAAGAATCTTTGCCCCCCGAGAACAGCAGAGTGGGTCGCTCAAAAGCGGCTGCGACTTCACGCAGGATGAAGATGGTTTCTTCCTCCAGTGCGTCTAAATGGGCGTTGCTTAAGGTGTGCAACTCGTTGTTTCTGGCGTTCATGGTTTTAAGCTTTCACGTGCAAGCCGCACTCTTTGGCAGTTTCATCTTCCCACCACCAACGACCGGCGCGGAAATCTTCGCCCAAGCTGATGGCCCGGGTGCAAGGTGCGCAGCCAATGCTGGGGAAAAACTGGTCATGCAAGGGGTTGTAGTCCACTTTGTGGATGGCGATGTAGTGCCACACATCACCCCAGGTCCAGTCAACCAAGGGGTTGAGCTTGGTGATGGCAATACCGTTGCTGACATCAGCTTCAACAGACGCTACCTCAGCACGTGCTTGTGACTGCTCGCGGCGCAAACCGGTGATCCACGCCTTTTGGCCTTGCAAGGCGCGACCCAAGGGTTCGAGCTTGCGAATCGCGCAGCAGGCTTTGCGGTTTGGCATGCTGTCAAAAATGGCCTGTTGACCAGGGCTTTTGACAAACCCTATGACCGCTTCATGCTGTGGTTTGTACACCTGAACGGGCGCGTGGGAATGGGCTTGCAAACGCTCAAGCAAAGCCAAGGTGTCGCTGTGCAGTGCGCCAGTTTCAAGCACAAAAATGGGAATGTCTAGGCTTAGGCTGTTGATGAGGTGGCTGATGACCACGTCTTCTGCGCCCAAGCTAGAGGCTTGTTTGAGCGGCTTTAAATCAATGGCGGCCGCCTTCAACTGCGCCTGGGTGGCGGCCAGTTTGTCGGCGAAGTTGGCGCTGGGCTTGGCATGCAGTTCAGTGGCTGGTGTGTGGGGTTTCATCGGGCAAACAAAGGTTGGGGTTGGCTCACATCGCCTTGGTAGAAGGCACTGAAGTGCGTGAGCAAGGCTTGGCCTTTGGCCAAGTCTTGGTCGGCGCGCAGCACGGCGCTGGAAAAACCGCAACGCTGCATTTGGCTGAGTTGGTCCACCAGCACATCGCCGGTGGCGCGAATATCGCCTTGAAAACCGCAACGTTTACGCAGCATCAGCGCTTGGCTGAAGGCGCGCCCGTCGGTGAATTGCGGGAAATACAGTTCTATGGTTTGCACACCTGAGAGGTTTTGCAGCAAGGGGTCGGCGTCGTTGGCCAGTTGTATATCGGCAGCGCTCAAAGTGTCAGTGTGTGAAAGCAGTTTCATGGGTGTCTTTCAGTCGGCTGTGCTCAAGGCCTCGTCAACAGCAGCGTGACGCACCGCGTTGGCAGCCGTTTTGAAATTGTCCAGTCCCAAGCGATTCAGCGCATCAATGAAAGTTTCGCCATGCTCGCGTTGATCGGTATACACCTGCAGCACCGCTTCAATCACATCCACCACCTCGCCCGACGAGAAAGAGGGGCCAACCACTTTGCCGGCTTTGGGCTCACCGCTCAAACTCGAACCATCCGAGCCGCCCAAGGTGATTTGGTACCACTCCTTGCCGTCTTTATCTACACCCAAGATGCCAATATGGCCGCTGTGGTGGTGGCCGCAGGAGTTGATGCAGCCGCTGATGTGCAAATCTATTTCGCCCAAATCAAACAACTCATCAAGGTCTTGGTAACGCTCGGAAATAGCCGCAGCTAAGGGCAGCGAGCGCGCATTGGCCAAGTCGCAGTAATCCCCGCCTGGGCAGGCGATCATGTCGGTGAGCATGCGGATATTGGGTTTGGCCAAGCCCAGTGCTTTGGCTTGCTTGTACAAGGCAGGCAATTGGTCTGCGGCAACCCAAGGCAGCACCAAATTTTGATCGTGGCTCACGCGCACTTCACCCACTGAAAACTGATCGGCCAGCAACGCTGCGGCGTCGAGTTGATCGGCTGTGGCGTCACCAGGTGCTTGCCCGAGGCGCTTGAAAGACAAGGTGACGATGCGCAATTGCGGGTTGCGGTGTGGCGCCACGTTTTGCTGCATCCAACGAGCGAAGTTGTTATCTTCCTCGCCGGCTTGGGCGAGCTGGGCGTGTAAGACCTCTTCTGATACAGCAGGTTTGATGGCTAAAGCGGGGGGCGCAAAACTGGCGCTCACGCGGTCGAACTCGGCTTGGCTGATGGTGTGGGGTGCGCCGTCTTGGCTGAGGATGCGTTGGTACTCGGCTTCAACTTGGTCTATGTAAGCCTGTCCTTCGGCTTTGACCAAAATTTTGATGCGGGCCTTGTACTTGTTGTCACGTCTGCCAAAGCGGTTGTAGACCCGCACAACAGCTTCTAAAAAGTTGAGAATTTGGTTCCAAGGTAAAAACTCGCGGATGATGCTGCCAATGATGGGGGTGCGGCCCATGCCGCCGCCCACCATGACGCGAAACCCCACTTCGCCCTCTGCATTGCGAAGCACATGCAAGCCCACATCGTGCCAAGCGGTGGCAGCGCGGTCTTCTAATGCGCCACTGATGGCGATTTTGAATTTACGTGGCAAAAAAGCGAACTCGGGGTGCAAAGTGCTCCACTGACGCAAGATTTCTGCAAACGGGCGCGGGTCGACGATTTCGTCCACGGCCACGCCGGCGCGTTCATCGCTGGTGATATTGCGTATGCAGTTGCCACTGGTTTGTATGCCGTGCATATTCACGCTGGCCAACAGGTCCATCACATCAGCGCTTTTCTCCAAGGGGATCCAGTTGTATTGCAGGTTTTGGCGAGTGGTGAAGTGGCCATAGCCGTAACTCAAAGGCGGTGCTGCAATGCCACCGATGGCGTTTTGCTTGGCTTGGGCTTCTTGAAAAATGTCGTCGCTGGGAATGTCGAATTCGCGGGCAATGCGGGCCAATACACGCAGTTGTGCGCTGCTCAGTTCACCGTAAGGCACGGCCACGCGCAACATAGGGGCGTAGCGCTGCACATACCAACCGTTTTGCAAGCGCAGCGGGCGAAAATCTTCCTCGCTGAGTTGACCGTTCAAGCGGCGCGTGACTTGGTCGCGGTATTGGGCGGCGCGCTCTTGGATGAAGCGACGATCGAAGTCGGTGTATTGGTACATAAGCTATTTAAATGAAAACCAGTTTGCTGCCAGCCCAAGCCAACAACACGGAAAGAGCCGAGCGAATAAAGCGTTCGGGCACGCGACTGACCCAGTGCGAGCCCAACCAAATGCCAGGCACAGAACCTATCAGCAACAGGCCCAATAACTGCCAATCGACAGTGCCTAAAGTGGCATGACCCAAGCCCGCCACCAAGGTAAGCGGCACGGCGTAAGCGATGTCAGCCGCGACTATGCGGTACAGCGGTAACTGGGGGTAGAGAAGCATCAGAACAGTCACGCCAATGGCGCCAGCGCCCACCGAAGTGAGGGTGACCAACACGCCAATCACCGCACCAAACAAAATGGGCAACAGGGGGTGCTTGGTTTGATCGGCTGGGCGCTCAAGGCTGGCTTCATCAAGCGCTTCAATACGGCGCGGGCCGCGAATGGCTTTATAAAGAGTTGCCGCCGCTGTCAGCATCAGGGCAATACCCAAGGTGAAGGTGATGGCTTTTTGAACCACGGGGTTGGAGGCACCTAAGTCGTGCAACACCCACAAGGTGAGCAGCGATGCAGGCACACTGCCCAAACTTAAGCTCAACACCAAGCGCCAAGGAATGATGCGTTGACGTGCAAAGTTAAGCATGCCGCCAAACTTCGTGCCTGCGGCAAAAAGTAAATCGGTACCTACCGCCATGGCGGGTTTGATGCCAAAGCCAAAAATCAGCAAAGGCGTCATGAGAGAGCCCCCGCCCACGCCGGTGAGACCCACAATCAGGCCCACCACAAAACCCGACAAGATAAATGCAAATTCGTTCATAAGGCCGCGACTGTACTGATTGGATATATAGAACCCAACTATTTTTTAGTTTTAGCTATATGCAATTTGGCTATAACTGATCAATATTCAGCGTTATTTATCTTTTCTGCAAGTTGCTCTGCGCATTCCATGGCCAAGGTAAGGCCCCGCGACCCTAGGGCTGTCAGCACATACCAATCAGGCAGGTTGACGGTATCCAATGCGCGGGCGACAGGCATGCGATTGACTGAGGTGCAGCGAACCCCAGACCAGCCGTGAAGTTGGTCTGGGGTTTGCCATTGAGCTTCAAGTTGGCGTGCAGCAACGGGCAGCAACTGTTGCAATTTATGAAAATTCGCTACATGGTCCTCTGGCGTGATTTCGCTACGCAATTCGCCGCGGTGGAAAGTGGCCCCGCTGTACCAAGCTAGGCCCTGCGGTGTGGGTACATGGCTGACAAAGCCGCCATAGCCATTCACCGCAAACAGGGGGAATGACTGGGCTTGCGAAGCATCTTGAAGTCCCCAAGTGATTTGTCCCGCCACAGGCACCAAAGGCAATGCCGGTGCGTGGGGCAGATTTACCAAAAAATCAGGGGTCTGTGCACCCAAGGCCAGCACCACCGCCGGGTAGCCCAAGCATTGAATCTCTGTGGCCTTGAGTAATTGCCCACCCTGAAAATGAATGCGGGGATGGTCAAGCAGGGCCTCTATCAGCGGCAGCGGTTTGATCCATGCACCCTGCGGCTGCCACAGTTGTTCATGTGCATTGGTCTCGCTCAAGCCAGCCTGAGCCAGTTGTGTAGGGGTGGGCGTTTGCACCCAGCCGTGCCACACGCTGTTCAATAAAGAAGCTTGCCATGTTTTTTTCTTGGTATGGCCTTCTAAGCGGCGCTCTAAAACGCCGCAGTCCAGCCAGTCTTGGCCCTTGACAAGGTGTTGCTGTGCAAACGCCATGACCTTTTGAATGCCTGCGCGTGTGAGCTGAGACATGGGGTTGTCGTCCACTGACACATGGCATGACAAAACCCCTATAGGAACCCCTGAAGCACCCGCAGCAGGCGAGGGGGCTTGATCGAATACATCTACTTCCCAACCCTTGTCTGCCAAAGCGCGAGCCATGGCAGCACCCGCCACACCCGCGCCCACCACCAAACAGTGGCGAGTAGCGCTCACTGCTTAGGCAGCAGGTGGGGGGACGTAGCCCTGCGCAGCATCCGCACCGTCACCAAAGAAATGGTTTTCCATTTGGCGTGCAAGGTATTGGCGGGCGCGTAAGTCAGCGAGGTTCAGACGGTTTTCATTGACCAACATGGTTTGGTGTTTGAGCCAAGCCGCCCATGCGTCTTTGCTGACGTTTTCCCAAATGCGTTTGCCCAAGTCGCCAGGGTAGGGGGGGAAGTCCAGGCCTTCGGCCTCTTTTTCAAGCTTGATGCAGTGGACGGTACGTGCCATGTCTTTCCTCTGAGGGGTTTTCTGTAAAGCACTGACTTTAGCAAGCTTTGCAAGAGGGTTGTTCTAAACCGCTAGACTGAAGACTTGTTTCATTCATTAACGCCATGCTGAAAAAATTTATTCTCGATTTATCGCTGCGCCAAACTTGGGGTTTGGTGGCCTTGGGCTGCATAAGCATGTTGGCGTTTGGCCTGTATTTGCAACATGTGGTGGGCTTGGAGCCTTGCCCCATGTGCATTGTGCAGCGCTATGCCATGGTGGGTATTGCCCTGCTTGCAATGGTTGCGGTGTTTTGGCATGAAGGTTGGCGCGGCCATGTGATGGCTGCTTTGGGCTCTGTGCTGGCTTTGGGCGGCGCGTTTGTGGCGGCCCGACAAAGCTGGTTGCAGTGGTACCCGCCCGAAGTGCTCAGTTGCGGCAGAGATTTCTACGGCATGGTCGAATCTTTCCCTCTACAAAGGGCGATTCCCATGATTTTTCGCGGCGGCGGTGACTGCTCGAAAGTGGACTGGACTTTTTTAGGCGGCTCTATCGCCAATTGGTCTTTCGTGGCGTTTGTGGCGATGGCTGTGTGGATGCTGGTGTTTGCGGTCTTGCACTTCAAAGACCGAGTTCAATCCCAATAAGGGTTGGATGAGAGCTTGCGAAATGCATTCTCAGCATCCGTTTGCAACTGGGCTAGCTTGTAAGTGATCCAACCGCAGGCAAACCAAGCGCTCGGTTGCGAGTCTCTGAGCGCAGTGAATTTGTCTTTCGCATTCGTCAAATCATTCATCTCCCCCAAAATGTTTTGTACCTTGGAGAGCTCTTTCAAATAAGGCTTGAGTTGTTTGTGGGCCAGCAAAGCATCGGTAAATTGCAATGCGTACCTGAGTTTTTTAACCCTTTTACGCAATTCGTGCCGTGCCTCTGTGCCCAACTCCGCAAAATGAATGCCCTCTTTCAAAATTTTGCGGTGCCACTGCCTCAGCTTGGGTAGGATAATTTTCGAGAGCCTTTGCGGATGCACGCTTGGAATCGACAGGCCAGACGAAGGCGCTGGGGAATGGACAAACGCACTCATCTGCACCATCCAAGACTGAAACAACGGGTCTTGCGCTACCGAGCTGGCATGATCCTCAACCACCTGTTCTTGCAAAGTCAGGGCTGGCTGACCCGCCTCAAGCAGCAAAGGTAATAAATCATTCAACAGCACATTGTTGTCACGCGAACCGCCCAGCAAGGCAAAGTATTTTTTGATGCCGTCTGTTTGTGCCTGCGTAGGCAATTCGCACAGGTTCTTGAACAATGACCAAGCTGTGCGCATTCTGCGAATGCCCACGCGCAACTGATGCACATGCTCGGTGGTGTCAAGCGCATGAAAGCCAAAGGTATCGATTTCTGCCAGCACCGCCGCGTTGCGGATGATTTGATCCAAGCATTCGGCCATGACGCATCGCAAACCTTGGCTCGCACTCATGTCCGCCACAAGCGCAATAGGCTTGGCGTTTCTAGGCATCCAAAACTTGTCAACCTCCAGCGCTTTCAAGTGGCTTGGGTTCTCAGTGCCTTGGGTGTCAATCTCATTGAGCTTGTGGTTCAGTCTTGCCAAAAGATCGCCTCTTTCGGCCTTGCTTCTCGCGTCCATCACCAAGCCGTGATCTCGCTGCCACTGGCTGGCCAGAGAAAAAAGTGAGGCGATTTCTCCTTGCTTGAGTTCAAACTCAACTTCGCAGATGGGTAAATCCAGAGCGCCAGCGCGAACAAAGCCGCGGTCGTAGGCAATTTCAACCACGCCCACAGGGGTGCGAACCAAACGCATCAAGCGCAATACCTGGGTTTCATAACAGACGGACAACGGCTCACTCAGGTGAGCAATGAGGGACTCCGCTGGTGTGCCAGCGTAAACGGATAAGTCCAGGTCTGGGCTGGGCCTCGGGTGATTCAATTCAATGCGGGTAAGCAAGGTCTCGCTGCTGGCAATTTTCAGGGTTTGAATCCATTGGTCATTTTCCAGTCGCAAGCGCAGCGCGATTTTTTGCCGGGCGAGATGGCGCCCTGTCGTATCAAAATAAAGCGCCTTTAAAACCAGCGTTTGCGTAGCGTTACGTTGAAGTGCTTTTTCAAATGAGGCGCTGTAAGACTTGGGGACATGAAACTTCAATTCTGTTTCTAAAGAGGTGTTTGTATGCAATTTATGTCTTGTGTCCCAACGCCAGTGCCAGTAAGTCGGCTTCAATGTAAAGCGCGGCCTCGCGCAAATGCGGATTGTGGCTCTCGCTGCCGGCGCGTCCCATGTCAAGATCGGACTGAAAACCGTCGCGCTCTGGCCAAATGTTGTCCAACACATCAAAGCCTGCTTCTTCAATCACGCTTCTGGCAATTTCCAGCAATCGTTCAGAGCGCCCCACTTTGGAGAGCACCAGCACAATTTTATTGCTTACTTTGCGTGACTTGGCCAAACGACGGGCCAAGGCCAATGTAGGTCTTAAATCATCCATGGATGTGCCTGTGGGTAAGAACACCACATCGCTTTCTTGGCTGACATCTGTGGTGAGTTCATCCGCCAAACCCCGCGTGTCAACCACCACGAGATCGAAGTTTTCAACGGTTTTCCTGAGTTTTTTCAAACTTTTGAAAGCGCGAGTTTCGATGTCGGGTTCTATGCCGTTACGCAGCCGTGTGGCGCTCCACTCTATGCAAGACAACTGCTCAAGATCGAAGTCACCCAGCAGAACTTGATGACCTTGACGTGCCGCTGACACGGCCAATACGCGTGCAAGCGTGCTTTTGCCAACGCCACCTTTTTGGCCTACAAATGACGCTATACGCATGGTTGATCCTGAAATTCGGTAAGAGGTCTCAATCTATTCAAATAACTCGCCAATGTCAACAATAGGATCGATTAAATATCCGGAATCGGCTCCACCATGAGCGCTGCCCAACTTTGACCGGATGCTGTGCAAGCTTTTGGTGGTCTTGACTTATGTCGACTGTCTTGGGCTTTAAATCCAGTAACTGGGCAAGCTTTTGAACAGATGTCGCGTCCCATGCAGCGGGATGGCTGCTTCCTTCTTGGGTCCAAAGATTTAACGCGGGGACGCGGCGTTTGGATTGTTCGGCAATCCCTTTAGGACAAATGCTGCTGTGAGCGTTATGTAACAAAGCAAGCTTGCCCGTATAGTTATTCAATAGCGGGTGAAATTGCATGCTAAATAAATCGAAGTCGTAGGGTAAATCGAAGTGTGAACTGGTGTTAACCGCTTTTATCACGCGAGTATCCACCTGCAGTTCATGTATTTTTTTTTGTGACTGATTCATTTGAAGGTACAAGCCGACCAATGCGGACCAGTTCAAACTCATTCCAATGTCATTGAGGATCAGAGTGTCAACTTTGCCGTCCAAGCGTTGGAGCAAATGCATGGCCAATATGCCGCCCATGCTGGTTCCTACAAGGTGCAATTTTGTCTCTGGTTCTGATCTATGGGGTAGTAAAAGATTTGCTATCAAATCTTCTGTGTCTGCTAAATAAACCGAGGTTGCGTATGTCTGATTGATTGGCAGGGTATCCGATTCACCTCTGCCGCAATAATCAACCGCAATCCAACAGCAATGGTCTAACCCTGCTGCACAAGAAATGAGTGGATCAAAGCTCGCCCGAGTTTCCAGCAAGCCTGGCAGGCAAATAAAAAGATTCAAGGCGCTCGCATCGCCTACTTGGGTGTAAGCGATGCGGCGTGCAGATTGTCCAGAATCAAGTCGATGTAATAGCGTCAAAAAAAACAACTCTTCCAAACGACTTCAGTCTGCCTGAGCTTCTTCAATGTCATCAATATCACCCACGTCCATAGCGGCCATTTCGGCATATTGCTGACCGTTGAGCTGATGTTTGTAAGCGCGATAAGCGTGCAAATCGCATGTCACTTGGTCGTCATTGGTAAAGGCTTCAGCAGCAATTTCATGGTGTTTGGCGGCCTGTGTAAGGTGATAGGCAGCCATGCGATGGCACTCATCGGGAGACTCAAACTCTTCTTGGTATTCATCAACCAATTGCTCAAACTCTTCGTGCTTGGTATCTTCCATTTACTTACTCCTTGGATGGGTTAGGGGGCATGACCATCAAGGTTTTAGTGTTGATTTATGAATGGTTAATGACGAACAGTTTATAAAAATTCAAGTCAATTTTTTGACCAGCACCACGCTTTTGCGGTCAAGGTTGTATTTGCGCTGACGTGCATCTGGCAACCAATCGATGGGTGCTTGCACAAAACCACGCTTTAAAAACCAATGCATGGTGCGGGTAGTTAGCACAAAAATACTCTTCAAGCCTTTGCCTTTGGCGCGTTGCTCGATGCGACGCAAGATTTTTTCGCCGTCGCCTTGACCTTGTGAATGCGGTGACACAGTAAGAGCCGCCATTTCACCCGTTTGGTTTTCTGGGTAGGGGTACAACGCTGCGCAGCCAAAGATAACCCCATCGTGTTCGATGACGGTGTATTCACCAATATCGCGTTCAATCTCGGTTCGTTCACGGCGCACCAATGTGCCGTCGTTTTCAAACGGCTCGATGAGCTGCAACACGCCACCCAAGTCGTCCGAGGTGGCTTCACGCAAGCTCTCCAAGCGCTCGTCCACCACCATGGTGCCAACGCCGTCGTGCACATAGATTTCCAGCAACAGCACACCATCGACGTTAAACGGCAAGATGTGGCTTCGCTCAACACCGGATTTACAAGCTTTCACACAATGCTGCAAATAAAAACCTATATCGCTGGGCTGGGTGGCCATGGGCAAGCTGGCCAGCAGTTGTTGCGCTTCGGCCAAAGGAATTTCTGTGTCTATGGGGTTGTCTTCTCCCGCAGGCTCGGTGGGCTTGATGCGCACCCCGGGCACTTCGGTGACAAATATCAGCTTGTCTGCATGCAGTGCTGTGGCCACCGATGTAGCCACTTCTTCCATGGTCAAGTTGAAAGCTTCGCCGGTAGGGGAGAAACCAAAGGGCGACAGCAGCACCATGGAGCCCAAATTCAGGGTTTGCACAATGCCCGCCACATCCACCTTACGCACCAAGCCAGAGTGTTGAAAATCGACGCCATCCAATATGCCCACGGGCTTGGCCGTGATGAAGTTGCCCGAAATCACACGCACTGTTGCGCCCGCCATGGGCGTATTGGGCAGGCCTTGGCTAAACGCGGCTTCAATTTCATAGCGCAGTTGACCGGCTGCTTCTTGGGCGCAATCCAGGGCCACGCTGTCGGTGATGCGCATGCCGTGTGAATACTTGGGAGTGTGGCCTTTGGCCAGTAATTGCTCATTCACCTGAGGGCGAAAGCCATGCACCAGCACCACCTTCACGCCCATGCTTTGGATGAGCGCCAAGTCTTGCACCAAGCTGGGCAACTTGCCCGCCTCTATCGCCTCACCTGCAATGGCCACCACAAAGGTTTTGCCTCGGTGCATATGGATGTAGGGCGCTACCGAGCGAAACCAGGGAACGAAGGTGAAATTAAAAACAGTGGACATGGTTTAGCGGCTCACGAGGTAAAGGTGTTCGGCAGGCAAGATCTTTTTGAAGTCACGATCAAAGGTATGCAGTATTTGACCCCATTGCAGGCTACAAGCTGCGATCCACACATCGGTTGCAGAATCCGATTTGAAATCGGACTTGAGGCTCAGGTCTTTGAAGTTTGACCAGTCGCTGCCAGCGCCCTGAAACACCACGCCGGGTGAAATCAGCAGCGTTTCTACAAAATCTATAGCTTGTTGCAAACTGCTGGGCAATTGGAAGATTCTGCGGTTGGTAACGATACGAATAAAACCCGCCACGACCACGCCAAACAACATGATGGATGATTGGTTTGGCCGCAGTGAAGCCAGTTTCAATTGCTCTTGCAGATGATTGAAGGCCAAGGCGTGATGCGGATGATCCAGCCTCATGGCCGCCACCAAAAGATTGACATCTGGTGTCATCGTAGCTTGAGGATGTCCATGTCTGCGTCCATGGCTTCATAGAAAGAACGGTTGCTGCTGGGGTCGATGCCGGGCATCAAGCCGCCACTGCCACCCGTGGGCAACTTCGGGATAGCCGTAGGTATGCTGGGGAGGTCTTGTCGCACATAGGCCGCCAGCATTTCGCGCACCTTGGCGCTGAGCGATGTGCCTTCTTGAATCGCTTTGATGCGTGCAAGTTTGATGAGGTTTTCGTCTAAGGAAATGGTGAGATTGGCCATGTGGAAGCTCCTGCTACACTGGTTAACGTGAACCAGTGTAGCACGTGAACTCGTGTCGTGGGATAATTTGCCTCGTGACATCGCCCACACCTACCAAGCCCTTGGCCATTGAATTCCCCTCAAACCTGCCCGTCAGCGAGCGGCGCGAGGACATCATGGCGGCCATGCAGGCACACCAAGTCATCATTGTTTGCGGAGAAACCGGTTCGGGCAAAACCACCCAGCTCCCGAAAATGGCTTTGGCTTTAGGCAGAGGTGGCTGGAGCAAACAACGTCGCCAAATCATCGGCCACACCCAGCCACGCCGCATCGCGGCCACCTCGGTTGCCAAGCGCATCGCCGAGGAGCTGAAAACCCCGCTGGGCGAGGTGGTGGGCTTCAAAGTGCGTTTCCAAGACAAGCTGTCGCGGGACGCCTCTGTGAAGCTGATGACCGACGGTATTTTGCTGGCCGAGACGCAAACCGATCCGCTTTTGCTGGCCTATGACACCCTCATCATCGACGAGGCGCACGAGCGCAGCTTGAACATCGACTTTTTATTGGGCTACCTCAAGCAAATCTTGCCGCGCCGACCTGACCTGAAAATCATCGTCACCTCGGCCACCATTGACGCTGATCGCTTTGCCCAACACTTCGCTTCAGCCAAAGGGCCAGCGCCCGTGTTGATGGTGTCGGGGCGCACCTTTCCCGTTGAAATGCGTTACCGGCCTTGGGAAGAAAGCCGTGAATACGACTTGGGCAACGCCATCTCGGATGCGGTGGATGAGTTGTGGACCGGCTCACCCAAAGGCGACATCTTGGTGTTTTTGCCAGGCGAGCGTGAAATTCGCGACGCAGCAGAGCACTTGCGCGGCCACTTGACCCACAACGCTTACACACGCCATGTGGAGGTGCTGCCTTTGTTTGCGCGTTTGTCGCAGGCCGAGCAAGAACAGGTGTTTGAGACGGGCGGCGCACCGCGTATCGTGCTGGCCACCAATGTGGCCGAAACCTCGCTGACCGTGCCGGGCATCCGTTATGTGATTGACGCGGGTTTGGCGCGCATGAAACGCTACAGCTTTCGCAGCAAGGTGGAGCAACTCTTGGTGGAGCCCATCAGCCAAGCCGCGGCCAACCAACGCGCCGGACGCTGCGGTCGCGTGGCTGACGGTATTTGCATACGCTTGTACGACGAGAAAGATTACAGCGGCCGTCCGCGCTTTACCGAGCCGGAAATTTTGCGCAGTTCATTGGCGGGCGTGATTTTGCGCATGATGTCTTTGCGTTTGGGCGAGGTAGCCGAATTTCCCTTTTTAGAAGCCCCGCGCCCCAAAGCCATTTCGGATGGTTTTCAGTTGCTGAATGAACTCGGCGCGGTGCTGGACGACCACAGCCTCACGCCCATTGGCAAAGAACTCTCCAAGTTGCCTTTAGACCCACGGGTGGGTCGCATGATTTTGGCGGCGCGTGAACGGCAAAGTTTGAACGAGGTGCTGATCATCGCCTCGGCCTTGAGTGTGCAAGACGTGCGCGACCGCCCCATGGCCGCGCAAACCCAGGCCGACCAAGCGCACGCCAAGTTCAAGGACGATAAAAGCGAGTTCAGCGGCTATTTGCGTTTATGGGATTGGTTGCAGGGTTCAAGAGGCGGTGAGGGCGAAAGCCACAAACTCTCCAACCGCCAGCATGAAAACTTGCTGCGGCAAAATTTCATCAATATTCGGCGATGGCGCGAATGGCGCGATGTGCATAGCCAGTTGTTGACGGTGGTAAAAGAGCAGCGCTGGGTCATGAATGAGCAGCCCGCAAGCTACGAGCAACTGCATTTGTCTATGCTGAGCGGCTTGCTGGGCAATATTGGCTACAAGCAAGATGAAGAAGATATTTATTTAGGTGCGCGTGGCATCAAGTTCCATCGCCACCCAGGAGTGCATTTGCGAAAAAAGCCGGGCAAGTGGCTGGTGTGCGCAGAGCTGGTGGAAACCACGCGCTTGTTTGGGCGCGGTATCGCGAATATTGAGCCCACTTGGTTAGAGCAGGTGGGCGAACACCTGTTGAAGAAGCAATTGCTGGACCCGCACTGGGAGTCGCGGCATGGCGATGTGGTGGCGTTTGAGCGAGCCACGCTGTATGGCTTGGTGGTCTACAGTGGCAGGCGAGTGCCGTTTGCCAAGGCCGATCCGGTGTTGGCGCGGCAAATCTTTATTCGCGAAGCGCTGGTGGAGGCGCAGTGGCAAACCCCGCTGGCTTTCTTGGCTGCCAACAAAAAACTGATCTCGCAGGTGATGGAACTCGAGCACAAATCGCGCCGCCAAGATGTGCTGGTGGACGAGACCATGATTCAGGCGTTTTACGAGCAGCATTTGCCAGAGGATGTGAACAGCTGCAAGACGCTGGAGCGCTGGCACCGCGATGAACTGCGTCGCCGCTCTGCAGCGGGGGATGCAAGCGAGCCGCTGTTAATGACCCGCGAGGCCTTGATGCGCCACGAAGCCGTGGGCATCACCGCGCAGGCGTTTCCCAAAATTCTGCGCTTGGGGGGCACCGATTGCCAAGCCAGCTATTTGCACGAGCCCAGCGACCCCAAAGACGGCGTCACCGTGACTGTGCCGCTGTTTGTGCTCAACCAAGTCAGCGACGACCGCGCCGAGTGGTTGGTGCCTGGCATGTTGAAAGACAAAATTCAAGCACTTTTGAAAAGCCTGCCGCAACGCCCACGCAGCCGCTTTGTGCCCTTGCCTGAGAGCGCGGCGCGGCTTGCCGCAGAACTGTCGGCGCCCGAGGTGTTTGGAGCGGGCGCACTCACCGATGTACTGCTGAAAAAAGTGCGCGACCAGACCAGCTTGGATGTCAAACGAGGCGACTTCAAGCTAGACATGTTGAGCGCCCACTTTTTCATGAACTTCAAAGTGGTGGATGAACATGGCCGCCAACTCGGCATGGGTCGCAATTTGGGCGCCCTCAAAGCTGAACTGGGCAGCCAAGCCCGTGGCGCGTTTCAGGCCCTCGCCGGTTTGAAGCTAGAGAAATCGGGGTCGAAATCGGGGTCAGATCCCGATTATTTGGGCCAGCGGAAATTCGAGTCGAAATTGGGGTCAGACCCCAATTATGCGAAGCAAAACTTTAACGCTCCCCAAAATAATCGGAATCTGACCCCAATTACTCCAATTACTCAGCGTCACACCACTTGGACTTTTGGCGAACTTCCCGAGTTGATGGAAATCAGCAAAGGCGGGCAGACCTTGGTGGGCTTTCCGGCGTTGGTGGACCTGGGCGACGCCGTTGGCATCGAGGTGTTTGACGAGCCAGATGTAGCTGCTGCCAAGAACCGCAAAGGCTTGGCGCGGTTGTTTGCGCTACAAATCAAGGATGCATTGAAGTACTTGGAAAAAAATATTCCCGACTTGCAAAAAATGTCGGTGGCTTACATGAGCTTGGGCACAGCCGATGAACTGAAAACCCAGATCATTGAAGTCGCGCTTGAGCGGGCTTTTTTGGTGGAGCCTTTGCCCAACGACGAGGCCAGCTTCAAGCGCCGCATCGAGGAGGGCAGGTCACGCCTCACGCTGATAGCCAATGAAGTGGCGCGGCTCGCTGGCAGCGTGTTGTTGGAGTTTGGCGCAGCCACCCGCAAAATCAAGGACACAAAAAACGCGCCTGACGCTGCTGCAGACTGCGCCCAACAACTGCAACGCCTGCTGCCGAAAAATTTCCTCAGCGTCACCCCTTGGCCGCAGTTGCAGCACTTTGCGCGTTACCTTAAAGCCATCAGTTTGCGGCTAGAAAAATACCGCGCCGACCCCGGCCGCGACGCTCAGCGCATGACTGAACTCAAACCCTTGGAGCAAAAATATTGGCGCTTGTTGGCCGAGCGCAAAGGCCAAGCGGATGCGCGCATGCTGGAATTGCGCTGGCTATTGGAAGAACTGCGGGTAAGCTTTTTTGCGCAAGAGCTGCGCACGCCCCAGCCGGTGAGTGTGAAGAGACTTGAGAAGGTGTGGGGGCAGTTGAACCAATAATGCCCAGATGAAGCTCAAACAAAAAGCGCCAGCAACCGGTCTAAACCGCCTTGGTCTATGGCCACATGGGCGGCAGCTCTGACCTTGGGTTTGGCGTGATAAGCCACCGCCAAACCCGCCACTGACATCATGGGCAAGTCGTTGGCACCGTCGCCCATGGCAATGGCTTGTTGGGGCGTGATGCCCATCGCCGTGCAAGTAGCCAACAACATGCGGCGTTTTTCTTCACCGTCACAAATGTCGCCCCACGCTTGATCGACCATGCGCCCGCTTAAATGCCCATCAATCACTTCCAGCACATTGCTTCGCACATGGTCAATACCCAACATGCTTTGCACATGGTCGGTGAAAAAAGTAAATCCACCGCTCACCAACAGCGTGACCAAGCCGGCTTGTTGGCAGGCACGCACCAAAATTTCAGCGCCCGGGTTGAGTGCCAGCCGTTGTGTCAGTACCTCGCGCATGGCTTGCACTGACACGCCTTGCAGCAAAGCCACCCGGCGTCGCAAGCTGTCTTTGTAGTCGGTGATTTCTCCGCGCATAGCCGCTTCGGTGATGGCAGCCACCTCGGCTTTGCGCCCAGCGGCATCGGCAATTTCGTCGATGCACTCGATATTGATCAAGGTGGAATCCATGTCGAATGCGATGAGCTTGTAGTCTTGCCAATGCAGGGGCGGGGTCAAGCCTTTGAGCCACAGACCTGGGGCAAATTCTGTCAAAGCCATACCGCCCAAACTCATGAAGCCACCTTAGGCTTCTCAGCAACCACCGGTTCACCCAAAGACCTCAAGATGTCCCGCACCATATGGACGCGGTCTTGGGTGTCGGGCAAAGCCCGCTCAATACGCAGTTTGTCGTTGCCAGCGAGTTTGATGTGTTTGTTTTTTTGCACCAGTTGAATAATGCGCATGCCATCCACCGGCGCATGCGGTTTGAAGCTGATGAGGATGACGCTAGGTGCGGCATCGACCTTGGCCACGCCATAGGGCTTGGCCAGCACCCTAAGGCGGTGTGTATCAATCAAGGTTTGTGCTTGCGCGGGCAGTTTGCCAAACCGGTCGACCAACTCTTCCAGCAAGGCATCCACTTGGTCTTGGTTCTTAGCCGTGGCCAATTTTTTGTAAAACGACAAGCGTAAATGCACATCGCCGCAATAATCATTGGGTAGCAAGGCGGGTGAGTGGAGATTAATTTCTGTGGTGGCTTGCAAGGGGCTGAGTAAATCGGGCTCTTCACCGTTTTTAAGGGCGCGTACCGCCTCGGAAAGCATCTCGTTGTAGAGCTGAAAACCCACCTCCAGCATATTGCCGCTTTGGTTTTCACCCAGCACTTCGCCCGCGCCTCGAATCTCTAAGTCGTGCATGGCCAAATAAAAGCCCGAGCCCAGTTCTTCCATTTGTTGAATGGCGTCGAGTCGCTGGGTGGCTTTTTTGCTGAGGCCTTGTAAATCGGGCACCAGCAAATACGCATAGGCTTGGTGGTGGCTGCGTCCCACTCGGCCGCGCAGTTGGTGCAGCTGTGCCAAACCAAATTTATCAGCGCGGCTCATCAAAATCGTGTTGGCCGTGGGCACATCAATGCCAGTTTCTATGATGGTTGAGCACAGCAAAATATTAAAGCGCTGCGCCACAAAGTCGCGCATGACTTTTTCCAATTCGCGCTCGGGCATTTGTCCGTGCGCCACAGCAATACGCGCTTCGGGTATCAACTCTTGCAAGCGCTCTTTGCGGTTTTGAATGGTCTCCACCTCGTTATGCAGAAAATAGCATTGCCCGCCGCGCTTAAGCTCTCTCAACACCGCTTCACGAATCACGCCGTTGTCTTCAGCGCGTACAAAGGTTTTGATGGCCAAGCGACGTTGCGGCGCAGTGGCAATCACGCTCAAGTCGCGCAGACCTTCCAAAGCCATACCCAAGGTGCGCGGTATAGGCGTGGCCGTCAAGGTGAGCACATCCACCTCGGCGCGCATGGCTTTGATGGCCTCTTTGTGCCGCACACCAAAACGGTGTTCTTCATCAATCACCAATAACCCCAAGTCTTTGAATTTCACTGTATCGCTGATGAGTTTGTGCGTGCCCACCACGATATCGATAGCGCCCGCTTCCAGTCCCAGCATGGCCGCCTTCACCTCTTTGGGTGAGCGAAAACGGCTCATCTCAGCGATCTTCACCGGCCATTTGGCAAAACGGTCTGTGAGGGTTTGGAAATGCTGTTCAGCCAGCAATGTCGTGGGCGCCAAAATGGCCACTTGTTTGCCGCCCATCACCGCGATGAAAGCCGCCCGCAAAGCCACCTCGGTTTTGCCAAAACCCACGTCTCCGCAAATCAAACGGTCCATGGGGCGCGGGCTGATCATGTCTTGAATCACCGCATGGATGGCACCGCGCTGGTCTGCGGTTTCATCAAACCCAAAATCGTTGGCAAACACCTCGTAGTCTTGCGCCGTGTATCTGAAAGGGTGACCTTGCCTGGCAGCACGTCGTGCATAGATGTTGAGTAACTCGGCCGCCGCGTCGCGTATTTGTTCGGCTGCGCGGCGTTTGGCTTTGTCCCACTGACCAGAACCCAGCCGGTGCAAAGGCGCTTCGTCGGGACTCACGCCGCTGTAGCGGCTGATGAGGTGCAATTGGCTGACGGGCACATACAAGGTAGCTTCGTCAGCGTATTCGAGATGCAAAAACTCTTGCAACAGGGGTTGGCCCAACTCGTCCAGCCCTTGCCCCATATCCATGTTCACCAAGCCACGGTAGCGGCCAATGCCGTGTGTGCTGTGCACCACGGGGTCGCCCACCTGCAACTCCGACAAATCTTTAATGAGCGACTCCACATCGCTCACCGCTTCTTGTTTGCGCCGGCGTCGCACGCTGGGACTTGCCGCGAACAGCTCGGTCTCTGTCACCAAGTCTATGCCTAGCTCATTCCAAGCAAAGCCAGTGTGCAGGCTGCTGGTGGCAATACCAAAAAGCTCTGTGCTTTGGACAAACTCGGCCAAGCTCTCAAAACTCGGTGGACTGACGCCGCCGGCTCTTAAGAAGTCCAACAGGCTTTCACGCCGACCATCGCTTTCGGCCAATACCAGCACCCGTTGCTTGCTGTTGGTTTGACGAGCTTGCAAGCGTGCCAAAGGCGTTGGAGAGCCACGCTCGACAGTGAGGTCGGGAAGAAGGCTTACCCAATCCCAAGTGCTTGCTGTGTCTGTGGTGCGCAGGGCCAGTTGGGTGTGCTGATTGACGCGGGTAAAGAATTGCTCGGTGTTTAAAAACAAATGCGCGGGGGACAAAACAGGACGTTCTGGGTCCCCCTGAGCCAAGCGAAAACGCTCTTGCGCATCTTGTGAAAAACTTTGCAAAACAGGTTCAAGGTCGCCATGCAACACCACCACCGACTGTTCACCCAAGTAGTCAAAGACGGTGGCAGTTTCTTCAAAAAACAATGGCAGGTAGTACTCGATGCCTGCTGTCGCCACGCCATTGCCCATGTCTTTGTAAATACGGCTTCGCGTGGGGTCGCCGTCCAAGAGTTCGCGCCAGCGGCTGCGAAAAAGCGCACGCGAGGCCTCATCCATGGGGAACTCTCGACCAGGAAGTAAACGCACTTCGGGCACGGGGTAGAGGCTGCGCTGGGTGTCGGGGTCGAAGGTGCGTATGGAGTCGATTTCGTTGTCAAACAAATCCACCCGATACGGCACCAAAGCACCCATGGGGAACAAGTCGATCAAACCTCCACGCACCGTGTACTCGCCAGGGCTTACCACCTGCGACACATGGCTGTAACCCGCCATGGTCAGTTGTTGTTTGAGTTGCGCGTCGTCTAACTTTTGCTTGACCTTGAAATGAAAGGTGTAAGCCGCCAAAAAAGAGGGTGGTGCCAAGCGGTACAAGGCGGTGGTGGCCGGCATGAGAACCACATCGGCTTGCCCCTGCGAGATGCGCCAAAGAGTAGCCAAGCGCTCGCTGATTAAATCTTGGTGCGGCGAAAACCCGTCGTAAGGCAAAGTTTCCCAATCCGGAAACAACACACAGGCCAGCTCGGGTTGGAAGAACTGCATTTCCTCCAATAAACGCTGGGCATCAAAAGCATCTGCGCAAATCAGACTGACGCGGCGACCTTGGGATTTTTCACGTGCCACCAAAGCGGCAAGCAAGGCTGCATCAGCAGAACCGGGAGGGCGGGGGAGGGTGAAGCGCTGAGCGCTGGAGAGGGCTGGCAGTTGCATGGAATACAGAGATTCTAGAATGAGCCCATGAACAGACCTCAGCCATGAGCCAAGAACGACCGCGCTTTCATGTGGTCATCCCCTGTGCCGGCACGGGCAGCCGAGCAGGCGTGGACATACCCAAGCAGTACGGGCTGTTGGCGGGTTTGCCCATGGTGATGCACACCTTGAAGGCTTTTGCCGAGGTGCCAGGTTTGGGCCACGCCTTGCTGGTGGTTTCCCCCCAAGACCAGATGATGGCCGACCTATTGGCCAAGCATCCCCAGCCTGCATTTAGCTTGGTGCTGCGAGGAGGCGCCACCCGCGCCCAAAGCGTCTTGGGCGGTTTGCGACAACTTGAAGCTCTGGGCGTTGAAAGCCAAGATTGGGTTTTGGTGCACGACGCTGCGCGCTGTTTGATCACCCCGCGTTTGATACAAGCCTTGCTGGATGCCTGTTTTGCCGATGAGGTAGGCGGGCTGTTGGCTTTGCCTTTACCCGACACCTTGAAATCATCCTTACAGGGCAGGGTCGCTCAAACCTTGAGCCGAAGCGATAAATGGCTGGCCCAAACACCGCAAATGTTTCGCTTGGGGGCATTGGCGCAGGCGTTGGCTGCAGGGCACGAGCTGTTGACCGATGAGGCCAGCGCCATGGAGGCGCTTGGCATGTCGCCTTTGTTGGTAGAGGGTGCATCGTTCAATTTCAAAGTAACGTATCCGCAAGATTGGGCCTTGGCCGAGGCTGTGCTCAATGACCGCAAACTGCGACCAGGAGTGTTGTCATGAGTGTTCCATTTCGTATAGGTGAAGGCTGGGACATACATGCCTTGGTGCCTGGGCGGCGTTTGGTCATCGGTGGGGTGCTCATCCCATTTCATTTGGGGCTGTTGGGGCATTCAGATGCCGACGTGCTGCTGCACGCCATCACCGATGCCTTGCTGGGGTCAGCTGCACTGGGCGATATAGGCACGCATTTTTCCGATAGCGATGCGCGTTGGCGTGGCGCTGATTCTTGGAAGTTGCTTGAGGCCACAGGTGGGTTGCTCAAAGACGCCGGCTGGCGTGTCAGCAATATCGATAGCACGGTGATTGCGCAAGCACCAAAGCTAGCGACATTCATATTGCCTATGCGCGAGCGCATTGCTTCTGCTTTGCAAATTGACGTGAATCAGGTGAATGTCAAAGCCAAAACTGCCGAGAAGCTGGGTCCCGTGGGCTTGGGTCAATCCATAGAGGCCAGGGCTGTGGTTTTGGTGCTGCCCCTTTAGGCTTGCGGGCTGCCAGCGTTGCTGGGCGCAACAGGGTTTTGTTGAAACACCAGCGACATACGCACCCATTGCCTGACCATGCGCTTGTGCTCGGGTTGGAGTTGCAAATACTGTCTGAGCATTTCCGTGTCGCCAAGCCCCATGCCATCTGAGATTTGTGTTTCTCTGGCTGAGTGCACCTCGTGTTGCGGGCCAAACAGCAAATCTTGCGGACTGATGTTGAGCACTTCACTGAGCGCTTTGAGTTTGTCTTGTTTGGGCATGGACACGCCAAACATCCAATTTCTCGCTGCGTGCGCGGTGATGCCCTCGCCCCAGTAACGCATATTGAAAGCGTCGGCCAAAAGCGTGGCTGAAGTTTTAAGGCCTGCTTCTTTCATGGCTTGACGCAAGCGGGCTGCAAAGGCTTCGTATTCGGGGTTGTAGATGTTTTTTGTCATGCCCGAAAGATAAAACAGCCTTCGCTTGCAGGCAATAGAGCGGCGCTTAAATTCGCTGTAAGTGAAAGTCAAGTGAGCGGCTCTCATCCCTTCAGATGATGTTTAAAAACACAGCTAAGCGCTTATTGCGCCGCCCATCCGCCGTCCATATTCCATGCTGCACCGCGCACATTGTTGCCCGCGTTAGAGCATAAAAACAAAGCCAACTCACCCAATTCTTCGGGGGTGGTGAACTGCATGGAAGGCTCTTTTTCGCGCAGCAACATTTGAGCGGCTTCTTCATTGCTGATCTTCAAGGCAGCGGCCTTGGCATCTACTTGTTGTTGAACCAAGGGGGTGAGGACCCAGCCTGGACATATGGCGTTACAGGTCACCCCTGTGGTGGCGGTTTCCAAGGCCGTCACTTTGGTCAAACCAACTATGCCATGCTTGGCTGCCACATAAGCCGACTTCTGCGCGGAGCCCACCAAGCCATGCACCGAGGCGATATTGAGAATGCGCCCCCAGTTGGCTTGACGCATGGCGGGCAGTGCGAGGCGCGTGGTGTGAAAAGCGCTAGACAAATTGATGGCGATCACGTCATCCCATTTTTCTGTGGGGAAGTTTTCAATCGTTGCGACATGCTGAATGCCTGCGTTATTCACCAGCACATCGATCTGACCAAAACGCTTGGCCGCGAAATCCATCATGGCTTCAATCTCAGGCACTTTGCGCATGTCCGCACCATGGAACGCGGTTTGGACACCCAGTGCAGCTACATCAGCTAAAGCTTGCTCATGAGGTCCAAAACCATTGAGCACCACATTGGCGCCGGCTTGGGCCAAAGCCTTGGCCATGCCTAAACCTATGCCGCTGGTTGAACCTGTCACCAAGGCTGTCTTACCTGCCAAAAAACGCTCGCTCATGCTGTCCCCAATCCATTACGATGGACTATCTTATTCTGTGCCCACCTATTGAATTTTTTCTGCGATGAACAGTAACGACGTTTCAGATGACTCGCCCTTAGGAGTCGAGGGTTTGTTGTCCGTGGTTGACCAAGACTTCGAGCCCAGCCAGCAGGCGGTCGAGCGGGCCCGAGCCTTCGCCGAACCCTTTATCGCCACGCAAGAGCTCGACCACGGGGAGAACTGTTTGGCGCATGCCGACGCCTTGGCCTTGTTGGTCAAGTCTTTGGGTGGCTCTGATGACATGCAGGCTGCGTCGTATTTGGCTTTTGCTTGCGAGCACTTAAACAAGCCGCAGGATTTGATTGCCAAGGCTTTTGGAGACAGCCATGCAGCGCTCGCCATGGAAACCATGCGTCTCATGCAGTTGCAAAGACAAGCCCGAACACGCTTGGTGAGAGATGCACACAACCAAGTACAAATTGAATTTGTGCGTCGCATGCTGCTGGCTTTTTCCAGAGATTTGCGTGTGGTGGTGTTGCGACTGGCTTCGCGTTTGCAAACCTTGCGCTATTTGCATTCGCACAAAAAAGCCGGTTTTGATGATATGGCCAGAGAGGCCTTGCAGGTGTTTGCACCCTTGGCCAACCGCTTGGGCATTTGGCAAATCAAATGGGAGATGGAGGACTTGGCTTTTCGTTTAATCGAGCCAGACACTTACAAACAGGTTGCCCATTGGTTAGAGGACAAACGCACCGAGCGAGAAGCGCAAGTCGAGCAATTGCGCCAATGGCTTCTTGAACAATTAAAAGAGCATGGCATCAGCGGTCAAGTGCAAGGACGCCCCAAGCACATCTACAGCATCATTAAAAAAATGCGTGGCAAGTCACTCAATTTTTCGCAAGTGCATGACTTGCGAGCGCTGCGCGTGATTGTGTCTTCGGTAGAAGATTGTTACCGTGCACTGTCATTGGTTCATGCAGAGTTCAAGCCCTTGGATAACGAGTTTGATGACTACATAGCCAAGCCTAAATCCAATGGTTACCAGTCTTTGCACACAGTGGTGAGTGACAGCGCAGGGCAGGTGATCGAGATTCAAATTCGCACCCAAGCCATGCATGCCCATGCCGAATTTGGCGTGGCTGCGCATTGGGCCTACAAAGAGGCTGGCTCTAAAGGCTTTGCAGGTGCGCCAGTGTCAGATGCGCAGGCCAAAAAAATGGCTGTCTTGCGCCAACTCTTGGCTTGGGAGAGGGAGTTGAATCACGCCGCGCATGCAGACACCACATCGCATGAGGCTGTGGACGAAGACAAAATTTATGTCTTAACCCCCCAAGCCGCGATTGTTGAATTGCCCGCCCACTCCACGCCTGTGGATTTCGCTTACAGCTTGCATACCGATTTAGGTCATCGTTGCCGAGGTGCCAAGGTCGATGGCCTCATGGTGCCCTTGTCCACTTTACTGCGTAATGGGCAGACTGTGGAGGTTATTGCCGCTAAAGAGGGCGGGCCTTCGCGTGACTGGCTCAACCTTGAGTTGGGCTTTCTTGGTTCGCCTCGTGCAAGGGCCAAAGTCAGGGCATGGTTTAACGCGCAAGTGTTGAACCAAACCATTGCGCGTGGGCGTGAATTGGTGGAGAAGCTTTTGCAGCGCGAGGGGAAAACCGCCATCAAGTTGGATGAATTGGCTGAGCAACTTGGGTTTTCCTCATCAGCCCAGTTGTTCGAGGTTGTGGGCAAAGATGAGTTCTCTTTGAAAACCATAGAAACCTTTTTGCGCCCGCCTGCGCCTTTGCCCGATGAAGACCAACGCTTGTTGCGTAAAACCCAGCGTAGCAAAAGCCTTGATGCACCTTCGGGTGTCTTGGTGGTGGGTGTCGACTCTTTGATGACCCAACTCGCCAGGTGTTGCAAACCTGCGCCGCCCGATTCTTTAGGGGGCTTTGTCACCCGCGGAAAGGGGGTGAGCGTGCACCGCACCAATTGCAAAAATTTCATGCAACTCTCTGTGGTTTCACCTGATCGGCTTATTCCTGTGTCGTGGGGTGAAAGGTCAGGCACGGATTCACTCTATCCCGTGGACATAGAAATTGTTGCCAGTGACCGTCAAGGCTTGCTGCGCGATATTTCAGAAGTACTGGCCAAAGACAAAGTCAATGTGATTGGTGTGAAGACCCAGTCCATCAAAGAAATGGCATGGATGACTTTCACGGTAGAAGTTGGAGACGCATTGAAATTGACCAAGGTGCTGGCTGCGGTCAATGAGGTCAACGGTGTTCGAGCCGCAAGGCGACATCAAGGATGAGCTAGAATGCGCCACTTCGGCAACGAAGGCGCGTAGCTCAGCTGGTTAGAGCACCACCTTGACATGGTGGGGGTCGTTGGTTCGAGTCCAATCGCGCCTACCATTCTTTGTTGTGCCCTCAACCTGCTCGTCGCTTTGCAAAGACGTTATTGCAAACCCCCCAAACAGGATTTTCTTTTGGCACGCAAATCTCCCTCATCCTCAGAAGCGACTGGTTCAGCCCCTCAAGAACCAAGCTCTCTGCGATTGATCAAAAAATACCCTAATCGACGCCTCTACGACACCCAAACCTCCAGTTACATCACATTGCAAGAGGTGAAGGCTTTCGTCGTTCAAGGCGAGGCTTTCAAGGTTGTCGAAGCCAAAACAAACGAAGACCTGACGCGCAGCATCTTGTTGCAAATCATTTTGGAAGAAGAAGCCGCAGGCGTGCCCATGTTTTCTGAAGCTGCATTGGCCAATATCATTCGTTTTTACGGTCACGCCATGCAAGGTTTTATGGGGAACTATTTAGAAAAAAATGTTCAAACCTTTACAGACTTACAAATGCAGGTGGCTGAACAAAGCAAGCACTTGTCGCCCGAATTGTGGGCGCAAGTCATGACCACGCAGACCCCGATGCTTTCGGGATTGATGGGCAGCTACACCGAGCAGTCCCAGCAAATGTTGGCTCAGATGCAACAGCAGATGCTCAGTGCCATGGGACTCAAGCGCTGATGTCTGCGCCTACCGTTGGTTTTGTCAGCCTAGGCTGCCCCAAGGCGTTGACAGATTCAGAGCTCATACTCACGCAGTTGAGTGCCGAGGGTTATCAAACTTCCAAAACTTTTTCTGGTGCCGATTTAGTCATCGTGAATACCTGCGGCTTTATCGATGAAGCTGTTCAAGAAAGCCTCAACACCATTGGCGAAGCTTTGGCCGAGAATGGAAAAGTCATTGTCACGGGTTGTCTTGGGGCCAAGTCGCAAGCCGATGGAAGCAATGTGGTGAAAGCCATGCACCCCAGTGTTCTGGCTGTGACTGGCCCGCATGCCACACAAGAGGTCATGGATGCGGTTCATGCGCATTTGCCAAAGCCCCACGATCCCTTTATAGATCTGGTCCCTGCAGCGGGCATCAAACTCACACCCAGACACTACGCCTACCTGAAAATCAGCGAAGGTTGTAACCACCGCTGTACCTTTTGCATCATTCCCTCCATGCGTGGCGATTTGGTTTCGCGCCCTATTGGGGATGTGTTGCGCGAAGCCCAAGCCTTGTTTGAGAGCGGTGTTAAAGAGTTGTTGGTGATCAGCCAAGACACCTCTGCCTATGGCGTTGATGTGCGTTACCAAACAGGTTTTTACGATGGGCGACCCGTCAAAACCCGTACCCTTGAATTGGTCCAAGCTTTGGCCGAACTCGCTGAGCCTTTTTCTGCTTGGGTGCGCTTGCATTATGTCTACCCTTACCCCACGGTAGATCACTTGATTCCCTTGATGGCCAATGGCAATGTGTTGCCGTATTTGGATGTGCCTTTTCAACACAGTCATCCCGATGTGCTCAAGCGCATGCAGCGACCGGCCAACGGGGAGAAAAATTTAGAACGTTTGCAACGCTGGCGAGAAGAGTGTCCTGAATTGGTGGTCAGAAGCACTTTCATCGCAGGCTTTCCGGGTGAAACCGAGGCAGAGTTCGAACACTTACTGCAATTTTTAGAAGAAGCACAAATTGATCGTGCAGGTTGTTTTGCCTACAGTGCGGTTGATGGGGCCACAGCCAATGATTTACCCGGCATGCTTGCCATGGAGATTCGGCAAGAGCGGCGTGCGCGCTTTATGCAAGTGGCCGAGAAAATATCGATTCAAAAACTTCAACGCCGTGTGGGTTCCACCATGCAAGTTCTGGTAGATTCTGCCAAAGCACTGGGTAAACAAGGGGGTGTCGGCAGAACCTATTCAGATGCGCCAGAAATCGACGGTGTCGTGCATTTACTTCCGCCCGAAAAATTAAGTAAAAGCTATCGGGTTGGCGACTTCATCAAGGTGCGTATCCTTGAAGCCCAGGGTCATGACTTGATCGGGATGCCTGTTTGATCTTCGTTAAGATTGGTGCCCAGGAAGGGACTCGAACCCCCACGAAGTTACTCGCTAGTACCTGAAACTAGTGCGTCTACCAATTCCGCCACCTGGGCCTTCAGGAAAGCAGAGGATTCTATCAAACAAAAATCAACTCCAAGCGCTGGACTCCTCGAAACCTTCGAGGGAACAGTAGAGGGACACCGTGATGGCCATGGCTTTATACAACGCGATGACGGTCAATCGGATGTGTATTTGCCTCCCAATGAAATGCGCGCTGTCATTCACCGAGACCGTGTCATTGCAAGAGTCACGCGTTTCGATCGCAAAGGACGCCCCGAAGCGCGCATTGTCGAAATCTTAGACAGACCTCAGCAACCCATCATTGGACGCTTGCTACAAGAAAGCGGTGTGTGGCTGGTGGCACCTGAGGACAGGCGCTATGGCCAAGATATTCTGATTCCCAAAGGTGCGACAGGCAATGCCCAAGTCGGGCAAGTTGTGGTCGTTGAATTGACGGAGGTGCCTAGCTTGTTTGGTCAGCCCGTCGGTCGCGTCAAAGAAGTTCTGGGTGAAATGGATGACGCAGGAATGGAGATTGAAATTGCGGTTCGCAAGTACAGCGTCCCTCATCAGTTTTCTTCCGCATGTTTAGCACTTGCTGCTGACTTACCCGTCAAGGTCAGAGCCAAAGACTTGGTTGACCGTGTTGATTTGCGCGATATTGCGCTTGTCACTATTGATGGTGAAGATGCCCGCGACTTTGACGATGCGGTTTACTGCGAGCCCGCAACATTTGGCAAGCAACAAGGTTGGCGCTTGCTGGTGGCCATTGCAGATGTCGGCTACTACGTTGAGACCGGCAACGCTATTGACATTGATGCCTATGAGCGGGCAACCAGCGTTTATTTCCCTAGACGCGTGATTCCCATGCTGCCCGAAAAATTATCCAATGGTTTATGTTCACTCAACCCATTGGTTGACCGTCTTTGCATGGTGTGCGACATGCTTGTTGATGAGGCGGGACAAGTGCATGCCTACCAGTTTTACCAAGCGGTGATGCACAGTCATGCGCGTTTTACCTACACCGATGTAGCTGCCATTTTGTCCAATACACGTGGGCCCCAAGCAGCCAAGTACAAAGACAGAGTCCAAGACCTGATTCATTTGCATGATGTGTACCGGTCTTTACTCAAGGGCCGGGAAAAGCGTGGTGCGGTAGATTTCGAAACGACCGAAACCCAAATCATTTGCGATGACAGTGGTCGAATTGAAAAGATTGTCCCCAGAGTTCGCACCGAAGCACACCGTTTGATTGAAGAGGCCATGCTGGCGGCTAATGTGTGCAGCGCCGACTTTATTTTGCAGGCCAAACATCCGGCCGTTTTCCGTGTTCACGAAGGTCCCACGCCAGAAAAACGGGAAACCTTGCGCAACTACCTCAAGGCCATGGGCGTGCCCTCCACTTTGAGTGAGAACCCTACGCCTGGTCAGTACCAAGCGATTGCACAAGCCAGTAAAGAGCGACCTGATGCGCAGCAAATTCATTCCATGTTGTTGCGGTCTATGCAACAGGCCATTTACACACCCATGAACAGTGGGCACTTTGGTTTGGCTTATCCCGCTTATACCCATTTCACCAGTCCGATTCGACGCTACCCCGACTTATTGGTTCACCGAGTCATACGGTCTATTTTGGCGGGACGCCGCTATCAATTGCCAGGCCTGCCTGTGCCCGGCGAAGCGCATGTGAAATTGGCCAGACGGTTGGCTGCCCAAGCACGACTTAAAGAAAAATCTTCAGCCGTTGCGCAAAAACCAACTGCAGAGCAGCAAGCGTGGGAGGCCGCAGGCCTGCATTGCAGTGCCAATGAAAGGCGTGCTGACGAGGCCAGTCGCGATGTTGAAGCTTGGCTCAAATGTCAGTACATGCGAGAGCATTTAGGTGAAGATTTCAGCGGAACCGTCTCCGGCGTCACCGCATTTGGTGTTTTCGTTACTTTGGATGCTATGTATGTAGAGGGCTTGGTTCACATCACCGAGCTGGGCGGTGACTATTTCAAGTTCGATGAATCTCGCCAAGAGTTGCGTGGTGAACGCACAGGCATTCGCTACAGCGTAGGTGCGAGAGTCAGGGTTCAAGTCAGTCGGGTCGATCTTGACGGGCGAAAGATTGATTTTCGTTGGGTGCAAGAGGAGGGCGCTGCTTCGGTGGATAAGCCTTTGCGTGGCAATTCATCGCCTCCTGGCAAGCTGGGGCGGACCAAAAACCGAAGCAGTAAGAGCGCCGCACACACAGCCGCCAAATCAGCACCACAAGGCCCCAAGGCTGCAGCCAAACAAAATGCAGCCACTATGAAACAAAAAACAAAAAATCGGCGTTGAACAGACCTTAAGGAGATTTAAACATGTCCCATTCCAAAGTGGCTATCGTGACGGGTGCGGGTACCGGTGTAGGCAAAGCAGCAGCTCTTGCTTTGTTGGCAGATGGTTGGCGCGTAGCCTTGGTGGGTAGACGTTTGCAACCTTTGGAAGAGGTCGTGCATTCATCGCCATTTCCCAATTTTTGTTTGCCGCTTTCGGCGGATGTTTCTGATCCACTGGCTGTTAAAAACTTCTTTGCTAAGGTCATGAGCCACTGGGGACGTGTCGACTTGCTGTTTAACAATGCAGGCGTGAGCGCCCCAGGTGTTCCTCTGGAGGAGTTAAGTGTCGAGCAATGGCGCAATGTGGTTGACATCAATCTCAACGGCATGTTTTATTGTTTACAACAAGCGTTCATTGCGATGAAGTCCCAATCGCCTCAAGGCGGAAGAATCATCAATAACGGATCTATTTCTGCTTATGCGCCACGCCCCAACTCCATTGCTTACACAGCAACCAAGCATGCAGTCACGGGGTTGACCAAAACAGCGGCCCTTGATGGGCGCAAATATGGGATTGCTGTGGGACAAATTGATATTGGCAACGCAGCGACTGAGATGGCAGCCAAAATGGCCTTGGGCGTTCCTCAGGCTAATGGCGAAATTGCCAAAGAGCCGCTGATGGATGTCAAGCATGTGGGTGAGTCAGTGCTTTACATGGCCAATATGCCGTTGACTGCCAATGTGCTTTTTCACACGGTCATGGCCACCAATATGCCGTTCGTTGGGCGCGGCTAACAAGACCCATAGGTTTGGCGCATACCCGTATGCTAAAATTTGTTTTGCTTTTAAATCGCAAGGTCCCTTGCGATAAGCAAATCCCAAACCAGTTCCCACAAGGTGTTGTTCAGCTTAAAACTTAAGCTGTATCAATAAAGAACTGGCTCAGACTTAACCTTTGGAGTTTATTTATGTCTACATCCATGCGCGAAATGCTGGAAGCCGGTGTCCATTTCGGTCATCAAACCAGATTTTGGAACCCCAAGATGGCCCCGTTTATCTTCGGTCATCGCAACAAAATTCACATCATCAACTTGGAAAAAACATTGCCCATGTTCCAAGACGCGATGAAGTTTGCCAAGCAGTTGTCTGCAAACCGCGGCACTATTTTGATGGTCGGCACCAAGCGTCAAGCCCGTGAAATCATTTCTTCCGAAGCCAAACGTGCTGCTGTGCCTTTTGTAGACCAGCGTTGGTTGGGTGGCATGTTGACCAACTTCAAAACCGTCAAAACCTCCATCAAGCGTTTGAAGGACATGAAGGTTCAGCAAGAGGTGGGTCTTGAGGCTATGTCCAAAAAAGAGCAATTGGTTTTCATGCGCGAACTTGAAAAACTCGAAAAAGACATTGGTGGAATTCAAGACATGGCAACTTTGCCTGATGCGATTTTTGTGATCGATGTGGGCTTTCACAAGATTGCCATTGCCGAAGCCAAGAAACTTGGTATTCCTTTGATTGGCGTGGTTGACTCCAACCATTCGCCTGAAGGAATCGATTATGTGATTCCAGGCAATGACGACTCCTCCAAAGCCGTGACGCTTTACGCACGCGGCATTGCAGACGCCATTTTGGAAGGACGCGCCAACGCGGTCAGCGATGTGGTTAAAGCTGTGAGTGAAGGTTCTGATGAGTTTGTCGAAGTGGAAAATTCAGTACAAGCTTAATTTTCACCTGAGTCATTGAAAAGGGGCTTAAGAGGCCCCTTTTTCGCAACACACACACCTATATTGATTTAACAGGAGTTTTTATGGCAGCAATTACTGCAAGCATGGTCGCCGAACTGCGAGCCAAAACGGATGCGCCCATGATGGAGTGCAAAAAAGCATTGACAGAAGCTGAAGGCGATATGGCCAAAGCGGAAGAGTTGTTACGTGTCAAATTGGGCAGCAAAGCAAGTAAAGCGGCCTCTCGTGTCACTGCTGAAGGTGTTGTCAGTACCTTTATTGATGGTCACTCTGGCGCAATGCTTGAAGTCAATTGCGAAACTGACTTTGTAACAAAAAATGACAGTTTCTTGGCCTTGACAAAAGCTGCAGCTCAGTTGGCTGCTCAACACAAACCTGCTGACCTGGATGCTTTAGGCGCTTTAGCCTATACGCAAGACGGTTTTGGCCCCACCCTTGAAGATGTTCGAAAAGGGTTGATAGGCAAGATTGGTGAAAACATGAGTTTTCGCCGATTCAAGCTTTTTAACAGCGGCTCTGCGCTGACATCCTATTTGCACGGGACGCGTATTGGCGTTGTGGTTGAGTACACAGGTGAAGAAGGCGCTGCACGTGATGTTGCTATGCATGTAGCGGCCATGAAGCCTGTCTCCTTGACCAGCGCTGAGGTTCCTGCAGAACTGATCGAACGAGAGCGCTCTGTGGCAACAGCCAAGGCTGCTGAATCTGGCAAGCCTGCAGACATTGCTGCAAAAATGATTGAAGGCTCGGTTCAAAAATATCTCAAAGAAGTGTCTTTGTTTGACCAGCCCTTTGTGAAGAACGACAAGCAAACAGTCGCTCAAATGCTTCAAGCTGTTAAAACCACGGTCAACTCATTCACGATGTATGTGGTTGGAGAGGGTATTGAGCGAAAAGTTGATGACTTTGCCGCTGAGGTGGCGGCTCAAGTAGCTGCTGCAAAACAATCAAATTGATGAATAAAAAAGGGGACGAAAGTCCCCTTTCTTTTGCCAACAATCAACTCGTTAAACTCTCACACCAACGGAGGCCTGAATGACGCCAAAAAAAGCTGCTTACAAGCGAATACTGCTGAAATTATCGGGCGAGGCTTTGATGGGTGACGACGCTTTTGGTATCAACCGAGCAACAATCGTTCGCATGGTTGAAGAGATTGCCGAAGTCACACGTCTTGGTGTTGAAGTTGCGGTTGTCATTGGTGGCGGTAATATTTTTCGCGGTGTTGCTGGCGGCTCTGTGGGTATGGACCGAGCGACTGCCGATTACATGGGGATGTTGGCAACGGTGATGAATGCGTTAGCGTTGGCAGACACGATGAATAAGGCTGGCTTGGTAGCTCGCGTGATGTCTGCCATTGGCATTGAACAGGTGGTGGAACCTTACGTGCGTCCCAAAGCTTTGCAATACCTGGAAGAAGGCAAAGTGGTTGTATTTGCAGCCGGTACAGGCAACCCCTTTTTCACAACAGACACAGCCGCTGCACTTCGCGGCGCTGAAATGGGCGCCGAAATGGTTTTGAAGGCCACCAAGGTGGACGGCGTTTACAGTTCTGATCCCAACAAGGATGCGACGGCTACGCGCTTCACAAAAATCAGTTTTGATCAAGCTATTCAAGGTAATTTAGGCATCATGGATGCCACGGCCTTTGCCTTGTGCCGCGACCAAAAGCTGCCTATCACTGTTTTTTCAATTTTTAAACACGGCGCACTCAAGCGCGTAGTCATGGGCGAGGACGAGGGCACTCTGGTGTTTGCCTGAAGTCTGTCAATCTGAAAGAGGAAGAAGATGGATATTGCACAGATCAAGAAAAACATAGAAAGCAAAATGGATCAATCGATTGCTGCTTTCAACAATAGCTTGTCCAAAATACGCTCGGGACGTGCCAATCCTGGGTTGTTGGATCATGTGATGGTGGAGTATTACGGTAACCCTACGCCTCTTTCTCAGCTTGCCAACATCTCTTTATTAGATTCACGAACCATCAGCGTTCAGCCTTGGGAAAAGGGATTGGGTCCCAAAATTGAAAAGGCCATTCGAGAAAGTGATCTGGGCTTAAATCCCGCATCTATGGGTGACTTGATTCGCGTTCCCATGCCGCCTATGTCGGAGGAACGTCGCAAAGAAATGACCAAGGTGGTTCGAACCGAAGGTGAAAACGCTAAAGTCGCCATTCGAAATTTGCGCCGCGATGGCAATGAATCTGTCAAAAAACTCGTGAAAGATAAGTTGGCTTCTGAGGACGATCAAAAGCGCGCCGAAGCAGACATTCAAAAGGTCACCGACAAGCATATTGTTGATATCGACAAACTGATGGCAGCGAAAGAACAAGAAATCATGGCGGTCTAAGAGATGACTTTGCATGCTTAAGCAGCGCATTATTACCGCCTTGGTTTTATTAGGATTTTTATCTCCAGCGGTCTTGCACCCTGATGTCTTTTGGACGGCTTTGGCTGGTTTGTTTTTAATCAGTGCGGCTGCTTGGGAGTGGGGCAGGCTCAACAGCCTCAGTCGCTACAGAGCTTTATGGATTACGGTTGCCTGTGCTGCTGTTTGTGCTTTTGTATGGCAATTGAAGTTGCTTAATCTTTTCGATCGCGTTTTTTGGTTAATGGTTGGCGCTGTTTGGGTTTTGTTAGGGGCTTATTTTTTGGCTGGGGGCGTAACGAGATGGACTCGAATTCCTGCATTTTTAAGACTCGCAGGTGGTGCCGTGGCCTTATGCTGCACGTGGCTGGCTTTGGTGCTGGCTAAGACCTTTGGAATTGATTTTTTGTTGTCTGTTTTTTTGTTGGTTTGGATGGCCGATATAGCTGCCTACTTTTCGGGTAAAGCCGTGGGCCGGAACAGGCTAGCGCCTTCAATAAGCCCCGGCAAAACGTGGGAGGGTGTAGCCGGAGCCATGGTGGGCGTATTTTTGTTGGCGTTTATTTGGCTGAATGTGGTTGATTATTTTTCGTTGCCCTCTCACAGCCTTTTTGATCGACTTTATGCACATGGCTTGGTCATTCTCGTTTTGGGTTTGGTTTTTTTGGTCATGATGAGCGTAGTGGGAGACTTGGTTGAGTCATTGGTTAAGCGAAGTGCCGGCGCCAAAGACAGCAGCCAATTGCTACCAGGCCACGGTGGCATACTGGACCGCATAGACGCACTTTTGCCAACCTTGCCCTTGGCGGTTATGTTGGCTTTGTTATGAATTCCACTGTTCAAACGCTCACAGTTTTGGGTTCGACTGGCTCTATAGGTGTTAACACCTTGGATGTGGTTTCTCGTCATCCCGAGAATTTCAAAATTTTTGCCCTCACTGGAGCCAAGCAAGTTGATCTCATGCTTGCCCAATGCGCGCAATTCAAACCCTTGTTCGCTGTGATGGTCGATGCGAGCGCAGCCAATTTGCTGCGAGACAAATTACGTGCTGAAAATTTATCTACGCAAGTGTTGAGTGGCGCAGATGCATTGGTTGAAGTCGCTTGTGATGAGCGAGTCACCACAGTCATGGCTGCTATTGTGGGTGCTGCTGGTTTGCCGTCTTGTTTGTCAGCGGCCAAGTCGGGGAAAAGACTTCTTTTGGCCAACAAGGAAGCGTTGGTGGTCGGTGGTCAACTTTTTCTAGATGCCGTTAAAGCGGGTGGCGCTCAACTTTTACCCATCGACAGTGAACACTCTGCTGTTTTTCAGGCTTTGCCACATGACCGGTCCTCTTGGGCGCAAAGTGTAGACAAAATTATCTTGACAGCTTCTGGCGGCCCCTTCCGCTCAAGAGATCCGCTGACTTTGCGTGATGTCACTCCCGAGCAGGCTTGTGCCCATCCCAACTGGGTGATGGGCAGAAAAATCTCGGTCGATTCAGCCACCATGATGAATAAAGCTTTGGAAGTGATAGAGGCCAAATATTTGTTTGGTATGGCGCCTGACCGTATTGAGGTTGTTATTCATCCCCAAAGCATTGTGCATTCCATGGTGCAGTTTGTGGACGGGTCCGTCGTCGCGCAACTGGGTACACCGGATATGCGCGTCCCTATCGCTTATGGGCTTTCTTGGCCACAGCGCATGGCCTCGGGGGCTGCAAATTTAGACTTTAGACACTTACCTTCCATGACCTTTGAATCTTTTGAGGATCATGGACACCATTTGCGCTTTCCCAGTTTGAAGTTGGCTTGGCAAGCTTTGAATGCCGCACCTGGAACGACCACCGTTTTGAATGCTGCCAATGAAGTTGCCGTTGCTGCATTTTTAGACAAGCGAATTCGCTTTGATCAAATTCATCACTTGAATCTGGCAACGATGGAAAAAGTGGTGCCTAGTTCGATAGCTGGCTTGGATGATTTGCTTGCATTAGACAATCACTCTCGCATAGCCGCAGAGCAACTCTCACTTGTGTTTCGGTAAAGCTGCAGCATGTTAAGTACTTTGCTGGCGTTTTTAGTTGCTTTAACTGTTGTCATCTTTGTTCACGAATATGGCCACTACCGCGCAGCTCTTTGGTTCAGGGTCAGAGTTTTGCGCTTTTCCATAGGTTTTGGCAAACCTTTGTTGAGCTGGCATCGACTTCAACCTGGCTTAAACCTGCCTACAGAGTTCACCTTGTGTGCAATCCCCATGGGGGGATTTGTAAAAATGCTTGATGAGAGCGATCAAGATGTGACGCCAAACGAGTCCGCACACGCTTTTAATCGTCAAACTTTATGGGCCCGGTCTTGTATTGTGGCTGCAGGTCCTTTGGCTAATTTACTGCTAACTCTTTTTTTGTATGCGTTTCTTCAGTGGATGGGGTCTCAGCAAGCCAGTGCCATCATTGCCACGCCATTAGCAGGCTCAATCGCCGAGTCGGCTGGCCTGCGAAGTGGTGACTTGGTGAAAAAATTTGCCACCAAAGATGACGATTGGCAGGCGGTTCAAAGTTTGCAGCACTTGATGTCACTCATAGATGTGGCCGTTCATGATCAAGAAGACTTCAAATTAGAAGTCACATCGGCCACCAGCAATCAACCCAAGTCAATAGTTATTTCCCTGACTGATCTCGATCAAGACCTCGCACGCTCTGGCAGCACCCGCATAGGTTTGTCGGGGGCTTATAGCAAGCCTTACATCGTCAAGGTGATTGAAGGGGGACCGGCTGCAAAGGCGGGTTTGTTAGAGGGCGATTTGGTCTTAAAGGTCGATGGTCGTTGGGTCAATGACACCCAACAGTTGATCCAACTTATTCGTTCAGCTTCGGCAGTCCAAATGTGGGAAATTCAAAGAGCAGATAGAAAAGTTCTGGTGCTAGGTGTGCTTCCCGAGGTACGGGAGGTTGAAGGCAAACGCATTTCAAAAATAAATGCGGTGGTTGGGCGCGATCCGGAAATGGTTTGGGTTCAGCACGGTTTTCTTGACGGATTGGAAATAGCTTTAAATACTGTTTTGGTGCAATCCAAGATGACATTTCTTGCTGTGGGTAAATTAATCACGACGAATAACGGATGGCAGCAGTTGAGTGGGCCATTGACAATGGCGGAATATGCTGGGAAAACAGCAGAGCAGGGGTGGCGTCCATTTGTGCAATTTGTGGCGCTGATTAGCCTCAGCATCGGCCTTTTAAACCTTCTTCCTATTCCCATATTGGATGGTGGTCACCTGATGTATTATCTTTGGGAGTCAGCCTCTGGTAGTGCGCCCTCCAAAGAGTGGCTCGAGCGATTGCAGGTCATGGGCGTTTCCATCGTGGCTCTCATGATGTTCGCCGCTTTGTTTAACGATGTTTTGCGTTGGTTGAATTGATGCCCCTAAATAATCCCAAATACACTTTTTTTATGAATTCACACCCAACGCTTGCTACTTTTAAATTTTTAATTGTCTTGCTTTTATCTCTTTGCCTGTTGCCTTCAGCAAATGCTTTAGATTCTTTTCAAATTAAAGATATTCGTATCGAGGGTTTACAACGCACTGAACCAGGCACGGTTTTGGCAACAGTTCCTTTTCGCGTGGGCGAAAGCTACACCGATGAAAAAGGCACTTTGGCCATTCGCAATCTCTTCGCCTTGGGCTTGTTCAAAGATGTGCGCATTGAGGTCAATGCCAACGTGGTGGTGGTTATCGTTGAAGAGCGACCCATCATTGGGTCGGTCGATTTTGTCGGCATCAAAGAGTTTGACAAAGAAACTTTGAGAAAAGCGCTCAAAGATATAGGTTTGTCTGAAGGCAGGTCTTATGACAAAGCCCTGACTGACAGAGCCGAGCAAGAATTGAAGCGCCAGTACATCAATAAAAGCTTATATGGCGCTGAGGTGGTGTCAACTGTCACTCCCTCAGACCGCAACCGCGTGAATTTGAACTTCACGGTGGTTGAAGGCGATGTGGCTCGTATCAAATCTCTGCGTATTGTGGGCACAAAAGCTTTTGATGAGTCGACACTTAAAGACCAAATGGACTTGTCAGAACCCAATTACATGGCTTGGTACACCAAATCAGACCGTTACTCGCAGGCCAAATTGAATGCGGATTTGGAAACCATCAAGTCTTACTATCTTTCTAGGGGCTATCTCGAATTTCGCGTTGATTCCACACAGGTTGCTATTTCTGCCAACAAGCAAGACATCAGCATCACCATCAACGTCACAGAAGGAAACAGGTTTGTGGTCTCCCGCATCATGTTGGAAGGCTATTTCTTAGGACGTGACAGCGAATTTAAATCGCTTGTTTCCATCAAGCCTGGGGAGCCTTACAACCAATCGGATGTGGTGCAAACCATCAAGGCCTTTTCCGATTACTTTGGCAATTTTGGTTTTGCATTTGCCCGAGTTGAACCTCGTACCGAAGTCGATCGCGTCACAAATCAAGTTCAGGTTATTTTGCAAGCGGACCCCTCCCGCAGAGCCTATGTGAGGCGCATCAATATTTCAGGTAATGACCGAACAAAAGACGACATCATTCGCCGTGAGTTCAGGCAAATGGAATCTTCTTGGTACGACGGTGAGCGCATTCGCTTGTCGCGTGACCGAGTAGACCGCTTGGGTTATTTCACCGAGGTCACCATTGATACGCAGGAAGTACCGGGTTCGCCAGATCAGGTGGATATCAATTTAAAAGTTGCTGAAAAACCCACTGGCTCACTGCAACTTGGCGCAGGTTTTTCCAGTGCAGAAAAATTATTTCTTTCCTTCGGCATCAGTCAAGACAACTTCTTTGGAACGGGTAATTCTTTGGGTATTCAAGTTAATACCAGCAAGTACAACAGGGTGCTAGATGTCAGCACCACAGATCCTTATTTCACGGAAGACGGTGTATCCCGAACCCTCAACGCTTACCACCGTTCAAGTAAACCGTATTTACTGGCAAGTGGTAACTACAGTTTGGGCACCTCTGGTTTGGGACTGAGGTTTGGTATTCCTTTTGCTGAAATTGATACTGTGTTTGTGGGCGCTGCGCTAGAGCAAACCCGAATCAATTCAGGTTTAAATATGCCCTTCGCTTACTCTGACTATATTGTTAAATTCGGCGAAACGAGTCAATCGGTACCACTTACCATTGGCTGGGCGAGAGACAGTCGTGACAGCATGTTGGCGCCAAACAAAGGACGACTTATCAGGCTCAATGGAGAGCTCGGTACTGCTGGCGACACACGTTACTATCGCAACAGTGTCCAATTTCAAGAATATTTTCCTTTGGGAAAAAAATACACATTTGCACTGAATGCTGAGTTTGGCTATGGCAAAGGTTTGGAAGGAAAAACTTATCCAGTTTTCAAGAATTACTATGCCGGTGGCTTGGGCTCGGTTCGCGGGTTTCAACAGGGCTCTTTAGGAACTTTGAAGACCAGAGATGCAGGATGTACAACAAGTGTCTGGTGTCCCGTGGGCGGCTCCAAGAAAATCTTGCTCAATTCTGAGTTTTATGTGCCTTTCCCAGGTGTTGGAAACGACAAAACTTTGCGTTTGTACTCCTTTATAGACGCGGGTAACGTTTACGATGCCACAGAAAAAATTGACCTCGCACAATTGAGAAGTTCTCTTGGTGTCGGTTTGAGCTGGGTATCCCCTGTAGGGCCCCTTCGTTTCGCCATTGCAAAACCTATTCGCAAATTTGAAGGCGATAGAATGCAATCCTTTCAATTCCAAATTGGGACATCGTTCTGATGAAACATCTCTACCTGCGTTATGTTGTAGCAAGCACCATGTCAATGGCCTCCTTTGCTGTGTTGGCTGAGGACTTCAGAGTTGGTTTCATCAACACCGACCGTATTTTCCGCGAGGCGAATACCGCCAAGGTTGCTCAAACCAAACTGGAACAAGAATTTTCTAAGCGTGAAAAAGAACTTGTTGACATGGGAAACACCCTGAAAACAACTTCTGAAAAATTAGAGCGTGATTTACCCACTTTATCTGAAACACAAAGGGCTACCAAACAACGGCAACTCGCAGACCAAGACAGAGAGTTTCAGCGCAAGCGTCGCGAGTTTCAAGAAGACCTCAATGCACGCAAGAATGAAGAGTTGCAATTGGTTTTGGAAAAAGCCAATAAGGTTGTCAAGCAAGTCGCTGAGGCTGAAAAATACGATTTGATTTTGCAAGAAGCCGTTTATATCAACCCCAAACATGACATCACTGAAAAAGTGATCAAAGCCATTAACACCGGTAAGTGATGGCGTGATTCGTCTGACATTAGGCCAGCTTATTGATCAACTCGGCGGAGACTTACACGGCTCGCCTGATATTGAAATTACTGGCCTAGCTACACTGGTTTCAGCCAGTTCGAATGATCTGGCTTTTTTAAGTAATCCTCAATACCGCTCTCAACTACACGCATCACGTGCTGCTTGCGTCGTTGTGTCTGCGAACATGAAAGAAGCAGCTCTCACGCGAGGCAGCACCTTGGTGGTGGATGATGCTTATGCTTACTGGGCAAGACTTACCCAGTATTGGGCCAGTCTTCTAGGCTCCAATGATGAGCCAAAGATTCACCCAAGTGCCTTTGTCCACCCTCTTGCAAAGATTGATCCTACGGCTCGAATTGGGCCCATGTGTGTGGTCGAGGCGCATGCGGTGATCGGTAAGCGCAGTTGGCTTAAATCCAGAGTAACCGTTTCACAATCTTGCACTGTAGGAGAAGACTGCATTATTCACTCAGGTGTGGTGATAGGTGCCGACGGTTTTGGTTTTGCTCTCGAACATGGCATTTGGCTCAAGATTGAGCAATTGGGCGCTGTTCGAATTGGCAACCAGGTTGAAATTGGTGCCAATACTTGTATCGACTGTGGCGCCTTGGGCGACACCGTCATTGAAGACGGTGTCAAACTTGATAACTTGATTCAAATTGGCCACAACGTCCACGTAGGTGCTCATACAGCCATGGCTGGCTGCGTGGGTATTGCGGGAAGTACCCGCATCGGCGCACATTGCACTTTGGGTGGAGGTGCAGTCGTCCTCGGGCACTTGCAGTTGACCGACCATGTACACATTTCTGCGGCATCTGTCGTTACCCGCTCTCTTATGCAGCCGGGGACGTACAGCGGTGTGTTTCCTATCGATACCAATGATGCTTGGCATAAAAACGCAGCAACTCTGCGGCAGTTACATTCACTGCGCGACCGAATAAAAAACTTAGAGTCAGGCAATCCTAAATAGAGGTTTAAACCATGGACATACATCAAATATTAAAGTTGTTGCCTCACCGATATCCCATCTTGTTGGTCGACAGAGTGCTGAGCCTAGAAAAAGGCAAATCAATCAAGGCGTTGAAAAACGTCACTATCAACGAGCCTTTTTTCAATGGTCATTTTCCACATAGACCCGTCATGCCGGGTGTACTGATGTTGGAAGCCTTGGCCCAAGCAGCGGCTTTATTGGCCTTTGACACCTTAGACGTCGTGCCAGATGACAACACGGTTTATTATTTTGCTGGTATCGACAACGCACGTTTCAAGCGGCCTGTTGAACCTGGTGACGCCTTGACATTGTGTGTAGATTTAGATCGTATGCGGGCGGGTATTTTTAAATTCAAAGCCAAGGCTTGGGTGGGTGAAGAGTTGGCTGTTGAAGCAGAGCTGATGTGCACCATGCGCACCATCGCATAGGGCGGTTATGGCTGAAATACATCCATCAGCTTTGGTAGATGCGTCGGCACACTTGGATGATTCGGTCATTGTTGGACCTTTCACCACCATCGGTCCTCATGTGAGGATTGGCGCGGGAACTCGTATTGGCTCCCATTGTGTCATTGAAGGCCGAACAACCATAGGTCGCGATAATCAAATATTTCAATTCAACTCGCTTGGCGCTGTACCGCAAGACAAGAAATACGCAGGTGAGCCATGTGAATTGATCATCGGAGACCGCAACGTCATTCGTGAATTTTGTACTTTCAACATAGGTACAGCAGGGGATGCGGGTGCGACAAGAGTTGGCAATGACAACTGGATCATGGCTTACGTTCATTTGGCGCACGACTGTCAAGTGGCAAACCACACCATCTTCGCCAACAACACACAATTGGCTGGCCATGTGCATGTAGGGGATTGGGTTATTTTGGGCGGATTTACGGTAGTTCACCAATTTTGTAAATTAGGTGCACACAGTTTCACTGCGATGAATTCCTTGTTGTTTGCTGATCTTCCTCCATTTGTCATGTGCCAAGGACAACCCGCGCAAGCACGGTCTATGAATTTTGAAGGTATGCGTAGACGCGGCTTTAATGCTGAACAAATTCAAACGGCTAAAAACATTTATAAATTGCTCTACCGGGATGGGTTGACTTTGGCTCAATCAATTCAAGCCATTGAGCTTCTCACTCATGATCAACCTGCCAGCAAAGAAGTGGTGTCTATGGTGTCTAGTTTCTTGTCAGCCGTCTCACCTCAACGCGGCATTGTTCGCTGAGGCGATTGTTTTGTTCTCACCATGCCCAGCCATTTGAATACTTCCATTGCCATGGTGGCTGGCGAGGCATCTGGCGACTTACTGGCTTCATTGGTTATGCCTGGTTTGCAGACTCTGTGGCCAGGTATTTCGATGCAAGGTATTGGTGGCCCTAAGATGCAAAACTTGGGGTTTAATTCTTGGTGGCCACAAGAAAAGTTAGCTGTTCGTGGCTATGTTGAGGTACTCAGACACTACAGAGAAATCACTGGCATTCGAAAAGCGCTTTACCAACGATTGGTGAAAACTCCGCCCAACTTGTTCATGGGTGTGGATGCACCCGACTTCAATTTGGATTTATCTTTTTCGCTCAAAAAACAAGGTATCCCAACAGTTCAGTTTGTCTGCCCGTCTGTATGGGCGTGGCGAGCCGAACGACTAGACAAAATACGTGCAAGTGTTGACCATGTTTTATGCCTTTTCCCCTTTGAAGCGCCTTTGCTTCAGAGGCATGGAATTGACGCCACCTATGTGGGACACCCTTTAGCCAGCAACATTCCCCTGCAATCGGATAAAAGCAATGCCAGACAAAGTTTAGGTCTGCAAGCCGACCAAAAAGTCATCGCATTGCTTCCGGGCAGCAGGGCGGCAGAAATAGAGCATATGGCTTCACGTTTCCTGTCTGCTGCGATGATTCTTGAAAAACAATACCCTGGGTCTGTTTTCCTTCTTCCTGTTGCACCTGGACAGATGCCGCTTGTGCAAAAAATACAAACCAATCATGCACACCCGCGAAACTTGATTTTGCTTTCTGGTCAAAGTCATACTGCTCTTGCTGCGGCGGATGCTGCCATGGTTGCCAGCGGAACTGCAACGCTTGAAGCTGCTTTGTTTAAATGCCCCATGGTGATCTCTTATCACATGCCTTGGTTGAGCTGGCAAATCATGCGCAAAAAACGTTTACAGCCCTGGGTTGGTTTGCCTAATATTTTGTGTCGCGAATTTATTGTTCCGGAGTTGTTGCAAGATCAAGCTGCCCCAGAAGTTTTGGCTAAGGCGGTTTCGATGTGGCTTGAGCATCCGCAAAGGGTTGAAAAAATGAAGTTGCGTTTTACTGAACTGCACCAAGAACTGATTCAAGATACATCCCAGTTGGTTACCCATGCCGTTGAAAAAATCATTGGTGCTTGATCAGGCAACATTTGATTGGGATATTCCCGGCTTGGTCGCCGGTGTTGACGAAGCTGGTCGTGGGCCACTGGCTGGCCCCGTATTTGCAGCAGCTGTTATTTTGGATGATTTGTCGCCCATTTCAGGCTTGGCGGATTCAAAAAAACTCTCGTCAAAAAAAAGAGATCTGCTTTATGACATTATCAAAGCGCAGGCCTTATGTTTTTGTGTGGCAACCGCAAGCGTGCAGGAGATCGATGAAATGAATATTTTGCAAGCCACTTTATTGGCCATGCAAAGAGCAGTTAAAGGATTGCGCCTCAAGCCAAGGAAGGTACTGGTTGATGGCAATCGCTTACCTGTTTTGGATATTCATTCCGAAGCAATTGTCCAAGGAGACTCCAAAGTGGCAAGTATTTCTGCCGCGTCTATTCTTGCCAAAGTAGAGCGCGATCGCTGGTGTGTGGAGATAGATTCTCAATATCCTCTTTATGGATTTGCCATTCACAAAGGCTATGGAACCAGTATTCATTTAAATGCGCTTAAACAGCATGGACCTTGCGTTCTACACCGAAGAAGTTTTGCTCCTGTAGCTCAACTTTTGAATAAATAATCTGTTTATGACCAATTCAATTCACATTGAAAAAATAACTTCAAGGCAAAACGCTTGGTACAAAGAGTTGCGGGATTGGTCGCATTCTTCAGGTCTGTACAAAGACAAACAAATAATATGGTTAGAAGGTGACCATTTGTGTGAAGCGGCTCGCTTGAAAGGTTTTCGTTTCGACACCGTGGTTTTCCGAGAAGACTGCCCCCAAGATTTAATTCATGCTTGGTCTGACGCAAATACCAAGTTGTTGCTAGTTTCTGCATCGGTGATGGAGGGCCTCAGCAGTCTGCATTCCCCACCCATGATGGCGGCCATTGCTTTCTTGCCTGTCAAACCGGCGTTCAATCCGCTTGTCTCCACAGTGGTTCTTGATCAGTTACAAGACCCCGGTAATGCTGGCTCCATTCTTAGAAGCGCAGCTGCATTTGGGTTCAAGCAATTGGTGACGACACCTCATTCCGTCGGTCTTTGGACGCACAAGGTGGTGCGTGCTGCCATGGGAGCGCATTTCGCCTTAAACATCATTGAAAACTTAGCTGTTGAAGATATCCAGTCATCGTCTCTTTCTGTTGTTTTAACCAGTTCCCATCAGGGTCTGTTTTTAGATGAACTGGTTGCTCACAAAAAATTACCTTTCCCCATTGCTTGGATCTTTGGCCACGAGGGACGGGGTCACAGCCCTCTGTGGGCTGACTTAAATTGTCAAACAGTCAGAATCAAACAGCCGGGGGGAGAGGAATCTTTGAACGTGGCGGCAGCTGCAGCGATTTGTTTGCATGCCAGCGCTACCCAACGTAACTAACTTAGCCAAATCAAAGTTCAAAGTGTCACATGGCTATAATGAACTACTTTACAAACCCCACAGTGCGCCCTTCGCTAGACTAAAAGCCAACCCCTTGAAAACTGCCAATAAGCGTTGGCTCTTATTGCAGCTTGGGCGTCACCAAACTCGGAGATCTGAGTGCTTTTGTCTCTTCAAGGAAAACATCCTTCAGCCATTTTGGCGCTCGCAGACGGCACTGTATTTGTAGGCTCTTCTATCGGTCACACTGGCTTGACTGTCGGTGAAATGGTTTTTAACACCTCCATGACGGGGTACCAAGAAATCTTGACTGATCCAAGCTATTGCCAACAAATAGTGACGTTGACTTATCCTCATATTGGCAACTATGGTGTCAATCATGAAGATGTTGAATCAAGTCGTGTACATACAGCAGGCCTGGTAATAAAAAACTTGCCGCTTACGCACTCAAACTTCAGAGCCAATGTTGACCTTTCCTCGTATTTAAAGAGTAACCATTGTGTTGCGATTGCTGACATAGACACCCGCATGTTGACTCGCTTGCTGCGCGAAAAAGGCTCGCAAAATGGCGCAGTACTTGCCTTGGCACTGGGAGAGTCGGTCGGCCCGCAGTCTATTGAGTTGGCATTAAAAGCCGCCAAGGGAGCTGCATCCATGTCGGGCTTAGATCTGGCCAAAGAAGTTTCGGTGAAAGAGTCATACGAATGGAGTGAGTCCGAGTGGGTCTTGGGAGAAGGCTATGGTCACCAAACCCAAGGTCATTTGCATGTGGTTGCTTACGACTTTGGCGTGAAGAGAAACATTCTTCGGATGTTGGCGCAGCGTGGTTGCAAGGTAACTGTGGTTCCAGCCCAAACTTCTGCAGACGAGGTTCTGAAATTGAAACCGGATGGTGTTTTCTTATCCAATGGTCCTGGTGATCCAGGCCCTTGCGGTTACGCCATCTCTGCGACCCAAGCACTGCTTCAAAAAGGCATACCGATTTTTGGCATTTGTTTAGGGCACCAAATATTGGCGCTGGCTTGTGGTGCATCTACCTACAAAATGAAATTTGGCCACCATGGAGCCAACCACCCAGTTAAAGATTTAGACAATGGGCGTGTTTGTATCACCAGCCAAAATCATGGTTTTGCGGTTGATGAGAAAACTCTTCCCCCCAATATCCGCAGTACACACATCAGTTTGTTTGATGGAAGTTTACAGGGCTTATCTCTCAAAGACAAGCCTGCATTCAGTTTTCAGGGGCATCCTGAAGCATCTCCCGGCCCGCACGATATTGGTTATTTGTTTGATCGTTTTATTGATTCCATGATGGTAGTAACGCATGCCTAAGCGCACAGATTTAAAAAGTATTCTCATCATTGGTGCTGGCCCTATTGTGATTGGGCAAGCTTGCGAGTTTGATTATTCAGGTGTGCAAGCTTGCAAAGCTTTAAGAGAAGAGGGCTTTAAGGTCATATTGATCAACAGCAATCCCGCCACCATCATGACCGACCCAGCAACGGCCGATGTCACATACATAGAGCCCATCACTTGGCCAACAGTTGAAAGAATCATTGCCAAAGAAAGACCTGACGCCATATTGCCGACGATGGGAGGGCAAACAGCTCTTAACTGTGCTTTGGACTTGTGGCGCAATGGCATTCTTGAAAAATACACGGGCAGTCACACCGGTAAATCAATTGAATTGATTGGCGCTACACCGCATGCCATTGACAAAGCCGAGGACAGATTAAAGTTCAAAGACGCCATGACCAAAATTGGTTTGGGTTCTGCGCGGTCTGGTATCGCCCACACCTTAGATGAAGCTTGGAGTGTTCAAAAAACAGTAGGTTTTCCTGTTGTTATTCGACCAAGTTTTACCTTGGGCGGTACGGGAGGCGGAATCGCTTACAACGCTGAAGAGTTCGAAACTATTTGTAAGCGTGGCATCGAGGCCTCGCCAACCAGTGAACTCTTGATTGAAGAATCACTGCTGGGATGGAAAGAGTATGAAATGGAAGTTGTTCGCGATAAGGCGGACAACTGCATCATTGTTTGCTCCATTGAAAACTTAGACCCTATGGGCGTGCACACAGGCGACTCCATCACTGTCGCGCCTGCACAAACCTTGACCGACAAGGAATACCAAATCATGCGAAATGCCAGCTTGGCTGTTTTGCGTGAAATCGGTGTGGACACGGGCGGATCGAATGTTCAGTTCTCCATCAATCCAGAAGACGGAAGAATGGTTGTCATTGAGATGAACCCGCGTGTGTCCAGATCCTCTGCACTCGCCTCTAAGGCCACTGGCTTTCCGATTGCCAAAGTTGCTGCCAAACTGGCAGTGGGTTTTACTTTGGATGAATTGCGCAATGACATCACTGGGGGAGCTACCCCAGCCAGTTTCGAGCCCAGCATCGATTACGTAGTTACCAAGATACCGCGATTTGCTTTTGAGAAATTTCCCACGGCAGACAGTCGTTTAACCACGCAGATGAAGTCAGTCGGCGAAGTGATGGCCATAGGGCGAACATTTCAAGAATCTTTTCAAAAGGCTTTACGCGGTTTGGAAGTCGGCGTGGATGGACTCAACGAAAAAACCCAAGACAGAGAGACACTTGAAAAAGAACTTGGAGAGCCCGGACCCGAACGAATCTGGTACGTGGGGGATGCTTTTGCCCAAGGGATGTCTGTCAATGAAGTTTATGCGTTGACAAAAATTGATAAGTGGTTTCTGGTTCAAATTGAAGATATCGTCAAAATTGAACTTGAGTTGGAAACGCATAATTTATCTGAAATTTCCAAGGATGAAATCAAGCAATTAAAACAAAAAGGCTTTTCTGACAGGCGTCTTGCAAAGTTGTTGAAGACCGATGAAAACGCTGTTCGTGCATTTAGGCATGCGCATGGTGTAAGACCGGTTTATAAAAGAGTAGATACTTGCGCAGCCGAGTTTGCAACCAATACGGCTTACATGTATTCCAGCTATGAACAAGAATGCGAGGCAGAGCCTACAAGCCGTCAAAAAATCATGGTGCTGGGTGGGGGCCCCAACCGAATTGGCCAAGGTATCGAGTTTGATTACTGCTGTGTCCACGCGGCTCTTGCCATGCGTGAAGACGGCTACGAAACCATCATGGTCAATTGCAATCCTGAAACTGTGTCGACCGATTACGACACCAGCGACCGTCTTTATTTTGAACCCTTAACTCTCGAAGATGTCCTTGAAATTGTCGAGAAAGAAAAACCACTGGGTGTGATTGTTCAATATGGTGGTCAAACGCCTTTGAAGCTGGCCTTGGGTCTCGAGGCTGCTGGCGTTCCTATTATTGGAACAAGTCCAGACATGATTGACGCGGCTGAAGACCGTGAGCGCTTTCAGAAACTTTTGCACCAACTGGGTTTGCGTCAACCACCCAATACCACTGCTCGCACGGAAGAAGAAGCGCTTGCGCAAGCGGCGCTACTGGGATACCCCTTGGTGGTGCGTCCAAGCTATGTCTTGGGTGGAAGAGCCATGGAAATCGTTCATGAGCAGCGCGACCTAGAGCGCTATATGAGAGAAGCTGTGAAGGTCAGCCACGATTCGCCAGTTTTGCTGGACCGTTTCTTAAATGACGCTATTGAATGCGATGTGGATGCCATTTGCGATGGGGTGCAGGTCTTTATTGGTGGTGTTATGGAGCATATTGAGCAAGCAGGTGTTCATAGCGGCGATTCAGCTTGTTCTTTGCCGCCTTACTCCCTTTCAGCTCAAACCATCGAAGAAATCAAGCTACAAACAACTGCCATGGCGCATGGTTTAAAAGTTGTGGGCTTGATGAACGTTCAGTTTGCGATTCAGCAAAAAGATGGTGTTGATGTCATTTATGTTTTAGAGGTCAACCCTCGCGCCAGTCGTACAGTTCCATTCGTTAGCAAGGCCACAGGCATTCAGTTGGCCAAAGTTGCCGCTCGCTGTATGGTGGGGAAATCTCTTGCGTCGCAGGGCATCCTGAATGAAATTTCGCCACCTTATTTCAGCGTGAAGGAAGCGGTCTTCCCATTTGTGAAGTTTCCTGGGGTTGACACGATTTTGGGCCCTGAAATGAAATCAACTGGTGAAGTCATGGGCGTTGGTAAATCATTTGGTGAAGCATTTGTTAAAAGTCAATTAGGTGCGGGTACTAAATTACCCCGACCGACTGACCCTGTGCGCAAAGTATTCCTGACGGTTAAAAACAGCGATAAAGATCGCGCTGTGATGATTGCCAAGACTTTGATCGACTATGGTTTTGAGTTGTTTGCCACCAAAGGAACTGCCGCGGCCATCAGTGCTGCCGGACTGCAAGTGGTGGCTGTCAACAAAGTGACCGAAGGGCGGCCACACGTAGTTGACATGCTTAAAAATAATGAAATTGCTTTGGTCATCAATACAGTAGAAGAGCGTCGCAATGCGATTGCAGATTCCCGCCAAATTCGCATATCTTCACTTCTTGCGCGCGTGACAACATTCACCACCATTGCGGGCGCACAAGCTGCAGTTGAAGGTATGAAGTATCTGGACAACCTCGATGTCTATTCTTTGCAAGAATTGCATTCGCAATTAACAACTTGATTTCAACGGGACACATTGATGGCAACCCTACCTATTACCAAACGCGGTGCAGAAAAACTCAAGCAGGAATTGCACACCCTCAAAACCGTTGATCGTCCTTGGGTGATCAATGCCATTGCTGAAGCAAGAGCGCAAGGGGACTTGAGTGAAAACGCAGAATATGATGCTGCAAAGGACAGGCAAGGATTCATTGAGGGAAGAATTCAGGAAATTGAGAGCAAGCTTTCAATGTCTCAAATCATCGACCCGACTTCAGTTGATGCCGGCGGGCGGGTTGTCTTTGGAGCGACTGTTGAGTTGGAAGATCAATCTTCCGGTGAAATGGTGACTTACCAGATCGTTGGCGAAGATGAGGCTGATTTAAAGCTTGGGTTGATCAATATCGGCAGTCCCATCTCAAGAGCGCTGATCGGCAAAGAAGAAGGTGACATTGCCAAAGTCGAAGCCCCCAGTGGTGTTAAAGGGTATGAAATTGTGAAGGTCTCGTATCTTTAAACATAACTATCCCTGGGCGATCTTTTTAACTGATTTAACTTTAGGTTTGGCGCGTTTTATTTGACCGCCCGCAGTCAATCTTTCATTTCCTAAGACTGTAACCCGCTTCATTTCTGGACGTTGACCACCACGTTTGCTGTATTTCAAAACCTTGAATTCCCGAGGCCCAGCTTGTTTTTCTTCCTTGGGGTTTTTTTCCTTGTCCGGTTGAGGCCGCCACAGGACTAATAATTTTCCAATGTGTTGAATCGGTGCCGCATTCAATTGGTCTGCAAGCGCGTTAAAAATGACCTCTCTTGACTGTCTGTCATCTCCCAAAACTCTGATCTTGATGAGGCCATGGGCTGACAACGCAAGATCGGTTTCCTTGACGACTGCAGAGGTGAGGCCATCGTTTCCTATCATCACGACAGGGTCGAGGTGATGAGCCAAAGCGCGATGGGTTTTTCTTTGTGCTGGGGTAAGTTGTATATAAGCCATAGGGGGTATTATCTCCCCGACCTAAGGATGATTGTTTGAAAGTTAAAACCCAAAGTAAAAAAGTTAATAAATCATGGCTCAACGACCATGTGAATGATCCCTATGTCAAGCTTGCCAAAAAGGAAGGCTATCGAGCCAGAGCAGCTTACAAACTCAAAGAAATTAATGAGACATTAAACCTCATACAGCCAGGCTCAATTGTTGTTGATCTCGGAAGTGCGCCAGGAGCTTGGAGTCAGTACACAAGACGGTGCTTGTCTCCGCAAGGTGCAGCAGTGGGTGAATTGGACGGAACGTTGATAGCACTCGATATTTTGCCTATGACGCCTATTGAGGGCGTTACCTTCTTGCAGGGTGATTTTCGCGAGCCAGAGATTGCCAGCGAACTGACGACGCTTCTTGCGGGACGCAAGATTGATGCAGTAATTTCTGACATGGCTCCCAACTTATCCGGTATTGAGTCTGCCGATGCTGCGCGAATGACGCATTTGGTTGAATTGGCGGTGGAATTTGCCGTCTTGCACTTGAGTTCCCAAGGCGCGCTTGTCGTGAAAGTATTCCACGGCAGCGGTTATTCACAGTTAGTTAAGCTTTTCAAGGATACATTTAAAGTTGTCAAACCTTTAAAGCCAAAAGCTAGCAGAAGCAATTCATCTGAAAACTTTATAGTTGGAATTGGCTTAAAGTAGGGATTCAAATTAATTCCCATACTTCTTTCATGGCACAAATTACACAAAAGTTTCTTTTCAGCTTGAAAAGCCTAAAATAGCTACAAGCTATATTCCATATATTTTTAATTTGCTTTGACTGGAGTCTGCATTGAACAACCCTTGGTTTTCTAAAGTGGCCGTTTGGTTGGTGATTGCCTTGGTACTTTTTACAGTTTTCAAGCAATTCGATACCCGAGGCGCGGCCGGTAACGGGTATTTGGCCTACTCTGATTTCTTAGATGAAGTCAGGGGCAAACGAATCAAGTCAGCAACGATTCAAGAGGGGCAAGGCGGCACTGAAATCATTGCCACCACGACGGACGATCGTAAAGTTCGAACCAATGCCACTTACCTCGACCGCGGCTTGGTCGGCGACCTCATTGCTAACAACGTGAAGTTTGATGTCAAACCCCGTGAAGAAGGCTCCTTGCTCATGACCTTGTTGGTCAGTTGGGGCCCAATGTTGCTCTTAATAGGCGTTTGGGTTTACTTCATGCGTCAAATGCAAGGTGGTGGCAAAGGGGGAGCTTTCAGTTTTGGCAAAAGCAAAGCGCGGATGCTCGACGAGAACAACAACACCGTGACCTTTGCTGATGTGGCCGGTTGCGATGAGGCCAAAGAAGAGGTCAAAGAAGTTGTTGACTTCTTGAAAGACCCCCAAAAATTTCAAAAACTCGGTGGTCGAATTCCCCGTGGCTTATTGTTGGTTGGTCCCCCAGGAACAGGTAAAACTTTGCTGGCAAAAGGTATTGCAGGTGAAGCAAAAGTTCCCTTTTTCAGCATATCTGGTTCTGACTTTGTCGAAATGTTTGTTGGCGTGGGCGCAGCGCGTGTTCGCGATATGTTTGAAAACGCCAAGAAAAACGCACCCTGCATTATTTTCATCGACGAAATCGACGCAGTGGGCCGCCAACGCGGTGCTGGCTTGGGCGGCGGCAATGATGAACGTGAACAAACTCTGAATCAAATGCTGGTCGAGATGGACGGCTTTGAAACCAATTTGGGTGTGATCGTCGTGGCCGCCACCAACCGTCCTGATATTTTGGATGCTGCATTGTTGCGCCCAGGGCGTTTCGATAGACAAGTCTATGTCACCCTCCCCGACATTCGAGGGCGTGAGCAAATCCTCAATGTGCACATGCGCAAAATTCCTGTGGGACAAGATGTTTCTCCCAGCGTGATTGCCAGGGGTACGCCTGGCATGAGTGGTGCAGATTTGGCCAACCTCACCAATGAAGCCGCTTTGATGGCGGCGCGTCGCAATGCCCGTGTCGTTGAGATGCAAGACTTTGAAAAAGCCAAAGACAAGATATTGATGGGCCCCGAGCGTCGCAGTATGGTCATGCCCGAAGAAGAGCGTCGCAATACGGCCTACCATGAGTCTGGCCACGCTCTCATAGGCAAGCTATTGCCAAAATGCGACCCTGTACATAAGGTCACAGTCATTCCTCGCGGAAGAGCCCTAGGGGTGACCATGAGTTTGCCCGAAGCCGATCGTTACAGTTACGACCGCACTTACATGTTGAGTCAGATCAGTATGTTGTTTGGTGGTCGTATCGCTGAAGAAGTGTTCATGAACCAAATGACCACAGGCGCTTCAAATGACTTCGAAAGAGCAACCCAAATTGCCCGCGACATGGTAATGCGTTATGGCATGACAGAGGCTTTAGGCCCAATGGTCTACGCTGAAAATGAAGGCGAGGTGTTTTTAGGTCGGTCAGTGACCAAAACCACCAATATGAGCGAATCCACCATGCAAAAGGTGGATGCCGAGGTACGTCGCATCATTGATGAACAGTACACGCTTGCTCGTCGCTTGATTGAAGATAACTCAGACAAAATGCACGCGATGGCGAAAGCTCTGCTTGAATGGGAAACGATTGACAGTGATCAATTAGATGACATCATGGCCGGACGGCCTCCTCGTCCACCCAAAGATTGGACGCCTCGCACGCCTCCTTCCGGTGACGGCAGTGGTGGTACGCCAGCAGTTCAGTCGAATCCGACGCCCACCGCTGCTTAATGAATTTGGAAAAAGATACACACAACATGGGGCTTAGGCCCCATGTTGCATTGTGGCGTACAACCCGATTTGAGCTTGATCTTTCCGAGCCACGGGTCATGGGAATTTTGAACCTCACGCCAGACTCTTTTTCAGATGGTGGACAGCTTGCCAGCGACACCCAAGCTATCAGGCTTGCTGAAAAAATGGTCGATGCGGGTGCTCATATCTTGGATATAGGTGGCGAATCAACGCGTCCGGGAGCTACAGCACTCACGCATGAGGAGGAATGGCGTCGAATTTCAGGGGTGTTGCAACAACTCATCAAATGGAATATTCCATTGTCTGTAGACACATACCATTCTCAAACAATGGTCAAATCTTTGGAACTGGGCGTAGACATCATCAATGATGTTTGGGCTTTACGCCAAGCAGGCTCCTTGGAGGCTGTAGCAACTACCCAATGTGGGCTATGCCTGATGCACATGCACGGTGAACCCCAAAGCATGCAACTCAATCCCATGTCTGGAGAAGTCATGGATTCAGTGCAAACTTTCTTTGATCAACAATTGGCTGTAACAGATAAGGCTGGAATTCATCGAACCCGGTTGGTTATTGATCCTGGCATAGGTTTTGGAAAAACAGTCACCCAAAATTTTGAAATTTTGCGCAAGCAACAGCAACTGTTCAAGTTTGAAATACCCTTGTTGGTTGGTTGGTCTAATAAATCTTCCTTAGGGGCTGTCAGTGGCTTGCCTGTTGACCAACGTTTGGCTCCCAGTCTGGCTGCGGCGGTGTTGGCTGTAGAGCGCGGAGCAAAAATTTTAAGAGTTCATGCCGTTGCAGAGACAGTGGCGGCTTTGTCTGTTTGTAAGGCGGATAAAGGTTTTGCGACAATGGCCGAAAGCCCCCAACTTGACAAAAATTAGCATGAAAAGACTTTACTTTGGTACCGACGGTATCCGTGGAACAGTTGGTCAATCGCCCATCACGCCAGATTTTTTTCTCCGCTTAGCGCATGCTGTTGGCCAAGTACTTAAACGCTCGGATGTTCGTCCCCAAGTTGTTATTGGTAAAGACACAAGGATTTCCGGCTATATGCTGGAGTCTGCCTTAGAGGCTGGTTTTAATTCGGCTGGTGTTGATGTCGTTCTTCTTGGCCCCATACCCACGCCAGGTGTGGCTTATCTGACGCGTGCATTACGGGCTTCTTTGGGGGTCGTCATTAGTGCTTCTCACAATCCATTCAATGACAATGGGGTCAAATTCTTTTCTGCTAAGGGGGCTAAATTAGATGATAGTTGGGAGCTTGCTGTTGAGGAAGCTTTGTCCGAAGAGCCTCAATGGGTTGAATCTCATCTATTAGGCAAGACCAAGCGCTTAGACGATGCCAGTGGACGGTACATAGAGTTTTGTAAAAGTACTTTTGATCCTCAACTAACTCTTAGAGGTAAAAAAATTGTGGTTGACGCAGCACATGGCGCTGCATATTTGGTCGCCCCCAAAATTTTTGCGGAACTAGGCGCCGAGGTCATAACGCTGGGGTGTTCTCCCAATGGAACCAATATCAACCATGAAGTAGGGGCTACCCACCCCGATGCTTTAGTTGAGGCTGTTATTTCAAATCGTGCCGATTTTGGAATTGCACTTGATGGAGACGCAGACAGGCTCCAATGGGTTGATGATCAGGGTCATCTTTACGATGGCGATCAACTTCTGTATGTGTTGGTGAAAGATCGAATAAACAGTGGTGAAAAGATATCGGGCGCTGTTGGAACTTTGATGACCAACCAAGCCATTGAAGAGGGTTTGAAAAGGCTAGGCGTCAAGCTGTATCGATCTAATGTTGGCGACAGGTATGTCTTAGAGTCGCTGATCTCAAATGGTTTGCTTTTAGGTGGAGAGGGCTCAGGCCATTTGCTGATGCTCGATAAGCACTCAACTGGCGATGGATTGATCAGTGCATTGCAAATATTACAAGCATGCATTCATATGAATACCCATCTTCATGATTTATTAAAAGAGGTTGTTCTATTTCCTCAGTGCTTGTTAAATATTTCGATAAAACCGGGCCTCGACTGGCGAACACACAAGGAATTTCAATCGCGCATTATTGAAATCGAACAAAAATTAGGAAGCAACGGCAGAGTTTTAATTCGCGAAAGCGGAACAGAGCCGCTTTTACGCATCATGGTGGAAGCTCAGCAAGAAGAAATTTCAAAGACCAGTGCTTCCTATTTGGCTGATGGCCTTTCACCTTAATTGAATGCAAAATAACCTATGAAAGAATTTATTGACAGGGACGAAAGCACCTTACTCTTTAATGAAAGAGTGTTGGACTGGGCAAGACGCTCCAATGTCCCTCTGCTGGAGCGCTTGCGGTATTTATGCATAGTGTCATCTAACTTAGATGAATTCTTTGAGGTGAGAGTTGCTTTGCATTTGCATGGACTTGATAAAAAGTCTGACGGTGGAGCATTTACACAAGATATTTACCGCCAAGTTTCTAAAGCTGCACATAACTTAGTTGATGAGCAATATCGTGTTTTCAATGAGGAACTTATTCCAATTTTCGAGGCCAACGATATTCATCTTCTTACCCACAGTGAACGCAACTTAGTCCAACAAAAATGGGTAAAGCAATATTTTGAACGTGAGGTAAAGCCCCTGCTCACGCCTATTGGGCTAGACCCTGCACATCCATTTCCTCTGGTTGCAAACAAATCGCTGAATTTCATTGTTCATTTATCTGGCAAAGATGCTTTTGGCCGTGAGAATGAAATTGCCATTGTGAAAGTCCCGCGTTCTTTGCCAAGGATCATCAAGCTACCCAACAAACCAAATAGCGCATCAACCCAAATGGTGACTCTTTCGAGTGTCATTCGTTCTCATTTGAAAGATTTATTTCCTGATAGGGTGGTTGGTCAATTCTCACAATTTCGTGTCACCCGGGACTCTGACTTATTGGTAGATGAAGAGGATGTCAAAAATCTTAGAACGGCGCTCAGGCATGGTTTAGAACACCGGCAATTTGGACGCGCAGTTCGTTTAGAGGTCTCGTCAGGTTGTACAGATTATTTGGCGGATTTTTTGATGCATCAATTTAAGTTGCCCCCAGAGGCTTTATACCGAGTACATGGGCCTGTCAATCTTGTTCGCCTAAGCCAATTGATAGATTTGGTTGACATGCCCTCTCTTCTCTTTCCCCCACATAAAGGTTCTTACCCGCACCAATTAAACCAAGAAGAGCCGATTTTTGAAAAGCTTAAAAAAGAAGATATCTTGATCCATCAGCCGTTTGAAAGCTTTTCTGGCGTATTGGCTTTTTTGCGGCAAGCTGTTGATGACCCCCAAGTTTTGGCAATCAAGCAAACAATTTACCGAACCGGTATTGATTCTGAGTTGATGGACTTGTTACGGGAGGCTGTTTTGCGCGGCAAGGAAGTCACTGCAGTCGTGGAAATCAAGGCGCGGTTTGATGAAGAGGCCAATATCAATTGGGCCGAACGATTGGAGTCCATTGGCGCTCAGGTTGTTTACGGGGTCGTAGGGCTGAAGACGCACGCCAAAATGCTTCTTGTAACCAGGAAAGAAGGAAACCGTCTGGTACGGTATGCACATCTATCTACGGGTAATTACAACGCCAGAACTGCCAAGCTCTATACAGATATCAGCTATCTCACTGCCAACCCTCAAATTACTTTTGATATTGAGCAAGTTTTCTCGCAATTGGCTTCTCAAACACGTTTGCCCAAGCTACATCACCTTTGGGTTGCGCCCTTTAATTTACATACAAAATTGCGAGTTGCCATCGATCAAGTTGCTAAGGCCAGTATGAGAGGCAAACCGGGGCGTATCATTTTGAAAATGAACAGCCTGACTGACCAAACTTTGGCAGCTGATTTGGTGCGTGCTGGTCAAAGCGGCGTCAAGATAGATTTGATTATTCGTGGTGCTTGTATTCTTCCTGCTTTGAAGAAAGGTTTTACAGACAACATTCGCGTGAGATCCATCATCGGACGATTTTTAGAACACTCCCGTGTTTTTTATTTTCGATCTGCGGACAAGGAAGATTTGTATCTCTCTAGCGCCGATTGGATGAATCGTAATATGATGCGGCGCATTGAGATTGCTTGGCCTATCAAAGATGCCAAACTTCGACAAAGAATCGTAGACGAGTGCTTAGTTGCTTATTTACATGACACAGCAGATGCTTGGTTACTTGATTCTGACGGTTCTTACCAAAGACAGCACACACCGGAAAAATCTGCGGGCCTTAGCGCCCAATCTGAGTTGATGAAGCTATACCAGAAAGCACATTGATATGGACTTGATACTGTGGCGACATGCCGAAGCTCATGAAGCCTCTCCTGGAGAAGATGACTTGAGCAGGAGTTTGACGCCACGTGGCGAGAGGCAAGCACTTCGAATGGCTAATTGGCTAGAACGTCAACTACCTGAGGGAACGCGCATCCTATGTAGCCCCGCAAAGCGCACGGAGCAAACTGCCATGGCTTTAGGAAGAAAATATAAGCTAAGTGCATCCATCACCCCTCAAGGTACGGCAGATATGCTTTTGGCTGCAGCTCAATGGCCAGAGAGTAAAAATACAGTTCTGGTGATTGGCCATCAGCCGATAATTGGGGAAACGATTGCACTTTTATTAGGTTTTCAAAAACTTGAATGCGCAGTCAAAAAAGGGGCAGTTTGGTGGTTGCGTTCACGCTCTCGATTAGATGGAGATCAAACCATACTGGTTACTGTACAGTCGCCAGATATGCTTTAAATTTTTTATTTTCAGTATTCAAAACAAAAAATCTATTTTTGGGTTTATTAACTGCATTATCATTACGTTTTTTCTTCAAAACCATTTAAGGAAAGCCATGTCTAAAACTATCAAAATCGTTTCAATCATTTTTTGTTTGAGCTTCTTAACTACCGGTTGTTCAACACTGTCGTCAGGTTATGACTCAATATCAACAACTGTTGGTGATTGGTTTAAATCTGATGAAGCTAAAAAGTAAAAAACTGTAATGGCGGAGAGGGCGGGATTCGAACCCGCGGAGGGCTATTAACCCTCACACGCTTTCCAGGCGTGCGACTTAAACCGCTCATCCACCTCTCCTTTACTTGTATTCTATCAGCGCTCACGGCGAGTAAACTAGTTCTATCTCTCATTTTGGTTGAGAGTGCTCGGAGCACTTGATGAAATTTCGTTTTCCCATCGTCATCATTGACGAAGACTTTCGTTCTGAAAATACTTCAGGACTTGGCATTCGCGCTCTTGCTCAAGCGTTTGAGAGTGAGGGCCATGAGGTCATGGGTGTGACAAGTTATGGAGACCTCAGTCAATTCGCTCAGCAACAATCCAGAGCCAGTGCTTTTATCCTTTCCATTGATGATGAGGAATTCACACCTGGCCCAGATCTAGACCCTGCAGTAGTAAATCTGCGCAGCTTCATTGAAGAAGTTCGACGTAAAAATGCAGACGTTCCTATTTATGTATACGGAGAAACAAAGACTTCGCGCCATCTCCCCAATGACATCTTGCGAGAATTGCATGGCTTCATTCATATGTTTGAAGATACGCCTGAGTTTGTAGCCAGGCACATTATTCGAGAGGCAAAAAGTTATTTGGAAGGTGTGCAGCCTCCCTTTTTCAAGGCCTTGCTCGATTACGCAGAAGACGGGTCATATTCATGGCACTGCCCTGGGCATTCCGGTGGCGTGGCTTTTCTCAAAAGTCCTGTTGGGCAGATGTTTCACCAGTTTTTTGGTGAAAATATGTTGAGAGCTGACGTCTGCAATGCAGTTGAAGAACTGGGTCAATTGCTTGATCATGATGGTGCTATTGGAGAAAGCGAGCGCAATGCGGCTCGTATATTTAATGCAGACCACTGTTTTTTCGTGACCAACGGAACCAGCACTTCCAATAAGATTGTTTGGCATCACACCGTGGCTCCTGGTGACATTGTGGTCGTTGACCGCAATTGCCACAAATCCGTTTTGCATTCCATCATCATGACGGGTGCGATTCCTGTCTTTCTCAAACCCACAAGAAATCACTTTGGCATTATTGGCCCTATTCCTCAGAGTGAATTTGAGCCTGAGGCTATCAAGGCCAAGATAAAAGCTAATCCTTTGTTAAAGGGGCTGAACGCAGAAAATATCAACCCTAAAGTTTTGACATTGACGCAATCTACTTACGATGGAGTTTTGTACAACACGGAAATTATTAAAAATATGCTTGATGGATTTATCCCCAACTTGCATTTCGACGAGGCTTGGTTGCCGCATGCGGCTTTCCACCCTTTTTACGGCGCTTACCACGCTATGGGTAAAAAACGTGTTCGCCCTAAAGAGGCTATGGTGTATTCCACCCAGTCTGTTCACAAATTACTTGCAGGCATTAGCCAAGCGAGTCATGTATTGGTTCAGGATTCACAAAATCAATCTTTGGATCGCCATTTATTTAACGAAGCGTATTTGATGCACACCAGTACCAGTCCTCAGTACAGCATCATTGCAAGTTGTGATGTTGCTGCTGCCATGATGGAGCCGCCTGGAGGCACAGCTTTGGTGGAGGAAAGCATTGCTGAAGCCTTGGATTTTCGCCGTGCCATGCGCAAGGTTGATGCCGAGTATGGCAAAGATTGGTGGTTCAAAGTTTGGGGACCTGAAGAACTGGTTGAAGATGGCATTGGTCGCGCCGATAACTGGATTATCAAAGCCGAAAAAAAGGGTCGCAAAAAGAAAAACGAAAATCCCAATTGGCATGGTTTCGGCGATCTTGCCGATGGCTTCAATATGCTTGACCCCATCAAAGCCACGATTGTTACGCCCGGTTTGAATTTGGATGGCAAGTTTGACAAGGCTGGAATTCCAGCCAGTATCGTGACTAAATTTTTAGCAGAGCACGGGGTGATTGTTGAAAAAACCGGTCTCTACAGCTTCTTCATCATGTTTACCATCGGTATTACCAAAGGCCGTTGGAATTCTTTGCTAACTGCGCTGCAGCAGTTTAAAGATGACTACGACCGCAATCATCCAATGTGGAGAATATTGCCGGAGTTTTGCCAAAAATACCCTAAGTACGAAAGAATGGGTTTGCGAGATTTATGTCATCACATTCACTCTTTGTACTCAAAGTTCGATATTGCCAAGCTAACCACTGAAATGTATTTGAGTGACCTTAAACCCGCGATGAAACCCAGTGATGCTTACGCTCAAATCGCTCATAAAAATACGCAACGTGTGCCTATCGATGAGTTAGAAGGTCGCATCACCACCAGCCTGGTCACCCCTTACCCTCCCGGAATTCCACTTTTAATTCCTGGTGAAGTTTTTAATAAGAAGATCATTGATTACCTAAAGTTTGCTCGTGAATTTAATCTTCAATGCCCTGGGTTTGAAACAGATATTCATGGCATGGTCGAAGTTAAAGACGAACAAGGTAAAACGCATTATTTCGCGGATTGTGTCAAGAGTTGAACTGTTATGAAGAGCCAAGATAAATCGAGTTACCCTGAAATTACCTTGTCGCAATGGGAAGCGGCTGCCAAAAAATCGGTGCCGGATGAGAATTTATCTCTTCTGAACTGGAATACACCCGATGGAATTGCTGTCAAGCCCTTGTATACAGCCGAAGACCTTTTAGGTCTGCCGCATACAAATACCTTGCCAGGGTTTGCTCCTTTTTTACGAGGTCCGCAGGCCACTATGTACGCCGTACGACCATGGACTATTCGTCAATATGCTGGTTTTTCAACTGCAGAAGAGTCCAATGCTTTTTACAGAAAAGCGTTGAAGAGTGGCGGTCAAGGTGTTTCTGTTGCATTTGATTTGGCAACGCACCGCGGGTATGACTCAGACCATCCACGCGTGATGGGCGATGTGGGTAAAGCGGGTGTAGCTATAGATTCTGTAGAGGACATGAAGATCTTGTTTGATCAAATTCCCCTAGATAAAGTTTCTGTTTCTATGACCATGAATGGTGCTGTATTGCCAGTGCTGGCAGGCTATGTGGTCGCGGCCGAAGAGCAAGGCGTGAGTCAAGATTTATTAAGTGGAACTATTCAGAACGATATTCTGAAAGAGTTCATGGTGAGAAATACCTATATTTACCCACCAGAACCCAGTATGAGGATTGTGGGAGACATCATTGCTTACACAGCCGAGCACATGCCCAAGTTCAACTCCATCAGCATCAGTGGCTATCACATGCAAGAGGCTGGTGCCAACCAAGCCTTAGAGCTCGCCCTGACCTTGGCCGATGGTCAAGAGTATGTGAGAACAGCAAAGGCAAAAGGCTTGGACGTGGATGCCTTTGCACCTCGCTTGTCCTTCTTTTGGGCGATAGGTATGAACTTCTACCTTGAAATTGCCAAAATGCGTGCGGCCAGGCTTTTGTGGTGTCGAATCATGAGCGATTTTGGTGCTAAAAATCCAAAAAGCATGATGTTGCGCACCCATTGTCAAACCTCTGGCTGGAGCTTGACGGAGCAAGACCCTTATAACAATATTGTTCGGACAACCATAGAAGCGATGGCCGCCGTTTTCGGGGGAACACAAAGCTTGCACACTAATAGTTTTGATGAGGCGATTGCTTTGCCAACAGAGTTTTCATCGCGTATTGCACGTAACACCCAGTTGATCATCCAAGAAGAGACCCATATTGCCAATGTGATTGATCCCTGGGCGGGTAGTTTCATGATGGAAAAGATCACCCAAGAAATGGCTGATGAAGCTTGGAAGATCATTGAAGAAGTCAACGCCATGGGCGGCATGACCAAGGCCGTCGATTCTGGATGGGCAAAATTAAAAATTGAGGCGGCTGCCGCTGATAAACAAGCTCGTATTGATTCTGGACAAGATGTCATTGTGGGCGTCAACAAATACAAACTCGCGCATGAAGACAATGTTGAAGTCCGAGATATCGACAATGTCAAAGTCCGATTAAGCCAAATAGAACGACTTCAGGCTTTGAAAGCAAAAAGAGATCAAAAAGCTGTCGACCATGCGTTGGAGAAGCTGAGTCAAGCGGCTGCCTCCGGCGAAGGAAACTTACTAGACCTGTCCATTCAAGCTATTCGTTTGCGAGCTACTGTGGGAGAGGTCAGCGATTCACTAGAGAAAATATTTGGTCGCCACAGAGCAGACACGCAAAAAGTCAGCGGAGTTTACGCTGCCGCCTACGACAGTGGCCATGAGGGAGACACCATGGAGTTTTGGAACCAGCTTAAATCTGATATTGCTGAGTTTTCAAGCCAGCAAGGCAGAAGACCCCGTGTAATGATTTCTAAGCTGGGGCAAGATGGTCATGACCGAGGCGCCAAAGTGGTGTCCACTGCTTTTGCAGACTTAGGTTTTGATGTGGATATAGGACCCTTATTTCAAACGCCCGAAGAGTGTGCGCGTCAAGCCATTGAAAATGATGTTCATGCGGTTGGTGTTTCAACTTTAGCTGCAGGTCATAAAACTTTGGTGCCCGCCATCATTGCTGAATTAAAAAAGCAGGGCGCCAATGACATTATTGTTTTCGTGGGAGGTGTCATTCCCAAACAAGACTATGAGTTTTTGTACGCATCAGGCGTCAAAGGCATTTATGGTCCCGGAACACCCATTCCTGTCAGTGCGCGTGATGTACTTTCACATATTCAGCAAGCGCTAGTATCCGCGGGCTGACTTTTAAGTCATCATGAGTAACACCACGCCTTTATTGGCAGCTTTGCTTCATGGCGATGCCTTCACTCAAAGACGCGCTATGGCTAAAGCCATTACTTTGATCGAATCGACAAGAGAGGATCACCGCAACCGAGCCGATGATTTGCTCACTGCCTTGTTACCGCACTCAGGTAATTCGTTACGCATCGGGTTGAGCGGGGTACCCGGTGTTGGCAAATCTACGCTGATTGAAAATTTAGGTCTATGGTTAATCAATCGCGGGCACAAAGTTGCTGTTTTGGCTGTTGATCCTTCATCTAGCGTTTCTGGCGGATCCATCTTGGGTGACAAAACTCGAATGGAATTACTGTCAGTTAATGCTTCTGCATTTATTCGCCCAAGTCCCAGCAGCGGAAATTTGGGTGGTGTTGCAGAAAAAACCCGTGAATGTATTCTTGTGTGTGAAGCTGCAGGTTACGACATTGTCATTATTGAAACGGTAGGGGTGGGTCAAAGTGAGGTGGCAGTTGCAGGTATGACTGATATTTTTGTATTGATGCAACTCCCTAATGCAGGCGATGATTTACAAGCCATCAAAAAAGGCGTGATGGAAGTCGCAGATTTGGTTTTGATCAACAAATCTGACTTGGATGAAAAAGCCGCTTCAAAAGCCCAAGCTTTTATCAACAGTGCTATGCAATTAATGGGTAGTCATCGACATTCTGTAGACGCAAAAACCTATTGGCAGCCTAAAGTCATTCGTATATCCGCATTGTCCGGTGAAAATTTGACCGACTTTTGGGAAGAAATCTCTAACTTTAAAAATATTCAATCAGCCAATGGTGAATGGCAAAATCGCCGCAGAAATCAGGCTCTGAAATGGATGCAGGAGTTAATTACAAATGGTTTGCAAAGAGCTTTTAATCAAAATCCTAGGGTTGCTTCGCAATTGCCTATGTTGGAAAAAGATGTACTCGAAGGTCGTATGGCGGCATCTACCGCCGCACGTCAAATACTTGCGTTGTAGCTTTGACAATGCAAGCTAGGTTTTCATATTTTCAAAGGTAGATTCATGCAAGAAATCATTCATCAACTTGAAGAAAAACGAGCAGCCGCTCGCTTAGGTGGCGGCGAAAAAAGAATTGCTGCACAGCATGCCAAAGGAAAATTAACAGCACGTGAGCGTCTGGAAATTCTTTTGGATGAAGGTACGTTTGAAGAGTGGGATATGTTTGTTGAACATCGCTGCGTAGATTTCGGCATGGAGAACAACAAAATTCCAGGTGATGGTGTCGTCACTGGCTACGGCATGATCAATGGCCGTTTGGTTTTTGTATTCAGTCAAGATTTCACTGTTTATGGTGGTGCGCTTTCAGAGTCCCATGCGGAAAAAATTTGCAAAATCATGGATCAAGCTTTGAAAGTTGGCGCGCCTGTGATCGGTTTGAATGACTCAGGTGGGGCAAGGATTCAAGAAGGCGTAGCCTCATTGGGTGGTTACGCGGAAGTGTTTCAGCGAAATGTCATGGCCAGTGGCGTGGTGCCTCAAATCAGCATGATCATGGGCCCCTCAGCAGGTGGAGCCGTTTATTCACCGGCGCTGACGGACTTTATTTTCATGGTCAAAGACAGCTCTTACATGTTCGTGACCGGCCCTGAAGTTGTGAAAACAGTGACCCACGAGGAGGTGAGTGCAGAAGAGCTGGGTGGCGCCACCACCCACACCACCAAAAGTGGTGTGGCTGATATGGCTTTCAATAATGACGTCGAGGCCTTGCTCATGCTGCGACGCCTCTACAACTATCTGCCATTAAATAATCGCGAAAAACCGCCTGTGCGACCCAGTGGTGACCCGACTGAAAGAGCGGATCTCAGTTTGGACAGTTTGGTACCGGACAACCCCAATATGCCTTACGACATGAAGGAGTTGATTCTGAAGACTGTCGACGACGGAGATTTCTTTGAATTGCAGCCTGACTATGCTAAAAATATTCTGATTGGGTTTGCCCGAATGGGCGGACAAACCATTGGTATTGTTGCGAACCAACCTTTGGTTTTAGCCGGCTGTTTGGATATTAAAAGCAGTATCAAAGCAGCACGGTTTGTTAGATTTTGCGATGCATTCAATATTCCCGTCATCACTTTTGTCGACGTGCCTGGTTTCATGCCTGGTACAAGTCAGGAGTTTGGCGGGATCATCAAACATGGTGCAAAGCTTTTATATGCCTATGCGGAATGCACCGTGCCCAAAATCACCGTCATCACGCGTAAAGCCTATGGAGGTGCCTACGACGTGATGTCTTCTAAACATTTACGTGGGGATGTAAATTTTGCTTGGCCGCATGCTGAAATTGCCGTCATGGGTGCAAAGGGCGCAGTTGAAATTATTTTTCGTGAAGACAAGGGAAATCCTGAAAAATTGGCGGCTAAGGAAGCCGAATACAAGTCGCGATTTGCAAATCCTTTTGTTGCCGGTGCCCGTGGCTTCATAGACGATGTCATTCTCCCTAGCGAAACTCGAAAACGAGTGTGTCGTTCATTGGTGATGTTGAAAGATAAAAAAATTGAAAACCCGTGGCGCAAGCACGGCAATATTCCTCTTTAAAGAGTTAGGTCATACTCATGTTTACTAAAATTTTGATTGCCAACAGAGGTGAAATTGCTTGCCGGGTGATTGCAACTGCCAAGCGAATGGGCATCTCAACCGTTGCCGTGTATTCTGATGCGGATAAAAATGCGCGGCATGTTGCCCTGGCTGATGAGGCTGTGCGTATTGGCCCAGCAGCAAGCCGCGACAGCTACCTTTTGGGCGATGTCATTATTTCTGCTGCCAAGCAATTGGGCGCCCAGGCCATTCATCCAGGTTATGGTTTTTTGAGTGAAAACGAAGATTTCGCAAGAGTCTGTGAAGAAAACGGGATTGTTTTTATTGGCCCTAAATACGAAGCCATTGCTTCGATGGGCGACAAAATCGCCTCTAAAAAATTAGCTGCTTTAGCCAATGTCAACACCATCCCTGGTGTGAATGAGGCCATCGAAAGTGCCGATAAGGCGGTGGAGATTGCCAACAGCATTGGATACCCCGTCATGATCAAAGCCAGTGCAGGAGGAGGTGGCAAGGGTTTGCGCGTTGCTTACAGCGATAAGGAGGCCGTGGAAGGCTTTTCCTCTTGCCGTAACGAGGCTCGAAACAGCTTTGGGGACGATCGTGTTTTTATAGAAAAATTCGTTGAAGAACCCAGGCATATTGAAATTCAATTATTAGGAGATGCGCACGGAAATGTGCTGTTCCTTAATGAGCGCGAATGTTCTATCCAAAGGCGTCATCAAAAAGTGATTGAAGAGGCGCCTTCCCCTTTTATCAGTGATGAAACACGCCAAGCCATGGGGCAACAGGCTGTAGCACTTGCCAAAGCGGTGAAATACCAGAGCGCAGGCACGGTTGAATTTGTGGTTGGTAAAGATCAAAGTTTCTATTTTCTAGAAATGAACACCCGACTGCAGGTTGAGCACCCAGTGACTGAATGCATTACGGGCTTAGACTTGGTCGAATGGATGATTCGTGTCGCGGCTGGTGAGAAATTGCCACTTACTCAAAACGAGATTAGGCGAGAAGGTTGGGCCATTGAATGTCGAATCAATGCCGAAGACCCTTTCCGAAATTTTCTCCCCTCTACCGGTCGGTTGACTCGTTTCCAGCCGCCGACAGCCACCATGTTTCAAGCTGACACAGACCATTTGTATGGTGTACGCGTTGATACCGGTGTTCAGGAGGGCGGGGAAATTCCCATGCATTACGACTCGATGATTGCCAAATTGATTGTTCACGGTCGTGACCGAAACGATGCAATTGCAAAAATGCGCGACGCGCTCAATGCATTCGTTATTCGCGGAATCAATTCCAACATTCCTTTTCAGTCTGCATTACTTGCTCATCCAGACTTTGTTACGGGTCAGTTCAATACGGGTTTTATTGCCGAACATTTTGGCAAGGGTTTCGCCACCGATGATGTTTTGCATTCAGATGCTGATTTTTTAATTGCGCTTGCTGCCTTTGTCCGACGTAAATCTCGAGAACGTGCTGCATCATTGAGCGGTCAGCTACCTGGTTACGACGTTAAAGTGGGCCAGACATACACCGTCATCACATTGGGAGCAAGCGGTAACCACGGCTACACAGAGGTGGAGGTCGATGACGTAGGTGGAAGAGGCACAGCGGTTATTCAAGTGAATGGTAAAAACTATGCCATCGAAAGCCACTCTCGCTTAAACGACATTGCCATTGAGGGTACTGTCAACGGCCAACATTTTGTCGCTCAAGTTGAAAGAGGCTCTTTAAAAAATCCTTTGGTTTTACAAATTCAGCATCATGGTCGGCGTATTGAGGCATTGGTCATTTCCCCTCGAATGGCTGATTTGTACCGTCTCATGCCATTCAAGCCTCCCGCAGACATGTCGCGTTTTGTGTTGTCGCCTATGCCCGGACTTCTTGTGGAAGTGGCTGTTTCACTTGGACAAAAAGTTCAGGCTGGTGAGCGTGTTGCAGTGATTGAAGCAATGAAGATGGAGAATGTGTTGTTTGCTTCGCAAGACGGCGTGGTCAAGTCTATTGAGGCTTCTAAAGGTGACTCCTTGTCTGTAGATCAAGTGATTGTGGAGTTTGTGTGAGCCGTCCATTTAAAGTTTTGGGTATTCAACAAATTGCCATTGGCGCTGTCGACAAATCTTCACTGAAGCATTTATGGGTTGATCTGTTTGGGCTGGAGTTAACCGGACATTTCGTATCTGAAAAAGAAAATGTCGATGAAGATATTTGCTCTATAGGCCAAGGCCCCTTCAAAGTGGAAGTCGACCTTATGCAGCCATTGGATATCAACAAAAAACCAGCTGTTCACACCACACCTCTTAACCATATCGGTTTATGGATAGATGATTTGCCTGCTGCGGTGGATTGGCTCACATCAAAGGGGTTGCGATTTGCGACTGGTGGAATCCGTAAAGGTGCTGCAGGCTTTGATATTTGCTTTGTTCACCCCAAAGGAAATGAAGAATTTCCCTTCGGTGGGGAGGGTGTTCTTATCGAGCTAGTCCAAGCACCCGTTGAGGTTATCAAAGCATTCAGCGCTCTGTCAGCTTCTTCGCTTTAGCCAGAGCAGCTTTCACAGCTGATTGTTTAGTTGCAGAGGAAAGTTCATTCCTTGGGTCTTTTTGATGATGGCTTTCCATCCTGATTAGCTTTTGTGCGTAGCGGTTCTTGGCTTGATCTGCCAGCTCTTGGGACCAAGCTTGCCATCCCGTCTGGTTGTCACTCACATTTTCTAAATGGATGCAATCTATGGGGCAAGCAGGCAAGCACAGTTCGCATCCTGTGCACGCATCCTCAATGATCGTATGCATTTGTTTGTTGCTGCCGATGATGGCATCAGTAGGGCAAGCTGATATGCAGAGCGTGCAACCTATGCACCAAGCTTCATCAATCCAAGCAACACTTCTGGGCGTCTCTGCTCCATTCAGTGGGTTCAATGGGATCACAGATCGACCAGTTAAAGCTGCTATGCGATTGACACCTTCTTTTCCACCAGGCGGACATTGGTTAATGTCTGCCTCATCAAGCGCTATGGCCTCAGCATAAGCTGCACAGTCAGGAAACCCACAACGCGTGCATTGGGTTTGAGGCAGTAAGGCCAGAATTTGATGGCTGAGATTCACTTGGCAGTGGAAGTCACCCGACGTTTGGGTTTGGTTGAAATATGGTTACTTAGGATGAAATTACTGACCTGCGGGTAGACCATTTCACGCCATCTTCTGCCACTGAAAATACCGTAATGACCGGCACCTTTGACTTCATAGTGTGACTTGTCTGCGGCGGAAACTCCAGCACAGAGTTTCAAGGCGGCCTTGGTTTGGCCAGAGCCTGAAATGTCATCAAGCTCACCCTCTACGGTCAGCAAAGCACAATGCTTGATATCTTGGGGGCGAACTCTTTCAACTTTGCCACTTTCAGACAGTACATCCCAAGTGCCTTTGACCAATTTGAAGTCTTGAAAAACAGTGGCAATGGTTTCAAGGTAGTAATCAGCATCCATGTCCAAAACAGCGTTGTATTCATCGTAAAACTGACGATGTGATTCTGCGTTGGAGTTATCCCCTTTAATTAAGTCTTTGAAGTAGTCGTAATGACTTTTCAAATGCCTGTCTGGGTTCATGGCTACAAAACCAGAGTGCTGAAGAAAACCTGGGTATACCCGCCGCCCAGCACCAGGAAAGTTTGCAGGTACTCGGTAGATCACATTATTTTCAAACCAGCTGAAGCTTTTGTTCATGGCCAAGTTATTCACCGCTGTGGGAGATTTGGTGGCGTCAATAGGGCCACCCATCATGGTCATGCTCAAGGGTAAATGTTCTCCTCTGCTGGCCATCAAGGAAACTGCAGCCAGCACCGGTACCGTTGGCTGGCAAACGCTAACAACGTGACAGTGGCCATGCGCCTTTTGAATGTGGCGAATAAAGTTCTGTATGTAGTTAACGTAGTCATCAAGATGAAATTCACCTTCAGACAGAGGAACCAAACGGGCATTTTTCCAATCAGTGATGTAGACCTTATGCCCTTGCAGCATTGTTTTGACAGTGTCGCGTAGCAAGGTGGCGTAATGTCCGGAAAGGGGTGCAACCAAAAGAACAGCAGGTAATTTTTCTAGGGTTTCAAGCGTTGCAGCGTTGTCGCAAAAAGTTTTGAAATGTCTTAACTCGCAAAAAGGCGTATCGACTTCAATCGTTTCACGAACAGCAACCTCTGAGCCCTTGATGTCAATCGACGCAATACCAAATTGAGGTTTGAGGTAGTCTTTGCCCAAACGGTACATCAGGTCGTACGAGGCTGATAAGCGTTGAACCAGTGGGTTTTGGGCCAACGGAGACACTGGGTTGCCCAGCATTTTTGATGAGGCCAATGCAAAATCTGCAAAGGGTTCCATCAGTGACCGTTGGGCTTCATAGATTTGGTAAAGCATGTCAGGCCAGCCTTTTCAAGATTTGTTGCACTGCAATATAACAGCAGTTGTTTAACATTCCAATAGATCTGCCAGATTGTTAAGGTCTGAGGCTTCAAAATCTACCGGCGTAGAGGCTTTCGACTCGCCCAATCCAACACCACATTCATTGGGACGAGCAATAAAGGCAGTTTGAAGTCCAGCTTCTTTTGCCGCGGCCAAATCGCTTGAATGGGCGGCAACCATGGTGGTTTCTTTACAAAGGCAGCCTAGAGCTTCAGCAGAGGCTTGGTAAACCACCGCTTGAGGTTTGTAATCTTTGGCAATTTCGGCGCCCGTGATGGCGTCCCAGTGCCAGTTATTGTGCCGCGCAAGATTAACCATCAACGCAATATGGCCGTTAGAGCAGGGCGCTAAAAGGTATTTTTTTCGTAATCGCAAAAGTGCTTGGTTGACTTCTGGCCAAGCGTCTAGCCGGTGCCAAGCCAACGTTAAATGTGACCGTGTCACCTCATCAACCGAGTCCCATCCCAGCCTTGAAAGCACGATGTTTAAATTGTCGCGATGCAAAACATCGAGCTTGCAAAACGAGCGTTGACCACTGCGCACTCGCTCCATAGCTGGTTGGTATTCATTTCGCCAAGCATCTGCTAAAGCGGGCCAATCAGTTTCAAAGCCTAGAGGAGATAAAACCGCTTGTGCTTGGTGAGCGATGGAGCTTCGCCAGTCAACCAGCGTTCCAAACACATCAAAAATAAGCGCTTTCATGAGCTTTTTAAAACACTGGCGATGGCTTGACAGACGTAGGGCATGTTGTGCAGGTTGAGAGCCGCCACACACATCCTCCCCGTATCGGTCCCATAAACCCCAAAGTCTGTGCGAAGACGAATCATCTGTTCTTTGCTCAAACCTGAATAGCTGAACATGCCTATTTGTTTGGTGATAAATTGCATGTCTTGGCTGATGCCGGCAGCTTTGAGGCCATCAACCAAACTTTGGCGCATTAACTTGATACGCATACGCATTTCACCAAGTTCCTTCTCCCACAAGGTTCGCAGCTCTGGGTTGTTGAGGATGGCGGCTACAACGGCACCGCCGTGAGTGGGGGGATTGGAGTAATTTGTGCGAATGACTATTTTTAGTTGCGACAAAACCCTTGCGGCTTCTTCTGAGCTTTCGCAATAGACAGATAAAGCACCTACGCGTTCACCGTACAGACTGAAGCTTTTAGAGAATGAGGTTGATACAAGGAAATTGATCTGTGCATCCACAAATTTTTGAATGACGGCGCCGTCTTCAGCAATGCCATGACCGAAACCTTGGTAGGCCATATCAATGAAAGGCGTCAATTGTTTGCTCTTGATTGTGAAGATAACCTTGTCCCACTGATCGGGCGTCAGGTCGTATCCGGTTGGGTTGTGACAGCAGGCATGAAGCACAACTACCGTACCTGAAGTTGCAGCCTCTAAGCTGGCAATCAGGCCTTCAAAATCAACGCCATGTTTTTGGGCATCGTAGTAGGTATAAGTTTGAACTTCAAATCCTGCCGCGGAAAACAATGCTCTGTGGTTTTCCCAGCTGGGGTCGCTGATCATGACCTTGGCATGAGGATTAAGTTTGTGTAAAAAATCAGCACCAATCTTCAGTCCGCCAGTTCCGCCAATGGCTTGCACAGCTGCGACACATCCCGATTTGACAGCCTGTGAATCTGAGCCAAAAACCAAACTTTTGACCGCATGATCGTAGGCGGCAATACCGTCGATGGGTAAATAACCTCTGGCCGCAGGTTTAGCCATCAATGCTTGTTCTGCCAAAAGTACGCATTCGAGCAAAGGCAATTTTCCTTCTGCATTGAAATAAACCCCTACCCCTAAATTGACTTTATGAGGAGATTTGTCCGCTGCAAACTGTTCATTCAGGCCCAGAATAGGGTCGCGGGGTGCCATTTCAACGGCGGAAAACAGTGACATCGTCAATCCTTAAAATTTGAGTAAGTGGTTTGCCAAACAAAACAGCTCAGTCTGCGATAGGCTACACGGCTGTTCATAATTTTAACGGCTTGCAAAAGCTTTTCCTAGGGTAACCGGAACATGTCGTCGCTTTCTGATTTGGATGAACTCGCTATTGAACCAAAAAATAAAGAGGGCAAGTGGCTCACTTATCCTGGGTCACCATTTGAGTTGTTTCAGCCTTATCCACCGGCAGGCGACCAACCTCAGGCCATCGCTCAACTGGTCGAAGGTATGCGGGATGGAGAAATGTTTCAAACGCTGCTTGGCGTGACCGGTTCGGGCAAAACATTCACCATGGCCAATGTGATCGCCCAGATGGGGCGGCCCGCCATCATTTACGCACCCAATAAAACGTTGGCTGCGCAACTTTATAGTGAGTTTCGAGAGTTTTTCCCCAAGAATGCTGTCGAATATTTCGTGAGTTACTACGACTATTACCAGCCTGAGGCTTATGTGCCTCAAAGAGATTTATTTATTGAAAAAGACAGCGCCATCAATGAGCACATAGAGCAAATGCGGCTCTCTTGCACCAAAAGCTTGCTCGAGCGCAGAGACGTCATCATCGTGGCCACCGTATCTGCCATCTACGGCATCGGCGAGCCTGAGAGTTATCACCGCATGGTCATGACACTTAGAGTGGGAGACAAGCCAGGACAAAGAGACATCATTGCTCAGTTGGTGCGCATGCAATATGACCGTAATGACATGGACTTTGCCCGCGGCCGCTTTCGGGTGCGAGGAGACATCATTGATATTTTTCCCGCTGAGCACAGCGAGCTGGCTATTCGCATCGAGCTGTTTGACGATGAAATAGAAAGCCTTCAACTGCTAGACCCGCTGACGGGCCGGGTCCGTCAAAAAATCCCACGATTTACTGTTTACCCTTCTAGCCATTACGTCACGCCACGAGACAAAGTTTTGGCAGCTGTGGAAACCATCAAAGTCGAGCTAGCCCAACGTCTCAAAGAGTTGGTGGGTATGGGTAAATTGGTTGAGGCACAGCGTTTGGAGCAGAGAACCCGATTCGATTTGGAAATGCTCAGCGAGGTGGGCCATTGCAAGGGAATTGAAAACTACACAAGGCACTTGTCTGGCGTGGCCCCCGGCGAGCCTCCCAGCACTTTGACTGACTATTTGCCTAAAGATGCGCTCATGTTTTTTGACGAAAGTCATGTCCTGATGGGCCAATTTTCTGGCATGTACAACGGCGACAAAGCACGCAAAACAACATTGGTTGAATATGGTTTTCGTTTGCCCAGTGCACTAGACAACAGACCTTTGAAATTAGAGGAATTTGAGCAAAGGATGCGTCAACTTGTTTTTGTGTCTGCCACCCCTTCAGATTACGAAAAAACGCATTCAGGACAAATTGTGGAGCAGGTTGTCCGCCCAACGGGTTTGGTTGACCCAGAAGTAGAAGTACGTCCAGCGACCAACCAAGTCGATGATGTGCTGCAAGAAATTCGTATCCGTGTTGTTAAGAGTGAACGCATTCTGATTACCACTTTGACTAAACGCATGGCGGAGCAACTCACCGATTACCTCGGTGACAACGGCGTCAAGGTTCGCTACTTGCACAGTGATATCGACACCGTTGAGCGGGTTGAAATTTTGCGCGATTTGCGACTTGGCGCCTTTGATGTGTTGGTTGGCATTAATTTATTACGCGAAGGCTTAGATTTGCCAGAGGTTTCTTTGGTGGCTATTTTGGACGCTGACAAAGAGGGTTTTCTTCGATCAGAGCGTAGCTTGATACAAACCATTGGTCGAGCAGCCAGAAACCTAGAGGGACGAGCCATTCTTTATGCAGACCGCATGACAGACTCCATGAAGAGGGCCATCGGTGAGACTGAACGACGCAGAGCCAAGCAAGTGGCTTTTAATTTGGCTAACGGTATCACGCCACGTGGCGTGGTCAAAGCTATCAGAGACTTGATTGATGGTGTTTACAGCGAGAAATCTGACAAAGCATCCATGCGCTTAGAGTTAGAGCAGGCTAGGATTGAAGATTTGAGCGAAAAAGATGTTGCCAAAGAAATTAAGCGACTAGAAAAGCAGATGATGGAATTGGCGCGTAATTTAGAGTTTGAGGCGGCGGCGGCGGCTAGGGATCAGTTGAATCGTCTAAGAGCCATTACTTTTGGTGCCGCACCTAAAGACAGTTTGGCCTTATAGACCAAGGGTTTTGGCTAGATGAATTGTCTATACCCGACTATTTCATTTGGGTTTATGGTATAGTTGACTAAACCAGTCGAGAAAGCCCATTCAGGAGTTTCATATGCGTTTAACCACCAAAGGCCGTTTTGCAGTGACTGCCATGATCGATTTGGCATTACGCCAAAACAATGGACCTGTTACTTTGGCTGCTATCAGTCAACGCCAGCAGATTTCCCTTTCTTATTTGGAGCAGTTGTTTGGCAAATTGCGTCGCCACCAGTTAGTGGAGTCAACCCGTGGGCCTGGCGGAGGCTACACCTTAGGTCGCAAGGCGACTGAAATTTCGGTTGCGGACATTATTCTTTCAGTCGATGAACCTATCGATGCCACACATTGCGCAGGTAAAGAAAACTGTCTCGGCGAATCGGGTCGTTGTATGACTCACGAGCTTTGGACATCTCTGAATCAGCGCATGATCGAATTTCTCAACTCTGTTCATTTGCAAAAACTGGTGGACGATCAACTCGCCAAAGGTTTGCAGGTTGAAGAAAAGCCCATGAACAGACGCGCCATTTCAGCTTTACCTGTTGTCAAACCCGTTCGTGTCAATGCACCTAATTCGGTTTTTGCGCTGGGCAATGCTTTTGCTAAAGGTTGATTTTTTATGGACATGACACCGCATTTCCCCATTTACCTTGACTACTCAGCCACGAATCCATGTGATGAGCGAGTCGTTGAAGCCATGATTCCTTGGTTGCGTGAGCACTATGGAAACCCGGCTTCACGCAGTCACGCTTGGGGATGGGAAGCTGAAGAGGCCGTTGAAAAGGCCCGTGCAGATGTTGCCGCGCTCATTGGCGCGGATCCGCGTGAAATTGTTTGGACTTCAGGCGCTACAGAATCCAATAATTTGGCCATCAAGGGCGCTGCTAACTTTTACAAGACAAAAGGTCGTCACCTCATCACCGTTAAAACTGAGCACAAGGCTGTTCTTGACACTATGCGAGAGCTTGAGCGTCAAGGCTTTGAAGTCACTTATCTTGACGTGCAAGAAGATGGGTTGCTTGACATTAACTTATTCAAAGACGCCATTCGCTCTGACACTATTTTGGTCAGTGTGATGCACGTTAACAATGAAATCGGTGTCATCCAAGACATAGTCGCCATTGGTAATTTGTGTCGTGAAAAAGGCATTATTTTCCACGTTGATGCAGCACAATCCACCGGAAAAGTTGATATCGATTTGGAAAAGCTGCCTGTTGATCTGATGAGTTTGGCTTCTCACAAAACCTATGGACCCAAAGGCATTGGCGCTCTTTACGTTCGTCGTAAACCTCGGGTCCGACTCGAAGCACAAATGCATGGTGGTGGTCATGAGCGCGGTATGCGCAGCGGCACTTTGCCTACGCACCAGTGTGTGGGCATGGGCGAAGCTTTTCGTATTGCTAGGCTTGAGATGTCTCAAGACATTGCCAAGGCCCGCCATCTTCAACAAAGACTTCTCAATGGATTAAAAGACATAGAGCAAGTTTTTGTTAACGGTCACCTGACACAGCGCGTGCCACACAACCTCAACATCAGTTTCAACTTTGTTGAGGGCGAGTCTCTCATCATGGGTATTAAAGGCTTGGCCGTTTCTTCTGGTTCAGCATGCACTTCCGCTAGCCTAGAGCCCAGTTATGTTTTGCGAGCATTAGGGCGCAGTGATGAACTTGCCCACAGCAGTTTGCGCATGACAGTTGGACGCTATTCAACCGAAGAAGAAATTGACTACGCAATTGCAACTATTCGCGCCAATGTAAGTAAATTGCGCGACCTCAGCCCTTTATGGGAAATGTACAAAGATGGTGTTGATCTCAGCACCATCCAATGGGCAGCCCACTGATTTATTGACGGAGACAGACATGGCATACAGCGAAAAAGTGATTGACCATTACGAAAACCCACGAAATGTGGGTTCATTTGACAAGGGTGATGAATCTGTGGGTACCGGCATGGTTGGTGCGCCTGCTTGCGGAGATGTCATGAAATTACAAATCAAAGTCAATCCATTGACTGGCGTCATTGAAGATGCCCGTTTCAAAACTTACGGTTGCGGTTCGGCCATTGCTTCATCCTCTTTGGTGACAGAGTGGGTCAAAGGTAAAACACTAGACCAAGCTGCAGCCTTGAAGAACAGTGAGATTGCTCAAGAATTGGCTTTACCGCCCGTCAAGATTCACTGTTCCATTTTGGCCGAAGATGCCATCAAGGCAGCTGTTGAAGACTACAAAAAGAAAAACGCACACTGATATGTCAGTATCCATGACCGAAGCCGCAGCGCGGCATGTCAACAAATACCTTGCTAAAAGAGGCAAGGGTGTTGGTGTGCGCCTTGGTGTCAAAACCACTGGTTGTTCTGGGTTGGCCTACAAACTTGAATACGTAGATGACTTGAGCAATGAAGATATTGTTTTTGAGGCGCACGGATTAAAAATATTGATAGACCCCAAAAGCCTAGCCTACCTTGATGGCACTGAATTAGATTTTGTTCGTGAGGGCTTGAATGAGGGTTTCAAATTTAATAACCCTAACGAACGCGATCGATGTGGTTGTGGTGAGTCGTTTCGGGTTTGAAAATGGTTGCGGGCAATGACCAACAGCAATTTTCGCTGTCTTCGAACGACTTTGAGCTTTTCAATATACCCGTTGGTTTTAAGTTAAATCGACAATTATTGGATGAACGCTGGAAGAGCCTTCAGCGTTCTATTCACCCAGATAATTTTTCAACACACGAGGCTGCCTCGCAACGAGTGGCCATGCAGTATTCGGTCAGAGTGAATGAAGCTTATCAGCGTCTCAAATTTCCACTCAAAAGGGCTGCATATCTTTGCGAATTAAATGGTGTTCGAATTCAGGCCGAAGAAAATACACGAATGCCTGCCGAATTTCTTGTCCAGCAAATTCAATGGAGAGAGCAGCTTGAAGAAGCAGCATCTCTAAGCGAAATGGGCGTTCTCCATGAAAAGTTATTAGCCGCCAAAGAGGCTGCTTTTTTGCGATGCGAAGCATTCATTGATATTGATAAAGACTGGTCTAGTGCTGCGGTTGAAGTAAGAGCTTTGATGTTCATGGAGCGGTTTGAAATTGATATAGACAAGCGTCTTGAGCAACTGGAAAACGCGTAAGGGGTAATTGCTGAGATGGCTTTGTTACAAATTTCTGAACCTGGGCAAGCACCAGACCCACATGCCAGACGTATTGGCATTGGCATTGATCTTGGCACCACACATTCGTTGGTCGCCAGCGTCAGAAGCGGTGTAGCAGAGTGCCTTCCCGACCATGAAGGGCGGGTAATTTTGCCTTCTGCGGTCAGATACCTTTCGGGTAATCGACGGCTGATTGGCTCTGAGGCCTTGGCAAGCCAATCAGAAGACCCATCCAACACCATTGTGTCTGTCAAAAGATTCATGGGAAGAGCCTTAAAGGATATCGCCAACACAAACGACTTGCCCTACCAGTTTATTGACAGCCCGGGCATGTTGACACTTCAAACGATTGATGGAGATAAGTCCCCAGTTGAGGTCAGCGCAGAAATTTTGGCAACCCTGAGGCAGCGAGCTGAAGATACATTTGATGATGATATTTATGGGGCGGTGATTACAGTTCCCGCGTATTTTGATGATGCTCAACGTCAAGCAACCAAAGACGCAGCAAAGCTTGCCAACATCAATGTTTTGCGACTGATCAATGAGCCCACAGCTGCGGCTTTGGCTTACGGCCTCGACAACGCAATTGAGGGTATTTATGCCGTTTATGACCTTGGCGGAGGCACTTTTGATATTTCCATTCTCCGTTTAAGCCAAGGGGTCTTTGAGGTTCTCTCTACCGGTGGTGACTCTGCGTTAGGCGGGGATGATTACGACAGAGCTTTGGCCAAGTATGTGCTTGAGCAAACACAAAGACAACTCTTAACAGACGCTGATAAAAGCAATATTTTGATTGCTGCTCGTAAATGCAAAGAGGCTTTGTCGGTAGAAAAAACTTCCCTTTTCACTGCTTTATTGTCAGATGGGGAATTAACGCTTGAAGTTTCGCGTGAGGCATTCGAAACCCTGTCCTTACCCTTAACTCAGCGGACTCTTTCTGCTGTGAAAAAGGCGCTCAAAGATGCGCAAATCACAGCGCCTGAAATTCAAGGTGTTGTGATGGTGGGTGGCTCAACTCGCATGCCTTTTGTTCAAAAGGCGGTAGGTGAGTTGTTGAGTTGTCAGCCTTTGAATAACTTAAACCCGGATGAAGTTGTTGCCTTGGGCGCTGCCTTGCAAGCCAATCAATTGGTTGGTAATAACTCTGATGGCAATATGCTTTTATTGGATGTCATACCTCTGTCTTTGGGTATCGAGACAATGGGTGAGCTGGTCGAGAGAATCGTTCCACGAAATCAAACCATACCTACAGCTATGGCGCAAGATTTCACCACTTACCAAGATGGTCAGACGGCACTTTCGCTTCATATTGTTCAGGGTGAGCGGGACTTGGTTAAAGACTGCCGCAGCCTTGCTCGCTTTGAGTTGCGTGGTATCCCTCCCATGGCAGCAGGTGCAGCTCGTATTCGTGTGACTTTCACTGTTGATGCAGATGGTTTGCTTTCAGTGGCAGCCAAGGAAATCAACAGCGGTGTTGAGTCCCAGATTGAAGTCAAGCCAAGTTACGGCTTGTCAGATGAGCAGATCACCAACATGCTGCAAGACAGTTTTCATACGGCTGATTTCGATAAGAACGCCAGAGCCTTGGCAGAAGCGCGACTTGAAGTCGATCGCATTTGTTTAGCCACTCAAAGTGCCCTGCAGTCAGATGCACATTTATTAACTGCAGACGAAAAACTTCATATTGATGCACTGATGAACGCTGCAGTTGTTGCCAAAGTTACAGAAGACCATGTGTTGATTGAAAAGGCTACTGAAGCCTTAGCCAAGGGTACAGAGGCTTTCGCGGCTTCACGCATGAATGAAAGCATTCGTAAAGTTTTGTCTGGCAAGACCATAGAATCGATTTAATGACCACCATACGCATACTCCCCCACGCACAATATTGTCCAGAAGGTAAAGAAATTCACGCCAGTCCTGGAACCTCCATTTGCGAGGCGCTGCTTGAAAATGATCTGCAAATTGAGCATGCCTGCGATATGAGTTGTGCATGTACTACTTGCCATGTCATTGTGAAAGAAGGTTTTGAAAGTCTTAACCCTGCACAAGAAGATGAGGATGATTTGCTGGACCGAGCTTGGGGTTTGGAGCCTTATTCACGATTGGCTTGCCAAGCGTTAGTAGGAACAAAAAACTTGGTGGTTGAAATTCCCCGTTACACCATCAATCACGCCAAAGAAAATCATTAAGCAACATGCGTCAAATTGTTTTAGACACAGAAACCACCGGATTGTCAGCTGATGCGGGTGACCGAATCATTGAGATTGGCTGTGTTGAATTAATCAATCGCAAATTAACAGGCCGCACATTTCATTGCTATTTGAATCCTGAGCGAGAAAGCCATGAGGATGCTTTAAAGGTGCATGGCATCAGCAATGAATTTTTATTGGATAAGCCAAAATTTTTTGAAATCTCTGAAGAGTTCCTTGGATTTATCAAAGACGCTGAGTTAATCATTCATAACGCTGCTTTTGATGTGGGTTTTTTAAACAAAGAACTACAAACCAGTGGATCCCTTCCGCTACAAAACCATGTTGTCAAAATTCTTGACACTTTGGTCATGGCAAAAGAAATTTATCCCGGAAAAAGAAATTCATTAGATGCGCTTTGTGACAGGTTGGGGGTCAACAATTCTGCGCGTACGCTTCATGGTGCTTTGTTGGATGCCGAATTGCTGGCTGATGTTTATATCTGTTTGACCCGTGGTCAAAATGCACTGCTGATTGATATCAGCGAATCTTTGGATTCTGCTGGCAATGTAATGAAAGTTGATTTGTCTAATTACATTTTGCCTGTCGTGCTGCCAAATGACCAAGAGCTTTTGGCGCATGAGCAAGTGCTCTGCAGTATTGATAAGGCCAGTGGTGGCAAAACGCTGTGGAGAAATATTGCTGTGTAAAATGTAGATTGATCTGGGTCGTTAACTCAGCGGTAGAGTGCCACCTTCACACTGCGCATATGCCGTGCTTGCTTAGCAAAAAAATCAAAAAATTCTTGTTCAAAATCAAGTTGTTACAAGCTATAACAAGTATGAAAATGAGGAGCAAAGTAGTATAGTGTGACTATACTACTCTTCATAGATTTTTCAGTGTCTTTTCGTAGATTTTCAATGTGAAAATTTGCTAAAGATGTGATGTCCAATTTTGTGTTTTCAGAATAGAAAAACAAAATGCACTCTGTGTCAAAATAGCAGATTGTTTTAAGAAATCTGGGTCGTTAACTCAGCGGTAGAGTGCCACCTTCACACGGTGGAAGTCAGTGGTTCGATCCCACTACGACCCACCAATATTAAAAAACCTGAAGACTATCAACTGCTTAGGTGGTTTTCCGGATTTACTTTTTAAAGTTTTTTATCTGATCAGTT
>Ga0209188_1000049_pt1 | contig 138367 bp, 103 predicted proteins | sample C_130625_EF_Meta_FD_187307 | JGI IMG/M metagenome (GOLD analysis project Ga0209188, IMG submission 187307) | Freshwater microbial communities from Lake Croche, Canada to study carbon cycling - C_130625_EF_MetaG (SPAdes) (version 2) | ecosystem: Environmental > Aquatic > Freshwater > Lake... | reverse complement strand
TAGGCTTCGCTTTTTTACCTGCAGTTCTGAAGGCAGCTTTCGCACATAATTCAAATGACATTGAATCAGAATCCACATCGTGGTATGAACCATCGGTAATACGCACTTTCATGTTGTTCACTGGGTAACCAGCTAAAACTCCTTGTGTCATGGATGTTTCAAAACCTTTATTGATAGCAGGAATAAATTCTTTTGGAATAGATCCTCCAAAAATATCATTGACGAATTGGAAATGCTTGTCTTTATTTTCAGTCAACCATTCTACATCTGCAGGTCCAATTTCAAATTCGATATCGGCAAATTTACCACGACCACCCGATTGCTTTTTCAAGACTTCACGGTGCTCGATCATTTTACCAAATGCTTCTTTGTATGCTACCTGAGGATTTCCTTGGTTAATCTCTACTTTAAATTCACGACGCATACGATCTACAATAATCTCTAAGTGTAGTTCACCCATACCAGATAAAATGGTTTGACCAGTATCTTCGTCTGTCTTTACACGTAAGGTAGGATCTTCTTCTACTAATTTTGCAATGGCCATACCCATTTTATCAACGTCAGCTTGCGTCTTAGGCTCTACTGCTACAGAGATAACGGGTTCTGGAATAAACATATTCTCCAATACAATCGGATGGTTCTCATCACATAAAGTATCTCCAGTTTTAATTTCTTTAAATCCAACTGCTGCTGCGATATCACCTGCTTCGATAAAATCGATTGGGTTTTGTTTGTTCGCAAACATTTTCATGATACGAGAAATACGCTCGTTCTTTCCGCTACGCATATTCTTAACATAAGAACCTGCATCCAAATGACCAGAATAACATCTGAAGAATGCTAAACGTCCCACGAAAGGATCGGTCATGATTTTAAATGCTAAGGCAGCAAATGGTTCTTTTGCATTTGGTTTACGGTAAACTTTTTCTCCTGTATCTGGATCTGTTCCTTCTGTATCATCTACATCTACTGGTGAAGGCAGGTAACGACAAACCGCATCTAAAGCAGTTTGAACTCCTTTATTTTTAAATGAAGATCCGCACATCATTGGAACGATACTTAAATCTATGGTTGCTTTACGAATGGCTTCATGTACTTCTCCTTCAGAAATAGAATCTGGGTTTTCAAAAAACTTCTCCATTAATTTATCATCGTATTCTGCAACGGCTTCAATTAATTGAGCTCTCCAATAATCCACATCTTCTTTCATGTCATCAGGAATAGGATTTTCAACATAAGTCATCCCTTCTGTTGCATCATCCCAAATAATGGCTTTCATTCTAATCAAGTCAACTACACCAGTGAAGTTGTCTTCCGCACCTATTGGTAATTGCAATGGCACCGCTTTAGCACCCAACATTTCTCTTACTTGTGTTACCACCATTAAGAAGTCAGCACCCGCACGATCCATTTTGTTGACGAAACCAATACGAGGAACTTTATAGCGATTCGCTTGACGCCATACTGTTTCTGATTGAGGCTCTACCCCATCTACTGCAGAAAACAAGGCGATCAAACCATCCAATACACGCATTGAACGTTCTACCTCAACGGTAAAATCCACGTGACCTGGAGTATCAATAATATTGAAATAATAATCTTTGGTTCTTTCATCTTTTTTACCCAAGGTGGTAGGGAACTGCCATTGGCAACTAACCGCAGCAGAAGTAATAGTAATACCTCTTTCTTTTTCTTGCTCCATCCAGTCAGTAGTAGCAGCGCCATCATGCACTTCTCCAATTTTGTGGATCATACCAGTATAACGTAAAATACGCTCTGTAGTAGTAGTCTTGCCTGCATCAATGTGCGCAGCAATTCCAAAATTTCTTTGTAGTTTCAAGTCCGCCATAAAAGGGTTATTTTGTTTTAAATTGTCCTATTTTTCCGAGGCGCAAAGTTAACGATATTAGTAATTGAAAGGCTGATTCTCGATTTTTTTTTCCAACAAAAAAACCTCCCTGTTGATACAGAGAGGTTTAGTCTATTTTAAAAGGCTAAAAAGCCAATTTTACATTTTAAAGTGAGAGAACGCTTTGTTCGCCTCAGCCATACGGTGGGTATCTTCTTTCTTTTTGAAAGCAGCACCTTCCCCTTTAGTGGCGGCTACGATTTCGTTGGCTAATTTGTCGGCCATTGTTTTACCGTTGCGCTCACGAGAATAACGTACCAACCATTTCATACTCAAAGAAATCTTACGATCAGGACGTACTTCAGCAGGAATTTGAAAAGTTGCACCACCAATACGACGACTACGTACTTCTACAGCAGGCGTTATGTTGACTACCGCTTTTTTCCACATTTCATATCCATCTTCCCCTGTGAACTTACTCACTTTATCCAAAGCATCATAGAATATTTTGTAGGCAGTTGTTTTTTTACCATCTAACATGATGTTATTGATAAAACGAGTCACTTGTACATCGTTGAAACGAGGATCTGGTGCTAGCGGAATTTTTTTAGGTTGTGCTTTACGCATGTCGAATATGAGTTAGTGGTTACTTATTTAATTATTTTTTTGCTTTTTCTTTCTTAGTTCCGTATTTACTACGAGACTGCTTACGGTCTTTAACACCAGCAGTATCCAAGCTTCCACGTACAATATGATAACGTACCCCTGGCAAATCCTTCACACGACCACCACGTATCAAAACGATACTGTGCTCTTGTAAGTTATGGCCTTCTCCAGGAATATAAGCAATGACTTCGATTTTATTTGTCAAACGCACTTTGGCTACTTTACGTAACGCAGAGTTAGGTTTTTTAGGTGTAGTTGTATACACTCTAGTACAAACGCCACGACGCTGAGGACATGCGTCCAATGCTCTTGATTTACTTTTAGCCCTGATAATCTCACGGCCTTTTCTCACTAATTGTTGAATAGTAGGCATTTATTATGCTGTTTTGTTCAATTTTGATTTATAAAAAATTCGGACGGCAAAGGTAATGGCTGTGAGCCAATTACCAAAATGTTTATTGTCTAATTTTAAAAAAATAAAGCAAATGGCCTTTTTTTACAGGAATTCTGCATTAAATACAGGTCTATCCCTTTAAAAATCAGGGAATTACTTAAATTTTAACCATCCACCCGTGGTTGTCAGCTTTTCTTCCCATGCGCAGCTCATGCAATGCTTGTTTCAAGGATTTCGCGATGGGCATATTTTCTGGATCAAATTCCATGAGGTATTCGCCATGGGCCAATTGTTTGATCATAGAAACGACTGCGGCAGTACCTACCCCAAAAATTTCTTGGAATAGCCCTTTTTTATGTGCATCTACTATTTCATCCACCGATAAATTTCTTTCTTCCACTTCATAGCCCATTTCACGTAATAATATAATAGCACTATCACGTGTCACCCCTTTTAATACCGTTCCTCTTTCTAAACTTGGGGTAATTACTTTTCCATCAATGACAAACATCACGTTCATCACGCCTACTTCTTCTACATATTTATGTTCGTTGGCATCGGTCCATAAAACTTGATCGAAGCCTTTTTGCTTGGCCAACTCAACAGGATGTAAACTTGCTGCATAATTGCCTCCGTTTTTTGCAAAACCAACACCTCCTGGTGTTGCACGTGTATATTTTTGTTCAATTAAAATTTTCATTGGTGCTGAAAAATAAGGACCACTTGGACCCAGAATGATCATGAACTTATAACTAAGGGATGGACGTACCCCTAAAAAAGGATCGGTGGCAATCATAAATGGACGAATGTACAAAGAGGAGTCTGCTTGAGTTGGAATCCATCCTTTTTCAACTTCAATCAATTGTTTCATCCCTTCCATGAAAAGCCATTCTGGTACTGCAGGCATTTGCATGCGTGCTGCGGAAACATTAAATCGAATAAAATTTTGATCGGGTCTGAAAATTACCGATTCGCCTTGATCATTTTTAAAAGCTTTGATGCCTTCAAAAATGGTTTGTCCATAATGCAATACAGCACTAGAAGGATCCAAAGAAATAGGAGCAAATGGCTGGATAGAAGCATTCTTCCATTCCCCATCTACATAATCTGCTACCAACATATGATCTGTAAAATGTTTACCAAAAGCAATTTCATTCATATTAAAATTAACTAAATTAGAATGAGTGGTTTTAGTAACTGGAATTGTAGATGTAGACATAAACTAAATTTAATAGAGAATAAAGATACAAAGAAACGAAAAAATTGAAAACTTACTAGTGTTATTTTTCAATTTGAACCAATTCATTTAATTTTCCAATCCAATGAATGAAAGTAAAATAATATTACCCCCTGTTGTACTAGTTTCTTTGTTCAAAGATAGCTTGGTCCTGTCTGAAAATAAAATAAACCCTGCCTTGATGGAGGAGCAAAATGCAAATTTAGCTGCTGATCAAGAAGCCTTTGCAAAAAAGAATAAAAAAATAGTGCCTTCTATTGAATCTACTATTAAGGAAGAAGTATCCGTTCCGGAAGAAGCCATGGAAGCGCTCACCAACTTCAAGTATTTAGGTGATCACCATAAAAAAATTGTGGTGCTAGTGAATGACCCTGTATCCGTTTATTTAAATGAAGCTGATTTTATTTTATTGACTTCTATTTTAAATGCCTGCAGATTAACCATTGCAGACATTGCGCTTGTAAACATAGGCAATCAAAAAGCTGGACTTCATCAAATACTCCACCTACTTCCTTCCAAATTAGTCATTGCTTTTGAATTAGACAGCAAAGCATTGAAAATAAAATTACCTACCCAATTGTACAAAGTAATTCCACTAGGCGAAAATAATTTATTGTTTAGCAAGTCATTAGCCAGTATGCAAGGCACGGATGCCAATGCCAAACAAGAGAAAGCAAAATTATGGGCTGTATTAAAACAAATATTTCAATTATAATTTAGTTCCATCAAATGTATACCCTCGTATTTGCTACCAACAACCAACACAAAGTTGAAGAGATACAATCCTTGGTGGGCAATGACTTCCATATTATTCCATTAAAAGAAGCAGGCATCGATATTGATATTCCAGAGCCGCATGACAATTTAAAAGACAATGCTGCAGAAAAAGCCAGGACCATTCATAAACTTACAAATCAAAATTGTTTCAGCGAAGACACTGGTTTAGAAATTGATTTTTTAAATGGCGCGCCTGGTGTGAAAAGTGCAAGGTATGCTGGCGAAGACAGAAATTTTCAAGCCAATCTTGACAAAGTATTATTAGAATTAAATACCACTGATCATAGAACTGCACAATTTAGAACAGTGATTTGTTTGATTTGGGAAAACAAAGAATATTATTTCGAAGGTATTTGTAAAGGATCTATTACAAAAGAGATGCATGGTACAAAAGGATTTGGCTACGACCCCATTTTTATTCCAATTAGTGCTGCTAAAAGTTTTGCTGAAATGAATATAGCAGAGAAAAACAATTATAGCCACAGACAAAAAGCAGTCACCCAACTTTTTTCTTTTTTAAAACATCTGTAAAAAAATTTGCTATCAAATTATTGTGTAGGAGGTATGGCTGCATTCCATATGACCCAACTTTCTAATGCTTGCAAGTGCAACATATCTAAACCATTTTTGATGGCGGCTCCTTTTTCTTTTCCTTTGGTAAGAAATAAAGTTTGTTCAGGATTGTAGACCAAATCATACAAATAATGTGCTGTACCAATACCATCATAGGGAATCAAAGGAGCTTCCAGCACATTGGGATACATACCAATAGGGCTGGTATTAATGATAAGCGTATGCGCAGCAATCATATCTGCATTTAATAATTCATATTGAATTACAGGTGCATTGAATATTGAAGCATTGACCTGATTGTTTCTGGAAACCATTTGATAACCTATGGATAATTTTTGCAATACCCATTCAACGGCAGCAGCTGCACCACCCGTGCCAAGTACCAATGCCTTTTTATGACTGAGCTGCAAAAGCGGCAGTAAGGATTGTTCAAATCCAACTACATCTGTATTGTAGCCATAGAATTCATTTTTGTATTTGCGAATACAATTACAGGCATGTATTTTCGACACTACAGAGGATGGATGTTGAATAAAAGGAATTACTTCTTTTTTATAAGGGATTGTAACATTTAAACCTTCCAAATTAGCATCTTGCCAAAGAGAATTAAATCCTAGAATAGTTTCAATAGGGTAATTTTCATATTGTGCATCTATCGTATTTTCTTTTAAGAATTTTTCAGCAAAAAATCCTTTTGAAAAAGAATGTGACAAGGGGTAGCCTATTAATCCAAACTTGCGCAAAATTATTTATTTAAGTATAAATCAAAAGTATCACTTCTTAGTCCAATGCGCATGGTTTCCAATGGAATCACTTCCGAGGGAGCAATGTTGCCTAAGTTTACATTGCAGCCCACCAATTCTAAGAAATACAATTGTTGCGCTTTTTGCGGTGCTTCCCAAAGAATTTTTTCGGCAGGAATTTTAGTCAAAATTTCTTGCACCAATCCCTCACGCACTTCACCACTGCCTCTATAAATACCTACATTGCCCGATTCTCTTGCTTCTGCGATGACATAGGCCGATCCTGCATGGAGTTCTGCACTCATCAATTCAATCCATTGATAAGGAGGAATAATATGCGCAGCATCTTTACTTCCTACTTCACTTAATACGGTTGCAAATTTTGCAATTTTTTCAATGTAACCACATTTTTCGCTGTGTGGGATCGTAATAGATCCATCGCTCACTTCAATCAAATCTATTTTGTAGTCTTTACAAATGGCTACATAATCTTCAAATTGATTTCTAATAAGAAATGCCTCAAATAAAGTTCCTCCAAAGTAGACTGGTATTCCGTGTGCTTGATACAATTCAATTTTTTTTCTCAAATTGGGTGTTACAAAAGAAGTACCAAAACCTAATTTAATTAAATCGGTATGACCACCTGCCACACTCAAAAAATTCTCTGCTTCTGCTAAACTCAAACCTTTATCCATCACCATGGTCAAACCATTTTTTCTTGGCTTGGCTGTTCGCTCTGGAATTTGAGACATCTTGAAATTCATCATAGTCATTCTTTATAAATAATACCCTAAAGATAACTCAATAGATTAAGACTTTTTTGTTTTCTTCTTGTATTGCCCAATCAATTCAGCCACTTTTGCATCCTGTACCATCTCTGGATAAAACTTAGTAAATTTTTTCAATAACTTAGAAGATTTGGATAAAGCCATTTCCAATTGAAGCAATCCTTCTGCAGTTTTATTCATCATAAACAAAATGGCACTTCTGTAAAAGATGAAAGTTACTTTTCCTTGGGTTGACATGTAGGCCAATTCGGTTTGCTCTAAGGCTAGATCTAATTGTTCATTGGCCACTAAACATTTAATTAAAGATTCCCATCCAGCAATTTGCTTGGGTTTATTTTTAACAACAGTACCAAAAAATTGAGCTGCTTCTCTAAATTGACTCAAATGCATGTAACACTCCCCCATTAAAATATAATACTCATTAATGTGTTGGTGAATTCTTAATGCATGTTCCAAATGCTTGATAGCCATTTCCCATTTTTCTTCTTGCATATAGGTGCCTGCAATTTTTTGATACAACCTGCTATCATCTGGATTCAAGTGCACTGCTTTTTTATAATGAAACCTTGCTTGTGCATAATTCTTCATTCTATGGTAACAATGACCAATGGCTTCATAAATCACATCTTCAGGCCTAGAGAGTTCCAATACCTTTTCTAATGCTTCGATGGCTTCTCTGTATTTTCTCAATCGCAAAAAAGCATCCCCCATATTACGGTAAGCGTAATCAAATTTTTCATCAATCACAATAGCATATTGATAGGCATCAATGGCCTTCTCATGTAATTTTATTCCTTGATAGGCTGCAGCCAAATTAAACCAGGCCAAGGCATTATAAGGTTGCTCATCAATAATACGTTGATGTAATCGAATGCTTTCTTCGTTTCTTCCTGTGAAATCAGTCCAAAAACAAATTTTATACAAAGCTTCTTCATTGGTAGGCTCTTCTTCTAAAACTAACTGCAAACAATCAAAAACTTTGTCAAAGGCTTCATGGTCGTCATACACATCAGCCAATTCAAACAAAACTTCGGTCCGCTCTGCACCTTCAAACAAATGCAATGCTTCTTGCAATAAAACAATGGCTTTTTCTGGCTGATCCAATGCCAAATAGGCATCTGTTTTAAGAATGAATAGATTCATGTCTTTATGGTCATATAAGGCTGCTGCATCTAATAATTTCAAGGCTTCTTTGTATTTTCTAGTAGCCAAAAGCAGGTCTGCTTTTTTGATCATTAATAAAGACGAATGGGGATATTGATTCAAAGCCATATTGGCTGCTTCAATGGCATCTGCCATTTCATCCTTTTCATCAAGATGTTCTATGATTCTTTCAAAATCATCTTCTTCTATGTAAGAGTTGGATCTACCTAATTTAAGGTTCTGAAAGCGTTGCATCAGTTCTTGAATGTCTCCGCCCTCCTCGTCACGATGGTTATCGAACATGGTTTTAAATTAATGGGTTAGGAATAAAGCATTGATTTTCAATACCTTAACTCAAAAGGCACCCTTCTTCTTTGCTATAAATAAATTTACAATTAAGCTATTAATTATCAATAATTTATTCTTCACATTAGCCTTAAAAAAGGTTTAAAATAAATTTTTTATAGATTTATTAATTTGTCTACCTTTGTTTAGATCATGTCCACTATAAAAACCATATTAAACACTGCTTGTTTAGCCCTATTATTGTTGGTATCAACAAGTACTTTTTCTTCTACCATTGTTATTAACAACAATTTGGAAGCAAGAAAATTAGTAGAAAAATACAGCTTAAAAAATATTGGAAATTTAACGCATAAGACAGCTACTTTCAATGCTTTAAAATCTAGTTTGGTGTTCAAAGGTTTCTCTAGCAATTCAGTAAATACTGATGTCAATAGTAATTACATTAAATTCAACAAAGGCAATATTTCTTACGTAATTCCTTATAGATACAATGTTTTGATGTCTAAGTTTAAGACACCTTCTCCTGTTCAACCTTAATACCTAATAGTTAATTGATGCTTCAATGAAGCGTGTTAGTCCTATATTCAATCAATCAATGATTTGATACATGTCTTTGTTTACATTAAACTGACTCAATGCAATTGGACTTAAATCAATTTTACTCGCAATGTATTGAACAGCTTTACCTTTAGGAGGTAAAATAGTATAAGCCAATACCAAGCCAGGAATATCTTTGAAAGCCAATTCAAAAGCATTGACTGAAGCGACCATTTCGTTGGTGTATTGAATTTCATAAATGGTCTCATCACTCCAAAGGACTTGCACTTTTTTACATAAGTAGCCCAAAATAGAAATGGCAGAGTCCGATGCTGCTTTCATGGAAAGCATGGTGGGTGTAATGCTAGGGGGATACTTAACTTCTTGTAGAAAATGGTTTTGTCCAATTTCTTTTAAGATAAGGGCATTGTCTGATTGTGTATTAAAAATTAAGGTTTGCACCAATTGAGGTGAAGTAAAAATTGTTTTACATTGACTACCCTTGATCCAAACATTTTTGGTTCCGATGGCCATCCATTGAGTTCCTTGCTGTTCTAAAATTTCAAATTGAAGCGCACATTCGCCTATCACTTTAACTTGTGCATGGGCCGTAGCAATCGTAAAGAAAATGCTCAGAATTAGGGGGGTAATTTTACATTTCATGAACGCTAAAAATTGAACACCCGATATAGATGGGTGCTCAAAGCTTATTTATTTTTTTGTTTTGTCTTTTAAGTTCTGTACTTTTTTCTGCGCTTCCATCATTTGCTCATACTTAGACTGCCAATTACTTTTTTTCTTAGGGGTTTTACGTTTCACATCTATCGCCGCTAAAATGCTATCATGATTGATAATGAATTTTTGGATAACCAACTGTAATATCAATGTCACAATATTCGAAACCGTATAATACCAGGTTAATGCTGATGGCAATCTGTTAAAAATGAAAAGCAACATCACTGGAAAAATATAGGGCATGTATTTTAATGCAGGATTGTCCTGCGTAGGAGTCATGGACATATTGTACACCGAAATTAAAACACTGGTTATAACAGCAGTGATGGTAAACAAACTAATGTGGTCACCAAATCCCATAGGAACGGTGAAGGGCAATTTTGCAATCACATCATAACTTGATAAATCCTGGCTCCATAAGAACGATTGTCCTCTTAAAGAAATATTTGAATTAAAGAAACTATACAAAGCGAAGAAGATTGGAATTTGCAATAAGGCTGGAATACAACCTCCCAAAGGATTTACCCCCGCTTCTCTAAATAATTTCATTTGTTCCATCGCAAAACCTTGCTGATCATCGCCCAGTCTTGTTTTGATGGCATCCAACTCTGGTTTCAATACTTTCATTTTAGCACTACTTAAATAACTAGAATAAGTAAGTGGAGAAGTGACAACACGAATAAAGATGGTCAACCACAAAACAACCCAACCAAAATTTTTCACAAAACCTGCAAAGAAATCAAATACAGGCATGATGACGAACTTATTGATAGGTCTAACAAATGAATATAAGTCTCTACCTAAGTTTACAATTTTTTCCATTTCAGGGGCCTGTGTTTTCAAAATTTGAAAATCATTAGGTCCATAATATAAAGACAAGGCAATACTTGAATTGGTTCCATTTAACTTGGTCTGCAACTGAGCTTGTAAAGTTGCTAAACCATCGCTGCTGTCCATTTTTCTTTGCCAATCAATTTTACCAGAATTAAACCCATATTTTGCAATAATAGTAGTCGTAAAAAACTGTTGTACCAAACCTACCCATTGAATTGGCTTTTCAAAAGCCTTAGTCGTTTTACTAGAAATATAATCAAACTCTCCTCCTTCAGTAAAGCAAATATTCGAAACTTGACGCTCATAGATGGAAGTGCGTTCTTGTTGATAGGAATGTACATCCCATATCAAATTCACTTGATTGTTGGTCAACAACTGATCTGTTCCGTCTAATTTAATATTGAAATCAATATTGTATTTATTTGGCTGCAATGCAAATTGATGATGTACTGTTTTACCAGATGGAGTTGTAAAACTATATTCAATTTTTTGAATGCCATTTTCAGTAGGTAAAATAGTTGTGGTAGGGAACAATACTTGATTGATTTGTACAGTTTGATTGTTGCCTATATTGATGGGGTAATTCAAAGAACTGCTGTCCCCCAAATACACTTTTTCCTTTTTATAGTTGGTATAGTTTTTTAAAGTTACCCCAACTACTTGCCCACCCTTATTGGTTAGTTTAACTTTAACCACCTCGTTCTCTAAATAAGTGAAAGTTTCTTTTACTGAATCGACTGATTGAGCAATGCCTGCTTTAGTACTATCTGCATTGATAGGATTTTTTAAGGCCGCTGCTTTTTCGGCAGTAGCTTTAATCATCGCAACAGAATCATCAAAATGCTTTTTATAAGTAGCTAAGTCTGTTTGTTGTTTGTTGGTGTACCAGAAGTACATAAAGAACAAGCCAGCCAATAATACAAAACCAATGATTGTATTTTTATCAGTATTCATACGCGAAATTTAATCGTAATTAACGAGGGCCAAAGGTATCGTTTTTTTACAAATTTCGGCTGTATTTACCGCCTACCTGGTAAAGCGTATAGGAAATTTCCCCTAAACTGCAATATTTGACCGCTTCCATTAAAACAGCAAATATATTGTCATTGTGTAAAGCCGCTTTTTGGAGCTTTTTTAGATAAGGTACACTTAAAGACTGGTTCCTTTTTTGGAAGCTAGCTAGGTTTTTAATTTGTAGATTTTGTTCTGTGGAAGAGGATCTAAATATGGCTTGCTGGTCGGCTTTGTTTTTTTGACTAGGTTGTACAAAACTATTTACCCCAATAATGGGAATTTCACCTGTATGTTTTTTAGTTTCATATTGAAGGCTTTCTTCTTGAATTTTTGTACGCTGATACATTCTTTCCATCGCACCTAATACACCACCTCTATTATTTATTCTTTCAAATTCTTGCAGCACAGCTTCTTCCACTAAATCAGTTAACTCCGTAATTAAGAAACTTCCTTGTTGAAAATTCTCCACCTTGGTGGTACCTAATTCTTTATTAATAATTAATTGTATCGCTAGCGCACGTCTTACACTTTCTTCAGTGGGTGTTGTAATAGCTTCATCATAAGCATTGGTATGTAAACTATTGCATTGGTCGTAAATAGCATACAAGGCTTGAAGTGTAGTTCTTATATCATTAAAGTCTATTTCTTGCGCATGCAAACTTCTTCCACTAGTTTGGATATGGTATTTTAATTTTTGAGAACGCTCATTGGCATGATATTTATGCTTCATGGTATTAGCCCAAATTCTTCTAGCTACTCTTCCTATCACTGCGTATTCCGGATCCATTCCATTACTAAAGAAAAAACTTAGGTTGGGTATAAAATCGTCAATAGCAATACCTCTATTCATAAAATATTCAACATAGGTAAATCCATTGGCCAAAGTAAAGGCCAACTGCGTAATAGGATTCGCCCCTGCTTCTGCAATATGATAACCAGAAATAGAAATACTGTAAAAATGTTTTACTTTATTTTCAGCAAAGTAGGCTTGCACATCACCCATCATTTTTAAAGCAAAGTCGGTAGAAAAAATACAAGTGTTTTGGGCTTGGTCTTCTTTTAAAATATCGGCTTGTAAAGTGCCTCTTACATTCGTTAGCACTTCTTGCTTAATTTTATGATACACTGCTGGCGTTAATACCTGGTCGCCGGAAACACCTAATAACTGAAGTCCTAAACCATTATGCCAGTCTTTGAAATTTAATGATTTGTTCACATTAAAATAGGCTGGAGGCGTTGTCCCTTTAAATAAAAGTTTCATTTTTTTACGTACAGCTGGCCATAATTTATTAGCTGTAATATATTTTTCACAGGCTTGGTCAATGGCCGTATTAAAAAACTGCGCCATAAGAATAGGTGCTGGCCCATTAATGGTCATACTTACAGAAGTACTTGGACTATTTAAATCAATGCCACTATATAATTTTTTAGCATCGTCAATACTTGCCACATTCACACCTGCATTACCAATTTTACCATACACATCTAATCTTTTTTCTGGATCATGCCCATACAAAGTAACACTATCAAAAGCAGTAGAAAGACGAATGGCATTTTGTCCCTTACTTAAAAAATGAAATCTTGCATTGGTTCTTTCAGGGCAGCCTTCACCTGCAAACATTCTAGTCGGGTCTTCATTACCTTGTTTAAATTTAAATACACCTGCGGTATAAGGAAAATAGCCAGGTAAATTTTCTTTCAAATGCCAATGCGCAATATCTCCCCAGTCTTTAAAATTAGGCACTTGCACTTTTTGAATTATTGTTCCAGAAGCGGTTTCAAAATTTAATGCTTGTTTTAGTTTTTTTCCTTTTTGATCTATTTCTAAAAAAGGCTTTTTATACGCCGCTACCTTTGCAGGCCAATCTTGTATTAATTGCTTTACTTCTTTGTCAATAGCTTGCTCAATGAGTTGATTAACTTTTAGAATTTTTTTATCCTCTTTTAAACTTGGCTCTTTTAATACTTCTTGAAAGCAGTACCATTTTGAAGCAATATTTTTTTGCTCTTCAATCCATTGATTATTTTTTTGAATAGTAGTTACAATCTCTCCTAAATACTGAGTTCTTTTATTGGGAATAGTGGGTGCTGTTATTTCATTTTCATTATACTTCGGCTCCCATGGTAGAGGGTTCCATTTTATGGTATGCGTTTGATCAACAATGGTAGCTAGCGCATTGTACATAGCTTGCATACCTGGGTCACTGAAATGAGAGGCAATGGTTCCAAAAACTGGAAGCATATTTTTTTGATCCTCCCATATATGATGTGATCGGCGATATTGTTTACGCACATCTCTGACTGCATCTAAACCTCCTGCTCTATCGAACTTATTAATGGCAATTAATTTTGCATAATCAATCATGTTAATTTTTTCCAATTGAGTAGGAGCGCCAAATTCAGGTGTCATCACATAAATAGGAATACTTACATAATCTACAATAGTCGCATCATTCTGCCCCACCCCTGCGGTTTCAATAATAATAGCATCATAGCCAGCCTCTATTAATAGTTCAATAATGGCATCCATGGAGTGGGCAATGGTATTTTTATCAGATCTAGTAGCCAAGGAACGCATAAAAACATTTGGATGATCGATGGCATTCATTCGAATACGATCCCCTAGTAATGCTCCTCCTGTTTTTCTTTTACTGGGGTCGACAGAAATAATGGCAATGGTTTTATTAGGGTTGGCTAATAAAAAATATTGAATGAGTCTATCACAGAGGGTAGACTTTCCAGCTCCTCCTGTCCCGGTAAGCCCTAGGATAGGAATATTTTTCTTTGATTGTTTAGTATTTGCTTTTTGAGTACTCTTTTTGGAAGAATTTTTTGAGGAAGAATTTTTTGTAGTACTATTTTTTGAGCTATTATTTTGCAATAGCGTAATAGCTCTACTGATAGGTCGAGGATCAATTTTTTTAGTAAAAGATAATTTAGGTAATTTTTTTTGAGCAAAATCTTTCAATGTATAATCACATAATTGAATCACTTGTTCAATCATGCCTTCAATACCTAATTTCAATCCATCTTCTGGTAAATATATTTTGGAGATGCCTATCTTTTCTAAGTAAGCTGCTTCTTTAGGTAAAATAGTTCCACCACCACCGCCCACAATTTTAATGTGCCCATAACCAGCATCAATTAATAATTTTCTAACGTAAGTGAAAAATTCAATATGCCCACCCTGATAAGAAGTAATGGCAATACCTTGTACATCTTCTTCAATAGCAGCAGCCACAATTTCTTGTGCGGAACGATTATGTCCAAAATGAATAATCTCTGCACCTTTTTCTTGGAGCACACGACGCATGATATTTATGGAGGCATCATGTCCATCGAACAAACTTGTGGAAGTAAGGATACGTATATTATTCATGCTATAAAGCTAACAAATGTTAGCAACATGACAAACTAAAACAAAATAATAACAGACAAAAAATAGCTAGCCTTTTTTAGCTGCCTCTATTTTAGCGGCTGCAATAAAATGTACGAATAAGGGAGCTGGATGCTCCACCGTACTTTTTAATTCTGGATGATATTGTACGCCAATAAAAAAAGGATGATTGGGCAACTCAATAATTTCAACAAGGCCTAATGCTGGATTCAACCCACTAGTCACCATTCCATTTTCTTGGAATGATTTCAAGAAGCTATTATTAAATTCATAGCGGTGTCTATGTCTTTCATTAATATTAGTACTGCCATAAATTTTATAGGCTAGTGTATCTTTAGCAATGGTACAAGGATATGAGCCTAAACGCATGGTACCACCCTTCATGGTAATTCCTTTTTGATCTTCCATCAAATCAATCACTGGGTGTTCTGTATTCGAATCCATTTCAACAGAGTGCGCCCCTTTTAAATGTAAAATATTACGGGCAAATTCAATCACAGCCATTTGCATTCCTAAACAAATACCAAAGAAAGGTAAATTATTTTCTCTTGCATATTTAACAGCTAAAATTTTTCCGTCGATTCCTCTAGCACCAAAACCTGGTGCCACTAATAAACCGTGTAAGCCAGCTAATTGTTCATTCACATTCTCCTCCGTAATATTTTCACTGTGTACATTCACCACATTTACTTTCACCTCGTTCATAGCACCTGCATGTATAAAACTTTCAAGGATAGATTTATAGGCATCCTGTAGTTCAATATATTTTCCAATCAATCCAATATTTACTGTTGCTTTAGGATGTTTTAGTTTGTCTAAAAAAACATTCCATTTGGTTAAATCTGGCTCCTTGAAGTTCTTAATGTTTAATTTCTTTAATACAATTAAGTCCAATTGTTCTTTTTGCATTAATAAAGGCACTTCATAAATAGTACTAGCATCTAATGATTCAATGACATTACCTGCTTTTACATTACAGAACAATGCAATTTTATTTTTGATATCATCAGTTAAAGGATGTTCTGTTCTACATACAATCACATCGGGATGTACGCCTGTTTCACTTAACATTCTAACACTATGTTGTGTAGGCTTTGTTTTTAATTCTTTCGCAGCACTTAAATAAGGAATGAGGGTTAAGTGCACCACCATCACATCTTCTTCTGGTAATTCCCATTGAATTTGACGCACGGTTTCAATAAAGGGAGTGCTTTCAATATCCCCCACTGTTCCACCAATTTCAGTAATCACAATATCAAACTTACCATCTTGGCCCAATAATAACATACGACGCTTAATCTCATCAGTAATATGCGGAACTACTTGTACTGTTTTACCTAAAAATTCGCCTGCTCTTTCTTTATTAATAACTGTTTGATAAATTCTTCCTGTAGTTACATTATTCGCTTGTGAAGTAGGCGTGCTTAAAAAACGCTCATAGTGCCCTAAATCTAAATCGGTTTCTGCTCCATCTTCTGTTACATAACACTCTCCATGCTCATAGGGGTTCAAAGTACCAGGATCCACGTTAATATAGGGATCAAATTTTTGTATCGTAGTGGTGAAACCTCTGGCTTGTAATAATTTTGCCAAAGAAGCGGCAATAATGCCCTTTCCCAAACTACTCGTCACACCGCCTGTTACAAATACATACTTTGCCATACTTTTTTCTTCTTTTTCAAAAATAGAATTTACCCAATAGTAAAACTATTGTGTATAGACCAGTTTTAAAATGGTTAATTTACTTTTTAGGACCTATCTTTATTTGGAAAAATTCTTAGAGGTCGTACAAAACTAAGCCAAAAAAAGGGGGCAACAAAATGATACCTAGCACGCAACAAAAAATGTTTATAACTGTTATATAAAAGTGAACATCTTCAATTAAAATAAATAAAAATCAATGAAAAAAGCTATTTATGCCCTTTTTACTATCCTTTTGACCGCAAGTTTGATTAGCTGGAATTGGACCAAAACCCAACATCCCAGCATAGAAAAAGCGGCTGTGATTGAGTGCCTTAACATGGAAACTCAACAAGCTTACCAATTAGAGGCAGGCACCCCTGCTTTTGCAGCCATGCACCCCAACCCTTTGGTTGTAAATCCAGAAAACTTATTAGGTAAGATGATGAGTTTTGATGCCGCCGATGGCAAAAAAGCAAATGCTTATTTTATTGCCGCTAAAAAGAAAACCAATAAATATTTAATAGTCATCCAAGAATGGTGGGGTTTGAATGACAATGTAAAAATGGAATCAGATAAATATTATAGCGACTTAGGAGATGTGAATGTAATTGCTGTAGATATGTATGATGGAAAAGTGGCTGCTACACCAGATAGTGCTATGAAATTAATGCGCGGTGCAGATATGGGAAGAATGACTGCCATTATTCAAGGAGCAATAAAGTATGCGGGTAACAAAGCTTCCATATATAGTGTAGGTTGGTGCTTTGGTGGGATGTGGAGTTTACAAACTGCCATACTAGCCGGACCACAAGCAAAAGGTACAGTGATGTATTATGGTAGACCAGAAACCAATATGGATAAATTAAAATCAATTCAATGTGACATCATTGGATTTTTTGGCAATTTAGATCAAAGTCCTTCTCCTGCCATGGTAAACGATTTTGAAAAAAATATGAAAGAAGCTGGAAAGAATTTAGCGGTGAATAGATATGAAGCAGGACATGGTTTTGCGAATCCAAGCAACCCAACTTATAATGCTGCTGCTAAACAAGATGCTTATAAGAAAGCGATTGCGTTTTTGAAAGCACACTAATGGTTTGTAAGTAAACTAAATAGTTTTCAAAAAAACTATTTAGTTTACTTAACTTATGAAAAATTAATACAAATTAATGCCTCAATTTTCAGCATTAAATCAATTTATAGAAAATGCCTTAGTGGAAGACATCGGGCAGGGCGATATAACCACATTGGCTACTATAAGCGAAAAGCAAATAGGTACCGCTGTGTTTCATGTGAAAGAGGACTGTATTATTGCGGGACTAGAACTTGCCATTATAATTTGTCAAAAGGTTGATCCATTATTAGAAATAAAATTTAGTGTTAAGGACGGTGATAGCATTAAAGCAAACAATTCTATAGGTTCTATACAGGGCCATATTCATTCCATCTTAAAAATAGAAAGATTGCTGCTCAATTGTATGCAAAGAATGAGTGCTATAGCAACTAAAACAAATTATTTAGCCACATTAATAGCCCCTTATAATGTGCAAATAATGGATACCAGAAAGACAACACCCAATTTTAGAATTTGCGATAAATGGGCTGTTAGCATTGGTGGTGGTGTGAATCATCGTTTTGGTTTATATGATCAATTTTTAATTAAAGACAACCACATAAAGGCAGCAGGTGGTATTAAAAATGCCATTCAATCCTGTATTAGTTATAAGTCAAAAATGAACTTAGCATTACCAATTGTCGTAGAAGTTAGCAATTTAGATGAATTTAATATTGCCAAAGAATTTGAAGAAGTGGATCGTTTGCTTATTGATAATTTCAAACCTGATGAAATTAAAAATTTGCTAAATTTTAATACAACAAAAAAAATAATTGAAGCCTCTGGTGGAATAAATGCTTCAAATGTTGAAGCATATGCAAAAACGGGTATTAATTTTGTTTCCTTAGGTGATTTAACACATCATGTATCTGCTGTAGATATTTCATTGAAAATTATATAAAATGATAGATGAACAAAAAATACTTACTGTTAATGAATTAAAAGAAGCTATTGATACGCTCAAAAAAGAAAAAAATGCTGTCATTCTTGCACATTATTATGTTGATGAAGACATACAATCAATTGCCGATTATGTAGGAGATAGTTTAGCACTTGCTCAAGCATCAAAAAAAGAATCAGCTGCCATCATCGTTTTTTGTGGAGTGCATTTTATGGCTGAAACCGCAAAAATTTTAAACCCAAAAGTAAAAGTACTTTTACCAGACTTAAATGCCGGTTGTTCCTTAGCCGACTCCGCTCCTGAAGCTGAATTTTTAGCATTTAAAAATCAATACCCAGATGCAATTGTTGTAAGCTATATAAATTCTAGTTCAGCTGTTAAAGCTTTGAGTGATTTCATTTGCACCTCCTCCAATGCTGTTGATGTAGTCAATTCCATCCCAAAAGACAAACGCATCATTTTTGCACCAGATAAAAATCTGGGCATGTTTGTACAAAAAGTAACAGGTAGAGATTTGATACTATGGGAAGGGGCGTGTATGGTACATGTAAATATTTCAAACGATAAACTTGATGCTTTACATTTAGCAAATCCAGATGCTGAAATAATTGCACATCCTGAATGTATGCCCATTATTTTAGAAAAAGCAAGTTTTATAGGATCTACAAAAGCATTATTAGTATATGTACAAAGTTCAAGTACTCAAAAATTTATAGTGGCCACTGAAGCAGGTATTTTATATAAAATGAAACTAGCAGTTCCACATAAAACTATTATTCCTGCACCGGCCTTGGAATCTAATTCTTGCGCCTGTTCTGAATGTCCTTATATGAAAATGAATACATTAGAAAAACTTTATCAAACTCTACTACATGAGCTACCAGAAATTCATGTAAATGAAAAAACACAAGCAGGTGCATTAAGGGCTTTGAATAATATGTTATCAATAAAAAGTTGAGTAAGTCCTAAAAAATACAAGAAGAATTAGTACCCATTTGCTGGAAGTAGATAGTTTTTGACATAGTCAGCAACGCCTTCCTCTAAACTGGTAAAAGGTTTGGAATAACCAGCATTGCGAAGCTTATTCATATTCGCTTCTGTGAAATATTGATATTTATCTCTAATATCCAAAGGCATATCAATGAATTCAATATTTGGTTTAAGACCTTGTGCTATAAAAGTATTAGCTGCTAAATCATAAAAGCTTCTAGCCTTTCCAGTGCCTAAATTATATAAACCATTTTTGGCTTTAGTCCAATTAGAGGCAAACATTTCATGCATCATCCATCCAATCACATTCACTAAGTCTTTTACATAAATAAAATCTCTTAGTTGTTCTCCGTCTTTAAAATCGGGGCGGTGGCTCTTAAATAATTTAACCAAGCCAGTTTCTTTAATTTGATTGAAGGCATGAAAAATAACACTGGCCATTCTAACCTTATGTCCTTCGTTAGGACCATAGACATTAAAGAACTTCAAACCTGTCCAAAGTGGTGGCTGCTCGCTTTGTGCAATCGCCCATTTGTCAAATTCATTTTTAGATACTCCATAGGGATTCAATGGAACCAATTTATCTAAGATAGTATGGCTGTCCTCATAACCTTGTGCACCACTACCATAAGTAGCAGCAGATGAAGCATAAATGAGTGGAATTTGTTTTCTAGTAGCATACTGCCAAATCGATTTTGAATATTCCAGATTCAGTTCCTCATGAATGGCATAATTAAATTCGGTGGTATCGGTTCTAGCGCCTAAGTGAATGATGATATCAATTTCATGTTCATCATTTATGAGTTGATCTAAAAAAGCTTGACGCTCAATTACCTTCGAATACGTTTTTTGCTCCCAGTTTTTTCTTTTTTCTTCCACTCCAAAATCATCCACCAATAATAAATTAGTCAAGCCCTTTTCATTTAAATACTGCACCATCACAGAGCCTATAAAACCTGCAGCACCTGTAATTACTATGGTTGGTTGCTTAGTCATTAATTAAGAAGCTAATTTATTTTCAATAGAAGTATCATAACTATTTTTCCAACTAGCAATGCTTCCCCAATTTTCTCCCTCTACATTTATATTTCCTTCTGTTACTTTACCTAAAACAGTAAAGTCAATATTGAATTTCTTAGCAGCTGCTTCAATACTTGCTAATTGAGCACTTGTACATGAAACCATTACTCTAGATTGTGCCTCGCCCATCCAGTAAGCATCTTTTCTTAAACTACTTCCTTTGGCACTTACTTCAAAACCTTTATTGTTAACAAATGCAGATTCTAATAAAGTAACAATTAATCCGCCCTCACTAATGTCATGTGCACTTATAATAATTTGGTCTTTAATTAAACCAGCAACCAATTGATGCAAGGCAAATTCTTCCTCCAAATCAAAATAAGGTGCTTGAGAATGCGCCACTCCTATTATTTTATTTAAATATTCAGAAGAACCAATATCATTTCTTTGCTTACCTAATAAAACAATTATATCTCCATCATTTTTAAAATCTAAAGTCATTCTGTTTTTCATATCTTCTACTATACCCACCATACCAATAGTAGGCGTTGGAAATACTGGACCATCAGGGTTTTGATTATAGAAACTTACATTACCTCCAGTTACTGGGGTATTGAATTTTCTACAAGCAGCACCCATGCCTTCTACCGATTTTACAAACTGATAATACACTTCAGGATCGTAAGGATTACCAAAGTTTAAACAGTTGGTTACACCAATAGGCTCACCACCAGAACAAACAATATTTCTTGCAGCCTCTGCCACTGCTATCATAGCACCTACTTCTGGATTTGCATATACATATTTACTATTGCAATCAACCGTCATGGCTATTGCCTTGCCTGTTCCTTTTGCAATAACCACTGATGCATCACTTGGTGCATTAGTAGATGTATTGGCTGCACCTACCATGCTATCGTATTGGGTATAGATCCAACGTTTAGAAGCGATATTTGGAATTTGTACTAACTGTTCTACACTTGCTTTTAAATTAGTCGTGTCTGCAATTGAACTCATATCAAATGCATTTACTTTTGCTAAATAAGCAGGTGCTGCATATTCACGTGTGTATTGCGGCGCCCCTCCACCTAATACTAATTCATAAGCAGGAAGTGAAGCCTCTAATTCACCATGCATGTAAAAATTCAATAAGCCATCAGAAGTTACTTCACCAATATTGCTACAAGACAAATCCCATTTTTCAAAAACGGCCAAGACTTGTGCTTCTTTACCTTTCTCTACCACCATCAACATTCTTTCTTGACTTTCGCTTAACAACAATTCCCAAGCCTTCATATTTTGTTGACGTGTTGGTACTTTATCTAAATCGATGCGCATACCCACTTGTCCTTTTGCACTCATTTCTGCAGTGGAACAAATAATACCTGCGGCACCCATATCTTGCATACCCACTACTCCACCCGTTTCAATTACTTCTAAACAAGCTTCTAATAATTTCTTTTCTTGGAAAGGATCACCCACTTGAACTGCAGGTAAATCTTCTACACTATCAGCAGTAATTTCTGCCGATGCAAAACTTGCACCACCAATGCCATCTTTACCAGTAGCACTACCTACAAAAAAAACTGGATTACCTTCGCCGAGTGCAATAGCGCTGATTGTTTTACCCGCTTTCACAATGCCCACGCTCATCGCATTCACCAAAGGATTGGTATGGTAACAATCTTCAAAATACAATTCACCACCTACCGTAGGAACCCCAAAACAATTTCCATAATGTCCGATGCCATGCACCACGCCTGCTAATAAACCTTTTGTTTTCTTGTCTTCTAAATTACCAAAACGCAAACTATTTAATGAAGCAATGGGTCGCGCGCCCATCGTGAAAATATCTCTTTGTATACCACCTACTCCTGTAGCCGCCCCTTGAAAAGGTTCCAATGCACTTGGGTGATTGTGTGATTCAATTTTAAAAACCACGCCGTAATCATTGCCAATATCCATTAAGCCCGCATTTTCTTCACCAGCTGCCACCAACATTCTTCCACCATCACGAGGTAAAGTTTTTAACCACTTAATAGAATTTTTATAACTACAATGTTCAGACCACATACCACTAAAAGCACATAGCTCTGTGAAATTGGGGGTACGACCTAATTTAACTTTAATACTTTCAAATTCTTCTTCTGTGAGCCTAAGTTGCTGAGCGGTTTTAACAGTTATTTCCATTGTAATTGACTTATTCTTTTAAGTTGACGCGAAGGTACAAAAGTGCCACGTAAGCAATGGCTTGAATTACCAACATCAAAGCAATAAAGCGTGTTAATTCCATTTTTTATTGAGGATCAAGGAATTAGAAATTTTTAATGTATTATATAAATATTAAATGTTTATTTTTTATGAATAATATGAATTAAAATTCTTATTATTTTTTTAAAATTATCTAATTCTTTGTTATTTTCGGCCAAAATATAAAAATTCTACCCCATTTCATCATATTTTTTATTTTATTAATATTTAAATACCTACCCTATGGCAGTTTCAAAATTAGAGTACATCTGGCTAGATGGTTACAAACCAACTCAATCATTAAGAAGTAAAACAAAAATTGAAAAAGATTTCAGTGGCAAATTAGCTGACTGTGATGTTTGGTGTTTTGATGGTTCATCAACAGAACAAGCTCCAGGAGGCTCGAGCGACTGTTTATTAAAACCTGTTTTTATTTGTAAAGACCCAGGTCGTAGAGATGCTTATTTAGTAATGTGTGAAGTATTAAGCTCGGACGGTACAGCGCATCCAAGTAATGGAAGAGCCACTATCGAAGATGATGATAATGATTTTTGGTTTGGTTTTGAACAAGAATATTTTTTATGGAACCCAGCCACTGATAAACCATTAGGTTTCCCAGAAGGTGGTTACCCAGGACCTCAAGGGCCTTATTATTGTTCAGTTGGTGCAAACAATGCCTATGGAAGAAATATAGTAGAAGAACATTTAGACGCCTGTATTGACGCGGGTTTGAACATAGAAGGCATTAATGCAGAAGTAGCAGCGGGACAATGGGAATTTCAAATTTTTTCCAAAGGTGCTAAAGAAGCAGGTGATCAAATTTGGATTGCTCGTTACTTATTAGAAAGAATTGGTGAAACTTATGGCGTATCAATTAACTGGCATTGTAAGCCATTAGGTACTTTAGATTGGAATGGTTCTGGGATGCATGCAAATTTCTCTAATACTACATTAAGAACTTGTGGTAAGAAAGAAACTTATGATATTATTTGTGAAGCCTTTCGTCCAGTAGTGAAAGAACATATTGAAGTATATGGAGCAGATAACCATTTACGTTTAACAGGCAAACATGAGACTGCAAGCATTCATGATTTCTCTTTCGGTGTTTCTGATAGAGGAGCCAGTATTCGTATCCCCATTGGAGCAGTAGAAAAAGGTTGGAAAGGATGGCTGGAAGATCGTCGTCCAAATTCTGCAGCAGATCCTTATAAAGTGGCCGCTAGAATTATCAAGACTGTTAAAACTGCAAAGGTTTAATAATCAAGCATTTTTAGATAAAGCAAACATAAATTGTGTTTTTTAATAGAATCCCCCGAGAAATTGGGGGATTTTTTGTTGATTACTCCTAATTATTTGCACCTACCTTTGATTTATTCTCAAATATAAAAACACCTAATATGTCATTAAGATTCGATGCCGTCAATCATGTAAGTCATGACCGTTCTAATAACCCAGAAGTACAGTCTCAAAAAATTACTGCCATTTTTGGAGAAAGTGTTTTCAATGTAAAAACTGCTAGAGAATATTTAAGTGATGAAGCTTATAAAAGTTTAGTGAATAGTATCAAGGGATCAAAAAAAATTGAAAGAAATGTTGCTGGTCAAATTGCAACAGGCATTCGTGCTTGGGCAGAGACCAAAGGCGTTACCCACTTCACCCATTGGTTCCAACCATTAACAGGAACTACTGCAGAAAAGCATGATTCTTTTTTTACTTTAAAATCGGATGGAACTGCTATTGAAGAATTTGATGGCGCTGCATTAATTCAACAAGAACCAGATGCATCAAGCTTTCCAAGTGGTGGCTTGAGAGCCACTTTTGAAGCAAGAGGTTATACTGCCTGGGATCCTTCTTCGCCTCCATTCATTATTGAAATTGGCAATGGTAAAACATTATGCGTTCCTACAATATTCGTTTCTTATACTGGAGAATCTTTAGATTATAAAGCACCTTTAATGAAGGCCACTGAAGCTTTAAATAAAGCAGCGGTCACTGTTTGTAATTTATTTGATAAAAACGTAAATAAGGTAACACCTACTTTAGGTTGGGAACAAGAATATTTTGTCATTGATGAAGCCTTGGTAAATGCAAGACCCGATTTAGTGCAATGCGGTAGAACTGTTTTTGGTGCAGCTCCTGCTAAAGGTCAACAATTAGAAGATCATTATTTTGGATCTATTCCAGAAAGAGTATATGCCTTTATGCGTGACTATGAAAATGAATCTTATAAATTAGGTATTCCATTAAGAACAAGACATAACGAGGTAGCGCCTGCTCAATTTGAGTGTGCGCCTATATTTGAAGAAGTAAATATTGCGGTTGACCACAATATTTTATTAATGGATGTCATGAGTCGTGTGGCTAAAAGACATCATTTAGTGGTATTGTTACATGAGAAACCTTTTGCGGGTATTAACGGAAGTGGTAAACACAATAACTGGAGTTTAGCAACCGATACTGGTGTAAACTTACTAGCACCTGGCAAAACACCTAAGACCAATTTAATGTTCTTAACCTTCTTTGTGAATACCATTAAAGCCGTACATGATTATGCAGATATTTTGAGAGCGGGTATCGCTTCGGCTTCTAATGATTTTAGATTAGGCGCCAACGAAGCCCCTCCTGCGATTATTTCTGTATTTGTGGGTGAATACTTAACCAAGGTATTGAATGATGTGGAAAGCCGCGTGGGTACTAAGTTTGATGAACAAGACGAAGCCATCTTAAAATTAGATTTACACCGTAGTATTCCAGAATTATTAATGGACAATACGGATCGTAACCGTACTTCTCCTTTTGCATTTACTGGAAATAAATTTGAATTCCGTGCAGTAGGTTCTACAGCTAATTGTGGTCACCCAATGACTATTTTAAATACTATTGTGGCAGATACTTTAAACAAATTTGCAGCAGAAGTAGATGCATTAATGGAGAAAGGCGATAAGAAAGAAATTGCCATTATGCAAGTCATTCAAAAATATATTGTATCAAGTAAAAAGATTTTATTTGAAGGAGATGGCTATAGCGAAGAGTGGCATAAAGAAGCAGGAAAAAGAGGTTTGCCTAATTTAAAAACGACACCTATTGCATTAGATGCGATGGTGACAGAGAAAGCAAAAAAATTATTTAAAGAAAATAATATTTATTCGCACAGTGAACTGGAAGCGCGTTATGAAATTGAATTGGAGAAGTATATTAAAAAAGTTCAAATTGAAGCGCGTATTATGGGTGACTTAGCCACTAACCATATTATTCCTGCTGCCCTTAAATATCAAAATGAGTTATTAAAAAATGTGAGCTTACTGCGTGAAGCTGCTTTACCAGAAAAATTATACAAAGGTCAGTTGGCTTTATTAAAAGATGTTAGTACACATATTCAACAAGTATATGATAATGTTGATGCGATGGTGGAAGAGCGTAAAGTTGCCAATAATATTGCCAATTCAAGAGATAAGGCCATTGCTTATGAAGCAAAAGTGAAGGCACAATACTTTGATAAGATTCGCTACCACGTTGATAAATTAGAACAGTTGGTTGATGATGAATTATGGACCTTGCCTAAGTACAGAGAATTGTTGTTCTTACGTTAATACTCCCAAAGGTTAATCCCCCAAAGTGATGGAACACAAAAAGGCCCCAAAGAGATCGGGGCCTTTTTTTATAAAGTAATGATAATTTTATAATACAATTTTGAGCGAGCTTTCGAGCATTGCGCAGAGCGAGCGAAAAATTTGTATTATAAAATTTATTTCATTTTGAAAGTTTCGAGGAACTTAGTCGTAAAGTTTCCTTTTCTAAAATCTTCATTTTGCATTAATTGTAAATGAAAAGGTATTGTTGTTTTCACTCCTTCAATCACATATTCACTTAAGGCACGATACATGGTATTGATGGCTTCTTCACGGGTTTGCGCCACGGTGATTAATTTACCAATCATAGAATCGTAGTAAGGAGGAATGACATAGCCTGCATAGACATGACTATCCACACGAACCCCATGACCACCTGGAGTATGAAGTACTGTTATTTTGCCTGGTGAAGGTCTAAAATCGTTATACGGGTCTTCTGCATTGATACGACATTCAATGGCATGCAATTGAGGTTCGTAATTTCTGCCTGATATTTTTTCACCTGCAGCAATTTTTATTTGTTCTTTAATTAAATCATAACTCACTACTTCTTCCGTTACGCAGTGCTCTACTTGAATACGCGTATTCATTTCCATAAAATAAAAATTACGATTCTTATCTACTAAAAATTCTACTGTACCTACACTCTCGTAATTAATAGCGCTTGCTGCTTTAATAGCCGCCTCACCCATACGCTTCCTCAAATCTGGAGTCATAAATGGAGAAGGAGATTCTTCTACTAATTTTTGATGTCTTCTTTGAATAGAACAATCACGCTCACTCAAATGACAAACATTTCCGTATTGGTCTCCTGCAACTTGTATTTCTATATGTCTTGGTTCTTCCACAAATTTCTCCATGTACAAACCATCATTTTTAAAACTTGCACCTGCTTCCATTTTAGCCGTATCGTATGCTTTTTCAATTTCTCCTTCGTTCCAAACCACACGCATTCCTTTACCACCCCCACCTGCAGTGGCTTTTATAATAACTGGGTATCCAATTTCTATTGCTAATTTTTTTGCTGCAGCTACATCTTCTAACAAACCTTCTCCACCTGGCACTACAGGAACGCCTGCTTTAATCATGGTTTCTTTGGCAGTGATCTTATCCCCCATGCTATTGATCATATCAGGCGTGGGGCCAATAAATTTAATACCATGGTCGGCACATATTTGGGCAAACTTTGCGTTTTCTGCTAAAAAACCATAACCTGGATGCACAGCATCAGCATTGGTAATTTCACAGGCTGCCATGATGTGTGGAATATTTAAATAGGATTCTTGTCCTTTGGGACCACCTATACAAACTGCCTCATCTGCAAATTTCACATGTAAACTATCTTTGTCTGCTGTGGAATAAACGGCCACTGTTTTAATGCCCATCTCTCTGCAGGTTCTAATAATACGTAAAGCAATTTCGCCACGATTGGCTATCAAAATCTTTTTAAACATTTTTCTTAATTAAGTTTGAAAATGGGTGAGGTCTATTCCGGCTGAACCAAAAATAAAGGTTGGTCATATTCTACTGGACTTGCATCTTCCACTAAAATTTTAACAATGGTACCTTTGATTTCACTTTCAATTTCGTTGAATAGCTTCATCGCTTCGATAATACATACCACTTTACCTGGATTTACCTCTGTTCCTTCTTCTGCCATCAATGGCTTATCTGGCGCAGCTCTTCTATAAAAAGTACCAATCATTGGACTTTTAATGGTCAATAAATTTGTGGCGACTGGGGCAGCTGTGGTAATTGGAGCAGCAGGACCACCTGCAGATGGAGCAGCCATTGTTACTGGAGCAGCTGCATAAGTAGGTGCAGGCATTGAGTTTACCGTTACATGCTCTTCTTTTTGTTTAATGGTTACTTTACCGTCTTTATCTTCGATGCTTATTTCTCCGATATTACTCTTGTTAACTACCTTAATTAAATCGTGAATTTGTTTTAAGTCCATGTTTAGCAATTTTGGGTAAAAATGGGCTTTTTTTATGAATTTTCGCTAAAAAAAGGGCTTTTTTTATTAAAAATGGCCATTTTTAGGCAAAAATGCCCCCGATTGATCGGGGGCATTTTTTAATAATTTCAGTGATTTTTTGAGCCCTTAGATTTAAAAAAAGGGCGAAGAAAAATCTATTTAACGCGTTCTACGTATTCTCCGTTTTTGGTATTAATCTTAATTTTCTCCCCCTCGTTGACAAACAAAGGCACCATTACAGTTGCGCCTGATTCAATGGTGGCAGCTTTAAGTGCACGAGTGGCAGTATCCCCTTTTACCCCATTCTCACAGTAGGTAATTTTAACATCAATTTTTTCAGGAAGCTCTGCACCAATGGGAAGTTCAGTTTCAGTATTCATAAAAACAAATACTTCAGCACCATCAATTAAAAACTGAGGGGCGTCAATCATTTCCTCGGCCATCGCTATTTGCTCAAAAGTCTCATTATTCATTAAGTTATAGCCGCTATCGTCTTTATACAAGTATTGAAAAGCCTTCTTCTCCACACGCACAGGATAGATGTTCTCACCGCTATTCCATGTTTTTTCAATTGATCTTTTATTGTCTACCCCTTTCAATTTGGCCCATATTTTAGCTGCTGCACGAGCCGTTTTATTTTCACCAAATTCCACCACAGAATATAAGTTGCCATCTAATTTAAGAATCATTCCACGACTAATGTCTGAAGTTGTTGCCATAATTGTTTTTTTTAATTTGTCTAAGGGAAGGGCAAAAGTAGCACATGAAAGCCATTTATAAAAAATCCTTTAATTTTTGTTGAGAAATAAGTGTAAAAAAACCTTGATTAGCCTATTTTTGCGCCACAAATAACAAAATCACACTCGATGTCAGTATTAGTCAATAAAAACTCGAAAATCATTGTACAAGGTTTTACAGGTACAGAAGGAAGTTTCCATGCCAGTCAAATGATTGAATATGGTACCAATTTGGTTGGTGGAGTTACCCCAGGCAAAGGAGGAACGGTTCATTTAGACAGACCTGTTTTTAATACAGTTGCGGATGCTGTTACGACCACCGGCGCCGATGTTAGCATCATTTTTGTACCTCCTGCTTTTGCAGCAGACGCCATTATGGAAGCTGCTGATGCTGGTATTGCTTTAGTTGTATGTATAACAGAAGGCATCCCAGTACAGGATATGGTAAAAGTTAAAAATTATTTACAAGGAAAAACCACTCGATTAATAGGACCTAATTGCCCTGGTGTAATAACAGCAGAAGAAGCTAAAGTGGGCATCATGCCTGGCTTTATTTTTAAGAAAGGGACCATTGGTATTGTTTCAAAAAGTGGGACCCTTACTTATGAAGCCGCAGATCAAGTGGTGAAGGCAGGTTTAGGTATTACCACTGCTATTGGGATTGGTGGAGATCCAATCATTGGAACTACCACCAAGGAAGCAGTTGAATTATTAATGAACGACCCTGAAACCATGGGTATCATCATGATTGGCGAAATTGGAGGAAGCATGGAAGCAGATGCAGCCAATTGGATTAAAGACAATTTAAGAAAACCTGTAGTTGGATTTATTGCTGGTCAAACAGCACCTGCAGGACGTAGAATGGGTCATGCCGGCGCGATTATTGGTGGAGCAGATGATACTGCTGCTGCTAAAATGAAAATCATGGCTGCATGTGGCATTCATGTATGTGCCAGCCCTGCAGACATTGGCATCACGATGGCTGCTGCTTTAAAAAAATAAATGAGTTCAACTAACTTATACTTCAATCCCTTATCCTTTCGATAAGGGATTTTTTTATTGTAAGTTTGTTATGGCACTGATTTGAAAATTAAAAGATAGGCAGTAAAAAAATCAAGCAAATACAATTGCAAGAAAAAGTAAAATATTTAATTGTAGGTCAAGGCTTAGTGGGCACTTGGATGGGCTACTATTTACAAAAGAAAAATTTATCATTTAAAATCATCAATAAAAGTACAATTGCTTCTGCTACCAAAGTGGCCAGTGGCGTAATGAATCCAGTGACAGGAAGGAGAATAGTTCAAACCTGGATGATTGAAACAGTTTTACCTTTTGCTGTGCATGCTTATGAAGCATTTCAAGAAAAAGAAGCAGTGCCCATTATACAAAAAGCCGCTGTTGGTTTGATACATGCTTCCATTCAAATGAAAGAAAGTTTTGAGTATCGATTAAATCATGATAATGTTTATTTGAAAAAAAATGAATCTCCGCATTGGAAAAATTTTTTCCATACAATGCATGGTACTGGAGAAATTAAAGATTGTTATTGGATTGATTTAATTCAGTTTTTAAATATAGGCCGAAACAAAATGCAGGCGCATTATATAGAAGATCAATTCGAAGAAAAAGATTTAAAGCTTCATACCAATAGTGTGCAATGGAAAAACATCGAAGCAGAGAAAATAATTTTTTGTGATGGACTTCAATCCATGGAGCATACTTATTTTAAAGCACTCCCCTTTGCACCCAATAAAGGAGAAGCCTTAATTGTAGCCATTGATGGCCTGCCTAAAGAAAATATTTATAAGAGTAATATAGCCGTTGTACCTTGGAAAGACCATTTGTTTTGGGTAGGCTCCAGCTATGAATGGCAATACCAAGACAGTCATCCTTCCTTGGCCTTCAAAGAAAAAATGATGGCTGATTTAGATAGTCTATTAAAATTACCTTATCAAGTGGTGGATCATATAGTGGGCCTACGTCCTGCCAATATGGATCGTCGACCCTTTGTTGGTTTGCATCCGCTTCATCCGCAAGTTGGCATCTGCAATGGGATGGGCACCAAGGGCTGTTCTTTGGCACCTTATTTTGCTTGGCAGTTGATTGAGCACATTGAAAATGGAATGGAAATAAACCCTGAAGCCCATATTGAAAGATTCGCACATTTGCTTGGAAAGAAATAATTAAGCATCGATATAAAAAAATCAATATTTTTAAACATCATTTATTTAAACCATTGTCTGCATCATGAACGAAGATGAAAAAAAATTATATAACATTCCTATTGCTTATCGCAAAATGGAAAATTTGCATATTGTTTTTTGGATTTTTAAAGATATCGCCTGGTGTATGGGAATTACCTGGTTAGGTATTACAATGATTATTCCTACATTAACCATTTCCTTTATTATTGCTTGGAGAACAAAACATATTGTTTCTGAATTATGTCATAACCTAGCTATTAGCGTTTGGATAATGGCCAACTCTTTTTGGATGTGTAGTGAATTTTTTCATGTAGATAATAATATCGTATTTGGAACTATAACAGTGAAGCAATTAGCTATGATTCCCTTTATTACCGGTTCATTAATATTAGCCTATTACTATTTAATTTATAAGCCAAGGCATAAGCAAGAAGCAGCAACCTTATAAAATTTTTTTATGTATTAGTATTGTAAGTATTTTAAAAAAGTATTCTTATAAAATATTACTATAAATACTTTTTCAATTGATTCGCTCTTAAGGCAGTGATAATACCTAAACAACTTACTATTAGAAAAGCCCATCTGAGGCCAATGGCTTGAGATAAAAATCCTATAATGGGAGGGCCAATTAAAAATCCAAAAAAACCTACAGAGGAAACAGAGGCCAGGGCTATACTCACCTTACTAGGTTCTGTGGTTCTGCCTACAGTTCCATAGATGGTAGGAATCACAGAAGAAACGCCGAAGCCCACGAGCATAAATCCAATAGAACTTACGACTAAATGCGGATAAGCAGTAGCCACTATTAACCCAAGCGTAACAACAAGCCCACTTAAGACCAATTGTTTTCTGGCACCCCAATAATTAATTAAATTATCGGAGAACATTCTGCCCGTTGTCATACAGGCCATAAAACTAATATACCCTGTGGTTCTCCATTCACTCGGTACTTTTACAATATCTTGAAAGTAGACCCCACTCCAATCAAACATCATTCCTTCACAAATCATATTACTAAATGCAATGAGTCCAAATTGCCACATCAAAGGACTGGGTTTATTCCAAATTTTAGAAACATGATTTTTATTGGACTCCCCTGGTAATAAATAAGGGTGGCCAAAAAATAAAAATATCCAACCTGCCACTGCCACAAATACAAATTGTTCAAGAGGTGAAATGGAATGTGCTACAAAAAACCCACCTAATAATCCACCCGTAAAACCAGCTAAACTCCAAAAGCCATGAAACCTTGAAGTAATGCTTTTGTCAAATAATTTAGAAAGTGCGGCTGCTTGTGTATTAATAGAAACATTAAATAAATTTCCTGCCATACCAAATAAAAATAATGCAATGGCTAATAATGTGGTTGTATGGGCAAAACCTAAAGAGATAAGTGACAAAGGGTATAAAATGGAAGCCATAATGACAATTATTTTACTTCCTTTTTTTGCAGTTAAACTACCTGAAATAGGAATACCAACAAAAGATCCAATGGGAAGAAAAAACAAAATGCCTCCAAAGGCCCCATCGCTTAAACCTAATAGCATTTTAATATCGGGAATACGGCTGGCCCAGCTGGCAAAACAAATGCCTGTAAGAAAGAAAAATCCCGATAAGACAACACGTCGAGCGGTAAGGGATTTTGTACTGTCGTTCATGGCGCAAAGATGGGGTTTTTCTAGGAATTGGGCTATATTTGCCACCGAAACCTATATCAATATTCAAGTATGTACAGAACGCACCATTGTGGGGAATTAAATTTTTCATGTGTAGGACAAAATGTGACCCTTGCTGGATGGGTACAAACCATTCGTAAATTTGGCGCCATTACTTTTATTGACTTAAGAGACCGCTATGGTATTACCCAACTTTTAATGGGTGAAGAATTACAAGCACAATTAGATGCAAATCCTTTAGGCCGTGAATTTGTGATTCAAGTAAAAGGAACTGTTATTGAACGTTCCAGTAAAAATGCAAATATTCCAACTGGTGAAATTGAAATTAAAGTAACTGAGTTTACCATATTAAATGCATCATTGGTGCCTCCTTTCACGATTCAAGACGATACTGATGGCGGCGATGATATTAGAATGAAATACCGCTTCTTGGATTTAAGAAGAAACGCTGTAAAAAAGAATTTAACCTTAAGATATAATGTAAACCGCGCTACCAGAAACTATTTACATGAAAAAGGCTTTATGGATATTGAAACGCCTTTTTTAATTAAATCAACGCCTGAAGGGGCGCGTGATTTTGTGGTACCTAGCAGAATGAACCCAGGTGAATTTTATGCCTTGCCACAATCACCACAAACATTCAAGCAATTGTTAATGGTGAGTGGCTATGACAGGTACTACCAAATTGTAAAATGTTTTAGAGACGAAGATTTAAGAGCCGATAGACAACCCGAGTTTACTCAAATAGACTGCGAGATGAGTTTTGTGGAGCAAGAAGATATCTTAAATATGTTTGAAGGTTTAATTAAAAGCATATTTAAAGACGTTAAGAATATTGATTACACCGAGACCGTTCAAAGAATGACTTGGGAAGATGCGATGTGGCAGTATGGTAATGACAAGCCCGATATTCGTTTTGGTATGGAAGTTTGCAATTTGAAAAAACCTGCGCATGTATTTGCTGAGAAGCAAGATAAAGCATTGTTAATAAATGGCGTCGACTTTAAAGTGTTTGACGAAGCGGAAACAGTGGTAGCTATTGCAGTTCCAGGATGTAGTGAATATTCTCGTAAACAAACCGATGAATTAACTGAGTGGGTGAAACGTCCGCAAATAGGTATGAAAGGATTGGCATTTATTAAATGCAATACCGATGGTAGTTTTAAAAGTAGTGTAGATAAATTTTATGCAGAAGATAAATTAAAAGCCATTGCCGCTGCCTCTAATGCAAAAGCGGGTGACTTAATTTTAATTTTAGCAGGACCTGAAGAAAGAACTAGAAAGGCCATTAGTGAATTAAGATTAGAGTTAGGTAAGCAATTAGGCTTTAGAAAAGAAGATGAATTTAAATTGTTATGGGTATTGGACTTCCCTTTATTTGAATATGATGAAGAAGGCAACCGTTGGGTAGCAAGACATCATCCATTTACTTCTCCTAAGCCCGATCATATTGATATTATGATTAACAATGCACCAGAAATTAAAGATGCTGCCAAATATTTAGAGCATCCTTATGCGGGCATTAAGGCCAATGCTTATGATATGGTATTGAATGGTAATGAAATTGGCGGAGGTTCTATTCGTATTTTCCAAAGAGCCCTTCAAGAAAAAATGTTTGCTGCATTGGGTATGAGCCCAGAAGAAGCACGACATAAATTTGGTTTCTTATTAGGCGCCTTTGAATATGGCGCACCGCCACATGGTGGTATTGCTTTTGGCTTTGACCGTTTATGTGCTTTATTGGGTGGTAGTGAAAGTATTCGTGACTTTATCGCTTTCCCTAAAAACAACAGTGGCAGAGATGTAATGTTGGACGCGCCTAGTAGCATTGATGATAAACAATTTGAAGAATTACAGATTAAATTGAATTTAAAAAAAGACTAGCCTACTACTAGTACAATAATTGAATAATACTTTAAAGAAAATGGCTCCTCAATTAAAATTATACACGGTTCTTTCTTATATACTTATACCCATTGCTTTATTTTTTGCATTTTTAGATGTGCTCATTTTATTTTCTTCTTTAGCCAATCCCAGCGCCCTAATTATGGTTTTCATTGTGGCCTGTTTGGTCATTTATACTTTTGCGAGTTTTAAATTTTTAAAATTTGGCATTGAAAGAGAAATAGTTCAAACCAAAAAACTAAAAGATTTTATTAAAGTCAATGCTTACGTAAGTTTTTTCTTATGCAGTTTATTTTTTGTCAACTCTATCAGTGTGCTTATTTCCACCAATGCTGTTTTACTCAAGTTTATTGATGAGTTTTTAAACCAACAGCCCAATATACCCAAAGAAATTACCAACAATTTAGTTTTAGCGATACTAAGAGGGGTTTCTGTATTTTATTAATTACAGGCATCATTGGAATTGTGCACATTAGAACTACCCTTAGATTGGTTAAAGCATACCCTGATTTATTTGAATAAAATGATTTTAAGTTTTTGTATCTTTAAATTAATAAATCATTCCAAGTTCATCCTTCCAACTTATTCAGATTATCCCTATTTTTGTCCCTATGAGCAACCACCATATCATTCAATGGTTCACTAAAACCTTTCATGAACTGAGTGCAGTAGAACTCTATGCCTTACTTAAATTAAGAAGTGAAGTTTTTGTGGTCGAGCAAAATTGTGTTTTTTTAGATTTAGATAACAATGACCAAAAATCTTTGCACACCCTTGGCTATATAGGAGATGAATTAGTGGCGACTACCCGATTATTTGAGAAAGATATTATGTACGAACACTACCAAAGTATTGGCAGAGTGGTGACAGCACAAAAATATAGAAGAACAGGTGCTGGTAAAGAATTAATGATTTATTCTATCAAAGAATGTGAAAGATTGTTTGGCAAAGGCCCAATCAAAATTGGTGCTCAATTGTATTTGAAAAAATTTTATAGTGATTTTGGTTTTGAGCAATCAGGAGAAGTATATGATGAAGATGGCATTGATCATATTCCTATGATTCGAGCTTAGCTTTTCATCTCTAAAGCCAAGAACTTCGCCGTATGTGTTTTTGATTTTTTAATCATTTCTTCGGGCGTCCCTTCAAACTGTATTAATCCTCCACCACTTCCCCCTTCTGGACCAAGATCAATGATATGATCGGCTACTTTTATCACATCCATATTATGCTCAATGACTAGAACAGTATTGCCTCTGTCAACTAATCGGTTTAGTACCCCAATTAATAATTGAATATCTTGAAAATGTAGTCCTGTTGTAGGTTCATCTAAAATATAAAAGGTTTTTCCAGTATCTTTTTTACCAAGCTCGGTAGCTAATTTAACACGCTGGGCTTCACCCCCACTTAAAGTAACGGCCGATTGCCCTAATGTGATATAGCCCAAACCCACTTCGTTCAAAACTTTTAGTTTTCTGTAAATAAAAGGTACGGCTTGAAAAAATTCACAGGCTTCTTCTACTGTCATATTAAGTACATCACTAATAGACTTTCCTTTGTACCTGATTTCTAGCGTTTCTCTATTGTATCTTTTACCGCCACATTTTTCACAGTGCACATATACATCAGGTAAAAAATTCATTTCAATCACACGCATGCCACCACCCTCGCAAACTTCACAACGTCCACTTTTTACATTGAAAGAAAAACGACCTGCCAGGTAGCCTCTAATTTTCGCTTCAGGCACAGAAGCAAACAAGGTTCTGATATCTGTAAAAAAACCACAGTAAGTAGCAGGATTGCTACGAGGGGTTCTACCAATGGGCGACTGATCTATTTCTATGACTTTATCTATTTGTTCTATACCTTCCACTTTTAGAAATGGCATGGGCTTGGTTTTGCTATTATAACAAAACTGAGAAAGTATGGGATATAAAGTTTCATTGATTAAAGTAGACTTTCCACTTCCACTCACCCCCGTCACTACCGTAAAAGTGCCTAAAGGAAAACTGCAGTTTACTTTTTGTAAAGTATTACCAGTGGCACCTTTAATATTAATATTGAGTCCATTACCCTTTCTTCTTTCTGGAGGAATCTCTATAAATTTCTTACCTGCTAAAAATAAGGAGGTATCTGATTTTAATTTTAAAATTTCCTGAGGGGTGCCTTGTGCAACAATATGCCCTCCGTGAATACCCGCTTTAGGACCAATGTCCACTAAATAATCGGCAGCCATCATTATGTCTTTATCATGCTCCACCACTAAAACAGTGTTGCCAATATCGCGTAATTGTTTAAGCGCTGTAATTAATCTTTGGTTATCGCGTTGGTGCAGTCCAATAGAAGGCTCGTCTAATATATAAGTAATGCCTTGTAATTGAGAACCAATTTGAGTGGCCAAGCGAATTCTTTGAGACTCGCCCCCACTAAGGGATTTAGAAGGCCTGCTTAATGACAAATAAGATAAACCTACATTCATTAAAAAAGAAATACGGTCGTCAATTTCTTTTAAAATTCCACTTGCAATTTGAGTATCCTTTTTATCCAACTTAGCAGGTATTTTTTTAAACCAATCCTGCAAGGCATCTAAATGCATATCATTTAAAGCAGCAATATTTTTATCATTCACTTTAAACCATAAACTTTCTTTTCTCAACCTAGCCCCCTCACAAGTAGGACAAGTATTAAGCTCCATATACCCTTCCACCCAAGCTTTTAAATGATCTGTACTTTGAGAAGAAGTAAACCATCTTTTCATCATAGGCACAATACCCTCATAGCTTCCGGTATACTCATTAGGAATATTTTCATCATTCAAATCCATATCCAATGTAGAAGAAATATTTTTATCTCCAAATAAGATCAAATCCAAATGATCCTTAGGCAACTCATTGATGGGTTTATCCAAACTTATTTTATGCTTTCTTGCAAATTGTTTAATCTGATTAAACACACTGGCTTCTCTTGCTTCGCCTAAAGGATGTATTGCCCCTTCATTGATACTTAAAGCATGGTCTTGCAAAAGCAAACTCATGTCAATAGCATATACATTGCCTAAACCTTTACAATTAGAACAAGCTCCATAAGGGGAATTAAATGAAAAACTATTGGGTGAAGGTTCTTCATAACTTAAACCTGTGGTCTCACACATTAATTGTTTAGAGTATTGAACCAATTTGGTTTTACCTTCTTCTAAAACAAAGAGTAAGTCCTTACCCATTTTTAAACATTGGGCTACACTTTCTCCTAATCTTGTTTTCATCGCATCCGTCACGGGTATACGGTCAATCACAATTTCAATATCGTGAATTTTATAACGGTCTACTTGGTATTTAGGTCTGAGTTCAATAATCTCTCCATCTACCCTGGCCTTTACAAAGCCTTTCTTTCTAATTTCTTCAAATAATTCTCGGTAATGACCTTTACGACCGCGCACGACAGGTGCTAATAAATTAATTTTTTTATCCTTAAACTGAGTGAAAATATTTTGAATAATTTCCGCCTCAGAAAATTTCACCATGGGCTTGCCCGTATTGTAACTATAGGCCTTACCTATGCGCGCGTACAATAATCTTAAAAAATCATATAATTCGGTCACGGTACCTACTGTCGATCTTGGGTTTTTATTGGTGGTTTTTTGCTCAATGGCAATCACCGGAGAAAGTCCAGTAATTTGGTCAACATCAGGACGCTCCATTTCACCCATGAATTGCCTAGCATAAGCGCTAAAGCTTTCCATATAACGTCGTTGTCCCTCATTATAAAGTGTGTCAAAAGCCAGGGAAGATTTTCCGCTTCCGCTCACCCCCGTAAACACCACTAATTGGTTTTTAGGAATGGTAATATCAAAATTTTTGAGGTTGTGCTCTCGGGCACCGACTACGGTAATATATTCTTTAATTTGACTCATAGGATGGGTTAAAGTTATAACAACCTTTTAAATAATTTGTTTAGAACAAAGAATAAACATTTTGTAAGTTTGCAAAAACCATCAACTTGGAAACCAAGCACTACAAAATCGCTCAATTATTGAGCATTAGCCTTGCTCTTAGCTTGTTTTCAATGAGTATGCTTTGGGGCAAAAACGAGGCCTTTCTTTATTTAAATGCAAACCTAGGCCAGGTGGCGGATAAAATTTTTGAGTACAGTAGTTATATAGCGGAAGGTTGGATTTGGATCCCCTATTTTATAGTACTAGTGGGCTTGTATAAAAAGGATACTGCTTTTATTTTAATCAACTTTTTAATATCCACTCTACTTACTCAGCTAGCAAAAAATTATATTTTTGGTAGCGCCCTTCGTCCAATGGCAAGTGGATTAGACGCTACTCAAATTCATACTGTAACGGGTGTAGAAATTCATAGTTTAAATAGCTTTCCTTCGGGGCATACAGCTACCGCCTTTACCCTATTTTTATTAACGAGTTATTTATTTCCTAATAAATATGTTTTTGTTATTTTTTTATTATACGCTCTTGCATGTAGTTATTCCCGTGTATATTTAGCACAACATTTTCCAATAGACCTTGCGGGTGGAATTCTAGTGGCCTTATTAACTATTCCAATAAGTATTTTTTTAAGAAAAAAATTAAATAAAAAACCATTCTAAGAAAAGAAGGCTTGTCTCATTTAAAATGAATCATTATGTTAAAAAATTCTTTATTTATAATAGGCTTAATTGCGTTAATTAATACAAGCGCACAGGATACATCGCATAATGCACATATAAGTTCCCCAGTAGTTAATAATAGCATCATAGAGCAACAAATTATAAGTGGTAGAAAGAATAGCCCGGAACAAATGAACAAACCCTATGTAATTTTAATTTCTGCCGATGGTTTTAGAGCCGATTTCACAGAATTATACGAAGCAAAAAAATTACAAGCACTTTCTTCTAAAGGCGTTCGAGGTAAATACATGATTCCTTCTTATCCTTCGGTTACATTTCCTAACCATTATAGTATTGTTACAGGTTTGTACCCTGCGCACCATGGACTAGTAGATAATAGTTATATCGATGTTTCCACAGGCGCATTTTACAATATGGGTAATAAGAAAATGGTAGCGGAAGGTAAATGGTATGGTGGAACACCTCTTTGGGTTTTAGCGGAGCAACAAAAAATGATTGCTGCAAGTTTTTACTGGGTGGCATCAGAAGCCGATATTCAAGGCATTAAACCTACCTACCATTATATCTATAATGAAAAAATTGACATCGCTACTCGTATTAAAGCTGTTAAAGATTGGTTGAGTTTGCCCGAAGCAGAACGCCCACATTTAATTACATTTTATTTCCCTCAAGTAGACCATGACGCGCATGAATATGGACCCAATGATGCACGTGTAAGAAAAGCAGTCCAATTTGTGGACAGTAGCATCCATGCATTACAAAAAGAATTGGCTAGCTTGTCCCTACCAATTAATTATATTTTTGTTTCAGATCATGGCATGGCCAAAGTAGACAATGTTAATACTATGCCGCTTCCAAAAGCCATTGATACTGCCTATTTTACGGTACCTTGGGGTGATACGCAATTGCATTTGTATGCCAAAGATAAAACTAAAATTGAAGCTACTTACCAAGCGCTTAAACAAGATACCAGTGTTACAGTATATAAGCTAGATGAAACTCCTGCTTATTGGCATTACACCAAAAAAGATGATAGATACCAACGTTTAGGTGACTTGATTGTGATCCCACATTTTCCTAAAGTTTTTAATTTATCGACTCGTAAAACCTCTATAGGTAAACATGGTTTTGATAACCATATGCCTGAAATGCGTGCCAGCTTTATGGCCTGGGGCCCAGCCTTTAAAAAAGGTATTACAATTGATGGTTTTGAAAATATCAATGTTTATCCCCTGGTCGCAGCTATACTTGGTCTTAAGTACGATAAAAAATCCATTGATGGAAAATTGGAAGTATTAAGTACAATCTTAAAATAGAGGAGCTTTATCTTCATTTTTTCTAGAAAGATTAAACAAGCTTAAAGTATACTTAGCATTTGTTCTTAAACTTTTTTAATAAATTGCTATAAATACTCATTTATTAAACTTGTTTAATAGAAAATAATTTTAATAGCAATAAGTTTATAAAAATTAAATTTTTATAAACCATGCTACAAAATAAAATATTGATTTTAGAAGATGATAAGCTATTAGGGAATGATTTACAAGAAGTATTGTTGCAGGCCGGATACGAAGCCATTCTGGTTAACAGCTATGAGGTTGCCATTGAAAAATTGACCGAATTCAAACCTGCATTGGCTATTTGTGATATCCACTTAGGCCAAGGAAATACAGGCATTGACTTTGTAAAAAATGCATTGCCTCTTTTGCCGCAGTTGGAAATTATTTATGTATCCGCTTCAAGCAATCATCTAGTCATTGAAAATGCTACAAGTACCAAACCCCTTAATTATATTGTAAAACCTTGGAGTAAAGAACAGATTAAAGTAGCTGTAAAAATTGCCTTTGATCATATCGAAAAAAAGTATACCCTACATCAAAGTATTCAAAAACTAAGCCCTGCTGAACTAAAAATTCTTGGCCTAATTGCCAAACAAAAAAAGAGCAGTGAAATTGCCGCCTTGTTATTTGTATCTGAAAAAACCATTCGCAATCACCGCTATAATATTATGAAAAAGTTACAGTTACCTAATGAGAATAATAGCTTATTAAAATGGGCCATCACCCACCTGCATTAGGAAAAATTTCAGCGCTAAATCAAATTATTGGATATATTAGCTTAATAAAATTTGATTGCTATGAAATCCATCATCACGCTATTATGTGTTTTTATTTTTTTGACTGAAGCAAAGAGTCAAAACAATTATGCCATTTTACCTCAACCAGCAAAATTAACACCATCAACAGGATATTTTAAATTCAAGTCTAATACCTCTATTATTTTAACCCAAGGTGCGACATCTTTTGCTTCCGTTGCAGCTATGTTAGCCGATCAGCTTCAAACAGCTTATGCAGTTCAATCAACAATAAAAAATGGTCATGCAAAATCAAACAGCATCAATTTTATATTTAATAATGAATTGGCCGAGGAAGCTTATAGATTAAATGTGAATCAGCAAATAATAACCATTGAAGCCAAAACGGGCCATGGTGCTTTTTATGCATTACAAAGCTTATTTCAATTGATGCCTGCCCAAATATATAGTACCACTGCTTCTCAGGAAACCCCTACTGCCAGTGCTTGCCAAATCGAAGATGCCCCCAGGTACCCTTACCGTGGATTAATGTTGGATGTAGGTAGAAATTATTTTCCAGTAGCCTTTATCAAACGCTACCTTGATTTAATGGCGGTATATAAATTAAATACTTTTCATTGGCATTTAACCGAAGACCAAGGCTGGAGAATTGAAATAAAAAAATATCCTTTGTTGACCAGTATTAGTTCTATTCGTAAAGAAACGATGGTAGGCAAATATCAGGACATGAAATTTGACCATACCCCTTATGGTGGATTTTATACCCAAGATCAAATCAAAGAAATAGTTGCTTATGCAGACAAAAAATTTATTACCATCATCCCTGAAATTGAGATGCCAGGCCATTCTCAGGCCTTGTTAGCAGCCTATCCTCAGTTTGGATGTAACCCAGATAAAATTTACGAAGTGGCCACCAAATGGGGTGTTTCAGAAGATGTACTTTGCCCTAGAGAAGAAACCTTTACTTTTATGGAAGATGTGCTGACCGAAGTAATGGCCTTATTCCCAGGCAAATACATACATATTGGCGGTGACGAGTGCCCCAAAACACAGTGGAAAGAAAGCCGCTTTTGTCAAGACCTCATCAAAAAATTAGGCTTGAAAAATGAGCAAGAATTGCAAAGTTATTTTATAGGAAGAATGGACAAATTTATCACCAGCAAGGGAAAAAGATTATTGGGTTGGGATGAAATATTGGAAGGTGGACTATCTCCTAATGCCATGGTTATGTCTTGGAGAGGAACCAAGGGAGGGATTGAAGCGGCAAAATTAAATCACGATGTGGTCATGTCTCCCACGGATTATTTTTATTTTGACTATTACCAAGCCAATCCTGCTAAAGAACCTTTGGCCATTGGTGGTTTTCTACCTTTGTCTAAATGCTATTCTTTTGAACCAGATTTACCTGAATTAAACGAAGCCCAAACAAAACATATCATAGGTATTCAAGCCAATCTTTGGACCGAGTATATCAGTACACCCGCTTACGCCGAATACATGGTTTTTCCTAGGGCCTTGGCCTTAGCTGAAATAGCTTGGTCACCAAAAGCGCCAAAGAATTATACGGAATTTGAAAGCAGGGTACAAAAACAAAAACCCAAAATGGACGCCTTAAAAATTAATTATTGTCCTACGGTATTTAAGTAGGAAAAAAATTACTTACTAATTTTTACCTTACTTTTTTGAAGGTGCAGGTGTTGTTGGTTCAATTTGAGCCTTTACCTGGGTCAAAATTTCTGCTTGCAATGAATCAATACTTTTGCTGATAAAGACCACATCTTGATGTGCTAAATTGCTGTTATCTACGATTTGCTTGATGATTGCTAATTTTTGATAATGCTTATTGATCTCTGATTCAGAAAATTTAATGGTAAAAGTTTTTTCAGCAACAAAGGCTGTTAAAACTGTAATTCCAATTCCGACAAAAATTCCTTTAATTAAACTGCTTTTTGTTTTCATAAGTATATTTTTTTATTAAAGTGTAGTTGTAAACTTAACATTAGGTCCATAATAAGTGTAATTGCCGATGGTGACAAAGGTTCTTACATAATAAGGTGTACCGGTATTTAACCCTGTTATATTTATTGACATTGCTCCTGTAGCCTTGATTCCATCATCAATCACATTGGTATTGATGTCTGGATTGATATTGGTACTATAACAAATTCCTTTTCTAGTTAATTTGGAATAGGCGGTAGAAACCTTCGCATCATAAGTAGCACCAGTGCTGGTTATATTAGAAATTACTCCTGCAGTAATTTTAGAAATTGGCACTTTTCCTTGTACCCAATTGGAAGTATTGCCATTCATATTGAAATTATACAAACTGTACATTACCTCAAACTGTCCTGGGACATAACTAATGATGTAATTGGTCGCTGAGAATGTGCCCCCTGTTGCAGCCGTAGGTGTAATATCATATAAACCTGGTGCATCATCTGCCCCTGTTCCACCAGCTGCAGTTAATGTGACTGAACCAATGGTTTCACTATTGGCCAAACCACTTGAGGTAAAGTTGGTATTACCTGTGCCCAAGACCAAGGTTGATCCATAGAATTTTTGGAAATAAGCCGCAGTAACAGTTAATGGTGCAGCAGAAACAGTATTGGTGGCCATGGATATACTAATGGTATCAGCCGCATAACTTGTAAGCTTTACGGTACCAGAATAAGAACCCACTGGTGCATTTGACTTTAACCTAATATATACATTGGTATTGGTTAAGGAGCCACCAGACTGCGCTAAGGAAACTGTATTGGCAAAACCAGAACTTGCATTGGTAGATACTTCAAAACTACTAGGTGGCGTTACAATTACGTTTTGAATAATATAGGTACCAGAAACATTTAATGTACTTGCCGTAGATACATTACCATAAGTTCCAGTTAAACCTGCAATGCTTGTAGTAGATGAACTAATGACTGGCTTGCGCACTTCTAAATTAATGGTTGCGGTGTCGCTGTAGTTTTTATCACCGCTTTTATTATAGTTATAAGCTAAGACTCTAAATTTAGAAGTTGCTCTTATAGCCGTTGGCGTTCCAGAAATGACCCCACTCACTAAATTAATTGTAAGACCGGTAGGTAATGAATCAATTAATTTATACCCATAAGCTACTCCACCAGAATTAATTGGACTAGCAGTTGTATTGCCATAATTCAAATAGAAAGTACTAGGATTAGGATAAGTAATAGCAGGCGGTACTGTAGAAATTATGATACTTACAGGTTTTACATAGTTACAACCTGATTTTACATAACTATAGTTGATGGTATAAGATCCACTACTACTGTAACCAGGAATAAAGGAACCAGTAGGCAAATCAATATTTAAACCAGTGGCGGGTACCACCGAGAATGTACCCGTCAATGGGCCCGATAAGTAATTGACTTTCTTTACACTTAATTCCGTCTCATTAAATCTATTCCCTCCATAAGAAATTTGCGTCACCGTATCTGTCAAAACAGTAACAGTGACTGTTGCTTTATTCACACAACCTACACCACCTGATCCAACCACCGTATAAGTAGTAGTACTTATTGGAGAGGCAATTGGACTAGCAATTAGGGAATTGCTTAATCCTGTAGCAGGTTGCCAAGTATAACTCGAAGCTCCAGTGGTGGTAAGTGTAACCGTACCACTTGGACAAATAGAAACATCTGACAAAGTAACTACAGTAGTTCCAGCATTGGCGCCAGTAGTGGGCGTTAAAGCACTAATTCCATAACCTACACCGCTACCTCCCAAATAAAAATTATCACCTACAGGATAATTACAATAAGCATTATCCAATTTAAGTCTGGCCAAGCCAGCAGAGGTACCTCCCATAAAGATGGTATTGGAAGGATTAATATAAGGCGTACAAGCCCCCTGTGTTAAAAATTTATTTTGTGTAATAGCTGAAGTGCCTCCTACATAAAATGAAACAGAATAATCTATATTGTTTATACAGGCAGCCGTCGTGAGGATCTGTTTAGCAGCAGCTGCTCCAGTTGTTCCCCCTGAATAAATCATCAAGGTATAGTCCATAGGAGCTATACAAGCCGATTGGTTATTAAATAATTTTGGCGTAGAGGCAGAAGTGGCGCCTAAATAAAAATTAGGATAATTTACTTCGCCATTATTGGTTGTATTGGTAGTGATTAATACAGAAGTGGAAACTGTATTGCTACATGATCCATAAGTATAATTCACCGTATAAGTGCCTGCAGTACTGGTATTAGGTGTAATATCTCCAGTGACCGTATTGATTTTTAAATTGGCAGAGGTAACTGAAAAGGCACCGCCTGTGATTCCAGTTAAAATTACAGATTGAGGGCTAGTGACACTGGTTGAAATGGTGGATGATGGATACCTGAAACTTGTTCCACTTTCATTCCCAGTTAATACATTGACGGTTACCGCATACACTGCTCTACATCCTGGACCAGAGCCCGTGGCCGTTAAGGTATAGGTAGTGGTAGTAGTTGGATTGGCGATAGGACTCAGAATGGATGCATTGTTTAAACCAGCGGTTGGTAACCAGGAATAAGAAGTTGCTCCAGAACCAGTAGTAGTTAAAGTAACGCAATTGCCATTGGTGATACTAGGATCATTGATACTGGTCATAAATGGTCCACTCGTATTGTTGGATGTTAAATTGACTAAATTTCCAGGCGCACTTGTAGAGGATAGTCCACCCATAAAAATATTCGTAGGTTGGGGTATCGGACAAGCAGTTGCGCTGATAAGATCAGTAGCATAGGTTCCGTAATTTCCTCCACGATAAAAGATGACGGAACTATCTAAACTATAATTACAACCGCTTGCACTAATCAATGTATTGGCATAACTGCCGTAATTCCCTCCTCGATAAAATATCACTGAACTATCTATATTGATTCCGCAGACAGAGGGCAAAATATTATTGGTCATATAACCTCCATAATTACCTCCATGATAAAAAGAAGAAGCAGTATCTAATATAAAAGGACAAGTATTGTTATTAAGCGTATTGGTGCCATAATTACCATAGTTACCTCCATGATAAAATATAACAGAACTGTCATAAGTTAAATTACAAGTATTGGCAGCAAGAATCAATTTGATATTTGTTCCAGTACCAGATGTACCACCAAGCCATTGAGCTTTAACGCTCAATGAACCAATGATAAGAAATATGAATAAAAAATATTTTCTCAAGTTCACTTACTTGCTTACTTAAATTAATTAATTAGGAAATGACCTAACACCTCTTCCGCCGAAACCTTGATTTTGTCCATTGTTGGTTCCATTTCCTGCATAGTTCTGCCTATCAGAAACCTGAATGATTTGAGGATAGGTTCCATTGCCTACAAAATCTCCCCCTTTCCAATAGTTTCCGGTATTGGCGCCAGTACCAGTTGGCCATCCAACGGTGTTTGCATTGCCATCTGCTCCTAAAATTCCATCCCCATTGGCCGTAGTAAAATTGGAAAAATCATACCCACTACCTCCACCCACCACTTGTTCTGATAAATTGCCGCCCATTTCCATAATACCATAATAAGTAGCTCCAGACTGTGATCTTGTAGTTAAATTGTTTGCAAATGAGCCTGATCTATAAGGTGCCCAGTTTGCATCATTCCACTGATACAAACACATGCCATTGTACAAACCCACATTACTTGGTCTCATTTGGAAAGTACCTGGATTTGAACCTGTACCATTTACTTGTGATAAATTAACATCCCCCCAAGGATATTCATTGGGTACTGCTAGTAAAGTGCCTCTACATGCTTTTTCGTATTCAAATTCAGTCATGGGTCTTAGGCCTGTCCAGTCTAAATAAGCAGTTAAGTCGGTCCAACTTAAAAAACTTACTGGATTGTAAGTGGCAAAAGAATTAAAAGTAAAAGTTGCTGGGACTGTATTGTAGGTACCTGCTGCACTGGTATGAATGTCATTTGATTGAGTGGAACCTGAAGAAAAATAAGTATTGACAGAATTGGGATAACGAGCCCCCCATTTGGCCAATCTTGCAGCTTGCTCATTGTAAGAAATAGAGTTTAAGAAATCCACATAACTCACCAAACTTGTTTCATATTTCATACACCAAAAACCATTGTAGCCAATTGGAAAAGTAGCAGGTAAATAGTTAGGGCATCCATAAGAAGGGTTGGAAGTGTACACTGTAGAAGCGCCTAGTCCATTCTGTTGCATGGCCGCTGTTATTAATAAGGGAGTAGCTGAATTATTTCCATTAGAGAAATTATTAGTATTGGTGACTCTACCATCCCCTAAATAAAATTGACCCTGTGGTACATAAACCATTTCAATACCAAATACTTTAAAATTGTCGCCAGAAGTAGGGGTAATGACAGGACTAGTAGTTAATGAACTATTCAATAAAAGTGTAATGGTATGTGTTGCAATATTACCCAATCCATTGTATTGACGTCTCACAAATACACCCATTCCATCACTCACCGCATCTACTGTCAAAACTTTAGTGCCAGCTCCCACCAAGGCAGTGGTATGATCACTAGAAGTGGTGCTTACCAATGCAGTGGCCCAAGCATTGGTACTAGAACAAGCCTGTCTCTTTATAAAGATCCAAACCCCATCATAATTGGATGGGCCTGAAGTAATCTTCCAACTATTTTCCCAAGAAACATTAAAGGTCAAGGTTTTATTTCCATCATTGTAGACTGGTGTTGAAATAGCTAGGTTATTTGCTTTTGTTGTTTCAAGAGCAAATAATGTTACCAAAAAGAATAAAAAATATTTTTTCATAAGAACTTTTTTTTCAATTTTTAATTAGTAAGTGAAGTTTCTAACTCCTCTTGCACCGTTGAATTTAGTTTTGTCATTGTTCCAGCTCACTCCTTGATAAAACTGTCTGTCAGAGGTTTGACAAGGGGTGGTTCCACCACCAGTTTCCCAATAGCCGCCTCTAACAATGGTTCCTGATGTTACTCCACCAGCTGCTGGCCAACCTGTGGTATTGGCCAAGCCTTTAGAAGTTAAAACTCCATCTCCATTGGCTGTGGTGAAAGCAGAATAATCATAGCCTCCTCCACCAACACATTGTTCTGTACAATTACCTGCCATATCCATAATGCCGTAATAGGTAGCACCAGCTTGTGTTCTATTGGTATTTGATTTGGCATTTCCGCCTGGTCTTGCAGAAGATCCATTCCAACCTGTATAAAAACAAGGTCCTTCTACTACAGAACCATACTGCCATGCTGGATCACCATAGTTTTGTGCAATTTGGTTGATGCTATTGATAGTGGTATTTCCCCATGGAAATTCATAAGGTACCGCAGCAATGGGTGTTTGGGTGACTGTATTAGAACCTCTACAAGCTTTTTCAAATTCAAATTCGGTCATAGGTCTCATTCCAGCCCAATCCAAAAAAGCGGTCATTGCTTTCCAAGAAACAGTTCCTTCTGCCAAATACAAATAAGACCCAGTAAACACAGCAGGCACTGTATTATAGGTACCTGCAGTTAACACTCTAGTCCAAAAACCCCATTGATTACCAAGGTCAAACACCGATCCAACTATATTAGGTAAATTAGTGACTCCATTTTCGGCAAGTAAGGTGGTTTGTTGATCGTAAGTAAGGGAATTTAAAAATTCAACAAAAATACCCACGGTTGCTTCGTATTTCATACAATAAAAACCATTGTAGCCCAAAGGAAAACTTGGCCCTAAGGGCACCGGACTTCCATAAGATACATTATTCACATAATTAGTGGCTGTACCAATTCCATTGGCTTGTGCAGCAGAATCAATAGTCACTGGTAAGGTATTACTTCCTTTAGAAAAATTATTGGTATTGGTACTACGTCCATCTCCTGCATAAAAAGGGCCTTTGGGTACATAAACCACTTCTAAACCTAATACTTCAAAATTATCTGAAGAACTTACACTAGATGCCGGATTAGTTGGCGTTGCACTACCATCTAATTTTAAATAGATATCTGTTGCAGGTACATTACCTACCACATTGGGGTAGGCCACCGAGTTCACTCTTCTTACAAAAACGCCCATTCCATCACTCACTGCATCAATAGATATATCTGTAGATACGACGGTACCTATTTTTGCCACATGGTCTGAACTGGTGGTACTCAATCTTTGATGCAACCAATTGTTATTGCCTGAACAGTTTTGTCTTTTGACAAAAATCCAAACACCGTCCCAATTGGCTGGGCCAGAATTAATACACCAGCTGTTGTCCCATTGGATTTTAACTCTTAATGTTTTAGTAGCATCTGTATACACAGGTGTGCCAGTAATTTGCAAGTTATTGGCGTAAGCTTGCGATAAAAAAAGCAAACAGCCTACAATGATTAAATAAAATTGCTTCATATTTATTTTTTTATTTTTTATTATTTTATTATTTGTCATTTATTTTTAAATTTTTTAATAATTTCTAACACCTCTTCCTCCATAACTTCTGTCTTTGTTCAAACTATTATTATTGGTTAAACCTCCATAAAAAGTTCTATCAGACACTTGGAAATAATTAAATGTATTGCTGTAAAAACTAGCACCTTTAATAATGGTGCCCGACTGTATACCTCCATCAGTAGGCCATCCAGCAGTATTGGCCAATCCTGTTTTAGTCAAAACTCCATCTCCATTGGCGGTCGTAAAAGTTGAATAGTTATAACCTGTTCCACCCCCTACACATTGCTCATAAACATTGCCTGCCATATCTAAAATGCCATAAAAAGTAGAAGAAGATTGCACCCTATTTGAACTTGAAGTGGCGGCAAAACCTGAACGCGCAGGTCCTCCATCCCAGTTCGCATGCACCAGTCCATTTAGTGCCTGGTTAAAACCTTCAGTGGCTGTATTGGTATTAATGTTTGCACAATAGTTCATGTTGAGGTCGGTGGCATTGCCCCATGGATATTCGTAGGCCACTGGATTCAATGTTCCCCTACATGCTTTCTCATATTCAAACTCAGTCATGGGTCTAAGTCCAGCCCAATCTAAATAAGAAGTTAAATCCTGCCAGTTCATGTGCGCAGCAGGTAAATAGGCACACCATGAATAACCACCAGGATAACCAAAGATGGCTGGCACAGTATTGTTGGTTCCAGCAGTGGTGGTCATGACATACTGCCTATAGTTTGCATTGTTCCAATAAACATTTACAGCATTGGGTGTTCTGCTCCAAACGGCTAGTCTTCCCGCTTGTTGATCGTAGGTAAGGGTATTTAAATAATCTACAATTTGTTGTTGGTTAATTTCATATTTCATACAATAGTAACCATTGTAGCCCAAGGGATAAGTACTAGGTAGTGGTACCACGCAACCATAGGTAGGGTTACTTACATAGTTGTTGTAGGACCCTAATCCTTGTGCCTGTTTTGCACTTGTAATTTGAACCGCCCCAATGGTATTACCGGCAGAAAAATTACTTGAATTGGTCGTACGTCCATCTCCAATATAAAAACTACCAGTGGGTACATAGACCATTTCAATGCCAATTACTTTAAAATTATCAGAGGTAGTAGAAGAGCCAACCAAGGCTGGATTGTAGTTGTTTGTTAATTTTAAAGTGACACTGCTGGTATTGGCCATTGAGCCAATTTGATTATTGGTAGAAGAGTCTCTATGAATAAATACGCCCATTCCATCGGTTACCGCATCCACAATTAAATTATAGGCACTGGTAATGGCATGATCCCCAGAAGTGGTGCTCAATAGAGCATGTGACCAAATTCCATTGGCTGCGCAGGGTTGCCTTTTAACAAAAACCCAAACGGCATCCCAATTGTTGGGCCCTTGAGCACCATTCACTCTCCAGCTATTGTCCCACTTAATAGTAAAGGTTAAAGTGTTTGCAGTACCATTGTAAGTGGGTGTACCAATTACTAAGTTGTTAGCAAATAAATTACTAGTGGTAAATAGTAGGATAAATAAATAAATTGTTTTTTTCATATTATTAATTACTAGTTGCTGAATTAAATAAACCCAATTCGTTGGTATTGTTTTGGCCAGGTATACCTTGATCAAACTTGTAATACAAAACTAATTTTGTAGATGGATTTTGATCAGTAGTCGCATTAGGGTTGATACTTGAGTACATGTATTTTTGAATGTAGTTAGTAGGTGAAGTGGGCACTGCAAATTTCCAAATTCTTAACTCGTCAATGGTAAAATTGCCATTGTCTCCTGCGCCCATGATGTTAGAACCCAAAAAGAAAAAACTAGGTAAGATAGAAGTACTTGTTGAAAGTGTATAAGTTTGAGCCAAGGCAGCATTTTTATATAATTTCATACTTGTACCATTTCTAATGAGGGCAATATGCACCCATTTGTTTAGTTCTAAAGTGCAAGCTGTTTGCCAGGTAGAAGGACCTCCTAAGTCTGTAGCCATTAATTTTAATTGAGTACTGCTTTTGGCAATTTTTAAGGCATTGTTTAAAGCAGAACTATAAATAATATCATTGGCACCATCTGTTCCAGTATTTTGAACCCAAAATTCTAAGGTGAAATCGGTCAAAGAATCTCTTAAGTAAGCTTTACCTAAACCATAAGTACTGGTACCATCAAAGTTTAAAGCATTCCCAAAACTGCTGCTTACATATTGATTGGCTTGCAAATTGGGCAAACTAATCTGGGCTTCAGTTTTAAAGTGAATTACCAAGATGAACAATATGGTATAGCCTAGTCTTTTCATTGATCTTATTGTAAATCGCCGGTTAATAATACAGAGCCACTTGCGTAAGACATTGCGGTGGCAATGGCATAAATACCAGAAGTAGCAGAATAATTGTACCTATTGCTAGTGCCAGCAAAACTTACCGTGTTATTGTCCGATTGCAAAATCATGCAAGAAAATCCAACAGGTACTGAAGGATCAAAAGTGATAGTAAATGTGTTGCCAGAACAAACCAATACTTTACCATTGTAAGTGGTCGCATTGGAAGCATTGATGTTAATATCTGCATTGACTGCAATTAAACTAGCATTGAAACCAGACAACGATGAATTCACCGTACTTCCTAATAAATTTCCACTGACATTGACATTCGCAAATGTTTTGTTGCCTGCAAAAGTTTGAGTGCCAGAAGTAACAATACCACCATTGGTTATATCGGCAGGCGTCAATGTAATACTAGTTCCACTGATGGTAGCTCCTTTCACATTTGAACTTGTTGCAATGGTTCCCACTGTAGAAACACCAGAAGCAGGCGCTGCACCAGCTACCCATGCACTACCATTAGAGGTTAATACATTACCCTGACTACCAGGAGAAACAAAGGCAACAGCACCTGTTCCATTTCCAATGATGACTGCATTTGCAGTTAAGGAAGTTCTACCTGTACCACCATTGGCAGCACTCAAAGCATTCGTTAAAGTTAAAGAATTGGCAGAAAGTTGACCCCCTACGACTCCAGCACCACTAATGTTAAAACTAGAAGAAGCTTGTTGTGTCGTTTGATTGCTGATGTAAGACCCACTTCCTGCTGGTAAATCTGCTCCTGTTAAAGCTCTAAAACTTGGCTCACCAGGATCAGTGCCAGTAGCAGGTCCAGCAAATACTAAATTGGCTGGCGCAGTGGCTGCACCAATACCACCACTTGCTATGGCTAATGGTGTTGCTAATGTTAAACTAGTAGCTGTTGCAGCACCCAAGGTAGGTGTTACAAAGGTTGGACTAGTGGCGAATACCAATGAACCAGTACCTGTGGCATCGCTTACAGCGGCTAAAATATTAGCACTTGAAGGCGTGGATAATAAGGTTTGTACTCCTGTACCCAATGTTAATGGGGCTTGCTTCGCACTAAATGCTGCATAATCTGCATTGCTTAACAAACCTGCAGTAGTACCTGCTTGAGCAGCCAAAGGAATATTTAAATTGATGGTTGGAGAAGAAGTCGAGTTGGCTACGGTAGAAGTATAGGTAGATCCAGTAGTCGTTAAGGTGATTGGATTAATTTTTGTTACAGAACCACCCGAACTCACACTCGCTGTTAAAATACCAGTGGCTGAATCTAAGTTTAAACCTGTTCCTAAAATAATTTCACCAGGCGTTCCTTTCATGGTAGGAGATTTATTTCCTAGTATTGTTTTTGCACTCATGGCTTGTATTTTTCCATAAGTCACTGCATTGCTAGTGATAGAAACAACACCCGCATTGGTCATAGTCACATCACCGGTTAAATTAACAGCTACTGCAAGATTACTTGTATTACCTACTAGAATTTTTCCGTTGGTTAAATTAGCACCCGCACCATCAATGGTTTTAAAACTGGTATTACCAGCTGCATCAATAGACAATACTTGATTGGCAGTGGCATTGTGCGCTTTGGCATATGTTACATCACCTGCAGTAATAGTTCCGCTTGTTTTTACATTGGTAATGTTTAAATCTCCTAATTGAATGGTATTACTTGCTGCTACATTTGCACCATAACCGATGGCTGTAGCATTGGTTAATGCAGCAGTAGCAACTCTTGAACCAGATCCTATTGCAGTATTTTTACTACCAGTGGTATTTGGTTGTAAAGCATGATATCCAATAGCAGTGTTATCGTTACCTGTAGTATTTTTATCATTGGCTCCACTTCCCACTGAAATATTATTGCTTCCTGTATTATAAAAAAGTGCTCCATCACCAATTGCAGAGTTCGAGACGCCAGAAACATTGAAATAAAGTGCTCCATAACCCATGGCTGTGTTATTACTACCAGTTGTATTATTAGGTAAAACTTGGCTACCAATGGCAGTGTTGTAGGAACCCGTATTTAAAGTTAATGCAGCATTACCTATAGCGGTATTGTTAAGACCAGCCGTGTTTGATGTTAATGCACCATTACCAAATGCAGCATTTGAATTGTCTGTACCACCTCCTAAACCAATAGTTAATCCATTGACTGTAATATTACTACTAAAGGTTTTAGCTCCCCCTATAGTTTCATTGGAACTTAAATCCACAAAATTTCTAGTAGTGGATCCTGTACCCCCTTGATTAATATCCAAGGCAGTAGTTAATCCAGTCAAAGATGTAATATCTGTATTAGCGCCAGCTACCGCATAAGTAGTTGCATCTATGGATCCATCTCCTTTTAAGAATTGAGCACTGGTCGCATTAGGCACAATAAAGTTGGCTGCAGTTAAACTACCTCCTGCAATACCATTGCCACTAATATTGAAATTTGAATTTGATTGTCGCGTTGTTGTATTGCCTATATAGGAACCACTACCTGAAGGTAAGTCCGCAGCTGTTAAAGCTCTAAAACTTGGTGCGCCTGCGCTAGATCCTGTTGCAGGTCCTGCAAAAACAAAATTTTGAGTTGCAGTGGCTGCACCGGTACCACCTTGTGCAACGGTTACCTTATCATTGGTAGTTAAAATAGTTGCACTGGCATTAGGTAAGGTAAATGTTTTTTCACCAGCAGGAGTACCTGTAGCTAAAGGTCCAGTAAATTTAGTAAAGCCATTGCCTGTTCCACCAAAAGCACTTCCAATAACAGCAGTGATCGCAGCAGTACCATCGAATGAATTACCATAGATTAATCTTCCTGTAGCCAATTTTGTTGCAGTAGTCGCATTCCCAGTTAAGGCAGCCGTAATAGTTCCAGCAGTAAATCCTCCATTGGCATCTCTTGCAACAATTGTATTAATTGCATTGGTAGCGGTTGCCGTAGTAGCAGTATTCGCTACTTTGCCAGCCGTTGCAATGGTGGAAAGTTTTGTATCATCAATACTTGCGCCTGCATCAATATTGGTATTTGAAATACCTGTAATGGTATTGGCAGTCGCGTCAATAGTTTTATTGGTTAAAGCTTCAGCTCCATCTAAAGTAGCTAACACGCCAGCCGTTGGTAAAGTCACTACCGAAGCAGCAGTTGTTTTTAAAGTAATATTAGAAGCATTGGAAGCAGTGGTACCCGTGGTAGTGAAATTGGCACCAGTATTAATGGTACCTCCAAGGGTAAGGGTGTTGTTATTATCGTTTGCTATTCCTGTACCTCCATTGATTGGATTAATAACACCCGTAATACTTTGTCCATTCACTGAACTTCCAGAAATATCAGCCATCGTAGCCAATGTACCAGAAGTGGGTAAGGTAAGCACAGTAGGCCCACTTGTCTTAAATGTAATATCAGATGCATTAGAACCAGTAGTTCCAGTTGTAGTTAAGTTTCTTCCTAGGGTAATTGTTTTACCTGTATTATTTACACCAGTACCACCATTGGCACCTGCAATAACACCAGTTACTGAACTTGCAGAAATGTTGCTAATGGCAGTTGATACATAGGCAGTACTTGCAATGGTACTGTCATTGGATGGATAAGCAGCAGTAGGTACTTTTGGAACACCTGCAAAAGAAGGACTTACCGCTCTCACCACATTGCCTGTACCAGTAGTAGCAATTTCTTCTACCTTGCCTGTACCAGTACTTATTCTTCCTAATACTTTATTGGCACTTACATTTTGAATCTTCGCATAAGTTACATTCGAATTCAAAATATTTTGTGTAACCACTTTGTCTGCTCCAATAGTAGTGGTACCATTGTTGTCAATACTAATGTCTCCAGTCATGTCTACTTTAGCGGCTTGATTGTTTACATCTCCCACAATTATTTTTGCGCTTTCTAACAAAGAACCTATGGAGGACACACCAGTGATGGTGGTACTTCCTGCACTAGTGATTCTACCTTTTGCATCTACAGATATGGTTGGTACAGAAGTAGCTCCACCATAAGTTCCAGCGGTTACACCAGAATTAGCTAATGTAGTAGAGAAGGTTCCAGTACCCACCCCTGTAATATCACCAGTCAAGCTGATGGTTTGATCTCCTGTATTGGTTCCAGATACAGTTGCATCATCTGCTAATGTGATTGTTTTTGTAATTGTACCCCCTGCAATGGTAAAACCATTAGCAGCAGGATTAATTATTAAGCCGTTGATTGTTTTATTCGTTAAATTTTCAACTCCATCCAAGGTAGCTAATACGCCAGTGGTTGGTAAGGTTAAATTGGTAGTAGCCGTTGTTTTTAAGGTGACATCTGATGCATTTGAAACAGTTGTTCCAGTCGTCGTGAAGTTTTTTCCAGTGTTGATATTGCCACCAAGCGTTATTGTTTTGCCTGTATTGTTAATTCCAGTTCCTCCATTGACGCCTGCGACGATGCCCGTAACATTGGTGGAAGTACCTACTAAATTAGCAGTGATGGTTCCAGCAGCAAAATTACCACTGGCATCTCTTTTGACAATAGCGTAATTTGTATTTGTACTTCTAGCACCGTTGGCCAACAATTCTGCTGCATGAATATCAGCAGCGGTTGATCCGCCTAGAGTTGCTACCGTAGGTGCTGCAGCAGTCCCTGATAAATCGCCAGCCAATTGAATGATACCTTTGACTGAATTGGCAGCATCAGGTGTAGCAGCAGTAACAAAGGCAGTCGTAGCCAATTGTGCAGTACTAGTTCCTGCAGCAGCAGTGGGCGCTGTTGGAATACCAGTTAAGGATACATTTTCAATGGTCTTATTGGTTAAAGTTTCTGTACCTGCTAAAGTTGCAATGGTACCTGTTGTAGGTAAAATTACATTGGTTACGCCTGTACTAGTTAAAGTGGTACTATAATTACCAGCGGTAGTAAAACTATTGGCCGTTAAAATATTTCCGCCTAAGGTAATTGTTTTGCTACCATTGTCTACTCCAGTACCACCGTAATTACCTGCAATAGCTTGATTTAAATCTGCACTGCCATCAAAAGCATTGCCATAAATTAATTTGGTCGCTGCTAATGTTGTTGCGGTAGTAGCATTACCTATTAAATTAGCCGATATATTTCCACTCGCATCTCTTTTTGCAAGTGTATTAATGGTATTTGAACTTGTAGCTGCAGCAATAGTAGTATTGATGTTTGCCATGGTGGATGTATTCACGCCAGCAAAAGTTTTAACAGTAGGCAAATCGGCCGTACCAGTTAAATCACCCGCTAATTGTAATTTTCCTTTGATAATTGGACTTGCATCAGCTACTGAAGCATTGGTAACATAGGTTGCCACAAATGCTGTTGTTGCAATTTGATTATTTTGTGTTCCTGAGGAAGCAGTTGGTGCTGTTGGTACTCCAGTTAAACTTGCATTCGCAATAGTTTTATTGGTCAAGGTTTCTGTACCTGCCAAAGTTGCGATGGTACCTGAAGTAGGTAAAGTAATATTGGTAACACCAGTGCTATTTAATGTAGTCGCAAAATTACCAGCTGTGGTAAAATTATTGGCAGTTAAAATATTGCCGCCTAAAGTAATTGTTTTGCTACCATTGTCTACTCCTGTTCCACCATAAGTACCTGCGATGGCTTGATTTAAATCTGCAGTACCATCAAATACATTACCATAGATTGACTTAGTCGCTGCTAATTTTGTAGCAGTACTGGCATTGCCTGTTAAATCTCCTGTTACATTGCCTGTAAGTGCGGCTGTAATAATACCTGCACTAAAATTTCCACTCGCATCTCTTTTTACAATTGCACTATTGGTATTGGCATCTGTTGCCGCATTGGCCAATAATTCGGCAGTATGAATAGTGGTAGAACTAGAACCCCCTACACTTTTTACTGTAGGTGCTGCTGCAATACCAGTTAAATCTCCAGACAATTGAATTTTACCTTTGACCAATGTTGTTGCATCAGGAGTAGAGGATACAATTGCACTGTCAACATAGTTCTTGACTGATTTAACAGTGGGATATTTGGTATCCGAAGTTCCATCATTATTTATATCCGTACTTTTATTGGCTAGATTTTCCTTGTAACCAAACCTTGTTATTAAGGTGGCAGTATCTGTTATCAAGGCGGCCACTTTTGCATTGTGATCAATCAAGGCGTCCCTATAAATATTCAACATACTAATTGTATCTTCTTTCTTCAAATAAGGATTAAGTATGGTTGGCACATCTGAATAAGCAACTTTAGTATTAATGGCTAAAGTATTGGCTGCAATGTCATTTGCATTTTTAATGATATTGTCTGAATTACTTGAAATTTGAGTTGTATGAACCGCAATATCGCTAGCATTGGTATTGATTAATCCTCTTAATATACTAGAATCAGCAACTATTTGAGAAGCAAGTAAGTTAGAATCAGCTACTATTTTATTCGCAAGTAATAATGAATCGGTTTGTTCTTTCAACAAATTCGTATTAATGGTTGACGTATTCACATTGATAAAACCTTTTAATAAAGCCGAATCAATTTGTTGTTTAGCTAAATTGGTGGCAATATTATTGGTATTGGTCGTTATCAATTGCTCACTTGCTTTAATTCTATTGACCAAGGTCAAAGAATCTGCTTTTTCAATTGCTAAGTTGGCAGCAATATTATTTGCATTGGTGGTGATGCTAGAAGTATTGGCATTCACTTTTGTTGTTAACGTACTTTCCGCAGCAGTGGCTCTTGTGACTTCTGCTGTAATACTTGATATGTTGGAATTAATCAAGGTTCTTAAAATACCAGAATCTGCAACCAATCTGTTGATGATGATTAAAGAATCAGCATTGATCCTTGTTCCCAAGGCTGCTTCTGCAGCAGTGGCTCTTGTTACTTCAGCTGCTAAATTACTACCCAAAGAACTACTTAATGAATTTTCTGCATTCGTGGCTCTTGTTATTTCAGCTGATAAATTATTAGCTATAGTAGTTTCTGCATTGGTTGCTCTTGTGACTTCTGCTGTAATACTTGAAATATTCGAATTAATCAAGGTTCTTAATATACCAGAGTCAGTAACCAATCTATTGATGATGATTAAGGAATCGGTATTGATCCTTGTTCCCAAGGCGGTTTCCGCATTGGTCGCTCTTGTCACTTCTGCAGTAATGCTTGATATGTTGGAATTGATCAATGTTCTTAAAATACCAGAATCAGTAACCAATCTATTGATGATAATTGAAGAGTCGGTGTTTATCCTTGTACCCAAGGTTGTTTCAGCGTTAGTGGCCCTTGTTACCTCAGCACTTATCCTTGTACCTAAAGCAGCTTCTGCAGCAGTAGCTCTTCCTATCTCGGCGGTGACATCTGATCCGGAAGAGGAAATAGCATTGCTGATATCAGTTGAAACCGATACACCTAAAGCACTAATTCTATTAGCAAGGGTGGTTGAATCCGATGCTATTTTGGAATAAACCAAAAGAGAATCATTGGCTAATTTTAAAACAGAGGCCAAGCCCATGGTAATCCAATTGGTATTGTCCAAACTTGGGCTAGCCAATTTATACAATGAATCATTGGCTTGTACATAAACCAACATACCGTATTTCCTTCTCAAGGTTGGAATGCTGTCACGATCACTCAAAGTTGGCATAGACATGTATCCTCCTTTGCCTAAGCTATCTATATGCGTAGGGTAAGAGGCAACGCCATTGGTAGTGATGTTACCCACTAACTTAATCTGTGCCTTGGAAGAAACAGAAATAATTAGAGTTAATAATAAAAGTTTAAATATTTTTTTCATCTTAATTAGTATTTATATTATCAACGCTTGATGAGAAATTATTGTTTGATACATATATAATATATGAGCTACTATAACTTTGTGCATTAACAAAGGCTCTAGTAATTTTAGTAAATGCTGGTAAACTTTCAAAGCCTCCTACAGTTAAAGAACTTAAGCTGCCATAACTTGCTGGATAAGCAAAGAACAAATATTTAGTTCCTGTGGAAACGGGAATAGAGAAAGTTGATTTTGCTTTTGCTGTTGTTAATTCACCTGATGCTGCCCTAATTTCTGCATCAGTAGGTGTAGGGCTACTTGAGGTGCCCCAGAACCTTTTACTTTTTGCTGAAAATGTAATGCCTGAGCTTGTTATTGAACTTGCACTAATTATTCCCACGGGATCACTTTGACTTAAATTATTCAATTTAGTTGCGCCAGTACCGTAAGCAATTTGAACTGTATAAGTTTGATCTGTAGTTATGTTGCTAATATTATCTGATGTACCTCCCAAGCTAACTCCGTTCTTTTTAAAGGTAGTGGTGATGATAGCGCCAGCGTCATTTTGGACAAAGGTTTTACTTAGATTGATGCCAGTGATATTAGAACCAATTTCATAATCTGTAGCCCCAGGAGTAGAACCAATGGTAACTGTAGGTGCCACATAAGTAGGATGCACCACTTCAGTAAGAATATCATTCATAAAATCATCCAAGGTCATACCCTTTGTACGCACTGAATCACCACTTGTATATTTTCCCAAATATTTACCAGGTGCAATTCTTACTTTATAATCTTGGGTGAATTTTCTTGGATAATTGGCAAGCATGGCTGCTGTATCCGCTGCATTCAATTTATACGTAGACAAGGCTGCGGTATCTCTTTCAAAACGACTACTCAACATGGCTGCGGTATCTGCTGCATTCAATTTCCACCTAGACAAAGCAGCGGTATCTCGCGCAAAACGACTACTCAACATGGCTGCAGTATCCGCTTTATTCAATTTCCATCTTGACAAGGCTGCTGTATCTCTTGCAAAACGACTACTCAACATGGCTGCAGTATCCGCTTTATTTAATTTATACAAAGACAAGGCTGCCGTATCACGCGCAAAACGACTACTTAACATAGCTGCGGTATCTGCTTTATTTAATTTGTACTTAGACAAGGCTGCGGTATCTCGAGCAAAACGACTACTCAACATCGCTGCCGTATCTGCGGAATTCAATTTATACATGGACAATGCAGCGGTATCTCTGGCAAAACGACTACTCAACATCGCTGCCGTATCTGCGGAATTCAATTTATACATGGACAATGCAGCGGTATCTCGCGCAAAACGATTACTCAACATGGCTGCTGTATCTCTGATATTTACTTTTTTGTTAATGCTATCACTTAATACTATTGAATCTGTTTTTATTTTAGTTAACACACTAATTCCTTTTACAATTAAGGAATCATTGACAAATATCTTTCCTTTCACAAGTAAACTTGAATCGATTCTCGCCCCACGGGTCACCGTTAAGGAGTCTCTCAAACTAAGCCCTGCTGCAACTGATAATTTTCCACCAATATATAAGTCTTTAGACACAGTTAAATTCGTATCAATCAACACATTGCCCTTCACCCTTAATGAATCATTGATGGTCAATAAAGAATCAAAACTTGCTTTGCCTTTTACGTACAAAGAATCATTCAAAGAAGTTACTTTTTTCACTGTCAAAGTAGAATCCAACTGAACCTTCCCTTTAATTAAAGCATTTCCACTTGCCACTAATGAATCTTTCAAGTAAATTTTACCTTTCACGAGTAAACTTGAATCGATTCTCGCCCCACGACTCACAGTTAATGAATCTTTAAATACCAAGCCAGAATCTAGTTGTAATTTTCCTCCCAATCTTAAGCCTCCTTTCACATACAAATTAGAATCAATCACCACATTGGCTTTTGCCAACAATGAATCGGTAATGGTTGTTTTTCCTTTTACATATAAACTAGAATCTAATCTTACTTTACCTTTTACATACAAGGAATCATTTAAAGAAGTCACTTTATTCACTGTTAAAGTAGAATCCAGTTGAACTTTTCCTGTACCATAAACAGTACCACTTGCAATCAATGAATCTTTCACATATATTCTACCTTTCACGAGTAAGCTTGAATCTGCCCTAAAAGTGAGTCCTGCTGCTACGGTTAATTTTCCACCAACGTATACATCCTTGTTTACTGTTAAATTAGAATCAATCAATGCATTGCCCCTTACTCTTAATGAATCATTGATGGTCAATAAAGAATCAAAACTTGCCTTGCCTTTTACGTACAAAGAATCATTCAAAGAAGTTACTTTATTTACGGTTAAAGTAGAATCCAATTGAACTTTACCTAAAGCATATACTCTTTTACTTGCCACCAATGAATCTTTCACATAAATTTTACCTTTCACGAGTAAACTTGAATCGATTCTCGCTCCACGACTCACAGTTAAAGAATCTTTAAATACCAAGCCAGAATCTAATTGTAGTTTTCCTCCCAATCTTAAGCCTCCTTTTACATACAAATTAGAATCAATCAACACATTGGCTTTAGCCAACAATGAATCGGTAATGGTTGTTTTTCCTTTTACATATAAACTAGAATCTAATCTTACTTTACCTTTTACATATAAAGAATCATTTATAGAAGTCACTTTATTCACTGTTAAAGTAGAATCCAATTGTACTTTTCCTAAAGCATACACACGTGCACTTGCCACTAATGAATCTCTCACATAAATCTTTCCTTTCACAAGCAAACTTGAATCGATTCTCGCCCCACGGGAAACCGTTAAGGAATCTTTAAATACCAAGCCAGAATCTAATTGTAGTTTTCCTCCCAATCTTAAGCCTCCTTTCACATACAAATTAGAATCAATCACCACATTGGCTTTAGCCAACAATGAATCGGTAATGGTTGTTTTTCCTTTTACATACAAGGAAGAATCAATTTTAGCATTTAACTTATCTGCTTTCAAATTAATTCTATTGGACAAGGAAACTGTATCTCTGCCAATTCTATTGGTCAACATGGCGGCCGTATCTGAAATATTTAATTTTTCGCCTGCTGTAGCACCAGTGGCTACTGCTAAGGTTCTAATCTGTTTAGCAACAAATAAAGTTGTCGCAAGGGTACTATCTGCAACTGTAGAATCCTGAGTTACAGTGACCGGTCTTCCTGTAATTACTGGAGAAACAATGGTTTTATTGGATAATGTTTCTTTACCCGCTAAAGTTGCTATTGTTCCAGTAGTTGGAAATATTAGGTTACTTGCTGCAGTGGTAGTAATGGTTAAATCGCCAATACCCTTGGTTATAATATTATTGGCAAGTGTAATTGTATTACCATTGTTGTTTACTCCAGTACCACCTTTTGTACTTGGTAAGATAGAAGTTATGGTTCCTGTAGAATCTGAAAATCTTGCATTTAAAGCAGAAAATGCATAAGGTACAGACCAAAACTGTGTAGTTCCCACATCTAAATAATTATTGTCAGGTTTCCAACTTGGATCTGGCAAAGAGGGTTCAATTGCAATTTTGATATTAGCAAAGTAAGTTTTGTTCATCCAATCCAAATCTTTCAAATTGGCGGCACCTGAAACTCGAGTACCTTGACCAATAGTAATAGTAAAAACACCCTCGTTGGTTGATATTACTTTAAAAGTTTCTGCATACATATTGGGACCAGTGTTGGAGCCCTCAAGCACATTTACTTGCGCATAGATGGTTCGACCCGAAGCTGCATTGTTATTTGCATCTCTGGCAACTGCCTGGAAATTAATTCCACTAGGCGCTACCTGCGCTTTCATTTGATAGGATATACTTATAAGTAATATTATAAGAAATGATATTTTTTTAATAGTATTCATTCTTTAATTGTCTTTAATTATTTTAAATACTTCATTTACTTTAGTTGAATTTATTTGCAAGAAATAAATGCCAGTAGGCAATTCAGCCAAAGGCAATTTAAATCCTGATAAAAATAAATTTTGATAGATACTTGTCATTTTTACTAGTTGTCCATAGTTATTAAATACAGATACTTTAAAATGATTGTCCTCATCTAACTTACTCTTAAATGTTATGTATACAGCATCTACAAATGGATTAGGTGCTACCTGTATGCTTAATTTTGTATAGTTAAGATTCACCACACAATTATTAATAAACTCGCCATTATTAGCCACTAAGAATTTTGATATGCCATTGGACACCTGAAGACAGGCCGCCAAATTCACCGACAACGGATTAGAACTTGTACTTAGTTTCATATCCCCACCTAGCACACCCATCGAATAGGTGATGCTCATTTGCGCTTTTGATGCAAATGAAATAAATACGATGAATAATATGGTAAAAATGTATTTCAAGTTTAATTGGCTATTTTAAATGAATAATTGATTACTTGGCCAGTAGTTGATTTTTTTGAAATATTTAATTGTACAGAGCTGATGGAAACAATATCATACACTGTACTGTCCTGTTTATTGGTTGTTTTATAAATAAAAGTTTCTTTTAATTTGCCCAGTGTATTAATTTCCCATTTACCACTATAATTATCTGTATCACTATACCCACCATCGAAGGTGTAGGTCTTTTTAAAGCTTTTTTGCAAGGTGGTCAATGCAAAATTGACCCCATTCACCTTGGTAGAATCTAATTGCCATGTGTGCTGGGTATTTTGATAAGTACCCGTACCAGATAATAGTTGCTTCTGAAATTGAATAGGTGTGGTAGCTACGGTCTTTGTACATGAATTCATGACAAAAATTGCAGCAGCCATTGCGAAAAATAATATTATGTTTTTTACTCTCATGTTTTATTTAAATAATCTTCTTGAATAAAAAATACCAAAATTTAAATAACTGTCTTGAGCGTCAGTCGGACTATTTCTATATTGTCCAACTACATTTCTTGAAGTTGGGTTAGAGAAAAATAAAGCTGCATCTTTATTAGGACCTTTGCTGTTTAAAATACTAGCAGTACTTGGATATGGATCCGGACCTACGTCGTCTAAATAGTTAGACATACTCCAATGATAAGATAAATGCAAACCAACACTATTGAATCTGTTAATTTGATACTTTACTTTAAAGTTTAAGAAATAGCCAAATGCCAGTGTTGAATAAGGCTTTTTAGTGCTGTCTGCAAATTGTCCTGCTGTACCCAAGGGCTGTAAGTTGTAGACTGTTCCATTGTAGATACCAGTTGGAGTAAAGCTTACAATATCCAAACCTAGACCAATAGAGGGTCTTATTCTTCTTGCTTTGGTGTATAATCGATTGTCCACAAAATCATAATTGATAGAAGGTGAAATTCCTAACATCGTAGTAGAGAAAGTCATACCTCTTGCCAACTGCTCATTGTTGTTGGATTTAGCGTCTGAGTTACTTAACTTAAAGCTTTCAATATTTAAGCTGGCACTTAAATTAGAGTAAAGTGTATAATTAATATTTACTCCAAATAACAGGTTCATGTCATTTGAAAGCATGTTGCCTTTATTGCTAATGGTACCAGTAAATATAGATCCGCCTGTAAGTAAACTAACTTCAATTTTGCTTTTTAAAGGAGCTTCAATTTTTTGAAATATATTTTTTAAGGAGTCGGCAGGAGGTGATTGTTTCCTGATACTGTCATTGGTTTTTTTATCTTTTTGCAATTCGGCAATAATATTTCTTCTTCTTAAATCAATTAGATAAGCATTGTGACCTATGTTCACATCTGGAACAATATCTCCACTGCTATTGCTTGTTTTACTTAAATTATAATAGCCAATTTTTTTAGCACTATTCAAGGACTTTGTGATGGTAAACTTGGTTTCTAAACCACTTGGCTGAATATCATAACTCACCGCTGTATCTATTCTCTTTAAACTGGTATCATCTTTAAAATAAGAATAAGTAAGTACTGCTTTCGAATAGTCCACGTTATTGTTGGCTTTTAAAATAAAGCCTTTTAATGGTTCTAGGATTTTTAAAGAATCAGGAATGGGCGAATTATCTAAGTTATTGATTGCAAAAATATGAGATGGGTTGTCTTGACCAGGCACATTCAAAAATGGTTCAAATTCTACTTTAGGCGCATTGTAATTAAGCACTTGATCATGAATTCCCTTTAAGATTTGATCTTTGTTATTTGCACCTAAATAATTATTTCTTAAATTGATTTGTTTATCTGTGCCATACACCCCAAAATTTGCTACATGTACCACCGTATCGGTAAAGTTGTCAATCAAGTAATTAAATGCAAAGCTGTTATTTTCAATTACTGGAATAAACCTGGTAAACAATTGATCCATTCTTCCGTAGAATACATTCGTGGAGATATTGTAATTTTTATATCCATATACGTTGTTACCGTAAAAAGTATTTTTGGTCACTTCGATATTAACGTGGTCACTTTTTAAATCTTCAAAATAAATAGCTGCACTATTTCCAGTAAATAAGTTGTGTTTAATTTTAAAATCAATGGAAGTGGAATCCATATTGAAATTAAACGGTGGATTTAGGACTTGAATTACAGATACTTTACCCACATTGTTAATGAAATTATTGTCTTCAATATTCACCGCTGCTCTTTTCCATCCAAAATCAAAATAAATTGGTAATTGCAAGCCCTTAAAAATAGTATTGCTTATATCTATTTTGCTGGTAGCAATAGAATCTATTCCTCTGATGACTAAACCAACCCCTTCATTTTTTGATTTGCCATAAATTTCAACCTTATTGCTTTTTTCTCCTTTTATAAGAACTTCGCCTTCGCAGACTAAAACACCCGGATCGGTAAATTCTATTTTAGCACCCGCTTGAATTTCTAGTTTACCTTTCACAGTCACCGATTCTTTGATAAAATGGAGGCCAGATTTTATAACCAGTGTCGTATAGTTGCCAGCAATAGTATCTTGCGCAATGCCCTTCATAGACAAAGCCATGAAAACAACCATGGTCATAGTCACTAAAAAAAATCTCCTATATTTCGATCTATTCATCATATTGTTATTCAATCTTTTTAATCTGTTATTTTATAAATAATGGGGGCGGATGTTCTTGTAGATCCATCTACCATAGACATATTCAAATTATCAAAAATCACTAAATCATTTTTCTTAAGCGCAGCCAATACTTTTTGTGTAGGTGACTGAAAAAGTTCCCCATAATTATTCACGGATTCTTCTTCTTTACCATTGTGTATACGAATCACTTTAAAACTATTGATACGACCCGGAAAGAAATTTAAATTATTGATTTCTAATTTTGCTTCTAAACGCTCTGCACTCAATAAATTTTTAACACTTATTAAATAATTATTTAAATTATCCCCTTTTACTTTTACAATTGGATCAGGAATAGGATTCACTATTATTTTTTTCTCAAACAACACTTTCTTTTCTTTTCTCATGTCATAGAAACGAAGCATGTAATCTCCAACTTTATTAAAATTAACACTGTAATTATTGTTATTTTTTACAATTTTTACATTGGGTGTGATTTCTACATCAAATTCTTTGCCCATCAAGAAATCAAAATCAGCAAGTAAGGTATTACTTAAGCCAACAAATATATTTTCTGTATGTAAAGAAGCTAAAATCTTTTTAAATAAATCATCAAATACTTGATCATTGACACTAATCACTTTTTGACCAGGCTGGATAATTTCTTCTTCCTTATATTCTTTTATACTTGCCTTTAAAACATATAACTTAGGATTGAATTGAGAGAAGTAAGTGGGCTGGTAACCAATTTCAGCCAAGGCAGCTTCTTGATACAACAACTGAGTTTTTGTGATTAAGAATCGGATACGCTCCAATTGCATGTAGCTAATGGCAGAAGGCTTGTGTAAAAACAAGTAATAATCCCATTTTTCAATTTTTCCTTTATTGGTGGTTACATCTCTTTTAATCGGAATTAAAGAATCCAAAGATGTTTGAATTTTAAAAGGCGACTTTTTTATAAATTCAGATAAATTAAATAAATCCTTTTCCAAAAGAGAAATCCCCTGCGTACCCTTTAATATTTCCTCAATTAAATTTCTACCGTTGAATTGTTTCGATAGCGTGGTATTATTTTTGGCAAACTCATCATCCACATGCTTTAAAACCTTTTCAGCAACAGTTTTACTTGTTAATAACCTGGTTCTTATTTTTAAATAGGATTGCGCCTTTTCACTTTTATTTAATAAATCAATATTGTCTTGAATAATCTTATTGCTGATATCCACTTTTTTCAATTCTTCTTTATCCAAAGACTGAAATGACCTTATGGTATAGATATTAGAGTCCAATACCGATATCTTGATATTGATTACTGAGAAACAAATAAAAACAATGTACAAAAGACTTATAATCTGGTATCTTTTGACGTCTACATGCCCTTCCGCCATATACTAGTAATTAAGAATTATGATATTGTTTATATAATAATACGAAGGCCAGTTGTGAGCCACTTGGACTTGTATTGTTTTTTGCTAAATGATAGTTTAGTTTGTCAAATACTTCTTTTTTAGAATCTTGTCCATCCAAACTAAATAATTCCATCAATTTTGCTTTAGGGGCAACATTTTCTGAAATAAGTTTTTCGATCAACGATTGTGTGTACCCTAAATTCTCTAACTCACCATTCAAAAACAATTCTTTTAAATTAACGCTATACTCATTTTTTGCTCCGAAATAAATGGTTTCAGCACTAAAGTTGACCACATCATTTAAAGAAATTGTTTTGTTATCATTGATTTGAATTTCAATGATTCTATTAAACAACTGCGCCCCAATGCTTGTATTGCTGAATGAAATAGCAGACTGAGCAAGAAGTTTTAAATAAGCATAACCATCACTTGTTGCTTGGTTGTACTTGATCTTCTTGAACCTAGACCACAATTTCTTTTTCAAATCATCAGATTGCGAATGCAATAGATTAATTAATGAACCCAATTGATCTTCTTTTTTTATGTCTACCTTTTGGATAAAGAATTCTAATAGAGACTGTCCTTTCAATTTAATGGCACTTTGCAAACATTCAATATGAGGCCCTACAATCAATTCCTTAGCAAAGAAGGTATTAGCGTGCGCTATTACTACATCATCTTCTCCGCCATATATCTGTACATCTCCTGATTTTTTTGGTCTAATTAAATAGGTTTCACCACTTGCTTCTAAGATAAAATTTTCAAAGAAACTATTAAACCCTATCATGGTGAGCGCCTTACACATTAACTCAATTTCAAAAGCATCTAAGTTATGTGGTTGATCAATGGTTAATTTATTTAATTCTGGAATTGGCAATTTTACTGGAAATTGAAGTAAGAAAGGCAATGCTTCTTTGTTAGGAAGTTTCTTATCAAAAACACGCTTGAATAATTGACTTAGTGTGGTATATTCTTCTGAAGATAAGTTATCCCATTTAGGTTGAAAGAATAAGTCCTTGGCTAAACTCAATATATCTAATTGTTCTAACTGCCATAAAGTATGTGCATTGTTAGGTAAAGCAATTGGTGCTGCGGCAGGAACAGGTGCTTGAACTTGAACTGTTACTGGAGCTAAAACAGGTGCAGTAGTTTCAGGATTATTAATTTCAATTGATACATTTGATACATTCTTTTCAGAAACTAATTTATTAGAAGTATCTATGCCAGCGTTAATTCTGCTTGTTGTATTGGTATTGGAAGCATTGTCTGAATTGTCATTGCCAGTTTGAATATTAATGTAGGTTTCTCCAGCTGTACCCGATGCCATAGCATTGGCTGCAATGGTACCCAAACCCTCAGCCACTTTAGACAAGGTTGCTTCTGTAGCCACATCTTGCTTTACTTCAACATCAACAAACTTGATTGCTGATACACCAAATACCACTGCTTCAATGGCCAATCCACCAGTGATCAATAAATCCTGCGCTGGCCACTCTAATAATTTGGCAATTACGCCAATTAGGATTACAACGGCTGCACCACTGTAAAAAAGGTTGAATATATCTAATTTCTTTGTCTTAACGGTCTTTGACATGATTATAGGTTTATACTTTTAAGGTTATTTTGTTGTATTTCTTTGGCATAGTTCACAAATGATTCATTGTTATCAAATCCACTTAGTTTGATCACAGAATCTATTGGAAGGGAGGCATTGAATGGATTTTGAAACTCTTTCAAAAGATGATCATAACGGGCTTGTTGAATGAGCTCTTCAAAAGAAGACGAATAATACTTTTTTGATATATAATCTAACTTATCAGTGTTAGTATTCAATAATTTAGCGAAATTTTCAAGGGATGCAGAATTGTGTAGATAATACTTTTGTTCAAAAAAGTAATGGTTAAAAATATTGTTGAACCCTGGTTTGGAGGGAAACAATGCATTTAAAAAAACAGTAAATTGGGTTATAATTTTCATACAGGGGATTATACTAAACAAATGTCTTATCCAATGAGCTTAGAAAAAAGTATTTTATGATTAAAATCACTAATTGCCGTTTATTATACTGAAACATTGATATACAATCTATTATAAAATATATTTTCTATAATTTGATTGAATTTTACAGGTGTTTTTTAAGCACTAAGAAATATCTCTATATAAAGATAAAAAGAGGATGTAGAATGATTTCTAGGGTTAATTTATAGAGTTTAAACAAAAATTTACAGCTTATTTTTATAGTAGGTTTTTTTATTTCACAAATTCAAGCTAGCTCGTAGGATGGCCTTCGCTTCGCTCCGGCATCCTTTTAACCCTCAGTGCAAAAGCATAAAAACAACAGCCCAATGAAATTCATTCATTAGGCTAATTGTTATTTCATTCATGCGCGATTTCAAGTAAACTTGTAGGATGGCCTTCGCTTCGCTGCGGCATCCTTTTAACCCTCAGTGCAAAAGCATAAAAACAACAGCCCACTAATGTGGGCTTCTTGTTATTTCAATGAGTTCACAAATTCAAGCGAGCTTGATTTGTTCACTCCTTGAAATAACAAAGCCTCAACTTTCGTTGAGGCTTTGTTTTCTTTTTTGGTCGGGAAGACAGGATTCGAACCTGCGACCACCTGGTCCCAAACCAGGTACGCTACCGGACTGCGCTACTTCCCGTTCCTTTTACCAGTTACCTAGTAAATATTGTTACCGGTGTATTCTACTACTTATTATCCAATTCAAGAACTAAATGAGAGCGGAGAGGAAGGGATTCGAACCCTTGGTACAGTTTAACCCGTACGGCAGTTTAGCAAACTACTGATTTCAGCCACTCATCCACCTCTCCTCCAAAACCTCTTTCGAGGGCTGCAAAAATAAGCAGCTTGACCTTAAATACCTAAAAAAAGTCCGGAATAAACTCAAATAAAGTTCGTTCCGGACTATATAGTTGTTATTTAATTAAATCTTATCTTAAAAGACCTGCTTACATAGCAGCCAATTGTACTTTTTGAGTGAGCTCCATCACATTTTCTCTAAACATAGAATCTGTATCCATCAAATCTTTCACTGTTTGACAAGAATGTATCACTGTGGTATGATCGCGTCCACCAAAATGCTCTCCAATTGTTTTCAAAGAATTCTTTGTAAAAGCCTTTGCCAAGTACATAGTAATTTGACGTGCTTGCACAATTTCACGTTTTCGTGTTTTTTGTAACAATTTATCATAGGGCACTTCGAAGAATTCACAAACCATTTTTTGTATAGCGTCAATCGTAATTTCTTTACTACTTGTTTTAACAAAGTTGCGTAATACCTTCTTCGCTAATTCAACATCAATTTCTTTTTTATTCAAAGAGGACTGTGCTAGTAAGGATATCAAAGCACCTTCTAATTCTCTCACATTTGTATTAATATTATAAGCCACATATTTCACCACTTCTTTAGGCATATCTAAACCATCAGCCTTCATTTTCTTTTCCAAAATTTCAATTCGTGTATCGTAATCTGGTACTTGAATATCGGCACTTAATCCCCAACGGAAACGACTCAGTAAACGCTCTTGCAATCCTTCTAAATCTTTAGGTGCTTTATCGGAAGTTAGTACCAATTGCTTACCGCTTTGGTGCAAGTGATTGAAGATGGCAAAAAAAGCATCTTGAGATTTTTCAGCTCTGTTAAAAAACTGAACATCATCTATAATTAAGACATCTATTAATTGATAAAAATGTATAAAGTCGTTAATGGCATTGTTGCGACTATGATCTTGGAACTGATTGATGAATTTTTCAGAGCTTACATACAAAACCACTTTATTAGGATGGATGCGTTTTACATCATTGCCTATAGCTTGAGCCAAATGTGTTTTTCCTAATCCTACTCCTCCATAAATCACCAAAGGATTAAATGAATTAGCCCCTGGCTTTTCGGCGACGGTTTTACCTGCACGGCGCGCTACCCTATTACAATCCCCTTCAATAAAAGAATCAAATAGGTAATTGTGGTTCAATTGAGGGTCAATTTGCATTTTCTTCAACCCTGGAATCACAAACGGATTTTTGACCGGATTGTCAATAACCAACGGAAAGTTCATCTCGTTGTTATTGTAAGTTTTCATACCACTGGCTGGTACATCCATGGAACCTTTTTTGTTGTTTCCACTGTCCACCATGATACGATACTCAAGTCTAGCTTCCTTTCCTAGTTCACGTTTTAAAGTCTTAGCTAAAAGGTTAACGTAATGTTCTTCAATGTATTCGTAAAAGAATTGACTAGGCACTTGGATCATCAAAACATTTTCCTTTAAATCTACCGGCTGTATAGGCTCGAACCAAGTTTTAAAATGTTGCCATTCAACAATGTCCTTAATTATTTTTAAGCAATTACTCCAAATTAAATCTGCGCTCTTAGCCATCTTACTATCTTGCTCTTTGTATTATTATAAAAGGGTACTCAGGAGGTTCCAATTCTGGATTAAGGAATTGTTAACCGGAATGCGAATATGACGACTTATTGTTGAAAAAAAAACTTTTTTCTTTGCTTTTTTTTACATGTCCCCAAAACCCTACAAACCACGTCTTTTCTATCCCCTAATCAGGCGTTCAAGATATATCCTTTTTCTTAAAAAGGCCTAGTTATCCACTTATTTTTTTAAGTATTTTTTTTGCCTCTAACTAGCACTTATTTGCTTTTATGCTGTGCTACTTAGAATTCATCTTTAAATACTACCTTTACTCACTTAATTAAAACTATGAGCTACGAATTAACGGGCAAATTGATTGCCAAATACGAAATCATTCAAAGGAAGGAAACCTTCAAAACAAGGGAGTTTGTGATTGAAAAAACCGATGACATCAACGGAAAAACCATCACCAATTATGTTAAATTTCAATGTGTACAGGACCGTACCACCATTCCTGACCGCTTTAACCTAGGTGACACCGTAAAAGTACTCTTTAATATAAAGGGGTCTAAGTGGAACAAGGATGGTAAGGACAATTATATTACCAATTTAGATGCTTGGCGCATGGAAGCTGTGGCCTTGGGTGGCAATACTGCCCCAACTGAAACAAGCACTTATTTTGATATTCCTGCCAACGAATCTGGGGACGATTTACCCTTTTAGTTGATTTCACCCTTGGGGTATTACTTAATTATTGAAAGCATTTTTTTAGGATAAACACCTAACCCATGCAAACTATTATTCAAATACGACTTAAGCCCTCCGAAGCGGCTGAAAATTCTAGCCTTTTAAAGGCCATAAGTCAAAGTACAGGCCAAGCCCTTGAAACCATCAAAGGCTACCATCTACTTAAAAAATCTATTGATGCCCGAAGCCGACAACAAATTTGGGTCAACCTCAGCATCGCCGTATTTATCAATGAGCCTCCCAAGCATCGATTTACCGAACCACTTCTTTTCCCCATCCTCCCAAGCTCCGCAAAAGAAGTCATTATTATAGGTGCTGGACCGGCAGGTTTATTTGCTGCACTTGAATGTATTCAATTAGGATTGAGACCAATTATTATCGAAAGAGGCAAAGATGTTAGAGCAAGAAGAAGAGATTTAGCTAGTTTAAATAAAGAAGGCATCGTTCATCCCGAAAGTAATTATTGTTATGGCGAAGGTGGCGCAGGTACTTACAGTGATGGTAAATTGTATACCAGAAGTAATAAGCGTGGCAACATTGATAAAATTTTAAGACTGTTTTACCAATTTGGCGCAGATGAAAATATTTTGTACGAAGCACATCCGCATATCGGTACCAACAAGCTACCTCATATTATTACTGCCATGCGGGAACAAATTGAAGCAGCAGGTGGTAAAGTTTTATTTGAAAAAAAATTGGTGGATTTAGTGCTAGCGCAAGATCAGCTCAAAGAAATCATAACATCAGATGGAGATCGAATGACTGCTGCAGCTTATATATTAGCTACAGGCCATTCTGCTCGAGATATTTTTACTTTATTATTTGAAAAAAATATAAGCATTGAAGCCAAACCTTTTGCCTTGGGGGTAAGGGTTGAACATCCACAGGCAGTGATTGATGCCATTCAATACCATTGCTTATTACGCGATCCGAATTTACCTGCAGCCTCTTATAGTTTGGTAGAGCAAGTGAATGAGCGAGGGTTATTTAGTTTTTGCATGTGCCCAGGTGGAATCATTGCACCCGCTGCCACTGCCCCTGGAGAAATTGTAGTGAATGGATGGAGCCCGAGCAAAAGGGATAATCCTTATGCAAACAGTGGAATGGTGGTGCAAATTGATGTACCAACAGCAGCTAATTTTTTAAAGAAAAATAAATCGTCCTTACCAGAAGATCATCCATTGATTTTATTGGCATTTCAACAACAGGTGGAACAAGCTGCTTTTAAATTAGGTGGAGGATTACAAGTAGCCCCTGCTTCAAGACTGGTAGATTTTTGCAACAATAAAATATCTGCAAATTTACCCAATGCCAGTTATTTACCCGGATTGATTGCTGCCCCGTTGCAGGAAGCCTTACCTGATTTTGTGCACCAAACTTTACAAGATGGATTTAAGACATTTGGCAAAAAGATGAAGGGGTATTATACCAATGAGGCCATTGTGGTCGCTACTGAAAGCCGAACCTCTTCGCCCGTGCGTATTCCAAGAGATGCAGAAGCTTTGCATCATCCACAAATTAAAAATTTATACCCTTGTGGAGAAGGCGCAGGTTATGCAGGTGGTATAGTAAGTGCTGCAATGGATGGACAAAGATTGGCCCAACAAATTGCTACTATAATAAAATAGCTTCCCCTACAATACTAATTTTCTGCCTTTTCTTTTTTGCTTAATAATAAATCATCTTTAATTAAGCTGTTGTTTTTGAAAGATTTTAATTCAGCAGAAAGATTAGGAGAAATTTCACGTGATGACAAAATAGGCTTGCCTGCATTCACCCAAGCGGTGTACCAAAAATCGGCAATCATATTGGCAGAAGCAATTAATTGCTTATTCACCGTTGGTCCTAAACCATTGGCATAGGCTTCGGCAAATTCTTTGGTATACACTTTAGTTTCACGGCCATAACGCATTTGTGTTTTATATTTTGTTTCTGGTAGGAATTGTATAGAAACTTCTTTTTCTATCGCCAATAATTCAGGCACTAGGGTAGCAGCTTTTCTTATATCTATCCATATGGCTTCACTTGGATTTTTGATATAAGTGGCTTTATGTGCATTGTTCAATTGGTATTGATCTATTCTTAACTCAGGTACAAAAGATTCCCATAAACTATGTAAGCCTTTTTGTCCAGAAAGTTGCCCATCGTAATTTATGGAAGTATGTAAAGGCACATGTGCATCTCCAATATAATGGCCTAAATCGGCAGCATAAAACAATATACTGTCTTTGTTTTTAGATCGAAAGGCAGCAGTTAATTTTTCTAATTGATTTACAATTACATAAGGCACATAGCCATATTTTAATAAAGTATCTTCGGAATATTTTTTTACTGCAGCTGCCCAATCAAGCGGCATATTGTTGGCTGCATTAGGACCATAGGCTTCTAGGTCAATAAAATGTTTGGTAGCTTCTGTTTTATCGGTGTTCCTTCTTACATCAGGCCTTGTTGAATTAGCCACTAAATTACTCATTTCTTTATGCAGAAAAGATTGCAAGGGTTCGGGCAAACTATAAATGGCAATTTGATGAATGGTGCGGTGCACTAAAAATCCCCAACTGCTTAAGCCGATAGTTAAAAAACTAAATGCAACTAGCATCAATGATTTTTTATTGAACATAATTTCTAAATTTAGTACGAATATAGCCTATTATCAGTTTACAATAGCGCTATTAAATTTCTGTTACCATTCGACTAGTTTAAAGCGTTGTATTTCCAAAAATGAATCTACATTTGAGTATAAATCATTTAAGATGGATCCAGTATTAAGTTTGAAAAATTTGAAGAAATATTACGCTACACAAAAAGCGGTGGATGACATTAGTTTTGATATTGCAAAGGGCAGCATCTTTGGCTTGCTTGGTCCCAATGGTGCAGGAAAAACCACTTTACTTAGAATGATCACGGGCATTTTTTATCCCGATGGAGGTGAAATAATTTTGGATGGCCAAGCCTTTGATGCAATGCATGACATTGAAAAAATTGGCTATATGCCTGAAGAACGTGGCCTCTATAAAAAAATGAAGATTGGTGAACAAGCTTTGTATTTGGCACAATTAAAAGGCATGTCCAAAGCTGAAGCCACAGAAAAAATAAAATACTGGTTCAAGAAATTTGAGATGGAAAGTTGGTGGAATAAAAAAGTAGAAGATTTAAGTAAAGGGATGAGCCAGAAATTACAATTTGTCATTACTGTTTTGCATGAACCCCAATTAATTATTTTAGACGAGCCCTTTAGTGGCCTAGACCCTTTGAACGCCAATTTAATCAAGGATGAAATTTATGCCTTGGCCAAAAAAGGTGCCACCATTATATTTAGCACCCACCGCATGGAACAAGTAGAAGAAATTTGTGATCATATTGTGCTGGTCAATTTAGGCAAGAAAATTTTAGATGGCTCTGTAGCTGAGATCAAACAACAATTCAAAGAAAATATATTTTCCATTGAAACCGAAGCAGGTGTAAATTTAGCTACTCATCCTGCTTTTACCCTGGTGAGAACAGCAGGCAATAAAACCATCGTTAAAATAAATGATGGATTCCGCTCCAATGATCTATTGAAAGAAATGATTGCTCAAAATACACAAGTACTTGGCTTCAATGAAGTATTGCCTTCCTTGAATGATATTTTTATCCATTTAGTAGAAGGTACCCATGCTGGTGCAAGAGCATTTCAAAATAGTCAAGATTAAATAAAAAAAGATGAATAAAACTTGGTTAATTATACAGAGAGAATACAGTACTAGAGTTAAAAATAAACGTTTTTTAATCCTTACTTTTTTAATGCCCTTGTTAATTGTAGGCTTAATAAGTGTTTCCACTTATTTGTCTATTTCAGGCGTAGAACACAGAAATATTGCCGTAGTTGATCCCAACGGATTTATTAAAAATTCATTAAAAAATACCAGTCAAATTGATTTTAGTTTCCCTGCCCATGTGGATACAACAAATTACGAAAAACAAGGATTTACTGATATTCTTATTTTGCCCAAGTTTGACAACAATAAAAAAACCAACTACATCTTAAGGTCAAAAAAATCAATGGGCTTGATGATGCAAGAAAGTATTACCAATAAAATTAATTCCGCCATTGAAGATCAAATGTTGCAAGAAGCCGGCATTCATCAAAATGTATTGGATTCTATTCATACCGCCGCGCAATTTGCAGAACTAAAAGCCTATGAAGATAAAGGTACAACTAGCAAAGAAAGCAATGCTGGATTGGCCATGGGCATCGGTTACGCCAGCGGTTTATTGATCTATATTACCATGTTCATTTATGGTACCATGGTCATGCGTGGGGTAATGGAAGAAAAAACCAATCGCATTGCCGAAGTAATTATTAGTAGCGTGAAACCTTTTGAACTCATGATGGGTAAAATAATTGGTATTGGCGCAGTTGGCCTAACGCAATTTTTATTATGGATAGTTTTAATTATTAGTTTAACCAGTGCCGCAGCTGGACTTTTACCAAACGACATTCAACATCAAGTGTCAAGTTTACAACAAAACAATGGCCAAATGGCTGGCGGCATGATGCAAGCAAGTGAAACAGCAGTAAAAATTTATAATTTTCAACATACGATTGCTACTGCCAATTGGCCATTAATCATTGGTTGTTTTATCTTTTATTTTCTAGGGGGTTATTTATTTTATGCTGCCTTATTTGCAGCCGTGGGCAGTACCGTCAACGAAGATCCTCAGGATGCACAAAGTTTAATGTTTCCTATCACCATGCCATTGATTTTATCTTATTTAATTACCAATATGGTCACGCAAAATCCAAATACACCCATTGCTTTTTGGGCCAGTATGATTCCATTTAGTTCACCGATGGTGATGATGGCGCGTGTGGCTTATGGGGTGCCCAGTGCAGTGAGTTATTGGGAACTAATATTAAGTATGCTTATTTTAATTGCAGGCTTTATTTTCACCACTTGGCTCAGCGGTCGTATTTATCGAACCGGTATTTTATTGTATGGGAAAAAAGTTACTTGGAAAGTCTTAATTAAATGGGCTTTCAAGAAAGCATAAATTTTCAACTAGCCTATAAAGCAATTCTTATATTCACCCCTGCCCTGGTATTGGTAATGGGCGGTGAAGAAGAAATATAAGGCGTTGTTTTTCGTTGATCAAAGAAGAACTTTAAATTAATTTTACTGTTCAATACATAATCTATTGAAGGTTGTATGGTCACCTCTTTTTGTCCGCCAGTTCCATAGGCTTCTTTTTGATCTAGCCTACTATTGCTATTGTATACATCTCGTATAGCCATATCAAATCTAAAAGTTAATTCATTACTTAATTTATTATTATTTAAACCCGGTATAGTAAAAGGCAATTTCAACCCTTTCTTTTTATAAGCGGTTCCAAACACTAATTCAGTACTGTTGTTTTCACTTAATTGATAGTCGATCAAACTCAAAGAAAGTATTCTACTTTTCTTGTATTCGAAACGCAGTGACCACTGTGACAAAGTGGTTAAATTAATCCCTATCAATGGTTCCATTTTTTCACTTATGGTAATATTGGGTACTAAATAATAAGGAACGTAGTTTTTACTTACCGTATCCAAGAAGGAAGGAGCACTTCTTCTGCTTGTATCGGCATACATCAATGAACTAGTAAAACTATTCATGGACAAATTACTGTTGTAACCATGGGTTAAAGTAATATTTGAAAATATAGTTGATAAAAAAGGTGTTTTGGCAAGTCCATTGTACATAATGTTCCAATTGGGTTTAGGCAAGATACCTGAAAATGGATTGGACCTGATACTGGAATTATTTTGGTTCAATAAATTTACTTTTTGTGGATCCTGACCCGTATAGGCCGCTATAAATGCAGGGATTAAAACATCTTGTGCATATTTGCCATAACCTACTGCATAGCCATCTTTGATGGCACTTTTTCCAATAGCAGGATCTGCCCAATATCCATTGGCGCCTGCTACACGCAAAGAAATAGCTGCTCTATAACTTTCAAAGGCTTTAAACTGTTCGGAGATAATATTGGGATTGTGGCTTGAAAAGAAAGTATTCAAGGCCATATAACTTATATTAAAACCACCAGCAGACAGTGGATTGTTATGGGTTGGATTATTGTATTGTGGATTGGTCAATCCATTATAACTGTTCGTATCCTTAAAAAGTTCAGAGTATTCTTTGGTAAAAGATTTATTCAAAGTCACATCAATGATCAAAGTTTTTATAGGTTCTGCCATCATTCTAAAACTAAATTTTTGATCAAAATTTTGCCTAAAAATCATATTGAAATTAGGATCTCTTTTAATTTGTCGATTGGTATACTGTTCATTCAACCAATTGGAATCAGGTTGCCTACCCAAAAACATATAATCCATGGTTGGTGAAAATCCTGTACCTGTTTTATTTAAAAATTCTACCTCTCCATCATAACCAGGCAGTCTACTGTTAAAACTTTCTGTATAATCTACATTCGCGGTTTTAAGCATGGTCAAAAGCCTTGCTATGGATTTTATCGGCGCAGGCACATTGATTTGTGCATTGGCCTTTAATACCCTTTGTGCAATTCGTTCCTGCCTTTTGGCTTCTCTCCATTTTTTCAAAGTAGAGTCTCTTTCTTTGCCTGTTTTCCCAGCCAATGCTTCCGCTTTGCTCATCAACAATTTTGTAGCCAATGGATTGGTATTGTTTTGTTTGGGCGCATAAGTTTCCTCACTAATAGCTGCATTCAAATATTTTGATTTTTTATAAAGCGCTGTAAAATTAAACTGAGCAGTGGCTTGGTAAGCCAAAGTGTTTTCAATGGTATTGCCAAGTTCAACCGCCAATCTACTGGCACCAATCCAATTGTAACTGCTGGTTGCATTTACACCAGCCAATATCCAGTTGGTCAAAGGAAATTTTGTAGTAGGTAAATCATACCTCGCAGAAGCCTTCTGATTGTACAAAGTATTTCTTCCACTGTTAAGTACAGGTACAATTCTGGCTAATAATTCTGTGGAAGACAAAGTGCTATTAGGACCATCTGGTTCATCAATTCTTGAATTCATATTGGCCGAAAAATCCATATTTAAGGACCTAGTAAAAGGCCAACGCATATTAAACAACTGGCTCTTGGTAAAATATTTATCGTAAGTAGTTTCTACTTTGTCAATGCTTCTGTCAGAAGCGTTGATGATTCTAGGTGTATATGCTCCATATTGTCTATCCAATACAGTTCTATAACTAATCAAACTAGGTGCAGGACTAAAATTAATGTCTTTGATCCAGGTAAGCCATGGCCAATTGGATTTGATTAATTTTTTAAATGGCTCAATGCTTCGTACTTGATTGTTGAATGTATAACCAATGGCTCCTCTTTGTTTGGTCATCTTATTTTGATCAATGACCGGACTGGTTTGCAATAATTGTGAATAAGAATAACTTAAATCAAAATTACTAATATTAAATAGTGAAGGCTTCCCATTGCTCATTACCTTAACATTGGTGAAATTTAAGGTTGTAATAGTGGACTGGTTCGTAGATAAATTCACAAGAGAGTCCCGCTGACGTCCTTTCAAGGAACTAATCTCTTTATCATATAGAATATCCTTATTGAATGGATCGTACTCAGGATTTTCTATAGACTTATTCAAGCCAGCAAAAACAGGAATAGCTATTTTCACATATTTGGGCAATAATTTTCCTGCATCAATATTTGTAGCAATGTCAATTTGCGTAAGACCGGTTTTGGCTCTTTGATTCATGTTTTGTTCAATGGTTCCAAAACCTGCAGTGCGTTTGTTCATTGAAACTGATACATTGCCTAAATCCGCTAATATCATGTCCATTCTACCCAAGGCTGCATAGGAACCAGTTTCGTCCATTTCTGACAACCTTAGTTCATTCATCCAAACTTCTGCATCAACAAAGGTCTGGGTGGAACTATTTTCAAAAGCAATTAATATACCTCTAATTTCTCCTAAGTTTGGATTGCCCATTACTGAATAACGCTGGCCTGCATTAGCACCTGAATTAATTAATTTATAGAATTTCTCTGTATATGAAAAATGTGCTTTATCTCTTTGTAATTTAAGATTCACCAAATCGTTCAAACTCAAATTCATACTGTTTTCTGCAGGCCAAACTTTTTCAGCAGTGACACTAGTATAAGTACCTCTTGGGGTTACTTTTAAAGGAATTCTTATCTCATAGAAGTTATTTTGAAAATCCTGTCCCATTCTAATAATAGCAGTAATGTCTTGATCCTTGATAGGATTGGAGGAATTGATTTGACTTTCGGCATGTAAGAACATGGATAAATTTCCATACTTGCGAATGTCAATATTCATGGTTTTAAACACACCTCTTGGCGTTTTCCCTTTTTCCAAATGATTCAGCTGCACGCTCAAGGCTTGTTCATTTTGCAATAAGTTTACCCCATTGTTGCTTAACAATTGAACACGTTCGATTCCAGGAGGTATCACATAATTCACTGGTTGTCTACTGCCATTTTGTTCAATGCTCACTGCTAAAGTATTGATGGAGGAACTATTGTCTGTGCCAATGGTTTTATAGTTTCCAGAGCTGTCCACCTCATTGGCATATTGTCTCCATTGATTGCGCACTAAATCCAACTTTGCAAAACGAAGGGTGATTGAATCTTCAAAACCTGTCATGTACATTCTTAAAAAACGAATCGATTTAAAATCGGTAATACCTCCCATGGATTTTCTTTGAGGATCACGAATGGGCACTCTAAACAAATACCAATCCTCGGTATGTTGTGTTCCATCCGCATAATTCACCGTGACTTGTTTTGAATCTGTGATGTAATTGGTTTTGCCTACACCCAAACTTGTTTTTTTCAAATCAATGGCATACTCCCAATAAGATTCAGACTCATTCAATGTATTGTCTCTATTTAAATCTTCATTGTCTGGCAGCATAGTAGAGGCACTACTATAAACACTTGTGCCCGCTACCGGTGAATTGCCTTGTGGGTTATTAAAATATTTATACCTGTCTAAAATGCCTGCATTAGAAGCTGTATAGGAATCATCTCTGTACCATTTGTAGTTATCGGCACTTGGGTCATTGATAAATTGTTGTTTTACTATCGAATTGGTAATTTGGTCAATTACTTTTTTTCTTTGTACATTTTCTTCTGCATCATTCAATCCGTCCAAACCCACATCTTGAAATTTTCTATCGTCGGGATTATTGCTAAAGGCGTTGGTGACTTGAATGGGATTGGTGGGTACTCTTCCCCAAGTAGTAGAACTATCCACAGAAGCAGGAATATTGGGGGTGGGCATACCATTTTCATAAAAACGTCTTCCATCTTTCAAAATATCTTCACTTACATTCCCTAAGTTCAACACCAATTGACCATTGCTTGCGGGAGATTTAAGGAAAGGATTTTGCATCCAAAATTCAACATACTCAATTACATTGGTTTCAAAATCGGTTTGATCCAAGGCACGCATGATGCCTCCCCATTTTTCTGTAGGTTTTACAGATTGTCCTTTGGTATTTAAATCTTCAAAATTATAATTGTAAGGGCCTCTGTCTTTTGGATAATAGGATAAATCAAAAGTAGGCAATTGTACATCGGTGATATTGGTTGTTTTATTCGGAAAGAGTTCATTGGTCAATACTTGACGAACTCTTGGATCGCTTAAAGAAGCAATATTGGTACTCAAAGGATTGTTGGCACTGTTTCTGTCTTGTAAAGTTGGTTCAATGGTATACCAGGCAATGCGGGCTCTATTTTTATTGTAATCAATATTATCTGTTAAACCTCCTTCTTTAAAACGATCCAACGGCGTGGAAGACAATGCCCAAGAAGTAAAAGGAAAACGTAAATCAATATTGGTTCTGGTAGATTCAAAATCATCTAAATACACCAAACCACTTGCCCCCTTGCCTATTTGTTGCGCATGACCAGGTTGCAAATAAGCAGCTTCACCATAAGCAGTAATATAGGATTTCGCTTTCGTTTTATAAAAAGGTAGTTTGTTCAAGGCCTTGGTAACAGCTGGTAATTCACCTTTATAATTAAAGTCCAACCCAAACATGGAATTATTGATGGGATCTGATCCGAAATTTGTTTTGGTAAAAAAGGGACGTTCACTTAAACTTTGTGTGGAGAAACCAATATTAAAATTCTTACTGGCCATATAATCTAAACGCAAAGCTTTAAAGCCTCTTTCTTGAAAACCAAAGCCTAAATTGTTTTCAAAAGAAACATTCACAGGAATGTTGGAACTTAAAATACCAGGATTAATAATGCGCACTGTTCCCGAACCATAATCTACAATATAATCTGTTCCTTCTTTTAAAATTTGTCCGCCTGCCCTCACTGTCACAGAACCTTGAGGAACATTGAACGCATTTAAACTAATTTCAGATCCACCTCCAGCCCCTTTTACTTGCCCTTCCATTACAAAACGATTCAGGTTGGTATAAGTTTGTGCTTCTGATTTTATATTTCGGTACAATTGTGGGAACAAATATTTTTTTGCAGTTGTACTGTCCTTTTTATATAAGTCCTTAAAGGCAATTTCTTTTAAATCATCACCAAAAGGTTCTAACAAAGGAAAAACAATTCGACCCATCTTAGACAGTACCGTAAAACCTTCTACATAGTCAAATACGCCATCGGGTTGCGGATCGTTTCTATTGTTCAAACGATCCAATTGTAATATTTTAATTAAGGCCTTACCTGATACACTTGGATCGGTGACTGGCAAATATCTTTTTTGTCCCAAACTTGGATCCTCATACAATACATTCAATTGAAAATCGGTGGGTTGAATGGTGCCAAACAAATCCAAAGAATAAACGTTTTTCATCATCAAGTCCCAAATCGGTAAATCGGTTCTCTGGGTAGTCGCTTTTAACAATTTTAAATACATGATTTGTTGCACTCCATTGTTTGGATTCAGTGCAATATCATTAGAAAATTCACCCACTTGATACACTTTCCCATTGTAGGTATACTGAAAGGCCACGGCCAATACCTCGTCTGGTTGCAATGGAATGTTTAAGGATAAGAAACCTATTTCAGGATTAAAAAAATATTCATTCTCTGTTAGTTTACGTGCAAAAGTTCTTTCATAATCTTCTGAGGACCTCAGGTAAATGCCAGGTATCGGTTCAGACAATACCAATGAAACTTCCGAAGGATTTCTTGATTTTGGATTGTTGATGATGGAAGTATACAAACTATTAGAGCTATTGTCAGGATACAAATTACCTGGATTGGTTGTTAAATCTTTTTTACTTGGCTTGGATTCTCCTAAATCTGCCAAGCCCACAATGTCTCTTGCATTGGTAGTTTGACCATTTCGATTGGTGACCCAAACTTCAATTCTTTTTACCTGCGCTTGAGAATTTACTACAGGCAAATTACTCATCGCTTTATTGTAATTATTTCTAAAATACTGAGACAATAAAAAGTGTCTGTTTTCCTCGTAGTCGTCCAATCTTTTTTGAAAATGTTGCGTCGTAGCACCACCTTGCAAGTTCATGGACTGTCTTTGAGACTTTTGATTGGCGATGGCGGCTGTGACAAACAACCTGCCAAATTGCAATTGAGTTTTTACACCAAATAAGTTTTGCGTACTAGGAATTAAGGTACTTCTAGAAATATAATTGATGTTACCTGCATCAATGGCTTTGACAATTTCATCTTTTTTTCCTTTATAACTTAGTTTTATTTGATTGTCAAATCCAAGATTGGATAAGGAGTTTAAATTAATAGGAATTTTTAATTTGTCCCCAATGCTTGCATTCATACTAAAATTGGTATTGGCATCAAAATCAAATCCTCCATTTTTTCTCGCAGCTTCCGGCAAAGTGGGGTTGGCTACATTTTGACCCTGGTAACCAGCCTTGATGTTAATTTCTCCTACCGGTTTAATGTCTACTTTTAAATCAGATCCGGTTTTACCAAATAAACGATCAAAATAACTATCATAGACCTTTGCCTTTGGTCTAGAAATTTTTCGATTCAATGTGCCCAAGGAATTGGCCCTTTGCATAAAGTAGGCTTCCTCGTCTTTATTTGTTTTAAGTTTCCAAAACTCATCAAAGCTTAAAGTAGCTGGAATACGTTGTGGTTTGCCTGCCACCATTTCAGAAATAGAATAGGTTTTATTTGTAGGGTCGTATTCCACTCTTCTTTTTAAAACACTGGTATCATGAAATTCAAATGGATTTTTGCTTGGATCAGATAAAAAATCGCCCCTCTTGTCTCTAATTGGATAATGAACTGAATCTTTCCCGAATTTTCTTTTGAGGCTATCTTTAGATTTACTAATAGTGGTATCAGCAAATGGAACTTTCAATGCGTTTTTAACTTGCGCTGTTAATTGACTCCCTATAAGAAGTAAAAAACAGGACAGTAAAACCGTTTGAACTATTTTCAAAAGAATTGAATTATTTTTTAAAAATTAGCAGTGCTTCAATGCTGCTTTGATTAAAGCTTCTAAGCTTAAGGCAACCCCCTCTGATTGAATTGTTTTATCTACTGCTTTTTCAGCCACTGCTTTTTGAATGCCTAAGGAAACCAAGGCCTGAACGGCATCTTGATGGGGGGTGTTTTTATTAGACATAGCAAAACCTCCAGTTGGATGATTGCTCATGTTGACCTTTGATAGCTTATCTCTTAATTCTAGTACCAATCTTTCGGCAGATTTTTTACCAATGCCTTTGATTTGTTCTAATTGCCTTGCATCTCCTTGAACAATGGCCCTGATAATTTCTTCGGGTTGCATACCAGACAACATCATTCTCGCGGTACTGGCACCTACCCCGGATACACTGATTAATTGTAAAAACAATTCCTTTTCTTGTGGATCAAAAAAACCAAAAAGTACTTGGGAATTTTCGGTAAGGTGCAAATAAGTATGAAGCAAGCCTTTCTCTTTTTTTGAAATGGCCTCATAAGTGTTCAAACTAATATTTACCTCATAGCCCACGCCCCCCACATCAACGATTAGTTTGGCGGGTGTCAATTGAACAAAATTGCCTTGTAAAAATGCTATCATAATGTGTTCAAATTTAGCACATAAGGAACGAAATATGGCCATTTGGCCCATTTCTTAGCCAAATTTTCGGATATTTGTAAGCCAAATTAAATCATCGTTAACTATGTCAAGTTTGAATGCCGCTATCACTGCTGTGGGAGGATATGTTCCCGAAACAAAATTGACCAATTTCGACCTTGAAAAAATGGTAGAGACCAACGATGAGTGGATCAAATCCAGAACAGGGATTGCTGAACGTAGAATTTTAAGCGAACCTGGAAAAGCGAGTTCTGATATGGCGGTAAAAGCCATTGAAGAAATTATTCGTAAAAAGAAATTAGATCCATTGACCATTGATTGTATTATTTGTGCTACCGTGACTCCAGACATGATATTCCCATCAACGGCCAATTTAATTGGAGATAAAATTGGAGCAAAAAATGCATTTGGTTTTGATTTAGGCGCTGCCTGTAGTGGATTTTTATTTGCCTTAACTACGGCCACTGCTTTTATTGAATCAGGCAGGTATAAAAAAATTATAGTGGTGGGCGTAGATAAAATGAGCTCCATTATTGATTATACTGACAGAGCCACTTGTATCCTATTTGGAGATGGTGCAGGGGCTGTTTTAGTAGAACCCAATACCGATGGATTAGGTGTACAAGATGCTATATTAAAAAGTGATGGATCGGGTGCCCCTTATTTACACATCAAGGCAGGAGGAAGTTTAAAGCCAGCCACGATAGAAACGGTTTTGGCAAAGGAACATTATGCTTTTCAAGATGGTCAACCAGTTTTTAAATTTGCCGTAAAAGGCATGGCCGATGTAAGTGCAGCGCTGATGGAAAAACACAAATTAACTGGAGAAGATATTGCTTGGTTGGTCCCACATCAAGCCAATCTAAGAATCATTGATGCAACTGCCAATAGAATGGGCTTATCCAAAGAAAAAGTAATGATCAATATTGAAAAATATGGCAATACTACCGCAGCCACCATTCCACTTTGTTTATGGGATTGGGAAACCAAATTAAAAAAAGGTGACAATTTAATATTGGCTGCCTTTGGTGGAGGTTTTACCTGGGGAGCCAGTTGGATCAAATGGGCTTACTAAAAAGACTTATATTTAATTAAATAGCGGCTATGAAAAATAAAAAATACAAAGGCATCAGTACAGTTACATTGCATACAGCAGATAAAGAAAATGATAATTTTTCTCATACCACCCCTATTTATGCTACCTCTACTTTTACTTTTGATTCTACCAATGAAGGCATGGAGCGATTTAAAAGCACAGATAAAACACGCATCTATTCGAGATGGGGCAACCCTACATTTGTGGCTGCCGAAAAAACAATTGAAGCCTTGGAAGCCCATGGATTAAAAGATGAAAAAGGCGAACCCCTGGAATTAAAAGGACTATTGCATTCAAGTGGACAAGCCGCCATGAGTACTTTGTTTTTTAGTAACTTAAGTGCAGGTGATACTTTATTGTCCCATTATTCTTTGTATGGAGGTACCCAAGAATTAATGCAGAAAATTTTATCTGAGGCCGGTATTAAAACCCTTTTGATAGATGTGCGCGATTTAAAATTAGTAGAAAAAACTATTGGAGAAAATCCTGAAATAAAATTAATACACCTTGAAACCCCTGCCAACCCTACCATTCAATGCGTAGACATCGAAGCCATCTGTAAAATTGCACATCAACACAAGATCAAAGTTTCTGTAGACAATACTGTAGCCACGCCATATTTACAACAACCCTTTGCACTTGGGGCCGATTTTGTTTTTCATTCTGCAACTAAATTTTTAAATGGGCATGGATCTGCCATTAGCGGTGTATTGCTTGGAAAAGATTTAGCCTTCATGCAATCCAAGGTTTGGAAATGGCATGTACTCTTGGGCGGCAATTCCAATGCATTTGATGCTTACTTATTAATTCAAGGAATGAAAACCTTAGAAATAAGAATGGATAGACATTGCAGCAATACCGAAAAAGTTGCAGCTTATTTATCTAACCATCCAGCTATTGAAAAAGTAAATTATACAGGGCTAGTAAGTCATCCCGATCATGCCATTGCAAAAAAGCAAATGAAAAAGCATGCGCCCTTAATTAGTTTTGAATTGAAGGGAGGCTTAGAGGCAGGAAAAGTATTTATAGATGCCTTAGAAGTTTGTACCCGTGCAGTTTCTTTAGGCACCGTGGATACCTTGGTTTCACATCCAGCGACCATGACCCATTATGGCATTCCTAGAGAAGAAAGAATAAAGTTTGGCATCACCGATGGTTTGATTAGAATGAGTGTAGGTATAGAAAATTACGAAGATTTAGAAGCCGATTTAGAACAAGCATTGGCGAAAATATAATTCAATAATAAATTTTTACTATTAAATTTTTCTGATGGATATAAAGATACGTCGTGCCCAAAAAACAGACTGCGTTCGATTATTAGAACTCATACATGAACTCGCTGTTTATGAAAAAGCACCTGAAGAAGTAACCGTTAGCCTAGCCCATTTTGAAGAAAGCGGCTTTGGTTTAAACCCAGTCTGGTGGGCCTTTGTAGCAGAGGTGAATGGCTTGGTGGTGGGTTTGGCTTTATACTATATCAGGTATTCTACCTGGAAAGGCCAAAGAATGTATTTGGAAGATATTTTAGTAACTGAATCAATGCGCGGCAATAAAATTGGTAGCTTATTGTTGGATACATTGATACAAGAAGCAAAAGAAAAAAAGCTGAAAGGCATGAATTGGCAAGTATTAGATTGGAATGAACCTGCTATTAATTTTTATAAAAAGTACAATACCAGTTTTGATCCTGAGTGGATCAATTGCTCGATTAATTTTTAGTTTAATCTATTTTAAAACTATTGTACCCCCGCTACTATCGCCTCTTTATAAACTTTTTGCACCAAACCTTGTAAAACCTTACCTGGGCCTACTTCGGTAAAATGAGTGGCGCCGTCGGCAACCATGGCTTGAATAGTTTGTGTCCATTTCACTGCTCCGGTTAATTGAGCAATTAAATTTTCTTTAATTTCTGCAGGGTTAATAACTGCTTTGGCAACCACATTTTGATAGACTGGACAAATAGGTGTGTTAAATGTAGTGGCTTCAATGGCTGCAGCTAATTCTATTTTTGCAGGATTCATTAAGGGTGAATGAAAAGCACCACCCACTGGTAAAACCAAGGCACGCTTTGCACCTGCTGCTTTCATTTGCTCACAGGCAATTTCAATTCCTTTAATACTTCCCGAAATCACTAATTGACCAGGGCAATTATAATTAGCAGGCACTACCACTTCTCCAGTTTCTTTTTGAACTTGCAAACATATCTCTTCCACTTTTTCATCGGCTAAGGCTAAAACAGCAGCCATTGTAGAGGCTTGAATTTCACAAGCAGCTTGCATTGCTTTGGCACGCACACTTACTAAACGAAGTGCATCTTCAAAGCTTAAAGTTTTATTGGCCACTAATGCACTAAACTCTCCTAAGCTATGACCAGCCACCATATCGGGTACTACTGCATTTTCTGCAGGTAGGGTTAAATAAGCTATAACTGAATGTATAAATATAGCAGGCTGTGTGACATTGGTTTGCTTTAACTGCTCATCGGTTCCTGTGAACATGATATCACTAATGTTGAAGCCCAAAATTTCATTGGCCTGCTCAAACATTGTTTTAGCAGAAGCATTAGTATCGTATAAATTTTTTCCCATGCCCACAAATTGACTTCCTTGTCCTGGGAATATAAATGCATGTTTTGACATCTTCACTGTTTTGACAAAAATAAATAAAAAATGGCGAAGTTTACTTCGCCATTCCTATTCAACTTAACTAACCAAACCAAAAACCATCTATTCGTTTATATCTATATATTTTAAGAACTCCATCTTCCTTTTCTCTTCTTGGAACTTGCCACCAAAAAAACTAGTTATAGTGTTAGAACTATCGTCCTTCACACCTCTACTAGAAACACATAAGTGTTTAGCATCCATCATCACCGCTACATCCTGTGTTTGAAGTACGGTTTGAAGTGCTTTTCCAATTTGCATGGTTAAACGCTCTTGCACTTGCGGACGCTTTGAAAAATATTCAACCAGTCTGTTCAATTTACTTAATCCAATGACTTTACCGCTGCTTATATAAGCCACATGCGCTTTACCAAAGAAGGGCACAAAATGATGTTCGCAGTTCGTATAAAAATTAATATTCTTTTCTACCAACATTTCATTGTACTGAAATTTATTTTCAAACAAGGTCATGCTTGGCATATTCGCAGGATTCAATCCTTGGAATAATTCTTTCACGTACATTTTAGCCACACGAAGAGGGGTACCTTTTAAACTATCATCACGCAAATCCATGCCTAATATTTCCATAATGGCTTTGAAATGAGGAGCTATGGCAGCTATCTTTTCTTCATCTGTTTTGTCGAATGCATCGGCGCGTAGTGGGGTTTCCACTGAAGAAGCTTTATGCTCATCGCCCATTTCTTCAATTAATAAACTACTTAAGTCGATATGCTCTTGTTTAAGCGGGGTAGTCGACAAAGTTTCTTTCTGTTTCATACAACCTAATTTTTAAGTCTAATGCTTTATCAATACGTGGTCTTATTAAATCATAAATAACTATGGCGATGTTCTCGGCAGTAGGATTTAAATTTTTAAAAGCGTCGGTATCTAAGTTTAAATTTTTGTGATCAAATCGGGATACAATTTCTTCTTTAACAATAGCACTTAGTTCTTTAGTATTAATTACAAATCCAGTGATTGGATCTGGTACACCATTTACTTGTACTATTAGTTCGTAATTATGTCCGTGGTAATTTGGGTTGGCGCAGGGTCCAAAAACTTGCAAGTTTTTTTCGTCAGACCAGTCGGCACAAAACAAACGGTGCGCGGCATTAAAATGCTCTTTTCTAAATACTGCTACTTTTTGTTCCATGCTTCCAAATTAAGAGGTCAAAGTTACAATAATAACGTGTAAGGGCTTCAATTGTTTATTCTTTAAAATAAAGAGTTAAACGTTTAAACATTTTACTCTTTTTGTGTAATATTTTAAGACAAACTTGTAAGTATTTACTCCCCAAAATACTCAACATATATACGAGGAGTCTCATATAACTTGATACAGTGTAGCTTTACCTGAGCAGGGATATGTGGTGCTAATTGTTTCCAAATGGCTATAACCAAATTTTCAGTACTGCACATTTGCCCTTGCATAAAAGGCACATCTATATTTAAATTCTTATGATCTAGCTCATCAATTACGTATTTATTAATCAACTGGCTTAACTTTTTTACATCAAATAAAAATCCTGTTTCAGTATCAGGTTCTCCTTTAACTGTCACCAATATTTCATAGTTATGTCCATGCCAATTTTCATTCGCACATGCCCCAAAAACTTCCTCGTTTTTTTCCTTGCTCCAATTCGGATTCGCTAGCTTATGTGCTGCGTTAAAATGTTCCGCCCTTGTCAAATACACCATGTCTGCATTATTTACACAAAGATATAAATTTGATGGCCAACTTAACCATTTTTCAGAGGCCTTTCCCGACCTTTGTACCATGCGTGTAATTATTACTGCGGCTACCAACGGGGAATGGATGCCCAGCTTTCAGAAAATTAACCCCTCATTTACTTCTAATAATAAGCGTTTTTCGGTAGGCTTTCATGAGTCGGGTATTGGCTTGTTAGCAAGCAGTGTATCACTAATGAAAATGTTTGTGCAAGAAACACCTACAATAATTATTCAAGTGGGTGTTTGTGGCAGCTTTGATAAAAAAATTGCATTAGGAAAAGTATTTGCAGTAAAAGATGATTTTGTAGGAGATATTGGTGTGATGGAAAATAAAGTTTGGAAAGATTTATTTGATTTGAAATTAGATAAGACCAATGATGCACCTTATGAAAAAAAATCTTTACCCAACCCTTGGTTAAAGCAGTACAATGTATTGAACCTGCCTACTAAAAAAGCAGTGACTATCAATACCATTAGTACCGATAAAAATAAAATAGAATTATATAGTGGCCGTTATAAAGCAAGCCTAGAATCCATGGAGGGCGCTGCCCTACATTATATGGGCCGTGATTTGAATATTCCTTTTATTCAAATTCGGACGGTATCTAATTATGTGGGTGAAAGAAATAAAGCCAAATGGAAAATGAAAGAAGCCATTTATAATTTAAATGAAACTTTGTTGCAATACTTAGACGCACTTTATAAAATGCCTAACCATGCCTGAGTTTGAAATTGGTTTTTCACCTTGCCCTAATGATACTTTTATTTTTGATGCTTTAATCAATCATAAAATAGATACAATGGGCTATACTTTTAAAGCACAATTAGAAGATGTACAAACTTTAAATGAATGGGCCATTGCAGGCAAGCTTCCTTTTTCAAAAATTAGTTATGGTGTTTGGCCCTTGGTGAAAAATAAATACAGTTTATTAAATAGCGGAGGTGCACTAGGCAAAGGTGTGGGCCCTTTATTAATTTATAAAGAAGATAAAAATAAAGCGGATGGTAAACCCAATATTGATACCATGCGCGTGGCCATTCCTGGCATTAATACTACGGCTCATTTATTATTTAGTTTAGCCTTTCCTACTATTACTAATAAAGAATTTTTAGTCTTTAATGAGATTGAAGAGGCGGTACTGAGTGGCGCCGTAGATGCTGGCGTGATTATTCATGAAAACCGTTTTACCTATGCTGCTAAAGGCTTAAGCAAATGGATGGACCTAGGTACTTATTTTGAAGAAACTTATAATGCGCCTATTCCACTGGGAGGCATTATTGCAAGAAAAGATATCAACCCTATTGATATTGCCAACATAGATGCACTAATTAAGCAGAGTGTGCAGTATGCTTTTAAAAATAGTTACAAGATTTTACCTGATTACATTAAAATGCATGCACAAGAAATGTCTGAAGAGGTGATGCGTCAGCACATCAATTTATATGTGAACGATTTTACCATTGATATGGGAGATACCGGAAGAAAAGCAATTGCACAATTGGAAAAAACTTATTTAAGTAGAGTCAAATAGATGCTTTAATAATTTCTTTGATTTTTCTTACAGTTTATTATTACTCCTTCAAAGCTTTCGCATAAGCAGCAAGCACACGCTCGCGGGCTTCTTCATGCACCACAATAGGTTTAGGATATTGTAGAGTATCAAATTCAGGTACCCAATGCCTGATGTATTTTAATTCCTTGTCAAATTTTTCAGTTTGCAAACGCGGGTTGAATACTCTAAAATAAGGTGCTGCATCACAACCACTTCCACTGGCCCATTGCCAGCCTCCATTATTTGCAGCTAAATCAAAGTCTAATAATTTATGTGCGAAATAAGCTTCACCCCAACGCCAATCAATTAATAAATGCTTCGTTAAAAAACTAGCCACAATCATACGCACTCTATTGTGCATAAAACCAGTGGTGTTTAATTCACGCATGCCCGCATCTACAATAGGGTAACCTGTTTTGCCCTGGCACCAAGCTTGAAATTCTTTTTCATTATTGCGCCATTGAATTAAATCATATTTTGGTTTAAAAGATTTCCCTTCAGCTATAGGTGGAAAATGCCATAAAATCATATGATAAAAATCGCGCCAAATTAATTCATTGAAAAAAGTAGCATTTAAACTTTGTGTTTCTAAGGCCAAGGTTCTTGCTGATATGGTACCAAAGCGCAAGTGCACACTTAAATGCGTAGTGGCATTTAAGGCAGGAAAATTTCTTTGCTCGGTATAATTTTTTACCAGCTTTGCATCATAACTCATTGGAGGAATGACCAAGTCTGTTTTTTCAAAACCAATTTCTTTTAAGGTAGGAAGTTTATAAGCCTTCGTGTCTAAAAAATAATCCAATAATTTTTCGGAAGGATGTTTTTTAGGAATTTTCTGTGCCCAAACTGCTCTCCATTTATTGGCATAAGGCGTGTAAATAGTATAAGGTTTGCCATCGTCTTTAATCACCTCGTCTTTTTCAAAAATAACTTGGTCTTTATAATGATGATAGCTGGCTCCCTTTTTTATAGCCAGGGCTTCAATAGATTGGTCTCTTGCATTTGCCTTTGGACCATAATCATGATTCGTGTATACCGAGGCTATATTAAATTCAGTAAATAATTTTTCAAACACTTCAATGGGTTTGCCATATTGCACCCAAAGCGATTTTCCTTTTTCAACCAGTTCTGTTTGTAAACGCGTAAGGGTTTGATGAATAAAGTCCACCCTTCTATCGGCCTTGTCTACAGATTGATCTAAAATATTTTTATCAAAAACAAATATAGGAAGCACCTGATGTCCCTCTAATTTGGCTTGATACAATGCATGGTATAAGCCTACATTATCCTGCCATCTTAAATCTCTTCTAAACCAAAAAACGGAGACTGACTTTTTCATAATTTGTTTAACAATTTAAAACATAAAAAGTTGGCTTTTATATTTAATTTTAACCATGCAAATAAGTACCCTCATCGCCGCCCTTGAAGCATGGGCCCCCTTAAATTTTCAAGAACCTTATGATAATGCTGGGCTAATTGTGGGCAATCCCGACCATGAATGCAGGGGCGTTTTGTGCTCACTAGATTGTACAGAGGCTGTGGTAGACGAAGCCATTGCGAAAGGGTTTAACCTTATTGTAAGTCATCATCCCATCGTTTTTAAAGGGGTGAAGCAGTTTAATAGTCACCATTTTGTATCAAGAGTGGTGGTTAAAGCCATCCAAAACAATATTGCCCTTTATGCCATTCATACCAATTTGGACAACCTGCTAGACGGGGTCAATAAAACCATTGCAGATCGTCTTCATTTAGAAAATAGAAGAATTTTGAGCCCTAAGGCAGATTTTATAGACCAAAATGGGGGTAATATTGGCTCGGGACTCATTGGTGAACTACCCCTTGAAACCGATGAGGCAGAATTTCTGCAATGGGTCAAGGAAAAATTAAATGTATCGGTGCTTAAACATACCCAATTTACCAAAAAGCCATTGAAAACCATTGCCTTATGCGGAGGTTCGGGCAGTTTCCTAATTAACGATGCCAAGGCACAAAAAGCCGACTGTTATATCACCAGTGACCTTAAATACCATGACTATTTTGAGGCCGATGGCCAGATTTTACTCGTTGATATTGGCCACTGGGAGAGCGAACAATGGGTGGCTTCTCTAATTCTTGCTTATTTAAAGTTGAAATTCCCTACCTTTGCCGTCCTCGAATCCTTGGTAAATACACAACCTGTACACTACCTTAAAGATTGAGGGTCACATAATTAAGACCATCCAAATAAATTTTTAAATATGGCATCAGTCAAAGACTTTTCAGTAGAAGAAAAATTAGTAAATCTTTATAGACTTCAAAAAGTAGATAGTAGCATCGACGCTATTGAAATTCTTCGTGGAGAATTACCAATGGAAGTAAAAGATTTAGAAGATGAAGTGTTGGGTTTACAAAAAAGACAAACAAGAATTGAAGAAGAGATCAATGGTATCACAGAATTTATTGATGAGAAAAAAGCTTCGATTAAAGTAAGTGAAGAATTGATTGCTAAATACGAGAAACAAAGCGAAAACGTAAAAAACAATCGCGAGTTTGAGGCCATCAACAAAGAATTAGAAATGCAAGGTTTAGAAATTAAACTAAGCGAAAAACATATCCGTGACGCCAATGAAGAATTGGGTGAAAAAATCAAGGTCTTGGATGCTGCTAAAAAAACCATTGCTGTGAAAGATGGTGTTTTAACCCATAAGAAAAGTGAATTAGAGAAAATCATCGCTGATACAGAAATCGAAGAGAAAGAATTAAGAAAAAATAGCGAAGATGCGCGTGCCCATATTGACGAGCGTTTATTGTACAGCTACGATCGTATCAGAACTAGCTACCACAATGGCTTAGCTGTGGTGACTGTAGAAAGAGATGCTTGTGGTGGTTGCTTTAACTCTATTCCTCCTCAACGTCAAAGCGAAATTCGTTTGCACAAAAAAATCATTGTTTGCGAAAACTGTGGTCGTATTTTGGTAGAAGAAGAATTAGCAAGCGCACCAGCAAAAAAATAATTATTAGATGAGCTACTATTAAAGGTTCCGAACTATCGGGACCTTTTTTTGCCCCTCAACTTTCCTTCTACTTATTCGCTAGAAAAATTTGTACATCATTTAGGGGTAGTGTATATTGCAGTAAGCGATGTTAAGTAAATTAGAAATCCAAAATTATATATTGATAGATCATCTAAGCATTGATCTATCCAACCAGCTTTCTGTGATCACAGGAGAAACAGGTGCTGGTAAAAGTATTATCATGGGTGCACTCGGTTTAATATTAGGAGACCGGGCCGATAGCACAGTTTGTAGAGCTGCTGATAAAAAATGTTTTATCGAAGGCGTTTTTCAATTGAACAACAAAGAGCAGTACGCAGCATTTTTCAAGGAGCATGAAATTGATTTAACGGATGAACTAATCATTAGAAGAGAAATTAGTGCCCAAGGAAAATCGAGAGCTTTTATCAATGACACCCCTGTGACACTTACTGTATTGAAAGATTTAACCAGTAAATTGGTGGATTTGCACCAACAGTTTGACACCCTTACCCTAGGCGATACCGATTTTCAACGCACGGTTTTGGACGCTTTGGCTGTTATCCAAATAGAATTGGTCAATTATCAATCCAGTTTTACAGACTGGAAAGAAAACGAGAAAAAATTACAGCAATTAACTATTCAAAAGGAAAATTTTGAAAAAACTGAAAGTTACAACCAACATTTACTCAGTGAATTGCTTGAACTGAATCTACAAGAGAATGAATTAGAAAACCTAGAACAGGAATTAAAATTTTTAGAAAATGCTGGTGTCATTAAAACACAGTTAGCGGCAAGCTTGTATCTATTAGACAGTTCAGACAATCCTATGGTACAACAACTAAAACAATTGTCCAATAGCTTAGAAAGCATTGTAAAATTTCAGCCCGAATTTTCTAATTTATTAGATCGATTAAAAGCTACACAAATTGAACTTGGGGATATTGCCATCGATTTAAACAGTTGGCAAGATAAAATTGATTTTGACGATAAAAAAACTGCCAGCATTCAAGAACGACTTTCGATAGGTTATAATTTACAAAAGAAACACAAAGTGCAATCTACCAATGAACTACTAGCCATTCAGGCGCAATTGGAAAAAGATTTGACCGAAGTATTAAATTTAAATGATAGCATCGAAGAATTGGCCAAGTTGGTTAAAGAAGGAACAACTAAAACAACTGCACTTGCAAAAGTATTGACGAGTAAAAGAGAAAAAGAAATGATACCATTCACTACTAATGTCAATAAGCTCTTGCATCAAGTGGGTATGCCCAATGCTAAAATAAAAGTAAGTATGGACGAAGTAGCTTTTAACTTTTATGGGAAAGACAAGATTGATATTTTATTTGACGCCAACAATACCAATAAATTTGAACCCATTAAAAAAGTAGCCAGTGGTGGTGAATTAAGCAGATTAATGCTTTGTATCAAATCTTTGGTCGCTAAATCGGTGGACTTACCAACGATGATTTTTGATGAGATTGATACAGGCATTTCAGGGGAACCAGCTAAACAAGTAGGTTTATTGTTGCAAAATTTAGGACAAGCCAGACAGGTTTTATGTATTACCCATCAACCACAAATTGCAGCCAAAGGCAATGCACACTTGTATGTATACAAAGAACAAAAGGGCAGCACTACACATACCTATTTGAAAACCCTAAATAAAACAGAGCGGGTACAACATATTGCCCAAATGATTGGCGGAGATCCACCTAGCAAATCTGCCTTGGACAATGCCAAAGAACTATTGGCCTCTTAGCAAAACGAGTTTATTATTGTCTTATTATAAGATATTATAATTATTTTTACAGCAATTAAATCAACCATCTACAATGGCCTACAATTTATTAAAAGGAAAGAGAGGAATTATTACAGGTGCTTTAGACAGCAATTCGATTGCTTGGAAAGTGGCCGAGAAAGCACATGAAGAAGGTGCCACTTTTGTATTAACCAATGCACCCATTGCTATGCGCATGGGTGAGATCAATGCACTAGCCGAAAAGACCAATTCTAAAATTGTGCCTGCTGATGCTACTAGTGTGGAAGAGTTAACCAACTTATTTACCCAATCACAAGAAATATTAGGCGGTAAAATTGATTTTGTTTTGCATTCGATTGGAATGAGCGTAAACATTCGTAAAAAAATTGCTTACCCTGAATTGAACTATGATTATTATGCCAAAGGGGTGGATGTATCTGCAATGAGCTTACATAAAATGTTAAGTGTAGCCTATAAGATGGACGCTTTAAATGAGCATGCCAGTGTAGTAGCTTTAACTTATGCAGCAGCACAAAGAACCTTCCCTTTCTATACCGATATGGCCGATATCAAAGCCCTATTGGAATCCATTGCGCGAAGCTTTGGCTATCACTATGGCTTAAGAAATAAAGTGCGCGTGAATACCGTATCTCAATCACCCACTAAAACTACTGCAGGAACAGGTATTAAAGGTTTTGGCGACTTTTTTGATTATGCCGATGCCATCGCACCATTAGGCAATGCTACTGCAGAAGATTGTGCTAATTATTGTGTAACCCTGTTTTCTGATTTAACTAAAATGGTGACCATGCAAAACTTATTCCATGATGGAGGTTATTCGACTACTGGTGTGAGCGACTTAATTATGCAAAAATCAGGTATTACAGAAGCCTAAACTGAGAAGAATAAATTAAGCGCTACTAATAATAAAGAAAAAGACAATGAAAGAAATAAACCCAAAATTAGTAGAAGGGATAGGCTACTTTGGCTCACTGCTTAGTTGCATCACATTTATACCACAGGTATATTTAACTTGGCAAACAAAGAATGTAGAAAGCCTTAGCTTACTCATGATACTGATTGTGAACTTTAGTTGTATTGTTTGGTTAACCTATGCCTATTTAATTAAGAGTAAACCAGTACTGGTAGCTAACACCATTGTACTTACCTTAAGTTTGATGTTGCTATATTTTAAGTTGACTTTTTAGGGAATTTATTTTAAAAAAAATTAAAATTCATTCTTCGCAATTTAATAAAAAAAGAGTCCCGATTAAACGGGACTCTTTTTTTATTAATCATTAGAGACTAAAATACTAGGCGCTAGCTTTCTGCGAAAGCGCCAAGTATTTTAGTACTCATCTTCATTAAACATAAAATCATCATGGCTTGGATAATCAGGCCAAATGTCTTCAATACTTTCATACACTTCCCCTTCGTCTTCTAACTCTTGCAAGTTCTCAACTACTTCTATGGGTGCACCACTTCTAATGGTATAATCAATCAATTCATCTTTGGTAGCTGGCCATGGAGCTTCTTCTAAAAAGCTGGCTAATTCTAAAGTCCAAAACATAGCTTTATTTTTTGCAAAAGTAGCCGTATAAACGATACAACCAAATCTGTTTTTTCTACAGGATGTAAACAAATCTTTAATTTTTATCATAATTCAGTTGGAATTGCTAGGTTTGTAGCATGGAACAATCGCCAAAACTACTAGTAGCCAAGGACCTATGGAAGCAATATGGCCCGGTATCGGTATTAAAGGGGGTGTCCTTGGAAGTAAACAAAGGGGAATTGGTAAGTATTGTGGGGCCTTCCGGTGCCGGCAAATCAACCCTTTTGTACATTGTGAGCAGTTTGGAAAAAGCTGACCAGGGCCAAGTGGTTTTTGATGGTCAGGACATTACTCAGCTTTCCAATACAGCTTTGGCCAAATATAGAAATCAAAAAATGGGCTTTGTTTTTCAATTTCATCATTTACTGCCAGAATTCACTGCTATAGAAAATGTTTCCATTCCAGGGTGGATTGCCAAAATGCCCAAAAAACAAATTGACCAGAAGGCCAAAGAATTATTGGACTTGATGGGCCTTGCCGATAAAATAGATAAAAAGCCAAATAGCTTATCTGGTGGTGAACAACAAAGAGTGGCTGTAGCACGTGCTTTATTAAATAGCCCGGCGCTTATTTTTGCCGATGAGCCTACTGGAAATTTAGACAGTGAGAATGCCAATGCACTGCATCATCTTTTTATCAAATTAAGAAACGAATTGAATCAAAGTTTTCTAATCGTGACCCACAATGAAGCATTGGCTGCGATGAGCAACCGAAGCCTTACCATGAAAGATGGAAAATTTGTTTAATCAATATAATTATACCCTTGGTTTCCAAGGCGCATCTGGCACCCCATTCAAATGACCAATATACCTTGACAAGACAAATAAGTAATCACTTAGTCTATTCAAATATTTAATGACCATGGGTTCTACAAATAAATCCTCCTCTTGTAAATTCACGCACCAACGTTCTGCTCTGCGACAAACGCAACGCGCAATATGAGCTGTAGAAATAGCTTGATGACCGCCTGGTAAAATAAAAGACTTCATAGGCTCCAATACATCGTTCATCTTATCCATTAAAGATTCTAAATAAGCAATATCTTCTTCTTTTAAATCTGGGATTTTTAAAGCGGGTTCTTTATCTGGATCACAGGCCAAGGAAGACCCCACTGTGAATAATCTGTCCTGCACTTCTTTTAAAACTATTTTAATTTCAGCATCGTTAATTAAGTCGCTTAATAAGCCAATAAATGAATTTAGTTCATCTACTGTACCATAGGATTCAATACGAATATGACTTTTAGGAACACGCGTACCTCCTATCAAAGAAGTACTACCTAGATCACCTGCTTTGGTATATATTTTCATAATGTTTTAATCCATCTAGGGTTAAAATCTTTAAAAGATTCCTAGAGTTTTGATTACAACAAAACTAATTAAATAAAGTTCAAATAGGAAAGCTAGAAATGAGAAACATTCTGATTGAGGGTATCAGTTTCAATATTTCCATCTCTTAAACGCACTACTCTATGTGCATAATGCGCAATATCTTCCTCATGCGTCACTAAAATAACCGTATTTCCTGAAGAATGTATTTTTCCAAAAAGCTCCATGACTTCCACTGAAGTTTTGGAGTCCAAATTACCGGTAGGTTCATCTGCTAATAAAATGGAAGGGTTGTTGACCAAGGCGCGTGCAATAGCTACACGTTGAATTTGACCTCCACTTAATTCATTAGATTTATGATGACTTCTATCTGCCAAGCCTACTTTTTCCAAAGCCACCATAGCGCGGTCTATTCTGTCTTTTTTTGATATGCCTGCATATACCAAGGGCAAGGCTACATTTTCTGCAGCTGATAATCTTGGTAATAAATTGAATTGTTGAAATACAAAACCAATTTCAATATTTCTTATTCCCGCTAAATCATCATCCGCCATCTTACTTACATCATGCCCATTCAAATTGTAGATCCCACTTGTAGGAGAATCTAAACAACCTAAAATATTCATAAGTGTACTCTTTCCACTGCCAGATGGACCCATCAATGCGACATATTCATTTCTGTTGATGTCTAAATTGATGCCTTTTAATACAGGAATGGCTTGGCCTGCCATAAAATAGCTTTTCTGAAGTTCTCTTAATTCAATAACAGATGACATGTGTATTTATTTACGAATTACTTTAGGCACTTTGAAAAATGTTCCATCCGCATCAGGGGCATTTTTTAAAGCAGCTTCTCTTGATATGGATCCATTTACTTCATCCTTACGCAGTACATTAAAAGCATCCCCCATATGCTTCAAAGGTTCAGTTCCAGTGGTATCTAATTCATTTAGTTGCTCCACAAAACCAACCAAATCCTGCATGTCGGCCACCAATTTGTCCATCTTTTCTGGAGCCACATTGAGTCTGGATAAATGTGCCAAATGGCCAACTAACTTATTATCTACTTGCATAGTACAAATGTAGTTCAAAGCCCAATACCCTCAAGCTGCTTTTGTTAAAAGGTCAAATGGCACAACCAGTGGCAAAAAAAATAGTGGAAAAACTAAAGTTTTTTTGAAAATAGTTGCATAACTAACTAATTTTACAAAAACGCGATTAAAATGCAACATTCAATCAAAAAAGTAGTGGTTTTAGGCAGTGGCGTAATGGGCTCCAGAATAGCTTGTCACTTTGCTGGTGTTGGGATAGAAGTATTGCTTTTGGACATGCTCAGCCCAGGATCAGAAGCAAGTACACTGCCAAAAGAAAGAAATAAATTGGTGATTGATTCTTTGCAGGCTGCGATTAAATCGAATCCATCTCCATTGTACCTATCTAAATACGCCAATAATATAAGTACTGGAAATTTTAAAGATGATATGCATAAAATTGCTAATGCAGATTGGATCATTGAAGTAGTAGTAGAAAGATTGGACATTAAGAAAATAATTTATGACGAGGTAGAAAAATATAGAAAGCCAGGTACATTAGTAAGTTCGAATACTTCGGGCATCCCCATTCATTTAATGGCCGAAGGACGTAGTGAAGATTTTCAAAAGCATTTTTGCGGAACACACTTTTTTAATCCTCCTCGTTATTTAAGATTACTTGAAATTATTCCAACCGCTAAAACCGATCCTGCCATTATTGATTTTCATATGCATTATGGAGATGTGTTTTTAGGTAAAACTACAGTGTTATGTAAAGACACGCCTGCCTTCATCGCCAATCGTGTGGGAGTTTTTAGCATAATGAGTGTTTTACATATCATGGAAAAATTAGCACTAAGTATTGACGAAATCGAGGCATTGACAGGACCATTGATGGGCCGTCCAAAATCAGCGACCTTCAGAACGGCCGATGTGGTGGGTATTGATACATTAGTGAAAGTTGCAGCAGGTGTAGCATCCAATTGCCCTAATGATGAAGCAAAAAATATTTTTAACCTGCCCCCTTGGTTGGAAAAAATGGTGGCGCAAAATTGGTTGGGCGATAAAACTGGACAAGGCTTTTTTAAAAAAATTAAAACGGCAAGTTCCAAAGAAATATTAACCCTGAATTTAAAAACTTTCGAATACGAACCTCGCGCAAAAACTAAAATGGCTTCTATTGGTGCGGCAAAAGCTATAGAATCTTTACCTGAGCGTATAAAAAATTTATATACTGTACCAGAGGGTGGCAAAGCAATAGACAAAGGCCAAATATTTGTCCGCGAATTCCATCATGCTCTTTTTTCTTATGTTAGTCATCGCATTCCTGAAATAAGTGATGAACTATATCGTTTAGACGACGCTTTAAAAGCAGGTTTTGGTTGGGAGATTGGCGCTTTTGAAACCTGGTACGCTTTAGGTGTTAGCGAGGTAATCAACAATATTAAAGCTGCAGGCGGAACTATCGCCACCTGGGTAGAAACCATGGTAGCCAAGGGTTGTAGCTTTTACAAAGTACAAGATGGCAAAAGATATTATTATGATCTAGCCACTGAAAATTATAAATTAATTCCTGGCGCAGAATCCTTTATTATTTTATCCGATTACCAAGAAAAAACCATTTGGAAAAATGCAGGAAGTCGCTTGGTAGATATGGGCGACGGCGTAGCAGGCTTTAGTTGGAATACCAAAATGAATAGCATTGGGGGTGAGGTATTGGAAGGATTGAATAAATCCATTGCTGTTGCGGAAGAAAAATTCAATGGACTAGTGATTGCCAATGATGGTAATTTATTTAGTGCAGGAGCAAATGTAGGCATGATTTTTATGTTGGCCATTGAACAAGACTATGAAGAATTAGACATGGCCATTCGTACTTTTCAAAATTCCATGATGCGTGTAAGGTATTCCTCTGTTCCAGTAGTGGTTGCTCCACATGGACTTTGTCTAGGGGGTGGTTGTGAAATGAATTTACATGCCGACAGTATCACTGCGGCAGCAGAAACTTATATTGGACTTGTTGAATTAGGTATTGGCGTAATACCTGGTGGTGGTGGTACCAAAGAACTAGTTTTACGCGCTTCCGATGAAATGCATGTGGATGAACCTGAAACCATTACACTCAATAGAAGATTCATGCAAATTGCTACGGCTAAAGTGGCGACCTCTGCGCAGGAAGCAATGGACATGGGTATATTTAGAAAAGGTCAAGATGAAATTGTATTGAATCAATCTAGACGTATTGCCCATGCAAAAGAAAAAGTACTTCAATTATTTAAAGCAGGTTATACACAGGCACAACAAAGAAAAGACATTAAGGTACTCGGAAAAGCAGGCCTTGGTGCACTCTACGCAGGCATCAATGGGATGTGGAAAGGTGGCTATGCGACCGACCACGATGTATTGGTGGCTAAAAAATTAGCCTTTGTGATGTGTGGTGGGGATTTAAGTGAACCAAGTTTAGTGAACGAGCAATACTTATTGGATTTAGAACGCGAAGCTTTTTTAAGTTTGTGTGGAGAGAAAAAAACATTGGAAAGAATACAATCCGTAATTACAGCAGGAAGGCCCATAAGAAATTAATAGGTTCCTTCGCCTATTTAATTAGGTTGACTATTGCTTCTTCCACAGAAGGATAACTAAATACAAAACCCGCAGCTTGTATTTTTTGCGCATTTACGTTGGTACTTTTCAAAACCTCGATGCTCATTTCTCCTAAAATTATTTTAAGTACAAAGGATGGAACATAGAAAGGAAAGTAAATGGGATATTTATTCTTAGCAATGGTCAATACTAATTTTTTATTGGTCACAGGATGCGGAGCTGTTGCATTGTAGCTACCATGAACAGATGGAGTTTCAATAGCAAATTCTATCATTCTACATAAATCTTGTTGGTGTATCCAACTCACTATTTGTTTGCCATTGCCTAATATGGTAGCGAGTCCAAATTTTGCTGACTTTAAAAATTCAGCCAAGGCACCTCCTCTTTTATTAAACACAATACCAATTCTTAAAGTCACTAAACGAATGCCCATCGCACCAATGTCAGCAGTACTTTGCTCCCAAAGCTGACAGGTGTGGCCTAAATAAGAATCATCAGCAGGATCGGTTTCAACAAACCCATGGGCCAAACTATTTGCTGTATCCGGACCATACCAACCAATGGCAGATGCTCCGATAAATGTTTTTACATGATGTTTATTTTCGCTTAAAGACTTTACTAATAAATTACCTGAGTTTACCCTACTGTCTACAATGGCTTGCTTTCTTTTCAGCGTCCATCTTTGATCGGCTACCCCTTCACCTGCCAAATGTACAATTACGTCAGCAGCTTGAATTGCAGCTATATCAATTTCACCCTTATCAATGTCCCATTTTGCAAAACTTAAATTTAATCGATGCGTCTTTTTTACTTTTCGACTTAACACAATTACTTTATAGCCCTTTTCTAAAAATAAGGTAGTTAAGGACTTTCCAATCATACCGGTACCACCAGTAATTAGTACAGTTTGCATAGTGTAAAAGTACATGAAATATCACTGTCATAAAAAAACCCCTTCAAATAAATGAAGGGGTTACAACTAAAATCAACTGAACATAAAAAAAACTAGTTTAATCTGGTTTTTTGCCGTCTAAGAAGGTATTGATGGTAGAGATCTGTGTTTGATTGTTTTCATCCTTTTCAACGGTGTACTTACTGTAATAATTTTCTACAGAAGCCATGGTATTGCCAAACAAATCTAAATTTCTTCTAACATAAGCAGGCACTGCATCAAATTCAGTATTAGGGTCAGGGCCATTGTTAATATTGAAAGATAAGTTTCTTAACTTTTGAATACGCTCTGCTACTTTTCTTCTTTGCTCCTCGGCATTGTCCATGGGCATTTCTAAAGAAGATGGATGCACTGGTCTTATTGGTGCTTGGTTTTGTTCCTCTCTCATCACCAATTGCATCATAGGTTCTTCTTGCACTTGGAATGAACTTTGGAATTCTTCGGCCGGAGATGTAGTCTCTTCCATTTCTTGCTCCTCCACCATTTCAACTACTGGTGCAGTCGTTGAAAAGCTTAATTCCATTTCCTCTTCTTCTACCATTTCCGCTTCTTCCATTTCCTCCTCTAATTCCTCTAATGGCGCTTCTTCGAAGATCACTTCTTCCTCCAACGCTTCTTCTATTTCTTCCTCAGTAGCGTAGATATTGGTAGGCTTGTTTAAAATAAAATCGCTTGGATTTGAAATTTCCTCTGGGGCCAATTCAAATAAAACCACTTCTGAAGTTAATTCTGCTACTTCAACCATGGCTTCCTCTGCCATCAGTTCTTCCATTTCTTCTTCGATTGTTTCTTCCACCAATGCGACTAATGGAACTTCATAAATAATCATTTCTTCCATCCTACTATTGGCGGCAATACTTATCTCTGCATCTATTTCTGCTTCATATTCCTTTTCGCTTATTTCATCCAAGTCAAAATTTTCTTCTGCTTCCATAGTTTCCTCTGCCATATGCATTTCAGGAGCATCACCCAATGTAAAATAACTGTCACTCATTTCAGGGGCTTCTATTTTCTCCACTACTTCTTGGGTAGTTGCAGTTATTTTATTGCTTGCATCATTCAGCACTTCCTCTGAAACCAATGTCATCACAATTTTTTCCTCAATAGGAGCCTCCGCTTTTTTTGGTGTTTCTTTTTGGAAAGGGTCTTTGCCTTCAAAACCAGTAGCAATCAAAGTGATACCAATTTTTTGACCTAGGCTAGGATCATATCCCATTCCCATAATTACATCAGAATGTTCGCCTGTGCGCTCACGTAAATAATTATTGATGGTTTCTAATTCATCCATAGTACATTCATGATCTCCTTCTGCACTATTGATGTTTAATAAGATCCATTTAGCTCCCTTGATGTCATTGTCATTTAATAAAGGAGAAGTCAATGCTTCTTCAATGGCTCTTTCAGCTCTGTTTTCTCCTTCTACTTCTGCCTTGCCTAAAATAGCTACCCCACCATTTTTCATGACAGTGCAAACATCAGCAAAATCTACAATGATATGACCACGACTATTAATAACATCTGTGATACATTTTGCTGCAGTAGCTAAAACATTGTCCGCCTTAGTAAAGGCTTCCTTCATTTTTAAATTGCCATATTGAACACGTAATTTATCGTTAGAAATAACAAGTAGTGTATCTACCAAAGGCTTTAATTGCTTAATACCTTCTTCTGCTTGCGCTTGTCTACGTGGTCCTTCAAATCCGAAAGGAGTGGTAACAATCCCAACAGTTAATATGCCTAAATCTTTACAAATTTTTGCAATGATGGGAGCACCACCTGTGCCTGTTCCACCACCCATACCCACGGTGATAAATGCCATGCGCGTATTGACTTCTAAGATTTTTCTAATCTCGTCCAAAGATTCTTCTGTGGCTAGTTTCCCAACAGAAGGATCGGCACCAGCACCTAGACCTTGTGTCAAATGTGGTCCTAACTGAATTTTATTGGGCACCGTACTTTGTTCGATGGCTTTAGAATCTGTATTGCATATAATAAAATCAACGCCTTCAATGTCTTGATTGAACATAAAGTTTACAGCATTGCTGCCACCACCGCCTACGCCTAGGACTTTGATGATGGATGATTTTTGCTTTGGCAAGTCAAATTGAATCATTTTTTTGTTTTTAGATGGGTGAGTTAGATGGTTAGTGCTTAGTTAGATCAAAATTACTTCTTATAGAGTTGATGCTGTTTGTTTTTTATGACCACAATGTGGGTAAATCTTAGGGTAATAATTTATCTTCTTCCTCACTGAAAATTTCTATTAAATTATTTTTGAATCGATCCCAAAATTTACTTTTTCTTTTTTCAATTTGTTCAGGAGTTAAGGTAGTGGCTACTACTGCTTTTACTTCTACTTTTTCACTGCTCAAACCATTACCATTACCTGTTACTGTCAATGATTTTGGCACTTCCACTTTCTTAAAAGTTTCTGCAAATACTTTATAGTTTTGCTCGTAATCGTTGTAGCCTTTTAAGATTAAACCAATACAAGTAGAATACATTGGCTTTTTCAATTCCTCAATGTGATTGGGCGCCAAATGTTCATTAGGTAGTCCGATTCTAGCATTCAATCCAGTAATGTATTCAGTTAATTGAATGAGGTGTTTTAATTGAGAACCACCGCCTGTTAATATAATTCCCCCATTCAACATGCGGCTATCCATGCCCACTTGCTTTAAATGATAAGTTACAAAATCCAATATTTCGCTCATTCTAGCTTGTATAATCCCAGCTAAACTTTTTACACTAATTTCTTTGGCTGGCATGCCTTTCAATCCTGGGATAGTTACATAAGCATTGGCTTTAGCTTCGTCTGCTAAGGCACTACCAAATTGTACTTTCATTGCTTCGGCTTGACTTTTCAAAACACCCAAGCCCATTCTGATGTCATTGGTAATGTTCTCTCCACCAAAAGGAATCACCGCCGTATGCTTTAAAATGCCTTCATAAAATACAGCAAGATCAGAAGTTCCCCCACCAATGTCTAAAATGGCCACCCCTGCTTCTAAATCAATATCGCTCATGACCGCACTGGCTGAAGCCAATGGTTGCAAAACTAAATCTTTGGTCACCAAACCACTTCTTTCAACAGAACGATTGATGTTTCTGATAGCGTTTCTATCTCCAGTAAGAATTAAAAAATTAGCCCCTACTTTCACCCCATTTACACCAATTGGATCTTTGATGTTTTGGTTGTTGTCTACATGAAATTCCTGTGGAATCACATCGATGATTTGATCCCCAGCAGGTATAAAGGTTTTTCTTTGATTGTTGATGAGTTGCTCAATCTCCCAAGCCTGAATTTCATTCTCGGCATCTTGACGGACTTGATCGCCCCTGGTTTGTAAACTTTTGATATGATGTCCTGCAATACCCACATACACTTCGTTCACCTCTAAATCGGGGTTGCTCAATTGACAATTTTGAAGTGCTTGCTGAATGGCTTTGATGGTTTGATCAATGTTTAACACTTGACCATGTTGAACTCCATTGCTGTTGGCTCGGCCAAACCCTAAGATTTCTAATTTGCCAAACTCGTTTTTTCTACCTGCAATGGCCGCAATTTTAGTAGTCCCAATGTCCAGGCCCACAATGATTGGAGAATCGTGCTGACTCATTTTGTTTTTTTTAGTTGTTAGTTGTTTTAGCGTCCGTCTTCTTAGGCATTAAAGCCTTTGCGGACTTCTTCTCCTTATTTAACGATTTATTGCTCGTTTTATTGTTTGTTTTACCCGTTGTTTTTGCCTTTGTTTTGAGCTTTAGTTTTGGTGCAGGTTTAGGCTTGGTATTTTGATCAATTTTAAGGGTATTTTTAGGGCTGGCGATCACAGGTTTTGTTGCACTATTTTTTACCTGTAGCATTAAGGCTTTTTTGTCAGGTTGGACAGCAGGCAATGCCTGACGTTGTTTGGTATTGATGGTATCTATTTTTTTTGCTGTATCCAATGCGGGAATTGTAAAATCATCGAGCGGTTCTTGAGCTAAAATGCTGCTAGAAAATTGTATGGGTTGCATACCTTTTTTCAAGGCTACAATTTGATGATCAAATCTGCAGTCCAAAACCTGATAAGCATTCACTCCGGTTTGCACCCAAACCTGTTTGTAAAAACTATACAACCTATTTAATTTGTCTTCGATATTATCCACTGCACCTATTAAAACCATGTGTTCTCCCACAGTTGGTACCATTTCAAAATCTCCATTGGAAGCTATATTGATTTGGGCAATTTGAGCCATAAAGAAAGAATCTTGCTCAATGGCCTTGGTAAAATGTAAAATATCTTTAAGTAGAACGCTGTCTGGACTTGATATTTTTTCTTGATCAGAAGGGAAACCTGTAAATACAGGCAAACGCAGCACAGTCAATTGTTTCAGCGGTAGCCTCCAACCCTCTTTGTCAATATAAAAAGAAGCCCCTGTGGAAGTAAATATTCTAGCAATAGGTATTCTTTGTTCAATTTTTATTTGTAATGCTTGTTGGTTGTCCAAAAACATTTCAGCATGTTTTACCCATTTGATACTTTGCAAATCCTTTTCTAATTTATTCAAATTAACCGACTCAATGGGTAGGCCTGCTTTGATGCCTTTGTCGTTGATGATTTCTAGAATTTCTTTTTCATCCATAAAAAGTGCCACGGTATTTTCGCCTACCAATTCCACATTCACACTGGCACATTTTTTTTCTTCTTTCGCTCTCCAGGAAATAATAAATAGCAATAGCAATAGTGCAGCAGCGATGCTCCATAAAATATTACCTACTATTTGTTTCCAGTTTTTCATACTTTTTGGGTAAAAATTTCTTGCACCTTAGTAATACAAACGTCAATGTCTCCGGCACCTGCCATTACTACTAATTTATCCTTGGTTTGGGCTGCCCAATCAAACAATTGCTCCTTGCTCATGATTTTCTTATTGCTCAAACTCATTTTGTTTAAAAGCATTTCACTGGTCACCCCTTCCATGGGCAATTCTCTTGCTGGATAAATAGGCAATAAAATAACTTCATCAGCTTTGTCTAAACTGGCTACAAATCCATCGCACTGATCCTTGGTTCTGCTGTACAAATGGGGTTGAAAAATCAAAACCATTTTTTCACCAGGGAATATGCTTCTGATGCCACTGATGAGTGCATTCAATTCTTCTGGATGATGTGCATAATCATCAATTAATACTTTACTGGGTGTTTTTACTTTGTATTCAAACCTTCTTTTTACACCAGCAAAGGCAGCCACTGCTTGAATAATTTTTTCCTCTTCGATGTCTAAGCTAAGGGCGATAGAAATAGCGGCTGTTACATTCTCCACATTATGTAAGCCCCCCATATTTAAAACAATATTTTTTAAAACTCCTTTGGGATGCACTAAATCAAAATGATAAGATCCATCTACCACTTTTAAATTGATGGTATGAAAGGATGCCGCAGATTGATCGTATGCATAAGTTAAAACAGTTTTATTGGCCGCATTGGTCGTAAAATGGGTGTCTTTTTTTTGAATCAAAGTTCCTCCTACTTTTATTTTATCTGAAAATTCACCAAAGGCTTTCACTACTTCTTCTGCCGTACCATAAATATCTAAATGGTCTGGATCCACCGCAGTGATGACGGCAATATTGGGTGATAATTTTAAAAAACTTCTATCGTATTCATCTGCTTCTACTACCACTACATTTTGCTCATGACTCCAAAAATTAGTACCATAATTGCTCGCAATTCCTCCTAAAAAAGCATTACAACCATAGCCAGTATGCCTTAAAATATGCGCTGTCATGGATGTAGTCGTTGTTTTTCCATGGGTACCTGCAATGGCAATGGTAAAAGCGTTTTCTGTGATCCATTGCAAGACATCACTTCTTTTGACTACTAAATAACCATGGTCTTTGTAATAATTTAATTCACCATGATTGGCTGGTATGGCTGGTGTGTATACTATGACAGTCGCTTCTTTATCCATTTGATTTAAATCATCTTCAAAATGAATTTTAATTCCTTCTGCTTCTAAGGCAAGGGTTAGATCTGTTGGTGTTTTGTCATACCCTGCTACTTTCACTCCCTGTGTATTAAAATACCTGGCCAAAGCACTCATGCCAATCCCTCCAATACCGATGAAATAAATATTTTTACAATTTGATAAGGGATTCATACAATCTATAAATTAATTAATACTATTTTTTAAAATTTGTTCAGCAATGGTTTTATCAGCATTTAAAAACGCAAAGGTCTTTACTTTTTTTTCCATACTTGTGATCAAGTCCTCCTTGTTCATTGCACTAAAAAGTGTGGGTAATAATTTTTCATTGACTTCTTTATCTGCCACTAGGAAGGCCGCTTGCTGATTAACTAAGGCAAGCGCATTGAAGGTTTGATGATCTTCGGCTGCAAATGGATAAGGTACAAAAATACAAGCCTTACCAGTGGTAGAAATTTCAGCCACTGCCATGGCACCAGATCGGCTAATGACTATATCAGCTGCTGCATAGGCAGCACTCATATTATCTATAAAGGAACTCACAAAAACATTGGGAAAGCCCTCTGCTGCTCTATAATAAGTACTCACATCTGAACTTCCAGTTTGCCAGATGAGTTGAATATTTTTTTCAAAAAAATCAACCACATTATTTTTAATTACTTGGTTAATCGAATTGGCGCCTAAACTTCCACCCACGATCAATACTGTTTTCATCGTATCTACTAAACCAAATTCTTTTAAAGCAGAAGCCTTGGTATAAGTATGTTCGACGATATTTTTTCTGATTGGATTTCCTGTGACTAAAATTTTAGCCGCCGGAAAAAATTGCTCCATGCCCATGGTGCCTGTAAATACTTGGGTGGCATTTTTGGCCAACCAAATATTGGCCTTGCCCCCAAAAGCATTGGACTCATGTAGAAAGGTAGGTATGCCCTTGGTTTGTGCATATTTTAATACAGGAAAACTTGAATAGCCTCCCACACCAAATGCTGCATTGGGTTTAAAATTTTTAAATATAGACTTCACTTGAAAATAACTTTTTAATAATTTCCAAGGAAGTGTAATATTTTTAAAATAATTGGATCTATTGAAACCTGCAATGGTAATGCCTTTGATGGCATAACCAGCTTTTGGTATTTTTTCCATTTCCATTTTACCTATGGCCCCTACAAATAAAATAGCAGCCTCTGGTGCCAAAGCTTGTATGGCTTGGGCCACAGCAATGGCTGGAAAGATATGGCCTCCAGTACCACCGCCTGCGATGATGATGCGCAATTGTTTATTAGGCTGGTTCAAGCTCATTGTTGTCTGTATCGGTTTCGTTTGGAATTTCAATTTCTGTTTCAAGTGGCGCCTTGCCTTCCATTTGTTCTACGTTTCTAGCCACACTCAAAATCAAGCCAATGGAACAACAAGTAAAAATAAAGGAGCTTCCTCCCATACTCACTAAGGGCAAAGTCACACCCGTTACTGGTACAATGTTCACATTCACCGCCATATTCGCAACGGCTTGAATGATTAAGGTGAAACTTAATCCAAGGGCTAAGAAGGCGCCAAAGGCATAAGGACATTTTCTAAAAATTCGAATACATCTAAATAAAAAAACTAAATAGATAAAAATAATGAAGGCGCCTCCCAATAATCCATATTCTTCAATAATCACAGCATAAATAAAATCATTGTAGGCCTGAGGTAAAAAATTTCTTTGTCTGCTATTACCAGGACCCAAGCCAACAAATATTCCTCCGTTGGCAATGGCAATTTTTGCTTGCTGTACTTGATAAGGTACTTCTCGTTCCCCATCATACATAAAATCTTGCACCCTGGATACCCAAGTTCCAAAACGTCCAAAGCTTTTTAATTTCTCTGCCACTTTTGGCTTTCCAGCTTCCATGCTATTGGTATGTGTGGCCATGGCTACACTAATGATAAGCACAATAGGAATCATAGCTACTAGTATGGTCAACAAAATATGTTTGATGCTTACTCTCCCAATAAACATCAACAAGAGTGAAGTGGCTCCAGTTAAAAGTGCATTGGATAAGTTGGCTGGCATAATTAAAGCACAAATGATCAGCACTGGTGTGATGATGGGCAGAAAACCCTTTTTGAAATCCTTAATGACTTCTTGTTTCTTACTTAACATTTTAGACAAATACATGAATAAAGCCAATTTGGCTAAATCACTTGTTTGTATAGTTAAATTAATAATGGGCAATTTGATCCATCTACTACCTTCATTAATTTTAGCACCAAAAAATAAAGTATAAATTAAAAGAGGAATAGACAACATGAATAGGATGGTGGCTATTCTTGAAAATACGGTATAGTTAATTCGGTGTAACCCAAAAATCACCAAGAGTCCGATTAAAGTAAATACCACTTGCTTGAATAAATAGATACTAGTATTGCCACGATACATTTTATAAGCCAAAGACCCCGTTGCACTATATACTACCAATATAGATATCAATGATAAAATAATAACCAACCCCCATATGTATTTATCACCTCTGGTTCTTTGATCCAAATGTTCTTTCATACCGCCAATACTAGGCATCTGAGAAAATAGCTTGTCAGTGGTTTCGTTAAACATAATTACAATTCTTTTACAGACTCTTTAAATTGACGTCCTCTGTCTTCGTAATTTTTAAACAAATCAAAACTTGCACAAGCAGGGCTCATTAAAACCAATTCCCCTTTCTCTGCCAACTTAAAAGAAGCATTCACTGCTTTTTTAGCGGTATCAGTTTCTATGATGATGGGGACAATACCTTTAAAGAATTCAATTATTTTTTTATTGTCGGTGCCCATGCATACAATGGCTTTCACTTTTTCCTTCACGAGCTCTGCAATTAATTCATAGTCGTTGCCTTTGTCCACGCCGCCTAAGATTAAGACAGTTTTCTTTTGCATGCTCTCTAAAGCATACCAAGTACTGTTTACATTAGTGGCTTTACTGTCATTGACAAAATCAACACCTCTGACAGTGGCCACAAATTCCATTCTGTGTTCCAGACTATGGAAATTGCTCACCGCTTCACGAATTTTTTCTTTTCGTATGCCTAGGGTGGTGGCTGCAATGCTTGCAGCCATGGTGTTATAAGCATTATGTTTTCCTTTTAAAGCAAAATCATAAATGCTCATGGTCACACGTTCTTCTTGGATTTTTAACATCATTTGATCGTTCTTGATGTAGCCTCCTTTTTTTACTTCTTGTTTCATAGAAAATGGTAGTGGGTTAGTATTAGTAGTTAGTAATTCTAGCTGTTTAACAATTACTTCATCATCTAAACAATAAATGAAATAATCTTCTTGGGTTTGATTTTCAATAACACGAAACTTGCTTTTAACATAGTTTTCGAATTGATAATTGTAACGGTCTAAATGATCTTCGGTAATATTTAATAAAATAGCAATGTCTGGTTTGAAACTTTTTATATCATCTAATTGAAAAGAGCTTACTTCTATGATGTATAAAGCCTTGGGTGCTATCGCAATTTGTCGTGCAAATGAAAAACCAATATTACCCACCATGGCCACATCGTCATTCGCCAATTGGCAAATATGGTACAACAAAGCAGTCGTGGTACTCTTACCATTGCTTCCTGTAATAGCTGCAATTTTGCTATTGCCTTTGTATCTATAGCCGAATTCAATTTCACTAATCACTGGAATGCCTTTGGCACGAATGGCTTTGACCATTTCATTTTTTTCTGGAATGCCAGGACTTTTCATTACTTCATCGGCTGCTAATATTCTCTCCACATTGTGCATACCTGCTTCAAATTCAATATTATTTTCCTCTAATTCTTTTTGGAAATTGGCCTTGATAGCAGCTCCATCGGATACGAAAACCTCGTAGCCTTTTTGTTGGGCTAATAAAGCAGTACCTATCCCGCTTTCACCTGCACCTAATATGACTAATTTTTTTGCCAATGCTTTATCTTGTCTTTAAGGTTAATATAGAAGCCACCACCAATAAAATAGTAACGATCCAAAAACGAACGGCTATCTTACTTTCGTGAAATCCTTTCTTTTGATAATGATGATGTAGGGGGCTCATTAAAAACACTCTTCTACCCTCGCCAAATTTTTTCTTGGTGTATTTAAAATAACTCACTTGAATAATCACAGATAAATTTTCTATTAAAAACACGCCACAAAAAATAGGAATCAACAACTCTTTTCTTACTATGATGGCCAAGGAGGCAATAATACCACCCAAGGCCAAGCTTCCGGTATCGCCCATAAACACTTGGGCTGGATAAGCATTGTACCATAAAAAACCAATACATGCTCCTACAAAGGCACCAACAAAAATGGACAACTCTCCTAAATTAGGTATGTACATTACATTTAAATAATCGGCAAATACATAGTTACCACTTACATAAACAAATATGCCTAAAGCTGCACCAATAATGGCAGATACACCTGCAGCTAGTCCATCAAGGCCATCGGTTAAATTAGCTCCATTAGATACAGCAGTAATAATAAATGTGACAATAAGAATATAGACCATCCAAGTATACTTCTCTGCACCTGGTCCTATCCAACTAATAATTTTACTATAATTAAACTCATGATTTTTTACAAATGGAATGGTCGTGATTGGGGTTTTAACTTTCACAAAACGTCTTTCTTCTCCGTTAATTTTTCTCACAACAATGTCAGCACCTTTGGCAATTTTTTCTCCTTTTTGTAAACTAGCACTAACCGAAGAGGCAACGATTTCTCTTTCTACCGTAACAGCATTGCTAAAATAAAGGGTAACACCAATAATAATACCTAAACCAACTTGACCAATAATTTTTGAAATGCCTGCCAAACCATCACTATTTTGCTTTTTGTATGCACCTCCTTGAGCTTGCGCTTGCTTTCTTGCTTTGATTTTAAAATAATCATCTAAAAATCCAATTAGGCCCAACCAAACGGTACATAGAATCATCAAACGGATGTAAACTTTGTCTAAATTGGCAAATAGTAGGGTGGGAATTAATATACTTAATAAGATGATGATTCCGCCCATGGTTGGTGTGCCCTTTTTTTGTTGTTCTCCTGCCAATCCCAAATCTCTGACCGATTCACCTATTTGCTTTTTCTGTAAAAACAAGATCATTTTTTTTCCATAGACTGTAGCAATAAAAAGTGACAACAAAATAGCCATGGCAATTCTAGAGGTCAAGAACTGGAATACCCCTAAGCCTGGAATATGAAATTGTTTGTCCACCCATGAAAATAATTGATACAACATAATTAAATTATTTAGCTAAGTCGTTGAATAGATTTTCTAAAATTTTCTTGTCATCAAAATCATGCTTTATACCTTGAATGTCTTGGTATTTCTCATGTCCCTTTCCTGCGATTAAGATAATGTCACCTGCTTTGGCAAAACTGATGGCGGCCTTGATGGCTTCTTTACGATCAACTATGTTGATGTATTTTCTTTTGGCTGAACTACTCAAGCCCTGTTCCATGTCTTTGATAATTTCATTGGGATCTTCGGAACGAGGATTGTCACTGGTGAAAAATACTTTATTGCTTAAATCACAAGCTACTTGTGCCATGATGGGTCTTTTGGTTTTGTCTCTATCCCCACCACAACCCACCACTGTAATTACTGTCTCATTGCCTTTTCTTAATTTGGCAATGGTGGTCAATACATTTTCTAAAGCGTCTGGTGTATGGGCATAATCAACAATACCAATAATATTTTCTTTACTTACGATGTAATCAAATCGGCCTTCTGCACCAGTTAGTGCACTTAAAACCACTAATACATCTTGTGATTTTTCACCCAGCTCAATGGCAATACCATACACTGCTAATAAATTATAAGCATTGAATGTGCCAATCAAACGACAATGCACTTCGATATCATTAATATTCATCACCAATCCACTCAATAAATTTTCTAATATTTTACCTTTATAATTGGCAGGTGCATGTAAAGCATAGGTTAGCTTTTTCGCTTTTGTATTCAATAACATTTTTGCCCCATTCTTATCATCTAGATTACTTAAGGCAAAAGCAGCACTTGGCAATTGATCAAAGAAAGTTTTCTTCACTTCTAAATAAGCTTCAAATGTTTGGTGATAATCTAAATGGTCATGGGTGATATTGGTAAAAGCTCCTCCCACAAATTGCAAACCAGTAATACGGTGTTGATGAATGGCATGGCTACTTACTTCCATGAATACATGGGTACAACCGGCTAAGACCATCTGTTGCAATAAAGCATTCAATTGAATTGGATCAGGGGTAGTATGGGTAGCAGGAACAATATTTTTTCCAATATGATTTTCGATGGTGCTAATTAATCCACAGGTATAGCCCAATTCATTAAATAATTTAAATAACAAAGTAGCTACTGTTGTTTTTCCATTGGTACCCGTTACTCCTACTAATTTTAATTTGGTGGAAGGCGCATCGTAAAATTGGTTTGCCATCACCGCCACTGCAGCTTGTGCATTTTCAACCATTATATAAGTAATGGCCTTATTTAAAATAGCTGGCTTTTGTTCACAAACAATGACCGTTGCCCCATTTTCAATGGCGGTATCAATAAAAGCATGCCCATCTGACTTCACCCCTTTGATGGCAACAAATACCTCGTCCTTACTTACTTTTCTAGAATCAATTTGAATGTTCGCAATGGTTTGTTGCGTAGTGCCTATCACTTCTCTTAACTTAACACCAAATAATATATTTTGTAGTGCTTTCATTAATTTAAATCAATTTGAATTTGTTGTCCTTTAGCAATGTATTCACCTTGTGCAATGCTTTGTTTAATTACTTTTCCTTTGCCCACAAATTTGACCAACAAGCCCTTTTGTTCACAAATCCATAAAGCATCTTTTAATTTCATTCCGCTGATATTGGGCATGGTACTGTCAGAAATAATTACTTTTGCTGCATTCAAAGTTTTTCCCTTACCTTTTAATTGTACCCATTCATTGCGCGTATCGCTTGAATCCTGATAAGTAATTGCTAAATTTTTTGCAATGGTGGCTAAGGATATTTTGGAAAGACTATAATTAAATACTTGACTGTCTTTAAGCGAAAAATTAGGTACTACCCCTCTTTTGTTTTGTATATAGGTGGAATACAATCGGTCTGAAATTTCTTTAAAAACTGGACCTGCAACGGATGCACCAAAATGATTGGCTGCATGTGGATGATTGATAATAATTACTGCAATGGTGTATTGTGGATTGTCCGCTGGAAAATAACCTACAAAGGAAGATTGAAATATATTGTCTGCATACCCTCTATTTCCATCTGCCACCAAGGCGGTTCCTGTTTTACCTCCTACTTTGTACAAACTACCTACAAATAATTTTTTGGCTGTTCCATTGGTACAAACACCTTCAAGGGCAGTGTGTAAATCCTTAATGGTAGATGGAGAACAAACTGTGCCTTCATAAGCTTTTGGACGCATTGTTTTTAAAATCCTTCCTTCTTCTTTAATCGCATTCACCAAATAAGGACGCATCATCACCCCATTATTGGCAATACTATTGTACATGGTTAAAGTTTGGATAGGTGCAATGGCAATATTGTAACCAAATGCCATCCAAGGAAGTGTGGTAGGCCCCCATCTTTTACTATTAGGTTTAATAAGTATTGGAAAACCTTCTCCCATTAAATCGATACCTGAAGTGGTATCTATTCTTAATTTAGATAAATGTTTAAAATATGCTTGAGGATTGTCATTAAAATAGGTGACAGCTAATTTAGCCATACCCACATTGGAACTTTCTTCAAAAGCCTCTAAGACAGTAGCCTCGTGTTTGCCATGATTCTCCGCATCTCTTACCACACGTCCTGCATAATTCCATGTACCTCCTTCTAAATTCACTTTTGAATCTAAGCTTACTTTCTTATCTTCTAAGGCAGACAATAAAGTAACTAATTTAAAAGTAGACCCTGGCTCTGTGACCCTGGTGGCATAATTTAAATCTTCCATGTACAAACCCTCTCCTACTTTTCCTAAATTAGCAATTGCCTTAATTTTTCCAGTCTTTACTTCCATTACCATCGCCACCCCAGTTCGTGCATCATTTTGGATCATCATTTTCTTCAAAGCATTTTCAGTTACTTCTTGTATGAAAACATCTATCGTACTTACAATGTCTTTGCCTGTTTCTGGTGCAATTTCAAATAAGCCTTCTTCCACTGGAACCGTCACACCCCCTGCAATGGCACGCACCAATTGACGACCATTGCGACCATTCAATACTGTATCATAAGATTTTTCTAAACCTACTTTATTTTCATCCCTGGCTAGTCCAATGGTTCTATAGCCAATATTTTCGTAAGGATTTAAGCGAATATTTTTTTCTTCCGCAATCATTCCACTTTTGTACCTGCCTAATTTAAATAAGGGAAATTTAGCTAAAGATAAATATTGACGATAGGTTATTTTTTTTCTTAACTCATAATTTCCAACATTGGCTTCGTAGGCTGCTGTCAAATCATTTTTATACTTTTCAGCAGATTGATCTTTGAATAAATTAGCCAAAGAAATACTTAAAGAATCAATATTACTTCTAAACAATAAGCCAGATTTTTCATGCAACGGGGCCACTCTAAAATCAATTGAAATATCAAATTGAGGAATATTGGTGCTTAACATTTCGCCATCTTCACTATAGATAGTTCCTCTCGCAGCAGGAATGTCCACAATTTTTTGATGTAAGCTATCGCTTAGGCCTCTCCAATATTTACCTTGTACTTGTTGAATATAAAAAGCCTTACCTAAAATAAGTACACAAACCAACACCATGATGATGTAGCTCAAATAAACCCTCCATAATATGTCGCGTTTTACGTCCATTATTTGTGTTGAGAATTTTCTTGAATGAGGTTTTTAATTCTATTTTCTTTCGTCAAACGAATTGGCATTTCTTTGGCCACCACTAAACCATAAGGCGCCACTTTATCTTGAATCTCTACTGCTCTGCTGCGTCGCATTAAATCGGACTTTAAAGTTTTGTATTCAAACTGCAGTTCCTTCAATTCTTTTTGTGTGGTATTAATGCGGCGGATAGTTTTGTCGGTCAAATGCCCATTCGCTATGTAGAGGATAGCGATCAATGCCAAGAACAAAAAGAAACTAATGTTCATGACAATCCACTGATAGTTAAGCATACTTTTTAAAGTAGTCTTAGTGGTAGGGTTAATAGGTTCGGTCATACAACTTATAATCTTTCCGCAGCGCGCAATTTTGCACTCCTGCTTCGATTGTTTTGATTCATTTCCATTTCAGAAGCCACTACTGGTTTTTTAGTAATGATCTTCCAAAACACTTCTCTTTCTGTTGAAAGAAATGGATGGGCATCTTTTTCTTCTTCTTGCGACACACGAAAAGCGTTTTTGACTAAACGATCTTCTATCGAATGGAAAGTAATGATTACCGCGCGTCCTCCTGGTTTAACCACCAGTGGCAACTGCGCTAAAAATTCTTTTAACACTTCCATTTCTTCATTCACGACTATTCTTATGGCTTGAAAAACTTGTGCCCAATATTTGTTGGGATTTCCTTTAACTACAGGGGCTATGAAAGTTTTAAAATCTTGAACAGTAGTTAATTTTACATGCTTACGTTGGGTAGCAATGTGTTTGGCTAAAGTTTTAGAATTGGTTACTTCGCCATACAGTTCAAACATTTTATGCAATTCGGCTTCACTGAAACTTTCTATAATAGTAGCAGCCGTGGTCGTACCTCGTTGATCCATCCTCATATCAAAAGGACCATCATACCTGGTTGAAAACCCTCTACTACCTTCGTCAAATTGATGACTACTTACACCTAAGTCGGCTAGCACACCATCTACTTGTGTAATTTGATGTAAGCGTAAAAAACGTTGTAAGTATTTAAAATTTTCTGGAATAAATAATAAACGCTCATCCTTGGGTAAATTGTTTTTTGCATCCGCATCTTGATCAAAAGCAATCAAACGACCTATTGGTCCCAATTGCGCTAAGATGCCCTTGCTATGTCCCCCACCACCAAAAGTAGCATCTACATAAATGCCTTCTGGTTGAATATTAAGGTATTCCATCGTTTCATGAAATAAGACGGGGATATGGTAAGAAGAAGCAAAAGCTTGAGATGCGGAAGAATCAAATGGTTGATTTTGCATCTTGTTTACTTAATCTTGTTTTTTAATTCCTGCCATTACTTCCTGAGCCAAATTGCTAAATTCATCTGCAGAGAAATCCTCAAAGAGCTGTTTGTACTTACTTGCATCCCATATTTCGAAACGATCCAATGCTGCAGCTAAAACGATTTCTTTTCCAGGTAAAGCAAACTCTCTTAAAGTGGGTGGTAATAAAATACGGCCAGCTCCATCTAATTCCACTTCGGTTGCTCCACCTAAAAATTGTCGTCTAAACTGACGCACTTTTGGATCAAAATCATTCAATTGACTAATGCGATCTAATATACCTTGCCAGCTTTTCATTGGATAAAGTGTCAAACACTTCTCAAACCCCCTGCTCACTATAAAACGATTCTCCCCTTCCGTTAGCTGTTTTTTAAGACCGCCAGGTAAGTGAAAACGACCTTTGGTGTCGATGGTTGATTGATATTCTCCGTGAAAGCCTGTCATTGTTAATAATTGAAGTAGTTTTTACCACTTGTTCACACAAATTAACACAATTTCCCACTTTTAAAGGCTAAAATAGCGCTTCTAGTTTTCCACAAGTAATAAACCAAGCTGAAAATCAATCTGGTAAAGGAATCCATAGCATAATTTCTAAGTTTTATTCATTTTGACTGTGTAAACCTGTGGAAAAGCCCATTTTTTATGTGAAAAACAGGTGAATTTGCATGAAAATCAAGGCAATATGTACCTTTGATGTATGACCCAACGTGAAAAACTTCCTATTGAAGCATTTGACTATGTTTTGCCCAATGAACGTATTGCTTATAGCCCAACCAAGGAAAGAGCGGATAGTAAGCTATTGGTTTGGGACAATAAAATTATTGCAGAAACCACCTATGCAGCTATCGCTAATTATATTCCTGAAAAATCGACACTCCTATTTAATAACAGTAAAGTAATTGCAGCAAGAATATTTTTTGAAAAAAATAAAAAAAATGAAACGGCTAATTCAACCACTACCATTACCAAAGAATCGCCGATAGAAATATTTTGCTTAGAACCTAGCGCTACTTATAGCCCTATATCTATTGCGATGCAAGCCACTGAAAAAGTAGAATGGATTTGCTTGGTAGGTGGAGCAAAAAAATGGAAAGAAGGTTTACTCGAAAAGTCTTTCCTAATTCAAAATAAAAAAATAACTGTATTTGCAAAAAAAATGGCCGCCTTAGAAGGAAAATTTTTAATAGAATTTTCTTGGAAAGGACCAATACATTTTTCTGAAATTATTGAACAGATTGGCAAGATCCCACTTCCTCCCTACCTACAAAGAGCTACCACGGAGGAAGATAAAGAAAGATACCAAACCACTTATGCTAAAGAAGAAGGCTCCGTGGCAGCACCCACTGCTGGCTTACATTTTGAAAAAAAAATATTTGAATCACTGGCAGAAAAAAATATTGAGTCTGCTTTTATCACTTTACACGTGGGCGCTGGAACTTTTTTACCAGTTAAAACCGAAAACATCAATGACCACAATATGCACGCTGAATTTTTTGAAGTGCCAAGGTCGATGATAGAATTTTTGCTGAATAGAGCAATTAAAAACGAAAGTCATCAGGGAAATGGGGAAATAGCACCTCTAATTGCTGTAGGGACCACTACCCTTCGAACCATTGAATCAATTTACTGGTTGGGAGTGAAATTATTGCAATTAAAAAATACCAATGGAGCAGAAAAACTTCCATTGATGGAGCTAAAATTATTACAATGGGACGCATATGAGTTGAAGCAATTTGAAACCAGCAATAAAGATGCACTGACTGCGCTGCTTAATTGGATGCAAGCCAATAAAATGTCTTCATTAATCACAAGTACTCAACTAATGATTGTACCTGGATATACTTTTAAACTTTGTAACGGGCTGGTGACCAACTTTCATCAACCCAAATCTACCTTATTGTTGATTATTGCTGCCATTACGGGAGATAAATGGAAATCTATTTACCAGCATGCCATTGATCAGCAATACCGTTTTTTAAGTTATGGAGATGGTTCATTGTTTTGGATCCGCTAGCCAATCGGTAATACAATTTCAATACTTGTACCTTTGTCTATTTCACTTTTTACCTGAATGGTACCTTTGTGCGCATCTAAAACCCATTTCACATAACTCATGCCCAGGCCATACCCTTTTACATCATGCACATTGCCTGACTGAGCGCGGTAAAATTTTTCAAATATATGCTTGATGGCATCCGCATTCATGCCAATACCTTTGTCTTCAATGATGATGAACATTTTATTGTTTTGAGACTTGGTTTTAATGAGGATATGTATGGATGCTTTGGAATACTTGATGGCATTGTCTATTAAATTAGACAATACATGCAATAAATGCTCTTCATCTACATCAATCACTGAAGGATTGGCCTCTAGTATAGTTTTTACTTCTGAAGGCTTAGCCTCTAATTGTAATTTAAAACTCTCCACTACTCCTTGAATTAAATCGTGCACATCAGTAGGTTGCTTATATAATTCATTTTCTTTTTTATCTAATTGAGCTGCTTGTAAAATAGTTTCCACATGCTTGTTCATGCGTACATTTTCTTCTTTGATGATATTGCTAAAATAGGCTACCGATTTTACATCCGTATTTACTTTTGAACTTTTCAATGCATCTACTGCTAAAGATATAGTAGCCAAGGGTGTTTTTAATTCATGGGTCATGTTGTTGATGAAGTCTCTTTTAATCTCCACCAATTTTCTTTGGTAGATTAAAGACCGAATGGTAATAAAAAAAGCTGCCAATACCACCAGTATAAACAAGACTACCCCCACAATTACCCACTGCAATGAATGCAAAAGGTACAAACGGACATTGGGCATTACAAGTATAATAGACTCAAAAGGACCTGAGGGTTCAATTACATCCTGTGGAATAACAGACACCCTACTTTGCAAGGTGTTTAATTCATCCGAAAAAACATCTTCAAATTTTTTACTCTTAAATTCAACATTGCCTTTTTTGTCTGCGACAGCGAACTCAAATTTAACATCGCCCAATCCATATTTTTCTAAGGCAAGTTTTATTTTCTGTTTAACTTCCTCATAGGTATAAACATCAGCAATAGTGGTCTCTCCAAAATTATGTAGATGATAGTCGTCATTTAAGCCCAATGCTTTTTTAGGTAAATGAAAGGACATGCCGCTGTTCATTTTTTTTGCAATTTCGTTGGATACGATTACCCCCGACTGATTCAACCTATCAGACAATTGATTCTTAGATAGAATCATCAAGCCCTGTAACCAAGTGATTTGAATAAACAAGATACCCAAAATAGATAGGCCAATAAGGGTAAATATAATTGGGAATGTTTTTTTCATAAAAGCAATTGCTACCTTGTTTTGGTAAGTGAATATAAAAAAAATCCCGGCTACTGTAAGCAACCGGGACAACTATTTAAATTTTTAAGCAGTATTTTTTTAATCAACTAACTATAAAACACCTTCTACCAATACCGTGGCTTTGTTGTTAATGACTTCTACAAATCCACCTTGAATAGCATAGGTTTCAGCAGCCATTCCTTTTTTTAATACTTTTACCTGCCCTACACCTAAGGCACTCACTAATGGCGCATGCTTGTCCAATACTTCAAACAAACCATCAATGCCTGGTAGCTGAACGCCTTGCACATCGCCACTGAATAGTTTTTTTTCTGGTGTTAATATTTCCAATAACATGAACGCTATTTAATTAATCGAAGTTTATAATTAGGCGGTAGCCATCATTTTCTTTCCTTTCTCAATCGCATCATCGATGGTACCTACCAAGTTAAAAGCAGCCTCTGGATAAGCATCTACTTCGCCATCCATGATGGCATTGAATCCGCGGATAGTATCTTCGATAGAAACATATACTCCTTTTAATCCAGTGAATTGTTCTGCAACATGGAAAGGTTGAGATAAGAAACGTTGTACACGACGCGCACGAGAAACAATCAATTTATCTTCATCGCTTAATTCATCCATACCTAAGATAGCAATGATATCTTGCAACTCCTTGTAACGTTGTAAAATCATTTTTACTTTTTGTGCAGTGTCATAATGTGCATCACCCACAATCGCTGGTGTTAAAATTCTTGAAGTAGAATCCAAAGGATCCACGGCAGGATAGATACCTAAATCGGCAATTTTACGAGACAATACAGTTGTCGCATCTAAATGCGCAAAAGTAGTGGCTGGTGCTGGATCGGTTAAATCATCCGCAGGAACATACACCGCTTGTACAGAAGTGATAGAACCATTTTTAGTAGAGGTGATACGTTCTTGCATGAGTCCCATCTCTGTTGCCAAAGTTGGTTGATAACCCACCGCAGATGGCATACGACCTAATAAAGCTGATACCTCAGAACCTGCTTGGGTAAAACGGAAGATATTGTCTACGAAAAATAAAATGTCTTTTCCTTTTCCAGTGCCATCTCCATCACGGAAATATTCTGCAATAGTTAAACCACTCAAAGCCACACGCGCACGTGCTCCTGGAGGTTCGTTCATTTGTCCAAATACGAAAGTAGCTTTTGATTCTTTCAAGTCTTTTAAATTCACTTTACTCAAATCCCATCCACCTGCTTCCATGCTGTGTTTGAAATCATCCCCATATTTCATGATGCCTGCCTCGATCATCTCACGCAACAAATCATTTCCTTCACGTGTTCTTTCTCCCACACCTGCAAATACGGATAAACCACCATGTCCTTTTGCGATATTATTAATTAACTCTTGAATCAATACTGTTTTACCCACACCCGCTCCACCAAACAAGCCAATCTTACCACCTTTTGCATAAGGCTCAATAAGATCAATTACTTTAATACCTGTAAACAACACTTCTGTTGCGGTACTTAAGTCTTCAAACTTAGGAGGATTTGCGTGGATTGGACGACCATTGGATTTATCTAATTGAGGTAAACCATCAATAGCGTCTCCTGTAACATTAAACAAGCGACCATAAATATCGTCACCTATTGGCATTGAAATGGGCTTGCCAGTATCAGTCACGACCATGCCTCTCACCAATCCTTCGGTGCCGTCCATTGCAATGGCACGCACACTGTCTTCTCCTAAGTGCTGTTGCACTTCAAGAATCAATTTTTCACCGTTGGTTTTTGTAATGTAAAGGGCATTGTAAATTTCAGGAAGTGCATTCTGATTAGGGAATTGCACATCCACTACAGCGCCAATAATTTGTTTGATTTTACCTGTTGTTACCATAATATACTATTTCGGCTGCAAAGGTAAGGCATTGTCACTTTATTGCAAAAATTGTACGTAGATAATCGCTGCTAAAATTCCCCCCACAATGGGGCCAATTACAGGGACAGCGGCATAGCCCCAATCACTGCTCCCTTTTCCCTTGATAGGCAGCACAAAATGCATGATTCTTGGCCCCAAATCCCTGGCAGGATTGATAGCCCAACCGGTGGGTCCGCCTAGGCCAAAGCCAATTCCCCCTACCAATAAGGACACTGGTAAAGCCGACAAAGCACCTAAATCGGAGCTGGCGGGTTTAATAAAAAAGATACCTATTAAAAAGACCATGGTGGCCAAGGTTTCAACAATAAAATTTTGAGGTAAATTGCGAATTGACGGACCTGTTGAAAAAACAGCCAATTGTGCTGCCTGATCTTTGGACTCATTGAATTGATCTTTGTACATCATCCAAACCATGAGTGCCCCCAACATAGCGCCTAAAATTTGCGCTAAAATATAAGCAGGCACCAAGGACCAACTAAATTTTCCTGCGGCAGCAAAAGCAATCGTCACAGCTGGGTTTAAATGTCCGCCGCTGATACCACTTGTTGCATAGACCCCTATAAAAACTGCAATGACCCAACCCAATACGACGGTGATCAATCCTCCATTAGCTCCCTTGGTATTGGGTAAAATATTGTTGGCTACAACCCCATCCCCAATCGTTACCACCAAGGCGGTGCCTAGTAATTCAGCTACAAAAGGTGTCATGTGTTTTTATTTTAAGTAGATAATAAATTAAATTAAAGAATTTATGAATAGCTCATTTAGATTACGTTTTGTTTACCAATTATTGGTGGCCTTGATGGCTCTTTCCCATCCCTTGATCCACTCGGATCTTTGTTCCTCCTTTATTGCAGGTTCAAAAATTTGATCGATTTGCCATTTGGATCTTAATTCTTCAATGTCTTTCCAAAAGCCAACGGCCAGCCCGGCTAAATAGGCAGCACCCAAGGCGGTGGTTTCCACCATGGTGGGACGAACCACTTTGGTATTGACCATATCTGATTGAAACTGCATCAATAAATTATTATGCGTGGCGCCTCCATCCACTCTTAATTCTGCAATAGGAATACCGGAATCCGCTTCCATGGCTTTGAGTAAATCATAACTTTGAAAAGCAATGCTTTCTAGCGCAGCGCGCGCAATATGTGCAGCGGTTGTACCTCTCGTGATGCCCATGATGGTACCTCTTGCGTGTTGATTCCAATAAGGCGCACCAAGGCCTGCAAAGGCGGGTACTAAATAAACTCCATCTGTACTAGTTACTTGATTAGCTAAGGCTTCCACCTCGGAAGAATTTCTTATTAAATGTAGCCCGTCTCTTAACCACTGCACCACTGCCCCTCCAATAAATACACTGCCTTCCAATGCATAATAAGTATGCCCGTTGATTTGCAAAGCAATTGTGGTTAATAAATTATTTTTTGAACGCACTGCTTTTTCACCGGTATGCATCAACATGAAACAACCCGTGCCATAGGTATTTTTTACCATGCCAGGTGCGGTACACATTTGTCCAAACAAAGCAGACTGTTGATCCCCTGCAATGCCTGCAATTGGAATTTCTTGTTGCGCAAATAATTGCGAAGTATGTCCATATACTTCACTACTACTTTTCACTAGAGGCAACATAGAAGCAGGAACATCCAAAATTTTTAATAGTTCAGTATCCCATTGAAGGGTATGAATATTAAACATCATAGTTCGAGAGGCATTGGTTACATCGGTCACATGTACTTTTCCATTGGTTAATTTCCATACCAACCAAGTATCGATGGTGCCAAACAAAAGTTCTCCTTTAGCTGCTAAATCACGGGCACCTGCTACATGGTCTAAAATCCATTTAATTTTTGATCCAGAAAAATAGGCATCAATCACTAAGCCAGTTTTTTCTTGAATCAATTCAGCCTTTCCTTGTTTTTTTAATTCATCACAAAAATCTGACGTGCGTCGGTCCTGCCAAACAATGGCATTGTAAAGGGGTTGTCCGGTGGTTTTATTCCATACAACCGTAGTTTCTCTTTGATTGGTGATGCCAATGGCAGCTATATCATCGCTTGTTAAACCTTTTAAACTAATGGCTTCAGTGGCCACGCCCATTTGCGTGCTCCATATTTCTAAAGGATCATGCTCTACCCATCCTGGTTGAGGAAAAATTTGTTTGAATTCTTTTTGGGCAGTGGCTTGAATTTGACCTTGGTGATCAAATAAAATAGCGCGACTACTGGTGGTACCCTGATCAAAGGATAAGATATATTTTGACATTAGAATCTATTAATAGATTGTAATATAAAAAAAGAATCGCAAAATTTATCTTCTATTTTTCAACCAATTTTCTGGATCTAAGAATACTCCTTTTTCATTGTTGATCATGATTAATAAGGCCCCTTCTCCATCTAAATTAATTCCAGACTTACCCAATAATGTGCCTGCTTTAACCTCCTGGCCCAGCGTAACGTTGATGCTACTTAAATGGGTATAAGTAGAAAAATATTTTCCATGTTGAACAAATACGGTTAAATCACCATTGATGTCGCCAGTATATTTTACAATCCCATTGGCCAAACTTTTGACAGAAGTACCTTTGGGTAAGGCCAATTCTATCCCATCACTTTTTCGGTTCAATTTAGTACCAGGAATATTTTCAACACCAAAATGTATGTAGACATTTCCTTTGTCTACTGGCCATGGTAAACTTCCTTTGTTGTTTTCAAAAGAAATAGAAGCTTCTCTGCCTTCTTCCGTGGTTTCTAAGGCTGAATAAGGTCGGTTATCTGTGGTGCTAGTTAAGCCGCCATCTGCATTAATTTCTTTTTTGGACTTTGTATTTGACTTTGCATTCAGGGGCAATTCCGCATTGGTTTTGGAACCTGCCTTGGCCGCCTCATTGGCTGCTTTTGCTTTGGCTATTCTTTCTTTTTCTTTTCTTTCTGCTTCTACTGTTTCTCTTTTTATAATGTTTAATAAGGCAGATTGCATCTTTCTTCTTTTCGCTTCTTTTTGACGTACTTGCGCACTAATTTCTTGCTCTTTATTTTTTAATTGATTGACAATTTTATCTTGCTCCTTGCGATCATCCACCAACACTTTTAACTGATCGCTCTGCACATTTAGAGTTTTCAAACGATCCATTTTATTGGAACCCAATTGAGTAATTTTGCCATTTAAATCTTTTTGAGATAAATCAATCGTATGCGCTTGGGCCTCTCTATTTTGCCTGTAGCTTTTTAAATAGGTGATTCTTTTGACAGCATCATTAAAGCTACCTGCGGAAAATAAAAAATTTAAATATTCATAACCACTTCTGCTTTTATAGGCAAAAATAATACTCTTTTCGTATTTGGATTTTAAGGTATCTAAATCCTTATTTAATTTTTGAACATCTCTTTGATTAGCATAAATGGCATTGTCCAAAATTTTTACTTGTTTGGCAATACTTTTAATTAAGGCTTCTCTTTTGGCAATCTTACTTTGAATCACCGCCAGTTGACCTAAGGAGTTTTTTTTGTTCTTTTTGGTTTGCTCTAACAATCTATTCAATTCATCAATCTCTTTACGAATGGATTGTGTTTCTTTTTGCAAATCTTCACGAGACAGATTGTCCTGCGCCAAGTTGGGCAAGGATAGCATTAAGGATAAAAAAATAAACAGTACCGCCCTTTTTAACATCATCTTAATTAATTATTTTCTTTTACTTGGTTGGTTAAGTTCAAAGGTATATTTTAAAGGTTCATTAAAATTAAATTCCTTCACTTCCATATGCACTTCCAAGCTAGCGGGTGCTGAAATAATCAAATCTCTGTTCAAAGGAAATTGATATTGATTGACTGTTACGTGATTGCTATAAGCAATGGAAAAAGTACGATGTTGTGAAATATCAATGTCGTCCAATTTTAATTGTAGAATTTTAGAATAGTCTTCATTTAAGACAATTAAATTTTTAAATAAGTTCCCTATCAGGCCTATTTCTAAATTATTATTGTTGACTTTATAGGAGACTAATTTAGCATTGTCCATAAAAATAGGATTGCCAATCAATAAATCCTGAAGGGCAGTAAATGAGAAAGGTACTTTTAGCACTTCTTGTAAATAGCCCAAAGACCTTCGTTCTATATTTTTATTTTTCCTCAAAGGATAAATTAAAATTAAACTGTCTTTGTTGACTAAGGCTTTTAATCCAATTACCCCCATGGCACCTCGAATGGTAATATAAATGGCAGCATCTTTAAGCAAACTTAAATTGACAATATAATTGTCTGCATTGTTGGCCGATGTATAATCGACTTTCAAACGCGCGTTCATGGTTTTAAAATCTATTTTTGTCAGTGCTAATTTGTCTACTATACTTTTGACAATGGCAGTAGAATCCACTTTAGACTTTTCTGAAATTAATTGAACCTCCGTGGTATCTTTTTTAGAAAGCGCTTCCTTGAGCACTTGTACTTTTCTAAAAGTGGTACATGAAGCAATTAAAACAATCGAAGCAATTAAAAAGATTATTTTTTTCATTCTAGTTTTATTGTTTGCCAGTGTGGCCAAAGCCTCCTGCGCCTCTTTCTGTGGTAGCTAATTCAACTACTGTTTCGAAAATGGCGGTTTCTATGGCACAAAAAACCATTTGTGCAATGCGGTCCCCATCATTGATGGTTTGTGTTTCTTTGGATAAATTTATCAAGATCACTTTAAGCTCCCCACGATAATCTGCATCAATGGTACCTGGGGTATTTAAACAAGTAAGCCCTTGCTTAATGGCTAAGCCACTTCTGGGTCTGATTTGCGCTTCAAAATTTTGAGGAATGGCTAAAAATAAACCAGTGGGCACCAATACACGATCCATGGGTTCAAGGAAAAGAGGCGTTTCAAGATTCGCCCTGAGGTCCATACCCGAAGCACCTGTAGTTGCATACTGCGGCAATGGATGATGACTTTTGTTTACAATTTGGATCGCAATAGACATGGTCAACAAAAATAGGTAAATTAGAACTAGAAGTAAAATATACTACCAAAACGAATGGTATTAGAAAGCGGGTTTTTGGTGATACCACCACCAGAAGGAACTAAATAGGAAATATTGAATTTAGACTGTTGGTATTGGAAACTAGTTCCAATGGTAAAATATTGCATATTGCCTAGGTTCTTATTATTGTCAAGGTAATAGCCTGCTCTTAAATAAAATCGATTGATGTAATTGTATTCCAAACCTGTAGATGCCTTAATGGATTCTCCAATGGGCATTCCATCTTTTCCATTAAAAGAATTAAACCAACTCGATACAACCGACTGAGAAAAATAATGATTCACCGATTCAACATCAGAATTATTAGGACTCACGGGCACCATCAAACGATTCACATCTAGCCCAAATTCTATAGAGTTTTCTGCATCTAATTTGTTTAAATACCCTATTCCTAAGCCTAAATTCGCTGGAATAAAATATTTTTTTGAATTGTCGGTATAACTAATCTTACCGCCTAAATTAGAAAGTAATAAACCCCCGTGAAATCCTTGTAAGTTTTCATTTTGTTTATAAAACAAACTAATGTCTCCAGACAAAGTATTGCCTGCTCTGTAATTGACAGGATTATTGATAAAGGATCCAGTGACTAATTTAGAATGTATGTACCTTAAAGTGACGCCCATGCTAAGTTTATCTGTAAGCAAAATACTGTAACCAAAATCATAACTATACTCAGAGGGCCTTTGAGAAGGAAGTGAAGTGTTACCAGATTCATCTGTAAAATCAATATTACCCAAACTAAAAAAGCGTAAGGAACTATTGATGGCACTGATGTTGTTTAATTTTTTATAATACCCTGCACTGGCCAAATACACATCGGTCAAACCCAAATCTTTTAACCAGGGAGTATAGTTAATTAAGAAACCTTGCTTTTCCTCCATGTAAGGCAACTTGGCCGTGTTGCCAAAAAGATCATTGGCATCCGGAGACATGGCTAGGGAAAGATTGCCCATTCCACCTGAACGTGCATCAGGAGAAATAAGCATAAAAGGAACCGCCGTACTTTGAATATTAATTTGCGCCCAAGCAGCTGGAGATAAAAATAAAGCCAGTAATAAAAAAACACCTATTTTAAACTTGGACTGCATCATTGAATTGTTTGAACTTAAGAAAATTAAAGGTACTAATTTCATTTAAAGGACTCGTTAAAATTTGATTAATTTATTGGTCATCACCTTGGTCTGCCTACCATTGGACAAAGTAATTTTATAAAAGTAAATTCCTGGATTTAAAAAGCCACCATTCGCATTCGCACCATCCCAATAAGAAATTACTCTATTGGCTTTGTACTCAGCACTTAAAGGCCTAGTAAATAACAGCTGGCCATTGTTGTCATAAAGACTTAGATTAATCTCTAAAGCATTGCCCAATTGATTTTGTTCGAAACTAAAATAAGTGAATTGTGTAAATGGATTGGGGAAATTATTCACTTTATTTAAAAGCAAATTGGTCGTATCTGGTACAATAAAATCAAGCGTGTCTTTATTTGAGTTACCCAATAAGTCCCAGGCCTTGATAATGATTTGATGTGCTCCAATAGATAAAGTTGGCAAGGCAAATTGTACCCGGCCTGTTTGATAAGTATTGATGGCGGCTGTAAAATAATTGTTCAATACAATTTCATTTTTTGTATCTCCATCGATGATTAAACGAAGGTCATGCCCCAAGGAATTGCCGGAAGTTTGAATGCCCGCCTCATCTTTTAAATGTACTATCAATGTTGAATTGTATGGCGCCCATCCACCATTGATAAAATTAGTATCATTTAAAAACAGTTGCATCGCAGGACCTAAACTATCTGAGAAGTTTTGGGAAATGACTGGCTTGGTGTACAATTGCGTATAAATTCCCATGGCATCTGTACTATCATTGTAAGCGTTTAATTGCAATTTTAATCCGCCTTGATTTAAAGTGGCTTCTTTCGGTAATATAAAATCAATGGTAAATTTTCCAGCATTTACTGTGGCCATGCCTTTAAATAAAATATTTTCTTGAACTGTTATGTTCACTGGAATACTACTTGAAATATTGCCCAAGGTTTTTTTAAGATTGGCCGCATCATAAAGGGTCATTTCCACCAAACCTTTAAAATTATTTTTTGTTTGGCCATTGGCTTGCACAAGTCCACTAAGGGTGTATTTATTACCAGCTTCTAAACTATCCTTGCCCATAAATATTTTTCCATTGATGGCACTGAGCACAACTTGGTCATTGGGTTTGGCTAAATACATAGCTGGGTCGCCTAGTAATGTAAACTTAAAAGTATTGATATGGTCTTCCCCTTGGGCCCAAGCTGCCATCTTGGCTTTTTGCAATGCAGCTCCAATGGTAAGAAAACGACCAACACTGTCTGGCACCAATAATTTTTGTATAAATTGATCATTGATTTGTTTGTTGCTATAGGCATCCACCAATCTACTGGCTGCCACCAAGGCCACCACTCCTTTTGAATTTTTTAGTAACGCATCAAAACCAATAGGACTCAATTGAGGTTGATCGTAAGGCGCGAAATCGCAGGAGGCAGTGATCATTAAAGGAAGTTTTCCCGCATTGTTCCATTGTTGTACATCGGGTTGCGCAATCACTGCCTCTTCGGTGAGTCTTAAATAATTACCGTGGCCGGTATAATTTAAAATTAAGGTCCCATTGTTGACCGCTTGATTGATGTTGGCATTTACTAAAGGATAAGTGTTGCCTGCAATATTTTTGGTGACTGGATATAAATCTAAATATATTTTTTTCTGATTCCAGCTAGGCACTTTCTTTAGTAAATTAGTTGAAATGTCTTCGGCGTCTTGTAAATGCAAATTGTAATCACCATCATCTGCCACCCAAGTCAATTGATTTTTCCAAGCCCCCCCTTGGTTGATTTTTTGGTAATTGATAATTTTTTCAACAACGGTATCTGCCTCTGCTGCGTTTCTAACTGGTAATCTTCCAATACCCAAAGCAAGTTGCCTAATGGCATTGGGCGCATTGATGTCATCACCTACATTTAATATATTGTAATAATCATCACTTGGATAAGAAGTTAAAATACCTGTGGAAGCGGCACTTTCAAAGACCGGAATTTGACTGGCACTATTGTAGTTTTTATTGTTAAAATTGGCCATGCCCATCAACAACAAATATTTGGGAGGTTGTTGATTTTTTTTTGCCGCTTGCGCAAATAAATATTGAATGAAATTTCGAATGCCTGTGGCAGTTGCTTGTCCCCCAGAAAATTCATTAAAAATTTCATTTACATTGTACACTTGTCCTTTTAATCCATGGGTGGTTTCGTGAAAACTGCTTAATTTTTTTGCTGCATTTAGATAATTGCTGGCCGCAATGTAAATATAATCGGGCACGCTGCCTCCCAACAAATTTTGCTTGTCAAGATTGGCCGCAAAAATGGGTGTTTCAAAACTGGCTTGTTGGAGGGCAAAAAATTCACGAATCGTATCTGCCAATTGAATAAAATTTCCTGTTTTAGCAGTTTGAAAATTAAGGGGTATGGACAAAGGTGCTTCTGGACGAGTTACATCCCAGACCATGGTGGTCGTATCCATATTTTGCAATTCATATTTTGTGGAAAGTCCTGTTTTTACCATAGAGAAATTTCTAAAACCAAAAGCATTCGTACCCCAAAAACCAATTTTTCTTTTGGCATGGATCTCAATAAAATCTATCCAACCCGTTGCAGTGCTATAATCACTTGAAAATGCAATGGCAAAATTTACAGGACTAGTCAAATTTGTATTCGCATTCAAGGTATAAGAAAAATTATCACTAATTATATTGGCAGACTCCTGATACAAGAGTCCAGAGACTGGATCAACCGAACTGGTCCTGGACAAATTGGTATTGATGAACAAATTAAAATTAGCCTTGCTCTGATAAGTAGTGGCAGCATATTGGCTAACTATTTTCAAAGGGCTATTTAATAATAAGCCATCCATTGAAAAAGTATAATTTAATTGAGCCTGCTTACCCGCTCCCTGACCCATGGGCGTTCCCAAAAATAATTTACCACTGTTTAAAAGTGAAACGCTGTCTTTTTCGATCAACCATCTGTCATCAAAATTATCCGTGCTTTGTTGTGCAGCATTTATTTTAACTGCAGGTAAAATTCTTTTTCCATTGCTGCCTTGTGTCGTGATAAAATAAAAAATAGAATCGCTGCTTGCATTTTTATAATGAAAAGGCAATGTTTTTGTTTCCTCATATTTCCACTGAATAGGGCCTTCGCTGTAGAACAATAAATAATCTTTTTCATCAAATTGATTATCGCCCCCGTCATTCAATTGAATAGCATTTTCAACCAGCCCTGTCAAAGGATTGGCTTGCACTTTCTCATTGAGATTAGACAAATTATAATTAAACAATTGAGCCTGTCCGGAGGGAAAAGGCAAACTAAATCCCATCGTTTTTAATTGGGTACCTGTAAGCTGATAAATACCTTGTTTGGCCACTGCAATTTTGACCCATTTCCCATTCAAAAAGGGCGAGTTTTGCCCATTTAGATTGGAAAGAAAAAACAACATACTAAAAAAATAGAGGAGCACCGGACTTATCATATACTAAAATTAGGGTTTTACTAACATAAGAATATAATTACAAGTGAATAATTGATTAAAAAACAAGCTATATTCGCACTATCACTTAACCCGATTTTTGTATAAATAATTACTATGCATTTTATAAATAGTATTTTACTGTTTTTTGCGCTTTTGATATTAGGCCCTGCTTTATTGTCCAGTTCCAATCAGAAAGCAACAAATTTTATTAGAGTGGAGGCAAAAAATACCGATCCTTATGCCGAAACGGTATTGATTCGTGGAGGTACATTTGCCATGGGCATGAACCAAGAAAACGTGATGGGCGATTGGAACAATAACTTAAGAAGAGTGACTGTGAGTTCTTTTAGAATAGACCAATATGAAGTAAGCAATAAGAAATACCGCAGTTATATTCATTGGTTAGAAAAAATATTTATCCCAATTGGTAGAGATTCCATTGTGCGTGCTGCATTGCCAGACACTTCGGTTTGGAAAACTGATTTATCCTACAACGACCCCATGGTAGAAGGTTATTTTAGATCCTCCGTATTCAATGAATATCCTGTGGTGGGTGTTACCTGGGAGCAAGCCAATGATTATTGCAGATGGAAAACAGATCGTTCCAACGAACAAACTTTATTAAAATACAATTTGATTGATCCTAAAAAACCCTATGTTGGTAAAATGGGCCTCATCAATGAATTATCAGATGCCTCCAATGCGAAAGGGGTGACATCCACCTCGAGTGCTACTGGATTCAACAGATCAAAAAATATTGACGATTATGTAATGATCCCCGATTTTAGATTGCCCACTGAAGCAGAATGGGAATATGCAGCAAAAGTATCAAGTGGAAAAAATTACATCTCTAATTTCAATCTTCCAAAATCAGGAAGCAATTCAAAACATCCCAATGCAAGTGTGGTGACCTCTGATAGTCCTTATCCTTGGAGCTCTAATGGCAACGATGGTTTAAGAAATGCTAACACTAGTAAAAAGAAGGGATCCAAAGGAATGTTTTTAGCGAATTTTAAAAATGGCAGTGGCGACTACATGGGTATGGTGGGTTATTCCAATGATGGTGCTGGCTTTCCTTCTAAAGTAAATAGTTTTTTACAAAATCAAATTGGCCTATATAATATTAGCGGAAATGTAAATGAGTGGGTAGCCGATTTGTACCGACCAATGAACTCCGTTGATATGGACGATTTTAATCCCTACAGACG